>Ga0265797_10000175_pt1 | contig 128666 bp, 92 predicted proteins | sample P2T30metagenome_FD_192433 | JGI IMG/M metagenome (GOLD analysis project Ga0265797, IMG submission 192433) | Plant litter microbial communities from East Loma Ridge, Irvine, California - P2 T30 | ecosystem: Environmental > Terrestrial > Plant litter > Unclassified | place: USA: California...
TCTCAGCCATTGTAGTGAGGTACGGGAATCCGGCTCCCAATGGACTGAAAACGAACCGCGGCGAACAGGGTCAACGCCAAAGTCGTTCAGATATTGCTGTCTTGTCCGGTAAGAGAAAGACAGGACAAACACAACAAGGAAGAATCGACGTGAAGAAAGTGGGCTACACTTTGTTAAGTCGACATGGGATGGGAGAACCAGTGCCACGCGAGTCGCCTCTTCTCAGTCTAATGCACGCAATGCAAAGAGCTCGCAGACAGACTCTGCCGGTGCGGGCATGATTGGGTGAAGATGCGGTCTCGATCTCTCGGTTGTAGAGGGAAGGATGCGTGGGCCGGCACTTGGGGTGCAAGACGGTGGGTTCGTGGCGCTGAACCCTGAAGATTGATTGGAGTTGGGTTCGCCAAGTCATCTTCGCTTGTCTCGCTTGCGAATATCGGGGAGATCGGCCATCTTCAGCCGTCTCCGTTAGATTGCCAGCCTCGCCCTGTCCTCCCCACCCGGTCGGACACTTACCTCTCTCCAGTCTGTCTCCGGCAGACATGTCGTGCCTGTAAGGATCGATTGTGCATCCTTCGTTGCGTTTGATATGGTAGTCGGTTGTTTCGTAGTTGCAGAAGCTCCTCAACATCCGAGACTTTGGCATATACCGAAGAATAAGCAACTCCTTCCATGTAGTACGTCAGCCCACGGTGGACTGATCGAAGTAGTAGCAGATACGATTCAGGTGATCACCATGGGAGAAGGGCTTGTGTTCGGGGCTTGGAGGCTTGTCCACCCGACATGGCAAGTAGTATCGCATGGCACTAGTAGTGTACATGGCAATATAGCAGACTTTCTAGGAAAGGGAGGGCTAGAGGGCGTATTTCGCGAAGAGTTGACATGCGAAATAAGCTACTTCGTATACGGTATGCAACATGAATATACTGTAACCTCCCGGCCAAATCGACTTGTTAAATACTACTGTACCTCCGCCTCGGGCTCTAGTTGCTTACAGTATAGCAGAACGAGCAGGTGCACTAATAGCACGCGAACTTTCATCTTCCATACATCTTCCACAAAACCACATGCAGCCTTGAGTACAGTACCTAGTGATATAAACCTTCCCAGCCACGTGCTGCTTTGCAAGCATGAATCTCACTTTCCCTCAATCTGCGTCTTCTTCCCTCCAAAGATCCTATCCTTCAACTTCCCCATCCCCGGCAGAAGACTATCATTACCCTGTTTCACGCCCATCAACCTGTCCGCCTCGCCCTGATCACCCTTCTTTAAAGCAGCCATGACTTCAGCAGACTTCGCTCGCGCAGCCTGTGCCTGAGGCGAAGTCATGGTGTCAGCGTTTGCAGCGTTTGCGTTGGGTGGGGCGGTCCATGGGTTGGCTTCCCAGGCTTCGATGCGGTTGCCTTTGGAGGCCATACTGGGTGGGTCCGGAGTTGTTTGGTTGACGATTTGAGGTAGGCAAAGGTGTTTGAGCTTTGAGGTGAAGGGGGGATGATGGATGGTGAGACGGTTGTGTGTTTCGTTGGAGTGACTTGGGTAAAGAACGCGTATGATCTCTTTGTTCTTGGGAGGTATCTAGCTTGGTCTGCGAGATCAAATCGACAAGAGGCGAGACCTGCGGTGGGTGGTGAGACCAAAGACCATTTATACATTCCCCTCACCTCTACTTTACAGTACGAAGTACAGCAAGGTACATACTGTACATTCATTTGAACTGTCCCAGTGGCCTCACTCCCACACACCCACCACAGACCCAAAAACGTCAGCCTTGCACTGCTTTACACGAACAAAGCGTAATCGCCGTCCAATAATCGCGCGTTACGTACAAGAAGGTCTACCTCGTGTCCACCGTCATCAGCTCACTTGATCACATGTTCGGACGACACCTATGTAATCCCGCGCCCCAAAAGGTTCTACTTCCAGCCCTGGAGCGCAATTCCTCCCTCCGCTAAGCCTCATCCTTATCCTCGTCTCAACCCTTGGGCAGGTAAGGGTCTGCCGCTACTCGCTACCTACCAAGGTACCTTCAGGTCCTCTCTATGGACAGGTAATTTGGGACGGAATGGAGCGACGCTGGTAGCACTCTGCCCCAAATAACTTGTCCGATGAGATTGTAGGAAGCAAAGCAAGAGAAATGGAGAAAGAGCGGACGTGTTATCTACAGTCAATCGAGATTAGTAACAGTACTTCTACTAGCAAAGCCTGACTGATAGCAATACAGATTTGGATCGCCCATGTGACAGTAATCATGAGGTGAGTAGGTATTTTGTTCAACCATACAAAAGGTGCCTTCCACAATACATGGGCTTTAGGCAATCGAAGTAGTTGCGGAGCAACGGTAGAAACACAACCAACTCAAACAGCATGTCCATCGCAGAGCCCGAATCACACCGCGAATGGCTCTTACCGCGACTCCCAAGACGAAGCGTGTTCGCCAGGCTGTCGACACAATCGATGTCGACGGAACACCCACGAAGAAGACCGCATGCAAGCACAACGGCAACGACAAGTGTGCCGTCAGCTTGGCAATGGCAGACTCGACCGCCAACGAACAAGAGATGGAGACATCGAAGGACCCAGAGTTGACTTGGTGACGAAAGTGCATACGATCTTGAGGCAGATGAGGTGCATTGGGCGAGGAAGCAGACTACATCGACTCCACGTCAGCGCGCCGAGTCGAAAATAAGGAATAGAAGTCGAGCCTGGCGGGCATTAAACCTCCCTCATCCGTGGAAAGTTCCACTGCTGTGATTCTCGGTGGAGTTGACAGTCTGCCAGGGAAGACCAAGGACCGGAATAGGGACGTTAACAGTCATCAGATCTAGCATCATACATAATACTCCTGACTCGCAAGAGCACACTGAGCCGGTGGGAAATAAGGTTTTAATCGCATATGAAAGCAATCCTACACAGGCATTGAGCCATACAACTGAACGCTGAAAATGAAACCCGAACAACGCCCGCGTAAGCAAAGTACAAACAGACTGATCGACCGATCAACCCTCCCGTGCTGTGACAATCCGGGACCGAGAGCCGATCCATTCACGATTTCTCACCCAGGCCATTACTCTCACGCCAAAGCCCTCGCATGCGCATCGAAGATGTCGTTACGCCAGCCATCGGCACTGAACTCCTCGACTTTATCAGCGGCCTGCATAGCCTCTTCGTTCCAAAGCTTGACCACGCTGCCGGGAGCATATCTGCCTTTGAAAACGCCCTTGCCAGGCTGCGTGACGCCAACTCTGGTGTAGAGATCCGGGTCGTCTTCGGGAGTAAGCCTGGCGGCGACGGCTTTGAGGAAAGTCATGAGATCGTTGGGGTCGGAGATGCGAGTGGCGCGCAGGCGTTCGCGGGCAAACAGCAGCTCACGGTTGGCGGCGTGGAAAAAGTCGGTGAGGGCAGTCGCGAGCTGTTTTTCCATCGTCTTTCGCAGGACGGGGCGTAGGATTGGCTTGATGATCCATGCGAGCCAGCTGAAGCGGCTCTTGCGTAGGGTGTAGTTCAGCTTGTGGATGTGCACGCGCACGGCTTTGAGGGTGAGGATCTGCTCGAGGCGCTCTTTGCAGATCTCGACGTCGACGTGGATGTCAATGCCGCGGTCGTCGAGGGCGAAAGAAGCAATTCCTTCGTCTGTCATGCGTAGGATGCCGCTGTGGGCCCGCATCCAGAAGCCGAGTTCGTCAGCACGGGCGGAGAGACCGTCGAGCTTGATTGTCATGAGATTGGTGGACTTTGTAGCAGTGCGGAATCGGGCTTTCTTGAGCTCGAAATCGTTGTAGGTTTCAACCTTGAGGCGGTACGGTAGGAAGGAGGTGTGGTTGACGGTGTGGCCGGGCTCGACGATAAGATTTTCCAATAGCAAGTCCACGTCCGGAGTGCTGATCTCTAATCTTGGTATTGGGACATACTGGATGGCAGAAATGAATAGAGGCACAAAGACGTTGATAGCATCCTGGAGGAGCTCGGGATTGGCGAGGGTGTTGGTTGGGGAGAGGATTGTGGCGAGATGGATGGTCGTTTGAATCATGTTGTGGATGTCTTTGTCTTCCAGCACGCTTGTGACGGTCACTTGGACTTGTTCTAGGAGGGCATCGATATCGTCGCGAAGACTGCTCTCAGAGCCGATCTTCTTGCTCTTCGCCCGAAGTTCCTGGAACTTCTCTTGTGCGTTGGTGAAGAACTCAGGGTCGGTCAGGAGCTTTTGTAGGCTGTTGCCAATGTCGTTCATCAGGTCCTCAAACTCGGGATCATTCTGCTTGTGGCTCACAACCTTCTTGAGGAGTTCCTCACACTTCCCCCACTCCTTGAGATCCCCGAAGCTTTTAACGAAAGACCAGAAGTTTCGTAGTGCTCTGTCAGTCTCGTGATTCTCCTGAACGTCGTCCTGTGCAGCTTCGACAATCTCCTCCGCCGCGCGAGAGTAGACCTTCGCATAGCGCTGAATGAGCAAGGCCAGAGTCGATACTGACTCTGTGTAGTCATTGCGTTTCCGCAGCTTCAAGACCGCCTCTTGGAGGCGATTAAGCATTGTCTGACCTTCATCTCCAGATAGCTTCTCCTCGGCACTGTGGGCCGCGGTCTTGGAGACCTTTGCAGCGCCATTGGCGACGACCTTGCTCACATCCTCGATCTCCGCCTCCAAGTCCTTGGCTGAAGGAGCAGGCTGATCCGCGTCTGCGCCCGGCTTTGCAACGGCCTGCTGCTGTGCGCTAGAAGGTTCGATGGCTCTACTCGCTTTCTGTGCGACCTTGCTCAGGGTGAACGCTGAGTCACTGAAAACCTCTTTTCCAACGATGCCCAGATCGTTCAAGAAGATCCTGAAGTCAGAGTTCGTGAGCAACAACGATCCGACAGTGCGCAGGCTCTGGTAGGCGGCCGCAGTGTCCGCCTTCGCCTTGCTGGCACTGACTCGTTTCGCGAGATCCTCCACGTCAACGTCAACCCTGCTCTTGCTCATGTACCAAAGTAGGTCCTGTATCTGGTCCTTGTCGTTCTTATGCTGCATCAAGTCCATGAACTGCTGCAGCCATCTCTTCGTGTATTTGACCAACAGACGTCCGCTGTCAGAAAGCTCGGCGGCCTCTGGGTTGAGGATGTCGGCAGCAAGTATTGTGCGAAGGTTGATGATAATCTGCTCGGTGCTGGGCATGAAGCCCTTGGTAAGAGCACGAACTTGCTGGTAGCTGTGCAGCTTCTTGTGCAATTCATGCTGGAGGTGTGTTTCGTCGGTTTCGTATTGAGGGAGGAGCGGCTGGCGGTCATCGGCGCTCTTACGGCCGCCGCCGAAGCATGAAGAGAGCGACATGATAGTCGGGGGTGTCGCGTCGTGGAGGAGTCTTTCTAGACCTTGGTTTCTCGTGTCGAATAGCTACAGTAGGTCAGTGCAGCAAGCTGGAGCTTGCGCGAAGGTGGACTAAGCTCGCGTGATGGCTTTGATGGAATTGAAGGTCTTCTCTACCTGCTTGAGAGGGTGAGTGAGGATGGATGAATGGGAGCTGATGCGAGGTGATGTTGTACGTACTGATGCACGCCTACCCGTCATAGGCACCTTCCCCTCACATTGTTGGTTTGCCTTTGAGGCAGGCGCGTAAACAGGCTGGCCTCGAACGTTGCTCGAGCTTAAAACTGGAAGTGACGGCATCGCTGCGTATCATCGCCCGCTCAAGCATGGCTCTCTTCTTCGTTGCATCCATTATATTTGATTATTATTACCTATCCAATAGGTAATCTACCACACACGCGGCCTTTGCTTTACCGTGTAGCTAATTGTTATTTGTCTAATCGCTAGCGAGGCATGTTACATGTCATCTAGGCTGCCATTTCAGAGTTGCATGTGCCATCCATCACCGCCCTTGGTCCTGGGTCACAGCTCCTACTCCTCGGCTGATCCATCTTATCTTATCGAGTATGTAAGATCTGTCATGCGTCTCTAATATCCTCGATGTCAGCCCTCTAAGAGCCAGCTCTACATAGAGCATCCAGTGTATGCATCAAACACGAACATCATCGGCATCGCAAGACCGTTGATCAAGACAAGCGCCACCAGGGTTGTTGCTACATTACCTAGGTATGCTCACGTATATATCCTCCACTTCACCTACATAGTAACAATCGAATTGTTCTCGGAAATCACGTAACATCGTCACTTTCATGCTAATGGCGAACAAGCCTTCTGAGATCTGGGGGACTGCTGCCACTAGACCATGCTAATCCAGAATTCCTAAGCATGTTCGCCTATTCTGCGATCAGTGGATAGTCGGTATCCGACAATGCATGTCTGTGTATCGATCTTTTACAGCCGTTCATTCACTCGTCGTCCACAGGTCTCACCGGGCATGCTTACATTATCCTTCGTTGAATGAGACCTTCCGGCCTCGAATTTGCGCACAGTAGTAAGGTCCGGTGCCGGCATCCATAGCAATCTCGATGATCGAGAGGGGCATGCAACCTCAACAGCTGTTGTGCGATCAACTGCACCACCGGATGCATAGCAAAGATAGACAAAAGATGGGCAACACCCGGCGGGTTCGGATAGTTGTTTTCCGCGCGGACGATCAGTCCCGCTCTCAATGGCAACACCAACAAGGGAGCATGTGCAAGCTAAACCCGTCTTGGTAGTGTGATTACCAGCGGCAGACGAGCCGTTGTGGGGAGCAGCAGGGCTATCGGGTTGTTTCGTAGTTGCGAGTCGGACAAAAAAAAAAGTCGGCCGATGTGATCCGACGATTAACGGGTCGCAGTATGTGTCAGAGGCGTTGAAGAGGTGTCGGGCTGGCTATTTTAAAAGTGCCAACAATCCGGAAGTGAAGTGATATTGGTCGCACGCTGCAGCTGACGGCCAGGCTCACGCAACAACCTCTTGCTGCAATACATCACATCCCCAGGCCAAGACATCCAACAAATCCTCTGCCGGGTCTCCTCAGATCGCAACGGCATCCTCTAACCACTACCACATACTTCCCTGCAAGCCATCTGTCTCGTCCCCAGACCGGGTTGACCGGGCCCCACCCAGGCAGTATCCGTCTCACGCCGTCCAAGCCATCCTCCACCGGCAAGCTTGTCATTCCGATTCTCGACCTTCGGGTTTTTGGAGAGCGGAGTAATTTTCAGGCAAGCGCTTCGAGGGTCTTCCTATTCATTATCGTGAGAAGCTCGCGGAACAGCGCAGTCGCAGCATCGGAACGGCGTTTGCGCGCGAGCAGTCCAGTCAACAGTGAGCCTGACACGCCTGATCACCACTGCCGTGCTTCGCCCACAACCCGCTCATTTACCCTCGTTCTCGTCGTCGCCCGACCTCACTCGCGCGCCTCATTATTAAGGCACTTACCTAGCTCCTCTTCCTCTTCAATGTCATTGATTCACTTTTCCCGCTCGTCTTCTCGCGCTCTCCTCTCCAACAACAACAGCTGCCAATCCCTCAGTCGCGCCTGCCTCAACCCCACTACTACGTCAATCCGCAACCGCGTACAACGCCATACTCGATCCGCACATTCGGCCTCAGTAGCAAAGCTACTCAAAGACACCATGGCTCCTCACGCAGACGACCGCCCTTCCGCCAACCTTGCCTACGCTCACCACGATGGCCCTACCCGCCATGTTCACCCTTCGCCGTAAGAATCGTTCTAATCGCACAAGACCAGCTCCACAGCAATGCAATGCTAACTTTCAGTACAGTCCCGACTACGGCACTGCCAACAAGAACGAGGCCAGGAGATACCTCAAGACTTACGGTCTCGCCCCGCCAGGTGTCGACAGCTACGAGAACCAGATGAAGAGATGTGAGGCGCAATCCTAGGCCACTACAAAAAAAAGTTTGGGAGCTGACAATCTTGCAAAAGGTCTCGGTTTGCTCGAGATGAAGAAGACACCCATTGAAAAGTACCAGTACCTCTCCGTGCTGCGTAACACCAACGTGCACCTTTTCTACAGACTGCTTTCGAACAACATCAAGGTTTGTTGAAGTCAACCCAGAGGCATTGCCAAGAAGTGAAGTCTGACACCAGCATTACTTTACAGGAGCTCACTCCCCTCATCTACACTCCCACTGTTGGAGAAGCTTGCCAGAGATGGTCGGAGATCTACACCCAACCCGAAGGTACGTTAATCCGGACAATGGTTGAATTTGCAAGTCTAGGCATGTGCTGACCTTCCGCAGGTCTCTACCTCTCCTTCAGCGACAAGGGAAACCTTTCGTCCGTCATTCAGAACTGGCCTCACGATGTTGAGATCACCGTCGTCACTGACGGTAGCCGCATTCTCGGCCTCGGTGACCTTGGGATCAACGGCATGGGCATTCCCGTCGGCAAGCTGTCCCTGTACACCGCTTGCGCCGGTATCAACCCTCTCAAGACCCTCCCCATCTGCCTCGATCTCGGAACTGGAAACCAGGACCTGATCAATGACCCTCTCTACTTGGGCTCTCGCCGGCCCAAGGTCACTCCCGACGAGGAGCGCGAGTTCCTTGACGAGATGATGGCCGCCCTTACCGAGCGCTGGCCCAGCATTGTCATCCAGTACGAGGACTTCAAGAACCCCTTCCCCTCGCTCGAGCGCTACCAGAACACCTACACCATGTTCAACGACGACATCCAGGGCACTGGCGCAGTCATTCTTGCCGGCTTCATCAACGCTGTCAAGCAGTCTGGCGTTCCTGCCAAGGACCAGCGCGCTGTCTTCCTCGGTGCCGGCTCTGCTGGTGTCGGTGTTGCCAAACAGCTCGCCGCTTTCTTCATGAAGGAGGGCCTCACTGAGGACGAGGCTCGCAAGTGCTTCTGGCTGGTCGACTCCCAGGGCATGGTCACCAACGACAGGCCCGGCAAGCTCGCTGACCACAAGCTGTACTTCTCTCGTGACGACAACAACGGCCAGCAGTACAAGTCTCTCGAGGAGGTCGTCGACTACGTCAAGCCTACCATTCTCATGGGTCTCAGCACCATCGGCGGTGCTTTCACTCCCCAGATCCTTGAGAAGATGGCTGCGATGAACGACAAGCCCGTCGTCTTCCCCCTGTCCAACCCTAGCTCCAAATCCGAGTGCACCTTCGAGGATGCGATCAAGTACACCAAGGGCAAGTGCCTGTTCGCCTCTGGCAGCCCCTTCCCGACTCTCAACTACGAGGGCAAGGAGCTTGTTCCTGGCCAGGGTAACAACATGGTAAGTCAATCATGTTTTCCAGGAGTTGACCTTTCGGGTGTTCTAGCTAACACTCTTCCAGTACATCTTCCCCGGTCTTGGTCTTGGTGCCATTCTTTCGAAGTCTGTCTCCGTCACTCAGGCCATGATTTACGCCTCCGCCGAGGCACTCAGCACTGCCCTCCTCCCCAACGAGATTGAGCAGAACTGGCTCTACCCTGCCATTGAGCGCATCAGAGAGGTTTCCGTCATCGTCACCCGTGGTGTCATCCGCTCCGCCCAGGCCGAGAAGGTCGACCGCGAGCTGGCTTTGCGCAACATCTCCGACGAGGAGCTCGACGAGTACATCAGGGCCCGCATGTACGACCCCTTCAAGGAGCACGACAGGATCACCAACGAGATCAACGCTCTTATCAAGGGCATTGCTTCCGTTGAGCCCCAGGCCGAGGTCGGCGGTGCCAGGGAGCTGAAGGCCAAGCCTAACACTGCTGAGGGTGAGTTCTAATTCCTCTTTTCTTATCTCATCTCCGCTTGCGTCTCTCTACACATATGAGGGCTTAGTCGTTCTAACGTCTATACGAGAACTACGAGCCAAGATGTGATTGACCGGCGAACGATCAAACGACGCACCGGGAGCAAAACGGACCGAAGACACAGACTTCACAACATTCGAACTCAGCCGAACACAAACACTGACTCAAAAACCAAAGAACTCCAAGGAATCTCCGGCAAGCCTACTCACTACTAAGAGCTCTCGAAGCAGCTACCATGCTACGTCAAGATGAATTGGAGTATTGATTGGGTCATGAAGAACAAAAAGTCAGTTGATGGGTTTTCAGAGATACCACGGGGTGCATGCATTATTGAGCGCCGGCCGATCGATAAGGGCCTGGGAGGTGTTCATGGCGTTCTTGAATAATTCTTTTCTTTTCTTTCTTTGCGCGGGATTGTCCGCGGACGGTGTCGCTGCTGCGCACCTTCGAGACTTGTGTGTGACGGGATGACTTTGTCGATCACCCAACAATTACACGAGAGAGGTAGAGGTTTGTTATACACAAATGAATACAAGAATTGAACCTCTCGATCCCTTGACTCGGACCAGCCTAGCATTCTTTGAGGGAGGGAGGGAGGGAGGGAGGGAGGTGCATGTACATGTAGGTATCCTCGACACCGCTTTCGTTCGGCTGAATCGGTCGGGACTGCAATACTCTGAACCTATCGTACGTGTGTGCTGTACGACATGCGGGATGCAGGTATACTTGGTCTAACATACGGGTTTGAACTTACTTAATCCGTGTGATGTTTGTCTCAGGGTTAGTGTTGGAGTTACAGCTCGTAGACCCGACGATTGACAATCACAAACCTGCCCCCTGTCGACTCCATCTGTCTTTCACACACATACATGGTACTTCTCCCTTCTAGTCACGGTCAATACCTGTCTCCTGTCTCCTCATAAACTTGCAGTATCTCTCTGAGTCGCAGAGAGTGGATTCATTCCAATCTTTTTTGGCGGGGTCGATGACACACAATCTGCGAGCACGTGGCTTGCTCAATATGGATGTCTTGTGTAGTCTGCCCGGTACTCCATCGACGTTAGTAGACTGGACCAGGCCAGGTAAATGTCATCGATACGCGCTCTTTACTCGATTTCAGTCTTGCCCCGAGAAGTGATTTCTCTTGCAGCTGCTGTAGTGCTTGTTGTTTGCAAACGCGCACGATATCACCCCTCCCTGCCACTTTTACTGGCAAGATTCGGAAGGACATCACGCGACATTCGATTTGCTGAGCTGAACGCGTCTACATCGTTGCTGTTGTCGCTTTGTCGCCGCTTTGTCGCACAGTAGGTAGTCAACTTTCTCCAGGACCGCCGACAACAACAAAAGTACTCATTCTCGGAGGCCGACGACGGAAGAGATTAGACTACTGTCAAAACGGACAAGTCCAACTCGAGAACCCTCGCACAATTGGAAACCACAACGAGATGGCCAGCTCCTCGCCCATGAAACATGCCGCTACCCACTTGCACGCCCTGGTAGACATGGGCAGCAACGGCATCCGCTTCTCCATCACGACACTCGCGCCACCTACAGCCCGCATAACCCCAACATTATATCAGGTCCGAGCTGGGATCTCGCTGTACGACGCCCAATACCCAGCCTCCTCCAAAGGCGTCCGCCAGCCCATCAACGGCGCCACGATCAGCGCCGTCGTGACCGCTTTCCGCGGCTTCAAGCGCGCATGTGGCGACTTTGGCGTGCCTGAGGGCAACGTGACGGTACTGGCCACGGAGGCTACGCGGACGGCGATCAATGGACCGGAGTTCATGGATCAGATTCGCGAGGCAGTGGGTTGGGAGGTGAGGCTTTTAGCTAAGGAGGAGGAGGGGAGGGTTGGAGCTATGGGTGTCGCTAGCTCGTTGCCAGAGGTGAGGGGTTTAGTGATGGATTTGGGAGGCGGGAGTACGCAACTGAGTTGGTTGGATCGAGGAAGGATGCCGCTGGACGGGGCGGTCAGTATGCCCTATGGAGCTGCTGCGTTGACTAGAAGGCTGGGCGAGGCGGAGGCAAAAGGGAGGAAAGCTGTGGATGAGTTACAGGCTGAGGTTAGGGAGACGGTGAAAGCTGCTTATGAGGGCTTGAGAGTGCCTGAGGAGTTGTTGGAGCAGGCCGAGAAGGAGGATGGTTTCACTTTGTACCTGTCTGGAGGTGGGTTCAGAGGTTGGGGATATGTGCTCATGAGCCAACATCAGGTGACGCCGTACCCGATCCCTGTCATCAACGGCTTCAAGGTCTCGCGCAAAGACTTTCTGTCAATTGACGTGGTACAACAAGCCGCCGCCGCTGTGCTGGAAGGCGACGGCCAAGGCAGCGACGACATCTTCCGGATCTCTGACCGTCGAGCTGGACAGGTCCCCGCTGTCGCGTTCCTGGTAACAGCACTCTCACAGGCCCTGCCACAAGTGAAAGAAGTCCGCTTCTGCCAGGGCGGCGTGAGAGAGGGCTACCTCTTCTCCAGCCTGCCAGCAGAAATCCAAACCCAGCACCCACTCGTCGTCGCCACACAGCCGTTCGACGTCCGCGGTACTTCCCAAAGCATGACTTCGCTGCTCCTCTCTGCCTTCCCTCCAGACCCATCCACAGGAGCACAAAACGACTACAAAGCCACCTTCACCCCGGACCTCCTACACGCATTCGCAAACCTCATGTATCACCACTCCAGCCACTCAAAAGACCTACAAGCAACCTCCGCCCTGCGAAGCACCACCTCGGGCGTTCTAGCAGGCGTGCACGGCATCTTACACGAGTCCAGGGCTCTCTTAGGCCTCTTGCTGTGCGCGCGCTGGGGCGCAGCAGTACCGCCTAGCGACGAGCCATTCAAGCAAAACCTGGAGAGAATCGTGGAGCTGGACCTACAGCCGGGCGCTGGCGGCAGAGGAAGCTGGACCCTGTGGTGGATCAATTACCTAGGAGCCGTGGCGGCGTTAGTAGGCGAAGTCTTTCCCGCGGGTTTTGTCGAGGGTGCTGCAGATCGTTTGAGGCTCCAGGCCAAGTGGGACAGGGACGAGGAGAAGAAGGGTCGCGTGATGTTGGCATTGGAGGTTTCGTTTGGCGCCGGTCTGGTGGACGGCCCTGGCGGCGCCGTCGACGGTGCTTTTGGGAAGGCGATCAAGGGTGTGGAGAAGGTGGGCAAGAGGAAGAGGTGGGTTGGCGGGCGCGATGGGGCTGGATTCCGCATTGATGTGCGCGTTGTTGATTCACCATCGCATCTCTAGGCCAGGGCTTCACGGGCTTGTGGTGTTTGGGCGGAACGAGACCTAAGGGCAACTTACAGCTTGGTGTTCGCGTAGTTTGAGGCTATAGTCCGTCGAATGGTCGAAGGCCACGGGATGTGAACCCAAATGATGGTGGCACGCTTAACGCTCAATGGGTGGCAACGCAACATAAGATCAGTAGAGGCGTGTAGGACGTCAGTAGTGCTCTTCACACAATCGGCCCCTTTCCGGCGGCCGGTCTGGGGTTGAGGAGATCGAAAAGGACTCGCGTCCTTGTAAGTGGATCATATCAATCAATGATCTGGCTAAGCAATTGATCGGATGCTCAACACGTACGTGGTGATTGGTTGATGAAAGCTTTCACACTCAAATTTCATGTCTTCAACAATCGTTCATGCCTCACGTTATAGCAATGGAGCCTATTTTGAGGTAGACTTTCGACAGTGTTGAGGCAATCGTAACAAAACGGCGGGCTAGTACATTGGTAGAATCGAAATTTGCATATTCTAACCTGCGAATCTATTGTTGTGTATAAAGTTGATTGGGTTTCAGAGCGTCCAATCGGACCGTCGATGAGCAAGTAAATAGTGACTACTGCGCTGCTAGTCGTTGGTCGTTCGCACCGTGTTTGTATACTAGAGCCTAGAACGGCCGGGGCGGTCGAGCTAGAGTGTGTTGTGACCTACAGTAAGACTTGTGCGCCATAGCGCATTATTCGTTATCGTCGTCAATTTGGATCAACAACATAGTAACATTTCGACTCTCGTGTCCGACTACGAGGATGAATCGCAGCAGCGACAAAGAGATGGAAAGAAAACCAAGACCGGTCTCGGAGAGCTTCAGCTTGGGCTCATCATCACAGCCGATTAAGTAATAAGACAACACCCTGATGAGCGCTGACAGCCGATGGTGTGGCTCCGCGTATTGGAATATATTAGTGACTATCCGCTACAGCGACCACCACGGTCCACGGTCCACAAACCACTATCCCACTCCTCTGAATCAGCATCCGCGGAGTCAGCAGTGGCCTAACAGCGACCTATCCACATATGCGGTAATCACCACTGCAAGTCAGAGCCTTTCATGCGATTGTTACACAAGGGAATCGACTGGAGAACGCAGGAAGGTGGTGCCAAAGAAGAGTTCCGTTATTAGCAAGGATGGTGCATAAGGGAGCCGTGAAGCTGACTCGGCAGCCAGCCAGCCGCCTTCCCTCACTTCTCGAGGCCGCCCCACAGAAAAGGTCCTCTCTCAAAGCGGAGCCGTGCCTCGCACGGAACACTGCCGAAAGCGGCGGGCTCTGGAAGAGGCGCTTGCTCCAGAGTAGTCATCGGCTGACTACAACTGCTGCTAAGGACTGTTGTCAACATAGGCGAGTGAAGGATTCGGGTCGTGCGCGTCACGGGATCAAGGGCAAGGCTCGAGACAGGGCAGAGCGAGCAGCCCTAGGGCCCTGTTTGTCGCTTTCAGGTACGGCGAGCTAAATCGCTTTGCTGTTTTAGGGTCTTCGTCTTCGTGATAGCCAGACGCCGATGGAATGACATCAATACAAATTGCCTAGTGCCATTGTGGCGCACACAGTGTGGCACTGAATCCTCTGCGTGAACGGATCTTGTGCTACACCTTACGTTAGCGGTGATGAGAAATTACCTGCGCTGCAGGTCTGTTGTTGTTGCGTTGCAGAGCTTACTCTTTCCTATTCATCATGCCGCTGTTACCCGCATCCTCGCCGCACGACATCCGGGACACCGCACACGTGCTGATGGTGTAAGACGATAGCTCGAACTCTGTTGCCCGTGACATGGATATATGCGTTGCCTTGGGACGGCGGGATGGGTCGTACTGTACATGAGATGCTAGGAGGTGCGGTTGCGGGAGGCCAGTCAGATCGCGTCAGTGAGCGCGCTAGTAGTGGTACATTTCGGATCGAATAATGGCATTCAGGGCAGATCTTGAAAAGAGAGGCGCAGAGAGCAAATCAGAAATCCCTGACCTGACATCCTCGTGGCCGGCGCGCGACGTTGACTGTTGAGAGCCAAGGGAGAGCGGCCAACCTCCTTACGCCATCATCATCGCCAGCTATCAATCAGGCTCGACCTCCTCGTTGTAGCCTACGGTCGACTGTTTCGACCTGTTTGAAGACTATCGCAACCTGAGCCGTTGAAGTATAATTAAAACACAGCGCTTGGCGCGGCTGCCCTATGTCAACTGCAGGCCGTTCCGATGTTTGATGCGCAGATGGCTTCTTCTTCCGAAGGCCCATCTGAGATGGGTGAGCCGACCCATCGGTTGACTTGTATAGTGATACTGACGTCGATGGCTGTTGCACGCTTGCGGTCGGAGCATGGAACAAGGGACGACATCGTCCATGACTAGAGGGCAGGCCGATACCGCAAAGCGCATACCGCTCATTCACAAGCTCGTTTCGCAGCTTCGCTATAGGTGCAGGCCGGTCGTCCGTGACTGGATGCTCTTGTATTGGGGTTGGAATTCGTTGGATCAACGGAAAACGTTGGAACCGATCAGGCGGCTCTCAAATCCCATCTGCAATTTCTGCAAATAGTAAAATGTCCGCATTTTCTAGTAGGTGAAGTCGAATTTGCGGATGTCCGGATGACGGGAAGGCACGTCTGCCGAGCATCCTGCGAGCCAATCAAATTTCCGATCTAGACGATCGACGGATCCTGCGAAAGTAGGTTGATCTTTCACACAGTCTACGGTAGACAGGCGACAGGATGGCTACATGCGGCCTCTGAAACCCGGAGTGACATCTTCTTTCCATGGTCCAATAGTGTTCTCGCACATGTGGCTTCAATGTCCGATATATTCCGCGCGGCGCATAGATGTCGCGACGGCACTATCTATGCCAAGATACGCTGGACGGATTGTGGTAGGGCTATGCGAGGATCACCTTGCTTACACGGCAATCTTGCAACGCGGCAAGGTGGCAGTCATACGAGCAGCTGCAAGAGGAGGCCACGAAGTACTACTGTTGATTGCGTCTGAGCGTCGTTGATTGTCAGACGCCTTGAGTCGACTCGAGACAATTGTGTACAAGTGTCAGCTCCGTGTGGGATACATGTGGCCCTCAGGGATAGTGACGGGAGTAGCGCTGAGCTTGTGATTTTGCTTTAGCTAGAGGATTGTCAGCAGTAGACCACGTGGTCGAGTCAAGGCGTCGCGAAATTGTGAACTACTGTATCACACTGCTTGTCTCATCAACCGCTCCCAGCTTGTACAGGCACACGAGTGGGACTGCTGGCCAGAGTTTGATTGAGTGTATCATGCCACAGGTGTGGGACCCGGCCTGTAACTATTATGGACGCCGCTAGGCACAGCGCATTTGTAGAGTTAGATAGATTTCGAGAGGAAATGAGGCTGAAGATGGTTGGAAGTTAGCGACTAGTGGTGCGCCACGGCGAGTTTTAGGTGCAAGGCCGCGGGCGCCTATAGAAGACTCGGAACGCAGGCTGCAGGCTGAGGCTTTCGGAAGAGGGACTCTGATGGATCGTGGCTTTCGTTGAATTGAAATATCTTCAATGTTGGTGTCTTGATGACGTGAAGAGAGTGATCGAGACCAAACCCCACGCATGCAGCATGCTGGCGTGATGCACCTGTGCACAACGGAGGGACACAAAGGATCGAGCGCTTTGCTCAAGACACGCTAGTGATCGGCCTTCTTCTTCAGCTGTTCCGCAGCTTCTAGCGCGTAGCCAATCCCCAAATGCCGGATAGCAAGTACAGTATTCAGACGGTGAGCCACAGAGCCTCGAAACGAGCCAGAGTGAGTGCTCTTCGATTGGTTCGGAAGACTCGTCCGAAAGGCAGCACGCGAGCCGAGTTGCAAAGGAGTGTTTCCGGATAAGTTTCCGCACTATACAACGGAGAAGCGTTGCATGCTTATCATAGCGGACACGTGTGCAAGCAACGCAGGCTCCATAGTCAGGATTGGAGTATTGCTGGTGGAAGGTGGCCGAGTTTGTCGCCGTTCTTCACTTGCGTAGCAAGCGATGTATGGCGATGTTGATGGCGCCAGACATACGCCTGTCTGCGGCGAAGCGCCTAACCGGTGTGTCGGAAGTCGGGCGATGTGGCTGATGGATGTGGAAGGCCCTTCTCCCCGAGAGCCCGGCTCGGACACTGCAGAAGGTTTTGTCTCGCCAACGTCAAGAGGCCACGCGAAAAGGCTGACGGCAAGACGATGCTGTGATGTCTCGATTGAGAAGCGCAAACTCAAAAGCCGGGCAAGGTAAGCGATTGGTGGTATCTAAAGAGACTTTTAGCCAAGAGTCCGTGTCCCCTGTCGTGCTTCGATGCTGCCCCTCTATTATGTGGTGCGCTGCTTAGAACATTACTACTGAGAACAATAGTAATTGTTAGTGACGCGATCACGGCCCCAATCGCTGCCCCAGACATCACCTCATACACATCTGGCTTAGCGTTTGGAGTCGTCGTTTGAGACTTTGTGCTTCTTGTTATTCATTATTGAAATCCGGATGATCCGCGTGACATTGAGAATTTCGATGTAGCTCGACAATGTACACTGCTGTACTCATGTCATACATGTAGGGCCAGAGGCAGAGCAGAAGTTACGAGTTGGGCATTGAAACAGGCTTTAGCAACTTGAACGCGACATCCACCATCGCAGCCGCGAGCGGAATGCAACTCCGGTGGGCACTGAGCGCGTGGGATTGCGCATGTTGTACGAGATTACTGGACAAGATGAAGGTGAAGTCGACAGCAAGATGCACCCGGGGACTCATCGGCTGCTGACTGACTGCCAGCAGGCCAAGGTCACCGCCCCAGCTGTGCAGTGTCTTCATACAAACCACAAACGATTTTCTGCGAGCTGCGGGGCGCCGTCATGGTCTGCATTCGTATCCACCGTACCATAGAGCATGTACGTAAACGGGGGGTGCGTTCTCTGGTGGGCTGTCGGAAGGTTGGCAAGATCAAATTGTTGTTTTGACCCGGCGACCCGAAGCGGGTTTCGATTGGTGGCAGGGCAATACTGAAACTACGTGCGATGCCGTCTCTCAAACTCAACTTCACCGTCATCCTCAGGCCTGTAGACATGTGGCTTGTTAGTGGTGCCATCACATGTGGCATGCCTCATGCCGTGCGTAGGCGACGAGTCAGTAGTCGACGCTAGAGCAGGAACAGCACTCTGATGAGACCGTTGCGATGGAGATGCTGAGCGGCAGCTGGGGTGGGGCTAGACAAGGATGAGCGATGCGAGCATGATGGGCTCCAGCGCACGCGCGTGCAGGTCATGTGAACGGAAGTGAATTGACGGTACGGTCAGCGCGCGTTATCATCATTAGAGCAAACAGGTACGGCACTTCCTTCGCGGAATTGCACTGCATTGGCACGTTCTAGCGCGAGCGCGGGATATGTTCCAATGTTCGCTGCAGGCGCGGCAGGATGTGGCAGCCCTGCGGCTGTAGTAGTGTTGGAGGCGTAATATTGTAGTGATAGCACATAGCACGAGTGGCTCACTGGCTACAGTATGCTACGAGTGTCGTGCTAGCGGTAGTATGGAGAGAGCAAGGCGCCAAGTACGCATTAGCAGTGTTGGCAAGCCACAGCGCTATGCTCGAAAGGCGCATGTACAGGCGGAGTGGCTAGTGGTATTGGTATTAGTGGTAGACTGATAGTGGTCGATAACGGTAGCAGGCAAGGTAGCTAGCTGTCTCGTTACAGGAGGCAGGGCCAAGTTAGTAACATTTAGATACATGTAGGAGTACCTAACCTAATAACAACTCACCAGTGTCATCACCTACGCACAGATCGAGCGGTGCATACGAGGCTATCCAGCCCACTTCTGCGACACCTCGCTGTCACTGTCAGTACATGTAGCCATCCTAGCTCGTCGATGATGAGGGCCAGAGGTGTGGATTAGTTAGATTGTTACCATTGGATATGTATGTTACTATCGGACGTGTCAAACAGCAGGGTCAAGGAAGGTCAAAGTCAAGTACAGTACAGTAGAGACTCAAGACTCACTACTCACACACACACGCACACACACACTTACGCATCAGTGCCCGTTAAACTTTGCGCCTGACGTTTCCGCTGCTATCCACACCCACAGGGCCACCACCCACCGCCGCCGTCTGTGGTCCTCGACCCAAAGCTGCACGTACGCACGAACCCTCTCTTTCCTCTCTCTCTCACGCTACGCACGACCGCCATTTTCCTTCGCGGAGGTCTGCTCTGCCTTGCCTTGCCCTGCCCTGAGCCAGCAGCCTCTCACCTCCCACGCGCACGCCTAAGCCTGCCTGTGCCTGTGCCTGTGCCTGTGCCTCCCGACCGACTTCCTTTCCTCTTCCTTCCGTTGCCGGCTGATTCTCGCTTCACCCGCGAAATATCACCGCCCAACCTGGTCTGAGAGCCTTGCAGCCGCATGCTGCTTGCAATTAGAGTGTTAGGTGCCGCGAACTAGCAGCTGTTCACGCAGACGCTGCACCTGAGACGACAGGACGATCGCAGAACGAGCATTCCGTAAGTACCACCCTGTCCGTACCGCCTCCCATAATTATTTACCGCCCTGTCTGTCCGCTCTCTCGCCGTGCGCAGACCACGACCAGACCAGGCGCCGTCCTTTGCCCTTCGTCCACCCTTCCTTCTTCCGAATGTCTGCCGCAGTAATGTCGAACTTCCGCTCACAGCAGCTCCAGGTAGAACACTGGATGCTGGCTCAGATGTCTCATTACCCACCACCGCCGCCGCCGGACCAGCAGCACTACAGTCCTCTGTACCCGACCTCGGCCGGCACACCGCAGTTGCTGGATCCTTCACAACAGAGCCAGTTGCAGTTCAGCAACTTGAATCAGCCCGCCTATCCCAAACTCGAATCCGCCACCCCATCCGGACAGGACTCGCCTCAGATCCACAACTTGGCCCAGGAGCTCCAGAAGCACGCTGCTCACGAGGAGCACCAGCGTCAACAGATCCAACAAGCTGCTCAGCGCCTCCAACATCAGGCCCAACACCAGCAGCAGCACTTCCAACCACAGCCCAATCCGATCCAACCTGACGTCTCGTCTGATTCACAGCAACCGCAGAAGACTAACCGCCTACGCAAAGCATGTGATTCATGCAGCATCAGAAAAGTCAAGGTCAGTCCCGCCACATCTACGGCCGCCGCGTGAATCTCAATTGACGTTCAACGCAGTGTGATGAGAGTGGTCCTCCATGCCGTGCTTGCGCCGCACTCGACATCCCATGCACATTTGAGCGCCCTAGCCGTCGCCGGGGCCCTCCCAATCGACATGCCGAAGCAATCAAGCGAAGGCGCCTAGAAGAATCGAACGGTACTGCATCCGCTGCTGCTGGAGGCTCCGTTTCGGGAACTTCGACGCCATCTTCGCCGACTCACGCTGCTCAAGCACTTGCTGCTCTATCATCTCACACATCAAATCAGCACCTGACAGCGGAAAGCATCTGCCCGATCGAGACGCTCAATCTGTTGATCAACGACTTCTTCACATTTATCCACCCGCTATGCCCATTTCCTCACGAACCTAGCTTCCGCGAAGCATGGAAACGCCGAGAGGATGTATCCAACAAATCATTCCTTGCACTACTCGCTTCGATGATTGGTGCACTGGTCGCGTCATTCCCTCGCAAGCCTCGCCAACATCTTAAAGCCCAAGGCAAGGAGCACCTTTTCCCGACCCACATGAGCCTCGTACACAGGTGTCAGAGCATCTGCTCATTAGCGCGAGGACCTGGATATCTGGAGAGCGAGAATTTGAGCGTGTATGACGCCGCCACGAGTTATTTCCTCGCATTGATGGGCGTGTACACGTTCAGATGGCGTCAGGGTCGGCTGTACTTCGGCGAATGCCTGACGATCATCCGAACCCTTGGCCTTCACAAGGGTGACAACCCTCAATCTCAGGGCAATCATCTCCCTAGCGCCGTCGGATCGCGTATCGGCGGTCAAGATGGGGGACGCGAACAGCCGGCGATGGATAACATTACCCGACAAATTGGATTCCGCATCTTTTGGACCATGTTCGTCAGCGTACGGACGGTTCAGCAGCTGGGCGCCTCGTTCGGTGAGCTGCAAATACCACCACCGACACCGACGGAACCTTACCCACCACTTCCTGACGAGATAGACGATTACTGCATCTACCCAACCCACAGCGACCCGCAGCCTCACGGTCTTATTCCCATGATCGCCGGGTTCAACGCCAATGTCAGAGTGTACAGCTCGTACAACCCACTCGCAACCATGGAGATGGCATGGGGAATTGATGCGATCGTCGACTGGGAGCGTCAAAAGAAGGTTCTGCACGAATCATTGCGAAGATGCAAGGGTGCCATTTCGGAGCTCCCGCACGAGCTTATAGTCTACCCCAATGTCAACCCCGTTGGTCAGAATGGACAAACGGATGGCTCACAATTCTTTGACGGCTTTGCCCAGATCTCGATCGACCGCGATCCAGCAGCAATCCTCTTGAACCCGAATCCCAGTCTGCCGTACGGCCAGGAGCAGTCTCCTGAGGAGCGGCGACACATGCAGTACGAGATCCAGAAGGCAAACATCTATGCTAGCAGCTTAGCTACGCGCTCGTATCTTGTTGAAAAATACTGGAACCTGATGGAAGCGCATGCGCGATCAAGATCTTCTCAGCCACCAAACTCTATGCCAAGCTCTCCTGGGCAGGGCATCACGGCAGCTGGAATCGACGGCATGTTCGCTCAAGCGCCTACCAGCAACTACGACATGACCGAGCACGAGTTCCGCGAGGAGCGTGAAAGCATTGTCAAGGATCTTCTTATCGTGCTTAGTAACATTGAGCAAGTGAACATGGAGCCCAATGCTGATAGCTTTGTAAGTGTTCAAAAACGGACGTCTGGTCACTGTTTCGGAACACTAACGAAACCCCAGACCATGAAAATTCGCTCCATCGCAAGCACTCTGCTTGACATGCCCGAACAGAGGAAGGGCCAGCTTGCGATTCAAGCACAGGAGTACCTCCACGCCTTCTTGAACATTCTCATGAAACTGGAACGCGTTAGTCCAGCCAACAGTGACCCCGAAACACCCGAAGACGAGGCCGCTGAGCTTAGGCATTGGGCGGATCTCCGCGAGTATCAATTGAAATTCGCACAGCAGGGTGGACTTTTGGGCTTCTCTTAGATCAAACATGGGTTTGATCACGAACAATGCATATAAAATAAGGAGTTTGTGGCATTTGTTTTGCAGGCGCAGGGAGCAATAACAACACTGGGTGACAGCCGTGTGTCGCTGTCGGGAAATGTTGGTGCTGCGTAAGGGATTAGAGTTGTAGCCGCATGCATGGCTCCTCCGGCGTTTGGGATACCAGCATGGCATGATGTACGAAACAATATGCATTACTTTCACGATCGCTTGACGGCTTTTGCATCCACTCCACTACCAGGATTCGAAAGCACCGAATGGTCGTTGTCTCATTTGCTGTGTTTTCGTGACCTCATCATATCTGTCAGGCCAGCCAGCTCTTTACACAATGTTGTAGACTAGCTTCTCCGCGCTAACCTTGCCCTCCTGCTGCAGCTTGAAGCCGGTGTTGATGTCCTCAATCGTGCCCATATGCTTCACACGGTTGGGCTTGATCGAGCTCTTTTGAAGGTAATCCGGAATCATCTGCAGGTACTTCTCCCAAAGCGCCTTGTCCTCAGGAGTCTCTTCGCCACAGTTGTCAAAAGCCTTGTAAGGTAGGGGGCGCTGGAAGACAGTGTAGACGATCGTGCTCTCGATCTTGGCCTTCTTGTTGATCTCCTGAACCGCGGCCTTGACGTCACCGATGGGCAGGAGCGTGACGATGTGACCGCCTTTGGTCGGCGAGAGAGCTTTGGCGATGGCTTCGGGCGTGCCCTTCTCGGCGATGCAGTCGAGTGCGTGCTCAAGCCCATCATGGGACTTCTGGCGGACCTGCTCGGGCCAGTCGGCGTCGTTGTAGTCGACGACTGCGTCAGCGCCAAGCGATAGCAGCAGCTCGTGGTTCTTCTTCGAGCCGGTGGCGATCACGTACGCGCCAGAGAGCTTGCCGAGTTGGATCGCGTACTTGCCCACACTGCTGGTGCCGCCATTGACGAGGAAGGGGAAAGCAGACTTCGCCGGCTTCGAAGGCTCAGGCATGTTCAAGCGCTGGAACATGGCCTGGATAGCGGTGGCAATGGGCAAAGGAATGACCGCCGCATCCTGGTTCGAGACGGATTCTGGGATAAGGAACACCAGGCTGGCTTCAACCGCTAGGTACTCTGCGAAAGCTCCACGGGGTGGATTCACGGCGGTGCCCTGGACGAAGCCAGCAACTCGTTGGCCGTTCCTCCAGTGACTGCCGTTGTTGTCGTAGACCTCGCCGGCGAAGTCACAGCCGATGGTGCGACCGGGTGGCACCATTGCTACTGCTTTCCAGTCGGTCGGGTTCTGGGCGACACTGTGCACTTTAACTATGATCTCCCCTTGGCCTGGTTGGGGAATGGGAATATCAGCTTGGACTTCGGCTTTTTTGCCTTCGACTGAGACAAGGGCTTTCATTGTGGTGGCCATGATTGCGTTGGTGTTGGTGTTGTTGTTGTTGTAGGCAAGGTAAGGTTCTAAGGGTGTCTCGGTGCTAGCTTGTTTTTAGGTTTCGAACAATACTGAAGGCGTGTTGTTGATTTTGGGATGGAACAGAAGAAATGACGAGTACTGTTATAGTTGATGTACCTAGTACATACAAAAAGTGACTGGAGGGATGTCTTCACGATGACGACGTTAGTCCCTTGTCTCCACTTTCGAGACAGCTTTACAGTGTATGACAAATGCGACTGACGTTGACACGCATCTTGTACACCCATCTCATCAATCATAATGGCTGTAAGATCAGCTTCCGTACCAGTTCGATCGAGGCACATACTCACGAGCAATGAAGATGCTTGCGAAGGCCACAAGCCATTCATACAGCAGTCGAATCGCGCGCCGCAACGTTGCCGGCGCCGTTGCGTGTCATTGAAGCAGCACATCACAGCATGTACTGTAGGGATTAGTAGTGTGAAGACGGCACAGCTCATTCGCATCGGTAACATTACACATCACTCATCAATCGAGTTGCTGAGAGCGACTCCTCAGTTGATACACACTATGTAGTTGGATCTGCATGTGATGATTTGGCCTCTTGAACGCGGCGTCAAAGCGCGCGCTTGCTTCAACCTCCAAGCAGCTTGACTTACATACAGTAACTTGCAGGATCTATACATACCTTCACGAACACTCTTCAGCATCACGCAATTCATACAGCACTTCAATGCCTCATTGATCTGCGCACAGCTCTCAGTCGTAGCGCCGCAAAATACATGCGATTCAACATCGGTATCCCGCGCCCAATGGCAGGCACAACGATGGCCGCCTGCTTCCACCGGTAATTACCCAGTCTTGCGGTTTCTAGCAACACCACAATCCTCACAACACAGTACCTGCAACAATGGCGACGGCACCTTTCGAAGAATACATCGTTTACAGCTCCGATCCGCCCAGTCTAGCGCCTAGTCTGGAGCCCGCCCTAGTGAGAGCACCTGCAGAAGAACGAATTCAATCCAGTCCCGACCCTATCAGTTCAGAGCCTACAGCTTCGGACTCAGATGTCGTAGCCCCGCTAGCAAAAAGGAGAAGACTCAATGGCGACCGGCAGAATGTAGGGTTGGAAACCCCGCCGAGCAACAACGGACAGTCTCCCTCGAAGCAGACATTGCACAACCGTTCAGGGCGCGAACTCAGTCATGTCCAAATTCCACGAGCTAGCCTGCCCTCTGTCGCATACATTGGAGGGCATCCACACAGCGATGCTGTACCAGAGTTCGAACTCTTTTGGGAACTCGGCGAGCTTCCTGAAGTCGACGGGAGCCGATACGTGGAACTCGAGGATTTCACGATTTACCGGCCAGCCACAACGAAGCGAAGTATGGAGATGTGCTCTCTAGACAAGCTCAACGCCGCCAAAGGAGTAGATCAGCTGGTTTTCAGCGGAGTGTTGTCATCAGCAATGGCGACAACGGCAACACCTTACTATGTAAATGGAATCGCCTTCAGCACGCTTGCAATCGACGGCTATGGCGACACGGATTGCGCTAGTCTGTCGGGAAAAATCTCTATACAGTCAAAAAGGGCACAGTGGCAATCTGCATGGTTCCGGCTCGGGAAGCCTTCTGTTGAGTATAAGCGCTTCCACGAGGATTTTGTGTGGCTTGCAACCTTTACTAAATACTTCGCGGACTTCCTACTTGACGAAGCGCATGAGCGCGTCACACTCCACCTCTTCCGGTCAGAATTCCTGCAATGGCTTGTACAGCAATACGGCAATTCGATGGATTTCCAATTCTGGCACCACCAGTGTGGCTTGCAAGAAGACTTCGGGACCTCAGCGGCAGCCTACGTCAATTATCTTCACAAAGAATGCTATAGCATCGACGACGATAACACAAAGCTCCTGAAACACCCGATCTGGAGCGAGATTGGGCCGATCTTGAATGCTATTAAATGTCAGCCTCCAAGTGGAAATGACGCAACTGTCGTCACGCCTTTCGTCCACCGGTGCTTCGACAACATGTACTTTGCTTCACACCTCTGGACGAAGGAACCTTGTGATGAAGTTCTGGCTACAATTGTGCGCCGCAAACAGGAGCTTTGCCTAACGCCGTGGAATGCCGCTCCGACACGCCACCCTTCCTTAGTTCATGAACGCAGTGAAGACCTGGATGTTCAGCAAGGCGATGTGGTCTGTGTCAATCCTAATGCCGACGATCAATGGAAGCTCTCGAAGTCAACAATCTGGTATGCCTACGTTCAACGCGTCTATCAGAATAGCAAAGGAGCAATCAAGCTAGATGTACTCTGGCTGTACGAACCGTCGGATACCACTCTAGGAAACGCCTATTACCCCTTTGAAAATGAGCTATTTCTTTCGGACAACTGTAGTTGCGGCAGACAAGCAATACCGCTCGAGTCTGTCATTGCAAAGATAGATGTCTCATGGTTTAGCCATGATGCACACGCAGTTGGTGACAGCTACTTCGTTAGATTCAAGTTCCAAACCATTGAAGACGAAGACAGCTATGGCTTTGTGACATTGACCTCTGCGGATTTCAGTTGTCGTGCCAGTCATCTCTCTAGCTTTGAGACTTGTCAATCATATTACAAAGTTGGCCAGACCGTGCTCGTACGCCCGCCAGACACGAAAGATAGCTTGCTCCATCCCATGCGTATCATTCGCTTTGATGCGCACAAGCAGAGGATTCTGCTCCAACGATTTGTTCGAAGCTCCCTTAGCGACGCACCGCCTAACGAACTCCTAACAACAAAACATGAGATCGAACTGCGAGCCTCCCGCATCGTTCGAACGTGCGAGGTCCGAAGCTTCTCATCCAGGAGGCAAGTTCACCTACCTTACAACTGCAACGGACTTGGAGATTTCTTCTATGTTCTTGAGTCACAACATGCACCACAGACGCCGCCTGAATCAGGTGACGAGGACGGGTCTACGGAAGATCGTAAAGTCCCGCCACTGCCAGCACATGCATTAGTCGGCCTCGATTTATTTTGTGGTGGTGGAAACTTTGGCAGAGGTCTGGAAGAAGGTGGTGCTGTTAAAATGCGGTACGCCGTGGACTGGAACACGGAGGCGCTTCACTCCTACCGAGCCAACACTGCCTATCCGAACGAGGCTGAATATTTCCTGGGAAGCGTCAATCAACTGCTGAGAAAGGCGTTGCGCGGCTCTAAAGACCCTAGGGTAGCACCTATCGGTTTGATTGGCTTCATCTCAGGTGGAAGCCCATGTCCTGGCTTCTCCACCATGCAGTCCAACAAGCAGAGCGAACAATCACTGAGTTTCGCTTCTATGGTTGCATCCATTGTTGCTTATGTAGACACCTACAACCCCCAGTACTTCATTCTTGAGAATGTCGTGCCCATGACATACAAGATCATGGTGGATGGACACGAGCAAAACGTGTTCTCACAAATACTTGCATCGTTGGTTGCACTAGGCTATCAGGTCCAGCAGTTCCTCGGGGAATCTTGGTCGCTTGGCAGCTCACAGCAGCGTTCAAGGGTGTTCATCGTGGCGAGCGCACCCGGTACCGTGCCTCTATACCACCCACCTAGCACCCACGGACACCCGGCGGGAAGAGAAGTTCGACGGAGCTTGGGCAAGACGACCAACGGTCTTTCATTTGGCATCCGCCGATACGAGCATACGCCGTTCCCATACAACTCCGCCCATACAGCCACCCAAGATTTGCCGGATATCGGCGACTCCTTAACACAGATCTGCCCGCAATTTCCAGATCATCGCACCTCCGCAGACCAGAGCTGGGTCACTCGACAGCGGCTGATGCAGATACCAGTACGTCCACGCGGGATGGGTCTGGTACAGGCTGTTGATAGTGGTCTCGTCAAGCCCGGGTCTGAGGCGTACCAATGGGTGAAGAGGTGCAAGCCCGGCAGTATCCGCGCCAACAAGAATAGCCGTTCTTATACTAGGATCAGACCCGACGGCTTGTTCCCCACTGTTCTGACTGACCTGCATCTGCAGTGTGGGATCAACGGCGTAGTATTGCATTGGGAGCAGCACCGAAGCATCACCAACATGGAGACTCGTCGCGCCCAAGGTTTCCTGGATCACGAGATAATCGTGGGAACTCCTGCACAACAACTCAAGATTGTGGGTAATAGCGTCGACCGTAAGGTAGCATTTGCGATGGGGCTTGTCATCAGTGAGTCTTGGGATTCAACGATCAAGCTCAGGCGCGAGATCTTGCACGGCAATCAAATGAATGTTGACACAGAGCCGCAAGTCGCACTCAGCGACAACGAAGACGATGACGCGGGCCCCACAGATACCACGGACAGCATGTCTAAGCGGTTGAAGACCTCACCCGAGCAAATGAGGCAGCAGAAAACTGTAAGCTTGAAGGCAGTCATACAGACATTGCAGAGCAAGCGACTAAAAAGAGGACTTAGCGACGATCGAGAGACTGGAAATGGGTTCAGATGGTCTGGCGCGACACAACCGGATACAATCGCTGTCAAGCGGCGTGTATCTGAGTTGCAACAGGCTCTGCACCTGAAGTGCATGTAGCGACGCCTGGATGGAACGACTAACAGAGTTGGAGTTGGATGAAGAAAGAGGGAAAGGGAATACCACTACCGTACACCAGCACAACCCACAGGCATGAATGATAACGTATTAATAGCAATGAATCAATGACTCCAGACGTAATTCATGTCTCTACCATTTTGAGCGAGCGTGGCCTTGACCATTGAAGAATACATGTAATCATAATATCGGGGTCATTGGCCGAACCGACCGGCTGTGGCGTTCAGATGTGGCGGTGCTGGATTTTTGGGCTCCCTTGACGTCGAGAGACAAATGTACAATGATGATGATGATGATGCGCCGCGCCAACCACGACCATCCCGTCACCCTCGCAATTGTAGTCGCACACAAGCGATGAGAGCCTCCCATGGCTTGCCAGCACCATCGGCATCGTTGTTGCGCTTCCTGCGATGCCAGCTAAACGTCCAGTCGCCAGCTCCTTGCTCTTCAATCAAATCGAGCGCCATCCCGAGTCGCCAATGTCGAGCATTCACCAGCACCGCCGAGCGTTCAGCTCTGCGATCATGTAACAACAGGGCCACCTCAATACTGGCCATCCGAGTGCCCACGTTCAAACCCTCATGCCGGCGGTCTAGCTCAAATACCAGACCCTCCGCGATTTCACCACAACCCCACCGATCACTATCAACAACACCCGTCCTGCGCGAAGCCTTCTGGCGACGGCTGAGAAAGGCTCCGCGCGCGACAACCGCCGAGCGATTCCGCGACAATGGTCTGCTCCCCTTCCAGGACCTCTTGGACGATCCCAGCGGCGTAGGAGGCAGGAACATTAAGCCCAGCACGGAGCTCAAGCTGCGCTGCACCGAGTTCGACGAGAGTGGCAATGTGGTGCTGGTCAACGGCGAGTTCAGGAAGCAAGAGTTGATCGCGAAGTACTCGCTCATGCCGCGCGATTTGAGGAAGATCGACAGCTCCGTGCTGCCGCACATACTGGTCAGGCCGAGTGCGATCATGATCAATCTGCTGCATATTAAATGCCTCATCAAGCACGACCGGGTGCTGGTATTTGACGTTTACGGAAGCACCGACTCTTTTGCGCAGAGCTCGTTCATGTACGATCTGGAAGGGAAACTGAGGCAAAAGCAGACATCCTCGACCGCTGGCGGCGCGCTGCCTTATGAATTCCGCGCGCTTGAAGCTGTTCTTATTTCGGTCACGGCTGGTCTGGAGAGCGAGTTTGAGGGCGTCCGGGACCCCGTCATCAACGTTCTGAGGGAGCTAGAAGAGGATATTGACAGGGACAAGCTCCGCCACTTGCTCATCTACTCGAAGAAACTTGGCACGTTCGAGCAAAAAGCACGCCTAGTGAGAGATGCGATTGAGGATTTGCTCGAAGCCGACGACGATCTCGCAGCAATGTACCTGACCGAGAAAGCCGATGGGACCGAGCGTGAAGAAGATAACCACGATGAAGTCGAACTTATCCTAGAATCCTACCACAAGTTCGCAGACGAAATCGTCCAGGTCAGCTCCAACTTGGTGTCCTCCATCAAGAACACCGAGGAGATCATCCGCGCGATCCTCGACGCCAACCGCAACAGTCTGATGTTGTTGGACCTGAAGTTCTCCATCTTGACCCTCGGTACCACGGTCGGCATGTTCATCGCGGCCCTCTACGGCATGAACCTCGAGAACTTCATCGAGGAGACAAACTATGGCTTTTTCGGCATTTCCGGCCTCTGCGCACTCTTGACAGTCGCTTCTAGCATATGGGGCCTGCGTCGCTTGCGGAAGGTCCAACGTGTAAGCATGTGGGGTGAGAGCGGCTCTGTAAGACAAGCTAGAGCTCTTGGTCGTCAACCGGGGAGAGGCAGTTGGAGAGAGATTGACGCTGCTGCCGCCCCGAGTGGCGAGGGTAGTAATACTAGGAACGTAGGTCTGGGAGAAGCGGTGGCTGGCATCAAGGGCAGAGAAGCGATTAAGATTTGGAAGCGCGAGCAGGCCGATCGGCTGAATGAGATGAAGGCCGCAAGGCAGAAGGTGTAAGACTACGTGTAATGCGAGTGAGAAGACGGATCTCGACTCTGCTCTTTTATTTGCTTTGGGTAGCGAGGCGTTTTGGTAGGTGACGAACTCTTTGTACATGTACATACAAACCAACATATACACACACATTATAGATGTGCTCCTCCTGAGGCTTGCAAGTCATGACTATCTGCGGAATAGACGCTGTCAGCCACCTCATTTGATCTTTGTCATCAGTAGAAAACGTCGCCTCTCATCAACATCCTTGCCGTCCGGTGAAGCAGCGCGCTTTCCAGTTGTCCATCTTTATACACGCTTCCAACATCCAATGTCCCACTAGCGTGAGCTATTCTAACACTCTCCTGGCCCTCCGCCCCAACCGCGATTTCCGCAGCCAGCGTCCCTGGGATCCGACATGTAGCCCCCAAGTTCAGCGCCAGAGTCAACGGAACGGCTTTGTGCGCTTGCTGCATCGACAGAGCTCGGCAAGTGATATGCACGCCTTGCTCGATTTCTGCCGCCGAAGGAGACGACAGTATCACGATTTTGGGTACGCTTTGCACGTCTGGGTCCAGGCCCATGGCTGCTGTACCTGCTCGGCGAATGACTTCGAGCCGGGAAAGTAGGGTTACATTAGCTGCTAGCTCGTCTGATGATGTTTTCCCTGGAATTCCGAGGTCGGAGGCTAGGACGAAAACGCCTGGGTTGGCTATGTCTGATAACGTCGCGCGGATCATACTGCCGTCGGGTAGCTTGAGGGTGTCTACGGGATTGCCTGTGGGCAGCGCTTTACCAGTTTTGGCTCCGCTCGGGTCTAGGAATGAGAGAGTGATTTTGGAGCCTGAGCCCCCGACTCCGTCGATGCTGTAGTCACCTCTGGGGTTGAAGCTTACGCGGTCGGCAGTGACGGAGAAGGTGTTGAGGATCTCCTTCGAGGTGTTGGTGTTGAACATGCGGACAGTGATTTCGTCTTCTTGGGCGTCATTGTTGGGGACGCTTTTCATGGCTTTGACGAGGCCTTCGTTGAAGGCGAAAGGTCCGACAACCGAAGACATGTTGCCACAATTCCCCGCCGTGTCTAGATGACCATCCTTGATCCCGACCTGGACGAAGGTGTAGTCGACGTCTACACCTGGGCGGGAGGACTTTTCGATCACGCAGACCTTGCTCGTCGATGAGATGCCGGAACCCATGCCGTTGAGCTGTCGGCCGAAGGAGTCGGGTGATCCCATTGCTCTGGATAGGATAGGCTGCCATCTCGAGACTCCAGGTGGTAAGTCTGATTTATGGATGAGTAGTCCGTTTGATGTCCCGCCACGGGCAAAAGTGGCTGGGAAGCTCGCAGTCATTTTGTCGTTGTCGTCGTTGCTGCTATCAGAGATCTGCCGTGTTTGAGAATTGATGAATGGTAAGGGTGACGGAAAACTTGTACGAGTGACTTGAATTCTGTACAGTGGGAGGAATACCTGACGAGGGCTCAAAGGCATGACAAGTAGGGAACCGGATTGCGGTATAGCAGAGTAAGGAGCAGACGACTGATGACTCGGTAAGTGAAGAGAAAAACAATCAGACCTGGAGCGGACAGATAGCAATAAAGATGTGTACACTTATGATCTGATTTTGCAACCGGGATTTGTCGGGATCACGAGAGTCGAAAGGCCGACATGTTTATGTCGTCCGCGGCAACTCGCCGACGTAGAAATGTGGTGTCACTTGCGGCTTGCCTCTTGAGCTCGGTCCCGCTGGCCAAACGCCTCTCACGAACGCCGTCATCAGCTCAGCAACACCGCAACACCATCACAGCCACACACCGCACTCGACAAACCCATCCACCCCCATCGCCTTCAACTTACCGACCGGAACTTCCTCATTCACACATCAACCTAGCCATCCACCGCGACCATGGCTCAGGAAGACGCCGCCAAACGCATCGAAGAGGCCAAGAAGCTCTCCAAAGACTCGCCCGCCAAAGCAGAAGCCATTTACAAGGAAATCCTGTCACAACCTCCCGGCACAAGTGACAAGGATGTGCGCGAGTTCGAGACTGCGCTTCTGGGGTTGGGAGAGCTTTACAGAGATCACAAGAGAACACAAGACTTGGCGAACCTGATACAGCAGACGAGGGAGGTGCTCACAACTTTCGCAAGGGCTAAGACTAGCAAACTGAGTGAGTGCAGATACCGTGGAGGATCATTGCTCGTCAAACAATAGACTAACAACACATGCGCAGTCCGCCAGCTACTCGACCTCTTCCGCCCAATCCCCAACACCAACGAGATCCAAACATCCGTCACCAAGTCATGCATCGACTGGGCCGTATCACAGCGACAGGGCTTCCTGCGCCAAAACCTCGAAGTGCGACTTGTCGGCCTGTACATGCAAAAGCAAGCATACTATGATTCCCTCACACTCATCAACAACCTGCTCAAGGAGCTCAAACGGTTGGACGACAAGCTCGTGCTCGTCGAGGTCCAGCTGCTGGAGAGCAAAGTCTACCACGCACTCGGCAACGTGCCCAAAGGCCGCGCCGCTCTCACCGCCGCCCGTACCAGCGCCGCGAGCGTGTACTGCCCGCCTCTCTTGCAGGCCGGCTTGGACATGCAGTCGGGCCAGCTGCACGCCGAGGACGGCGACTTCAACACGGCCTTTTCCTACTTCATCGAGGCCATGGAGGGCTACACGTCGCAGGACGAGACTCTCAAGGCGACCTCGGCCCTGCAATACATGCTGCTGTGCAAAGTCATGCTGAACCTCGGCGACGACGTCAACACGCTCATGACCTCCAAGCACGCGCTCAAATACGCCGGTAAGAACCTGGATGCAATGAAGGCAGTGGCACGCGCACACACGAACCGCAGCTTGGAAGAGTACGAGAATGCGCTGCACGCTTACCGCGTCGAGCTCGGAGGCGACCGCTTCATCGCATCGCACCTGCGTCGGTTGTACGACTCGATGCTGGAGCAGAACCTGATCAAGGTCATCGAACCCTTCTCGCGCGTTGAGATCTCGCACGTAGCAGAGATGGTCGGCCTGGACTTGGCGCAAGTCGAGCGCAAGCTTAGCCAGATGATTCTTGACAAGGTTATTATTGGCGTGCTGGACCAGGGCACCGGGGTGTTGATTGTGTTTGAGGAGACGGAGAGGGACAAGGGCTACGATGCCGCGCTCGACACCATCGACAAGCTTGGCAGTGTTGTGGATGTGCTGTATTCCAACCAAGCGAGCTTGTTGGAGTAGTAGATTGATGCGATGAAGATCGGCAGAGAGAGCGTTGAGCAACGGATGAAACGATCGAATGGAATAGGCTTACCCATATGATACATCACAGCAGAAAAGCTGACTGTAGTATAGAATTTATTCGAGACCTGAAAGCGAAAAGGTTTTTTGATCACGCAGGTCGTTTTGTCTATCAATGCTACTGCTTTTATTATCTTGAACCATTGGAAACCGCTATCGTCGTATCGTATGGTATGTCTACACGAGTGGTATACTGCACGCCGCCAAAAGAAAGAAAACGCCAAAGATGAAGGAAGAAGAAGAAGAAGTCTTTTGCGTTAGGAAACCGACCAAAGGCATAGGTTCTTCCACGTCCACGAAAGAAAAGGGGCGCTGATGACGATCAAGTCAGCAGCCCTCCCTATCAGTCACTCACTTGCTGGCCCGGGCTCATCATCAACAGTCACGGCCACTCCGCACCCGCCAGCTTCAATATTCCCGGGTCTCCATCCTCGACGTTCGAGAGTGACGACCTTGGCCCTTCACTTCTTCGCCTTGTTGGCCTGGTCTTTGGCCTGCTCCTTGGTCTCCTTGGCCTGCGACTTGGCCTGCTCGCCAGTCTCTTTGGCCTGGTTCTTGGCCTGCTCGCCGGTCTCTTCAGCCTGACCCTTGGCCTGCTCGCCAGCATCCTTGGCCTGGCCCTCGACTTCCTGCGCCTTCTTACGGGCCTCGTAGTACTTCTCCTCGCCCGACTTGCGAGCCTCGGCGTAGCGGTCTTCGGCGTACTTCTTCACCTCGCCGGCTTTGGCGCCCGCGTTGTCGATGTACTCCTGCGCCGTGTTGCGCGAGGACTCGTAGCGAGGGCGCGTGAAGTCCGCCACGGCGGTTAGGAAGTCTGAGATGACGCGCATGGCAAACGAGATGAGCGCCGCAATGTACACGAAGATGGGCGAAGAGTTCTGGCGCGTCTTGCGTGTCTTGGTGAGCTCGTCTGTTCGGGCAATCTCGTTAGTGGGTGTGGTTTGTAAGCAAGATCAATGCGGGACATCAAACATACCAGTCCATGCATCGAGGGCGTAAGTGTAGGGCCAGAAGACCCAGCTTTTGCCGGTCTCGTAGATGGTGCCCGGCTCCTCGTTGACGATGGGGAACTTGCTATCGACGGTCTCGAGGGCCTTCTCGCCCAGCTCGTCGGCCTTGTTCACGTACGGCTTGGCGTATGAGTAGGGCGTCTCGAGCAGGCCCTCGACGGGCTTGCCGAAGCGGGCGTAAGTGCCGTTGACGACATCGATGGACTTTTGTCCAAGCGGGTTGGCCTTGAAGTGGTCGATGCCGCTGGCGACGGTGGGGTAGGAGGAGAACTTGGAGAGGGTCTTTGAGGAGGGAGAGCTGGCGCCATTAACGGTAGCTTTCGAAGTGGAGTGAGGCATGGTCGGCGAGTAGTAGTGCTGCGAGGGATTGAGGTGTTGTTGCTGTGTCGGTCTGGAGGGAGTGTGTCAGTCAGGCAGGCGTTGAGGTTGAGGTATGTTGTAGTAGTGCGAGGTTGTATGTCGTGAAGCAGGTCAGGTAGTGGGGTGTTTTGTTTTGGGAGGCGGGCAGCTGCAAGAAAGACCTCTACTTTGGAATGGACGGTGACGTTCCTTCCTTCTAACATTGAGGGCAGCCGCGTTGGGGGGAGTCACTCACGTCTCAATGCGGGCTTTCAGTGCCGATGTGTCGGTTGGTTCGCGGGTGCGTTCAGTGTGTTACCTGGTGAGTGAGTGTCACGAGATTGAGGTGGTGGGATGGACTGGACTGGATGGGATGGAAGTAAGACGAGGGCGAGGGCGGGCAGCAGAGGAGTGAGGTGAGGAGGAGTGAGGTATATCCTGACTTTCTTGCACTTCTAGAGCATAGCTAATGTAGCACCTACCAACTACAGTACCTACAGTACCTACCAGCTACCAACCTTCAGTACCGACCTACCCTACCATACCCTACCCTACCCACCAGCCGGAGAGAGCAGGCGGCGACACACGTTGAGCTGCATGTGCATGTGCATGTGCATAATTATTGCAGTCCAGCCAGACAAGCAGCAGGCCTGGCGCGCGCACATGCTCTTCACGTGCTATCACATGTCAAACGCTGCACTCCAGCGCTCGTCGTGCGTGGCGCGTGCGGCCCAGAGCGGTTGTGGCTCGTTGTGCGTTGTACGATAACAAAGTCGCGCGGGACGAATAGGAAACCTTGAAGACCATTGTTGTGCTGGTGTTGCCTCCGCTCGGTTGCCTACAGTAAACCAGAGACAGGAACGGGGTATCGTCGCAGTCGTCGTTGTCGTCGTCGTCGTCGTCGTCGTCGTCGTCGCTGATGTTCCACGCGAGCCGGTGGACTTGTGATAAGGAGAGACGAGGTGATTATGATGGACCTGATGAACGGATGGTACCTCGGAGTGTCGGAAGATCGCCTCGCTTGTGTAGGATCTCGTGGAATAATATTAACATTAGTACCTGACGACTACCTTGCGCTGTATTAGAAAGTTGGATGGTGGGACTGCCAGGACTGAGGCTAAGACCTAGAGGTGAGACTATGGAAAATGGGCGCTACCACGGGCCGGCAGACGGCAGAGCACAAGCCGGCATCCAATGTTCGCCTAGGCAGGCAGGCAGGCAGTCACAAATGATCATTGATGGATGGCTTATTCTTGCAGTGCGCGTACGACACAGCAGTCAACCGCGTCCCGTACAACGCCTAGGTAACGTCTTCATCCTCGGCACACCTTTCAGCGCGTCGTCCCCATTCGCCCATATCCGTCGATACGCCCCAGGCATTGACGTCGTACTTGGGAGGGGTGGTTGAAAGGGTTGAAGCTGTGAAGCACGTTGGGAACACAAACGAGCCGCGAGTCTGACATGTGATTGCCAGCAACGCTTGGCGGTGTCAACCTCTCTCAACACCTCAGTCCTGCCCCTTCCCTTGTTCCGCTACTCTTCCTGTACGTGTACCTGCCGTACTGCTGTACTGCTGTGCTGCTGTAATCCACGGAGCCCTCACCAAATCAGAGGCCAATGCATCGTGTCGCAGAAAGTCATCTCTCGATTGCCTCTTCTGCCCTGCGCACTGCACGCCTCGGTTCCATGGAATGCGTCGTTCTGTCTGTGCACTGCAGTCCTGCAATGCTGCATGGTCTGGGGTGCTGCCGTGTGCTGCTTATGTACATGTGAAAACACATGCCGCAGGCATATCGAGGTTGAGCTACAGTATCTGCGAGCTGCGAGTAAAAGAAGCGCGACTGCTCCATTGTCGCTCTCCCAACGCCTGCTCGACGCCGTCAATTGCACGCTGAAGACTAGTAGACCAAGGCAGAAGCTTGATGGAAGCTATCACGACCAATGATGATGATGATATTCAGCGATGGATAGCATCGAAAACTTGCTTGCTAACATCTCGAACGAGCTACATAGTACCTCACTGGCGGCTGCTTGCGCCCTGCCACAGAAGCTTACAGCACACCCTTCACCCGGCACCTACCTTCCGGAAAGATCGACCACGCTATTCATTTGACTTCCGGATCCTGCCCATGTCACCACCTCAATGTCATTCCGACCAAAACGTCGAGCTGCACTCACAGCACTATGGAATATCCCATGCCACCTTGCATCCGACATGCAATCGCGGCTCGGATTTATCTTAAACCAGTTGAATGCGCTGGCCAAAAGGATCCTCCAGACACATAAGCGATGGCAACAGTCACCATGTCTCTCAGCACCGCCAGAAGTCTATAACTAGCCGCAAACACAATCCAACTCCAGAGCGACAAAGGAATTGACTTTGTTTCGAGTTGGAACTCAATCGTAAGCTCTACGTCCAACAGACTTCTGACAGATTACAGGCGTCAAGTCTTGCAAGTTCTCAACAAGGCATTGCGGTTGGACACGGCGCGTCAGTTACTACCTACTTTGCTCCCACAACCTGCTGGAAGTCGACCCTTTGCCCGCTTACCTGATATTATACCACGACGGACTTTGGTTGGATAGGCTTCAGAACCAGCTTTGTGATTTTGCGATAGCAACCATTGCTGGACTGCTGTCGAGCATACATTGTAGGCTTGGAATGGTGCGCGTCATGACATGTCTCTTAGCGGTGCTGCTAGCGACTCCGTGGTTGCCGATAATGATGATTTCTTCCCATTGCCAACCCAAGCTGGTATCATGAAGGGTAGGCACAGTACCCAAGCAATAGAAGATACTCCAACCTCATTCCTCGGAATCCGTTTAGACTCAACCAGGGCACACCACACACGGACTCTGTAAGCCGATTTCCACAGTAGCAAAGAGAAAGATGAGTCTGATCAAGGAATGTAAAGATTGTATGTATTCAACACAAGGAAAATGATATACACTATGTACTATGACTAGATATTACCAGATATCGTTCGCCCTCGCACGGTAGATACCCGCAGGTTTGTATGTGTGTTTTCAAAACAGCACGCTGTCTTCGCCTGTAGCAACAAGGCAAAAAAAAGGGTATATCGTGAATTCGTTTTGACAAACAGAAAAGAAAAGGGATGGTGTCGGTGTCGTCTTCTCTCTCCTCCTCTTCCTCTTCGCGCCACGGTCTAGCCGTGCGAGTTTCCTCCCACTACGTTCCTTCGTACACATACCAATTAGGAGACGAGCCTTCCGAGGGCGTTACCTCACGCTGCTCCTGCTGCTGCTGCTGCTTCGTCTTCTTCTCCTCTTCTCTCTGCTCAAACTCGGCCGTCTTCGCCAGAATGCCCGACGCCGGCGGCATCTGATCCGGACTGACCATCAAATCAAACTGGTCGCTCGACCTCTTCGAAGGCAGGATGGTCGTTCCCGCCGTCTGCCTCCTCGAGTACGAACTGCCCACGCTGCTCTTGCGGGCGTGATTGTTGTTGCTCACAGCAGACGCCCTCGCGGCGTCCGAAGCCCGGAAGTTCGGGTTGCTGTAGCTGAAGATCCGGGGCGGCAAGGCCACCGAAGGTACGCTATCGGTTCTGAACGGGTTGGCGTTCTTGCCGAAATGGCTGACGGTGCGGCTTAGCTCGGGCTGCTGTTTCTGTTTCTGTTTCTGTGGCGAGTCTTCCATCGGCGGTGCCACTTCGTCCATCGTCGCCAGCATGGTCGTCGAGGCGAAGAAGGGGTCTGCGGGCGGCTGTTGCACGACCATCAACGAGCTGGCGTCCGAAGGCAGCGAGCCGACTGATTGCGTCTCTGACCCTCCCTCCTCCGACGCCACTGCGCTGTCTTCCACTTGCGCCTTGCTGGAGTAGACAGTCTCGCTGACCACGGGCTTCGGGTACGAGATCGGGCCTCGGCGGACGGCGTTGCGCGAGTTGGTGCGAGGGCCTTCTTGGAGGAGGGTTGCTAGGGCTGACCGCTGTTTGCGGATGAAGCTGGGCTTGCCTTCCTCTTCTTCGTTTTCTTGCTGAGGCGTGCTGGACCTCGAGGAATTCGAGATGGCGTTCCCATTCGCGTTCACCACTCGCAGCGGAGCGGGTTCCAGTGACTCGCGCATGCCTTCCTTGCGGACGAACGGTCGAGACCAATTCTCGGTGCTGACGCGAATCAGACTTCCGTCGACTGCTGAGGGTGTCTTGGGTCTGGATATCTCAGGGGTTGAGCGTGAAGTGTCACGACCCAGAGTGTTCCACAGACGCACAGTACTGGCTTTCGTGCCGAGTGTCATGGGTTTCTTGACCTTGACTGGCTTCTTGAGGCCTTCCTCCTCGTCTTCGTCGTCATCCGCGCGCTTTTGGCGACGACGCAGGCAGAAGCACAGGAGGATGCCGAGCACTACAAGAGCGCCGATGGCTCCGGCTAGGCCACCAACGATCGCTTGCTTGCGAGAGTTAGACATGTTAATCATGTCTGATGATGACTTCGAACCCGCTGTGTGGGACCCGAGATCAGCATCCAGAGTAGGGCTTGGAGTCGAAGTCGCACTCGAGCTGGTGATGAAGCTCGAGCTCGAAGTTGGCTCATATGAGATGGAGCCGCCGACTGGCTCGTAGGACAAGACATCTGTGGGCTCTGCCGAGGCGGATGTGGAAGTGCTGGAGGTTGTGAGGATACTCAAAGAAAATAGAGATTGAACGTCGGTGGATTTTACAGGGTCCAAAGAAAATGAGGGAATGTCCGTTGTGGTCGATGAGGATGTCTCTTGTGAAGCCGAAAGAATGGTGGTCGATGTCTCGAAGGTTGAAGGCAAAGTAGTGGAGTCTGACGAGACATTGTCGGATGTCGATGTGGGTGTAGATGATGTTGGTTGTTGGTTGTCCTCGGGCGCCTGTGGTGATGGCGAATCGTCTGCGCCGCTTGTAGTGGGCTCTGTGTTCTCAGGTTCTTGGCCGGAAATGATAGCTGATTCGTCGGCTTTGTGCTGTTGAGACTGAATTACATTCATAATGTAACTCACTGGGCCAGGTGGCCCAATATCCGGGCCCCATTGAGCGGCCACAGCAGCCTGCTCAGCTGTCAATCCCTCCATTTCCCGATGTCGTTTTCATCAAAGATGTTCCAGACATGATTGAAATTGCAGGTAACCGGCGCGATATATACTCACGAGCGGCCTTCACGCCCACATCAGTGATTCTGTGGAAAGGAGCTCAGGAGGCAGACGTTAGGGAGGGTAGACACGGTGTTGATCGAGTCGGAATGGTAGAATCCAATGCTGGCGTTGATAGACAGCAGCTGAACGGGTCAGAGCCAGTAAGAACGCGAACGGTAAGATTGAAGACGGTGAGAACGGTAAGATTCTGATAATGAAAGCCACAGAGCTATAAGAGACGAGGCTGGCGCCCGCGATTACCGTGAAGATGTCCCCACCATACCCCTTCGTCTGATGCAGTACTGAGGACCGAACAAGGATTGGTGATGAACCTCCCGCCTGGGTTGCCTGCAGCTTCATGCTTTCCATATACCGCTTTGCTGCGTTTCATCCTTGCTCGCTGCTGTGGGCGCTTATGCTCGTTGGCAGACATTGCCTAGACGCTGTGAGGTGAGGCGATTGATGCGCTATCCTTTGCCTTTGCGAACGGTTGAGGGCTCGAAATCGAGCGATTCTGCAAGACATGTCGGTGAGATCCGCATGAAAGGTGAGACGCAGAAATGAGCAATGTAATAAGAGAGGTCAGCTATAGAGACATCTGTAATGAGAAGTCTCAGAAGCTCGGGCTTCGCGGTTGACGGGACTTGCCGTGCGAACCTACAGACACCTATGAGAATGACAAGCAAATGCCGCCTATTCAGACGAGCTATCGAGTTATACATATAACAGTGAGATGGGTCTCCAGATGGCCCAGATGGAATTATGTTCGCATCAAAACACTTGTCTATACTACCGGCCTCGTGAGGAGTTATATCGTAGTTCATCGAAGCAGTCTATGGTGGATGTCTCAGTCTCGGTTTAGTAATCGCCCAAAGCACCTGCTGTGTCTTCGTGTGTACTGATGGCATATTTACCAGTGGCAGGATGGCATATTGACATACGGAACAAAGTGCTGGAGCTGAGCTGAGCTTTGTAGCCAGTCGATGTTTGCGCACCAACATTGTCCAATTCATGTCTACGCTGCTACCCTTCTACATTATCGTGATCGTATTCAATTCCATGGCCATTCGGCTGATACATGTCGATGTTGTAACTCACAAGAGTTTGCTTAAAATAATGCCATGACTGTTGTCGACTTCGTCCCAATCTCAAACGAGATGTGTAGCCAAACCACAAGATTATCTGCCTGTACTGCACATCCATGTCTCCCTGCCGTTTCTGGACGCTTGGTTGATGTTCTCCGTTGCTTTTGTTCGCTTGGTCCTCTACATGTCGTCGGGATTGAATACTTCAGGCCTGGCGCGAGGTGCTTGGCCCATACTCATGCTCATCCTCCTGCGGTTCCGCTCTTCTTGCTCCAATCTGTCGCGCTCGTCTTCTTCTGCTCTCCTTTTGTCCGCCTCGGCTCGTTCCTCCGGAGTGAGGATCTTGGCTGGGTCTCGCCCATCTTCGATCATGCGTTGTATGTCTGCCAGCGCGCCTTGTTGGATAATGCCGTGGCTTGGCCAAGGCTCGAACGGCAGACTGTTGAAAGACTCCAACCAATCTTGCGACTGTTGGGGCATTGCGTCCCGCCCTACGATTTCCGATCGCGCATATGGTGTGTTATCGCTATCTTGCGCTCCCGGCGGCGGAGTGGCCATACCGTTGGTGATCTGGGCTTGCGCTTGCTCATCTGACGCTCGCGGGAGCTTGACTTCGGGTATCGGCTTGCGAAAAGTAGGCGGTACTGTAGTTTTGGATATGAACTTGGCGTATCGTAGTAACTCGTCGACGTCTACTTCGCGGCGCGTGTTTCGAGTACTGTCGTCGGCAGGAATGGCGATTACATCCTTGCGCGCGTCCGCAAGGAGCTTGACGGTGTCTTTGATGTTTTGGTCCAGAGTCTCTGTCGTCGCGCGTAGTGCAAGGATTCTGGCATAGTTGGACTGATGTCTCGATACTTGTAACGGTGTCAGTCGTAGGATGCATCGCATGTCGATATTTCTACAATCACCTACATTTCTCTAGGTTCTCGTTAACTGCATCGTCTGCAGCCAGAAGATCATCCGCTGCGGTTGGAGAAGGGTTGTATGCAGCAATCGAGTCGGTCAATCGCTGCAGACTCTCTTCCATCCGCCGGTAGCTATTTTGGAATTGCGCGAACATGTTTGCAGGTCGAGTAGGTTTTGATGTTTAGGTGAGCTTCAACAACACCAGATCGGCGAAGCGCGTGACGACTAGCGCCTTTGCGGGCCGCGTTGCCGCTAGTTGGCACTGCTTGATCAAGTGAACATTCGACATTCGACATATAGTCTTTTCTTCCTCGTTGTTCCTTGCGGTTACTCGTCTCAATTAGCTTGCAGTGTTGGTGAGTTATCGTCCAGATGAGTCAAGGTCGCATCTATTGACTTTGTCGTCTCAAATCAATCACAGCAATGTTGCAGCAATGGTCAGTTTACTTGTCCACACGCACGTGCTGACAGTCAATCAACATCCGACATAAGACGACATGTTCACTCACCGCAAAGATCTATACGGACAAGAGTGACCCTAAACATTGCATGAGCACGATTAAACTGGCATACCAATTGCCACAACAATACACAGCACCTGGTCAGCAAGATACTGACAAGAACAGAATGATGCCGGCCGGCAATATAGGGTTAGGGTTGGGGTAAGTCCGAAGTCGAGTCTGGTCTTCCAACAAGGGTTCGCAATGACCCTACAACTCACATATATAAGAGGACATACCGCCAATATGCAACGCCTGCAGACCACAATGTCGTTCTTGACGATTACAGCAATACCAGGATATGACGAAACCACCAAGAACGAATCTTGAGCGACATCGCATTTCTGTAGGGCTGGACCCCGGCAATTTTTGGCGACATCGGAGCGTTGCGATCTTCTCTGCATAAGATTTTTTTTGCCGGTGCTTGTCTCCTTGGTACCTATCTAGTTTAACCTGGTAAGGATGGAGCTAAAGTCGTACGCCACGCGAGCGACGCCTTCGCTCGACCACATCGTATCAAGCCTCCCTTGGCCACGCCTGTAACAATGAGATTGCGTACATCCAAATTGTTGCTATCTCGATGTATACTCACGGAAGAAAGCAAGCATCGACCACCATTGACGACATAGCAATGGCTCGACCGTACTTGCCGATGATCCCGAATCCACAAAGTACCTGTCTTTGGTCCATATGAGGTCTACCCGTTCAAAATTTTAGGTAACCAGACTCAATACTGCCGTGCTAGCTTGCCAAGGCCACCTTTTGCCGTCTTCATCTTGTCGAGGGTCTGCTGTGACATTATTATTGCTCCGGTGTCGTCGTGGTGCAGAGAGACAGTATTTTCCGAGTCGCAGAGGTCGCCTCTAATCGACATCATTAACAATGGGTCACGACGCCAGGGACATGAACCACCCGGAAGAGGAGGTGTTTGTTGAGCCTGCCATCTTGAATCACTCACCAGAGGCGTCGCAGACTGGCGAGGTCACCGATGCAGTCTTTGGTGAAGTTGGCGCAGACGGACCCAACTACCGCAGTGTAAGTGAACCTGCTCATGGAACGAAACCATCGATCGGAAGCTGACAAGAACGCAGGTTGGTTGGGTCGCTGCCATTGTGCTTCTTTTGAAGTCCCAGATTGGTCTCGGCGTGCTCTCAGTGCCGTCAGCATTCAACACACTGGGAATGGCACCGGGTATCATCATCTTGATTGTTGTCGCTGCCATCACAACCTGGACTGGATATGTCATCGGCACATTCAAGCTCAACCACCCCACCGTCTACAACATTGACGATGCCGGTGGTATCATGTTTGGACCGATTGGACGCGAATTCCTGGCGACAGCCTTTTGCTTGTATTGGCTGTTCGTTTCCGGCTCTGCCATGCTCGGCGTGTCGATCGGATTGAACGCGGTCTCCACACACGGCACCTGCACTGCTGTCTTTGTTGCAATCGCTGCTGCTATCGGACTCGCCTTCGCCAGTGTCCGCACGCTTGGTCGTATGAGCTTCCTCGCATGGATAGGCACGATCTGTGTGCTGGTCTCCAGTAAGTACCCACAAACAACTCAGGAGACGGTGAATCAGAGCTAACTGTTGTCAGTCTTCACCCTCACGATTGCTACGGGTGTTCAGGACCGTCCTGCTGATGCCCCTCAATTTGGCGAATGGAAGTCAGACTGGAAGGTTGTCGGCAATCCTACCTTCGCAGAGGCAATGTCGGCCGTGGCATCGCTGGTACTGGCCTACGGTGGCTTGCCGGCGTACTTCTCCATCGTATCGGAGATGAAGGATCCTCGCTACTACACAAGATCGGTCTTGTTCTGTCAAGCAACAGCCACTGTCGTTTACATCATCATTGGTGTCATCGTTTACTACTACTGCGGGTCCTATGTTGGTTCACCAGCTCTTGGATCTGCAGGTGTTCTGATGAAGAAGATCTGCTATGGCTTGGTCCTTCCTGGTCTGCTGGTGACGGAGATCTTGTATATTCACGTAAGTCCCCTCATGATCGTCTGTGCAGACCATAAGAACACCTTACTGACTCTCACAGTTGACCGCCAAGTACGTCTTCGTTCGCGTGTTGAGAAACTCAAAGCACCTCGCCTCGAACTCGATGGTCCACTGGACATCATGGCTCTCCTGTACACTCGGCGTGACCGTCATCTCCTACTGCATTGCCAGCGGCATCCCCGTCTTCGGCGAACTGGTCTCCCTAATCGGTGCACTGTTTGGAACGCTGATGTGCTTCCACCCGATGGCCTGCATGTGGCTGTACGACAACTGGAACGCTAAGGTCCGCAACTTCAAATGGAGCTTCCTGGTTAGCATCAACATATTCATTCTTGTCGGTGGCTCCTTCCTGCTCGTCGCGGGAACGTACGGTGCAGTCATGGGCATCATCGACGCCTATAACACGTCAGGTGGATCTGCGGCGTGGTCTTGCGCGGACAACTCGAACTCCGTCTGAGGTTCGCGGAGCTCTCCTTCTCAACGGTGCCACATTTATCTGAGCATGCTAATGCCGCTGATATGAGCACGTTTAATCCAGTTCTTGTAGAGTAGATACTTTCAATTAGAACTCAATCTCTCAATACGCTGGATCGATTTGAGTACGCTGGTGCTGCTGAACTGAGCAAAACGATCCGCAATGCTAAGGCAGTACGGGTCGAGAATTGTGATATTTAGTGAACGTATGTTGGTACATGAATAATTGTTTACATGACATTCAAAACTGCCACAAAAGCGTAGCATGAGCGATGAATCGTCGGCACCAGAATTACCTTATAAAACCATGAATTGCCGGTCTCAGCGCATCGCTAAGCCTCTGGCAAAGGAACCTTCCTCAACTGACAGATTTTGGCTCTCGCCTTCTCAACGTCGATCTTATCACCACTTGCCACGAACTCCTGCGGCGGGTCGCTAAGACCGACACCAGTGATCTTGTCTTCGCCCTCGAACAGCTCTCCGTAGTTCCTCTGGGGCGGCCTCTCGCCCTTTTCGATGGCCGCATCCACAGCGTTGATGTAAGCCTTGTCGTGCCTCTCGGCTTCGGCAAGGAGGTAGGTGATGTGCTTCCACCTCTCGTATCGCAACTGGCCGAATGGAACATTGGTTTTCCAGGCTACAACTGGTTCGCTCGAGTCGGCTTGCGCCGCAGCAGGGGGGTTTGGGTCGGTAGTGAGCTCATCGTAGAGCTTTTTCATCTCAGTCTCAGGCAGACGGACATCCTTCGGCGGAGAGAAGAGCAGCATGGGAACGTGCTGCGTGGAGAAGTCCTGCAGGCCACGAGCATCGCTCGTTCGCTCGTCAAAGATTTCGAGATCGGCTTTGATCTTGGTGAACTCTCCAATAAGCTCCTTCATGTCCGCCGGAGGCGTACTGTTAAGTGCGAGGTGATCATGCATATCGATTGAGTTATCCAGTCTTTCCAAAAGGGTATCCCGCTGGAACGCCTCAAGATGCGATGCGTCGGCAATCACCTGACGAGCGAAGTCGCGTTGATCAGTACTAACAGATGCCCTGGTCAAAATGTGCAGGTCGGTAGCATCTGGGACATGACCCTCTTTAGCAAGGGCATCAACTAGCCATTTCCACCCCTGCTTGACAAGGTCGGCGTCTTTCGAGGCACCTGCAGCGACAATGATGGAGCGTCTCGTGACCATAGTGGGTGCCAAGCCCAGCGCTTGTGCGTCCTTGATGGCCGCAGTGATTACCTGCTCCGCGTTCCCTAAACCTGCGATGTTTGAGATGATTGAATTGCATGCGGCAATGGTAGGGAAGGCGTTAAAGCGAGCGGCCAACTCCAAGGTTCGCTGGATAAGATCCAGCACCAGCCCGCTGAGCTCATTCTTTTCCCCAATCGACATTGCGAATACTCCTTTGATCCTGAGTAAGCTTGTCAGGACGATAACAAGCTCGGTAACAGCGTTTCGGGTCAATTTTCCGCCAGCACCAATGTGCAGATGCGTGGCTGACAGCATTGCTCTCACTGTCAAAACAAACCGCCTCGCATCTGCAATATCTGCGTTGTTCCTCAGCGATGAGAGAAGGTCCCGGTAAGCGTTGTTTGGCATGAAGACCCCAGATTTGCAGGCCATCGCAAAGACAGTGTACGCTTCGGGAACTGGGCGCTCTTTCTGGTAATGAGTGTAAAAGAGGTGGTTCGTTGTCACAGGAGAGACCCGAAGCATAGCATCCAGCGCAAGGTACGCGTTCTGCGCATCTCCTCGCATCAAGCGAGCAGACATGATTGAGCGCAACAAGGCCCTCGGCAGCTCAGGCAGAGGTATATGCCGCTCACGATCCGGTACAACGGCGCCTGGCGAGAAGTGGTACGCAGCGAATCCAACGGGGAGCCTGGCCAGACCCTGTTCATATATAGCCTCCAAGTCCTCAAGTTTGGTATCCTGTGCTGCAAACATCTCGATAGCGGCAGCGTAGACTTCGTTGTTGACATATTCGTCCTCTTTGGCTTCCAACCATTTCCAATACTTCAATGCGGTATCCCAAGCCTGTGTCACCGTAAAGTAATCCAGGAGGTTCGCGCTTGCAGACGGATACGACCCCAACGCACCCTTGTAGTGATCTTCCACCAAACCGTTCGCGATCGACTGGACTTTATCGCTTATTGCTCGGTTTCGTTTGTCCTCCTGAATGGAGAGTTCCTTTCTCGCCCAGGAGCTGAGGGCTTGTGTCAAGTTGTTGATGACTGGTGTGATGATGAGATCCTTCCTCTCGATAGCACGATAGGCAGCCGTGGCTGCATCGAAATCGAATTCTTTGGACGCATTGGTGATCTGGCGCTGCAGAGCAACGATATAATCATCTTTCTCGGTCAACTTCTTTCGCGGGCTGTAAGTGTTACGTCGTACTATCGCTTTCCCAGGACCGGTCGGTTGTCGTGTTACGGTGGTAAAGGATGCGGTGGCATTTTGGCGCAGACTGAAGGTCCGTAACCAGATCCTGTGAGCCTGGAGCTCAAGCCGCACCCGCGATATTTTTGTGGCGAGCATTCAGTTGTGTGTGTCTGAAAGATACATGTAAGGTCTAAAGAGAGCGGAATCATGTGAAAGGGCATTCCTACAGTAATACATTATTCCGCTCGCGTTTCGGGGGTCTTGCCCGCCCGCCGCCCGCCAACACTAACGACCCTTGGACTACGGCGGGCTGAACAGGCGACTGCACCAATGCCACCTCACTCACTCCCATTGGCAGGCACAGCTTCCATTCCTTGTTCGCAGCCACGAGCACTCTTCGAGTGGCCTCACAATCTCACGATACCGTATTACTACATTTGATCAGCGAGCTTGGACAAACAGTCTTGCCTGAACCCTAGAGCTTCCTTCAGCCCTCCACACCGCACACGTCGCAACCATGGCGCAGAACATGTCGCTGTTCAGCGTGAATGCGATCCTCCTCATCTCGGCGGACGACAACTCTCGCATCCTCACAAAATACTACTCGCCTCCCCACCCTCCCACAAATGCCGGCAACAACTATCCTGGTGCAAACCCGTACCCGACCCTCAAAGACCAGAAAGCGTTCGAGAAGGGCCTCCTGGAGAAGACCGCCAAGTCAACGAACGATGTCATCCTCTACGACAACAGGATTGTTGTCTACAAGACCGAAAGCGACGTGATGCTCTACGTTGTTGGCCCCGCAGACGAGAACGAGATCATGTTGTACAACGTTGTGCTCGCGCTGAGAGACAGTCTGAACATCCTGCTGAAGTGAGCAATGTGTCTATACCCCTGCGGCGTACTCTACAAATCCCGCTAACAGTGTCTGCCACAGGAACTCCGTCGACAAGCGCACGCTCATCGAGAACTACGATCTTGCCTCTCTCGCCATAGACGAGATCATCGACGACGGCATCATCCTCGAGACCGACCCCGTGGTCGTAGCCAGCAGAGTCTCCCGCCCACCTGCGCAGGACACGCCCAACATGCAGAGCGTCGATCTGAGTGAAGAGGGTCTCTTGAAGCTGTACCAGTTCGGCAAAGCGAAATTGGGCGAAAGGCTCAGGCAGGGCTTGTGATCGGCTCAGAATTGTGACATGGATGGAATGCAATGGATACAGCAGGGCGTTTCGGGAGTTAACGGAAGATTGAGGAGCGGTCGGACGACCACCTGGAACAACTAGACATGACGAAATGATCAGGAGGAGTTTTGGTTGCAGCGAGCACCCATACTCAATACAAGACGGTCATGCGTCGATTTCCGCTTTGGATTTGGTGCTGCTCGCTCGGTCGGTCTATGCTACAGTGTGCAGTTCAGAAGCTGACAAAGTGGGGGAATCATGAAAAGCAAGTCGTAGGTTTGAAGACTTGCTAGATGATGGGTGCTCGGGAGCAATGGCTTGATGTTTGGCAGATACACAAAGTGTAGTCAAGTAGCAGCTCTCAAGTCAGTGCAAATAAAAAGCGATATCAGCCGCCGTTCAGAACATGTACTAAACGACTGGGATCCTACTAGATAATTGATTTTCACGCAATTCACGGTAACACTTCGCAAGTCAGCTGTTTCCCTTGTGGGATCCTTGGATTGGAATGATTAAGAAGCCACTACATATCAGCGCGAAAATACCTATAAGACGTTACGTATAACTATGTATTCAAATGATTAACAAGAAAATAAGATCTGATGTTTCTGCATAGCTAAGGTACTGCAATTCGCAAACCTCCGGCGAGAAACCGCACGGCATGGTCATCGTCAATTGCCGTGACATGCAACGAGAGACACGGATTCCTAGCGACCTCACACCAAAAACATGAGAGCCACACCTGCAAAGAATCACGGGCGCCGCAACACACCTTGCCGAAGGGAATTTGGTGGTGACACGAGAGAAAGTTCTAGCCCGAACCAACAGTTTACATGTCACTACCACACAGGCACACAAGAGACCCGCAAATTGGACCGGGATTGTAGCCCTTTCATCTACATACTACTACAGTATGTACAGATACCACGCCGTTGGTTCTTGGGTTCTTGGGAGCGTGTTCCCCAGGATCCCTCCGCATTTCCCGCCGCTGCGAACCGAATTTACTTGGAATCGATGGCGACCTTGGAGGGAAAGGGAAAGCGGTCTCAGTTTGAAATCGATCAATCAACTTGCGTGGCCTGAGACCGGACCGGGTTTGTGTCGCATGAGAATCATAGGATGTGCTGGTCAATCGTTTTGATGGATCACATTGAGAGTCGTCACCTGCTTGGCCAACTTCCATTCCGTGCCCCGAGCCACGGAGAATTCATCTTTCGCGCCCAAGGGGCCTCTTCCAGGAGAGAGTGACAATCTCGGCAAAAGAGTCATGCCGCGAGGTCTGAGCATCGGCTGGGTCTTGGTGTGAAGCTGGTTGTCGATGAGATGACGTGGGTGTAGATGGTCGTGCTTGTCTCCTGTGTGTGATCTCAAACGGACTATTATTGCAGCGATGGCGATGGCGATGGCGATGGCGATGATGGCGTGAATGGTGACAGCGATGAGACTCTGGGGTTTCAAGACATGGTTGTAGAAGCGGTCAGAGAAGCGATCAGAACCCCGTCCGGTTAGACAGCTCTCTACAAACAGAATTCCCCAAGTCTTCCTTCTTTACCGCTAGACGGAGGCGAGAAGGTCGGATGTTCTTCATCTCATTTCTCGGTATCGAGTGCCAGAGCCGTGCCGTGTCGGTGGCGCCTGCTCGGTACGATTAGACGTCGGTGCGCGCGGGTGGGAAGCGGCAAGTGGGCGCCAGCACAAACGCCCGTTGATTCTGAGGTTCGACAGATCGCGGAGAGATGTGGAGGCGTACCGAAAATACTCGTCCCTGTCACTCATAATCTCGAAAGCTGACGATCAAACGATCGAGAACACGGTCGGGGAAGGACGAACACGAGCCGGCCAAGACTATCTGTGTATGGATCCGCTGTCCTCGGATGTACAACAGCAGTGTGGAAGTGATATTGGTTGGCGGTTGCTCACATCGGGTGGCTTGCTGGCCTATCGAGCATGGTATCACCTTCGCGGCATCACCTTTACGGAGTGAGATACCTACATAGGCGAGGCGTGTACCTAGGCTCGAGCTAGGTTTGTGTATACTGCGGTGTGCGACCAAAACAATCCTCCTCCCTGACTACATAATACCTGGATCTGATACATCCAACAGGCGACGCTCTGTCAAACCGGGAAGCAGGATGAGATCGGCATAGTAGCGGGCGACAATTGCATGGTCTGGCATGGATGGAGACCAAGGCTGCACGCATGAGGAGAGTACTAACCAAGTAATTGCAAGTATACTACTAGCAAACTCATGTTTCTATGCTGTCGGTGAAGCGCTGGCGTGCTGCTGGCGTATCGCTCCGAGCATCCGGCTGAAGTATCGTTGACTCGTTTAGACGTGGGATGCCGGTGGACTACTTACTGCACAGTAGGTTTGGTATGCTGGTATGCTGCCGCCACCCATCCTTTCGCCGTACCGACATTCCATCTACAGCATGTACGCGCGTGTACAGTACCACCGAATGCCAAAACCATTACATGGATAATAATTCCAGTACTACCAAGTGCAGTGCAGGCTCCCGCTACCCCGGGAAATGGCGCTGCGGAGGATGGCTCCATGTGGTTCGGGTGCACCGTGCTGCCACGGACAGGAAAAGGCATGTATGGCCTGCCCTTCTGGGCGGGTTGCAACGCGTGCCCGGAAGCATACCCTACTCGTTGTGTCGGCGTGCGTAGGACGGGCACGTGCGTTGAAACAGCAGCGTGTCTGTGTTCGGCGCTGTAGCGTAGCCTGCCTGCTGGATCGAACTCGTCTCTCTGCCACAGTCATTACGCACTCCTTGGTGGAGGCAACGGCCACCCCTATGGAAGGATTGGAGAAAGATAAGTAGTCCACTCTCGCCCTCTGTATTCCCTGCATCTTCTGCTTTAGTTCGACTACAACAACCAAGCTACAACGTTACATCCCACGCCTTAGCTCCTCTGCTTACAGGACTTGTCATATTATCCATTTCTTCAAGCATCTCACTCAGTCAGATCCGCCTCTCGCCGACAGTGCTACCACCACTTGCAACCCTCGTCCTGTCGACACCGCCTTGACGCATCCTCAAACCTACTTGGCCACCCTTCATACATAATAGCCGGTCGACTCTTACTCCTACTCCCGGACTTCTTCACTGAAAGTTCATCCTCATTCAACAACAACAACAACACGAATAACAGCTACCACCACCACCAACAACAACAACAACAACACAAACACCCACCCACACACCACACGGTCAACATGACTTCATCTCTTCCCCAGCCGTCCGAAGCTCCCCGTCTTCCTCGCAACGACTCCTTCAGCACAGACGACATCGCCCGCGCCTTCCAGGCCTCGGCATCAAAACCACGCAACAACCTCTCCCTTCGCGTCGTCCAGCACGACGAAATCTGCGTCCCACCACCATCGCCGCTGCCTTCAAGGCCCGCCTCGGTCTTCGGCATCCCTGAGCGTAGAACGTCGTAACGGACTCGTCATGAGGCATCTGCCTGTCCGTCGACCATCTGCCCAGGACCATGAACGGATCGTGAGTTCGACGCTCCGACTTCGAATTGCTTGTGTTAGCGAGTGGCGTTTTTGTTTGGCTTGAATATACTATCGGTGACCCGGATCGGTCGGTGTTGCAACCTCGGGGGACAACAACAATGTCAACATGGGAAGGCGTTTGTAAGCGGATTATTATACGCTACTGTTTCTTTTCCATTTTCTATTCCTTAGGTATTGTTTCGTTACCTCATGCGATCGCGCATCGCTTCCGGTATGCAATAAATACGTCGCAACACCCTTTGTTGATATCACTTGTTCGCTGTCCACTCCAGGTCTGATATATTTATCTATTAATAAGGAATCACTGTTCAAACGGCGAAAGCTTTCGATCAGCGCACTCAAACCAGAATCCTTCCACCATATTCCTCCCCACTTTATGTATCGTCCCTCGCAATGATAGCTCAAGTATTGCTTTGAGTACCTTAGCAGTGCTATAGAAGACAACACTTGGGCCCGCTAATGGATCAGCAGCAGCGCAGATCGCATGGCCAGAACATTCTCTATCGACAACTTCCATCCTATCATCAACTCCAGCAACTATTCACCGCCAGCGCAAATGTCGCAACACCCTCCGACATCGATATGCGACCTGAACCTGCATACGAACACCGGCATCCACGCTGAACCGAAAGCGAGAACGATCGTCTCTGCAGCACGACATGCATGCACGTAAAATCCCACCCTTCTTAGTCACGAGCTCACCAGCAGCAGCAGCAGCAGCAGCAACGGCCGCCCAAATCTATTCACCGGTTTGCTCTATCCAAAATATTGACACATCCACCCACCCGTCCATCCACATGGATCGACTATCAATCGATCAGTCTAATATGTCCCAGCATGGTTCGCCAAAAATCCACCGTCGATAAGACTGATGTTTCCATTCGCGTACCCGCCCGCTCTGGAGGCCAGGTACAGGATCGTTCCGGCCATTTCCTCCTCGACTCCCATTCTCTGAGCCGGAACCAGAGTCCGCGGCATCACGCCGCCCGTGTGCTCCCACGCTTTGGTGACGGGTGCTGTCATGTCGGAAGGAAACCCTATAGAGACGGGGAGCGAGTGGTCAGCGAAGGGCTCGATCTTCGATGAACCAAATGGAAAGATAAACTCACAGCCCGGCGCAATGACATTACACCTAACATCGAACGGCACAAAGTGCGCCCCCAAGTTCTTCATCAAATGGTGCACCGCAGCTTTGCTGGCATTGTAGATGAAGCTGTCAGTGAAACGCGTGAGGCCACCCACACTACCAATGGCAACAATCTGGCTGCTAGGCTTGCCCTCGCCATTGCCCTTGCTGCTGCTGCCATCACTTTCTCTCCGCTTGTTGCCTTCGACCAGCAGTTCCAGGAAAGCCATGGAAGTGGCAAACACTGCCGCGACGTTTGTGTTCAAAGTCTCGGTCCAAACTTCATGAGGTCGGTAGTTGAAGTAGTAATCGCGGACTTCTGCGGCGGACGATTCGGCGGATGGTTTGGGCCGGGCGTTGGGTGAGGAGTCGTAGGTTGTTTGACCGGCGTTAGCAATCAACAGGTCGATGTAGCCTGTTTCGTGGGAGATCTGGTCGACGGCGCGTTGGAGGTCGGCGTGTGAGGTCGTGCTGCCTTGAATTGGGATGAGGTTGCCGCGTTCCTGTGTGAAGGACTGTTCAGTTGTTGTTTGCTTGACAAGTCGGGTATATGCAACTCACGGCACTTTTGGCAGCTGCTCGCAGTTTCTCTTCGTTGCGACCTGTGATGTACACTTTCGCTCCGTTGCTTTCGAGCGTTTTGGCGAGGATCAGACCTAGGCCAGAACCGCCTGTGATCAATGACTTTAGCTATTGCTGGTCGTGGTACTGTTTTCTTTCAAACGGTGACGTACCACCTGTGACCACCGCCACCAGGCCCTCGACATCGTACAGATTCTGCTTGCTGTATTTGGAAGCCATTTCGAAGGAGTTTGCAATGGTCGATTTAGATGACTTGTTTGTTAGAAAGGAGCAGAGGAGGCGAGTCAAGAAATGTTTACGGTAGTGACCACGAACTGCAGAAACGAAGCCTATCTATTTTCGATGAGGTATGTGAAGCTCTGTAAGACTGTCCATTTGTAAGGTAACGTATAATGTAGCCAAATGCAGGTAGCGGTGGCCTTTCCGGCAATCTGGTTGGAGAGCCGTTCGATCCGCTCTCTCCGGCCTCAAAGTTGAACGCGAAGCCGAAGTCTTTTCATGACTGCACTGAAAAGACAAAATGACAACTGAGGTTACTGTATGATACTTCAGCTCCTCAAGATTGTGTACAAACAGACATTTATCAATGCTACAAAATTGCAAGCGATGATCTCGCTTGGATGAATCGGCCCCGAGGAGGATTCGCATTCGCACAGCCAGCCACTCCACCTGTGGTACGTACATGTACCTACTTCGGTAACCTTGGTTCGAGCGTAGATAACATGTAGCTGTACCTGGTATTCAGCTGTTAATATACCGCCGAGTCTTGTCTGTCACATACATACATAGACAGAGAGGCAATTCATCGCAAGAAGACAAGACAATCTAGTAGTCTGGCCCACCTCAAGGATCACTCTCAAGAAGAGAGGAAACATCATCATGCTGAACACAATCATGTTCCTCCTACTTATCGCCTTCATCTCACCAACTACCCCTACATCGCCACCATCAACAGGGTCCCTCCCACCAACCAACAACCAACAGCAACCCGTCATCCTCAAACCCAACCGAATCAACAAGAACCCCAGCTCCCACTTCCGTCCCGCCGTAGAATCAGACCTTCCAGCCCTCACCACGATCATAGTAGAAGCCTTCTCCCCCTCCGGAACCTGGAACTACCTAATGCCAGACCAAGCCCACCACAAGAAAGAGATCTGGAGTTGTATGCACGATCAACTTGTGCAAGGATGGAAGCAATTCAACAGAGAAAAGACCTTCTTGAACGTCATCACTGTACCGCTGGGCGAAGACAGTCACAACGACCACGACGAAGAAGAGAAGGAAGAGAGAGAAGAGGAAACGCCCGTCGCCCTCGCTTTCTGGAACATGCGAAGTCAACAAGACGCCTCTTCCTCTCTTCCCTTTGCAGAATCTCCCTTCACCACCAACACCTTCTACTCCCTCCTACGAACCTGCAGCACCGTCCCGGGAACAAATCTCACCCGTGCCCACGACTTTGATCGCCAGATGCAGCCCGTTTTCCAAAAATACTTCTTCACCGACTACCCGCAGCAATTGTACCTCAACTTGCTCGCCACGCACCCGGATTGGGACGGGAATGGGTTTGCTGCTAGGCATGTGAGGTGGGGGATGGAGCTGTCTCGTGGCCGGGATGGGAAGATGGAAATCGGAGGACAGGGAGTTGGAGAGGCGAAGACGATCCCGGTGACTTTGCTGTCTTCTCCGGCTGGCTGGCCTGTTTACGAGGAATTGGGGTTCGAGGGCGTGGAGAATGCGACTGTTGCTATGCTGGATGGGTTGGGGAAGCTGTGGTTTGAGGTTAGTAAGTGGGATGGATGACAGACCAGAGGATGAAAGTCTGGGAAGGAGGACAAGTCTATGTCGACATTGGCTCTATTGGTTTTTTTGAGTGGTCGATGATAGGTTCGCGTGATCGTACTGTTTCATTCTATCATTCTATCTCGTTTCGCTAATGCTCCTGCAGTCGGAAAAGAATACAATCGCAATGGGAACGCCGTTGTGCGTGCGCAGACTCGACTCCTCGTGCAAGACAGCCGAAATGGGAAAAGCATATAAAGAATGGTAGGGGTATCTTCGTGTCAATCATCCAAATCCCAGGTGAAGAATCCAACAAAAGAGAAAACCGAAAAAGGAAATTCCACACCTCAATCCTGGTTCCTACCCGCCAAGTTCGTATCATATCATATCATATCCGTCATGTTGCCACCAGGTAAGCCGCCCTCCTCGACTGCTTCTTCTTCAGGGAAGTGATCCGCGCCCCGACCGCCGCCCAGCCAATGCCTGATTTTACATGGGCCACGGCCTTGACAGATTTCATCGCGACCCAAGTTCTTGAACTTCGGACCTGTCGGACCGTTGACGTAGTGATATTCGCCAGCAAAGCGGTATTGGCGGGGGTCCGAGAGAGGGTAATATTTATCGCCCCAATGGCCGGCGAAGTGGAACCAGTCGACGGGTGCTTTGGGCGAGTGGGTAGAAGCACGGAGGTCTTGCGTGGCGTGGTCGTAGACGAAAGCATGGGCGTTCAGTGCCGGATCCCAAAGAGGGCCACGGTCGGACTGATCGTGAAGTAATCCCCATGGCAAGACGTAGGGGTGTAGGCCTGGTGTGGCGTACATTGCGTGTGATCCTGTTGCGCTGTAGACCACAGGGCGCTTGGCCCGGCGGGCAGCGGTAGAGTTGGACCAGGTGCCGAGCATTGTGCCTGAACCATCTTGTGCAGGGAGGTATTTTTCGACGGCGTGGTAGGAATAGGCCTCGCCAAAGTTGTGTTCCGAAAGGTACACGTACTCTGGTGTGCCGTTTACAAAGCGCACGACTGTGTGCTCCCAATCGCCGACATGGTTGCCGAAGCGGACACTCAAGACTGTGTTCCCCAAGTTGTACGAGTAAAAGAAGAACCAAAACGCGTCGACGACTCCATCCTCTTTAGGTACAACAACAAGAATTGCAGGAGCACTGCTTCGTCCGCTTTTCTCAGGACGATGCTTCTCGCCACCCAGATCGCGGTCACGCTTCCGGAGCTCACGGTGCGGGCCCGGCATGGGCTTCAGTGGATCTGGACAGTCGCCAGCGATGGGATCACAGGCCTCGCCACAGTACCCTTCGTCTCGTCCGCAATACCCATAGATTGAGCAACATTGACCAAACGCACTGCCTTTACAGGTGAGACCGCTGTTGCCACCGCATTGGCCGTCCTCGGTTGGACGAAGTTTCCTGGGGGTTGCAGCATTGGCTTCGTTCATGCTCGCACCTTCGTCATGGGCTTCCAATACTTGTTGTTGTGCATGATCCAGATCGAAGTCCTTCAGGTCGCCAAGGTGAGGCCATGGCTTACCAAAGTGGCCGTCTGTTGGCAATTCTGGCGCATTGGGGATGTTCTTCTCGCCACCAAGCCAACGCGGCTGCTCTTCGACGTTGTCGTTACTCTTCAGGTAGATGTATTTCCCGCTGTGACCTCCGTCGATACCGTTGAGTTCGTTCAAGTTAGTTAGGTTTCGGTCGTCCTCGAGCTCATCAATCAGAGTGTAGTTGACGTATGGCTTTGTGTGTATTAGGTGCTCCGCAATATCGCAAGGCCAGTAGTTCTCGCCTGAGAATAGATGTACATAGGGCGCGTAGTCAAAGACATACTGCGGTATCTCCCGCAACTCACGTTCTTCATCCGACCAAGACACGGGGTCTTCGCCTGATGTCCAATAATCATTCCAATCGGGGTGCTGTTCAGGGTCGTTCTTCTCAATATGCTGCCACGTCCAACCCGACTTGTTCAAGTAGTGGAAGAGGCCGCATATGCCTATCCACCTGCACATCTGGCGGTCTATCCATAGCTTCCCGCTGTCGATCCATTCTTCATTCTCGATCATCTCGGCAGCGGTCATAGTCCGCGTAGCCTGATCGATGATGCCGCCGAGGATGATGTAGGTCAAAGCCAGGGCGATGAAGCCGGCAAAACATCTCTGGCCGAATCGTCGCGAGGGCATTGGAAGAGATGTGCAGCGTGGGATGTTGGTGATGATTACGCATTCGGTGATGGTCGCAGCCTGGCGCTCTTCTACCGGACCATTGAGTGGATTGGTGAAGGCGAGTAGTTGTGGTTGACTGTAGGGCTACGACGGTGACTGCGCCGTGCACGTCTCTCGGCGGTGGTGGTGTGGGGTTCTGGGGTATTGAAATGTGGTGCAAGGGCAGCAGTAAATGCCGTGATCGGAGAGGATTGTTGGAGATGCGATGGATCGCACACAGCAGCGCAGCACAGCAAACGGTGCCTGACCGCGGTTGGATAGCGGGTGCTGTGTACTGTGGTACGAGACAGCAGTGGGAGTGGAAGTGAAAGTGGAAGTGGAAGAAGATGAGAAGCAGGATCAGAGAAGGTCAGCAGTCGACGGCGTGCCGACGGCGTGGTGGCACCTAAGGTACATGTAGGTTGGGTATTAAGAATGGTGCGATTCCAGCGGTAGCGGTAGCGCGTGACGAGGGAGACGGACGGGCTTAAGGTCTGCGCCGGATGTACCGGACAGCGAATGCAACAGCGCTCCAGGCAGCGATGTGAATGGCTTGGATGGGATGGAGCGGCGGCGGAAGCAGCGGACGGGCGATCTGTGGGAGGCTGATAGCACTAAGGCAAGGTACTACTCAGCACACCGTATCTTGCATTGAGGACTGGGAGGCAATGTATGCTGACAATTGTTGAATTGAATAATGTAACTGTAGATGGAGATGCGTCAATGTGGGTATAGACAGACAGACAGAGGGACAGTCAATAATACAAGATTCAAAGGCTTGTAATGAGTACATGTCTACGTGATGGATCAGCCACAGAAATGCTTGTTTGCTCACAGGACAGGCTACAGCTCACAGCCTTAAGCGATGCTACAAATCCTGCCCTGGCCCGCCTGCATAAAAGACTGTGTTCGAGGCCGAGCTGTCCGCGTCTTACATCCGATTCTTCTGTCTTCATTAATCATACCTGCACGGCTGTCGGTACTTTGTCCGGCCCGTCCTTGAACCTTTCACTTCTCGTGTGCCCGACCAATCAACGTCTTCCCTCACACCACGACAACCACATCTATCAACCGGCAACAATAATCCCTCCATACAGTCCATCAGGTGGGTGTGCCAGCACTACGCATGCATGTCGTGATACGGTACTGCACTGCACTGCACCACCGCCAATGTTCGTCAAGCAGCATAGCACGTTGCTTCAACATCAACCTGTACGATAATTCCCCCACTTGGCGAGCCGCCGTGCCACATCCGGCCCTGGACACCACGTGAATCCGACATGAACCCAGACGCCGATCAAGACTGGGAATACGAATACGATGACAACGAAAGGGAAGACATCTACTTTACTCTGGACTTGACCACCCACGTCCCGAATGCAATCCAGGAGAAACAATATGCCAAAAATGGCAAGCTCATCGCCCCAGCAGCTTCAGAAAAGAACGACGCCGCGACACCAGCACATGACCAAGGAGATCTAGATGACCGGTTTGACCAGCCGAACATAAATGCCACACCGACTGCAGAAAGAGGCCAACTCCAAATGCTGGATCTCCACAGCGAAAAGCCATACGTCAAATTCAACAACAGCTTTTACAGCTGCTACTGGTTCACAGATCTCGGGACGCAGTTTTGGATCACTGATCCTGGCGTTGTCGCCGATCCCAAATACAGCGGTCATGTTCTCGACGTGGTCGCATCCTCTCAGACTAGGCTTGTTGCTATGCCGGCAAACTTAAAACGCAAGAGAGACACGATATACCCAGAACCTTCTGCGAGCCAGTCGGTGCCCACCCAGTCAATGGAAACCGACGACGATGGCGCGTCCGATGTTAGTGACACGGACAGCAAGTACCAATCCGTCGAATACTTCCAACAAGACCCCGAGGTTCCCATGGTCATCCCACGTACCAAGATCAAAGACGCTCATCTTGAAGCCCAAGCGAATTTCATGGAGCGTCTCTCAGCTCTCAAATTGAGAAAAGGCGAACCTGACGCGCACAAAATTCCCATGAGAGTGCCGGTCTATTACAAAGGCGCCCCTAATGCAGATGCCCTCCGCGCCTCTCACGGTATCACAGATGAGCCTCCACGACCTTTACCGGTTGCCCGAACAAGATCTGCCAGCCGCTTCTCGCCAACACAGGGCAACGATGCCAGCGAAGGAGCACACGCTGCCGCCGACGAAGGCTCCCCGGCTGTTGCCACTCCACTTCCGAAGCCCTTCGGCCGAGCAAGAGGTGGTTCGCGCGGTGGATCTCGACGCGGAGGCGCCCCAAGCCATGCCTCGCGCCGATCAAATCTAGGCCTCGAGCTCACGGGCGACCAACCCGCTTCGGCCCCGAAGAAACGAGGCCGGAAGAGCAACGTCGAGAGAGCCCGCCTAGCTGCGGAAGCAGCAGCGGCAGCGGAAGCGGAAGCCAAAGTTGAAGCTGAAGCAGCAGCTGGAGCTGAAGTAGCAGATGAAGCCGCGGATTCGAAGCCTTTCGCTCTGGATCCATTGCTAGCTGGCGATGACCATCAATCTCAGACTCCACTCGCAGCAGCATCCGAAGAAGATCTTCCGTTCATCCAGGAGAGCGAGCGCCCACTTCAGACACGCCGCCGTGGCTCAGCGCAGATGGAAGAGGCTCGGAGAGTGGAGGCGGATGGTAAACCTGATTAGGCTGGGCCACGAAAGTATTGAGGATTCCTGTTGTCAAGCATCATGTGCTGAGATGAGTGACGTGACAAGACAAGTCAAGTCAAATTGCTAGGTACGTAAACACTCGTCACAGAAAGCGCAAACGAGTCATTTGGGGTATCGTATGTCGCATATCGAGACATGAGAGAAACAACAGACTCGGAAAAAGAAACAAGAACTATCATAACCCAACCGGAACATCCCCTCACTTTTCTTCTTCAACCTTGGCCTTCTTGCCCTTACCCTCTCCCTCAGCACCATCCTCCACAACCTTCGCCTTCCTCTTCTTCACCAGCCCGCTCAGATCATTCGCCTGGCTTGTCGCTTCCTGAATCCTCTTCGCCTGCTCCGCCTTGCTCGTCCCCAGCATTGCACCGAGAACACCGCGCAGCGGGTCCGCTCCATCAGGAACATCTGCGGGACCGCCAGCAGTCGTCAGAGCTTGCGAAGGGCTGCGGAGGTCGACGAGTCGGTTCTTCATCTCCGATACCATGGACTTGATGTCTGCGATTGTGGAAGCGGCTTGCGGCTTGCCGGAGGCTTCGGTGCTTTGGATTCGCAGCTGGCAGGAGGCGATGGCTTTCTCCATTTCGGTCGCGGCTTCGGCGCGCATTTCTTCGTCGACTTTGGGTTCTTCTTTCGGCGCTGAGGCCGACGCTGCGCCGTCCGCTTCTTCTTCTTCCGCTGGCGATGTGGGCAGGGACGCGAAGTCGAGGGCGATGGCGAGCTTGTAGTGCGCTTCGGCGATCATGCCGCTCTCTTGAGGATATAGCTGTAGCTTGAACGACAGGGCGGCTTTGGCGTCCGTGACAGCGTCGGTGAACTGCTCGTTCTCGAGCTTGATCTCGGCTTGCAAGTCGTGGGTGTCTGCCAGGCGCTCTTTCACCTGGCGCGCTTCGGGCGAGCTGGCGTCCAGACTCTCCAGTTTGCGGCCGAGAAGAACACGCGCGACGTCCAGAATCTCGTATGCGATAGCGAAGTCGTCGTCCTCTTCCTCTTCTCCCTCGCCTTCGCCGCCTTCGTCCGCTTCCTCGTCGTCGTCCTCCCCTTCAGAATCCGTCCAGTTCTCGTCGCCTGTGATTTGGAAGAAAGGCTTGCTAGAGCTCGCCTTGTCCTCAGTCTTGACCTCGTCCTCTTTCTCCTCTCCCTCAGCCAACTTCTGCTCTCCATTCTTCAGCGCATCCGCAATAGTCTTGTCCCCGCCCGCAGCGCCCGTAGCACTACTCTCAGCAACAGGCGCCGCGGCAGTCTTCCTCTTCTTGCGCTTCGGCTCCTCGCTGCTGCCGTTGTTGTTGCCTGCGACTTTGCCGCCCAAAACGTCGCTCTTGCTCACGCCGAGGTGGTACAGGCAGCGGCCATACTGGTAGAGCAGGTCAGAGTTCTCGGGCGACATCTCGCCGTTGACTTGGTCTTGCACTTCGGCGGCTTCGGAGTAGAACTCGGCGGCTGCGCCGTAGTTTTTGAGCGAGTATTGTTGAGTTGCATTTGCTTTGAGCTGCTCAAGCTGGGTTTGGAGTTGCGCAGGTGTGGCTTCCATTATGGTAGTGTCTGTAGTTTCGGCCATGGTGAGGGTGAGTTTGCTGTTGTTTGTGTTTGTGTAGGAATAGGGTGAGAAAGTGGAAGAGAGTCGCAAGAGCTCCATCATCACTGTGCTCGGACCAATTGCACTCTACGCGTCGAGTCCCCAGACGTGGGAGCGCGTTGCGACGCCCAACTGCCTTTCGCATGGACTCGAAGAAACATTAAAAGTCACACCTGCAATACAGCACAACATAATGGACTCAATACGCAAACAGTCAGATGCAAACGTCTTCTCGTCGTCGCCAGCATTTGGCACGCCCGCGCATCCTATCATTCCTGCTTCAAAACGCCCTCTAGCACAACCTGCCTTCAGACCTGCAGTGAACAGTCCGATTCTGCCAATCCTATTACCGCCGCCCACACTCCGACCTCTGGCCTTCCGAACATTTACGAAGAAACATAACCTCACACTTAACGGCTCGGCGTTGCAAGCTCTGGCGACTTTTATCGGCAAACACTGTGGCTCAGGATGGCGGGAAGAAGGCACAGGCGAGAGGGTACTTGACGAGGTTGCGAAGTTATGGAAGAACGAAAATGGACCTGTGATTGTTGAAGACTCGGCACAGCTCAAGTGGATATTGAAGACTTTAGAGGGTTGCATGGTCGGCGGACGGATTGGAGCGATCAAATCGAAGGCCGGCATTAGCAGGCAGAGCAGCTTTGCCTTTGGAGGCGATACACCAGTCGATGCAGCCAGCGGCGACAGACCGAGTTTGGACGGTCGGGGAAGCAGTTACGGTCTCAGCAAGCTTAATGTAGAAGAAGATGCAGAGGAGGAGGAGGAGGAATCGATCAAAGATCCACGAGCTTGGATCAAAACGATATCTGCCTTTTCGCAACCACGCTTGACGTACGATGTTGGAAAGAACCATTTCCTTGCAACGACTGCGAAGGCTTCGTTCTTCCCAAATCCTACAGAGAAGACCGCAGTGTCGCGAGATCGGTACAATGTCATCTACCAACGGCTACTACGGAACGAAGCATTTCAAGCGCCATCCTACTCGGCCAGGCGGCCGGATAGCACAAGCCAGCAGTTCTACAAAATCACACCAATTGCCAACTTGCTTGGTCGAGGAGGTAGCCAACACTTACTCCTGGGTATGCTGGACATTGCGCCGACTGGTATGCTTGCTTTGAACGATCCCTCAGGAAGCATCACCCTAGACCTACAACATGCACAATCGATGCAAGGGAACGACAGTGCGTTCTTCTGTCCTGGCATGGTCATCCTGGTCGAAGGACAGTATGAAGAAGACTGGGCAGGCGCTGGTTCAAGTGGTCTTGGAAATACTGGTGGCGTTGGAGGAACGATCGGTGGTCGATTCCTAGGCTTCAACATTAGCGTACCGCCGGCTGAGAAGCGGAATGTGAGTCTCGGAATTGACCTCAAGGTAGGCGACTTGGGAGGCGGTTTCGGCTGGACAGACTTCCTGGGCCTTGGCTCTGATCGAGCTGTTGGACAACGAATGCGGAGATTGGAGCAACAACTCCTTGGTCCCGAAAGTCCTAATGCAAGCAGTGAGACAAGGCGCAAGATGGTTGTCCTTGGTGAAGTGACTCTCGACCAGCCTTCGACCCTCCTAGCTTTACGGCAAGTCCTGCAGCGCTATTCTTCCACCAACGACGAAACTCCTATGACCTTCGTCCTTATTGGAAACTTCACATCCAAAGCGGCCATGGCAAACGCAGGGACTGGCAGTATCGAGTACAAGGAGCTCTTCAACGAACTTGCCTCGGTCATGTCGGATTTCCTCCCTCTTCTTCGCACAAGCACATGGATCTTCGTGCCCGGAGACAACGATCCATGGGCTTCTTCTTTCTCCGCAGGAGCTTCCTCTCTTGTCCCACGAGATGGGATTCCCGACATCTTCACATCACGCATCAAGCGTGCCTTTGCAAATGCGAAGACCGAACTAGGAGCTCCAGTACACAAAGACTCAGTCGACGGCGAAGCAATCTGGACAACTAACCCAGCGCGCATCAGCCTGTTTGGCCCCGCGCATGAGATTGTGATCTTCCGCGACGACATGTCATCTCGCTTCCGCCGCAACTCGATTCGGTTCGGCCAAGCCACTCGACAAGCCGTCGATAACAGCGCAGCAACACAGAACTCACCGGAGGAAGAAGAAGAGACAGAATCCGGTGCCCTACCCACGATCGAAAGCGATTCTGCAGCCCCAGAATCGACCAACGACAACGACGACCAAATGCCCGACATCCCTCCCCTCCCCTCCAACCTTCGCGCGCCGGGAGACGATTACGCCCTCGCGCAAGCAAAGAAACTCATCCTTTCGCTACTTCCACAATCGACTCTCTCGCCTTTCCCTGCTTCCATCAGACCCACGCACTGGTCGCACAACTCGGCTCTCTCGCTGTATCCTCTACCTCATGCTCTGGTATTGGCAGATGCCGATGCCGAGCCTTTTGCTTTGACTTTCGAGGCTTGTCATGTTGTCAATCCTGGAAGGCTTGTGACTGGTGGAGGGAGGAGGAAGAGGGTTCGGTGGGTGGAGTATGATTGTTGGACGAAGAGAGGGGATGTTAAAGAGGATTTCGTGGGATGAACATGGGGTTTACAGTGTTTAAATGTGTACATGAGTGGGTAGGCACTTGGTCTGTGGATGTGGGATAGACTACATTGAAAGACGATTTGATGGCGAACTCGGCTTTGCTGAGAGACTGGTTTTCCATCTGTCTCTTGCTGATCATTGGTTCGTTTCTGACGTTTGATTGCAGAAATGTTTGTTGCTGTCAACCTCTTCGAAGTTCAATCTGTCGTGTGAAAGAGGCGTGATATCGTTATGCTTGACAATTGACGTTGCCACAAGGCACCATGAAAACGGATTGTTGATAGCAACCTTCTTTTCCACCTGATTCTCACAAACACTGTCACATGACATTCCTCGTCGTACCGTTAGGCAATATCCATAGGTAACAGGCAACAGGCAACGGGTATACACAAGAAGTCACCGCCAAATCACGTGCGAGCTCGGTAATTGGCCCGCTTGACCGTCGTCCGCATTAGGCACGCTAGCAACGACGCGGAACGCCAAGACTTCGCCGGGCGCGACAGGTACAAAAGTTCGAGCGCGCCAGCGCTCCGTCAAAAAGATTCCTTTCTCTTTTCTTCATTCGAGTGCACGGGCTTTAAGTACACCAGTGAGGATTCGTCCGAGGTTACTTTTTTGCTAGTTGAAAACTATCAACTGACTACTCCTGTTGGTCTTCGGATCGGCAGGGAATTTTTGGACAAAACACCTCTGAATGAAGACTTGATTGTCTTTTCATCTATCAACTTTCATCATGTTCTTGCTTTGGATGAGAAGCAAGGTCTTGGAGAAGGGTCAGTAGTTCCAGATCTATATCCCCCTCGGATGGATCTCACACCTGTCGAGCATGTATGCTCCTGTTCCTGTGAGAATGCCCTGATAATGAAGTGCCAGAACATGCCAGCCGTCGCCTGTGTCCGCCTGGCAAGTCGCGACAAGGAACCACCACCACAGCTGCCGATCTCGACCACTGCTTGTGCAGTTGACGAGACGTGCGACAACAAAGCATCCTCATGAGGCTTCTAGAGCTATTACACGCATTTCCATCACGAAGCCACTGAAAAGCCACGCCTTGCTCGGCTCAACCCTCGGATTGGGTAATAGCGAGTGACGAGTGGTATCCAGTACGGTCACGTCGGTAAGAGGTGATATACTTTTGAGGCGCCTGGCCTGGCAGGGGTGCACTTCTGTACAAGCACTGCAGCTCGTACGTCGAGACTACGCAACTACGCGCGAAGACTAGGTAAGGTCAGGTAGATCCTGATGGTGTTTACATGTATATGTTTGCGACGCGTGGTTTCACTGGGTGCCATCCACCTGCACCTGTCATTTCTTCATCTATGCCGCAGCAGCATGATGTGTGAGTAGCCCGATATCACATGCTACCTGTACATCTGCAACATCTCGAAAAGATCATGCAGCACGTTCGCAGATCACAGATTACGCCCTCGGACGGCGCCCAGCTGATTACCTACATGTACTGCCTCGCTCTCAACAGCAAACTACCTCTAGGCTGCCACCTCGACCTCGACCGGTGAAGCTTCGCTCGCTCACACATCACGGTAAGCCGCATTACACGACCTCGTCAACGTCACTTCACTGCACGAGCAAACGCACCGCGCCGGCTTAACATCCTCTACATCGCGGCGCCAGAAAACACGGATCCATTGACACATCGACACCGACGACGCTCCGATGCCAAACCACCCTTACATCAACAGAGGCACCTCTTCGACCGAAGGCATAGACATGGACGACCTAGGCTATGACATCGAACTCGTCGCTGCTGAACCCACATCATCAGATCAGAGCGACGGAGAACTCGACCGTACGGGATCAAGGCTCCGCCTCGAGCTCCTCGCGAATACCTTCGCAGCTGAACCCGTGCAGCTCAAGGACATTAAAACGCCGCCTGAGTGCTACGTATACCAAGATCAAGGAGAAGAGATTTTCTTTACTTATCTATCCCTCACCGTCTTTCACGTTAAAGTCTGGGTCAATTTCGACGCCTGCGAAGAAGTATTCTTCGAAGGTGTCAGATCAACTGCCTGTGGCAAGCTTCAACTGCCCGAGCATGTGTACGAGAGCATCGCCATCCTCAATCCAGCTGATTTCAAGCTCCAGCACGTCTGCTTCGAGATAGGCACCCCTTTCCGCACCCTTGCAGTGGTGGACTTGGTCGTCGAACACGGTGAACATGGCGCCGCGGTACGAGCGGAAAGTGAAATGACGCGTGAGCATGACAACAAGCACAGACTGTTCAAGTACATGCAATATTGCTGTCGAAATATCGAGCGTATTGGGTTAGCCTACGGTATTGATGGCCTTACGCTGCAAGATCTCGAGCACTTCGCTTCGCTGTTCCATCGCGATCGTCAGGTCTCTCCAGGGCGCAACGAGGACTGGGAAAACCCCGCGTACGAAGGAGGAGAATGGGCAGGTGTAGAAAAACCGCGTAGATTCGGAGGCGGCTTCACCAGGCACGTGTATTGGCCGTGATCGGGGTCTATTATGCTCGGCCTGAGTTACATCAGCAACGAAACGACGACATTATGAACACGCAGCTGGCACAGAACTCGGAAACGTGAAGGCTGCCGAGGATTGGAAGGAAGACGATACCCTGGGGCTGGCGTTTACTTTGGAACATACAGTCTCCGTGCAGCGATCTGCTCACAAGTTAAGGTACAGCAGTTTCGCTAACACGAGCAGAATACGTATGGGAGTATCTTGCTTGAATAAACAAACAAAACCATATCCCCCCAAGAGTCTGTATGTCTCAGCAGTGCAATGTAGAATCCGTGCCGACCTCCTATGACCCACTTTCACCATCGATCTTTCAGGAAAGAGTGAATGTAGACGTCTGCAATAGTGCAGTGAGATGAATACTAAGTTCATATCCGACAAGGGGTATCAAAAAACAACCAAGCCGCCGCGCCCAAACTCCCTTCCATGACCAGCGTCTTCATGTGATTACATCTTCCTCGCCCTCACTGCTTTCTTCAACATCGCTGAGCTCACTTTCTTCCTCAACGAAAGCCTCAACATCCACAACGGGCGCAAGCAAAACCTTGTGCTTCTGGGCCCATTCCCTCACCCTTGCTTTATTGACCACCAGACTCCCGCTCGCGGTCTTCCTTCCCTCCGCACACCCCATCTCCTTTAGCGCCATGACAACATCCTCAGGCATGATCCAAGTGCCATCACTGATGGACTTCACGCTCACAGTCTTCTTGCTGGGCGACTCTACTATGAACCGCGCCACTTCCCGGCACCAGTACGCCAGATAGCCCTTCAAACCTTTCGCGCTGAGAGGTTTCTCCGGCCCGCCGAACCTCCCCTCTCTCCGTCCCAGGACATATGAAGCGCCCATGAGCAGCTGGCCAAGACCTTTGCGCTGCCAGGGCGGGAAGACGAGTATACAGGCTAAATTATTGTTGTCCCAGCTCATCTTCTCTTTACTGTAAAATCCGACGACTTGGCTTTGAGGCGGTGTCATTGGGTCGCCATTGCTTTGCTGGGACGAGGACGAGGGCGAGGGATGTTGCACCAGGAGGTAATAGAGGAAAGAGGAGACGTCGAAGAAGACGGACTTGGTGTCGAGGAAGAGTTTGGCGAAGAGCGAAAGGTTTTGCGCATACAACTTGAGAGGAGGAGTTAGTTCGCGTTACAGATAGACTGTTGGAAAGCTTTCCGTTCAAATCGTACCTTGTGCCCCTCCCCATCGATCCTGTGAATCGCATAGCCATCTTTCTCATAGACTACATCTCCGATCGGGGTGTCGTCTCTGGCAGAACACACTTTCTTCACACTCTACGTCAGTAAATCTGTTCCGTTGAGCTGTCTAGCGACGCAAACAAGAAAGACTCACACAATGCGCCGCATACTTCATAAGCTCGTGCGTGTACCGAAAGCACCAGTGGCACACGTACAGCCACTGGGCTTTGCGTCCTCCGATCAGGTCCTCTGGATAGAAGGACGGGTATTCTGGCGTGATGCGCAGGTTTCCTAGCACGACGTTGCCGACGTTTTGAGGGCCATGCATGGGCGTTCGGACGGGCGTGCGGTGCTGCGGCGAGGCGATGGCGGGTGGGAGAGAGAGCGCCATTTTCCACTTCTTCTTTCGTCTTTCTGGGTTTCTCTTTGTGCGATCGGGGACTACATTGCGGACTTTTTGTGTGGTTGGTGGACGTTGTTCAAAGCGCGTAAAGGTCGCGTTTGGAGAGAATGGGAACTTCAAGCAATCGAACGGATGAGCGGGACCATACAAGTATGTATGCATTTTCTTCATAGCACACCGAACTTGCAACAGAACGCTATGATTCAAAGAGAAATGTCACGATACTTGTATACGTATTATTTTATAAATATCCTGCTTTTCGTCTTATCGTTTAGGTCATCTCTATAGCGAGATCAGTAACTGCCTTGCTCCTTCCTTCCATCGCTCTCAACCCCATCGCCTTCATGGCCAGTCTGTGCGGCTTGCTCGTCACCTCTGAGCTTTGCGAAATATGCTTTGATGTCTTCCGCACCTACAGCCTGACCACTTTCGGCAAAAGGTGCTAGGAAGGCTTTCACTTTGTCTTTTACGTGATTGTACGCCATGACGCCCTCGATAGCGCGGACACGATCCATGTTTGACAACGCTGCCTCGCCTCGTTCCAACAGAGAGCCAGAGTGGACACTGCGACCAGCGGCAGAACGGGCGTCATCTTGTTGCTCACCATCTGACTCTGACATGGGTGGCTCGTAGGCATCTTCCTCTTCAAGTAATTGTGGGTGTTTGGCTAGACGAGGAAAACAGGCTGCGCAACGGCAAAAGTGATCGCGGAAATCGTCTCGAAGGAACAGACTGATGCTGTGGGTGGGTGCAACAGGCAAAGCTTCGTGTTTCGCTGGTGTACTTTCATTCGATGGCACCGTCGCATCATTCGTGACATTGTTCTCCGGGTCAGGCTTGACTCTCTTAACATCTTCGCCGTTCTCAAGATCATGCTCGGCCTTGCGCTTATTTTTATCAAGCGCCTGTGATGCGGGCCCGGTGGATAGCTGGTCCACTACAAACGAGTTGGGCTTCAAAGGCAATGCAGCCAGGAAGCCAGGTGTTCCAGCGTACTGCTTAATCCAAGGGAAGGCTTCAACACATTTGTAGCAGATCAGATGGTCGAAATCGTCTTCCGCAGGGAACCCAGGAGGAAGAGGTGCTTCATCTATGTGATCTTCTTGCTTCGCCTCGTTGTTCTCCGTTGTCGCTCCTTCCGCTCCTTCAACCTCTTCTTTCACGGACTCCAATGCTCCGATAGTTTCTTGCTTCGGTTTTGGTTGAGGCTGTTGCCGGGGAACACCCATCAAGCACTCAGGATGCCACCAATCCTCTCCACAGCCGCCCTCTTCAACCGTACCGAGACCAAGACATTGGAACATGGTTCCCTTCTCCTTCTCTGGATCATACTCATCGCTGCATCCGCAGAATCTGCCCTCGAAGTTTTGATTGTACTTGTTGCCCTGGCTCGCCTCGTCTCCAACTACGCCGCCCTTCAGGCCCGTCTCCGGGTGCAGTCGCAAGTTACATGGCGTTGCGCTGCTCGCCAGCCTCGTCGTACCACAGTCGCAGATGAAGTCCCTTTTGGAGAAAAGCTCAACAAGGTTGTGCTCGCCATGGCAACTGATGCTGCAGCTGTAGCATACTCCAGCGGGCGTAAACTGCTGGTATTTGGATGCGGGCGGCGGCGTGCAGGTGAGGCAAGCGAACACGGACTGTCTTAGTGATCCGAGAGGCTTGGTGCATGTGTCAAATTGATAGGGTAGAGCTTCGCGAGCATCGGCTTCGAGTCGCAGTTGTGATGAAATGTAGTCGGCCGCAGTTTGGGAGTTCTCTGACGCTTGGGAGTTGCTGTTGGTACGGTCGAGGGCGCCTTTCAGCTGCTCTTGTGATGGAATTTGAGGATGATCCATGACTGCGTGATAATGGTCAATGGTGTTTCTGTGAGAGTTGATGGAGGAAATGCGGTCGAGATGTAATGCGATTGGGACGCGAAGGGAACGCGAGAGGTCGCGCTTGCATGAACCCTAAATTAGGCACTTTAACTTTAGCGCGTAGTGTCGCTCAGGGCGTCGAGAGACGCAAGTCTAACAAACACCCCACCAAACACCACATCACACATCCAAAAATGAGGTATCGTACACCGCGCCGCACTCGCTAGCAATATCACTGACCGTCGATAAGCTCTCCACCGCAATCCAATATGTCTTCCGCGAACCGTGGACCTGCGCCAGGAGGACGCAAACGAGGAAGAGAGCCAGACGACGATGCCTCCTCCAACGCTGCACCACCTTCAAGTCGTACGTATGGCCGATCAATCAATGCTTTTGGTGTATTCTGAGCTAATGGACATTACAAGCTCCCGCTTCTTCTCCTCCCATGTTTCCTCAACACCATGACATGGACGTGGATGAGGACGAAGATGGCGTTCTGGATCCAGAGGACGATGTTGTGCTCGATGTTGATGACCTTGACGAAATGGCAGAAGAAGATGCTGGCATCGATCTTTTTGCAGACAACTTCGAAAACGACTACAACCGCAGCGAGGCCAACCAGTACAGAGGCAGGGATATCGACGACGAGGGCGACTACGATGAGATGGACATGGCGCAACGGAGGCAACTTGAAGCTCGCTTGAACCGCAGAGACAGAGAACTTGCGCGTGAGCGCAGGATGCCCAGGGCTGCTCAGCTTCCGGAAGACGACGAAGACGATGTCATGGATCTTACACGCCAGCCACGTCGCAGGAGACATCGTTACGATGAAGAACAAGAGGATGCCGATATGACAGAGGATATCAGGAACGAGGAGCTCTCACTCGAGGCTCTCATGGACGTAAAGGCTGCTTCACTTGTGGAGTGGGTTGCCTCGCCTGCCGTCTCGAGGACAATCGCCAGAGAGTTCAAGAATTTCCTTACTGAGTACACAGATGAGAAGGGAACATCGGTCTACGGTGTTCGCATCAGAACGTTGGGTGAGGTCAACGCTGAGTCTCTTGAGGTTTCTTGGGCTCACTTGTCCGACTCGAAGCCGGTCCTTGGAATGTTCGTTGCCCAGGTGCCATCCTCGATTCTGCCCATTTTCGACGCAGTCGCTCTGGACGTCACGCTTTACCACTACCCGGATTACGAGCGCATCCACTCTGAACTGCACGTTCGCATGACAGATTTGCCCATCTCGCTCACACTGCGCCAGCTTCGCCAAAATCATCTGAACTCTCTACTCCGCGTGTCAGGCGTTGTCACTCGCAGGACCGGCGTCTTCCCGCAACTTAAGCATGTCAAGTTTGACTGCACAAAGTGCGGTATTACCCTCGGGCCTTTCCACCAAGACAGTCACTCTGAAGTCAAACTCAGCTTCTGTCAAAATTGTCAGTCTCGTGGACCTTTCACAGTCAACAGCGAGAAGACTGTGTACAGGAACTACCAGAAGCTAACTCTGCAGGAGTCTCCTGGTACGGTCCCGGCTGGACGTCTTCCAAGGCACCGCGAGGTCATTCTCTTGTGGGATTTGATCGACTCTGCAAAGCCCGGCGAGGAGGTCGAAATCACAGGCATTTACCGCAACAGCTACGATGCCCAGTTGAACAACAAAAACGGATTTCCCGTCTTTGCCACTGTCATCGAGGCAAATCATGTCGTCAAGAGTCACGATCAGCTGGCTGGGTTTAGGTTGACCGAGGAGGACGAAAGGGAGATTCGCGCTTTGAGCCGTGATCCCAAGATCGTCGAAAAGATCGTCAAGTCCATTGCTCCCTCCATCTATGGACATGAGGATATTAAGACTGCGGTTGCGCTGTCGCTCTTCGGCGGTGTCGCAAAGGTTGCGCAAGGAAAGCACGCCATGCGTGGAGACATCAACATCCTGCTGCTTGGTGATCCCGGAACAGCAAAATCCCAGGTGCTCAAGTACATCGAACACACTGCCCACCGTGCTGTGTTCGCCACCGGTCAGGGTGCTTCGGCCGTCGGTCTCACTGCTAGTGTCAGGAGAGACCCTCTCACTGCTGAATGGACTCTGGAGGGTGGAGCACTTGTGCTTGCGGATAGGGGTACCTGCCTGATCGATGAATTCGACAAGATGAACGATCAAGACCGAACATCCATTCACGAAGCAATGGAACAGCAGACCATCTCCATCTCGAAGGCTGGTATTGTCACGACACTGCAAGCTCGCTGTGCCGTGGTGGCTGCCGCTAACCCCATCGGTGGCCGTTACAACAGCACTGTACCTTTCAGTCAGAACGTGGAGCTCACCGAGCCTATTCTGTCTCGTTTCGACATCCTCTGTGTCGTTCGCGATACTGTTGACCCGGCTGAAGACGAGCGTCTGGCCAAGTTTGTGGTCAACAGCCACGGCCGTGCTCACCCGGTCATGTCCTCGTCCCTCGGATCACAATCGCAAGCCACCGCCGCGAACGAAGATGGCATGAACATCGATGAGCCTAGCAATCAGACTGACGGCGTCATTCCCACGACCGAGATCCCTCAAGAGTTACTCAGAAAGTACATTCTCTACTCACGTGAGAGGTGCAGACCCAAGTTGTACCAGATCGACCAGGATAAGATTGCACGCTTGTTCGCTGATATGCGTCGCGAGTCGCTCGCCACAGGAGCATACCCCATCACAGTAAGTCACGAAACGCTCTTTATCCTAAACACTAGACGCAACATACTGACTCTTACCACTCAGGTCCGTCATTTGGAGTCCATCCTCCGTATCTCAGAGGCCTTCGCCAAGATGAGATTGTCCGAGTACTGTAGCGCAGCAGACATCGACCGTGCCATCGCCGTCGCCGTCGACAGCTTCGTCGGTAGCCAAAAGGTCTCATGCAAGAAGGCGCTGGCTCGTGCTTTTGCCAAGTACACTCTCAACAGACCCGGAGCCGTCAAGAACCGCAGGGCTGATGCCTCGAGGCCTAGTGGCGTTTCCGTCGAGGCTTGATGCTGTTCGAAGGAATGATTGGTCCGACTTGATGTCAACGATGGTATGCAGGCGAACGTGGCGCATGATTGCGTTGATGGGATACCCAAGGCGTTATGATTATGGATATTGATGTTTGTTTCCAAAAATGCAAATACTACCGTTTGCTTCTACTACCAATGCGCATTCTGTTCATCGTATTGCACTCTCGGTCTCATCAAGAAAATCATCCATTGGGTTTTGCTTCCTACGTGAATTCGCCATCAGCACTTTCCACGCAACACTACCTACGCAGCACATCGGGCATTGACACTGATTCGGTAATTAAGGCGGCCAAACTAGCTTTCGGAGTATCTTGTATCGTGGTGACGACATTAACTCATCATTGCCCTCCCGACAGATTTACAAACATCAACATACAAACGTTTTCCGGGTCCAGCCATCTTCCCTGCAACATACCAGTTCAAACCTTCTCCGCCCGCGTCGCTTCATCCTCCACATGCGCCGAGTTAGAGACGCTGCCATCCGCGCTCTTATCACCCACCGCACCCTTACCAACATCATCCAGAGTGCGGTGGTTAGCGACGGCATCTTCGAGCAGAGCATCGAGGCGCGATTCGCCGCGTTTGGTCTTCCAGGCCTTGGGCCCGCCCGGCGCGAACATGTCTTCCACTTCTTCGAGAGTCTTGTTCGCCGTCTCCGGATAGGTGAAGTAAAACTGCGTCGCCGCCATGAAACACATTAAGCCGAAAATGATGAACATGGCGTAGCGGATGTTGATGAAGCCTGGTGGGATGTACAAGCCTAGGGCAAAGCTGTGGAGGGGTTTTGGTGTTATTCTAGTGTGTCTTCGCTGTGATGGCTTTTCGCGGCTTGATTCTCTTTCTCTTGCAGGTGATAGGATGATGCTTGACTTACTTGAAGAGCCAGTTGCCTTCGGAGGCAATTCCCATACCAACCGCGCGTGTTTCCAGGCTCCAGACCTCCGCGGCATAGATCCAACATACGGGAGCAAGCGTCAAGGCGTAGACGATAATGAGCATGTAAGAGAAAGCGATGACGGCGTAGGCGGGCGAGCCCGTCAAGAGGATTGGCACATTTTCGTTACCGTTCACACCGCCAGGGATCACTTCTCCCATTGAGAGAAGGCCGGCGACGATCATATGGCAGGTACCCATGCCGATGGCACCCCATATCAACACGGGGCGGCGGCCGACCTTGTCGACGTAAAAGAACATGACGCCGGTAAAGATGATGAACAGAGCATACTGAATGCCGGAGGCAATCAGGTTGATCTCGCCCTCAAGACCTGCCATGGCAAATATGTACACCTGTCAACCGCAGAATTAGCTATTCATAACGGCAATCATCGCTTTGTTCCTCAACTCACCACATAGTAAGTCATCACATTCGCACTAGTAAAGGTTAGCATATCTTACGACAAGAGATGTTGTTACGTGTTGCGCATACCCACTATTTTGTTGCCAAGCTTGGACAGAGAAGCCGGCGAGCGTACGCTTCCACATTCCGTTGTGAACGAACTTGCGCCAACCAGGTAGTGCCGACCTCTCAGCTAGGATGGTTTGCTGGATGTCTGCCCACTCAGCGACAACAAGCGGATTGTTCCTGTCGCCGCCAGCTTGAATCCCGGCTAAGATCTCAATTGCTTCTTCGTTACGGTCTTTCATTGCGAGCCAGCGAGGCGATTCGGGTAGGAAGGGGAGGCCGATAATGAGGAAGGTGCAAGGAATGAACTGCATCGACCAGGCCGTACGGAACGAGGCTTCACCGGGAATGTAGGAGCAGCCGAACCCGATGAAGAACATGATTAGAATTCCCCATTCTAATAGCTCGTTAGCGTTTCTTGTCGGCATCTGAGGATAGTGCATGGTCCGCACCAATGGCAAGCTGCTGAATGATAATCAGAGCACCTCTCTTCTCTCTCTTTGCAATCTCTGCCAGGTACACAGGAACCTGAGACGATGTGATGCCTACGGTGAAACCGTTGAGGAGGCGACCAACAATCAGCATTGCAACTCCATTGCAAGCCGTCTGGAGAGCCGTTCCAATCATCCAGGGTACACACGCAAGAGCTATAGAGTTACGTCTTCCGATCCAGTTGGAAATGAAACCAGCTACAAGAGATCCCAAAACAGATCCAGCAGCCAGAGCAGAGTTGATACCTCCTTGCACTACTCCAGCAGGGTTGTCGAAGTAGTCGATGTACTGTTGGGTGCCGATTTGGGCCGACATGGAAGAGATGTCAAAACCAAACAGCGCGCCGCCCAGTGTCGCGACAAGCGCAACAAACCAAGGGTTGTAGATCCTGGGAAGCTTTTTCCCGAATATCGCCATTGCTGTGGAAGCCTGGAGGATATCAAGGGGCAAAAGGTAAGAGTCGGTCTCCAAAAGATGTGCGCTGAGTGGGAGCAGCACCCGTGAACCAGTGAGAATGAGGTGGGCGACAAGAAGTAGATGGCAGCCAACTAGCTCTTATGATATCGATGATCCTCAAGGAACATCGGGTAGTGGAGTGTTCCCCAGGTCGGATCCAGCCGACCCCATGGTCGAGCTCTTAGCAACATACAGTGTATGCTATGTGCTCGCTGCATGAAGCTCAATAACCGAGGCCAAGAAACCGTATGGGCCAAGGCAATGACAAGGATACAGCTCCGACGCGACGCTGATGAGGTCGAAGATTGATAGGCGGATCATGGATTGATATTACTCGGCAGGGTCCTGATATGCACAGTGATGGCGAGTATAGCATAGTCGCCTAGTCGCCGAGTGCCGTCGCAAGGCATGGTAGATGATGTTGCGGTAGAATGTCGTTGCTTTCACCGCACGCTCCGCCGGGACAAGCCAGCGATACAGGCTAATTGATGATTGCAGTCATGCGCAGACGAAGTAATGTCTGTGTTGCGAGAAGGATTTGAAGGCGAGGTGCAGTTACACAAGGCTTGGCGGACTGTCCATAACTTGAGAGTCCATCAGAGCTTCGACTGCAGTGTCTCAAGAGTGAAGCGAGACATTCCGCAGTAAAAACTGGTTCTTCAAGTCGGATTCTCAGCCTTGACACATCGTGACCATTTGTACGAGTAATTTGGTGTCCGTTAACAACCAACACGAACCTTCTACTAGCCAAGCGCCCAAGGCTGCGGTCTGACGTTCATATACTGCGATCTGACGAGCGCCAGATACGAGTGACGTGAGAGTGGCAGAGTCCATAGTCCTGTGTCGGGATGTGGTCGCATCCGGAACCTTGGTACCTGTTGTACCTCACCGGCTACAGCAATTGACTTTGCTTAAGCTGGTCTATCAAGAAGTGCGGTCGGTGTGGTAAAATGAAGGACTTTAGTGAGGTGTAGTACATAAATGATGTTTGAACCCCAATAAAAGCACAAGTAAAGCAAAAGCCCGTTCATTCCAACCCAGCGCGAAAAAGGATACGAATGCAAGAGTCGCCCCTTCATCCGTGATTGTTTTCCGACGCTGCGGCTCAAGAGATGAATGTTGAAGCCATCTCCGTGACGCCTACGCTAAATATCAATCGTTGACTCATCGTTCCCATCTTGTCAAGAGATTTCTCTCTGTCCCGTCCCCAGTATAAAGCAAACGCGCGCAAAATTGGTATCTTTTTGTCTCAGAGCCCACCCAAGATCTATGTTGAATAACGCTTCACATGCCCAGGGTGAGCGCGCCGTAGATCGCATTGACGCTCATGCAATCGTGTGTAATGTTAGTACTTTTCGTCTTTTATCCGCCCTTCTCAAACCAAACGCCGAGGCAATGCCAATGAAATTATCGATGTCGTGAGTCGCTCAAGCCATCTAGAACTTGAGGGTCTTGGGCTTCTCCCAGGTGAAGTTGGGGTTGGAGAAGTGACCGTTCTTGGCGGTCTCGCGGTAGATGGGGTTGATGAGGTCGAGCTCCTTGACAATGACACCGGGACGCATGTCGAAGTTGGCCTTGATGATCTCGACGAGCTCCTGGGAGCTCTTGTCGGAGGTGCCATAGGTCTCGACGAAGATGGAGAGAGGCTCAGCGACACCGATGGCGTAGGAGAACTGGACAAGGGCACGACGGGCGAGCTTGGCGTGGACGAGAGACTTGGCGACCCAGCGGGCGAGGTAGGCAGCAGAGCGGTCGACCTTGCTGTAGTCCTTGCCGGAGAAGGCACCACCACCGTGAGCACCCCAGCCACCGTAGGTGTCGACGATGATCTTGCGGCCAGTAAGACCGGCGTCACCCTGAGGGCCACCAATGACGAAGTAGCCGGAAGGTTGAATCTGGTTGCAACATGTTAGCCGGGATTGAATCATCTTGCAGCGTGTGGCGTCACTTACGTGGTAGATGGTCTTGTCGTCGAGGTACTTGGCGGGGATGACCTTCTGGATGATCTTCTCCTTGATCTCCTTGCGGAGGTTCTCGAGCGAGATTTCGGGAGCGTGCTGGGCAGACACGACGACGGTGTCGACGCGCTGAGGGATGACAGCGCCGTTGTCGTGTGCGTACTCGACGGTGACCTGGGTCTTGGTGTCGGGGCGGAGCCAAGGAATGGAACCGTCGTTGCGGGCGTCGGTCATGGCCTTGTTAAGCTGGTGGGCGAGCTGGATGGTGAGGGGGAGGTACTCGGGAGTCTCGTCGGTGGCGTAGCCGAACATGATACCCTGGTCACCGGCACCGAGCTTCTCAAGAGCCTCATCGTAGTGAAGACCCTGAGCAATGTCGGGGCTCTGCTCCTCAATGGCAACGAGGACGTTGCAGGTCTTGTAGTCAAAGCCCTTCTCGGAGGAGTCGTAACCAATGTCCTTGATGGCCTCGCGGACGACCTTCTGGTAGTCGACCTTGGTCTTGGTGGTGATCTCACCGAAGATCATGACCATGCCCGTCTTGGTGGCAGTCTCGCAAGCGACCTTGGAGAGGGGGTCCTCCTTGAGGCAGGCATCGAGGACGGCGTCGGAGACCTGGTCGGCGATCTTGTCGGGGTGGCCCTGGCCAACAGACTCGGAAGTGAAACTGAGAAGTGATGCGTTAGTCGTCGTGTTCGAATTCACGCGGCCTGGTGAGGTGTGCGGAAAAAAAAGTCGACTCACAGGAAAGTCTCGCCCTTGGCGACGGCGCCGTTTGTGTGGACCATTTTGGCGGGAGTGAGTGTGTGAGAGTGCGTGTGTATTTTGGGAGAGTTCGGGGTGTAGGGTTGAGGGGATGTAGGAGGTAGAGAGCGCGAAGGGTGAGGGTGGAAGAGATGGGAGAACAAACGGTAGGTAACAATACCAAAGGACGGCCGGCGGGCCCTGAGTGACAGCCCACTTTGAACATCAGCCATCAGCCCACTCCGCGCTCCCAGGAACTGCCGACTACTGAGAAAAAACCCACTCGTCAGGCTCAACAGCCAATCACACAATCCGCTCCCCTCACTCGATCTCTCCGGCGGATGTCGGGCGTTGAGATTACATTGAGCCTGGTGCCGTCTAACTCTGTAAATTTGTTTCTAGCCTGGAAACATCGTCAAGGCCAATGGGGTGAGTCAGATAACTGACGCTACGGGTCAAAGGAGCGTGGGATGTTGTGCTACTTTACAAGCCTGCGCACGCAATTCTTTTGCTTCCTACTGTATCATTTGCTAGTCCTGCAAGGCCCAGTAACAACTCTTACCGAGTTGCCGTGGAGCCAGTGTCGACGTAGACGTTGCATGTAGGTAGCGATGCTGTGTTCTACAGTACCTCAGTACCTTTCAATCGCTTTTGTGCGACCTTGTGGATTATATCGAGAATGGAATGGCATCTGACAGCGCGGACTGCTACTCTCTCAACCATTTGTCACAATATCTGAGTCGCTCCTACAAACCCGCCGATATCCCCGAAAGACATCTCGGTATAAACCCATGTCGTATGTCTCCGCAATCGCTTGCGGAGGTGCACCACACCATGCACGCTCAGAGGTGGAGGTTCTGAGGGACTCACGGAGCCTTTCACATTCCGATCGTTCTACCTTGGCCTTTTGATTTAACAGCAGGTCTCGATAACATTTCTGGATTCATTGGCTGGTGGATATCTCAAAGGTCAACACCATGACAACCATCTGGTCTTTGGTGTCGTTTCGACTGTGATGTCAATCCAGGATCATCGAAGCAACATGAGCACTACTGCGAACCCTAGCGTTCATGTAGGTCCATTCTGTAGATCGAACGACCCCCACCCTTCCGTGCTCTTAGCATGGGTTGTGCATGTGGTGTGCACAGCTGTCTTCTTCTATCATCATGTCGGCTGTAGCTGTAGCAGCCACCGAGTGACAGCAATTAGAAGCAACGTCGTAACAAGCGGCGCAAGCAAGCATGCGATTCCCCGTACTGTACTGCAATATTCTCTTTCCATGCTCAGTCCAGCCCGTGTCTAGCTGTCCGCCTTCATGCTCGCCAGAATCCCCTCACCAACACCCTCAGGGCTAGGCTTCTCAGCGCATACATCCGGCTGGAAGCCGAACTGGTCCATCAAGTACTGCTTTGTCGTAGGCCCGATCGAGGCAATCCTCGTCCTCATTGGCGTCGACGTAGTCTTCCTTCTCGCCTCGCTGAACTTCCCATTCGATGTCTCTAGCCACCCAAGAGCCATGAGCATCGCCTCGCAGCCCTGCGGCGAGAAAACCACCACCCACTGCTCCTTAACGCCCGCCTTCTTCGCTTCCTGGACCAACATCGTGAAGTCCTCCTCGAACGTCGCCATCTCACCGGTCTCGTAGACAACCAGTTCCATGACAGGTGTGCGTTCCGCGGGCGACAAGTCTTCGGACGCGAGAGTCTTGGGAATGATGTCCCTCCTCTGCTCGCCGACGGGGAACAAAAGCGGCAGTCTCTGGCCGTTTAGATGTGTCACTTCCTCTGGTAGGCTCTTTTGATGCTCTAGTATAAAGTTGGCCAGAGCCTCGCCGTTTCCAGTCTCCTCTCCAACAACCGGACAAGGCAGCTCCATTGCCCTGACGCCGTTCGCGGTTGCAGGCCCAACAACGTAGATTGGCATCTGAGGGTCAAACAGCATGGATTTCTTGCTCGGGTCGAGCTTTGACACCATGATTGTGAAGGCATCCACCGCCCGCTGAGATGTGAAAATCAAACCGCCGTACCGCTTGGCCGGGTTGTGGGTGGCTTTCTGGCGTGCGGTGGCTGGGCTGCCGCCAGCAAAAGCGAATCGTTCGCCGGAGAGTCGCAGTTTCTTGAGGGCATCGTCGCGGAATACGTGCTCCAGTACGGGTACAAAGATGGATTTGAATTGGCCGTTTTCCAGGCTGGCAAAATGCGTCTCATAGCCATCTGAGGGCGCCGATACTGTTTTGAGGAGGTACACTGGTATTTGGTGGAGTTTGAGGTCGCCCAGGGCAGAAGTGACGCCGTCCATCTTGGTTGTTTATTTTTCTTAATCTTGTCTTTATTTTTTTCACTCCTTGGTACCTCGAGGCTGCTAGCGAACTGTACAATGCCAGCGACTCCCTCCCCTTGTCCGTTCATAAAGTCATTGCAGTGCCCCTCGCCGCACAGATCGATGGTTGGCTTTCAGGGACTCGAACTGCTGGAAGCCGCGGTCCAAGGGTCGCGGTCGCGATCGCGCTTGCGCTTGCGCTCGACGCGTGAGGTCATCGAAACGCGACAAAAGAGAATCATGCGATCACTCTTTTGTCGTCTCTCGTCAGGAACAATCTTACATACCTTGTTCAAGTCAACTTGTTAATTTTACAAAATGGTCGCAAAGAAAGAGCAACAAGGTCTCAGCGACTATGAGCTTGCGCGGCAAGAGAAGATTGCGAAAAACCAGGCTCTCCTCAAGCAGCTACAACTCGATGCACAACAGACAGGAATAGGAGGAAAACCAAAGCCTGCCTCAACCGCTGGACAAAAGCGCAAAAAACCGGTAGAGAAGAAGGTCAAAGAGGAAGTCGCACCGCGAAGATCGTCTAGACGACTGCAAGGCATTGTCGCGGACTCGGAGGTCGCAAGACAAAAGCAGGAAGAGGAGGCTGTTGCGTTCCAAGAACACCAGAGGGCGAAGCGCATGAGGGTTAGCGATGAAATCAACCTCGACGATGCGATTGTCAATGGCCGGACGTGGAATCGCGCAGGCAACTGGCTTACAGCTGTTGGGCCTACGAACCCTGGAGAGCGGACTTTCGATGTACAAGATGTCAAGGACACAACGGATAAGGAACTGCGTGAAGTAAGGGAGCGTATGAGTGGTTTGCAGCTATGGGAGGGTGCAGAGCCCAGCAGGATCAAAATCACCCCGGAGCGGATATACAGTCTTGGGTTGCACCCAACGAAAGACAAGGCGCTAGTATTTGCTGGCGACAAGCTCGGCAGTCTTGGACTGTTCGATGGATCTCAAACATCACCGGGCGAAATCAAACAGGAAGCCGATGATGCTGATGAGGACGGAGACGAGGACTTCGAGCCAGCCATCACGACCTTCAAGATTCACACGCGCACAATCAGCGCCTTCCAATTCGCCCCTCACGACCAAAACGCCCTTTTCTCCGCCTCCTACGACAGCTCAATACGCAAACTAGACCTCGCCGCAGGCAAAGCAATCGAAGTCTACGCGCCTGAAGAGAAAGACGCCGACGAGCCTATATCGGGCGTTGAAATTAGCCGCTTCGATCCCAACATGCTCCACTTTGCAACACTCAACGGCCAGTTCGGCATCAAAGACATGCGGACACCCTCTCACCAATGCGTCGAGCTCTTACAATTGAGCGAAAAGAAAATCGGAGGTTTCTCGCTGCACCCAGCCCAGCCGCATCTCGTAGCCACCGCCTCTCTCGACCGAACAATGAAGCTCTTCGACTTGCGAAAGATCTCCGGCAAGAACGCAAGCCGTATGCCCTCTTTGATCGGAGAGCACGGCAGCAGTCTCAGCGTGAGCCACGCTGCCTTCAACGCCGCCGGCCAGGTCGCCACTGCTTCGTATGACGACACGGTCAAGATCTACGACTTCTCGTCGTTGACGGACACCAAGCCTGGCGTGCAGCTGACGGAAGCCGAGATGGAGCCCAGCGCCGTGATTCCGCACAACAACCAGACGGGTCGTTGGGTCACGATCCTACGCGCACAGTGGCAGATGCAGCCCCAGGATGGGATCCAGCGCTTTGTCATTGGCAACATGAACAGGTTCGTCGACGTGTACACGAGCAAAGGCCAGCAACTGGCACAGTTGGGCGGTGATGGAATCACGGCCGTGCCGGCAGTGGCAAGATTCCACGATTCGATGGACTGGATTGCTGCGGGCACCGCGAGTGGTAAGCTGTGTCTTTGGCAGTAGGCGGCTGTTTACGTTCTTGCCTCTGGCGAATCGGATTTACAATGGTTGCATGGGAACATGTCATATGTTGAACAGCATTGAATCCAGACTACCACCCGATTCGACTCCCGGATCGACCTACTCAAAGTTTTGTTGTACGAATGTTAACGTTACAAAAGAAACGATTCTGTGGTTAGAGGTTGAAGTTTTTATTAATGTTCTGATAGTCATCTAATTGCCATCGTCGTCTTCCGAGACCGCAACAACCCTTCTCCTTCGTCATAGCGCAAACAATCTTCGCGCTTAGTTGTACTGCCAAGCACCAGCAGCGGTGGCGTTGCTGGAGAGAGCGCTGAAGCCCAAGCACTCGCTGTCGAACTCAAGGCCCTCAAGGGCGACGAAGACCTTCCAGGAGTCCTCCTCCTCCTCGCAAGGGCAGGCAAGGAAACCGCCGGCCTCGTTGCTGAGGATGCCGAATCCGTTACCGGCCTCGGTGGACCAGCCAGTGACGATGGAGCCCTCGGGCTTGGCGACGGAGTGGGCAATGGTGTACTTGACGGCACCGGTCTCGGGCTCGATGTATACCTCCTGGCCACCGGGGACGACAACGCCCATGCCGAGGGTGCTCTCGCCGCCGGCGAAGGTGGTGTAGTCGCCAGACGGGCAGGCGCCAGTCTTCTCAATGTTCTCGGGGCAGTAGGCAGAGGTGTCCTTGTTGAGCCAGATGGATTGACCAGAGGCAGTGAGGGTCTGGTAGTGGATGGGAGAGGCTGAGCGGGCAGCAGTCAGGCCGAAGTACTGGGCAGAGGCAGCGGAGAGAAGGCCGGTGAAGGCGGCGAGGGTGGCGGTGGTCTTCATGTTTGTGGTGGTGTGTGTTGGTTTGAGATTGAAGAGGTCTGGTGTAGTGTTGTTGGTTGTGGATTGGTGGCTGAGTGAAGGAGCATTAAGACAGACGGAAGGAATCGATTCTACTTATACCCTTTTGCCCTCGTGTTCGTGCTGGCTCTTGCACTTTCTCGAAGTGACGTTTCGTCTAGCAGTAACGGAGAGCGCAGAGGGAAGCAGCTACCACCCCCTCCACATCGGAGGTTGGCGACGGGGCGATGCAAGGGTTGTAGCAACCAGGAAGCAGATCTCTCGTATTCTTTGGTTTAGTAATGTTATCCATGCGCTGAAAAGTCACGTTGTTGCTTTAAAAAGGGTATGACGGTGGTCGTGCCGCCAGCCGAAGTCAATGGTGGTGCTAGGCGAGGACCCGGAGAGATGAAGCGTCGGGGGAGTTTCGGCACGATCTGATTGACCGCTGCTAGTCGGACGGAGAATAATCTTCATGGAGTTGTCAATATTAATAAATCGCAGCAACGTGCACATACTACTGATAGACGGTGGATTTCTCGCAGGCGGGGTACGCAGGATTGCTGCAGACATCCTTGTTGAAATGTCCGGCGCCGGCTACTCGCAGGTCACAAATCACTATACACAACCGTTTCTGGTTAGTCTGGATGTATTATCCAGCGGGCAGTGCTATATTTGGCAATCTTCAGTGGCAAGAGTGGTAAGGTTGGGTGGCACGCTGATCCTTTTGCATGGAGTAGCCTGCCTTGGCAACAGGCTTGGACTCGACCACATCTGCCGGTTGCGGGCGTGATGTAGGATGCTCGAGTGACATCCGTAACGATTCGTACTTAAGGTTACACAACCCTTTGGTGATCATGAGAGTCAGATTGCCCTCATGTGCAAGAGAGGATGAAACGCACATCTCACTGAAGCACGAGTCCACAGGAACTCGTATCGGCGAACTCGGTGCTACAGAAACATGTCGCTGCAAGTGAGGTACTTTCGAGCCGCGGGAGAGTAACATCAGCATCTCACCGGAGCATGGGCTCGCAAGAGGCGAGATCGGCGGTCGTGCTGTACAGTAGTAGTACAGTAGTAGTAGTAGTGTGTTATTAAAAATTACTCTGCTAATCAATCATCCATGCTTTTGTAGAGAGCGCATGATTCGAGTCGCAGCTAGTGGTGTTAGTGTGCCTGTCGGTGTTGTTGTTGTTCGCTACTTATTATTGCTATGTATGTAATCGCTTTCGTAGAGCAGAATATCTACCTTCTTCGTGTTGTGCAGCATGCTTTGGATACGAGCTCGATCACGCGGCGAGACTGCCCCCTACGTCAATCTATATGGCGTTGACGTTTCTGGTCAACATCTGAGATGAGCAGGGGGTACATGTAGCCTTCGCTCATCTCACGGCTCGAGGTGTGTTGCGACTACTATACTAGTTACTACTATGGGCTCAAATGACAAGCCGAGGTCAGCGAAATTGGTTACGACTCCTACGAGATTACCAGCAAGCAGCTAGCCAGGATGCTGTGCTTGAAACAATCGACATCCGGCAATCTCGTCGGTCTGCTACTAGACTTCGTAAAATTCATGAAGATGCGACCGCATGAATTACAAAGATTGTCTCAGTCCTTGAATACATTAGCAGTTTGCATTCAGCAGTCAGTGAAGTTCCACGGTAAACAGGAGTGAAGTGGTAGTGAATAGAATATACGTACATTACATATGCAGGGCGAGGGACAAGGATCGGCTACATTCGGCTAACGGCGACGGCTGCCTCCGTGCCGAAGCGGTCCCGCAGCCGAAAACGGCTGTGCTATCTTCTTCGCTCAGCTGCGCTGCCTGCTGCTCATGCTCACGCTCACGCTCACGCTCATGTCCATCATCACCACATCGACCACATCCCCATCCATCCCGACCATCGACCTCGCGTTTACCGAACATACTCACCACTTTGCGAGACTGGTCCAGTAAGTCACGGCATCACTGGTGACCGCATTCGAAGCGCGCGACAAGGACGAGACTTGGGAGACGGCGCAGGAAGCTCTTGCGAAGAGAAAGACACGAAGAAGACAGGGACAACACAGGCTTGTGGAAGCAGTAGTTTGCCGCGCACACTAACACACAGGCTGTCCCTATTGTCACAGACAGAGACTTCTGAATTGAAAAGACGAGCCTTGTTTCTTGCAGGCCTGTGAGACTACCGTGCGCTTTTGGCTGCCTCAATACAAAGGATTCAGAGCTCTCGCTGTACATTACTTGCTCTTCACCTGTATACTATCATCCCTGCTTGCACTGAGGACTTCTGACCCGCGCACACCCTGAATACGCATACTGCGCCAACATCACACCACGTCCGCCCTAGCAGCTGAACCAGGACATCTTGGGAGATTTTAGGCAGACTGGTTCGCCGACGTACACACCAAGCGCCAACTTGTCACAACGATGTCTTCCTCCATTTTCTTCAAGTTCAAGTCACAGAAAGAGCCCTCTCAAATTACCTTTGATGGCACCAGCTTGTCTGTTTTTGAAGTGAAGCGCGATATCATCGCCCTCTCCAAGCTCGGTGACGGCACCGACTTTGATCTGGAGATCAACACCTCTGACACAAACGAACGTGAGTACAATTTATGCTGGTCACGAGATGAAGCAAGACTGACACGCAACTAGGCTATGACGATGACACTGTCCAAATCCCGCGTTCGACAACGGTCATCGCCCGTCGCTTGCCCGCCACCAAGCCTGGCGCAGGCAGAGCCGCACGATATGTCTCTGGAAAGATGCCTGTCAACGCCAAAAACCAGCATCGAGTCGAGGCAACTCGCACAGACTCCAGCAAGGCAACACCTGCTGCAAGTATCGCTGCTGCAAGCGGCAAGCCCATGACTGAGGAGGAGAAGCTACAGGCTATGTTCAATGAGAACAAAGCATCATGGGCCGCCGACTCTGCCGACATTGCTGCGTAAGTCACGTTCCACCACATCGCTGTTGTTCTATACACTAACAAACTTTTAGCAAGGGCGTCAACAACCGTCCGTTCTTTCCGAAGCAGCCGGCCGTCCCGGACAAGCCGCCACCTCCGGGCTATATCTGCCACCGTTGTGGCGAGAAAGGCCATTGGATTCAAGCGTGTCCTACTAATACCGACCCCAACTACGACGGCCGTCCAAAGTTCAGGCGAACCACTGGCATCCCTCGCTCGTTTCTCAAGGTCATCGAGAAGCCAGAAGCTGTGGACGAGAATGGCAAGGTTGATGTATCGCAACTGCCCGCCGGCGCAATGTACACGGCGAACGGCGAGTGGGTGATCGCAAAGCCTGATGAGGCATCGTGGGACAAATTCCAGCAGACACACAAAGTAGCGGCCGATCAGGCTAAAGAACTCGAAGCCGACATGGAGGTCATGCGTACTCGTGGACTTGAATGCTCGATAGACCATAAGATGTTCTCCGACCCTGTCAAGACACCTTGCTGTGGACAGATTTACTGCCGCACTTGCATTGAGAACGCATTGATCGACTCTGACTTTTTGTGTCCGAACTGTGGCGAGCAGTGTCTACTTGAAAGCCTTGAGTCTGATGCTGAGACACAGACCAAAGTAAAAGCGTTCCAGGAGGAGATGAAGTCTGAAAAGCGCAAGAAGCAGACGGAAGAGGCCAACAAGAAAAGCCCGTCTGTTGCACCGGAGTCTCCCGCCAAGTCACCCAAGCCTGTCGACTCCCGCCCTGGCTCCGCAGATGGCTCGGCCAACGGTTCTACCAACGGCAAGAAGCGCCCTGCCGAGGAGGGGCTGGAAAACACCCACAAGCCGTCCGGTCCTGGCGAGATGAAGCAGGCCGGGTCCAAGGAGGCCACTCCGGTCCAGCCTAGCCAGCCCAATACAGCCGCCAACAAAGGTGTTCAAAACACGGCACCCACCATGCCCATGGCAAGCAACCTGCAGGACTTTGCCATGCAGATGAACATGATGGCAGGCATGCCTGGGATGCCTGGGATGTCCGGTGGTGGCATGATGAATCCGATGATGATGGGCATGAACCCAATGATGATGGGCGGCCCCGGTGCAGGAGGAATGAATCCGATGATGAATCCGATGATGGGAATGGGTATGGGCGGTATGAACGGAAACATGAATGGCCACATGAATGGCAACATGAACGGAGGCTTTGGCTTCGGGCCGCAGAGCCAGTCAGGTTTCGGAGGACAGAACGGCGGTGGCCCGCCTGCAGGCCCAAGAGCCTGGCAGCAGCAACAACAGCACCATCAGCAGCAATGGGGCATGAACAACGGCATGAGAAACCAGAACGGTGCGCCTCAAGGCCCTGCCGTTGATGGTGGCGCCTATTTCCGACAGCCCGTAAACCCGGTTAGAGCGCAGAACCGTGGACGCGGCCAGCGCAGCGTTGACTACAAGCAGCTGGGCCAGTGAAATGGTTTCACGGGTCCAGATACGGGTTCAGATACGGCGGGATGGGCGTGCGGATGTATCAAGCAATGGTTTTAGCGACGGCGTTGGGCGCCCGAGACGGGTCGGCTGGGTTTGATTTTTGTGGATGTATAATCCCAAGGTCTGTATATAGGCATGCATGGCATCCGCTTCGGATTGGAATGGGGAATCACGAGGTAAAGTCCTCTACTCTTGCTTGCTTCTATGTAACTCAATGGCAACCAAAAACATGTTCTCTCTGTTATCGATCTCCACTCACATGGCCACAACTGAAGTATGTCCGTTTGCTGACTGATCTGGCCAGTACAATGTGGATTCGTTTTTCGAACGCAGTATCACAGACGCATTAGCTTCAAGAGAAGTCGAGCGTAATCAACACTGTGTAGATCAGCATTTTGCATGAGTGAGGTTCGCGAAGGCCCGTGCCTTCACCAAAGTCAGGCCATTCACTTGCACCTCAACTTGCCGCTTGCCGAGACAATGTTCGGGACGGCGCAATCGATCCTGACCTCACTTACCACATTGACTCTACTACCATAATGTTATTGTCAGAGGGAGCACACTGTTTGCTATTATACCATGGTTGTGACGCGGCCTATACCAGACCTCACTCCGCTACATGGTCCGAGCGCTTAAACTCTTACACGCTTTTACAAACGTTTGCAGTCACTGACTGCTATCATACCGCGGCGCCGGTCGTAACCACAAGTGGAAGATGCGCTGTGACGCATGTGAAAGGTGCAGACTCTTTCGAGGTCTACTTGATTCTGTGACAGCGCTCTTATTGTTGCTCGACAATAGCAAGGTTCACAATAAGACCCGGCAGTACGCTAACAGATGTTAGTATCTTTGATCCTGCTACGCGTCCAAGGGTCAAGTCACACTACACATTCCAATACGATCATCTTTCAGCCCGCGTAGCAAGATGTCGTCTCCGCTTGCCAGCAACGGTGACCTCGCGCACTCGCAAACATCCCCAGCAATCCCGCCTTCGAGGACAGAAAGTCCCGACATGCCTGGCGCACCAGAAAAAGCCCAGTCATCCAGAGAAGAGCAGCTTGAGACCGGGCAGAATAACATTCGTCAATCCGAATCTCCGATCGTTGATCAAGCCAACGAGTGCGGCACACCTAAGAGAGAAGATTCCCTCGAAACAGACACCGCGAATGTCTCGTCGACTCCAGTAACATCTTCGAATTTACCGGACGTTGCGACACCCAGGTCTTCAGTTTCACCAGAGCTCGAAGTCACTCCATTCGGAGCAGATTGTAGTAGATCCAAGAGGTCTCACGCCGAGATGGCTGGTCCATCGTCGGACGAGATACATGCAAGCCGCAAAGTCGCGAGGCTAAGTGAGCCGCTTCCCGACACGCAAGAGATCGACGATCTTTTCGTTGCGGACCCGAGCGTTGGCCAGACACCAAAGACGAACAAGAGATCACACATCGCCTCTGCTGGATCAGATGAAGATGAAGAGCCGCCGACCAAAAAGAGGAGGGCAAGAGAGGCGAGAGTCAGAGACTTATCTCCCGAAGAGTTAATCGAAGAACAAAACAGCTCACACATCGCCTCTGCTGGACCAGATGGAGAAGACGAGGAAGAGCCACCGACGAAGAAAAAGGGCGCGAGGGAGGCGAGAGTCACGAGAGACTTGTCCCCTGCAGAGTCGGTCAACGAAGCAAATGTTCTGGATCATCCAACCTTGTGCGAATCATCCCTCGATCTGGAGACACCAACATCCACCACCTGTTCCAAGGAGACGGTTGACCCGAGAAGACCGCATCGGCAGCCTCCTCGCCAGTCCGACCAGCCGACAGCAACAACACCCTCGCAGCCACCGCCATTGAAGTCCTATCTTCACACTCTACCCGGCGAACTGAGGAACCGCATCTACCTGCACCTCGGTCTCCGCTCTGGTCGACTGGACCTTAACGGCATCGCACATCCAGCCTTGATAGTCGCCTATCCGGACCTCAAAGACGAATTGCTCTCCGTCATGCTCTCCGATAACAAATTGAGCGTCCCGGTGTACTCCGACTTCCGCATCAAAGCCTCGGAAGCTCCTTCCCACCCCGTTGAGCGCTCAAGCGTCGGACCATACCAAGTTGGAACGCTCGCAATAGGTCCGAGAAACTGGATTAAGAAAATCGACCCGCACTTCGTGGCCATCAAGCACATCGGCCTGCGCATCTGGGAAGCGCCCAAGGAGGGCTTCGGGACAAACAAGCTCATCTGCGACTACTTCTTGAACGTCAAGACCAATAAAGGAAAACCCACGACTGTTTCGCACATGTCCAAGTTGTGGGCCACCACTGCTACCAAGCGCGAGTCAAGGGCCATGTGCGATCTTGCCACCGCGAGGGCAAAACGGTTTGCGAAGCAAGACGGCTTCAGAGGCTTCACGTGGGAGCAGGCGCAGGAGCTTGCGGGTAGCTTTGCCTCGGTGCTCGAAGCCAAGTCGCACTTCACCAAGGTTAAAGGGAAGGTCGTTCTGAACGAAGGTATTGCAGGAGATCTTGCGTAGACAGGAGGGCTTTTGGCATGCGGCAGACTGTTTGTAGGACTGGGAACTTTGTGAGAGATAAATGACACGCCATAGGAGCTTCATACACGGGCATTTAGCTCATCAGGGAGATACTCGAGACCTCGTTCATTATTTTTTAGAGTTGGGTATCAAACGTACAAAGACCAATTTTGCCCATGAACTCCTTCGCACAACCCAAAAGCGCGTGTGGGCCCAGCTCAATTTCGAAGGTCTTCTTTGGCGTTTCTGGCGAGAAGCTGGTAGTCGAATGTTGACCAGTGCCTATCCAGTGTGTCTGATCAGGCATTCGGCTTTCCCGAGAGCAACACGCCAAATGCCAGGATGCGTGTCGGAGCTGACGAATGGGGCTTGGTTAAGGTGAGCTAAAGGTCTGGCATGAACAAAGTGTGTCCTTGGTGATGGCTTGGTGGTGCGTTACTTGATTCCGTTCTGCCAGCCGAGACAAATGCCGTGCTCAGTACAATCAAGGGCTGAAGGTTGTTGGAGATCGTGTGGCACGCTTGGGTAGAGTTGGGCTCATTCTCTGCATAAGTAGTTCCCGCATCAAGATTGTGAAGATAGTGAGCTGCGACTTCAAGCTTGCTCCGCGCTGAGCTCTTCCCACGGGTCTTCGATAAAACTCGGTAGGAAGTATGCCATGTCTCCCCGCTCGTTACGGATACCACGACGTAGAGCTTGTAGGCTCATGACTGATCCGTCCGCGAGAGTGATGTTGTCTTGCGCAGGTTCTGGGGACGGATTGTTAGCCACGCGTCAGTAAAGCTGTCGCCAGAGGGATCGCGGTTGCTTACTGGGCTCGTTGGTTTCAGCCGAGCGGCTCCGGCTCCCAACCTCTGCCACAGGAATGGCGTTTGCTTTGGAGGCGACTTGCTGGGTTTCCTGTGCTTTTGGCGTGGCGCTGGTGAACGCGTCGTCGGCTCCATATTTGCGCTTTTTCGACGCGCCGCCGAAAGAGCCAAAGCCCATCTGCGCGGCAATTTCTGGATCAATCTCCATCTCCATGTTGATCGAAGCTGCGGATGGATCGGTCGAGCAATGTCCTAGATGGGCGGATTGGCATGCTGGTCAGTCAGATCAGAGCTAGTCCCAATCAGGTAGCCGCCAAGGCTATAGCGCTAAAGGAAGTGATGGTCTTCGAAGCCCGGAACAACATAACTCTGTACATACATACATACATACATACATACACGCGACCTTCCTCTCCTTCTCGTAGAGACGAGACCGCTTTTGTGCGTACTCATGTGTCGCCTGCAGTTGCGAGGTTGAGGGGGCTCGCGTATGCAATTAATCGCCTTAGCCTCGCCATGATTGTGAAATCTGCGCAGTTGAGCCAGAACATACCGTCCTTGCAACAGGTGCTCGCGAAAAGCTACCTCGATACTTTTGCTTCTTACGACTTACCTCTAGAGGACGCAATGAGATGTCCTCTACAATAGCCTTGACGGGAGAACACCAACGCTGCCCAGCTTACTGCCTCGCAGGTTCAGAGACAGATCTCTGGGCATGCTCTCAATCTGGTCATAGGCGCTACATTCCGGTTTCTCGTACGCTCCCATGTCGTTGTCGTACATACAACCTGCTTGGCCTGATATCAAGCGATCTTCTTGCGACTGCACCGTCTCGGATATCGATAAAGGTCACGAGTCTTCTGAGAACTTCGCTGGATTCTGAACTTCTTTGCTTAGATCAAACCTCAAGTGGTCGAAGAGTATATTGATCCTGCTTTGATGCTCATGCAATGCGATCTACGCAATGCGATCAGACTTCTCTGCTGGCCTACAAACTGCCGAGTCAACCGTTTCACTGCTTCTGGCAATCCATCTAAGGTCGTCGATATAGCTTATGGGCTCACCCAGAGCAAGCCTACGACGGATTCATTGCAGCTTCCGAGAATGGGCGGGAGCCACCTTTTCTTTTACTGGCCCTACTCTTTACAAAAAGAACACCGACGGTGAGGACGAGTAGACTAGTCTCTGTGCAAGTGCCTGAGCTTATTGCGTCACACGCAGCCTCTGGTGGACGTGCAGATTTGCACAAGCAGTCAACTATCCAGTCGTCGTTCGAAGAAAATGAAGCCGTGGGAGTAACAGAATGCCTTCTGAATAGCCGGCTCAAGCCATTTCTCTAATGCGAGATCGCCTTCAATGAGCATTGGAGGCGCAGAAATCATGTCCTCGCCTCAATCCGGGCCACGGCTTGTTTAACGTGCAAATCTGCAGGATTGAATATTGCATGTACCGCAAAGTAGCAGCAGGATCTGACTTATCGTCACGTTACGTTTTCGGTTGGCGCCTTAGAGCAGACCACACGGGATTAGGTCAAAACGTATCATTCCAGTGGCATTATTAGTCGGGTATGTGTCTCGCTCTTCAAGCAATTCACAAGGCTACACACTTCTGGCTGTACTCAGTTAGTCCATCAGTCAGCCAACCTTATCTTACCTTGCCTGATGCCTACCTCACTTGTCCCATCTTATCCGTAACACAGCAAGAAGGTAATCGCCTCGTCACGCGAGACTAACAGCCATTTGCGTCAAATGTCTCGTTCACTTCAAGTCGAGAAATCCAAACACCAATTTCGTCATCGTTCCACGTCTTCCCACGCACCTTATCGATCCGATCCGATCCCTCCTCGTCATACTAGAGATGAAATGATGGTCAAGACAAGACACGACGGATATAAGACAGTGAGTGACAAAGCGAAGAGGAAAGATAATGACGGCAAGCCCGTTACCACCGAACTAGAAAGAAAGAGACAAAAGCAGCACGGGCGGGAGATATGCAGAACTGTGGAAGGTCTTTGAAGAAGAAGAAGAAGAAGAAGGGAAGAAGGATATGAGGTTGTCTCATCTACTCCGTCACTTCAAAGATTTGCTCGCCGGATCGCTCGATGATGGAAATCATGGCAAAGCAAGACATCAAAGAGAAGGAAGAAGAGGGCTGAGTAGAGAAGGTAAACTGGGTAAGACATGCAAGAGAGGAGTAAGACACGATGATGCGTATGCAGGAGAACAGAACGGTCGGTAGATACTGCAATCATCTACGGAGGCCCGTTAGCTGTCCCGTCATCACGCCTGCATGTCACTTATGCATGCTTGACGTTGACCTGCATGAGGAGCAGGAGAGAAGACTTTCACATCCGCCAAACGGCCGACGAAGATCCTCGGAATCTCGGTCGAAACGTTTTTTCTTCGGTATAACACGACGCGTCAAAGAACGAAACGCGTGAGGTAAGAAGAAAGGAGTCGGAGACATCGTGGTCGTAAAGGAGACCAGGGGCAAGTAGTGACCTAAAGTAGACGAGTCGTGCAGAGAGCAACCCGAACACCTAGACTACACGTATTCTCCACCTGTTCGGCCATTATTTTAGGTCTTACGGCGGTGGAAACTCTTCTTTAGATGCCGCAGATGGTCGTTTTGTAGAACGAATGATTTTCATCTAGCCTCCGTCTTTACCGTCGATGGATTTTTTTTCTTCTCTCCTCCGTCTTCCCCTGGTTCGGCCGACGGGGGCAATCAAAATCGCGTCGCGTGAACATAAGCGTCGCGTGTACAGGTTGTGGGGGATGTTTGGGGTCAATTTTAAAGTTAGGGGTTCAGAGACTACTGTATCTACCGTACGACTGACCTCACTTCCCTGTGTGAGAGACACTGGTGAGCTGTGAAATTTGATGTTTCTGTTGCTTCCACTGTCTCCGGTTGTTTCTTTTCAACTTCGAGAAAAGGGTCGTCCATGATCTCCAGCGTGCTCATGGGAATGACGGCACACATCTCATCGCATCGCATCGTCCATCGCTCATCATGTCGATCGGATGAGGAGAGACATAGTCGACGAGCGATCGTGCGCATGCGATCGATCTGTGTATGTTTATGTATCATCTCGCAAATGATCCAGAAGCAATAGAGAAACATCGTGATGTCCGTGGTTCTTGTTGTGTTCTCAAGATTGCGATCATTGGAGTTATTGTAATCATTGTTAGTGTGATTGTTATTGTGATGATTGCCGACCGGGGTTGATGGCGAATGGTGAAAAATGCCGACGAATCTGAAAGCAGCGCAGGGTAATCCTTAGATGCAGGTCTGGAAGAACGCCATCTCAAACGCCATGCCAAGGATCCCATGGATTCAGCTTTCTAGAGTGAAGAAAAGCTACACCATGTGTGGCAGACCGCCACATACAAGCCTAGACCTAGTAAGCGAGGATCAGAGATTGTTGCCACCCTTGTGAAAATACCTGCCATGCTGTTCACCTAAATCGACTATGACTCCTAAGCCAGAGCATTGGCAACATTGAAACTCCGATGGAATTGAGAGATGAGATGATGTTTGAATGTTTGAAGCTTGGTTCAATTCTAGTCGCTTTCGACGATAACATAGTAGTTGTAGTTGTAGCAGTAGCAGTAGCAGTAAGCAGCCTTGAGCCGCATCAGTAAGTCTTTCTGACCATGGGGTAATAGTTCAACAAAGGAGATGCGTAAAAGAGTCAAGAAAAGATGAGGCTCCCAAAAGGTGTATCAGCCAAACAATCAAAGTCGGTCGGTCGCAAGAATGTCTTCTCCTTGCGCCGCCGTCGCCGCCGCATCGCAATCAACCCCATTTGAAGGGGTTTTCATGGAAACAAACAAAAGCGCCATGCTAGTCCGGCAGAAGAAAGTAATCAAAACAAACAGCTGGGCCGGGTAAGAACTCCTCGCTGATGTGTAAACGCCGGTGAATGCAAAGATTCTAGTCCAGGAACGTCACAATGTCCAACATTGGTGTTGGCGAGAAAAGACCAAAGGAGAAAATGCGGCAAGAATCGGTGCCGCAGACAGGGTATCCAGAACGCCTCGCCAAATAGAACGTCGACTGAAACAAAGGAAATCAAAAGTTGATGTTGCATGCTCGAACATGAGGATGAGGATGTCCAGCTAGTATGACGCCATGCGTCTTGCGAAGGAAGAGCCAATGTTTTCAGCAACGTTAGGGCTGACCTGATAGGTTTGGCTTCGACCTCCGAGGCCACCTCGAATGCTGGCGCCTTTGCCTTGGGCAGTAGGAGAGTCTTCCATGTCGTCGGAACCGTTCTGGCCAAACGCAAAGGTTTGTGCCTTGAGAAGCTTTGGGCGAGACTTGACCTTGGCCATGCCACGCTCGCAAGCCTGTTCGTGGCGCTCGTCGTTCATCTCGACGTAGTTTTGCGGGTAGCATTTGCTCGGTTGTTGACTGTAGAAGCGGCTGTAGCCACCATCAAGGATGTACATCTCGGGGAAGGTAAGGCGGGGATAGTGTTCCATGTTGACGTTGCGGTCATGGCTACGAATAAACTTGGCAGTGAGAGGTGCACGGTGGACTGAGTATTCGCAATGGAGGATGAGCAGAGTGTTGGAAGGGTCGGCGCCTTCTTCGAATAGTTTCTCGGCTAGGAGCTGCTTGTCGTTGAAGTTGACGGCGCTTTCGATGTGGCCACCGTTGTATTCGTATTCAAATCTGCAGTCGATGACAATGACTTGCTTGTATTGGTCGTTGTACTTGGTGTCTAGGATATCGGTCATGGTTTCCTGAGAGATGCGCGGGAGGCCGTCGGCGTCGTTGTCGTGGACAAAGTGAGGAAGCTTGAGGGTGCTCTCTTGCTCGTCTTCCATGGGAGAAGCGAGGTTGGGAGCCGAGGTCACATCGAAGTTCTCTTGCTCCTCCTTCATGATATCGTCTGGATGTTGGAACATGCTGAGAGAGCGGCGGACCTGTTTGCGGGGAGGGCGGCTGAAGGGGGGACGGCTGCTGAAGGGCTTGCGGACGTGGCCAACACATGGTGAGCCAGAGTTCCGACCGACAGCTCCAGTTGAGGGTCGTCGGCATGCAGGAAGCATCGAGCCGAAGGTGTCGTTCTCGTTGATCGGGCTCTCGATCAGACTGGGCGTCGACGAGCTAGCGAAGTTGCCGGGTGCGACATTGCCGAAACGGAAGGGCGGCAGTGGGGTCTCGGCGCTGCTGGGTCGTTGCTGGGGAATGCTGTTGGTCGAGAAGGGCTTGGAACGACTGAGGGTGGGGCGGCTGGAAGAGCGTCTGCGTCTGTGGAGAGAGGAGAAGGTCAGTTGATGGAGAGCTAGCTAAGATTGGAACGGATTGCTTACTCGGGCAACTGCAGGAAGCTGGGTGCTTGTGCGGGCTCCGCGGTAGGGGTGGGAAGGTCTTCGGGCGGCGACAGGTGACCTTCAGACATTCTTTGCTCATCCGGGGTTTCCACGGGCGAAGGCGAGGGAAGAGTGACCTGGTGGACGAAGTAAGGCTGTTTGTGGGGAAGCGGCGAGATGTCCATGTCCATGCTCTCGATACCAGGCGAAGACGAAGGCACGGGAGGGGTGGTGCCTTCGAGGTCCATTGGTGGGGTGCTCATGTGGTCTTTCCCAGAGTCAGTCTCAGTCTCGCCATGATTGCAACATGCGATGGAAGCCAATGGCACTTACACATTTCGTCCATTGGAGGAATGACGGTTGTGCTGAAGAGGCAACGTCTAGGCGTTGCTACATTGGGACTGCTGCCATGGTGAGCGATTGTTTTAGAACGTGAAGTGAGGAATGTGGAGGACCCATACCTCTGGTCGATGTGGAAGTTGGCGTCAAGGTCAGCAGTCAAGCTCGATGTGGGCGACGAGCCGGTGCGCGCAGGCTTCAGGTTGAAGTAGTCTCTCGAGGCAGGCTTCGAGGACTGTGTCATGCTCATATTCCTGAAATCGAAACTGCTGAGGTCGAATGGCTGGCTGGTATTGTTGTACAGCGCGCGGTGGTATGGGAGATCCCGCCTGCCACCCCAAGTCGGAGGTTGCGGCCGCATCGCGGCGAGCGGTGATGAGCACTCCATGGTGGTTGTGTGTGTGTGAAAGAGATATTGCGGTGTATGGGCCGAGGTGTTATTGGACCCAGCTATTCAAAGCGTCCAATGTATGAGTTGATGGATGGATGTGCCGCCGGGAGTCAAGAGTGGAATGCAATTATGGGTTTGGTGATGGTAATTGGTGTTGGGTATTGTAATCGGGAGTCGAGGCGTATACAATTGGATGCTTTGGTACTGTATACTGGATGTTCTTGTTCTTGATGTCGTCGTCGTCGTCGTCGTTGGTGGTGGTAGCTGGACAGGTCAAACGAGTACAGCTAGTAGTAGGATCGTCGATGGCGGAAGGGGCGGCGGTAGCGACTGCGGTTGGCGGAGAAGGTCGTCGTCGTCGTCTTCGTCTTCGTCGGGTCCTTGACGGGTGCAATAGGGATGCTTGTTCTGGGAGGGAGAGAAGGACTGGAGATGTCGACTGGGTAAAGTAGGTTGGCAGGTTGGCAGCAGAGTTGCACGCCCGGTCTGTTGTTGCTCTGGCAGCATAGGTGCAGCTGGTGCGGTTGGCCCGAGCGGGGTGCCTTGCGGGTTTAGCGACGTGCATGCATACAGCGTTTCGGCGCTTGGTAACGGCGCAACCTTGACTACTGGGTCTCCCTCTAGTCACTCTCAGCACCAACACCACCAGAGGGCAGTTCGCCCTGGGAAGCTGGTCGGCTTCCACAGACTCCACCCTAACGACTAGGCGATCCGCATCGCCCTCCGAATTGGCTATCTGTCTGCGATGAAATGCCATCGACTGGCTGTCGCTGTATCGACGATCCGCCAGTTGTGAGCCGTCCTCGCCGTCTACCCACTTTGAGAGCCTGCACCTCTTGTCTCGCATGCATGAATGCACGACTTAAACCGCTGTGGGCGGCCAGGCTGCATATCATGGCCAACACCACTATCTGAAGCGCGCTGCCAGGCCCTCGTCGACATGTGACATCGCCAAACGAGGCCACTACTGGGACTTGCTCCTTGCACCTTACAACCGGCGTCCCGCCTTCAGCCCCTCGAGGGCCCCAGTCAGCCGGCGCCTGGCAATCGCTCTGCGCAACAGTAGTACTGCAAACTAACTAGTAATCGTCGTAGCTGGTGGGCCTGGCGAGATCCTCTGCAAGGTACGCGTTGCGGCTGCTCGCGTGTGTGCCAGGTATAGTGGTCGTGTCGTACAATTCTCGCGGTCCGTCCAAGGCTGTTCACACTCTGCCTGTCGTAAAACCGTAATCCTGTACGTTCAGCCGCCATGCCAAACGTCAAACCGTATCCCTCGATCATGGCACTCGTGGATCATGGACAAGTCAATCTCCCACATGCTCAAAAGAGCTTCCTCTTCTACCCTGCATGTCCCATGTCTGGCCTTTCCCATGGTACCAGGCCCATTGTCTTCTTCCCTTGCCCGGAGACGGCACCGCTGTGTCGTCACACATGGTCCATAGCCAACCCTTCTCCGACTCCCACCATGAATCGCCGAAGCAACTGTGGCACGCACCGGGCAGGCCTGTCAGGCAGGGCATCGCGCCATGATCTCCGCCCGTCCCTGGTCACGCTTTGCCGTTGTTGCCATTGGCCCACTGCGGCGCTCGTGAGCACACTTAGCCGTTCGCAGCTTTCGTCTCGCACCGACTCCCCAGGCGTCCTTGCGCTTCCTTCGGGCGCGTGGCAGAGAGCCAGAACAATCGGTGATGGCACACCTATCGCGTCGATGATGGAGGCCATTCTACGTCACCGCACGCTATACTGCCCTGTATTCTGGAAATCGTTCCTCGATTTCTTCATTTCGCGGTCTTGGGGTGCCCACGCATCTTCACGGTTTGTTTATTTGCCCACTAGACCGCGCCGCATAATCCCAATGCGGCTGACGGCGATGGCGATGGGGATGGGAAAAAGCCTCCTTCGCGCAGCTACGCCAGCTACCCCACTGCGCCTTTCGCATCGCGAAAGACTCCGGTAGAGCTGTGCAACGCTAGCGCCGTAACACCACCCACGTATTGGCAGCTTGGCCTGGCCGGCCTCGCTGTGCTGTGCTGCTGTGCTGCAATAATTGGTCGGACTATCGTCTGCAGCGTGTGGCAGGTGGCAGGCATGTGGAGAGCTGGAACATCTGCTTGAGGCAGTTAATGTGGGCGGACGCCGCACCTGTAAACCGGTAACTCCTCAGCTCTCCTCAGCACCGTCAAGCCCAAAACGCCCGTCGACCCGTTCATTGTCGGCCGCGAGTACTCAACTCCATCAGGGTACAGTGCGTGTTTTGCTACGTTGGCACCGCCATTGGCCCGCGGCCGCGTGATTCTCGCCAGCCAGCGCGTAGGCACTTCGCTAAGGGTTTTTGTATATCGTTGCTGGCCCGTGGTCGGCGTTTGACGACACTCTCCGGCCAGCTTGGACAACCTGGAGGTCCAGTGCAATGCTGGCCCCTTTACCAGCGGGAACTACATGATTTTTTTTCTTACAACCTCCGCTGAGGGTCCAGTTCGCCGTTGCTTCCACTGGACCTACACGACGCTGGCCATGCGAGATGGAGTTAGCTGCCATAATGGAGCTGCCCCTTGCCAACCCGTATCCTCGGAATCGTAAGGAGACCGAGGAGACGCGTCGACGCGTCGAGATAAACAAAGCGGATCTGCAAGACTGCAAATCCTGGGATGACTGGCCACCTGCACCGGGGCCAAGCAAAACTTTGCGGCCGATCTTGCATGTCACGTGACGGTCAAATCGCTCGATGACCAGCCGCCATGATGCAGCTTCGAAGTCAGATGCTGCTGCGTCACAGAAGCTTTCGATGAAATCGAGGCCCCATCGAGGATTCGAGCCATCATCGACCGAATCGACACACACCCAGCTTGCTCAACAAGGTCATTATGCGATCGATCGAGGATCTTCCTGGTTCACTGTGCCGTCCCCTGCTATTCGTATTCCTGTACGCGAACCATGCCAAATCTCAATCATGATCCATCCCAATCCCATTCTCTAATCTCGTGGTGCCTGAACCTGATGCCTGTGCGCCTTGCGCCTGTATGCATATTTCATCATCGGTGTTGTTCGCTTCAATGTTCTTTACCGGGATGAGCCGGCACAAGGTTCGGGCCGGGGCGGTGAGATGCATTTTCACCGAGCTCAGGTAATTATCGTAATTAGAGATTTAGGCCTCGCCTTTCGTCATTATAATTTTACAATCCAACACCATCAACAACAAAATCATGGGCGGAGTGAAACGTGCACACGACAGTGACGTCGCGGTCGCGCAAGAGGCGATCGCGATCCATCCTTCGCGCAAGAGGCGTCTGGACTACTCTCAGGCGGATGCGCAGCTGGCCAAGATTTACAATGATCTCGCCGACGATTTGCAGGATGTCAGGATCAAAGCAGCTGGCGAAATAATCCGCAATCTCTCTGTCAATTCCGATAACCAGGTCGAGCGCATCGAAAAGGCGATCGCCAGGCTGATCAAAGGTCTTTGTAGTGGCAGAAAAGCGGCCAGACTCGGGTTTTCGATCGCTCTCTCAGAGGTACTGAGGCTAGCACTGGATCTCAAGGCATCCGGTATTACCCTCAAAAACATCACGGCAAAGGTCGCCGAGTTCACCACAGCTCATGTGACTGCTGGAGGTCAGGAGAGGCGCGATTATCTGATTGGAAGGAGGTTCGCCTACCAGGCCGTACTTCAGAGTGGCATAGAATCCAATGCAGCGGTCTCGACGCAAGAATGGCAGGACTTTGTGGCGGCTGTGATAGCTCTCATGTGTGAGAAGCAGTGGCTGCGCAGGGAATGCGGCGCAATGCTCTACGAGTATCTGGTTGGTGTTGGTAAAGGACTACCCGACGATCGCCTACAGGCCATTGTTGATGCTCTCCACGCAAACTCACTCTGGAAGACTCCTGAGGGTGTGGCCATCTGGCTCACATTGACCAAGTCTGCGACCAAAGTCAAGCTACCGAAGGGCGTCTGGCATCACAACGACCCTCTGTCCGCAAACGAAAGGACGGTCCTGAGCAAGGTCATTCAAGAAATTCCCATCGACGACGAGCAGCAAGGTGGAAAGGCTGGTTCTGGATCACGACAGACGGCACCATCGTTCGCATGGCCGGTAATTCTCAGTGAGCTCTACGGTGGTTCACGCTCAGCCAAAGACTTCACACAATTCTGGACTCAAGTTGTCGAGTCCGGTCTCTTCCACACTTCCTCATCAACGGAAAGGAAGGCACTTGGCTTCCAGGTGTTGGCACTGGCAATATCTTCCACTCCCTCATCATTGCTCCGTCAACTGTTCACCCCCAACGTGACTCGGTCCATTATAAACCAGTGCGCGGACTCCAAGCGCTATTTGTTCGGATTTGCTAAATCGGTGCTCAACTCTGCGGTCGCCAGATCGAAACAGGATCCGAGCGCCACCGCTGGTCTAACCCAAGGATTGATAGAGGAAGGTGCAGCCAACTTCGATCAGGCAACTAAAGCCACTAAGTTGAAGACTGTGGATACTCTGCTCAGTCAAGCAAACGCAGAGGCGCTATTTGGTGTTGTTAGCTTCATTCAACAGCTTATGCGCAAACCAGGAGAGCAGGCGCAAGCCGATGCTCAGAGGCGTTCGCTTGCAGACCTGCTTCTTTCGATTGTTCGCACCCACAAGGAGCCCACCGAGCTGTTCGTCAAGCCCGACTCAAAACAGAAGAACGCAGCTCCCGCGGCCTGGCTCAATTTGGTTCTTGACACCTTCATCGAACTCGGCTACTGCGAACCCGCTACATCGGATGAAGTGACTCCTGCGCTTTCTGATTCAACAAAGTCTATTTGTCGCACGCGACTTTCTTCTTGTGTTGCGCAATTGATGAACTTGCCGCTCGCTGATGCCTCTGCCGCCGTATATGGTCTGCTCAAGGCTCTTCGCTCGTCGAAGCGCTCCTACTTCCAGTCAACTGCCAGCAAAGAGACCAAGGCTTTGGTCAAGCGCACAGACAAGGCCATTCAGGATGCGCAAGAAAAGGTCGCCAAGACGAAGAACCAGTCAAAGGCCGCAACTGCACAGGCTTTCGCTCTACTCTACGCCATGTCTGTCTTCCAGATTTACAACGAAGAGCCGGATGCCGTCCCGGTGCTGGAGGATTTGCACGCGTGTGCCGGCGATTGGGGCAAGGACAGCGAGTCTGCATCGGTGTTGATTGAGCTTCTCTTGAGCTTTGTGTCCAAGCAGTCTGTGTTGTTCCGCAAACTTGCCGAGCAAGTGTTCTCTGCGTTCACCGGGAGCCTGACGGCAGATGGTCTGCAGTCTATGCTCGACATTCTCACACAGAAGGAGAGTCTGAGTGGACAGCAGGAGCTGTTTGCACAGGGTGAAGGCGGTGAGGGCGCTGCGGAAGAAAACGGCTCAGACGATGGCTCCGCGATCGATGTCGAGGATATGTCTGATGTGGAGATGGTCGACGGCGAGGCACTTGGTGTTGATGGTGAAGCCGAAAGTGGCAGTGATGACGATGAGGACAGTTCCGAAGAGAGTTCGGGCGACGACAACGAAGAAGACGAAGAAGATGAGGAGGAACTTGCCGCTTTCGACAGAAAGCTCGCTGAAGCTCTTGGTACTGCCGGCTTCGACCAAGATGCCGATGAAGACGATCAAGATTCCGATATGGACGATGAGCAGATGCTGGCCGTTGAGCCTGCTCTCGAGAAGGTCTTTAAGGAGATCAAAAAGAGATCCAGCAAGAAGCAAGACAACAAAGACGCCAAAGACAACATCATCAACTTCAAGAACCGTGTCCTCGATCTCTTGACTATCTACGTCAAGGCGCAGTACAGCAACATCCTCGCCCTTGACATCCTAATGCCCCTCTGCATCCTCATTCGTACCACGGCAAGCAAGCCGACAGCCGAGAAGGCCTTCTCGGTCCTGAAGGCCTACTTCGAAGCCTCCAGCAAGCACAAGAGTACGCCCGACTTCTCCGAGCGAGAGCCCGTGCTCTCTCTCCTGGCTTCCCTCCACGCGGAAATGGCCAAAGACGCCTCCAAATTGCATGCCAACGCTTGCAGCCGCTCCAGCCTCTTCCTCGCCAAAGTCCTGATTGCCAACGACCCCAAACACTTCGATGCCGTGGAGGATTTGTACTCTGCACTGAAAAAGAAGTGCTGGCACGACCCAAAGAGCAAGGTGCACGGCAGCGTCTTCACCGAGTGGAATAGCTGGTCCATCGCTACGATGAAGCAGCAGACGTGAAGAACATGTACGATGAACAACCCTCCGATCTCTACTTCCGCATGTGAAGAGTTGATAGGATGAATCGAAAAGCGTTGCTTTCTTGTGCAGCATTATTAATAGCTGGTGGAACATAGATAGATACCCATGTACTGTAAAGCCCTTGTCCATGTCCAAGCACATGTCACAGTCGTACTGAAGCAGAAGTCACTGCATGAATCAATTTACCATGTACCTACCCGTGTGCGAGCGTGATGGGTGTACACGCGCTAGCTTGCATGGTGACCGCTCACTGTTACTGTGATACCGCCGGGCTCGGTCTACAGGATGTATCTTCCCCGTACAATCGGCAGTTTCATCCTTCCTATCCGCGTGACATGCGTGTAACGAAGGCGCAAAGCTTGTTGATGGTGAAGTTTCCCATGGTTTACGGCTCGTCGTTTCGTACATTAATAATTCCTTGATACATAGGTGGATGTGCGTGCGTCTGGTCTCGTGCCTCTATATAGCACAGACAGGGTCGATGGTGCTGCAGTAGTAGTGGACTGTCTCCTTTTTCAGCTTCGTAATATCACAATGATGGCATACTTGGATGCTTTCCATTCAACAGAGCGATATGATGCCATTTGTTTGTCTGATCTTGACGGAGGTTTGTTGGTAAATGGTAGTTGTAACAAGCAAGCAGATGTCATGGAGGCCAAGATGGAGAATTCGTATTTGACGACGGCAAGGGCTGCTTTAGCACCCATAAGCATTGAGAAACTACATATACGTAGTGACGTGCCTTGACTATATCGGAATGAATCGAATACCACGTTCGATGTCTTTCGATTCCAACAAGATTGATTCATGCGAGGAAGGATATACCCAAACCCTAACCCTGGGAAAAGTTTCGTTCGCGATATCGGACCTGATAGGGTCGTCCCGTCCGGCGCGGGGAAAAAGAAGGGGACTATTTGATCACGTGCAGGGTGACTTCATCGCAGAATCCACCCTGCATTTGCCCCAATTCAAAGTCACTATCGCCGCCGAGAACAACGCTCGACAACGACAACCACCTACAATCATCCACACTGCCGAACAAACCTCTCCACAACAAAAGTCCCATCACATACACATAACTCAAGATGTTCAGAAGAGTTCTCGCCACCGCGCCCGCGCAGGCCAGCCGTGCCCTCGCATCCGCAACCCGCCCGACCACCACCACCTTCGCCCGCGCCGCCGCTCCCTCAATCCAACAGGCCGTGAGCAGGAGAGGATACCACGAGAAGGTTCTGGATCACTACAACAACCCGCGCAATGTTGGCAGCATGGGCAAGGGCGACAACGATGTCGGCACCGGTCTTGTCGGCGCACCGGCTTGCGGCGACGTGATGAAGCTGCAGATCAAGGTCGACCCCAACGACAACACCATCTCCGACGTCAAGTTCAAGACCTTTGGCTGCGGCTCTGCCATTGCTAGCAGTAGCTATCTGACCGAGCTTGTCCGTGGTATGACACTGGAGCAAGCGGGCCGCATCAAGAACACCGAGATTGCCAAGGAGCTTTGCTTGCCTCCTGTCAAGCGTACGTTTATCCATCACCCATCATTCGAGTTTGCCAACTAACATTCCTCGCAGTCCACTGCTCCATGCTTGCAGAGGATGCCATCAAGTCCGCCATCAGCAACTACTACACCAAGAACCCCAAAGCCAAGGTCACCGACCTTGGTGGCACTGGCGCCGCCATGCCCGAGATCGAGATCGAGAAGGTGTCCGCCACCGCTTAAATCTCTCTCTTCCCAAGAGTAAAAGTGAAGTGTGCGGCAAGACCAGAATGCTGATGCCGAAACCAAAAAACGGCATGACTTGATACACGTGTGTTTTTAGCGGGCTTTGTGAGGAGGCATGTTTTTCTCGAACCCTCCGGCGGCGTTTTCTTTGTACTATGACAATCTTCGTAGGATATGACTAGGGCTTCGGCTGTGTATATACCCCAAGGGCAAACTACCAAACAGAGGCTCTTTCCTACACTGTGAACATGATAACCTCTGAAGATCCTTACCTCGGCACCGCAACCGTCTGGCCCAAAGTATTTGTAATCCTGGTCTGCATCTACCAACATATTCGAGATCGTTCAACGTCACGAGTCCCGTAGAAGGTGAGGTCCTTCAGTCACAATCCCAGCATCCTCTACGGGTCATCCATAAGGATCGCTAGACATGTCACGTCAACAATCGACTTTGCTGCAACGCACATCAACCATCAACCCCGAACATACTCATCTAGTCTAGTAGCTTATGAACGCAGAACCTCTGGGTACATCCCACTGCCCAATGCTCTCGGATCGCCTCTAGCTACAAATTCCACAGGTCATCGGGCGAAAGTTCACTCCTGTTCTTCACTCCGACAAAAGCATCGAGATCTTTCGATAGCAGAGGTGGCTGAGCTAGCTTTACTTCGATGTTCTGTGGGTGGTTTAGTCGGTTGTAGTAGCAACAAGCTGGAACAGAGGTGTAGTAGAGGTGTAGCCAGCTAGGCTTTGCTTTGCTGCAGTGTGGGATGTTGGAGTTGGCTCATAGCGGAGCGAAGGAGAGGGAAAAGTTACACGTGAGGATGATGGGAACTTGACAGTTTCCAACGAGAGAGGGGAGAGAGAAGTAGAGAGGGATGGATTCCTGTCAAAGTCTTTCCGTAACGGTATCTTCTGTCGAGAACCAAGCAGCCCCCCTACACAGACAGAAACCATTTGCCAAGCGACGAAACCTCCAAAGTGAGCCTCATCCATCCATCTAACCGACCAGAGACAAGGGTTGAAAGCGCCTTTCTTTTTCGATTTCCTCTCGAACCGACCAAAACCAAAAATCTCAAAGAAACAATGCCAACGCTAGATGTGGTGCAGAAATGCCAGTTCCAGACCAACAAAATTCCCTAACACCTTCCCAATGCTAATCCCCACTCCGCCAGAACGCCATTCATTCCGAGTCAAGTTCATTCCCATCAACCGGCCTTTTTTCACCCGGAGCCGTCCAAGGGTCATAAGAAAACTGCAAAGTCTGGTCTTGAAGCGAAGCCATATCATGCCAAGTATCGGTAGCTCGGAACGGGAGCCTCTTCGATACGCTCGAGGTACTCGCGCTCGATGAGGGATTCGATCTTCTTCTTGATCATCGTGACGTCTGGTTTGAATTGCGCGGAGAGCTGGGAGATTGTTTCATTCAGAAGAGCAGTGTGGGCGAGTTCTTTGCGTTGTCTGTAAGAAGAAGGGAAGATTAGTGACATGTTCGTGTTGAGGAACAGACAAGGGAAAAGGAGGGCAAGACATACTTCATGATGCGCACGACAGCAGCCTCGACGGCGAAGCCACGGGAGTCGTTGTTCTTCTTCTCCGTCTCTTTGCGCTCCTTGTCGCCTTCGACTTTGTTTCCGGCACTGACGACGCCGACTTTGATCTTGACAAACTGGCTCTTGAAGTTCTCGTTGAAAGAGAAGCGGTCTCCTGGGTTGATTTCTCGGCTCATGGGCTCCTTGACGAGGAACCTGGTTTTAGGAGCGACTGCGAGAGATTGTAAGTTACGGGCTAAGTCGCTTGAAGGAATGTTGGTTCGGGCTTGGATCTCGTCAAGCCCGATGGTTGCACCGGCGGGGAGGTCGTTGAAGAGCAGGAGGATCAGCATGGCGTATGTGCTGCAGTTGATGTCGTGCGTCCTGGGTTTGCCCTCTTTGCCACCCTTGGGGAAGGTGGCCTTGATGTCAGCGTCACCCATGTTGGACTGCCACGTGAGTTTGCGGCCAGAGTGCTTCTCGCCATAGTAGCGCTCGAAACCCATCTTCAGTCGCTCAACCTGAGGTGGGTAAATGACCTGCGTCCTGCCAGTGTCTTTCGCCTCGTCATTTTGCTGTCCCACACGGAACGCTTCCAAAGGCCAAGTCATGGATGTCAAAACGTTAATACTAAGATCCACACGCTTGGGATCTGCGTCGCCGAGGCTGTTGACGTATTTGCTGTAGCCATTGGTGAGCTCCTCTGACAGAGTCATGTCCTTGAACATAGCTTCCAACTTCAATGTGAAGGAGTTTCCGAGCTCGATCTTCATCTTCGAGATCATCTGCTTTTCTACATCGATACTCTGACTCTTGTTGAGCAGCAGACGTTTGCAAAGATGCTTCTTGTAGTAGGTTTCGAAGATGTCCTTGTCTTGCAGGTAGCGCAGCAAGAGGATCGCCTTCTCGAGTGTTTGATCAACTTCGGCCTGAGTCTTGTTTCGGATGCCCTTCTTCATGTTCTCGTCGATATATAGCGAGATGTACTCGCTACCACGGTTGAATGCATTTATGATGTCGGCTGTGGTGCGGTTGAGCGCGACTTGAAGGGTTTGGTCTTGCTCAAACGCCTTTATCCAGATACCATCGAATCGGTCTTTCAGCGCGAGAATGTCTTCCACCCACTTCAGTGCAGCTACAGTCTGTTGATTGATCTTTGCAGCACCACCGGCGGCCTTCGATTTGTCTCCAGCCTGGTCTGACGGCGGTGCAGCGGGTGCAGTGGAGGCAGCGATGGCGGAATTGTTGATGTTAGTGCCCATCTCCATGATAATCTTTTGCATGGCCGTAGTGAGCTCAGGTTTCTTCGGGTCTACGCGTGCTTCCAAATCGAAGACAAGTCCGAGCTCTTGAAGCTTGTCGTTGTCGACCATGTACTGTACGCCACTGTCCATCTCGATCAGACCCTTCATCTTGTGTCGAATGAGCTCGTCCTCTACCACTCGTTGAATCTTCGGTGTGGTGCTTTCGGACAGTGTTGATCTGCAGCGATCGTGCTCCTCGTCTATGCGCCTCTTCGCGTGCCTGCAGTATGTGCCCGCATCCGACTCTTTCAACAAACGCTCGCCCTCCTCGCGATAGAATGCCGCACTCGTTTGGAGGAAGTCTTGCTCAAACGCCATGAGGTACAACTTCTCATCCTCAACCTCTTGCTCCGACTCGTAAAGGCCTTCCAGCATGTAGACATTGGCCTTGATGTTGTGCGGGTTAATAGCCTCGCCATCGCGGTCCATTTGGATTTGGTCAAGGATGATGCGTTTCAGAATGTCAAGTAGTGTCGGGAGGTCGGTCGTCACTGGAGTTCGGAGGATTTGATCACGGAAGAGACCCATTGATTTGGCGAAAATGGAGGGTTGGCGATGGTCGGCGCAATAAACGCGATCCTTCCACTGCCATCAGTTACATCTATGCGCCCAGCAGGGAAGAAGTGTACTCACCATGTACATGAGGACGTCTGTCAACATGCCCATGCAGACCTGGTGGTCGTCCCAGGCATCTTTGAGGGCCTTTAGGAATGCCTCGCCCGATGTCCTCCTTTCTGCTGTTGATTCTAGCGTGCGGGCGGTGGTGTCGAGGGAGATCAAGCCCGGTGTGAGCAGCTTCACGATCTTCTGGCGCACATGTTCACCCAGCCATTTTTCCTCGAAGTTGGCGACCTTGGCGTATAGCTCATCGCCTCTTTTCTTGAGCACGATCTTGTAGGCATTGCGATACAGCTCCTCAAAGGATAGGGCGGAGGCGTTTTTTGTGTGGATCTCTTGGAATGCGCGCTCGAGGATGCCCCAGGTGGTGTCGAAGTCTACGTCTGCGCTGGCGAGACCCTGTATGCGAGTTGACGGGTTAGCATTGAGTGAGGAAGGCATTGCGCGAGGGACTGTATGGCAATGTATGCTGTGACAAGTATGTTGTGAAACGCAGCGAGTGGTGCTGTGCAGGAATGGGGACGACTTACCCTGCGAGGCGGCCTGATCTTTCCGCGGCCTCTACCCGCCAGTGAGGACATGTTCGCGGGGATGAGAGGAGGGAGGAGTGAGGATTGGCACAGGCGTGGAAGTGAATAGCAAACGAAGGTCCGGTTGTTTGAACGAGCGAGCGTTTGGTCTAGCGGGGCTGTCACATGCGAAATGATGACGTTGCTGCGTTGTTGGAGGATGGATGGATGGGCGGTGGCGGTGGGTGAGGGTGTGAGAGGGAGGGAGGGAGGGAGATGGGAAAGGAAGAAGGGGGAACTGTCTCTTGGACAGAGAAGCAGTGGTGGATGGTGGTATTTAGTCGAGTGTTTCCCGTCGACGCTTCCGGAGCACAGAGAGGGCCAGGTCGGCGAGGTCAAATGCGGCCAAGTGTGTGAGCTGACACGAGGGAAAGTCGACGCCGCTCCATGCAGGGACCAAAGCCTGACTGGACTGACACTGAAATGACGGAGGCCTTGTAAGTCTTCCTTACATTCCATTCCCGCCTCAGCACCCACTCCTAGCCCTTTCATTGACCCATTCAATTCATTAACCATCAAACAATACCACAATGAACCCATCAGCCACAGCCACCCTCCGCTCCCTCGCCCGCGCATCACAACAAACCCTCCGCGCACCCCTCGGCCTCCAACAACGCACCTGGGCCGCACCCTCAGCCCTCCTGCGCAAACCTCACAATGCATCTCAACCTCTGAACAACATTCGCATCCGCCTCCACAGTACCGAAAGCAGCAATGGCACGCGCGCGCCCAATCCTCTCACAGACCGCGACTCGATCGACTCGAAAAGGGTGCAAAGCGACAAAGAAGCCATCGCCGAGCGCAAAGCCCAACAACCCTGCTACGACATGACCTTCACCTGCAAGAAGTGCCTGGAGCGCTCGTCGCATCGTATCACCAAGCAAGCCTACCACTTTGGCACTGTGTTGGTGAACTGTCCTGGGTGCAAGGGCAGGCATTTGATAGCGGATCATATGAAGGTGAGTTTTGGGAGAGCCTTCGAATGTGGACGGCTTGCTTGAGGAAGAGCTTGAGGAAGATACGTCGTGACGATAGTGACAATTGCTGACTTTTGGTTTCTCAACGCCCAGATCTTCTCAGACTCGAGCGTTACGATCGAAGACATCATGCGGGAAAAGGGAGAGTTTATCCGAAAGGGCTCTCTCAGTGCCGATGGAGATGTCGAGTTCTACGACGACCAGCCGGATCCTACCACGGGTGAGACGGCCTTGAGAAGAGAGAACGGTTCTTCTTCTTCGTCATCTGGACAACAAGGACAACAATAGTTCAATCTTTCCACGGACTTCTGCCAGCAGAAATGATATGTACAATACATATATCCGACACGACGCATGGGATATGCGCAGGCGGGCCAGCCATTCTCGGATCACTCTCTGTCCATCCAACTCTTGTATAAATAGCAAACCCACGACAACCAGCTCTGACGACACTTTGATCTATTCGCCGCTATGTACAAGATACAGTACAAATACACATAATACAATGTACAACACAAGGGGTATATCGCATCCTTCCTCTTTTTCAAACGCAGCCATCCAATCCCAATCACAGGCACAGGGGCAAAGACAGTTTATCACCCCAAAACATCCTCCTTACTAACGCCAGGCCTCCTCCTCAACCCAACGAAATAACTCTCCCTGCTCTCCTTCCGGGACGAATCCGGTTTGATGCGGTGGACCTTCTCGAACAGCCGCTTCAACCGATTCTCCAAATCTTTGTCTTCCGGCCCTTGGTAGAATTTGCACAGGAAGTGACCGCCTGTGACGAGACAGTCGTGGCTGAAAGTGAGAGCCGCCATGCAAAGGTCCTGTTTCAGAGAGGTGGCGGAAAGGGGGTTCGGTTAGCGCGTGCTTGCTTTTATTGTTTCTAGTTCTCTCAAGTCACGTATCGTTGGTCGTGAGTGGTGGACGGGGTAAAAGATAGGAATCGAATTGGGAAAACGAAAAGGAACCAATGCCCGTGAAACTTACAATTGATCCGGCGTGATCGCGGAATGGGTTGCCGGATGTATTCATCATCCTGCGATACGGCCGGTTAACGCTGTTGGACCACGAACTGAGCTCGAGGCCGGGGAAGGGCGCGCACATGTCTGACAGCACGACGTCGACCACGCGGCCCTGCTGTAGATCCAGAGTCGCGTGGGAGTTGTTCTTTTTCGTCTTGTCGTTCTTGCTGGCCTTTGTCGTGGCCACTTCACCCGTGGCCCCTTCACGCGTGGACGCTTCACCTCCCGCCGCGACTGTATCCACCTGTTCCTGCGACCCGTCTCTTTCTTCTTCCTCTACAACATCAACATCGACATCAACCATACCTTCTTCCCCACCAACACCAACACCAGCACCCCTAACCCTCTCCACGACCCCATCCCCATCCCCGCCACCACCACCCTCACTCTTCCATTCCCTCACAAACTCCCTAACAAGCCCCTGCACCCCCTCACTCAAAAAATCACCCTGCAACGCACTCACTCCCCTAGGCGGAAGGGCGGGGATCACATCAATCCCCACGACCCTGCCGCTCTCCCCAACGCGGTTTTTGGCCACTTGGCTCCAGCTGCCGGGCGCATACCCCAGATCTACCACACTCTGGCCCGGGCGGAACAGTTTGTGCTTGTCGTTGATCTCGAGCAGTTTGTAGGCGGCGCGCGATTTGAGGGCCGAGAGCTTGCTGGATTTGCTGTAGGGGTCGGAGGTCTGGCGGGTTTTCCAGCGGGTTGAGGCGGCGCTGCTGGAGGGGCGGGTTTGTTGGTGGAGGGTTTTGAGGTGGGAGGTTGGCAATGTGGGTATGAGTGATTGGTTTTGTAATGGTTGTGGTTGTGGTGATGATGATGATGATGACCTTGTTCGGGTCGCTGGTAGGCCATGGTTTCTGCTGCTGTTGCTGATACAGATACTGTATGTGGCGAACGACCTTGTCGCCGCAACAGCTCTATCACATGCTGCCGTTGCCGATGCTGGTCGGAAAGCGAAATGCGGCGCGCATGGCAGTCGCGCGGGCATCTGGACTGAACGGGTGCACCAGAGAATCGGTAGGCGGGAGGGAGGGAGCTGCGGAATCGAGATGCACGGATGGATCGGAGTCGGGATTGCGAAGCGATGCTGGAGAACAAGCAAGCAAGCAGGACACAAGCATGTGAAAGAGTGGAAGCGAGGCACACGAGACTACATGTAGCTACTGTAAATCCTGTGGCACGGACTCTAGCGTTGCCCTGTTCATGGCCTATGTACCTGTCAAACCTGTCTTTGCCTGTTACCGACACTCGGGAGTACGGCAAACATCCAAAGCGTGTGAGGCTATTGGTCGTGGCTCTATTCGCGGCAGATGTGATTGCTGCAGTCGAGTCCTCAAGTCAGGTAAGAGAATCGATAGTGTCGTCCCAGGATCGGCTTGCGTGTTATTTGTTGGTATTGATTCCATCCAGTACAAGTAGGTAGTGCGTGTAGCCTTGGGTTGCTTCCAGCAGGTTTTGTTTGCACCTTTCCCTCCCTTGTTCAACCTCTTTTCATCAGGTGAGAATCATCACTGGTACAGTACAGTAGATTTACAGACGTACGGTCGAGACGTTTGCTACTGCCAACCTCGGAAAAAAGTGGACATTTCTGATAAGCAAGTGCGTTGGGAAGTCGATGCTTTCTCTGATTCCCTTCCTCGTCCTTTCAAAGGACTTACAGTATGTCTTCAATCTAGGCAAAAGGTACATTATCTCGTCCGTGAGGTCACCAACGACTTTCTCTCTCTCTTTCCAAGGCAACGCCGTCGCCATCTGTGCGGTAACAAAGGTCTCCGACTTCTCGGTCTTTCCATCCATCATCTTCCCCAGGAACCAAACGAGATCAACAAATGAACAATATGGGGTATCTTTAAAGAGCTTTCTGAAGCAGAGGCCATCCGCCGCCGTAACCACCAACACTCGCGCCTCCCGCATGGCGTGAAAATAGGAAGAAATCCGCCGTGATGCAGCTTGGACTGTGCCCGCACTCGGCCGTACACATACACGTTGCGGCACTTTCACCAACGATCGAAAGGTTCAACTTCTGGATTCCCGACCGTCGAATTTCCTGTCATCCGACGCGCCTGCGTTTGCATGGCCTTCCAGATCTCTACCTATGATGACGTTACTGCGATTCCGCTGGTGGCTGGTGCCTGCACTCTTTCGTGCAGAGCCGGAACTCGACGAAAACGATGGACTAGTATGCATGGGGCCGGCGCTGGTTGGCGGAGGTTGTGGCTGGTGTCCGCCTTGCGCCTTGCGCTTGCGTGGACTGTCGCGGCGCTCGCCGCTTTCCGAATGGCCAGGATGAGCAGAGCCGGGCTCTGGGTTACTGCTACCTGCTTTACTGGCAGGCGTCTGAGGCGCGGCTGGTTTCGATTCGGACGGAGGAACCCAATGATGGAAGTAGATCGACGGCGAGGAGGTGGGTTGTTCAGTATGTGTCTGAGTTTGTTGCAACGGATGGGCGCTGGACGGGTTGTGTGGAGGTGGTTGTTGAATGTACATCTCATTCGTTGTGAGGCGTGGAAGTTGGGTGTGAGTTGCTGAACGTGGAGCGGACGAAGGCGCCGGCCGGCCGGCCGGATGGTAGGCGGTGAAAGTGGGTGTAGGTTGCTGTTGTTGATGTGGATGATGGGATTGCTGTGCTTGTTCGCCTTGCTGAGCGGATGCTGGCTGTGGCGGTGTTGGTGGAACCGGGTGAAAGGTGCCTGGCGCCTGGCCGAGCAAGCGAGAGTCTCGTCGAGCATCGTGTGAATCGGGCGGAGAGTGGACTGAATGTTGATGTTGGGCCGTTTGCATCTGCGCAGCATACTGGTGCAGCCAATCCACGCTGATCTGGCCGAGACTCGCGCCTCCCATGCCGGCATATATCATGGGGACCAATTGTGGTGGCACACCGCCCTGGAGAGACTCACGCAGTATCGATTGCTCGATACGCCGCTGCTCCAGGCGCAGCGTCTCTTGCCTGGTCTTCTCTTCCTCCTGCTTCCGCTTGTCTTCCTCGGCCTTTGCGACGAGCCAATGCCGCATGGACTCCTCCTGGCCGTGCCATTGGTTTGGTGGCTGTGGGATAACGCCCAAGGGTTGGCTGAGGGTAGCAGCAGCAGGAGGCGGCGGTGGCGGTGGCGGCGGTGGTGGCTGTCTGCTTGGGTCCGGCAAAGTCATGGCCGAAGGCGGCGGCAGGCCACGATGCGCAGTTGACATGGCGTTGAGGCTGCCGCTATGGTTGTTGTTGTTGTTGTTGTTACTGCTAGGGGTGCTGACCGGCAGCGAGGGCACGTGAGGCGAGTCGACTCGTGGATCCAGCGAGGCACAGGAAAGAGGGTGTGAGTGACGGTAAAAGTCATGGGCGGACCTGCCAGCCACATCGAACTTGGGTTGTTGTGGAATGGTGAGCAACATGGACGATGACATGAGCGTGGACACGAACACGGGACGTGGACGTGGACGTGCTACGAGTAGCAGGGCGGCATGTGACAGCAGGTGGATGGGTGCAGTGCAGTGGCAATGGGCCGGCAGGCAGTGCTATGTAGCCTTTAGGGCATGCGTTGGCGGCGAAGGGAAGTGAGTGGTGGTAGTGAAGGCCGCATTGGACAGACGGACGGGCAGCGGAACCATCCACTTATAACGGAAAGTACATGGTGGTGGTGCTGATGAATAAGATGATGAAGGTGGAGGACTGGAGAGCAACACCCTTTTTACTTTCGACTTAGCGTTTGGACCGGCCGTTCAGAACCGTTGCGGGACGAGCAGCAGCAGCAGCAATTAGTGGATGGATGTGGATGGCAGACGACGGACGGTTCGACGGACGACGACACACAGACACAGACACTTCAGCTCCACACGCGCGCGCCGATCGACCGTTGGCAGCTGCTACCGGCCAGGGTCTGCGCATAGTAAGGCTGGCGTGGCTGGGCAGATACTTCGACACGGAAATTCCCCCTTCCTCTGCCGGGCCACTCACGCATGCGAGATGAGGACCCATTGCAGGGGCATGGCCTAGACTCGTGAGACTCTATGCTCGTTTGCAATCCACCGTCGCCCTCCTCCAATTGTCGCCATCGCTACTGTCGTCCATACCGCGGAGGTAGGTCCTGACCCATAGGCACGCATAGTATGTCGACACAAAAAGGGCCCTGTGTTTCAGCCAATATCTTGCGGCAGCCAGCCAGGTTTGTAGTACCTAGTACTGAGCCGGATGCTGTTTCCATTTCCAAGGATATCGGGGGATCAACGGGCCAAACACATAAATTGGCGTTGCCCATCAGCATGGTAAGATGCCGCGTCCAACAAACAGGATGCCGGAAATGACGCCCGCCCTGCACCTCAATAGTAGTGTAGTAGTGCAACTCCGGGAGACAGCACCACGTAAACATGAGGTTGTACAGCCCAGACGGGCGACGCTGTCTCCCCTCCCGGTCATCATGCAGTCGGCGATCACTGCACGATGGCGAAGAGGGTTGAAATGCAGCGACGTGCCGATGACACCGCTCCTGGTAGAGCTTTGCAGAGAGGCTGTGTAACGTTGTGAGAAGCAAATCGTCCGGCAGTCGTCCGCCTGCAGGGCAATTAGCACGTGCAATCATGTAGGCCAGGCCGTTGTGGACGACGCGTCCAGACCGCTGCTTGCTCATAGGGCAATGGACTGTGTTGAAAGCCCTGCCTCGCTGCACGTCTTGCAATCAATTTGCTTGAACGGGCGGCTGTAGCAGCTCAATGCGGCAGGCCGTCACACAGAGGCGGGCCACAATGGAAGCAGTTGTGTCTGGACTCTGAGGCGGGTGTCGATCCACCATTGTAGTCCCCCAAAAGAGGGTATGTCGCATTCTGATCAACAAGGACTTCGCCACTTTCCGGCTTGCATAGAGTACATGGCAGAGTAGTAGTGGCTGCGCCCGAAGACGAGACCACGACGAGACAAGCCTTCAACCGCGTGCTGAATCCTTGTCGTAACGTGCGATAACGTGCCATCCACGCGAGGAGGATGTGCATGAGAAAGTGCACATCTTCACCGCGAGCGGTTGTGATCGTCGAGAGGGCAAGCATGGCAAGGTCCGGAATGTCCGTTTGCGACCCCACTGCAACATTGATGCGCTTGGTGGAATGTTCGGCATCCTCTGATTTCGATGCTACTTCCCATTCTGGATGCGAGCGGTATATCAGCCTATACTACTACCTACTGCTCCTGCTGCATGTTATCGGCGTCGCATTCCGGAACTCGGGTAGACTTGTCGAGAGGCGTTGATAGGCGTTGGACATAGTTTCGGATAAGACGCCACGGCGACGCCGCAACATCATCTCCAGAAAACGGGTCTGCCTGGCTTGACTGGCTCTCCGCATACCCACACATCTGCGCCTTTGCCTGCTGCAAGGACAATTGCACAGCCAATGGCTTGAAAACAGCGAAGCGAGACCTACACTTGCATATTATCTCGCAGCATCGTTAATTGCAAAGAGCTATGGCGCTTGGCCATGTAGTAAGCTTGCCTCAGTACTGTCCCGTGGTTACTGGTGATGGGGAAGAGGTGCATGCATTCATCACAGCCTTAATCCGACAAGTTGACAACCCATCCTCGCACAACAATCGGCCAACCTTGATCTCACGACAGCCGCGCAAGTCATACGCGCCACTCTACATGTCCGACCTCGCCTCGCCACAAAGACTCTGCCCGAGCAGCCAGGCCAACGTAGAGACAGAAGAGTACCTCGAGGCACGGTTCCTACCAGTACTAGCAAATACTACTAGTAAAGACTCTGGACCGCTCAAGTTTCAAAAGGTAGGAATAAACAAGTCTAAACTCGAAAGGAGCCTTGCTACCGCCAATCCATCAAGGCAGAACCATCCCAAGCTTTCGGCGGCCACCTGACTCCTAGGCCTATACAGGGCACATGTGCATGTAAGCTCGAGGCATGCGCGGCACCTTACGTACGGACTTGCGTGGGAAGGCAAGTAAAGTAGGAAAAGGTTCTCGGTCGTCATACCTGTCACGGATTCTTCCAAGCCGCATGATCCATCATGTCGAACTTTGAATGATATACTTTCGAGAAGACGGCATGACGGGATGTTTGTCTCGTCCAATCGCAGCAGGCTTCTACAGCCTCGTCGGTTAAAGCAGCCGTATAGCAAGTATTGGAAACGGGGATCGCTGGATGGTATGTCACGTTCTCAGTAGTAGTCTGTGATTCTTATTGTTCTTCCGGTCAGAACGCCACGTGAGCGGTTTCCCTCTTCAGTGCTGATCGACATGAGAAACATGCACCTGTGGGAAAAAGCATGGTCCCGTCCTTACACAAGTACCAACCTTGTAGTGTCCGTCTAGAGTCTACGAGGAGAATGCCGGAGGCTCTTCACACTCTTTTGGGTTTCATGAAATCTAAATTTGCCTTGCATGTTCTTTTTGGTTCCTTCATTTTCGACCTTCTCTCATACTACACCCCTAGCCTACGCATCGCGGTGGCGATGGACCGAATGAGAAAAATCAATGACAGTAGATACTATTTTCTGACTCTGCGGAAGAACCGACAGAGCACCGTCACGATTCCCGTCACCCACCAAACTCGTCTAAACCATCGAATCACCTACCATAAAATCGACAAAAGAAACCCCATTGGTTGATGAGCTTTCCCAACGCCACGGGCTTTGAACATTCGTTCACTACCTACCATCCAACAGGTAACCACAAGTCATCACCCCTTACACGTACATACCATAGTAGAAAGCGGCCAGCAAAAGCATATGTACATCTACATACATAGCATAGAACAGTATAGACCAACTACACGTAAGTTGGGCAGCCAGCCAATACCCACATACCCACACGGCGTCTCCGAACAAGCGGTAAAATTCCAACAATCGAGCATGAGACCAGCAAAGAAGGCATCTGAGACACACCTTACCTTATCTTACATATACACACGTGCACACCCTTGGCGAAGCAGCGAGGCCCAGTAACCCGGGTTTCCACTCACACACTACCTAGTCACAAGGTCGGATGCAGGAGAGCGCCCTCCTATCGGGACCAAACCATGCCATGCCATGCACAGTGTCGAACGCAAGCATGCGATTTGCAATCGGCGAGAGACATGTGTGTGGCGAACGTCACTAGAGTGCATATGCGTCTAGTGAGTGGCGAAGAAGAAGAGGGAAAAAGAGAGGAAGAAACGGGTGTGGCGGAATCGTTGTTGACGTGCAAGTTCGGCGTCTCCGTTGCATGAACCAAAACTATACCATAGGTGGAATCCATGCCACGATACGAGTGAGAATTCGATCGAAAGAATGCGTAGACAGACACATGAGGCAGACAGACTAGACATGTAGAGAAAAACGAAAAACGCCTTGTTCCAAACTTTCTTTGCCTTTCTTTCTTCCTTCTGGGTAATTACTCTAAAACATTAAGATTGTATATACATATAAGTGGTGTTAAAGGTTGAGGTAATCAGGTCAATCAGTCATCCACAGGTACGTGTAGGTAGTAGCATGGGCTGATATCTCTTTTCCTCCAAAGTCCTCCAGGGGTATCTCTGCGGGCGTGCAACACAAAAGGGAACAAGGAAAGAGTACGGTCAGTACGGCAGGAAAACACAAGGCATGATTGAAAAAAAGAGGGAGAGACAAAAGAAACGAGGGAGACCATTTCTCGACTCCATCTCCTTCTTCTTCTCGAGACAGGCAACGCCTTGTTAACCAAAAGGAAGGAAGATGCACGTTGACTTCAAAGGAAAGCATAACCAATGCAATGCAAAGAAAATCGGAAACCTCGGTAAGGGATTCCGAAGCGACACAAGGAAATCGACCCGTCTGGGTTTGGGAAAGAAAGGGGAGTTTTGTGACCAGCGGCGATCAGTAGACTTCAAAGATCAATCAGTCCGTCAGGCCTCTCTTCTTGCGCATTTTCCACTCGGCCTTGGCAACACGCATCAGCATATCCTCGTCTCTGACCGGCACGAAAGAAGTAAGAGTCTTCATCGCGCCCTCGAAATCGGTGTCAAGGATGATGTCTCGCGTTGCATCGATCAGCGCCGCCGAAGTGGCATGCAGCACGTCCAGATCCGCACCGCCGAAGACCTCGCGCGTTGCACTGGGAGCGTCGAGGGGCTGGTCGCCTAGCAGCATGAAGACGTCCCAAATTCGCAGCTGGGCGGGGAAGGGCACGCTCATGTTGAACAGCGTGAGGTACCAACGGGTTCCGTAGGCGGTGCTGGAGATGCCGAGCTCTTCGAGACGTGTGGCGACGTCGCCGCCGCGCAGCCATTGATCTTCGAATTCTTGAAGCGCGGCCATTAGACCGTCGAAGCCGGAGCGGAAGAGCTGCTCTAGGCCCCGTAGTTTCCACAGACGCACCAGCATGACGAATGCGCGCTCTTCGTCGAAGTAGCAGAGGAGTGTTGCTGCCAGACTGGCCATGCCTTGTACATAGCCGGTGTCGGGGCAATATAGGGCGATGGCATGGAGGACTCTGAAGAGCAAACGCTGGCCGCCGCGGTAGCGCTTCCGGAACATGATGTGCATGCTGATGGTTCGAGGGACATCAACGTCAATCTGAACATCGTCGGCACAGTTGAGCTCTTGCAGGCGGTGAAAATTGCGAATGAGTTCATCGTCGGGAGTGTGTGGACCTCGGCGACGAGCGGAAGCGCTCATGAAACTATGCCACGCTGCAGCACGCCAACGGTCTGGAATACCCTTCCAAGTCCTGCTGATGAGCTTGCTGTCACTGGTGTCAAAGTCGAAGCTCATGCCGCCACCTCTGCTATCGGAGCGTTTGCGGGCCATTTGGAGCCATTTCTCATTGCGAGACCATTCTTTGCGTTGAGCCCGGTCGACCGTCTTGTCGTTATCCTGGTCTTCTGCAATATCTGCAAGTCCTGGAGGTAGGGTGAGCATGTTACTTGCCTCGTCCATGGCGCGACGGTCCCTCGAGCGGAACCGCCCCGATCGTATTGAGCCCGTTCTATTTGATTTGAAACTTCGCACCGAGCCTGCAGAAGAGTCCTTTCCGGGCGGCGCAGAACGTGAAGACCGCGCTATTGATCCCTTGCGACGCAATCTGCTGCGCTCTCTTCTTGGTGCGTCTGATACAAGGCGAAGGCCGGTTGCAACGCGGTGCAAACCTATGCTGTTATTCATATGATGTACGCCAGAATCGTGAGACAGCACCCTACTAGGGCTGATGAAACCGAAGCGATCGACGTCGGCGCCCTGAAGGTTCTCCCAGTCTTCCATGCCACCAGCTGTTTCATGTGCCTCTTTGGTGTAGCTGGCTCGGATCTCGTCCGGATTGCGGCCGGCGAAGAAGCCAGTCGCCTCTCGCTGCTTGCCGACAACGAGATCTTCGGCGCATGACGGTAAATCTGGTGTCTTACGATCCAGCTCGGGCGATGCCGTGCGCGACTCGTCCTCGAATGGAGACTTGGTCCAGTCGGCTGCGTTCTCGTCTCCATGCTCGTACATGCTTCGCACCCGCATCGAGAATGATATTTCCTCTGCAGACAGTACCCTTCCCCCAGCGATGGCTGCTTGAAGCATGTGCACGCTCGGCGTCCGCCTTCCAGAAACCAGGCCCTGCCTTTTCTCAATCTCGATTGTGGGGCTTGTGGGGTTGGTCGTAACGCTCGTGTCTGTAATCTCGGGCGAAGAAACCATGTGTGCTGATGTTGGTGATGTTGGTGACCGTAGAGAATTGTCCATGTGTGTTGATGTCGGTGATCGTGGAGAAGTGACCACTTCTGCGTCTTCGCCAGTCTCGTCTATTGAGGCCGGCGTCGAATCCGCCATGTCATCGATAGGCGTACTTCCTTGCGCCGCGATCAATTGACCCATCTTCTTACCGCCAAACAGCAGACTGCCTCTCTTCGAAAAGTCGATGTTATCCGATGTGAATTCGTGCAGCTCGCCGGTGGGGATGTCCGTCTCAATTCCGTGGAAACTCTTCACTCTCTGATGTCCAGTCGTAGGCCTCTCCGGTTCGGCTAATTTTGGCGGCGTTCTTCCAGTGTCGTGGCTTCGTCTTCTAACAAAAGGCGATATGAGGCGTTCCAGTGTTGGCATGCGGTGGCTGTCAGCATCGTGCACGACAATGGTCGGCACGGTGGGTGAGTGTGAGAGATTATGCGCTGACGCAGCGTCGCCGTCAATGTCGTTCTGTCGCGGCGCTGATCCCGATTTCGAAGATACAAAGCCCGAGTCTCTCTTCAATCCGTCTTCTAGCAGAGTCCGCTGCTCTTCCAGGATGCTTCCGCGCGCATTCGGCGCAGTCCTAGGTCTCGTGTCGTTGCTGTTGCTGTGGCTGGTCGCGTCGAGCCTGCCGGTCGAGGGACGCTCGCCAAAGGGTGTTATGCGCGGCGGCGGCGGTAAAGTGGATTCGTCGAATAGCATTGCATCCTGCAGGCCTGTACCACGGTCCCGGTCACTGCTGGCAGCACCGCCGGCGACGTTCGCGGCATGATCGTCCATGCTTCAAGGAAGGATGTTACACCAAAGGAAAGTACCGCTGGCATGCGGCTTCGGCTCGTCCAATGGTCCCGTCCGGCATGCAAAAGAATGGGCTGGTGATCCGGGCTGTCCTCATCTGCGGTCGGTGGAAAAGTGAAAGTACATGTATCTCGGTACCATGTCCTCGGCCGGGGCAGGGCGCTCGCAGTACTGTTGGCAGGTGAAAGGTGGTGTGAAGACGGTGGGAAAACACGTTGGCGGCGCAGGATTGAAGGATGGTCGGTCGCACGAGTCGCTATGGCGCTACACTACAGCATGACCGGACGTGCGCCTCAGCAACGGCGTCTTGTTTTGGGGAGGTTAGAATAGGAGACGATGCCAGAGTTGCTAAGACGGGTCACGTCTCCGGCGCTATGATTGAAACCCAATCTCCTGCTGTGGGGAAGCGCATACTGAGCGAGTTGATGTGGCGCACATAAGGCTGAGAGATATCCGGTTCTGGAGGCATGCGCCTTTATAAGCGACTCGGCAATCAAATCGACGAATTAACATTATTGACAGTAGTCACACTGAAGACTGGATTCATCATCACTGTGCTGGGACAGTTGCAATGTCTATGAATCAGCATTCGTTCAGGGCTGACTACATGAAACCGTCGTCATGTCATCACGCCGTCTTTGAAACATCTTATTGCATGGATGGCCGGCGTGAAGAATACACAACTATTTCCCAAGAGGCCAAAGCCGTGTTCTTCCTGCGGTCTCCAGAGGTCTGGCGTAACCTTCGTCGTCATGATTGGCAATTTAGACTAAGAAATCGGCATGCGCGAGCATCCGTAAGACGACCAACGCCCAATGCATTGTAACCCAGAGGTACGATCCCAGAAAACGCTATGCAATTTTCTCTGCAGTCCAATCTTCCATCCAATCTGGCCAAACAAGTGCTTACGAAGCTTCACCACTAACGACCGGCCAACCATCCGAACTTGTTGAGCCTGATCCTAGGCACGATACCGATCAACAAGATCAAAGAACCAACCACCACAGCCCAAAGCTGGATCTCCAAAACATTTTTGTTGTAGTCCGTCTGCGTAGCGAGTGCGACAGTGACCAGCATCGCGAGCAAGATCACATACCCGCCAACGCGGTGGTACTTGTACAGCTTCTTCGCATTCTCCACTCCGCCGTACAGCGCCGGGACAAAGTACTGGGTGATGCCGACCACGGCTTGGATGAGCACCAGGATGTAGGTGATCAGGCCCAAGATGGCGTGCGGGGACTCGAAGTGTGTGCCGTTGTGGCTGATCTTGTTGTACTCGATCACCACTAGGCCGGCGAGGGCGGAGAGCAGCGCGACGTCGTTGAGGGCGGCGTGTGCGTATGTGCCTTCTTTCTTCTGCTTGGCTGTGTGGGTTGGTTGTACGACGAGGATGCCCTGGATGAAGAAGACGAGGGCGGCGGAGTTGAGGAGCGGATGGGCCGAGAAGAGGATCACATCATGGCTGAAGACACTTCCCCATACAATCGCCGCAAGCTGTTCGTCTGTCAGCAGTTGCTACTTGCTATCTTGCTATGCTGTATAGCGGTGTGCGTACGATCCAGGCGCCTGCTTGCGCTACAACTCCCGTGCCTTTGTTCATGATGGTCAGCTTTTGCGGGATAATAAGACAAGTTGATCTCACTCACCGATCACAAGATTCTTGTACAGAGGCAAGCCTTCCTGCTGCGAGGCGTCTCCCCTCCTTCCGAGCAGAGGTTCCTCCTCGCTGGTACCAGCCTGTCGGTGTTCTTCGTTGTCGGCCATCTTCGTACTGTAAACTTGCCAGATGATGGATTGTACGGTGCTGTAGAAGTCTCTGCGGGCTCCCCTACAGGCAAACAAGAAGATGACAGGTCTCAGTACACAGTCCGTCCCGTGGGTTCTGCCGCAACTATATCACGACACTCCTACCACGACCTTGTTATTAATAAGTGTTGCGGGGATTCACACCTGCTGCCGCTAGTGCATTATGCGACTCTGGTTGGAGATGACGTTTAGAGAGAGCTCGGTGCTTATTGCGCCTATCACGGCTCTCCACTTGGTCATGCATGCATGGTGTATATCTGTGCTCATGTAATCCATCCTCGGTGACCGAAGGTAATTGTGTTTCCTCGATGCACAAGTCCTTGGACGCTCAACTTGATGCTTAACAAATTGTCAATGTAAGGACCATTTGGCGGAAATTTGGTTTCAAGGTTGGGGTTGAGGTTCAGATCTTGATGTACAATATCATGACCTGTGTCTGAAGCAGTTGACTGGACTTCCAGATGCGATCGTGCTACGGCTGGAGAAAATGGCCGCTAATTGATAATGACCGAATAAAACGTAAAGTAGCCAGCAGCACGCAAGGCAAGCACACATAAGGGAACTGCCTCACCACATGCAGAATCTCCACGAAGGAACCATTGCAAAACATCAGTTTCATATGTGCATCTATGCATTTCATAGCCATCGGCTAGCTACTTAGGTCATCAGGAAAACAACCCAAGCATCCCAATTTCCATCCATTTGTTAGGAATCGTATCCGTATCCGTCGTTCCCAATCCATGCCTAAGTAAACAACAACTTGCCACCGTGTATAGCTTCATTCCAACGCCTTGCGACCGGCCTTCTATGCCTTGGCCTTGGCGATGGCCTTGAGCATACCCTCAGGGTCACGGATACCGGCGGTGTTGCCCTCCTGGACACGCTTGAGGGTAAGGGCGGCGATGAGGGCGGCGCCAACACCGGAACCGTCCTCTGCAGGCATGATCTCGACCGGGTCGTGGCCCTTGCCGAGCGCCTTGCCGTCGCGGCCGCTCTCCCAGTCGAGGATCTCCTTGAGCGCCTGAGCACCACGGGCCTTGAAGTGGGGGTACTAAGAATGTAATGTTAGTACGCTGTGTGATAGTACGTGTGAAGCACAAGCTGATGCATACCTTGTTAAACACCGAACCATCGGCACCGACGTGTGCAGTCTTGAAGTCCTTCTTCTTGCAGATAGCCGCGACACCACACGCACTAAGTCTGGCGGCGCGAGTACCGATAAGCTCGGCGAGACGACGGATAAGCTCGAGCTCAGGCCTGTTAGGCTTGATGCCCATCTGCTTAGCGAAGATGTCGTGAGTCTCTTGCAGGTTCTCGTAAGGGTCGTTCTCAATGTCGGAGAGGAACGAGGCGTCGAGTGAGTAGGGCTTCTTCAACGGGCTGATGTCGGCGCCCTCGAAGAACTTGACTTGCGGCTGCTCGTGCAGGTCGACGAGGACCAGGCGGAAGAGCTCACCAAGGTAGAGACCAGCAATCATCTTCTCGAAAGTCTGCTGGCCAGGACGAGGAGACTCCTTGTCGATGATCACGTCGTAGCGGGTGCGTGGGAGGACCTTGTGCTCGTTGTCGAAGGCGCCCCACTCGCAGTTGATGGCAATCTGCTCGTTGGGGTCCATGTTCATGTGGGCGAGCTTGGGGATGTTGCCGCAGGTCTCCATGTAGGCGGCGTTGCAACCAGTGCCGAAGATACAGCCGATTCTCATCTCCGAGTCCGTGTAGGCACTAGCTATCAGGGTACCGGTGGTGTCGTTGATCAGGGCAGTAAGCTTGATGGGCACACCGCGCTCCTCGAGGGCCTTCTCGAACGGCGGGACAACGTCCTTGCCCTCGACACCGTCGATGTCGAAGCCCTTGGTCCAGCGCTGGAGCACACCGTGGTCGATGTAGTCCTGGCTGGCGGGGTAGGAGAAGGTGAAACCAAGAGGGAGCTTGTCGAGCTTCTCGCCCTCGTGGTGGTACTCGATGAATTGCTGGAGGCAGTCGGCGACGTAGCCCCAGAGCTCGTCGGCGTTGCCGGTCTTGAGCTCCTCGGGCATGCGGTACTTGGACTGGATGATGTCGAACTCGCCCTTCTCCTCGGGGAGGTTGATCTCGCAAACACGGAGGTTGGTGCCGCCCATGTCAAGGGCGAGGAAGGTACCGGTCTCGTAGCCAGTAGGGAAGCCCATGCACCAGGTCGGGTTCATAGGGATGTCACCGCCCTCGACGGTGAGGCCCTTCTCGAGCTCGCCGACAAAATGGTCGCTGATGGCCTTCAGCTTGGTGGTGTCCACGACGAACTGATCCTCGAGCTTCTTAATCTCCTGCATCAGATCGTGCGGGATGTCGGCCATAGAGCCCTTGCGGCTCGGCGCCCTCTTGGGTCCCAATCCAACCATTTTGACGGCTGCTTAGCGTGTTGTAGGTTGATGTGTGTTGGGTGAATGTCCCGGACGGGCAGGGACAAGTGTAGGTATGTATCGGAGGTGATTACTGCAGATGAAAAGAAATTGAGGTCAGCACAAGCTTGTGACAGAAATTGACGATGTAGTAAGCGATTACCAAAGCAACGTGCAGGTGATGCGAAGTGAAGTGATGAATGAAGATGAGTGGGTCCAGGTGAAGACGGATGGGCAGTGAGTGTTTTGGGGGGAGAATTGTCGCAGTAATGTAGTGCAACCAGGGATGTGATCAATGAGTCTGCATGCGCCTCAACCTGAGTGTATGAGGATGAGGCATTGGCACTGCTGCATGCATACCACTCGAGCGGTGTTGCCCATGAAATATCGGCACCTGCCCCGCCATGACCGCAAAGTGCCCCTCAACAGCAGGCGCTGCCAATGGGAGTCGGTGAGAGGAAGGCGCGTGAAGTGAAGTTAAAATGAGGGATATGAGCAAGAGGACTTCACTTACCAATATGTTTCGTGGTGGTCCAGAGCGGATGTTCGTAGTAATGGAAGAGGACAACCCCCGCGCTGTTTGTCGACTCGACTCAACGCCCTCTCAAACAATCGGGCCTGTTCGACGCTTTGACGTCGTTACAGTGATAATTATTGACGTAGGCCGGCTCCGCAATGGCCATACACGTGACGTACTACCATCAGCTACCTGTAAGGTAAGGTAGCTCTCGTACTATCTCACCTTCGACTTGTTTCCATCTTCTGTACCATACACTCGACACTTCACTGTATATCCAATCGAGACTTCACTCTACTGAAAGTAAGCAGTCTTGTCAATCTTCAAGCTCTCATCCCTTACAACACATCTGACACAGTCTCCACCAGCATCTACCAACCCACTCCAACCAACCAGCCAACCAACACAACAACAAACATGTCTTTCCGCCTCGCGACCCGCGCCATCCCCCGCGCCACCGCTCCCACATCTACCCGCTCCTTCACCGCCATCACCCAGCGCATGGCCGCCGGTGACACCGGAGCTACTCGCTCTGGCGGTGCCGCTTCGAGCGACGCCTTCAACAAGAAGGAGGCCGCCGAGGAGGGCCTTTACGTCAAGAAGCAGGAAGCCGAGAAGCTGGCGGCTCTCAGGAAGAAGATCTCCGACAACGAGGCCCAGCTCGCCAAGGACAAGGAGACTGCCGATGCCATGAACAAGAAGCAGGATTCGTAGAGCATCGCTGCTGTTGTGATGGGATGACCCTAAGTTGGAATCAAAACGGAACTTGGCATGGGTGATGAGAAAGTGTGGTCCCAGGCCTGTGTACGACTTGTATGTATATAATCTACTTGATGTCAAGATTGGCACGCTCCTCTCTTCGAACAACAGCTACAACCGAACTTGCCTTCGACGTTATTTCTGATGTGACAGGTCATTGGATATCGAACGCGAGTGAGTGGGTGAGTAAGTGGGTGAGTAAGTGAAAGTTGAAGCTTAGGAGGTTCCGTCGCTACAAAAACATAGTCTTGTTGACGTATGCAATGTTCGTACAAAAGATTGCTTGCCCCAACGAGAGACTGAAATAAGAACAGTACCCTCTCCCTGGTGAGGTCACCTTGCGAGAACACCAAGGCTGACGATACTACCACAAAAGACCGCTTGCCCTGACATGAGACTGATATTAGAGCGCAATTGGACTCCAGAAAAGTCGTGGTACTTTTTAGACTTCTTCTCTCACTTGCACCCAAGACCACGGTCACGTGTGTATGTACAACTCAAGTGCACAACTAATCAAGTTATCTTAAGCTCTACACAGCTCATTTCCCAGAACAAATACATGTAACCATATCAGATGGCGAGACCTCGGTGACAACGGTTTCACTCGTCTATTCACGTGGGAATCATTGCAATGTCTTGGATGAGATTGCAGAAGGAAGATGAGTTGACCCAGTCATAATAAGACTTGTAATTACTGGAGCAAGTACCAATGCATTATAGAAACTTTGTATGATGGCTGACATAAGGAGGAATCATGTCATAAGGCCTTGAATGTCCATCCGACGTCAAGCATCAATTGCGAGCGACTAAACTGGAAGTCGAAGTGAACAAAGAACCCCAAGTGTTTCTTTTCGTACGAGACGTCACATTTCATTTGGCCTCGGACTAAAAACACCTGCGGCGGCAGACGACGACGCACTACTCGGAAACGCCCAAAAGCAGACAGCCCCATTGGTCCCTTTTGTAAGAAGCAACGCTGTGCATTCGCCTCAAGCACCCGCTGTCGTCCAGAATGCGCTGCTGCTTTTCCTTGGCTGATGCATTGAAACACCTTCAACGTGATTGATGCCGATGATGATTGCGGAGAGTCGGATGCTTGATCTACTGGGTAGCCTCCTCCTGCTCCTCCTCGCCCTCGAGGGCAGCACGCTTGTTCTGGACACGCTCCTGTCTCCTCTCGCGGGCGGCCTTGGTCTTGGCGCGCTTGGCGTCCATCTCCTCCTTGAGCTTGCTCTCGCGGGCGGCCTCAGCCTTGGCCTTGTGAATCTGTGGAATGGGTTAGACCAGATGTCCCAGTGGTATACGATGACAACGATCATGGCGAGCCAAAAGATCGTCACGTGAGGGTGTGAACTTACGTGCTCAACGAGGGCACGCTTGTGCTTGAAGGTGTTACCCTTGCTCAGGTGGTAGAGCTCGTGGTAAAGGTGCTTGTCGATCTTGCCGGCGGCGCGGTACTTGACCAACAAACGACG
>Ga0265797_10000176_pt1 | contig 128658 bp, 123 predicted proteins | sample P2T30metagenome_FD_192433 | JGI IMG/M metagenome (GOLD analysis project Ga0265797, IMG submission 192433) | Plant litter microbial communities from East Loma Ridge, Irvine, California - P2 T30 | ecosystem: Environmental > Terrestrial > Plant litter > Unclassified | place: USA: California...
GGCTAGACTGAGACGGCAACGAGAACACCACATGGAAAGTGTCCGCGACCTAGAGAGACGCATAGAGGAGGGCGAAGTAGCACGCCGGGCTGTCGACTTGCGTCAAAGCCAGGTCTACGAAAGCCTTCGTCGTCTTGCGCAAGGTCAACTCGACTTCGGATCCCAGGACGCGGTTGAACGTGTGGTGGCGCCGGAAGTATCCCTCCAGAGAACTCGCAACGGCCCTCTCAATGTCAGACACCAGCTCGCTCGGACATTCCATATTGAGCGTAGAGTAGTCGCGACTTTCAATGGGCGAAGAAGGATTGCCAGGCTGAAAGGAGCAGAGTACTACGACAGTCGCGTGTATCGCAGACGAAACACGCGTTCTGAAGTGATTCTTGGGGGGAGGCATTGTGAATTCAGGGTATCCGGTGGTGGCCAGGACCTGGAAGTAGCGTCAGAACGTAGATGGATGATCCCATTTTGCCTCCATGCAAGATTCGTGATAGTTAATCATGGTGTTGTCCAGTTTGACCCCGTGCCGTTTGATGGGAACAATTGAAGTCATCCCGCATCAACCCTAACCCTGACAACAGCTCGGCTTCACTCCATCTTTCGCGATAGAACATTGTCGCCGGCTTGTGAACAACAGCACATACAGCTGTCGCCCAGGATTGCTGCCTAATCAAAACCTCAAATCGTGGCGACGCGATTCAGCCTTCAGAATGGACACTCGCACATATGTCTCGGACAACTTGATCAAGTTGGTCGGCGGCAGCGAGGACATGACGATCGACTTCGTCTTGCAGACGGCAAAGACCGCCAAATCGCCCACCATGCTGTTCGACAAACTCTCGACAATGCTGGACTCTGGTGATGCTGAGCTTCGGCGCTTCAGCGAGGATCTTTTTGCGCGGATCGCAAAGCCCAGTAACGGAACTGGCGCATCTGGCGCAACCCAGAACGTCAAGCCTAAGCAGCCGAGGAAAAAGTACGCACTGGTGGATATGCCAGAGGAGGAAGAAGTCGTGGTTGAAGAGAAGAAAATCGATGGTGACAAGGAGAGGAGGTCAAGACACAGACATGACAGGGAAAGGCGCAGGTCCAGGAGCAAGGATCGATCCAGCAAGAAGTCGCGACGACAAAGAGACGGCGATTTTGACGACAGATGGGGTGATGATGAGGAACAAGAAGAAGAGGAAGAATTCGCCTCACCACCTCCGAAGCGCGCGAGATTCGACGACGGATCTGCGTCTCCTCCACGGAAAGAGCGAACACCCGAGCCCGAAACTGCAGAAGACGAGGAAGAGCGCGATCGTCGGGAGAGGAAGGAGTTCGAGAGCCGTCTCCGCAACAAGGATTCGGATTCCACAAAGAAGCTCGCGGGTGACAACAAGTCTTCACAGCGCGAACAGGCAGACGCTGATCGTAGAGCGCAAGCCGGAAAGCTATCTACCGAAGAGATGAAGGCGCTCAGGTTGCGATCACGGCAGGACTATCTTCAGAAGCGATCTGCGCAGGAGCTTATGCTGTTGAGGAAACAGGTCATTGAAGAGGAAGAGGAAGAACGAAGCAATCCTGCTTTGACACAGGCAGAAAAGGATGAATTTGCACGTAACAGGGAAGCCCTGCGACTTGCAGAGGAGCGCGAGAACATCGACGACTATGTCGATGGCTATGCGATGCCGGACGACTACATTACAGAAAAGGGAAAATTGGACACAAAGAAGAAGGAAAATGCATTGTACAGCCGATATGTGGACCGAGATGAGCGAGGCCGCGAGAAGTTTGTCACAGAACACGAGGAGTGGGAGCGAGAGCAACTCGCAAAGACCAAAGCGCAGATCATCGTGGCAGACCGACAGAACGAGCGAGAGTACGACTACGTCTTTGATGAGGAGCAGCAGATCAAGTGGGTGACGGACGCCGCGTTGAAAGGAGGCATGAACCAGATGCAGTCACAAGAAGAGAGACTCATGGCGCAACAGCTCTTGGCTGCAGAGAGGAAGGCCAAGACGATTGAAGAAAAGCGCAAAACGCTACCAGTGTACTCGTATCGACAAACGTTCCTAGACGCAGTCAAAGAGTATCAAGTCCTGATCATCGTTGGTGAAACGGGATCTGGTAAGACGACGCAGCTTCCACAGTACTTGTACGAGGACGGGTACTGCAAGAATGGCATGAAGGTTGGATGTACGCAGCCCCGTCGTGTGGCAGCTATGAGTGTTGCTACCCGTGTTGCCGAAGAAGTTGGTGTCAAAGTCGGAAACGAGGTTGGCTATTCTATCCGTTTCGAAGACGCCACGTCCGAAAAGACTGCGCTGAAGTACATGACTGACGGCATGTTGTTGAGAGAATTCTTGACCGAGCCAGATCTCGGCGGCTACAGCGCTTTGATGATTGACGAAGCCCACGAGCGTACATTGCATACCGATATTCTCTTTGGTCTGGTGAAGGACATTGCACGTGGACGTCCCGATCTCAAGCTGCTGATCTCGTCCGCCACGCTCGACGCACAGAAGTTCTCCGAGTTCTTCGACGGCGCACCTATCCTGAACATCCCAGGTCGCACGTACGACGTCGAGATGAACTATTCGATGCAACCGGAAGCCAACTACCTTTCAGCTGCGATCACGACCGTTTTCCAAATACACCTCTCACAACCAATGCCGGGTGACATCCTGGTGTTCTTAACTGGACAAGACGAGATTGAACAAGCTGAACAGTCGTTACAAGAGACAGCCAAGAAGCTCGGGAGCGCTGCACCTGAACTGATGATTTGTCCGATTTACGCCAACTTACCGACCGATCTTCAACAGCGCATCTTCGATCCAACACCTCCCAAGACCAGGAAAGTTGTACTAGCAACCAACATTGCCGAGACATCGCTCACCATCGACAATATTGTATATGTCATTGACCCGGGCTACGTCAAAGAGAACAGATACACAGCTGCCACGAACATGGAGAGCTTGACCGCTGTACCAATCTCACGAGCCTCTGCGAATCAGCGTGCCGGTCGCGCCGGTCGTACAGCACCTGGCAAAGCTTTCCGTCTGTACACCAAGTGGGCCTACTACAATGACTTGCCTGAAAGCACAACGCCTGAAATCCAACGCACCAACCTCAACAGCGTCGTCTTGCTCCTCAAATCGCTAGGAATCAACGACCTAATCACCTTCGACTTCATGGACCCGCCTTCGCCAGACATGCTCATCCGCTCACTGGAACAGCTCTACGCCCTCGGAGCACTGAACGACAAGGGCGAACTCACAAAGATCGGTCGCCAGATGGCCGAATTCCCCACCGATCCCATGCTCGCCAAAGCCGTCCTCGCAGCCGACAAAGAAGGCTGTGTCGACGAGGTGCTGAGCATCGTGGCCATGCTCGGCGAGGCGAGCGCGCTCTTCTACCGCCCCAAAGACAAGAAAATGCAAGCCGACGCCGCCCGCGCCCGCTTCACCATCAAGGAAGGCGGCGACCACCTGACGTACCTGAACATCTGGAACCAGTGGGTCGACAGCGACTTTTCCTACGTCTGGGCAAAGGAGAACTTCCTGCAGCAACGCTCTCTCACCCGAGCGCGCGATGTACGGGACCAGCTGATCAAGCTGTGCGACCGCGTCGAAGTCGCGCCGTCGTCTTGCGGCGCGTCCAACATCCAGCCGATCCAAAAAGCGATTGCGGCAGGCTTCTTCCCCAACGCTGCTAGGCTGCAGAGGTCGGGCGATACGTACCGCACGGTCAAGAATAACATGACCGTCCACCTGCACCCCAGCGGCGTGTTGCAGGAGAGCAAGCCCAAGTGGGTAATTTTCTACGAACTGGTGTTGACAAGCAAGGAGTTCATGCGCAGCGTCATGCCTCTTCAGCCCGAATGGCTGACGGAGGTCGCGCCTCACTACTACAAGCCCAAAGATGTGGAAGCGTTGGGAGTCGACAAGAAGATGCCAAAGGGCAAGTTCTGATTTAGGAAAGTCCGTTCATAGTATCTTTATGGGTATCATAGCTGAAGGCTGGAGGAAAAATCGTATCAAAACCGCCAGTCGGGGACAAATCGTCTTTGTCTTTCCTTCTCTCATCATCATCATCATCGCATTCAATCCGCACTCCCAGCCCTCATCCTCATCCCTTCAATCCCAAGCCCCCTCTCAGGCCTCCGATCCTTGACAACCACCCCTCCCCTATCGCCGGGACTACTCCACTGCCTCCCCGCCGCAAGCTCCGCCACATCCTCCCTCGCCTGCACCCCCTCATCCACCAACCGAACCCCAGCAGCCCTCTGCCTCTCCCTCTCCTCCCCAACCCGCAACCCCTCAACCTTCCGCCTCTCAAACTCGGCCACCAAATTCTTGAAGTAAACCTCCGCCGCCACCGTCTGGCTATAAGCCAAAGGCGTCCAGTCGTAATCGTTCTTCGCAAGTGGATTCGCCCCGGCAGCCAACAACATCCGCAGCGCCGCCAGGTTCCCCGCCGCAGAAGCGTGGTGCAGCGGCGTGTTCCCATCCGCATCCCGACTGTGCGGCGAAGCCGAAGCCGCCAATTCCCTCCCTCCCCCCTCCTCCTCCCCCTCCTCCCCCCCTTCGTCTCCCCCCAGCCCAAGCAAAACAGGAATCAACGCCGTGCTCACCCCGTCCCTGCTCCGCGCGCACAGCGCCAGCGCATCCACGCCCCTGGCATCCACCATCGCGACGCAGCGCGGGAAAGCCTCGACGAGGGCGCGCGCGGCGCCCACGTGCCCGCCGCGGGCGGCGAGCATGAGCGGGGTCTCCTGCAGGGCGTTCCTGGAGATTCCGTGGCGCTCGTGGCCGGCGGCGACGAGCAGGTTGACGATCGGGACGCAGCCCGTCGCCGCGGCGAGGTGCAGCGAGGTGTTTGATTTGTCGGCGAAGTCTGGGTTGGCGAGGAGGGTGGGGTGCAGGCGGATGAGGCGGGCGACGAGGACGGGGTCGGCGAGTTGGATTGCGCGGCGGAGGCGGGTGGATGGGTCGATCCTGGCGGGGTGGGAGGGTCCGGGGGATGTTGGGGGGTTTTGAGGGTGGGTTGTTGGGGTTTTTTTTTTACTTACATCGTGGTGGCATGGTAGGGTGGAGCTGTGGATGGATAGAGGTGGTGTCGATTGAGGTTTGGGATGGGATGTGTCTGTGTACAGGGCGAAGTTCACTTGACGGACGATTTGCATGTGAAGATCAATGGCGCCGATGACGTACACGCACCAAATAAACCAAATACCTACCTAAACCAGATGATATATGATTGTACATGCAAGCAATCTCCTGCATGATGAATGGCTGATAATATACACGTGTAACGAGAAAAATTGATACTTCGGATATCGTGACCTCTGAATTTTGGGAAGCTACAAGTTCATCGTCGTTCAATGGTTGCATACATCGTCTAGTCTCTAGTCTCGACCTCAAAGCAAACTCCTACGAGATAAGTCAAATTAAATGAGATAGTCATCCCCGAAACGCCCTATGACCGCAGAAGGAAGTGTATCCCTCTCATTAACAACGGCCCGGAAACAGGAAAAGAAATCCAAAGGGTATTGCGCAGTTCGACCCACGAATTATCCAAACCCCCAAAGAGAAGAACCGCCCTCATCACTTCCTCGTCACTTGTTCACGAATATCCCAACACTCCGTCTCTCCTCAACACTCCCCAGCCCTACTGAGGAGCGGGAGGACCGCCCTTGTTCATCCAGCCAAACCAGCTGCCGCGGTTAGCCTTGTTCTTCGCCGCCGTCTCGTCCTCGGTCTCCTTGACCAAGCGCAAAGGCCGCATCTTGCTGCCCATCATGACCGCTCCGCCGCCGCCGGCACGGGATTCCCGATCGCCGCTACTAGTGACGCTGCGTGGAGGGGAAGCTGGGTTGCTGGCTTCTCCAGACTCGTCACGCGGATCTGGGGACGGGTCGGACATGGTGCTCAGGCGGTTGACGTTTGGTGCAGATGTTGGGCCCGCTCCGTTGGGTGCATCGGAAGCAGGAGCGCCGGATGTGACTTCTGCGATGGTCGGGACGGCGTTGCCGGAGGTGGCACGACCGCCTGAAGGCATGCGAGCGTTGAGTGGCGCGGATCCGAAGTAGCTGACAGGCCGCTGGGTTGGCGAGCCTAAACCTGGACTGTTGGGTACCATATTCCCTGGCGAAGGACCGCGGTACATGTTGTTCACGACGCTGGCGGCTGCCCATTCCGAGTTTGCTCGGCGGTGGCCGCTCATGCTGCGTCTTTCAGTGAGAGGGACTCGAGGTGCCGTGTCCGGGTTCTCTGTTGCCCGAGGCATCTGGTCTGATGTGATGATCTGTGATTGAGGTCTAGACTTTTTGCCACCCATAACGCTGCGGGCGCGCTGCAACAAACCGGTTGGCTGCTCGTCCTTCTCTGGTGGTGGTGGAGGCAGTTCTTTCTCCGTGTTGGGTGCAGCCTTGGCGCGTGAAGGGGCTCCAGACATCAGATCTGGTGTCTTGTCTAGAATCTGCTCAAACTGGTCGTGTTGCAAGAGGCGGGAGATGATGTTGTTGATGTATAGCGTCAGGGCCTTATTCTGGTCTTTCGCAGCTGTGACTTCCGCCTGGAGCTTGCGAACGTCTTCGCTCACATCCCCGTCGTCTTCGCCCTCAAGTTCGTCCGCCAAGGTGTTTCCAGTGGGGTGGCTTGAAGATGGTCTTGACCCGGCGTTGGAGTGTGGTCGTAGGAACTCGCTGTTAGAGAAGTCCCCATTCAGGGTCTTTTCGCTGAGCAACAGTTGGAAGCTCTCGTTCTCCTCCATGAGACGCGCGTTCTGCATCTTGATCTCGTACATCTCGTTCTCCATCTTCTGTCGTCGTCCACCGCCCATGTTCTCGACCTCGACGAGCCTGATCTGCGCTTCCGCCAATTCGAGTCGCAGACCCTCAATGACCTTGTCTTTTTGCATCACTAGCCTTGAGCTGTTGCGAGACTCACTACCTCTCGAGTCGCTGCGTTGCACCGAAGGTGGCGCGAACTGGCCAGCGTCTGGGTTTGGCGACGACGACATGCTGTTGCGGAAACTGGAGTTGCGCGAGACATTCGGCTTACTCCCGTCGTCCAAGTTGGTCCTCATCTCCCTCTGCGCGAGTGATTCCTTCATGCGCTGCATCGCAGCCTGCATTTCCTCCTCCTTGGTTTGTGTCTCCTCCCTTTCCTTTGTGAATGCTGCCCGTTCGCTCTCATAAATCTGCTCCATATCGCGGCGAGCCTTGTCGCTCTGTTTCTTCTCGTTCTCCAGATCGTTGATGCGCTCGATATGCTCGTGTACACTCTCTTCCATAATACCCTGCTCCTTCAAGGCCTCGTCCAGCTTGGCTTGCAGTACTGATGCTTGCTTTTGAACGTCTGTGGAGTTCTCCTCGGCCTGTCTGAGTTGCTCTTGCAACTCCTCCATCTTGGCTAGCATTTCAGCTCTGGCTTCGTTGTCGGCTTCGTTGGTCAAAGTCGGCTTCCTGGCTGCAGCTCTGGCTGAGACTGGCGCGCCTGCCCTGACAGATCGAGTCCTGTTAATGCTAGGTGCGGTTGCAGTGCCGGTTCCGTTCTGTGTGGTTATTCTGGACGGGCTGCGTGAAGGTGTGGTGGCTGCGGGGTTTGTAGATTGCCTTCTGGCGGTGGTGGTGCCAGGGACGGGCGGCTTTTTGGCTGCCGCAGAGGACATGATGGGGGTATTGACGGCGGTGCCGGCTGTTGAGTGTATTGTTGGATGTATATTCACTGTAATTGTACGAGTGACTTAGCGACGCATGCTGTGTTGGTGGGAATTGGCTAAGAATAGGTAGGGAATAATGTCGCGGGATTCGAGGCGGTGCAGTAGAGTTCCTCGTAGCGGTAGCAACAAGCTGGAAGCTTCAGGGAGGATGTGGGAGTTTGTGATGAGTGCGGATCGCTGACAGGCGTGGGGCTTAGTCGAGTTGTGTAGGGCGAGGGAGAGGGTCAGTCTAATCGTCTCGCATTGCGGTCCGGCGGAAATTAGAGCGATTAGTTGCTTCAAGATTACAAGGCCCTCCACGTTGTTTGTCTGCGTGAGATTAAGCCGAGCAGAAATAAGGTATTATTATCTGAGCCTAGGGGAGAGTACAGTACAGTAATCGTTGCGGCCTCGCCGATCGCATGTGCATGAGAGAAATAACTACATGTACTGCATACTATGTATGCACATGCCGGCTGGCTCACTTGGAAACGGAGTACTGTACTGTACTGTACTGTACTGTAGGGCAAAACATGTGATACAGACAGCGCCGAGTCAGCACTGCAGTCTTCACAATAACAATTATCATGGAAGGACTACCTACCTATTATCAGGTGTTGTGGGAGTCGTGATTCGGTGTTGATACTATCCTATGGTTGATGGTCGCTTAACACCAACATCAACCCTTGCATAAAGGTAAGCGAACCGTTGTCCTATCCAACTGCCAAACACCGCCTATCATCAATCGTTTGAGGTCCGTTCTCGTGTTGGACGTTGAGTGTTGGTGGAGAGCGTGGACTGCGTAATTCTCAGTATGGCGCACATCTTTGAGAACGCCTCTTAAGCGGCGGCTATGCCCGCACCTGCTCTCGCTGGGCTCGAACTTTTGAAGACACGCACAAGTCGAATTCTTGCTCCTCCGACTCCAGCAGCCAAACGACCAACGACGACCTCGACCACCGCCCAACTACCCCTCCAAATACCAATAAAATGGCACCGAAGAAGGGCGCAAAGACCGCTGACAGCATCAACGCCAAGTTGGCGCTGACTATCAAGGTGCGCATTCCTGCCGACATTTCGACCCCAAGCGAGGAACAGCCCAACTAACAACATTCACAACAGTCCGGCAAGGTCACTCTTGGTTACAAGTCCACCCTCAAGGCCCTCCGCTCCGGCAAGGCCAAGCTCATCATCATCGCCGGCAACACCCCCCCTCTCCGCAAGTCTGAGCTTGAGTACTACTCCATGCTCGGCAAGACCGCCGTTCACCACTTCACCGGCAACAACGTACGTTCTACACCCGATTGAGAAGAAAATATCGCATGTCTTGCGAAGGAGCTTTGATGCAGGCTCTGGAGGACATTGATACTCTAGAGCCCTGAGAAGAAGCTCTCTACTTGAGACTTTGGAGGGTCACAATGACTGACAATATCCGTAACACAGATCGAGCTTGGTACCGCCTGCGGTAAGCTCTTCCGTTGCTCCACCATGGCCATCATCGACGCCGGTGACTCCGACATCCTGTCTTCCCAGGCTGCTTAAATGCATGTCGAGAGATATGAGCATGTAGTCAAAACGTGTAGAGGAGAGAAGTTGCGCCACCGGACGGACTGCTTCAGCGAGGTCAAGAAAGACTGGCGCTCGGCGTCCGTCGGGGCGAAAGGAAGATAGCGTAGATACCCATGCCTTTACTTTCAATACAGCAGCCCTTCTGGGCGTTTTGACTGCAATATGACAAACCTTATTCCAGTCATGAAACTTTGCATTTGCAATCGAGTGGTGCGCCAGAATCCATTGTCATCACGATCTATCAAACGCGAGACCTATTGCCTTGAACGTCGTATGATGTATGTGTATATCGTTATGATCGCCCGTCCCAGAAGAACTGTGGTCACTGTCAGAGGATTACGAATTGTCTTGACGCCGAGAGACGACAAAAAAATCATACATCTATCATAGAACATTCTCCATCGCTCCATTCACGACGATTACATATCATGCATGCATTTCCAATCGTCTCATCATGATAGTCGTTGCCGTCATCTTCGGGCGGATACAAAAGCCCGCGTTTCGCTCCGCCCTTGTCTTGGGATCTGACAAATAGCCGAGGAAGGTCTGCCGCGCTTGGTTTGAAATCAACTCTTGGCATCGTGTGGGCTTGTCTTTGTAGCAGGAACGTCACCCACGACTCTCCTCGCCTTACCCACGCCCAACGACCACCGAAATACCGTCAAAATGGCCCGTCGTCCCGCGAGATGTTACCGCTACTGCAAGAACAAGGTATGGACAATTCCGCCTGTCGCCGCCGCCCGCCGATGAACACCAGGATCCCACCAGGAGCGCAAGAGATGGCGGAAATGGGGCGAGCGGCGAGGAAAAGACGAGCGAGAGAACATACCACTGACTGTCATGGACGATAGCCGTACCCTAAGTCGCGCTTCAACCGTGGTGTGCCCGACCCCAAGATTCGCATCTTCGATCTCGGTCGCAAGAAGGCCAACGTCGACGAGTTCCCCCTCTGCGTTCACCTCGTCTCCAACGAGTATGAGCAGGTCTCCTCCGAGGCCCTCGAGGCTGCCCGTATTTGCGCCAACAAGTACGTACCAACGACATGCGCCTGGATAGAATAAGGACTTGCGACTAACACACCTTCAAGGTACATGGTGAAGACCGCCGGTAAGGAGGCCTTCCACCTCCGCGTCCGCGCCCACCCCTACCACGTCGTCCGTATCAACAAGATGTTGTCTTGTGCCGGTGCCGATAGACTGCAGACTGGTATGCGTGGTGCCTTCGGCAAGCCCAACGGCCTTGTCGCTCGTGTCAACATCGGCCAGATCATCCTGTCTTGCCGTACTCGCGACTCCCGTAAGTTTCCTCGACACTTCTATTCGCCACCCAAGCCGGATTACTAACAAAATATCCAGTCCGCCCCAACGTCATTGAGGCTCTCCGTCGCTCCCAGTACAAGTTCCCCGGTCGCCAAAAGATCATCGTCTCCAAGAACTGGGGTTTCACCCCCCTTCGCCGCGAGGAGTACGTCGAGAAGCGCAAGGAGGGCAAGGTCCGCGTCGACGGTGCCTACGTCCAGTTCCTCAGCACCAAGGGTCCCCTCGAGTACAACATGCGCCGCTTCCCCGAGGCCTTCGAGACCGAGGCTTAGATTTCTCTGGTCGAGAAGCGTTAAGTGTGGCTGAGAGGCTAGTTGGTGGGCAGGCATGAGAGATACCGGCGTTGGTAGAATGTGTTTGCTTCCCTTCTTTTTTCGGAACGCCTCTGAGCCGCTACATGACAATGAAAGCATGCTTGAGCGAAACGAAACCTCGTCCATTTCTCTTGTCTCATCTGAAACTCTCCCGGGACGTGTTCTTTGCGCGCGAATTGACGCTGCCCTTCCATTTGGATGTACTTCTGACCACTTGCCTGGATACAAATACCCACGCGTCCGCCACAATTTGCATGCTTGCACAGCGATTGACATTAGATGAGTGCTACCGCTGTGACGAGCGCTCATGAGCTCCAGTTCGTTACGTGTCGAACTTGTATTGCAAATGTGAAGTAGTGAGAAGAGAAGACACGTTCCCGGATCCACGAGTCGAACCAAGCTGTCATCGCGAACTCAGGAATCCTCACCCCAAAAGAAAAGTACATGCACCCCATTCACGACCCATCGCCGCGTTGCAACCAAGTCGAAAGTTCCAAGATCCACGTTCGATCAGAACCGTTACGACGACTCGTGTAAGCCAGACCTACATTCACACGTGTATGCTTTTTCTTTTCTTCTGGCGCTCTGGGCTGTATTCATGCGAAAAGCAGCGAGAGAGAGAGAGAGAGAGAGAGAGAGAGAGAGAGGGAGAGAGAGAAAAGAAAGCAAGCAAGAAAGCCACAGATCTACCTACCCAAAGGTCTTGATAATGTTCTGAGATGTAGTAGGCGTAGGGAGAAGAAGAAGAGGGGGAAAAAGGAAGGAGTATACTCGTAGTTCGTGTTGTCCTGTCCCGATTTTTGCTATTGCGGTCTGGGTATGTAATGTTTTATGGGACTGGAAACGGACTCTAGATTCAAGACTGGATGTGGAAACCTTTTGTTACGTTGATTGATTTTCGTGCATAAGCATGTTACATGTGTTCAGGTCGAGCCTATAGCTTTTCGGTGTTGAAAGTAATGGTGGTTCTGAGGACCGAGAGTTACATGGGAGAGCTTCGAACGGGCTGGTTTCTGTTGATTTACGCAAGGGCGCGCGTTCGGATTGTTTGGAACCAGGGAAGAGCAAGGTCTTCTAAGAGCACAGTCTCAACTGCGGACGGCGCTCGTTGGGAACTGCTCGACCGGAAGGAAGATCATAGAGAGTAGCTATCGCCGACGAGCGGGATCCTTCAGCAAACATCGATCGGGTGGAATGATAAACGGTCTCGTTTCAATGCATGTAATTGCGGGCTGCTTCACAGCCCATCAGCTAGTATTAAACACAAGCCTCTAGTACTACACTCACAAGCGCCATCCACGCTCGTGTAATCCCATGCTCTCGTGAAATGAAGCAACAACACCACCACCGCTCTACTCCAGTTGAGCGGTGACGTTGCTGAACTCGCCCTTCTTGAGCTTGGTCTCCCAGAAGATGGGGTTGGTGTCCATGAAACCGTGCTTGACCCAGCCGTCCTCCTTGACGTGGTACAAGTTAATGTAACCACCGGAGAAGGCGTCTCTGTGTGTCGCGGCAAGGATACTCCTCTTGCCCAGCTCCAGCGCCTCGTCGTCCTCCAGGTCGTAGTGGTACTCGGCGTCCAGCACACCGTATGCGAACGTCTGACCGGAGCCGACACAAAACAGGTTGCCGGGCAGACGGGTGCCGTCGGAATCGATGTAGTATAGCGCGGGTCCCTCTTCTGGGGTCACGCCGGCGCACATGGTGCCCATGGACAGGCCCATGCCTTTGTAGCTGTAGACGAGGTTGGCGAGGATCTTGGATGCCGCTGCGACGGAGATGCGGCGTTTGTGGCGGAGCTCGTGGAGGCGGCATTGCATGCCAAGGTAGGCGAGCCAGTACTGACAGTCCTGTAGGTGGAGAGTTGATTAGCAACGTGGGAATGGAAGATGGATGTGGTATTCATTCACGTACCGCCGCACCACCAGCCATCGTACCCAGCAAGCAGCTGTTGATCTCAATGACCTTCTTGACCGTCTGACTGGCAATCCAGTCGCCGGCCGTTGCTCTCGAATCTGTAGCGACAACGATTCCGCCCTTGTGGCGGAAGGCCAGGGTGGTGGTTCCGTGGGCGATCTTGATGGGACACTGCGGGTTGGAGTGGTCGTCGGTCATGGCACGCAGCCATTGTGAGGGCGAGGCGGTGGGAGGGAGTGCGAACTGTAATGACAGCGGCTGTGCAAGGTCGGCGGACATTTGGTGCTGGAGCTCATCTTCCGAGTAGCCCTCGGCGGCGTGCTGAGGGCGCGAGTGCTGCGCAACGAGCGCGTCCATCATGCTGGCGATTTGTGGGTGTTCGTAGAAGTCGTGTCGAGGGTTGAGTATTCAGAGAGGAGGTGTGGAAATGGCAAGATGGGCGTGGTTGGTCGTTTGGTGTTTGTTGCTAGCTTGTCGTTGATGATACCTTGAGCTCTCAAGGCAACTGGAAGGTCGAGCTGTGACGACGACGTGCGATGTTGACCTGCCTCAGGCACCAACTTCCTTCAATATCAACTTCGACGAGCGGAGGTGAATAAAACACATTCGACCATGAACTAAGCTTCAAGATCAAAAATTCCGGATTGCCTAATCACCTACGCATCACGATAATGACTGATCAGGCAAACTGGCAACGCCAACTCACCTTCTCTGATCGACTCTCAGTGACTTCGAAAATGCAAGCCAACGCCCATGAAGCCATGACAGTTCGAAGGATAGGGACTGACAGGTAATAATAGCGCTGAGGCATACAAGGAAGCGAACCCAGAATGTATATCTTCGGATGCTACTAAACATGCCAAGCTAGAAGAGTCAGCAGCTCGCAAGGACGCATCAACTCTCGTACGATGTCAACCATCGTGAAGAACGACCGAAGGAGTCTGACAGAAGACTTCCAGCCCGAATACCATGAGCTCTGTGCAAGAGCCATAGGCCGTCTTCTTGCCTCGAAGGCATCTCAAACCCGAAATGATCACCAGGTCGAAGAAGATCAATCCACGGACCTCCCAGAACACGGCACTCAGATAGGTCGCTACACAAACGCCAACCACTGGAAAGATGGCATCTCATCAGACATCTACCGAGCCAAAGACCCGCAATCCAACCAAGCCGTGGCCCTCAAAGTTACCACACCTTCAATGATGACAGCTCCCCACGACTCGATCCGAGAAGCACGCCTCCTCACCGCAGCCCAAGGCCCCAACATCATCACCATCCTCGACTCCTTCACCCGGCACGAGCGTTTCGTCCTCGTCTTCCCTTTCATGCCTCAAGACCTCGGAATGCTGCTCAAAAGCAACAGCATCCCCGAAACCTCAAAGAATCCTCTCCTCCGCGACCTCTTCACCGGCCTCGCCCACTTGCACTCCCTTGGAATCATCCACCGCGACATCAAGCCTTCCAACATCCTACTGCCAGCCCTGCGTGGCCCGGCATACATAGCAGATCTGGGGACTGCATGGTCAAGCTCCGACGAAGCTTCCGAACCAGCTGCCGAAAAGCATCTCGAAGTCGGCACCACGAGCTACCGGCCACCCGAGCTGCTCTTCGGGAAGTTAGACTATGGGAGCAAACTTGACATGTGGGCGGCCGGATGCGTAGCTGCACAAGTGCTCGGCCTGGGTAATCGCACCATGTTCGACTCGGGCGATCTCGGCAGCGAGCTGGCGCTGATCAAGAGCATCTTCGAGACTCTCGGGACTCCGGACTTGGACGTTTGGCCGGTAGGTGGTTCCTTTTTCTTTTTTCTTCATCCAATTCCCGTGCTGGTGGCGAGGTTTGTGATTTGTCCTGTTTTATTGGATCGCGTGATATAAGTGCTTACTTGTGAAATTCTCCAACAGGAAGCAGAATCTCTGCCCTTCTGGGGCAAGATGAGTTTCATGCAATTTGCCCGTAGACCTTGGGAGGAGATCTTGCCTGGCCTGAAGCCTCAGGAGCGAGACCTGGTCAGCAAGCTGTTGGTCTTCGAGAGCGGAGATAGGTTGTCTGCGGACGAGGTAAGCTTGTTGTAACCGATGTTGTTTGTATTTGTCGTTGGGGCTGACTGGAGTTGCAGGTGTTGAAACACTGCTATTTCGAGGCTTGACAACGTCCGAGGCGAGCAGAATACAGTAACATCACCTACGGAAAGGACCTAGACATTGTCGCTGTATACATCGGGGTTTAATCCTAACGCAAGACGATCTCGAGCTCCTGGATCGTGTGAAGCCAGGCTTGTATTATTATGACTAACAAGCCTCCCAGGTGATCTTTACATGTACTTTGTCCAACGCCCACAACACAGGACCTAACTCGCTGGCCACGCTCTAGAAAGAAAGCACTACTTGCCACAAACACCAGCGAACCTCTCACGCCCTCTCTTGACAAACCTCATAGGAACTTTGCCCTTGCGCAGCTGGATCGTCACAATAGTGCCCATACCAGTCCTCATCAGCTCCCTAGCCCTCTCATCAGCTAGAGTCCAAACCTCCTTCTTCCTCGCGTCGCTCAAATTCTCCTCCGTCTCGCCGGCCTTCAAGAACATGCTGACATCCAACTCCACAGACCAAGTCTTGAAGATGGTGGCCAGGACGGCCAGGATCTCGACCTGCGCGAACCGCCGGCCGATGCAGCTGCGGTAGCCGTCGGAGAAGGGCACGTACGAGCCCTTGACCGGGCGGAAGAGCGTGGAGGACGTGTCGCCGCGCGTGTCCGGGCCGTCGGCGTCGGGCCCGTCTTCTCCGGCCGCCTCTTCCTCGTCGGAGCTGTGGCCGCCGCTGGTCTTCTCGTCGAGCAGCCAGCGCTCCGGGCGGAAATCGTTCAGGTCTTCGGGCGAGGTGTGCGGCCAGTACTTGGGGTTGCGGTGCAGGCCCGGGGAGCTCAGGCTGATGAAGCTGTCTTCGGGGATGGTGTAGCGCTGGCCGTTCATGTTGAGGCTCTGCGTGGAGCCGTGGGCGGTGGTCTTGGGGATCCCGACGACGGGCGGCAGCACGCGCAGCTCTTCGTTCATGACGGCGCCGGCCATGTTGCCAAAGAGCTTGGGCACGTCTTCGTCGTAGCTCCACTCGCTGCTGGGGCGGTCGCCGAGCAGGGCGTCGAGGTCTTGCTGCAGGCGGAGCTGCGAGGACGGGTGCATTGCGAGGAACATGCAGGCGAAGTGGATGGTGTTGGCGGCCGTCTCGTGGCCCGCGAGGATGAAGACGAAGGCGTTGCCGAGAATCTCTTCTTCGTTGAACGTTGGCTTGGGAAGCGATGGATTGCTGGTCATCTTCTCTGCCGGCGAAGTGGGTGGCGTGTCGGATTTGGTCTCAGCGGAGAATCCTGCGCCTCTGACCAACGCACCCATGAGGTCCATTCCGCCGCCTTCCTCGCCGCTCTTGACTTCGTCTCGCTTCTTGACGTACATCTCGCGCATGTATTGGCCCCACTCGACGTACGCCTCGTGGGTTTCGTTGAGCGTCTTGTTGGGCACCCACTTCATCATCCATTTGGGGAAAATCAGGACCACGAGGAGGTTGTCGAGCAGTGCGGTCAAAGCATCCTTGAAAGTCAACTTGTGACCCGGAGGAGCTTCTTGGATGAAACCATCCTCGTGCGGCCAAGTGAGACCGACATCAAACCCGGCGCGGGAAATGACGTGCAAGCTCAGACGCATCGCCTGGTCGGAAACGTCGTACAGCGGCGCGCTCACTTCGTCGTCCGGGCCCATCCACCCAGCCATCATGGACCTGGCCTGTTGGAGGGATTCCTTCCAGACGACGCGGTTGTTGCGCTCTGTGAAAGGCGGGCTGCAGATTTTGCGATGGTGCCTCCAGATCGCACCCTCGGTGGAGACGACGTTTTTGCCGAAGACATCGAGGGATCCGTAGAGATCTATGGGCTTGGGGAAGTCGACGCGTCGGGTGGTGATCTGGCTGATGGCTTCTGCGTCTGCCACGGAAACGATGTTCTTGCCTGGAGCCACGATGATGAACGCATCACTGCCTAGCCTGTCGTAGATTTCCCGTTTGGAAGTCCATCCCCAGTCTGGGACTGCGAATCTGTGGATTGATGTCAGTGAAAATGTTTCACGGCTAGTCGTGAAGCGGAAGATATGATAGCACGTACTCGGTCCAGGTAGTCCAAGAGGCCGGCAGCGTCCTCTTGATAATTGGCAGCCATACCAGATGTGTACTCAGCCAAAAGCGATTGAATGTGTATACTGGCATGCAAATGTAAGGCAAGCCGGATTTCTTGGCAGCAGCGAGGTTTTTGGCATAGCATCTATACGTGTTGGCCACGTAGGTTATGGCGAGACCCGTCAAGGCCAGGATGATGTAAGACACCATGTCGCAGATGGTATCGTCGCCCACGGATGAGTCAGCAGCGATAGTGGGGCGTTGGTTCTGCAAGGCTTCGCGAAGTCGATTGCCTGAACCCACCCTTGTGCGGACGAAGGATGCGCTGAAGAGCTCGCCTCGCTGACAGCGGCGCTATCCGTCGCGTCGTGTCGCGTGTCGCGGTGGAGGGATGATCGACGGCGTGGGTAGACGACGTGGTTGAGTAATGCGCACAGCAGTAGCGAGAGCAGTATGCGGAGCAAGCCGGGGGGTGTGCAATAACAGCGATCGCTCGGTGTATTCCAAGCGAGAATGATTAGACGCGCGCGCCTGGGCCTCGAGTCGAAAGCTGGAGATGCTTAGTACAGTACGCGGGCAAATAACGGGCGTGGTCAATGATACTGCGAGGGCGAGGGAAGGACAGCTTGAGTCGAGCGATATAATGACCAGTTATATTATGGAATGGTGATGCAGCGCCAACGAGCTCTTGGTGGCGCGCGGTTGGCCGGCTCCACCGTAAAGGCTACGATGATCATCACTACTGTAAATGACTGGAGCCGAAGCGCGCGCTCGGCGGGCCATCATTTGCGATCCGCGGGTTGAGAGGAAGATGTTATCTTGAGGTTTTTTGATGGATGTACATACATTTGTGCTGTATGCCAATGTAGTACACAGTCCTTTGGAGGTTTCAGACGCCAGTTCGATGCACTTTCCGCAAGCAGCCATGTCATGAAACGGCCATGGGAAAGTCTTGATTCCTGATTAGTGCACAGTACCTATGTGAGTACAAGGCTGAAGTTCACGTTATGCTGCTGAGCATAACCGAACATAAACGAGGTGAGATTATCCTTCAATCGTCTCCGAGGTGTCCGGCGGTGCGGTGACGATGCCATTATTGGTAGCCACACGAGGATGAATTCCGTCGTATCCACAAAGTGTGCATGTGCTTCGGCACGCAAGCGAGGCGCCAGGCCAGCGAATCTGTGGGCGTCGATGTCTTCTCAAGGCCTCTCGAGTCTTGACTTTTGTATTTGCCGTACAACACAACCACTGCTCTCTGTGAACCGGCTGTGGTGAAGGCATCTGCCGACCCTCCACTACTGACCTTTGATATATTGACAACCCTGGACGAGGTCGGATCATTTCTCCAAGCGAGACTCCCATCGACTCGAAACCCGATGACAAGGCTAGTTTCGCAAAGGGCAAACGCCGTCCTTTAACCTTTCACGCGAGCTCTTCCTTATGCTGTGTAGCCCTAAACTACAAGACTGATTGAGTATGTCACCCACTTTATCATCGCTACCAATCAATTCTGCCAATCCCACCTCGAAGCATGCCGACTCGATTGTTGATGGACCCTGCTCCTTGTCGGAGCACATGTGTGCGTACTAGCAGCACCACTGCTGGGCGACCATGTCACCATGTAGGCAGCATTACTCACCTAAGCGAAGACGCTTGCCTGCAGATCGCCGCAACATGTTAAGCGATATGTTTCACCGCGCGAGCGGCCCATATACCGTAGACCTCAATCATCGCCCAGGCAATGTAGTTTGTATCATTGGGAATTGTGGTTGTTTTTTCCCAGCCTGGTTCCTGTCACCTGGATATTCAAGGTGGCCCGGGCAGAATGTCTCAGATCTTGACGATGTTTCAGTCGTGTCCGGCGGTCCTATGTAATCAATAATCTCGTCTCAGAAAACATGACGATAGTCGCGATTGTCGGACTCGTCGATCCGGCCGCCGGAAGTTTGGAAGAACGATTTCTTCTCGAAAAGAGTTACGGTGTCGTGCTTGGCTACTTCCCAGCCTATCTCTACTCTAGGCAGGCCAACGCCGCAACGGTTTGGTGATCATTCATTAGTAGACTTTGCCACGCCTCGCTACCGAACTCTGCGCTCAGCAGAGCCCTCGGGCGTGCCGCACGCGCATTGGTGGTTGCTACTGGAGCATTCGGCAAATGGTACTTTGCAAAGTGGTCTCGAGAGATTGTTAGGTGCCAGGCCCACACTCTCCAGACGCGTGCGTGTGCGGTGTGCGGTGTCTGTTACTTCTGTGTTGCAAGCGAGGCGAGCTAATAGACGACCAGCGGCGACCGGATGTACCTTGTCCATGCACATGCACATGGGAATGACCTGCTGGAGCGGGAGTACCACGGCAGGATACCTTACCGACTGCGAGTTTGCGAGTAGACAACGGTTGATGATACGCTGTCTCGTGCTGTCTCGCGTGTAGGGTCAGGTACGGTACATCAATGTATAGTATGCGCTGACCAGCCCAGGCGACGTATCGTATCTCTCACTCGCCTGCGGCGGAGGGCTCGTCGCTTGCATCTTGGCCAGCCCAAAGCGTACATAGGATGCATGTGTGCGCGTTGTCTGCCGTTTCGGCAGGTACAGTACGAGGCTATGCCCAGTGCTATGTATGGATACTCGCGTGTGCTTCGCGTAGACGACCGTGACAGCGATACCGCTCGTCGTCAGTGAGGAATTGCCTACGTAAGCTGTTCGCGCAATACAACCCTGGCCCCGAATTTGCTCATACTGCCGTTGGCCGTTGGACGGATGGGTGGCTGCCAAACCCTAGTGGGCTCATGCTATGCCTGGTGTAGGATGCTGGAGGGACGTTGTCTGGAATCGCTTGGATTGCCTTGCCTTTGCCTTGCCTTTGCCTCGCCTGCCCAGACTCCCAACCATGAGCCAAATAGAGTGTGAGATCCACGGCTCCCCCAAACCAACCCAAGTCGGCGTGGATGCTGGTTGTCCATCCCATCCCATCCCATGCGGCCGCGTGACACTTCGTATCCTGCCCTGCCCTGCGCTTAGACGAGATACTGATGAAGACCTTATAGACGAGATTGCTGCGTCAGCAAAGTCAAACACCGTTGACCGTAGTCGCATACTCGGGTGGGTCCTATAAGGTCGACTCGATCCCTTCAAAACATCACCACGACTCGTTTCTTGTTTCTTTATTCCCGTACTGTACCTACCTAGTCAAACTCTCAGACACCCATCGTCATTGCCCGACATTTTACCTCGTCGAAACAAGTTCTGTTGACAGAACTGCTCTCAGCTTCACTCTCATCACGACTACCATTGTACTCATTCCCTTCCGACAATCACAACAAAAAACAATGGCAATGGACCTCTACTCTTGCCTCTACCTAGCCAAGGGCACAAACAAACCCGCCAACACCAAACCCAACAAACCCCACGATCCCACCGCCGTCCGCTACCAGTCCTTTCTCCAAGGCGTCTCCAACGACATCCAACGCTACCAAGCCCTCCAAACGGTCGTCTGTGGCCACTCAGCCTGCAAAGATGCTCTGTTGAAAAACATGCAAGGCGTACGAGCAGGTTGAGCCGCCTAGATCAGTCCTGACAAGTCCCAGCGTAAGTGAATACACAGGTTGATTGAACCACGCCCGTGATCTTCCACTGACAAAATCGACTCAGAAGGAAACGGGATGCCTGACGTGACTCGAATCTCCTAGTTTGTACATTCGCTTGAGGCATAGCAAGAATGATACATAACGCCGCCTCCAACATGCCACGCTGTTGATCAGCGGAAAATGCAAGGCGAGGCGAGGCCACACCAACCAACTTGACGACCAAATACAACGACGCAAACGAAACAGCTAGCTCCCCTCAAGATACCCAAGCAAATCCCAAAACTCACCAAATCCCAAACGAGAAGAAACAACCACCGTGGATCGCAATCTTGGCGCTGGCGCCCTGACGCTACTACGGGACTTACTCGAACCCTCCTCCTCCTCTCGGACCCGTGCCGCCTGTCTACATGGATCAATCAAAAACAGCTCGAATGCACCCCTTCGATATAGCCATCCGATCCACGACTGGATCCAACAAAGTAGAAACACTCAGGCCAAACAGACAGTCAGACATGACCTTTCCCTTCAGCCTGTCCCCCTCCCTCCCTCTCCCGGAGTGATAGACGGAGAAAGAGCGTCGATCCGAGGACGACTCTTGTTCCAAAAAAAAAAAATGGCCGGCCAGGCTTGTTTTGCCGTTCGTTTTGAAGCACATTTTTATCTTCCCCCGCGCAGGCCAAAAGGCAGCGCCTGCAATTTCCAATTCCACAGAGCCGAACTAAGCCTGGACGTGTTTTTTTCAGCGGAAGCCCAAGGGAGGGGAGGGGGGCGAGTCGAAGGCGAAAGGAAGCGAAGATGCCGCAAGGCTTTTTCCGTTCGCGAAGTTCCTCTCTCTTTGACTTCTTAGTCCAGAAAGCGTTTGTTGGAAAAGTCGATGTCGACGTGAACGGATGGAATGGGAAGAAGCCTACCTACATAGTAATGTTATGTTTTCGAATTATTTTTCCGAACCGGACCTTTGCCTTTAACCTATCTCATTTGCTTCTTCTTCCCCTGACGCATTGTCAAAACGGCCAAAAGCCACGTAACTGCCGCAAGAACGAGCAAAAAAGATGTTTGAATAACGAAAGATCGAGGGCAGGCCCAAAGTATAGTCATAAAATCATCAAACTAAAGGTTCTTCATTTTGCCCATCGCCGCAAAACCAAGAAATCTAGCTATCTCCTTCACGGCAAGAAACAAATCCCACTGTACAAGAACTTTCTTATTTCCCCCTTTTCGTCTCTCCCAACGCATTTCGCAGCCAACGAACCAAAAAAAATGATGGCAAAAGAGAAGGGACCGAGTAAAGAATATTTTCGACATCCTGGTGTTCCGTCTAATTTTTCCTTCTTCTTTCACTCCTCCCTTCCCTCTCCCATGCACCCACCCAACATGCGTTTTCGTTGCCATTTCCTTGCCATAAAGTCTCGAGACTTGAAGATGAGGATTTGAAAAAGAATAGATTTGAAGAAAAAAACGAGCGGCCATCAGGGGGATATCATCGCAGAAACCCACATCAAGAGATAAGTAGAAGATATGAAGAGATAGAGAGAGAGAGAGAGAAATATGAACGAGGACAATCTCGTTTCTGCGCCGAGGTAGCTGCCAGTCGGTTGTCGAGGGACTTGGCAGAGGTTGTGTGTTGTTGCTGAGGGGCTTTGAATCCATCAAAACCCCCCTCCTCGCTTCTGAAGTGAGAAGTAAATTTTATCGGATCCGAAGAAAGGAAAAGCTGTTCGGGGCAGCATTCAAGATCAAGCGAGAGCCCACTCCGTGCCTCTCTTGACGAACTTGTCCATCAGCAGGCCCAAGTCGGCCAAGACGAAGCGACAGATGTAGAAGGCGAAGAACTCGGCCGCGTGACGGATGCTCAGCTCAAGGCCGACGTGCGTCTGCGACGAGTGCTTGAGGCCAGGGTCTTCGACTTGACGGGCAATCTGATCTGTAATGAAAAAAAAGGATCGGTTAGCGACAAGTGTTTCGGAGAAGCAAGCGAATTTGGGTGATGTGTATTAGGGCAGCGCGGATAAGTTCGGAGACGTTTGTAGATCGTCGGCTGGCTGTGTTTTTTTGGGGGATGGGGTGGGGTACGTGAGAAAGCGTGTTAAGCGAGGTGGTGCTGATCAGCATCCTTCCGCCGCGGTGAACAACACATCGCCGGCGTCTGGCAGTTGTGATCACACGCAAGCGAGCATAAGCACCGAAGCCAGGATATGCCTGTCTTCAGGATGAAGCGCCGGGGGATAGGCCCGACGGCTGCTGAGGCGCACAAACTGCCAATACTTGGGCGATGCAGGGTGCTACCCGACGCCACTATACCGCACGGCGTATGCGAGCAACATCACGACGGTAGATTGTGTAAGTGTAGGTGAACGAGAAAAGTGACTTACCAAGAATTGCCATGCCTTGCACTAGGCGTGCAAGGCTGCCCATGTACTCCTTCTGCGGTCCCTCGAAGGCCATGGCCTTGAGGTTCGGCGCGGCCTTTTGACCTCTGCGCTCGACCGGAATCCAGCTCGTCATGGGAACCGAAGCCATAGTATGTGACTCTCCTTTATCGGCCACAACACTCGTGGCTGTAGGAGGCTTGATTGTCGAAGACAGAGGCGTGCCAGAGCTTTTACTGCGAAGCTTGCGCCAGGAAGACAGGTATGATTTGCCAGAGTTCGACTTGGCTGCTTTGTCGGTGGTGCCGCTGGCAGCATCAGAGCCGAGGGAGGTGTGAGCACCGTTGGTACCAGTGGAGGCAACGTCTTTGAACATGGATATGGAACCATGGACACCCACGTCAGACCCGAGTTTCTTGGTCAAAGTTGCCTGCACGCGTTCCATGACTTCTTCGAACCCTTGCAGCTCTTCCATCACGGCATCAGCGTCATAGGTGTCCACACCTGCGATGCGTCCGAGGGCCGCGGTGAGAAGGTCAATGTTTGCAACCTTTTCGTCAAGAGACCTGAGCTTGACACCGCGAGTCTGCCAAACATCGTGGGGAACGAACAGACGGGTAGTCACAAAGCCACCGCGGCTGTGAGTGATCGAAGAGCTGATGGCACGCATGAGCCAGAATGGACGAAGGAGCGATGACTCGGGACACGGCTCGAGACCAGGAGGCTGAGACGCTTCAATCGAGCTTCGTGGCGAAGACGAAGTATGCGTGGCTGAGATTGAGGTGTCGAAAAGGTACGTTCCGTTGATGTGATGGCCGTCAACGGCAGATGTGCTCAACATTGCAAAGTTGGTCCGTTGCGAAGTAAGCGGCTCCATGCTCTGCTTGGGTCTCAATGAGGCAAATGTCGCACTCATTGGCGTTGACACCGTGTGATCAGAATCATCCCGCAGCGGCAAGCCCGCTTGGTATTCTCTCAGACTGATCGAAGACTTGTTCTTGCGGAAAAGACTGGGCTTGCTGGGTCGAAGCTCACCAGGGTGTTCATCAACACTGTCAATCTCGCTGGAGTCTGTCCTTGAGACTGTGCCCCGGACATCAATTGAAGGCGGCGATCTGAGGACCTGCTCATGTTCTGGGTCTGACGTTGACTGCTCCAAAGGAGCGCCAATGAGGACATCACTGCCGAATATTCGGTTGCGCTGCTCTTCATCCGTCATGTCCGCGCCAGGAGAGTGGTGGAAAGTGGACGCCCGTTTGCGGCTTACTGGCCGTGCGCTGGATGTCTCGATCCTAAGCTGCTTCATGTTCTGCCCAGATAGTCGTCTGCTTCGCACGCTTGCAGAGATTCGTTTCTCGGTCGGGCTAGGCGGTCGAGGGAGAGCGCTTGTCGGAGGTGGGTATTGTGGCGCATCTGCTCGCACGGTGTTGACAGAAGATACTATACTCGCAGGCTTGCCAGAGAAGCGTGCGTTGAGCAAGTCCTCAGGGACGGTAGACAACGACGATCCAGCAGTGTTGCGGTCCGACACCTGCGAGCTTTGCCATGTACTTCTCGAATATCCACTGGAATCGGACTGCCGGGGCAGAGCCGATTTCGAGTCCAGATCAAACTTGAAGCCATGTCCATAATCTTGCGTAAATTCATTGAGAATGCGCTCTTCCTCTTCGTCGTCGTCGTCGTCGTCATCATCGTCAAGGCCTGCCAGTGATAGGCTGAGGTCTCTGGGCGAGACATTATCGCCAAAGGTCGCCAACGGAAGTAGCTCTGACTCTGGCCGTACACGTGCATGGATGGTCTCCCGCTTCGGCTGACCGTCAAGATCTGGCTCGAGGCCTTCGTTGTATGCGGCCTCGACAGCAGCGTCAAAGGCTGCATCGAAGTCAGGGTCTGTCTCACCACTTTGGTTGCGTATATGCTTGCGGTGTAGGCCATTTTCCGACGTCATAGAATGTACTGAAGATGTATCCGACGACCCGGACTCGTCGATGGTATCTAGCCATGAGACTGAAGCATTGCTCTCCGTGCGGTCTCTCAGACTGTCATCTGCCTCATGCGAAGCCTCTTCGCGCTCCCTTGAGCCCCAGCCAAAATCTTTGGACGAATCCAATGTTGGAGATGAAGTCTTCCGAGGAAGCAATGGTGCAGGCATGTAAGTATTACGTGGATTATCAGGTGGTGGTAGTTGAGTGGAGGTGTTCTCGTCTTCCTGTATCACGCTTTGTCGATATCTTGACGGGTTGACAGGCGTCCGCGAGGGAGAAGCATCGTTGCTATTCCGGCCAGCTCGTTCAACATCCGCGAGCGTCCTCGAAAAGAAACTGTCGCGATTGCTGGCGATGGGGTGAGAAAGCTGTGGCACATCAACTATCCGCGTCATCCTTGCCGTCTCGATCACAGTCGGTTCCTCTACAAGTTCGTTGGACTCTTCCACTGGGCTCGGCGGGTTGATCATCGGACTCTTTACGCTATCGTCTTCGCTCATTGGTCGTGAAGGTAGGCCCTTTTCTAGGCGTGTCGGCGGGCGGCTCTCCTCCAACTCCTGCAGTTCCTCTATTCTGGTGGTGTAGGTGATTTTGATCGCGTCCAGCTTTCGCTTGTCTTCGGCACCAGAGCTGCGGTCCATGACCTGTTGCAGCAGCCGACAAGCATCACTGTAGGCCTCCAACGCCGCTTCAAAGTTCTGAGCATTGTCCAACAACACTGCAGTGTTCGCCTTTTGCAACGCCTTGGAAAGCATGGCTTTCTTGTCCTTCTCCGTCTTTTCCCGCGTTCGTGGCCTTCTCTCACCTATGCTGTTCGTGTTGCTCATAGCAGTTCCAGAGCGCTCACTGTCTGTCGCGCCAAACATCTCTGATTGTCTACGCCTATGTGCTGACTCCTGAAGTGCTTCTGAGCGAGGCAATCTTGAATAGTTCAGAGCGGGCTCGGGTGCCGTTGTGGTCCGAACAGCCGAAGGTCTCTCGTCTTTCGCATGATTACTAGGCGAGGCACTGCCTCCGAAATAGTCCTGGGCATAAGATGAATGTGTGGAAGGTGTTATCAGACCAGAGTTGGGAGATGTGGTTCGATGCGTGGTCGAAGGAGACTCACTGTCCTCCGCGTCTACATGCGATCTTGTATTGAACGGTTGTGGGAGGTTTTTGAGATGATGTGTTGAGTTGACGGGATTCGAAACCTGCCTTCGTGCGTTCGCTGGGCCCTCGGACGGCACGTATTGTCGCAGTGGTCCTGATGCTGCCTTTCGGTGAGGGCTTGACCGAGGGGAATGATCGACAAGCTGTCGTGAAGCCTTTGGAGGTGACATTGGCTGGGAGGCTGGACCGGACAAGGTGGCAATACTGCTGGCGCGCTTTCGACGAGCAACTGGTGAGTGGGCGCTGGCATCTGTGGATTGAGACCATCTGTTGAGATTACCCATTCCCTCCCCTGTGGGATTCTCAAATGGATCCAAAGCACTGCTCCTTCGTCGTCGTGAGGTTCCTCCGCCCAGACGCAACGCGATCAACGACGTGTCACCAGGACTCTGAGAACCCATCGGGAGCAGGGAATTGCGCACACTGTTGCCAGGAGAGCTGAGTGAGCCGGCGCGCTTGATGGTGCCAGCTGAAGAGCCGGAAGCGGATTTCGGACGTGAAGAAAGGTGGTTATGTTTGGACAGGGCGGCGGTGCCTGGACTGCCAGTCGCTGAGACAGCAGCGTTGCTTCCATGCATCATGGCGTCTGCCCTCGTAACCGGAAGTAGACGCACAGCCGCTGTAGACCACGCACGTCTGCTGCAGCCCTATGACGGAAGCAGCTGGACACGCTGTGGGCACTCTCACTTCATGCGAAAATGGCAGGGCCGTGGGTGCAGAAGGCCTGATTGGAAAATGTTCTGCAGCACAAGTTGTGGTCGGAGGCCGGGTGTTCGTTTCGGTTCCTTGGATCGCCTGTGCGAATGCGGCTTCCCGAGCTGTTGTGCGACAGCGATTCAAGTGCCACTGCGCGGCGCAACAACGTCCATAGCGTGGGATTCCCGGATGCGGTGCGCGTCAATTGGTGTCGGTGTGATCTTTTCTTGGTCGAAGTCGGGCGTACGAGCGTCTAGGATGCGGGTGGGTTGGGTGGATGGTTGGGTATGGGTTGGTCGCCTCGTCTCGTCTCGTCTTGCCTCGTATGCTGGCGTATTGTCTCGTGTCGTTTCGTCCGGGGCAGAGTCGTGATTCGTATGGTCGGGGGTGGAGCAATGGTGGTATGTAGAGGGAGGCACGGAGGAGAATGGACGCTGGAGTGGTGCTATCCCTGTGCAGGGTGCGAGAAGACTGTACGGCGACGGGGATGCAGGCCGGGCCGGCGACGGGCAGGGTATTGTGCAGTAGTGGTTGGTAGTAGTCGGCAGCACGCGTCGCGATAATAGCAATCGAGGCGGTATAGGCGTTCGCTGGTTTGTTCGTTCGTTTCGCTGGCTGGCGGGCTGGGCTGGGTTTGAGCACAAGCTTGGAGGGCAGGGCAGGGCTGGCAGGCAGGCAGGGTAAGTGAAGTGGGTATGTCTGTGTCTGTGTCTGTTCTTTGACGCCTTTGCCGGTGGTGTCGCGATGGGGATGTCTCAGTTCAGGGTGACAGGGGGCATGCGAGTGGAGAAGGCGACTAGGCTTTGCGTAGTGCGTGATTGAGCCGACCAAACCTCACTAACAACCTGACTAACCATCAAAGTCCACCTTATCCCACGCGGTTGAGCGGACGAGCCAACCAGCCCCCTACGAGAACAACAATGCGCACAGAATCCTAGATGCAGATGTCCCGCCTCCATACTACTTCCATGTTCCATATCTCTCCTTGCTGTTACATACGTATGTCTTCAAGTATGCGAACATCCATACACACACGTCCACACACGCCCACACGCATAGCACATGCAATCAGGCTGCTCACGCTCATGCTGCTTCTGTGGCTGCATCTGAAGAACACACCCTTGTCTACACAGCAAACGCTATGTCCAGGCCTAAAGCCCGGCAGACAGCGTCCCGACTCCGGGTGCGGAGGGCATTACGAAGTAGCGCATGTATCTATATCTATAAGTATATCTCTCTGCATGTGAACGCAAACTCTCCCATCAAGCGCATTCACTTGCGTGCTTGTACAGTATCTCTGCTACTGCACGATCATCAACAATCGAGGGACCGCCCGCCGTGTGACGGCCGCATGTGGAAGCAAACCAGTCTTCCAATTCGATGGAACCTTCAAAACTCAATCTTCGTAGAGGCACGCCACATGTGTGCGAAAATCCCGAAACCCTATCAATCGCTCGGATGTACAAAGTCCCCTGAATCCTTGCGTGCCTGCGCGACATCTCCTCGTGGACACGACATGGACCTGGGCGTTGAATCGACAGCGTCTTCAGGCCCCTTTCTCATCGATCCGTTTCCTTTCCAGATTTGCTTGTCGTTGACTCGACAACAGTGGCAGTAGCATGCCGTATTCCGAGTTTGCAAAAAAGTAACTTCCAGTCCTCCGACAACCTGCGACACGCGTTTACACAGTTTCGTACAACGCCGATCCGTCCCTCATGACAGCCCAACGCGAGTGCCGTCACATAAAGCATATCCTCAAACAGATATATACCAACGATCCAATGATGATACATCTTCTTGCAAGCTTCTGCAGCTGTCCAGTGGCTTGGCCCATTCTTTCCATGCAGGAGGAAGGGTGGCGTTCTGGGGAAAAGAAGGTGGTGTGATCTTGATCGCATCGTGAAACGGGTCCCTTGGCACGCCGATGCGGTTGTGAAGAAACGTATGTCAACATCAGCTGATGACTGGCGAAGGCTTCGATGCTGCGACCCTGGCTTCGGACTTTTGGCCGACTGTTATCATAGAACAGCGGTATATAGGCCGATGAGAGGCTGTCGGAACGGCGTGACAAGAAGCAAGCCCACGGCCCGAGCATCTGGCTCCGTGGTATAGGTGATGACCCATTAATGTAAGTGGTAACGTGTGTTTGTCATGTCTCCGAAGTTCGCAGAGGTTGGTCCGGTGGCTGTTGAGGAGATATTAGTTGAACGTGTGCTGCTATATGAACTACTGCACGCAATGGTTCACCAGCCTTGGAATAGAATGTGACGCGTTCTGGGTGAAAACGCACGCGACCTGAGGCCGTCGTCGCTTCCACTTTCCTGTGATGCATCGTTGGACAGATGCACAGGCGATCTGCCACGCGAGTCTTCCGTTTGATTGTGGCAGTTCCCACCAGAGAGCATAATGGAAGGCCGAAATTTTGGCAGACTTTCACATTCGGTGATCTTCGCGAAACAACTTGCATCAACTCCGTCCTCGCCCTCATTGCTACATACTGTAAACATACACTTTCTGTAAAACATGAAAGTGTCGTCAACGCAACACTCGCATGGAGAGGAAACCCAACCCGAGCCACCTGCTGCAGTCCTCGTTCTCTGAGGTCACAGGCTCCTATCACGATCAGTCTTCGCCTTGGAATGGTGAGCGTCTATATCCTGACAACTATCATACTCGGTCCTGTTCTGCAGAAACCTAGGTCAGCAGTTTTGTGTACTGCACAACACACTGCCCAGGTGTCTGGAGCTTGCTCTCAGGCTGGACTTCCAAAGTGAACGGATTCAGCCTTGCACCTAGTTCCACAGTACAAGTACAGGCAAAGATTTGTTGCACTACGTCTAGGTCTTTACCCTTATTTACTTCCTGTTGGCTAAAGCATAAAGCTCCTCCCACCTTTTCCTCTTAGGGATGTAGTAGGCAACCTATGACAACCGCCCGGGTCTGTGTAGCCTGCTCCGGAAGACCCCACCATCGGCCAACGGAATCATCTATCTATCTACGTACAGTACATCAGCCTCACCTGCTTGCAGCACGCCACGCCACCATTCACACATCGATCCGGTCTTCACCGGTCTTGAAAGACTGGCGAGATACTTGATTTACAGACCAATCATCGACTTGTCAGCGCCGGACCGAGCACAGCTAAGCCTGTACACCCAGTGGTGTAGGCATAACAGAGCTCATTCTCAGGTATGCAGACAAAGACCCGCGCCTGGGAGCTGCAGCTCGCCACCACAAGCTGCAGAATAAGACGCCTGCGCGTGAGCAGTGTCACCACCTAGCGCAGCTGCGCCTTATTCTGAGTATTGGCTAAGACCTAGACCTTCTACGTGCTTCCTCGATGTTGCTTTGTCCGCATGACCGCAGTTGCACTTCAAGCTTACTTGACCTTCTGATCGACCTTTTCGCACATAGTGTAGGCCCTCGAGGTGAGGAAACCACCGGTCGCAACACACCAGACATCTCCAGCCATGAAGTCAGGCTTCGTAACCATACGATCTACCATGGCGGACCCCGAACCTCCCCAACCCATTCCGTTCCCTGTGAGAATCGTTAAAGACCCACGCCCGCCGAAGAGCATAGATCACTTCGACCTTCCAGCTCCAAGGGGCATGTCACCCAAGACCGACGCCTTCTACCAGTCATGGGATCGATTCCTCGCAGTGCAACCGAAACGAGCAAAGAGAGTCTCACGAGCATCTCGCAAAGTAGCAGAAGCGCAAGCCGAAGTGGCCAGGGGCCCGACGGGCGAAGGGTTAAAGGTGGAAGAGAACGCGGCGAAGTCGTGGGAGCAGGCGACAGCCGAGTGTCGAGCCAAAGTCGCCGCGATTGTGGAAGAATGCAAGCGGCTGAATCAGAAGTACCGCGACGCCATCTTCAACCCGGAGAGCAACCCATATTGTTTGCAGAGCTTGAGCGGAGGCTTCCCCGGCGCCGTGGAAAACGTCGACGCGCCGCCTTGGATCAAACGGGTCGAGGACATCTTCGACAAACCGCAGTTCTTCATCGATGGTGCGACGGCTTCGGACGTGCACCAAGGTAACGGTGGGGATTGTTGGTTTCTTGCGGCGTTGATGGCTATCAGTGCGAAGAAGGAGCTGATCGAAGATATATGCGTTGCGAGGGACGAAAAGATTGGAGTGTACGGGTTTGTGTTCTTCCGAGGTAGCGTACATTTCGGTGTGTTCTGTTATAGAACTTGGCTGACGCGAGCCGAACAGATGGCGAGTGGATATACGAAGTGATCGACGACAAGCTGTACATGCGTGTTGGCGACGACGACGAACTCTGGATTGTGCGCTGGGACCGCGAGAAGACAGCAGGCACAGGTCTGGCACACGACGAGGACAAATTGAAAGATACTCTGCAGCGCGGCGGCGAAGCACTCTACTTCTCCCACTGCAAATCTGACGAGACTTGGTTGCCGTTGATTGAGAAAGCATACGCAAAAGCTCATGGCGACTACTGTGCGATCGAAGGTGGTTCAGCAAGCGAAGGTATTGAAGACCTGACCGGCGGGGTGGCGGTTGTCATCAACCCCGAAGACATCATGGACAAGGAGCGGTTCTGGAAGGAGCAGCTAAGTCAGGTCAACGAAAAGTATCTCTTCGGTGGAGGCACCAAAGCGACGCCATCTAGAGGGTTCGTTGGTGGTCATGCATACACTGTCCTTCGAACGTACGAAGAAGGCGACCTCAAACTCCTGAAGCTTCGGAATCCTTGGGTAAGTCAGTAACGAATTCTCGGTCTTATAAGGCGTACTAATAGATCAAAGGGCGAAGCAGAATGGGAGGGTGATTGGTAAGTCACTTTTCCATTCGAATCTTGTATTCACAGATACGAAGATCTAACATGACATGCAGGAGCGACGGTAGCAAGATGTGGACACCACAGCTAATGACCAAATTGGACCACACATTCGGCAACGACGGTATTTTCTGGATATCCTACAAAGACTTCCTCAAGCAATTCCCACACATCAATCGCGTGCGGCTCTTCAACAAGGAGTGGAAAGTCGCCCAGCAGTGGACATGCGTCGACGTGCCTTGGACGGTCGACTACCTCGACACCGAGTTCGAAATCACCGTCACCGAGCGCGGGCCTCTGGTCATCGTCCTCTCCCAACCGGACCAGAGATACTTCTATGGCCTCGCCGGCCGCTACATGTACTCCATGCACTTCCGGGTCTACAAGCAAGGCTCGAGCCACTATCTCTTCCGCAGCATGCATAACAGCGGCAACGGTGCAATCTCGACTCGTTCCGTGTCGGCCGAGCTTGACGACGTGGAGCCCGGGAAGTACAGCGTGATTTTCAAAGTCACCGCCGTCCGTATCGTGACTGCGACTCCGGCGGAAGCCATTGAGAAGTACGCGGTCGATCAAAAGGAGAAACTCTTGGACGTCGGACTCAAGTTCGATTACGCGCAGACAAAAGGCAAATTGCGGGAGTTTGAGAAGGACCATGAAAGGAGGAAGCGAGCTCAAGACCGCGAGCGGTATGAGCGTGAGTCAAAGCGGGCGAGAGAGTTGAAGATGAAGGAGAGGTTGCGGGAGAGGTTGAGGAAGAAGAGGATCGCTGATGCGATGCACGAGAAGAGGAAGCTTGCAGAGGAAAAGGAACGCGAGAAGCGAAAGAGGCGAAGGGCTAGGGTTGCAGAGAGACGGGAGCGAGAACGAGAACGCGCAGTGTCGACAGCCGGAAACCGTCTGGATGAAAGTCAGGTAGTGAGTGGTGCCAATGAGGGAGAGGCTGGCTCCGACAAAGCCGACATCACTACACCTTTGAGTGAGACTGGAACGCCTGGAGTCGATGCTACTATAGAGTGTACTGACGAGCAGCAACCTTCTGAGTCCAAGACACCTCTCAACGATCCAACAGCCCCGTCGCCGCAAATCGACCAACCGATCAAAACCGAGAGTATCACCGGATCCATCATGCAACCCACCGTCAAAACTGACGCCCATCAACCTCCTACCGAAGCTCTCACCCAAAGCCTAGCATCCATAAACCTCGACAAGCAGCACCCACCAAGCCGCCACATCAGACCACGCCTCAGCGGCTTCGCCCCAACAATGACGACTTTCGACTTGGACTCCTCAATGTCCGACTCCCCAGCCTCGCCCATAGGTTCGCTGCACGACGAAGATTTCCCATGGGATTCCGAAATGTAAGTAGCAAAATGCCAACCCTGGACTGATTCAGAAAAAGAGGAGCCACACTAAAACAAAGAAACCCCTCCAGTGACGGCGACGCCTACCTCTCCACCTCAACCTCCTCCTCCTCCACCACATCCTCCTCCTCCTCCTCCTCCTCTTCCACTTCATCGACTTCCTCCTCGCCATCCACCTCCCCACGCTCCCTACGAACATCAGCCATCTCACCCCTCAACACCAGCAAAGCCAACAGCAACCAAATCCAACCCGAACAAATACAACGACGACGACGACCCTCAAACCCAGACCCAACCCCCACCCCGGAAAAGCCCAAAAAGAGAACCGCAGGCCGGAAATCAAAGTCGACGGCATCAGCAGCAGCCAGAGTCTCACAGTTGGAATCCTTCGCAGAGGATCCGTGGAACGCGATGTTGGTGTTGGGGTTGAGAGTTTACTCGAAAGGGGACGTTAGGGTTGGGGTTGGGGTTAGGAAGTGAAATTGAGTCGAGATGAGAAGAGCATGATGATGATGATTTCCAAGTGAAAACGAGTAGTTAAAGTGATTCTACAATGACTGTTTTCGACAAATCATCAATTTACAGGCGTAATGATGCTGGGTCTAGCGCATAAAAGATGTGCTAGTCCATCGAATGTGTGTGTTTTTTCATCGTTCCTCACTTTTCTTTTATTCTCCGATTGAACACACGTTTCGAAAACATGATCCTTTCAATGTTCCAGCAATGACTCTTACGCCAACTCAGCATCGATAACAAACCCCCCTAGTTTTTACATTACAAGAGTACAGAGTGCAGAGCGTCTTGCTATATACCCAAGAAATCCTACCATCCCCCTTTAGGATACGTCAACTCGAACTCATAACTTAGGCGTTGAAAGGTAGGTAGGTTCAACCACAAGGTACATATAACAAATTTTTAATCAAAATTTGACAACTTTCTAACTATACGACACTTTCTTTCCTTCCTGAGCCAAAAAAAAAGAGGAAAAAACGGAACCAGTTCTATAGTACCGGTGATGATGATGATGATGATGATGATGCATAACAGGAAAAAATAACCCGTCTTCCAAAAAAACAAAAATCACCCGGAAGCCCTGACGACGTTTGCTTTGGACAGATGCAGAGAGAATCACGTAAAAAAAAGAGAGACAAAAGGAGACAAAAGTAAAGAAAAAACAAAAAACCGAGGAGAAGGAACGGAAACAACGAGTTTACGATAAAAATAAAAATAATGGAAAGAGTATGACGCCACCGACACCGCGCATGATATATGGCATTCGCTTTTCCCCAGAGATTTCATACCTACAATGGGAGACCAAAAAAAAAGAAAAAGTCGAACAAAAAAAAAAAAAGGGGCTTCTCTTTTTTTCTTCACATTCTTGTTTTGTATGTTTTTTCTTGTCAAAATAGAGACGACGCCCTTGATCATACTCTTTACTTGGCATATCCGTACATGTCCGGCAAGCGGGGCTCCCTCCTGCTGCCCGCCTCGCTCTGGTCCCTGTAGCCCATGCTCGCGGCGCCGCCCACGAGGCCATCGGCAGACTGGTCGCGGTAAGGCGCGGCCGGGCGGCTGAGGCTGCGACCCGAGCGGTAATCGTCGGGCGGGGATTGGGGCCTGTGGGGCACGGCGCCGTACTGGCCCTTGTTGTCGCGGCTGGTGCCGAAGGGGAGGTCGGAGATGATGGGTGCCTTGTAGGAGGTGTCCTTCTGGGTCATGTTCTCCATGAGCATCGAGTTGCGGGCGTCGAGCGGGGTGAGGTTGTCGAGGTCGCGGGCGAGCTTTTCCTTTTCGGCTTCCTTGCGGGCCTGGCGATGCGGGTTCTTCTTGATGCAGAAGATGAGGGCGTTGACGGCGATGAGGATGGCGAGGACGCCGGTCAGGACTCCCTGGACGACGATGAGCACCACGCCGGTGACGGTCTTGGTCGTCTGGGACATGCCGAGCTCCTCGACGAAGACCAGAATGCAGACGACGGAGAGGACGCGGACGGTTTGGATGACGCAGTTGATCCAGTTGCTGCTCTTCAAGCTGAACGGGCGGTACCACAGGAGCAAGCAGAGCATCAGGGCTTCGACGATGAGCTGGCCACCAGTCTGGATAAGACCGTGACCGTTGGCACCGGCAATGACACAACCGCGCGTGAACATGTAGATGATGACGGGGATGAAGATCCACCAGTAGTTCTTCTTGTAGTTGTCGTAGAGGAGCGAGTAGCGGACCCAGACTTCCTTGTCTTCGTAAAGCGCGCTGGAATCGCCCAGCTGCTTCTTGCTTTCACGAGCCTTGGACCAGATCATCCACGTGAACCAGCCCAAGACGGCAGTGAACAGGCCAAAAGTGACACCAGCAAGGACTTGGGCGGCCCAGGAGTCGCCGTTGGTGAATTGATAGATACAGTAGAGGGTCCACATTCCGTAGAGCAGCAGGATCAAGTTAGTGATCGCCTTGGCCAGGCGCCACCAGTAACGCTTGCGCCAGGACTCCATAGCGGGTGAAAGAGGCTTTGCCATGGACCAGGCTTCCAGAATGACCTTGAACAGAAGAATGACCACGATAATGGCGGCGACGACAATGCAAAAGCACAACAGCAGGGTCATGAAGGTGTTGGGTGAAGGAATCTTCAGCTGCTCCACATATGCTTGGATGCCTGCAACGTACTTCTGGTTCTTGGTCTGGGCCTCGCCAGAGGCGTCAGCCGCATCACCGGTGGTGCCGGTTGCGTCGCCGATTGTCGTTTCCTCTCCATCGACGTTGATGGTGGTGCCATCGCGCAAGAACAGGAGTGCGCCGTTGATTGCGCGTCTTCCCAAGGTGCCGGCAGTGGTGCTGTTTGCGCCACCCTTGAATACTAGAGTCGCGTTCTTGAGGTATTGGTAGTTGTTGTGGGTCAAGTTGCCTCCAGTAGATCCGCGGAACTTGTCAATTGTAGATTGCATGCTGTCCCACTGGACCAGACCAGTGCTGAAACCGAAGTTGTTGCTGAAACTCTGATAGACCTTCGGATACTCGACGCTCATCATTCCGCTTAGCGCCATACTTTGGAACCAGCCAAAGACTTCGCCGAAAGTGGGAGATGGTGCGGCGGCTCCAGGGGCGCCGGCAGCCGACATGGCAGATAAACCAGTGAGGGCAAGTGACGCCGCTGCGACGCCGGCTGCAACATATTTGACGGCTGGCACTTCCATCGTCTTTCCGTTTTCGACCACGGATTCGATACAGGCCAGCTCTGTGTGGTCGTCATCCCTTGTGAGTTCCAGCCTGACTAGACCGTCCAGATCGGGGACTGTGAATGCTATTGAGGGGATTTGGCTGGCGAATTCGTCGGGCACGGTCATCGAGTCCTGCGCTTTGAATGTAGCGGCAGGGACTGAAATTTTGTCAGCGAATGTGCATTAGCAGTTGTCAGAGGTACACCATGACATACCTGGACACATCTCCTTCACTCCCTCGTCGCAAGGGCTGAATGTTTTCGAGTAGACCTCCTTGCCATAGGCGGTAACCACCAGCTTTGCGGTGACATTTTGTGCGGTCTTGCTCTCTCCGTCCACGTTGTATGTGATGATGTGAGAGTTCTTGTTGTATGATACATCGAGGGCGTTGACTTTGATAACGCTGTCGTCCAAGCATGTAGAGAAGCTGCTGGTGCTCAAGACGTCTGCGCCGAGGACACGGAGAGGTAGAGAACAGAGAAGGGCAGCTGCGGTCAAGGCCCGCGTGCCTGTGAATGGGCGCATGGTGGTGTATGTATGCAGGCGTAAAGCCCTCAGCGGCCAGGCGGATCAGACTCCCAAGCGGAATACACTCCCAAGCTTTTCGACCAGTTTATGTCCGGATGAGGTTGTTGTACAGAGCAAGCAGTGAGCGGCGACGGGCGGTGAGGCAGGCAGGCGGCAAGAGAAGAGACAGACTCCGCAGATGGCGTTTCAAGTTGACTTCGGGAAATGGGTAGGTAGCGACAGGGAGGGCGGGAAATAGGAGCAAGGGGATTGTAAGGGAAAGAAGAGTACTGTAGTGACGGGGAAATGAATAGGTGAAATTCGGAGAAGGAGAAAGGATAGCACGTGTGATGGTCGAGTGTATCAGTAGAGCTTGGGTAAGGATGGCGAGAAACGAGTGTGTGGGTGTGAGAATAGCAGCAAGATAACAATGCAGGCGTGGCAGGGCTGGGATAATACGAGATGAAGGCCACTACACGCTTGACTGGGGTCTGCAAGTAGTCTGGGAGGTGTGAGAGGTGGTGCCGCGCGGACCTGCAACGGTCTTGTGTTGCCCCTTGCCTGATTCAGCATTAGTGAGCCCGGCTATTTTGGGCGAGATTCCTGATGGACTTTGTCGGACTGGTCTCGCCCATGGGGGAGCGAGGGAGCGAGTCTGCAGGACAGGCGAGCGCGAAAGATTATTGTTGAAGAAATTGAATCTATTTAATTGCTGCTTGGACTGTGTGTCTTTACGGAAGCATCAAGCCTGATTCAACCTTCTCTTCACCCAAGCTTGGTCATTATATGATAACAGGTACTGACTATGTACTACTGATCGTGCACACTGTGCCACTGAAGATGCAGGCCACGAGATCATGTTACACGGGATACCGTACAGTATACTTGGTACATGTGTACTGCATACTGCACACTTACTGGATACTACAGTACTGGGCACCACACGGAGTTGCCGCCACCCACGAAACAGCCGCCCAGTCAGCAGCTGGATACCACGCCAGCTTTCCAAGCAGCAGATATAGCAGTGAATGGCGTCGTGGCTGAGCGCGCTATGGATCACAGGCCTCCACCCGGGGCGTGCCGTCTTAAAGGTTACCAGACTACACTCAACGGCTGGACTGAGGTCATGCTGTCGTTGTTGAAGAGGTAACATGTATGGAGGGAGGGACAGAGAGAGGCAGACAGCAGGTCAAGACGTCAAGACTTGAAAGACTACCTACTTCAAGACACGACAAGACAAGACGACGGTGTGGCGGAGTCGACAGGCGAATGGCGTCTCATTATCCGTCTCGCCTAGTGTTTCACATGTGCACTCACCTGGCAGGCTATCATCTTGCAGGTCACGTCGGCCTAATCGCACGCCGACCTCCGTCTCTCGAGACCCTTCTTACCACTGATGACCAGTGATGGTGGCGCTAACAGACCTCCTGCATTCGCAACAACTCCAAACCCGCCGATATAGATGACGTGTGTCTCTGCTATACCTATGCGCTGAAGGAAAAAGTTCAGACCGTCCGTTTCCTGTTAACTACTACCTATTGTTACTCCATCCACTCACAAACAACCAATCCTGCTCAACTCAATCCACTAGCCCTACCGTCACGACATTCCTTCAACACCCACCCTCCGAAGCTCAACGGCTAAAATCCCATCCCTCAACCATGTCCCTCTGGGCCATTGCCGACATCCACATCTCCTACAAGAGCAACCGCGAGGCCATCCAAAGCCTCAAACCGCGCCCCGATGATGGCCTCATCCTGGCCGGTGACAGTACGTCACAGCTCGACTTTCTACTCCAACATGCCAAACCATCTGGTGCAAAGTAGCAAGTGCCAGATGCTGACCAAAACGTTTTCCCCCTTCTAGTCGGCGAGACCATGGCCCAGCTGAACGAGGTCTTCGACATCGCCACCCGCTACTTCAAGCAAGTCTGGTGGGTGCCGGGCAACCACGAGCTGTACTCGTCCAGCCGCGCCGCAGAGGACGAAATGCACCTGCGCGGCGAGAGCAAGTATATGGCCTGCGTGCTGGCCGCGAAGAAATGGGGCGTCCTGACGCCCGAGGACGAATACATCACCTGGGACTACGCCGACGCCCACGGCGAGCAGCACTGCGCCCTCGTCTGCCCCGTCTTCACCCTCTACGACTACTCCTTCCGGCCCGCCGACGTCTCGCGCGAAAAGTGCCTCGAGTGGGCCATGGAGGAGGGCATCAACGCCACCGACGAACACCTCCTGCACCCGGACCCCTACGGCTCGCGGGACGAATGGTGCCACCGCCTCGTGCAGCAGTCGGCCACGAAGCTCGAGGCGGCCGCCGCCACCGGCATCCCGACCATCATCATCAACCACTGGCCGCTGCGCGAAGACCTCGTCTACATCCCGCTCGTGCCGCGCTTCAGCCTGTGGTGCGGCACCAAGCTGACGGACGACTGGCACCTGCGCTTCAACGCCAAGGTCGTCGTGTCGGGCCACTTGCACGTCCGCCGGACGGACTGGAAGGACGGCGTGCGGTTCGAGGAGGTCAGTCTGGGCTACCCGAAGCAGTGGCAGGATGCCAAGAACGCGGGCAACGACGTGAATGATTTGATGCGCGAGATTCTGCCCGGGCCCGAGACGCCGGAGCCCGGCAAGGAGCCGCCTACTGATTGGAGACGGTGGACTGGTGATGGGAGTGAGAAGTTTGGCTTTGGTAAGCCGTCGAATCATTGAACTGATTGATTGATTGATCGGTTGGAGTACGGGGCAGGCTCCCGGTGTGTGTATTTATTCCGTGGCGGCGATGCTGGGGGAGAAGGGAAGCGGGAGGAGGGTGACCCACAGAGTTCAAGATGGCATTATGACGACCAAAGGTGCTCTTTACGGCTCCGTGGACGATGGACGATGGAGCTCGAGAAGAGAGCTCCAACGTGGACGTGACTACGATTTGGAGTGATTGACCAAACGAAACCTTCAGACCTACTACTACTAGTTAGAGTCTCTGGAACGCCTGACCGGTTGGGGAGTTCCACATCATGCAGAGAAGAAATGGTGATATCTTGTGAAAAGGAAGAAGAAGCAGCAGCAGCAGCAGCAGCAAGGAGAACGAAGGAACGATGTCATTGGAGAAAAGATAAACAAGAAGAATAACCGCAGAAGCGCAATCCCAGCAAAACACAACAACAAACCCTCAAGAGGTTAGGCAGCGCCCAAAAATAAAAAAAACCCCCATCAATCCATGCATCATATTGCTCACCTAGGACATGTCACGGAAGAAAAAAAAAAGCAAGAGACCCGCAGCAGAAATTCAGAAAAGAAAGTTACCTCTGCATCAGAAATAGCAAATAAGAATAGGTAGGTAGGTACCTTTAGGTAGCAATCCACTCTCGTGGAAAAAAAAACAAGAACTCAGAATTGCAAAACACACTACAATACCTTACATGCCAGTTGACTTACTCGACAAATGGCTTCCATCAGATGCAATTCCTATTGGAAATAAATCACTTCACTTGGAAAAAACCCACCGGGCTTTTCAATCACCGTATCATAGACCTGATATTACTTCAAAAAAACCAACCACACCTGGTTGCGAAAGAAAAAAAATCCGAGTTCGGTCTGCTATTTTTTTTTTGTCAATTGTCTACAACCAAAAAAAAAGGATATATGCTAGATTACAATTGGGGGGGGAGAATCGGGGGCGCATCTTTTTCCCCTTCTTTCCCTTTCCCTTTCCCCCATTCCTTCCCTTTGACTGGACGACACTCCTGTGTGCACATACTTTGAATCTATCTCTCTCTCTCTTTCCTCTCTTCCTCTCCAAACGTGCGATCCAAAGATCAACCAACATAAGCCAAGCTCGCAAAAGGGTCAACGCACAATCGCACCCAATAGTGTTTGGGACATCAACAAGAAGAAGATGCAAAAAGGACACGATCGTCTACAACGTACGACGACACCGCCTCTCCCCCCTCGAATGGCTTCATCGAGGGGAGGTGAGGGAAAAAAAACAAAAGCAACCCGGAACACCAACAGCAAGGAATCCTATTCCACTACCTCCCCGCCGCCGCCCTCTTCCTCTCCTGCACGCGCTCGCGATGGTGGCGGTTCTTCAGGTGCTTCTCAAAGTCCTCGACCATGCTGTTGGGCAGGGTGGTGTAGACCTTGCCCGGGCAGTCGATGCAGCGGATGCGGGGCAGGAACATCGCCCTGCTGCCTTCGGGGGCGCGGGTGCCCGGGGCCGGGGGCTCTGGCGGGCGGAAGATGGCGTCGGTGGTGGTGGAGATGAGGTAGGGTTTCATCAGGGGCTCGAACTGCGAGTCTGGGTGGCGGGAGCGCAGGGTGGAGATGCCGCTGTTGAGCCAGGGAGGGGGGTTGGGCTTTTGGTTTTTGGGAGTCGAGGGTTAGTTTATTTGGGAGGGATGTGGAGGAGGAGGGTGGTGGTGGTGTTGTTGCGAGGTGGTTTTGGCACTTACAGGTGTGTGGTTTGGTTCGGGCCAGCGGGGGGTTTCTACGCGGCCGTGTTCGTCGTAGTCTTTGTTGGGTTGGCGGCTCGAGCTGCGTCTTGTTGTTGGAGGCGGTAGTGTTGCTGCGCCTGGACCACCGCCGTTGGCCTGGGGTGTGCCTCTAGCTGTGGGCAGTGGTTTGGGAGTCATGGTGGGAGTTCCTTGGGCGGCGTTCTTGCCGGGAGTGTCTCCTCGTACGGGTTTTGGTGTCGCGAGAGCTTGTATAAGAGCTGGAGGTTGAGAGGCGTAGCCGGACAAAGGGTACTGTGCAGCTTTCTTCTTCGCCTCGTAAGCTTGCAGCCATGTCTTGAATTTGCTCCGGCCAATCTTGAGTGTCACCACAAGACTTTCATTGTCACCAAGCACGCTGCCGTCGCGCAACATGCTACGTCGAGCGGATGTTCGCGTGTCTTGCGGAGTAGCAAGCAACTGTGCGTCAGGTGTTTGTGAGCGTCCATAATTCAAACGCATGGCTGCTTGTGCTGCGGTGGCGGCGCCACGCATGCCACGTGTGCGTGCAGTACCACCTGCAGCAAGGTTTGCTGGTGCTGGAGAGTCTGGACCAGACTGATCACTGTCAACCTCTTCCAAATCGCTATCGTCATCAGCGCGAGCGCCACCGCGTCGGACACTGCGAGCAACACGTCGAGCACGTGGGATTCCGGTGGTTTCCCAAGTTGCAACGGCACCGGGAATGACCGAGTGCACGAGCAAAGATCGAACCGTGCGTTGCCTCTCCTTGAGGTCGGGGAGTGCAGGGCCACCTCTCCTGTTCAACTGTCTCTTCTGCACCCTATGCTCACGCGACATTGAAGTCTCCGTGCGTTCAAGCTCTGCTTCACTCATCTCGTACAAGTACGGCATCCAGTCCTTCTGCGCCTGCTGTGGTCTGAAAGTAGAGTGTGAAGGTGCTGACAGGAAGCTGTCCCGGACGTCTGGATCTTCCACCGGCCTTCCATCAAACATGTGGTTGGTCAACCATAAGCTCCTGGTGTAAAGTTGCGACTGCTCTCTGATGGAGTGTGCGATGGCTGTGGTGAACTCCCCACTGAGCGCGTTCTCCAGAGCCATGTTCTTCGCAAAGTCCTCTGGTAGATTGTGAGGATTGTTGATGTCCCATTCGAATTGATCGATCAGAGTGATGCGTCCGATCGTAATGTTCAGCTTGATCATGATTCGCATCTCATCGTCCTTGTGCTCAAAGTACGGCCGCCCAGGCTCCACTGGTCCGTCATCAACGAATACGTGAGGGTAGTAGTTTAGTATCTGCTCATGCATCTCCCCACGCACTAGCTCACTCAATTTCCTCTTACTGTTCATGTCATCGTCGGGTATCTTGAGATCCTCTATGAGATGTTGAATGAACAGCTCAGGCGTGACGAGCTTCTCGTGTAGATTCCAGGTAAAGGTGTCGCGCAATCGAAGCTTGTCCAGTTCCAGGTCCAATCGTATGGGCACGAGTTCCTCATGTTGCTCGGCTTGCAGCTCGTTATCTTTGCGGCTCGTGCGCAGAAGGCCAGCGTGTCGTCCTTTGGGCGGCGCGCGTTGGCTCGCGTACAGTATTTTGGTCGGGCCATTGGTCGTTCCATTCCCGTATCCTCGAAATCCCGCGCCAAAGATGGATCCGGGATTGTGGTGTCGCCGCTGCCGCACCTCGTTCATGTAGAAATCCCTCTCAGACTCCTTGTTCTTGATCAAGTCGCGTTGGCGCTCCGTCTGATCATTCAGCGCGGCGCTGTAGACCAGGTCGTGCTGCATGTAGCGATCCAGCAGAATCTCATCGTGAACCAAGTGGCTGTTCTCTGGCTCTCCGGGCGTGCGCGACTGGTTGAGTGGGATCTGGGTTCCATCGCGCGACCTTTTCCGGCTGAGGTTGGGGCCACCGTTCATTTGCGCAGCTGCATCGCCTGGTTGACTGTTCTGGCTGTACGCGCTGGGAGTTCCAGCGTTGGATCTGCTCATGCCTGCAGCGACCATGGCCTCCCTGGCCTTCTGCTTGCCTTCACGGATCGCGTCCGAAGCGTCGGGGCCGGATTGCGCGTCGGGCGCGTATCCTCGGTCGCTACCGGGAGGCTGCACTGCGGACATGTGATGCGCGCCATTCCATTGATTGTGCATGGGCTGGGCATTGAAGTGTTGTTGTTGCTGTTGCTGTTGCTGTTGCGGGGTGCCCGACATGGTCTGGCGGAGGACGTGGCTGGGCAGGAGAGGTTGTCGGGGCGCGCGCACGGCGGAGGAGGTGGGTGGTGAGGATATGGTTTATCGGAGCATCAATGGCGGTTGGCGGGTGGTGGTGTTGACGGCGCGCAAATAGCAGAGCGGGTGATGAGCGGTTGAGGCGCGTGGTGTCGAGGGTGGTGTGTAGTCGAAAGCCATCGCTTCGGGCTGGGGAAGCGCTGCTGGTGGCAGAGGCAGAGCGGAGGGTCGCGTGGAGACGAGTGATGCGATGGACGTGGATACGAACACGGCTATAGACACAGTCACGGAGAGAAGGAGAAGAAGAGCTACGGCGTAGTACCTTCGTACAGAAAGAAACCTGGCCAACACGCAAACATCAACATGAACATGAACCCGGCACTCGACCTACCTACCTCGCTCTCGGCGACATCATCCAGAGGCGCTGCGTCACGAACAGCTCCCGTCCTCGACCATTTCCAGCCAGCCAGCCAGAGACTGGCCGATTCTTAGCCGCCAACCTTCTCGCATCAGGAACATGGTGTACATCTTACCTTACCTTGCCGTGATTGCACACAGGCTGAGGTACACGACCATTTACCAAACAAAGGCTGTCAACAAACTCTCCCAACACGTTTGATGCCCATCACATGCACGTGTGACAAGCACTCCTTAGTACGAGGCCAGAAAAGCGGGCAGCGAATCCGCAGAGCCGCCTTGCGAGACACGCATCAATCGTTTCGCCTGCATGAGGGAAGTGCCGAGTGAGGGACGGGCGACAGGAGTCTCACGGATCGATTACCTCCATGTATGGTCTTCAAATGGCCTGCCTGCTGTGCCACTCACAGCTTGGAGGATCGACTTCTATAGGTACTGTTGCATTCTAACACAATCACGTGACGATACTCCTGTGTGGGTGCCGCGCTCAAGGAACTGAAGGTAGAACTCATGTAGAACGCACGAGGCGCCGAAAATTAAACTCACATTTCAAGAATCTGCGCCGGAGCGCCCGCTAACAATAGTGTGAATGGAAGTAAAAAACACCAAGCCCTCTGCCACCTGCCAGTCCCTTTCCTGCCCTGGTTTCGTTTGAGCGTTGCCCAAGTACTACAATGGTACATGTAGTTTGTGGCCTCTTCTCCCTTGTTGCCCACATCTCAGCGATCCATACATGTATGTCGCTGGGAAACAAAAGTCCGACTTTCGCTTTAGATCTCGACCCTCGTAGCCCGCACTCATCGTTCGGAACACACATTTTCGAGCGATCTGGCGGACGAAAGCGGAGGACTCCTGCCCAGTTCATCGGTTTCGAGTTGACACGCCCAGCAAAAGTTCACTCGTTCGTAGTCGCGTGTCACAGAGTGGTTTGCATCTAGAGGAGAGAATCCAGGCGGGTGAAGACGCCCAAGCAAGCCGCAACAACCTAGAAAGTAAATCCACGTTAGCATCCCTTGCTCCTGCTAGAGGAGAATCTCGAGAATCTCAAGAACATACCTCCATCTGCAATTCACGCTCTTGTGACCCGCCGATCTCCTCTCTGATCACTGCGTCCAGGTTGGCACCCATAGCCGCCTGCCCACCTGCCCGTCGTCCAAACGGCCACTGCGAGTACTCGGCCAGCATCTCATCGACTTGTGCAAAAGCTCGCTCACGTGCCTCGTGGCCCAAACTACTCAACGCGTTCTCGAGAACGTTAGCAGCGTACGCTGCGCAGAGCATGGCAATCGTGCGCAGGTAGCGGTAGTCCATTTCCTCGGGGAGCCAGGGTGTGGGAGGCAGGACGACAGTGCGGTTGGTCAGGACGGCGCGGACGCGGCGGCGGATCTCGTCCTTGGCTGTGTTGTCGGTAACGGGGTGCGTAGCCATGTCGAAGAGGAGGAAGTTACGCTTCTCTGTGCGTAGGATACCCTTGTCTACGAGGCCTTTGGCGAGGCGCTCGCGCACTTGTTTGAGTTGGTAGCCGATCTTCATGAGGTTCCATGTCTCGCCTGTTCGATTGAGTGGATATTGTCAGCAAGCTCCTCTTTACTCGTACCGCTGTTCCCCCAAGGTACGCTCCTCGCTCCAGAATAAAAGGGCGAGATCCTCTTACCGCTCATCAAGTCAATCCAAGCGCTCACGCTCATCTTCTCACTGCTCTTCATCATCTTCAGCGCCTCATCCAGCAGCACCTCGCCCGTCAAAGTGTCATCCACAACCTCAATCACCCGATCCGCCAGCGGGAACCTCCGCCTCGAGCTGTCCTTCTGCATGCTAATCCTGCCCCTAAACGCCAGCTCCAGCACAATGCAACCCCGCAGCGCATAGCTGATATTATCGTTCCAGAAGCTGAGGTAGCCCTGCTTGTCTTTGAGGCCCATGAGCAGCACTTCTTCCATGAGCGTGAGCTTGGGCTGCTTCAAGCGCTCCGCGGACTCGCTGATGTCGCGCGGGTCAAAGGCGATTTTGTGCCCGTTGGCGCCGGATTCGTACGCTGTGTCGGGGTTGCGCGAGTCGTCGTTTCGTTTGGGTGCGGGCGAGGACACGCGGCTGCCTTCGTTGTTGTCGTTGGGGTCGGCTGAGGCGCCGCCTGCGCCGCGCCGACGTGTGAGGCCGGAGGACATGTTGTAGGTGTTGCGATGCGAGGAGGAGGGGTTTGCGCTAAATTCTCGAACGAACCAGTGTGTGGGTGGATTTCTTGGGCTGTGTTGTGATATGCGTTCCGGGTCCTGGAGATCTTGGAGAGTGGAGGTGAAGCAAGGAAACTCGATGGCTGTGGTTAAGTAGCGATGGTCGCCTGCCTAGCGCGATCCTGATCCTTCACCAGCTATTTGCTAGAGTCTGTGGGTACCTTGTGCTGGAGAATCAAGAGAGAGTGCTTCACCGGTTGTGACGTTGTTGTTGGCGACTGCTCCTGGAGTAGTTTAACTGGAGTACCTAGTTCAAGCGGGTTGGCGGGGCCTTTGTCGTGTAGCGTGTAGCCAGACCGAGATTAGGTTGCACGAGACATGTCATTGAAAAAGCAACTGCACGGGAATGATCATCAAGTTTGGAGCAGATAATACACATGTATCAGACGCCCAGTTGCCGGGCCAGAATGTACATAAATCGACCTTTATACCAGGTCACGCGCCTCTCCTCCCCACAAGCCGTGTGCGCTCCATACAAAAACATTCACCATCTCAAAATTACATCTAGTGGGCTGTACCTGGGTCAGTATATGCGTTGTTTGCCACACTCAATGAGTACGTACCATCGGGCTGGTGGCAGATGTAGTCCACGGCTTGGGTGACTGTAGCAGAAGTTAGCATGCTGTAGCTTTACATCTCGAATTGCCATTGGAACATACCACTGTGAATTGCGTCGGCCTCCTTGTCGGGGATCTCGATGCTGAACTCCTGCTCAATTGTCAATTCCTGCGTCTCGTTCTCCAGCGTATGGGTATGCGAACCTCCTCAATTGCCATCACAACCTCCACGGTGTCCAGGCTGTCAAGTCCGAGGTCGTTCGTGAAGTGCGAAGAGGCAGAGAGCTAGGGACACGATTAGCTACGTCCCGAAGGCATGCGTTAATGGATTCGTACTTTCGAAGGGTCGGAAACCTGGTGAAACATTTGTCAGTTCTGGCACCTCTCATTCTCGTTCCCTCCACGCATGCGCACCTTGTCGAAGTTCTTGAGGAGATCCAGAATACGGCCGGTGACCTCCTCCTGGTTGAGGCCGGAGCCAGCAGCGTAGCACCTGACGGCGGTGATGCGGCTCACAGGCGCAACTGTCCTGGCGGCGGCGAAAGGAGTAGGGATGGCGCGGCGGAAGGCGGGAGTAGAGTAGGACCTGGCGCTGACCTGGGCGACAGCACGAGCGCTGCGGACGATGGAGGTACGGAACATGGCGGCGGTAATGTGTGTGATGGGGTAGATAATCGGGATGTAGGGTGTATGTGAAGGCTGGTGATGTATGTGTAGCAAGAGCGAAGCGCAAGAGCACTCGCGGGCCGCAAGCAGAGCCAATCGGAAGCACGCTGACCTGCTTCTCAAAGCATCTAGTACTCTCACTGCTCAGAACTCCCTTTGCGCATCACGACCACGCCAGCATATTCTACTTCGGAACTCTCACCTCTCTAACCCAGCAAAACCCTCACAAATACCGTCACGATGTCTGGAATCCTCGGTGGTGTCTACAAGTATGCGCCCGGGCATTGGCCGCGAGTATGCCCGCAGTAGACTGACATTGCTCGTAGCACTCTGATCCGTAGCAACGGCGTCTTCCTCTCCACCATCTTCGTCGGCGCCTTCGCTTCCAACCTGTACGCCGTGTGAAGAAACTGCTGCCGGATTGGACCTGAACTGACAAATCTACAGCATCTTCGATGTCGGCTCCACTGCTATCTGGGACTCCATAAACCGCGGCGTACGTCTGGCCTTTCGCGCATCATCCGGGAGAGTAATGCTGACACAGGGAAACAGCGCCAATGGAAGGACATCAAGCACAAGTACATGGAGGCAGAGGACGACGAGTAAATGCAGCCAGTGAGGTGCTTGAATGGCGTTGAAGAGGGTCGGGGGAAACCCAAGGAGTCGGGCGGTATCATGACACAGCAAGGCCGCGATAAACACAACGGATAGAGTGTTGGGCGACTACTGAGCCGCCACGAAGAGAGAAGGAGGTTATACTGTACCTTGTAGTGATTCTGGAATGCGGACTGTACACTTTTGTTAGACACAGCGGAGCCCTGCAAGCCCACCCTCTCATACATGTAGACCATATTATAACATGCCCATTGATTGCTACGATACGGCCATTCTCATGTGGAAATTGCACATTTCCTGCACGAATGCACATGCACTGCAAATAGATGATCATGTAACCACGCGACGTCATGTCCTAAGGTAATTTGATGTCCCGCAAGTTCGATGGATGGCAGACAGTATGAAAGCCCGTCACTCCTGCTCTCTCGCCACAACTCTTACCTACGATCGAAAGCAAGACCGCGCAAACATCACCTCGACTTACTCACATCCCACTCGCACCAAAGGATCCATCGCAACACATCACAGACCGCCGGTCGGTCCCTTGCAGACTCTATCTTCCCCGCCCTTCTCACGACAGCGCCGTGCAACCGCGCAGAACAATTAGATAGACTGGACGCTTTATCGCATGCTCTGGATTAGCAGGCCCGAACATTTTGCACCTTGCCGGTGTAGTAGCCAGCAGCTATGCTCAACCTCACCAACGACCAGGATCGCCTGCGATACCACCTACTTTCACAACCCCGCCGTTCCAACTACCGATACACCCCGGCCGCCGACAGCGACCTTCGGCAGACTCTCTTCAGATCGCTTGCCGCAAACAACCCGGAAAATCTAAAGTACTTTTTCCCACAAGGACCACCAACAGACGAATCGGAACCATGGTCGCTACGCGCTGCTCAAGGTGCTGTCGATGGCGCAGAGTACCTTCCCTCCGCCAAGGGCACAGCATGTGGGCACATCTTCAAGAGTGGTGAGAGCACCTACGCCTGCAAAACATGCCAGGCGGACGACACATGCGTACTTTGTTCGCGATGCTTCGAATGCAGCGATCATGAAGGCCACCAGGTCTACATCTCCGTGTCGCCCGGTAACAGTGGATGTTGCGACTGTGGAGATAAAGAGGCATGGAAGAAAGACGTACAATGCTCGATACACACTCTGACGGACGACGGAGATGTCAAGTCCAGTGGAAAAGAGAAGGCACCTGCTGCACCTCATGGCTCGCAAGCACCGGCTGAGATTGTGGAAGCTGTTCGCACGACCATCGCTGGAGCCGTGGACTACCTCTGCGATGTCTTCTCTTGCTCGCCTGAGCAGCTACGATTGCCAAAAACAGAGGACTCTATCACGCGTGACGAGAACCTATCAAGACTTACAGCACCATCATTCGGGTGGTCGGACGGTGTCGAGGACGGAGACATCGAGTATGCGGTCATGCTCTGGAACGACGAGAAGCATACTGTGAATGACGTACAAAACCAAGTGGCCATGGCTTGTAAGCAGACTAAGAAGTTTGGCTTAGCCATTGCCTACGAGGTCAACGACAACGGCCGAGCCATCGTGCACCACACGAAGGATGTCTCTGTGGCCGTGAAGATGGCACAGATACTGGAACGTATCAAGATCACCGTGACCGTTCGGTCTTCAAGGGACACCTTCAGGGAGCAGATGTGCGAGACAATCATCGATTGGTTATCTGACATTGGCGGTTGCGCGGTTGGAGACGACCCATATCTACTGAGAAACGTGGTTTGCGAAGAGCTGCTGAGGCCATGGAGGCTTGGCAGCTCGGCCAGTAACAAGGAAATCGGCCAAGAGGGCATTGACGATCACGAAATCGAAGATACCGAGAAGATGCGCAGGAGATACGCCACACTCTTCCGTGCTCCCGTAAACGTCGTCCGCGTTGTTAACACTCAAGAAGACGATGAGGATGACGAGGACGACGAGGACTATGACAGCGATGGAGAATTCGGCCTCAACGAAGACGAAGCCGAAGAGATGGAGATCGAGCTCACGCAGATACCCAGAGCTGCCGCAATGGATGGCGACATGGATGTTGATTTCACCGAGGAAGGCGTTGACGACACAGAAGCGATGGAGGCTGCCCTTGCTGGGTACCCGCCTCCTCCGCCTCCTCCGCCACCAGGCCAAAGGAACCAGATCATGACTCCCACTGAAAGCGAGGACGGCGTGGAAGAGCAAATGCAGCCTGTTTCAGATGCTCCTCATAAGAGTGTTCCCCAGACGCCTCTCGAAAAGGTCACTTACAAGTCTTCGAGGCCGAGCAAGCACTGGTTGCAGAAGCCTGAAGGCTATCAACCGAATCGTCGCCCAAGTGATCCTGCGGAAGACCTTTGGAAGCGCGTGCGATTGGACTGGCTCATCCTATACGACCTCAGATTGTGGAAGACGCTTCGAATCAAGCTGCGACACTTGTACATTACCAATGTGGCGACCATTCCCCACTTCAAACGTGTTTTAGGACTACGCTTTGCCGGGCTGTACACACCGTTGGCAGAGCTTTACCTCGTTGCTGACAGAGAGCCGGATCACAGCATCATCAATCTCAGCGTTCAGATGCTTACTACGCCTTCGATCACTGAAGAAGTCGTGGAGCGAGGCAACTTTTTGACCAACCTTATGGCGATATTGTATACCTTCTTGACAACTCGCCAGGTTGGCTTCCCGGAGAATGTTCAGCCCAAGGCTACGCTTGCATTTGATGCAGGCTCAGTCACCAACCGCAGGATGTTCCATTTCTTCATTGACATGCGATGGCTGTTCCAGTCTGAGTTCATTCACCACAAGATGCGCTCCGAGCCGCGCTACCTTCTCCAATTTTTGGATCTTGTCAAGCTCCACCAGGGCATATGCCCCAATGTACGCGCAGTCGGTGATCACGTGGAGTACGAGTCCGATGCCTGGATCAGCGCCAGTCTGATCATCAAGGAAATTGATCGCTTGAGCAAGGCAGTAGCGTCATCTTTCGAGTGCAAGTCAGCGGAAGTCGATGGAAATCTCCAGCGTGCTATTCGCACCACAGCCCAGGTCACAATGATCAACACTTTCGGCTATGAGCGAAAGCGATTCTTCGCGCACGAGATCAAGGACGACATGGCCTGGCATACAATTGGTCCTTTCGAGGAGAACGGCAGGACGTACAGTGTGCCCAAGTTTGCTGTCTTGAGCGAGGCTATGAGCTTCCATCATCCTATGCACTACTTGCTGTCATGGCTTATCGAGAATGCAAAGAACATGAGCCGCAGAGAAATGCGTGCTTTGTTGCACTTCACACCCGAAGACCTCAAGGATCCGTACAACACCACACGCGGACCTCCCGCACCACAGACACTGACTTCAGACGAGCTTCTCAGCAGCATTTTCGAGCACCCACTTCGTCTTTGCGTCTGGCTTTCGCAGATGAAAGCCAACATGTGGGTGCGTAATGGTATTACTTTGCGACACCAGGCCCACACGTACCGCAGTGTCTCTGTTAGGGACATCAGTTACCAGCGCGACTTGTTCATGCTGCAGGCTGGTCTTTTGCTTTGTGGCTCTGATGACGAGAAGCCTGGAGAGAGATTCCTGGCCCAGATGATCGACCGTTTCGACATCGTTCGGTGGGTGCAGCGCGACTACACCGCTGTAGAGGGCCTTGAAGACTCGCAGAGGATTGATATGCTCGAGGATTTCCTCCATCTGCTCGTAATCGCGCTTTGCGAGCGCGGTAATCTTGCTGTGCCATCCGAGGGCGAAGACCAATTTGACAAGATCCTCCAGCACGACATCGCACACGCGCTATGCTTCAAGCCACTGTCTTTCTCTGACCTCAACACCAGGGTCACAGAGAAGATCGCCGACTCAGACTCTTTCCAGCGCGTACTTGAAGACATGACGGTCTTCCGTGCCCCTGAAGGTATGTCGGACACTGGCACTTTCGAGCTCAAAGCCGAGTTCATCGAGATCGTGGATCCTTACTACGCGCATTATTCGAGAAATCACAGAGAGGAAGCCGAGAACGTGCACAAGAAGCACATGGCTCGCAAGACTGGCAAGAGCCCGGAAGAGATTGTCTTCGAGCCTTGCTTGCAGAGTCTTAAGGGCAGTCTGTTTGAGGAACTGCCTTCCGTGACGAGGACCAGGGTGTTCGCTTCCTTGATTGCCGCCGCATTGCAGTATGCTCTTTCGGCCAAAGAGGTGGCGCCGAAGCTCCAGTCGACTCGTGTCGAGACCTTCCTTCACATGGTTCTCCATCTGTCTCTTGTCGCAGTAATGGAAGATGACGCCGGAGACGCTGATGGCTTCGTCAGCCATGCGGCGTCCATGTCTCACGAGGTCAAGCCAGGATTCAACCAGACGATCGTGTCCATGTTGATGGAGCTGTACGAGGTCGCTGATTACCAGGCTTGCCAGCCGTCCGTTAAGCACATCCTCCACAAGATGCAAGTGAAGCAACCCGAGAGGCTGTCAATGGCGATGGGTCCGCTCAATGCACAGCTTGATCGATCCAACAATGATTCGCCAGCTTCGACCTCCGCAGAAGGTAAGGAGAAGAAGAAGCAGGACGCATTGGCCCGCCAGGCACGCGTGATGGCACAGATGAAACAGCAGCAGAACAGCTTCCTCGCAAATCAGGGGCTGTCCGGATACGACGACGACGAAGATTTCGAAGAACTCGAGAATGAAATGGGCTTCGAACAGGAGCCTGAGAGTATGACTGAGCAAAGGAAGGTTTGGGACTTCCCGAGTGGCACATGCATATTATGCCAAGAAGGGACCGACGATCACAAGCTCTTCGGTACCTTTGCGTTTCTCGGCGAGAGCAACATTCTGCGTTCGACACCTGTGGACGACCCAGACTTCGTTGAGGAAGTCCTCGAGGTGCCTGAGAGCCTTGACCAATCTGCGGACCATCTCCGACCTTTCGGAGTAGCTGGCAAGAACAAGCAAACTGTGCACAAGACCACTGGCGATGGCAAGATTGCTAAGATCGAGCGTCAAGGCCTCTCCAAAGGCTTCCCTCACGCAGAGCACAGCACAAGGGGCCCTGTGTCCTCTAGTTGCGGACACATCATGCACTACAACTGCTTCGAGCTGTATTTGACTGCCACACAACGACGACACCAGACACAAATTGCCCGTAGCCAGCCAGAGACTATCGCGCTCAAGGAATTCATCTGCCCTCTTTGCAAAGCACTTGGCAACACATTCCTGCCCATCGTCTGGAAAGGCAAGCAGTGTGCCCATGATCATGAGCTTCACGCAGCGAAGGGCTTCGAAGACTGGCTAGTAGAGAGCGCAACCACATATGCACCCGACCTTTCGTGGTTGGAAACGCCGGACCACATTCCCTATCTCCAGCAGCATAAATTAGAGACCTACAAGACCCACTCGGCTGAGTATGTCGACAACAATTTCGGTTCGGTCCTCGCAGCTGCACTTCAAGGCGAGCCAGATGATCGTGGTTCTCCGTCTGAAGATGCGCCTCGCTATTCTCTAAGGCGTGGCCTCAGTCTGTCGTCTTGGTTCAATTTCGACCGATCAGATCCTCCACAAGATGGCTCTGATGCGCCACCTGGTTGGAACCACCCTAGTGGTGATCCCGTACCGCCCTTGTTTGAGCTGGTGAAAGCCTATCTCCGGATCGATGAGACCATGGCTGTCAACAAGCTGCAAATGCCAGCAAAGGCCGCTGAAGATGGCGGCGAGATCAATCACGTCTATCCTCTATCCAGAGCCCTCGGATTCACCATCAGTGCCCTGGAGATTCAAATGCGCGGTACATCAACAAACCCAATGAGCCCTTCACTAGTCGGTGATCTCTCCGAGCAAAACTTGACGCACCTTCGCATCGTGTCGGAGACGCTCGAGTCTTACGTCGCCATGAAGGTGTTGCGCAGCACTGTGGGCAACGGAGTTTCTCGAGAGCTGGCAATGAGAAGAGACGTCATGTCTGCTCAGCTCTTCGGTGTTGAGTCGGAATACACCATGATCGACCTTCGCACTTACGCTGGTAAGCTCCTTGTCGAAGATGACGTCTTCCTGTTCTTTGCGGATTGGCTCGCATTCTTCGCCCCCAGTGTGGCAGAAGCGCCCAACGTCCTGGAGGTCTGTCTCTGGGCGGAGGTTGTCAAGGTTGTACGCACCTATGTTGATCTTCTGAAAGATGGAGTAATCCCGACGCCCGGGGAGGCCGCATTGAGCAGCGTGGCCGTGACCGAAGAATTCGCCGCTGCTGTACACGATCTGTACACGAACGACAAACGTGCAGCGCAGTCCTCACAGCCTCTGTCTCTTGCGCAGCTCAAGGTCCTTCGCCTGCTTGTCGAGAAATACGTCTTGACATTCCTCCGCAAGTGCATCGTGCTGATGCATGTCAAATATGGCCTGGAGTTTGAGAGCACGCACGATCTCGACCACGAAGCACCCGAGCTCTCCCGCCTGACCAAGCTTCTTCACATCCCGACCTTGGACGCGTTATTCGCAGTCTCCGTGTCACGCACACCTGCAGGCGCAAGACTCCAAACCCTTTCCCACCGCTGGATCGCACAAGCCAATGCCGCGACTGAGCACACCACTATCCCAGTGAAAATCGCCCTCCCGCACCCCAGCATCTACGAGCTCGTCGGTCTGCCCAAGAACTACGACACACTAACCGAGGAGGCGATCAAGCGCAAATGCCCGACGACCGGCAAAGAAATCACCGATCCTGCCGTCTGCCTCTTCTGCGCCGCCATCTTCTGCTCGCAGGCCACCTGCTGCATGAAAGGGCCCGAGCACAGCCAGCGCGGCGGCTGCTGGCAGCACATGCAGCAGTGCGGCGGCCGCGTCGGAGTCTTCATCAACATCCGCAAGTGCATGGTGCTCTTCCTGCACGAGCCGATGAGCGGCAGCTTCGCGCACGCACCGTACCTCGATCGCCACGGCGAGCCGGACCCGACTCTGCGCCGCCATCACCAGCTGTTCCTCAACCAGAAGAGGTACGATAAGCTGATGCGGGAGGTTTGGCTGGGCCACGGGATCCAGACTTTCATCAGCAGGAAGCTGGAGGCGGATATCAACCCTGGGGGTTGGGAGACGCTTTGACTTTGGACTATGCGCGTGATGACTTGAGTGAGTCGATGGGAGCGTTCTGTTGTTGGCGATCGGGGATTGTTACTACAAGTGGGGTTTCACTTGCTTTGGAGTTTGTTTTCTATCACTTCTTTTCGTACATGCGAGAGCTTTGTGTCTCTCGTCTTTCTAGTGGTGGGTGGCGGATGGTGTGCATTGGGGCCCGGAGTTGGAGTTGGAGATGGGGTACGTTCGTTCGTTCATGTCAGCATGCCGTATGTGCGTGCGTTGTTCGCGTCGCTTACGACGGTTGTTCACTACACGAGCAATGAAGACCATAACATACAACCAATCGCATGCTAGCAACACTTTCACGTCTCGACCTCCCTCAGCTCATGATAAATTTTGTCTGTCAACATAGTGGTATCAGCAACTTTCGTGCATCGAAATGATTCTGGTGCTAATGAGACGCTAGATAGAAATCACGAGTATCTCACCGCAGCACGATCTCGTAAGTGGTGATATTCTGAACATGTCAGTGCCGGTGAGATCGTGCGTTCGACAAATGTTTGCCTATACGGAGGTACAGCTTCGTCTTGACATGTATGTTCCTGTCGATATGTAGATCGAGCACGATGTGACTTCGAGGTGAGGCCTATCGGATAATTGGAAGATCCATGGTATTATCATCATGCCTACAGGTCAATGTCACATTATCACGATAAAGTGATATGGTAGTTTAGTCCAGGTCTGATCGAGGTGAGCATACTTTGAGGGTTAGGGTTGGGGTTATAATCCGAAGACAGTGATCGATACGATCCGAAATAAATGGAAGCGATTGTGAGGTAGAATGTGTTATAGGAGACCAGATTCCCTCATGTGATGATGTAAAAGGGTATGCAACTGTTGAAGTGACGATGCGCTCAATGAATAAACCGTTTCAGTTCCTTCCAATCGTCGCCACCCGCTTCCTACCAGCTGGCCTTATACAGAAACAGGTTTGCACCTCGCCACCGCACGTGTTACACAATATATCGTACTGTATTTAGAAAGAGCGAAACTAAACACGGTACATGTACCCAAACCACCAAACACCACCACCATCAGACCTCCGGTGATCCCACGCCAACAAAAACACAACCATGCGCCACCCAACAACCACCCTGCTCGCCCTAGCAGCAGCAACAACAACAATACTCCCAACAACCCTCGCCGCCGCCGCCCGCAAAACCCCCGCCGACGCAGTCCTGCTCTCCAACATCAAAACCCTCACCCTGCACGCCGGCCGCCAAACAACCTCCCGCCGCGGCCCCGCGGTGCCCCAACTCGAGTGCGTGGGCGGCAACGCCCGGGGCCTGCACAGCGTCGACGTGATGCGCTGTACCAACGCGGGAGCCGACTACGGCCCCGAAGACGTGCAGTGGACTTGCCAGGCCAGCTTGCCGGCGGAGTTTAAACTGGGGAGCACGGAGGTTGTTTGCGAGGGGTATGCGAGTGCGGAGGATCCGTTTGTGTTGAAGGGGAGTTGCGGGGTGGAGTATAGATTGGTTTTGACGGAGGCGGGGGAGGGGAGGTTTGGGGAGGGGGTTGTTGATGAGGATAATAACGGTTATTATGGTGGGGGAAGTGGTGGGAGGAAGGGGAAGGGTGGGATGGGGGAGATGTTGTTTACGGTTGTGTTTTGGGCGATTTTCTTGGGTGAGAGATTTCCCTTTCCTTTTCTTTTTGCTTGCTTACTTTTCGATATGTTCAAAAGCTGATCGGGTTTCACAGGTATCGTCGGTCTGATCGCTAAATCAATCTGGACTGGTGGCGGAGGAGGCAACAATGGTGTTGGTCGAAGACCTGGCAATGGCTGGGGCGGAGGGTACGGTGGTGGCGGCGACGAAGACGGCCACGACGATCCACCACCGCCCTACTCTCAATCGCCACCGTATTCGAAGCAAAACTCGCGCTCGACGCCCAGCTCCTCAGCCTGGCGGCCTGGATTGTTCACCGGCGCCGCCGCAGGCGCAGCTGCTGGATACGCTATGGGGAGTCGCAACAACAACAACAACAACCGCGGACCCAGCACAGGGCAAGCCGGCCCATCAAACTGGTTTGGCAACAGCAACAGCGGAGCAGGCTCTTCGCGCTCGTCCTTTGGGGGAGGTGGAGGGTCGTCGGCTTCTCCACCGTCTAGCGGCGGCGGGGCAAGATATGAATCTACGGGCTTTGGCGGGAGTCGCAGGCGGTAGATGGGAGATGGAGTGCAAAGGAATAGGGAAAGGCAGCATTCACATTAGGCATATAGATCGGACGACATGGGTGGAAAAAAGATATGAAACGCGAGTAAAACGACACGAACAACTGCCGTGCCTTTTGGGTTTTCGAACAAGCTCCAAAAGGAACCTTTCAATCGGAAACGTACCTGGAATTGCTGACTGAGCAGTGGACTTGAACAACCCTGCAATTAAGCACCATTATTTCAATCGTAGAAGCTGGATCCCGGACATAAGAATCACTACTGACTTAGGACCACTGACTCGACAGCCGAAACAAGGGTTTGCGTGCCCCCCGCCGCGGAGAGCAAGGTAAGGTAAGGTAGTCGAATGTCGAAGCGAGTCGTGAAAAGAAAAGAGCATGTGGCAGCCCTATCTGACATGCACCTATTTCTCCGCACTGCTCCACAACCGGACTCGAGAAAATCGAGGAAATTCCCCATGGGACATGTTCGATAGTTGCGAGGTGAGGAGGAGGAGGAAGAAGATTGTTCCACCATGGTGGTGCGGCGGTGCGGTGCTTGTGCGGGTTAGACTATGCGGGCATCCTTTTCTTGATCTTTTGCCTCGTTTTTTTTTCTCTCTTTGCCTTGAATCATGCTTCACCGCAGTAGGTTGTAGTTCCTGCCCCCTGCCTGCTGTTGCTACACATGCATACGGGTGGTATACCCGCCTCGGATGTCACCGGGTAGTAGTTTCTCGTGCGATTCCCCGTTCACACACCATGTCTGCCACGCGGTCGGTGAAGCGCAAGAAGAGGTTACCCACACACACCACATGTCAGACTACCATGTACCTACTACGTGGATGGAGATCGCCGAGAGCCGCAACACTACTTTTCGTAGTAGTTCGACTGTGCCACCACTGCCGGATTCTGGTAAAACGGCGAGGTACCAGTACCAACCTTTCATTATTTGTGTGTTCGTGGGGTTCCACATGGCCAGGGCGGAACTCTCGCTCGCTGGCTACCTGCAAAAGTGCCGGCGCCCAGCCAAGGGGAGCAAGCGGTAGTTGGCGGTCGAGAATACGGGTACGACTGGAAATGATGATAGCGTGGCGTGGCATGAGACAAAGAAGGGTGATGCCGTGACGGGAACTTTTTGTCTGTTGTTCTTTTTTGTCTCGGTGATGTGTCATTCTGTCATTCTGTCATGGAAAGAAAGCTTGGAGGCTTGGAAGGGAAAAGGAAGATGCCATGTGGAGGACGTCACGAATTCCATTGTTTAGTCAGATTACAGTATTGGAAGGCTGGACTGGACTGGACGATTCGGGAGGCGTGCCAATTTTTGTTATTTTTGAGCGGAGTGTTTCGCTTTTGGAATTGGCAGTAGCAGTGAAGGAGAGTACCGTGTTGTGAATACAATATGGAATTTAGAGCGAGATGGGAACGGAAATGGGCTTGTTCCTCCATCGGAGATCATGGAGTCACAGTAGGATTCCCATTATGATTTCCTCAACGAAAAATCGCAAAAGACGAGATCCATAACTATCGGAATCCGCCTCCAATTTCGCGCGACACGTGAAGAAAAGCCCTAAGCGATCCTGCTAGCTCTCGCCAGAAGTCACTTAGCGAGATCAGTACTAACTCTAGGTCTACTCGGATGCCGGCACGAGCGGTCAGTAGATTTCGCTAGATTCGCTACAGGGCATGAGCACGCAAAAGCGCGCATAGCAAACCTTGTTGCGACGGTTGGCGGACGACGACGTGCAGAAGGAAGTCCCGAACTGCTGTTCCAAGACAAAGTACCGAAAAAGGGCCCGCACACGGCCGCGTGATTTCAGGTGAGTTGGTGCAGAACAGCAGGGCCAGGTGGTGGCAATAATCTAGCTCGAAGCAGTATGAAAGCCAAGAGTCTAACGATCTTAAGGCTGCGCCTTTAAGATTTGGGCGGCTCGCCGGGCGGAGACAGTTAAGCACATGATGCTGGAGAGGATTTAATACGTTGTCCAGTCAGAGGTGAGAGAGGGACCCGCAGGAGCAACGATAATGTAAGGTTAGCACGTAGCTTAAGCGAAGTGGTATGTAGGGAGAGCAAGTGCGGTTGTAGTATTGTCTTGGACACGAGGGCGAAAAAGGACCGATTGTGCCATGGGGAGGCGACGAGGCCCATGGAGGAGAACGAGGGGATTTCGCGCACCGCCCTCTTCTCCATAAACAGAGCGGAGTCTGTGGTGGTGGAGCTTCTTGAATCTGGCCTCGGTCTGTTTTGTGTGTAACCCTCGTTTTTGCTCGTTTTGCTTTTCTCCAGTCCTGCCACGAGCGAACGAGCCTCTCCGCGCCTCTGGCCCGTCGCGCCGTCTTGCGTAGTCTTCCGTGTCTTCTGCCAACCAGTCGTCTGCTTCGGCACGCTGTCCCAACTCAGCTAGAGCAGCACCACCACGCCGCTGCACGCCAATTCCTTCCAGAAAAATGCCCCTCAAGCACGCACTCCAGACTCCGGCACCCCACAACAACGCCTCCCCCCAGCCTTCACGAATCACGACTAATTGTAGCTTCTACCCGTCACGCTCGCCGCCTGCTCCACAGCAGCAGTGCTTGAGCCGCACTTCAGGCTTGGGCACGCCGCGAGCACGGCGCATGTCCTGGACGTCGCTCGCGGCGGCACAGCATACCTAGCAGTAGTAGTCCTCGCTGCAACCAGCGAGATCGGTGTGTGCCGTGAGCGGCGGTGGTGCCACATGTCAGGGTAGCACCCGAGCGACCGGCCAATTCCTCTCGTGTTGTGACGACCGCCGGAGATGATTTGCTATGCGCCATGCGGGCCGAGATGAGAGGCTTTCGCTGCTCTGAGGTCTGCTCCTCTGCTTTGCCGCTGGGGTTGCAGTCGTAGATGCGGCTGACAGGCGCGCTGAGATGGGGTTGCCCGGTGACTCGCGTGGAATTCGAGTGCGACGCAACCAACACCAGCCAAAACTCCCCGGTGTGCCTGATCGCGATGCATGGGATGTTATTTCGCGCCTTGCCGCATGGAGCGCAGCCCTAGGTATCTGACATGTGCAAGACCAGGCGAGTAGCTAGCAGCTTACAGTGGATGTGGACCCGACATGGCTTTGCCTGGGAGGATCTGTGATCTGTAATCTGCGGCGCCAGCGCCAGTGGCACCCGGGGATTGCCAGTGCCGTTCGATGCATCAAGCAGAAACAGAACGCAGCAGCAGCAGACCGGAGCGCAACAAACCATGATGACGACGGCAATCTCGCCACTGTTGACACAATAATGGTTCGATGCGCTCAGAGAAACAATGGAATCGATTGGCAGCGTGACCAGAAGCGTCAGGGAGCCGTTGTACGATCTGGGACAAAACCCCAGACTCGGTACGGGTACGAGAGCAGCGGTGCGGAGAGCCATGTGCCAGTTGTACCCTACATGTATGCACAAATGTCTCTACCTGACAACGGCTTGGCTTGTGCTGTGCTGGGAGGATTGTTGATCACTTACATGTATGTACCTAGTGATTGAGGTAGCTCGTGAAGACGACAATGGAAACAACAGTAGGAATGTCATTTAGGCCAATCGTCCAAAACCCCCGTTCGCATATCGATCGCATGCTTGTCTCATGTGTATACCACTACTACTACAATCTGTATGATACTCATATGCATCTAAGCTCAATTCACTTAACTTACAGTACTACCATGAAGGCTAACGGAGATTCGCTTGCTGGCGCGACCAGCGTTAGGGTGGCGCCACGTCCTGTACTAGCTCGCCCCACAGACCAATGAAGTGAGGCCAGGCATGGTCGCGGCCGCAAAGGACCAGGCTCACGTGCCATCGCGCCTTCTCCAAATGGGGAGCCCCGCATTGTCTGCTTGCTCTCGAACGCCTCACATGCTGTGCGCCGCTGTTGCTGCAAGGCCCTGGTCTGCTGCCATAAAGACTCACTGCCCTCCCTCATTGTCGTCGTTTTTGTTTTCCTCGTCCACTCACCACCACACCACTCCTCCACCAACCTACAGGCCATTGCCTCTTTCTTCGGTACAGCACTACCGGTCTCACTCGCTCTCGACCTGTGCCTGCCTCACCTGTCAACTTAACACCACCCTCCATACTCACCTCATCTACACACACCAACAGTCAACACAACAATGGAGAAGACCGGCGACGACGTCGCCACCTCGACCCCGGTCGTTCCGGCCACTCGGGGTCTCGCCGCAACCGACGATGTTGAGCGCATCGAGGCTCCCGTCACCTGGAAGGCCTACCTGATGTGCGCTTTCGCCTCGTTCGGTGGTATCTTCTTCGGTTACGACTCCGGTTACATCAACGGTGTCACTGGATCCCGCGTCTTCATCACCCTCGTCGAGGGTGAGGCTCACGTCGCCGCTCAGCTCGCCGCGAACGTGACCCCCTCACTCACTGGTAGCAACTTGTCTCTGATCACCTCCATTCTCTCTGCCGGTACCTTCTTCGGTGCTCTCATCGCTGGTGACGCCGCCGACATCATTGGTCGCAAGTGGACCGTCGTCCTTGGTTGCGGTATCTACATCGTTGGTAAGTGAAATCGATTTGAACCCACCCGAACCCTACTAACCATCGATCAGGTGTCGTTCTTCAAACTGCCTCTGCTGGTCTCGGTCTGATCGTTGCTGGTCGTCTCATCGCCGGTATCGGTGTCGGTTTTGAGTCCGCCATTGTCATCCTGTACATGTCTGAGATTTGCCCCAAGAAAGTTCGTGGCGCCCTCGTTGCTGGCTACCAATTCGCCATCACCCTCGGTCTCCTCATCGCCGCCTGCGTCAACTACGGCGTTCAAGACCGTGGTGACCGCAGCGAGTACCGCATTCCCATCGGCATCCAATTTGCTTGGGGTGTCATCCTCGGTGGTGGTATTGCATGCCTTCCCGACTCCCCGAGATACTTCGTCAAGCGTGGCCGCGTCGAGAAGGCTCGCGACTCCCTCGCCAGACTCCGTGGTCAGCCCAAGGACAGCGAGTACGTCGAGGCAGAGCTCTCCGAGATTGTTGCCAACGAGGAATACGAGCGCTCCATCATCCCCGCTGGTGGCTGGTACCAGGGCTGGGCCAACTGCTTCCGTGGCTCCGTCTTCAAGTCCAACTCCAACCTGCGCAAGACCATCCTCGGAACCTCCATGCAGATGATGCAACAGTGGACCGGTGTCAACTTCATCTTCTACTACTCCACCCCCTTCCTGGCCTCGACCGGCGCCATCAGCAACACCTTCCTGATCTCCCTGGTCTTCACCCTCGTCAACGTCTGCTCCACTCCCATCTCCTTCTACACCGTTGAGAAGTTCGGACGTCGTCCTCTGCTCGTCTGGGGTGCTCTTGGCATGTTGATCTGCCAGTTCCTTGTTGCCATTATCGGTGTCACCGTCGGCTTCAACAAGACCTATGTCAACGCTGCTGGCGATACTCGCGCTGTTAACATCTCCGCCGTCAACGCCCAGATTGCCTTTATCGCTATCTTCATCTTCTTCTTCGCCAGCACCTGGGGTCCCGGTGCCTGGATTGTCATCGGCGAGATCTTCCCTCTCCCCATCCGCTCTCGCGGTGTTGCTCTTTCCACTGCCTCCAACTGGCTCTGGAACACCATCATCGCTGTCATCACCCCTTACATGGTCGGCACTGACGAGGGCAACCTCAAGTCTTCTGTCTTCTTCATTTGGGGAGGCTTGTGCACGTGCGCCTTCGTCTACGCCTGGTTCCTCGTTCCCGAGACCAAGGGTCTGTCCCTCGAGCAGGTCGACAAGATGATGGAGGAGACCACCCCTCGCACTTCTGCCAAGTGGAAGCCTCACAGCACCTACGCCTCCGAGATTGGCATGAAGAACGGTGCCAAGCTGGGCACGGACATCACCGAGGACGTCGAGCGCAAGGGCTCCGTCTTCTAGATACCCCGCGCGGAAGGCCGGTCTTTCGTAGCTACCCTCTCACAAAGTCGAGAGATTCTTCTCTCTTCTTTTTTTTCTCTTTACTCTCGCGACAGCATGCAGGGATGAAATTAGTTTTTAATCAGTTTGTTCGGTTGGGTTCGGATGCGATGTTGTGGATACTGATCGTTTTCCCCTGGTTTCTTCCAAACGGGGCGGGGACGGACTTGGCATAACTTTCAGCACATTTACAAACAATACCCGACAGACGAGATACGATACGAAAGCATTGTATGACAGAAATGAAATATTTGCAAAGCTTCAATTTATTTTACTTGTCCTCTTTCATGTTGCCAGTCGCTTGTCTCGTAGTACGAAGTTTTGCCTCACTACTCTAAAGCTTGCAAAATACAGTAGTGTAAGGATTCAATAGCGGAAGTCTATACCCTACGCGTCTCACAAGCCTCTGGAAACCAGCTATTGTAGTATTCACGATACTGATTCTAGGTAAGTGATCAAGCCGTGTTTCTGAGGAGGTACCTACATGTATGCAGCTGATTACCAGCCCAAACTCCCTCCTCTCTCCTCCTCCTCCTCCTCCACCAAAAGCTGAGCTTCGAATTGCAGCCAGCAGCTCGGCGGAAGGATTGCCTCGTGAGCCGTCCGGCCTGCATGGTGTGCTCTCGACCTCCATCTCATCAATCCAATCTATCGCCTTCCTCGGCTGTACAATTCGTGGCTTGAAGGATCGCAGCTGACCATCCCCAAGAACGTCAGCAACATTAGTCTTTTGTCCGTGACCCTTGACTACAATCATTTACTCAGCTGCCGTTCGCTTGCGCGTTGAGCATCGGCGTGAAACGCGCTTCTCTGTACTGTACAGTACTGGTTTCTGGCCGTCGCGCATTATTGGTGACGATGTTCTCGCTCACGGCAGAGCACCCTGTGCTGGCCGCTCTTGGCCTTTTGCTCGTGGGGTGGTTCGCGGCGTTTTTACGCAGGGGCTATAAGGTCCGCAAGACCTTTCACGGGCAGGTAATATTTAGGCAGTCCCTTATTGATCGTGGTACGCTCTTAGACTGACGATGTTCTAGTCAGGACCACCGCATTCTTGGCTATGGGGTCACTTGCAGGTGATGGGCGAGATGATGGGGGATGGGAGGATCCCGACCATGGCGCATCCTCACGGTCAGTTGCCGCTGCTTCTCACTGGTAAACACAGGTAGTGATGGTTTCGAAGAGACTGACCGGCAGAACGAACAGTCCTCCCGCTGCACATCCGCGAAAAGTACAACCTGGGCCCTTACTTCTACATCGACCTCTGGCCCATCGCCGACCCTTTCCTCGCTGTCTTTGAGCCCGATCTGGCGGCCCAGTTCACCACGGACTACTCGACTCCCAAGTTCGGAGCTTACCTGGACTTCATGGTGCCTCTTGCGGGCCATGGGGATATGGTGTCTAGTAGCGGGCCGCATTGGAAGAAGTGGCGCAGCATTTTCAATCCTGGGTTCGCTGGTGGCCATCTGATGACTCTGGTTCCTGGGATTGTGGATCAGGTTGCGATCTTTGTTGAGAGGCTGTCAGAGCTGTCGAGTGGGAAGGAACCTTTCAGGCTGGAAGAAATCGCGACGAGGTAAGTTCCTGGTGGTCTCTGGATACAGGAAGTGGAGATGCTGATGTTTATACACCGAACAGATTGACGGTAGATGTCATCGGCAAGGTTGTCCTTGACATGCAGCTGAACACGCAGCGAGCGGACAATCCGATGGTGTCTGCTCTGCGTGAGCAGGTGCACTTGGTCCCGAACCAGGGCACTTTGAACCCTTTTGCTGGATGGTCGCCAGTTGGAATCTATCAGAGATGGAGAAACGGCCGCATCATGACCGACTACATAGGCCAAGTCCTCGAAGACCGCTTTGCCAGCCAGAAAAGCGAGCAGTCAGAAAAGAAGAAGGCTCGAAAGCGCACCATGATTGATTTGGCACTCGAGAGCTACCGCAGCCAGACCACGGCTTCCGCAATCAAGACAGAAGGTCTCGATCCCGACTTCAAGAAAAACGCAATCACTCAGATCCGCGTGTTCATCTTCGCCGGCCACGACACGACTTCGAGCGCAATCTGCTACGCCGTCTACCTCCTCCAAAAGCACCCCGAAACCCTCGCCCGCATCAGAGCAGAGCACGACAAGATCCTCGGCCCGCCCGAACAAGCGGCAGAACAGATCAGAGCAGACCCGTACATCGTCAACAAGCTCGAGTACACCAACGCCGTCGTCAAGGAAGCCCTCCGCCTCTTCCCTGCAGCCTCGGGCCTGCGCACCCCGGACAGCAACCTCATCCTCCGCGACCCCAGCACCGGCGCCCACCTCCCCACCATCCCCGGCATGCTCCTCTGGGTCAACCACTACGGTCTACACCGCGACAAGACCGTCTGGGGCCCTGGCGCCAACAACTTCGACCCGTCTCGCTTCTTGCCTGAGAACGCAACCACTTTGTCGGAGGCGCATTATAGGCCCTTTGAGCGCGGCGTGCGGAGTTGCATCGGGCAGGAGTTGGCTATGATCGAGGCGCGGATTGCCCTGGCGCTTGTGGCGAGGAAGTTTGATTTCAAGCCTGCGTTTGCGGCGCTGGAGATGTTGGCGAAGGACGGGAGCAAGTATGCGCAGGATCCGAAGTGGAGGCAGGGGAGGCAGGATTTGGATGGGGAGGTTGCTTACCCGGTTCTTATTGGGAGTTCGAAGCCGCGGGAAGGGATGCCGATGTGGGTGGAGGAGAGGGCTTGATCTTGGTGTTTTTTTTTTGAGAATCTTTTGTTCGTATTCCGATATGGGTTGTGTGAGACGCTTGCTTAGGTGTAGTGGGCGACATTGACGAGGATTCCAGCATTTTCTTCCCCTTGTTTCCAAGTTGCTTTCATTGATCTTCGAAAGGTTCCAAACAAAAGCCCGCTATTGAATCAAGATCATTAGTTATATTGCAACGATGAGAATATAGTCCTTAATGCACATGATTTGAACCAGCTCTTAACTTTATATAACAGCGCAAACCTCATAACACCACCTTGAACCAATGTAGACGCAGGGATCTCAAGACGTCACTTCCCCTTGACATTCGTCGCAGTCCCCAGAGCAAAGCTACCGCCCTCAGCAACCGGCCAGTCATCCACCTTCAGCCAGAAAGCCTCGTGTGCAGGCCGTCCACGCAACATGCCTCCAAGATCCAGCGGATCGACAAAAGTTTCCCACTTCGACCTAGTATCGATCCAGCCTGGACCCATGCGCTCGGTAACAGCGTCGAAATCGAGGTAGCGGTTGGGACTGCTAGGAAGTAGCCGACCGGGGTGCACGAGATTGATCCAGAAGGTGTACAGCACCATGGGAGCGCCCTCGAAAGCGTACAAGTACCACTCGTGGCGGACGATGAATCGACAGAGGTCATCGTTACAATCCGTGGTGGTGTAGACTGCGAACGCCTCTATGGCGCGGAAGATACAGCGGATCAAGACGAGGGTCGATGTGCCATAAAGCATGATGCAGACTGCTCGCACGTTGGGCGTGAGCATGCGGTGTCGGACGCATCGTCGGTGGATCAACACCACCAGACTGGCGAAGATGATCTCGACTACACCTTGCAGGACGAGCGAGATGCTGATCAGCGTGCCGCCGGTGATGGCTTTGGATGGATTCTTGATCGACGCGGTTGCATAATTGGAAGCGCCTGCTCCTGTGAGACTCTCGACGGCAACTCCAAGGTAGATGAAGACGATCATGACTCGGCCGGGATGTAGTGGGGCGTGCATGGGGAGGTATCGCATCAAGCGGCCGAGCACGTTGTATGCGGTTGCTGAGTAGATGGGCGGGCCTGCCAGGATCAAGACTGACTGGCAGATGTACAAGTTCACGTTGGCTGGGTCATATGATGAAAGGCATCGAAGGACCCATCCAGTGAAAAACACCAAGCCTGCCCATGTCATGAAGAACGTGACCTTCCAGGATTTGTAGCGGCTATGAAAGTGTCAGTAGATTGCTTGAGAACTTCAACCTCGTCGACACTGACAAGTTCTGTATGATATGCAGCACCAGAGACAATCCAATTAGTGCAGCGAAGACAGCCGGAAGGACATGGCTTGGCTCGTAGGCATAGATCGAGGCATCTGTCAAAGATTCATCTCGCCTGGACATGGTTGAATAGCGTAGATTGATTGGGAGAGTAAATGAGTGTTGACTTCTCACATAATTCGACTATACAGTCGAGCCAAGTACTTATATGTCGATTCTCATCTGAACCTGAACCAGTAGCAAGCCCATGCAGCTGCGCCTGCCATCAACATAGCGACCCTGGCGGCGTGAGAGACCTATTGTGGACTAGTGAATCCTGCAAGTTGACTAATGATCCTTTCATGGGCAGCTATGCGCCAGAGGAGAATGACTGGACACTGCTCTTTGGCAGACGACAGCATAGCGATCAGGTTGCGATCCTTCAAACTTCATGATTGGTCGTGAGCATTAGCAACGAGATTCTCTGGCACAGATTCGTTCTTGGACATAGAACGTGCTACCTCTCAGGCGCAGTGTTTGCCGGTTGAGGTCGGGATTTTAGATTGGAGCGCAACATCCTGCTGCTTTAGGTCTAGCGCAGTGAACAGGCAGAAGCTTGATGGGAAGTCTTAGCACTGCGCCTCACTCACAAGCCCTCGTGGCCCATTCCTCAGCCTTGTACTCAATCGCTGGGCGAGCGATCGGCATCGATTGCCAGCAAGGCTTAGTAGCTTAGTAGGTCGCAGTAGAAGGGCTGCAAGTGGAAGACATTCCCCAGATGATGCCACGTCCTAGTGGGCGATTGATCTCGTCTGTGATCTTGTTAAAAATGGTACTGTTGCTTCATTTCTTCGACGCTAGATCTTGTCAGCATCGTGGGGGATATGCCAGGCTATGTGAGATGTGCCATGTATCATGCAATACTCCACTGCACACATTGAAGTAGTCGTGATGGGATAGGCGAATGTTTACAGCATTCGGTAAAGAAAGACGTGAAGCAGGACCCTGATCTGCGCCTGCGCTCGGCGCGATCCGAAAACGTGGGATGTCGTCATCACGGCAGCCTAAATCGAGACGCCGCCTTTCACGTGGGAAGGTACTTCTCACTTTGCTTCCATGCTGACACACAATCTCTGCCCTACACCATCCAATCTTCGATTAACTCTACATCCTGAACCATCAACACACCACCAACCATGGCAGGCAACGAGCGACCCACAACGCCCCCACGAGCGCCAGCTCCCAACACAGCCATCACGCCCGAACAAGTACGGCGCATGGAAGAAGCCCGCCTCAAAGCCAAAGCACTACGCTCCCAACACCAACAGCAAGCCCAGTCATCCCGCCCCTCAACACGCTCCCAAAATGTCCAAACAGCCCAAATCGCAGGCCAAAAGCGACCAGCGCCCACCGCAGTCCCATCAACCGTCCGAGACGCCCGCGGCGACTCAAACAGCAACAATGGCCTCTCCGCCCCCAACGACACCTCCATCCGCCCCGCGCGCAAGTTCCAGAAATTCGTCGAATACGACTTCAGCAAAATGACAGACACCAAAGGCGGCTTCATGTCGCAGGAAGACGACCCGGGGAACCGAACCCTGCACTCCGCCGGAGGAGCAGCGGCAGGGGACGAAAGCAGCGGCAAACCGCCCGGAATGTCGCTGAAAGAATGGGAAGCGCAGCAACTCCGCAAGAAACTCCGCGACCGGCGCGAGGGGCCTTTCGAGCCCGGCCTGTCGGTTCTCAACAGCGATCGCAAGAAGTGCAGGGAGTGCGGCAGCTTGGAGATCGATTGGCAGTTTGACGAGTTCTTGCAGACGCAGGTGTGCCATACGTGCAAGGAGAAGATGCCGGAGAAGTACAGTCTTCTGACCAAGACCGAGGCCAAGGAGGACTACTTGCTTACGGATCCGGAGTTGAGGGATGAGGGCTTGCTGCCGAGGATGACGAAGCCGAATCCCCACAAGAGCACGTGGAATGATATGATGCTGTTTATGCGGTTCCAGGTCGAGGAGTATGCGTTTAGCGAGAAGAAGTGGGGGAGTGCAGAGAAGTTGGACGAAGAGTTTGAGAGGCGGTTGAAGGAGACGAAGGAGCGGAAGGAGAAGAAGTTTAAGAATAAGCTCAATGAGCTGAAGAAGAGGACGAGAGTAGATGCGTACAAGAAGGGCAGGGCAGGAGGCGGCGGTGAATTCGGAGACGTTATGGGTAAAGTCAAGCACGAGCACGAGTGGGGTCGCAGTGTTGAAAACCCAGAAACGGGCATGTCCAAGAGGAGCTGCATCGAGTGCGGAATGGAGGTTGAGGAGCTTGAATTTTGATTTTATGATACCCCGTAAGCTCAGGTCTCGATTAGTGTAGGACAAGCCCTATAAATTGCTAGCTGTACACCCTGACCACGCGAGTTCACAAACTCCTTCGTGGTGTTGCATTCCCGTGCAACATCACAAGCAAGAGACGATTTGCGCGTCTCTTACTCCTCCTTGGCACCGCCGCGGCCAGCCTTCTCAGCAAGCTCGATGCTCTTCTTGTCGGTCTTGATGTCGCCAGTGTTGGCGCCGCCCATCATGCCGCCGAGGCCGCCGGCAGCCTTCCAGGGACGCTTGAGCTCGCCGGCGGCGGGCTGGCCGAAGATGTGGACCTTGACGAGGTTGCCCTCGAGGGCGCCCTTGAAGGGGATGATGGACTGTATGAGGAGCGGGTTGGTGTAGTGGAAGTACAGGTGCATGACACCCATCATGCCGACGCCCATGAGCTGGGACTTGAACAGGCCGCGGAGCTGCGCCTGGTCGTAGGCGTGGACGGTGGTGGTGACGACCTTGGGCTCCTCGGTGCTGCCCATGGGGGAGGGCTCGACGTACTTGAGGACGGTCATGTCTGGGGGAAAAGAAAGGTGTTAGTGTTGTCGCGACTTCTGATTGTTGCGTTCACAATGTGCATACCCCTCTTCTTGTCGATCTGCATCTTGGTGTAGAAGTAGATGCCGGCGATGAGCAGATTGCTAACGACGTAGAGAGCGCGCACGCCCATGAGGACGTTAGGGTCTTCGAAGGGGATCTTCTTGCTGACTTGCATCATGACAAGGATGATCACGAGGTTGGTGCTGCATTGCCCGTGTCAGTATGATGTTGTGATAGCACATCGGATTGCGCCTGGGCGGATGCATACATTTGAGGGTTCATGGTGGCGGTGTTGAGGGGGGTATAATGGCGTGGTTGCCTGGCTGGGTGTTGGTAGAGATGCGCGAGGAGGGTCGTGGTGAAAGGTGAGGAAGTCTTTCGCAAAGGCCGGGCTATAAACTTGCGCGAGAGACGAGGCACCGGAGGGGCGAGGTGGCTTTTGCTAGGCGGCGTGCTATTGGCGCGGGAAGCAGCCGGGGCTTCTTTCGTCTTCGAATCCGTGATTACTGGGGCTCCACACTCGGCACGGTTGGAGGTGAAGAGAGACAAGCATTCCATGTAACAAAGAGATGAGACTAACTACCTAGGTAGCCAACATTCCCGACGTCAAAGGGCCAACGAATTGTTCGTTTCAACTCGTTCAAGACATTGTACCGATGAGTGTCGTCTCGAAAGAGTGTCTTGTATGATATGGTATCGCTTGTCAAAAGGTCTAAGCTTGACAGAGGGAGATACACGATATCTTCACCATCTCAACGGTGTTGCACTTGTGACAGGAAAGTCGAACTTTTTTTGTTGAGTAGCATTCCGAGTAGTGTATGCTTGTGACTGATATACAGCGACCGTCCTTATCATATTGCCAATCAATACACTCCCAGTTCCGTCCAAATCTAGTGAGGGTGATCACAACCACCGAAATCCCTCCTCGCCAACTTGGTCAGACTCAGCTCCCTCGCGGCCGGCAGCAGACTCCTCCCACTAAGATCCACGTCACCAGACCTCTTGTACATCGTAGTGGCATTCTTCTGCCCAGCAGCAAGAGCAAGCTGATCAAGCCAGTTCGCAAGCCTGTACCCACCCTTGGCAATCTGCAACTGCACCGTCTCGGCCGCCTGATCAAAGTATTCGCCCCCAAGATCGCTTTCGGACACAGCCTTGATCGACTCCGGGAACACGCTCGAGCACACGTACAAGTTGGTGTCGCGCGCCCAAGCCAGAGCCGACCTCTTCGCATCCGCGATGTCGTCGCCCTGAAGCCACGTCTGCGCGCAAGCCTTGTACTCGCCGGTCTCGATGTCCTCGGTCAAGTCTGCGGCCCAGGCCTCGGCGTCGGCGAGGGTGACGTTGCCGGAGATGTGGCGGATTTTGTTGGGGATGGCCGTGTCCCAGAGGGCGTGCAAGTTCCAGTGGGCGCCGTCGAAGGTCACGTTGATCGTGTTGCCTCCGATCGCGACGGCCTCGTTGTGCAGGGGCTGGGTGATGTCGCCCATGAAGTGGATGATCCAGCGGAGAGCGTAGTTGAGCTCTTTGGCGGGCAGTTGCGAAGGCTCTTGGACGCGCTGGGTGTAGTTGGCGATGGCGGAGACGATGCAGCCTTCTTCGGCATGGCAATCTCTTTCGTAGTCGACGTTACACGAGTTCGGTGGGTCGTCTTCGGCGTCGATGTAGTGGAAGCTGGTGAGTGTAAGTGATTATATCGTTCATGCTGGGGTCCAAAGGTTCAAACGAACCCTGATGAAAAGGCTCCCTCGTCAGTATATCTGTACGAGTCGGCCCACGTAGCGATGTTCACAAGGTAGCCCGGTGATGAGTCGCCGAGAACGCTTTGCGCCCAAGCCTTGGTGTCATTCTTGACCAGGTTGGTGGCTATGTAGGCGACAGTCTCATGGCCCAAAGTGCCCCAAGCGTACGCCTCTGCGCCGAAGAATGTCAACAAGGCCAGAGAAGAGTGCATTTTGCGCGGGAATTGAGTGAATTGATGGAGCCAGGAAAGTCACATGCAGGCAGGCGATACATGATTTATACCAGCCCGCGGCTGTATTCACAATACTTGTATCCTGGGGCGGGCTGGTATTCTTCCCTCAACCTGGGTTGCCAATCGGAGATGTCGAGCAGTCTAGTTCCATCTCCACTTGGGGTGGCAAGCCATTGAACCCTGATCTACTTGTCTGCATGTGGCAGGTGGAAGATACAGCCATATTGCTCGCGGGCCAGTCGTTTCTAAACGCCATTATCCGACTTCCCACCTGCCAAGTTTTACATCCCACGTTTTGGTTCGATAGGAGGAGCCCTACGGAGATAGGACAATGCTTGTTTGTGCCCTGTGGTTAAACGAGAACCAGATGTGCTGTGCTGTGGAGTGCGCGTGAGTAGGTAGTGAGCCGCTGACGATGTCAGCGTCAGTCTGGAATGTATCTTGAACTCGTCCACGATGTAAAACAATGTTGGCGTTGTTGTGGTAGTAATGGTCCTTTCGTTGAGTTATTTTACTCGAGAGATCATGTTGTGACTCCGGCGTTGACCGCTGCAGATGGCGTGGAGATACCCTGATACCATCGGGCGTATCTTTCAATGGCATGTATCCAGGAATGTAGCCCTAGGGCCAGCAGATATCACCTCTGTACCCATCTGAGAGAGCGAGTCTTTCCGTTCGTACCTCTCAACGGAGATACGAGGGGAGATATGCAGACGCGGCTTGTATCACCTTGAGCCAAAATGTCAACTCTTACCATGAGCTCCGAATGCGCCTTTTGGCCAGATGTCAAAGTAGAGACGTTCGTCGGGGCGATGTCACCAAGTTGGGAATGAGGTGAGGTCAGAGTTCAAGTAAGCAATTGTGGCAGTCGCCAAGTTTCATAAGCGTGCATGTGTAAGAAAGATACCTTGATGGCTGCTTCGTCTCTGGGTCACATGAGGTGCCAACCACCACCGGGATCAAAAGGATGCGAACTTAGTCTCTGTATATATGCGGCACCCTTGCATTGAACACATCACTGGGTATGTAAGCCACCTTCAAAAATCACTGATTGACCCACGCCATCTTGAACACCTTGCTCAGCCTCTCTGCCTCTTCAGTATCCCTCAGCCGTTGCGAGAGGAAATCCTGCAAATCGTTCCAGAACTCGATCGTGTTCAGCGCACCCGGCCCGCTGGGTCCAGCCCCAGTCGCAGCTTTGGGTGTTGGTGCAAGCTCCGCCTCAACCTGCGCCTTCTCGCTACCCGGAGCAGAAGCCTGCTCGTCAATATCCATCTTGTCGCCCACGGCAGGCGCAGGCACCTCGGGCACTGAATCAGCCGGGTCCGCCTTCTCCACCGCCGGCGACGAAGCCTTTGGGGTCCCGCCGCTGGGCGTAGCTCCACCACCGCCCAAGATCATGAGGCTGAACTCGACATCGCCGCTCACGCCGAGCTCTTTCAGCGTCTTGAGATCCGCGGCGGGCTTCTTGTTGAACAGAACCTTAATCTTTTCGTGCGCCAGTGAAGTCTGCTTGGCGTATTGATCCTTGATCTCGTAGATGCTGGTTGAGAGGTCGAGGTCCGGAATGCTGACGGTCTCTCCGCCGCGCATGGGCTTGAGGGTGACGGTTACGGTGGGCTGCTTTGCCGCCTGGCCTGCGGCGGGTCGTTCACGGCGGGGGAATGGGTGTGTTTGACGGGGGAGAATGAACTGCGATAGTTGTCAGGACAGGCAATCTTGTATTCAATTAGACAGATAGTAGACATACGGGACTCTGGTTGGCGTATTGTTTCGGGTCACTGACGTGGTCCGCAGGCAGCTTGACCGGCCGCTTGTCCAGAGTGGACAAGAAGCTCTTTGCGAAGGTCACTTCGGACATGATTGTTCGCTGGAAACTTCCGTACAACGTGTCTCTTTCTGAGAGGAAATCCAGGTCTGCGGTATGCTGCGAAGTGTTGAAATGTGAAGTTGTAGGTCTTTCGTTGTGGCTGGTGTTTGGATGGACTTCCAGGATCCAGATGTCGCGGGGCAAGTGACGATGTCTGAAAGTCGCAGGCCGAAGATCTCGCGTCTTTCACATGATCGGCCGAGCTCAAGCTCTCTCTTTCCGAAACTCGTACCTACTACATTCGACCACAACATTGACCCGCCAACATGGCTTCACTATACAACCTCGAGCCGCAGCCAACGGCAAAAGTAATCCTTCAAACAACCGCCGGCGACATCGCCCTCGAACTCTTCGGCAAACAAGCACCTCTCGCGACGCGCAACTTCCTACAACATTGTCTGGACGGCTACTACAACAACACAATATTCCACCGCCTAGTCCCCGGCTTCATAATCCAGGGCGGCGATCCGACAGGAACTGGCAGCGGCGGCATAAGCGCTCTCAACGACGGCGAACCCTTCGAAGATGAGTTCCACAGCAGGCTCAAGTTCAACCGGCGCGGACTGCTGGGAATGGCGAATGAGGGCAAGGATAGCAATGGCAGTCAGTTCTTCATTACGCTGGGATCGACGCCCGAGTTGCAGGGGAAGCATACTATGTTTGGGCGCATTGAGGGCGAGACGATTTATAACTTGATGAAGATGGCGGAGGTGGAAATGACTGAGGAGGAGGGCTCGGAAAGGCCGATGTATCCAACCAAGGTCACGGGCTCTGAGATTTTGGTCAATCCTTTCGAGGGAATGGAGGCTAGGGTCAGGGAAGCGCCTAGGACAGCGAGGGAGGACAAGAGAGGGAAGGACGCGAAGAAGAGGAAAAAGCCATTGGGCAAGAATGTGCTGAGCTTTGGCGGGGATGAGGGAGAAGAAGATGCTGCGCCTGTGGTGAAAAAGGCAAAGGCAAACCCGAAGTTAGTGGCCACAGCAGTGGAGGATTCCAAGGACTTGAACGAGACGCCTATGCCTGCAGCACCAGAACTGAAGAAGAAGAAAGTCGAGAAAAGACAAAGATCACCATCTCCTGTCGCACAACCTCCACAAGAAGTCCAGAAACCAGCCGTGCCAGCTCCTGCAGCCCTACAGGAAGAAAGCGAAGACGACGACGAACGACCACAAAAGACAACATCGAGCAGCGCATTAGAAAGGACAAACGCCGAAATCGCCGCTCTAAAAGCAAGCATGAAGCGAACAGTAGACACCGCCCCCAAAGAGAAAGAGAAGCCGAAAAGCGCGCTGGAAGCCATGATCCCAGCAACAAGCACACGAGGCCGAAAACGCGGCAAAGCGGCCGACGAACGAGGCGCGCTCGATTTGTTCAAAGCTTTCAAGCAGAAACTTGAAGACTTGCCCTCGGCGGACCCTCCGGCTGAAGGAATGAATGGCGAAAAAGAGCACGCGGCTACGAATGGTGACGCGCCTGAAGCCGAGCCTGCCAAGGACGAGCCTGACGACGAGGAAGCCGCTCTGTGCGATTTGCACTTTATTGCTAATTGCCAGAGTTGTCGGGCTTGGGATGATGAGAAGCCTGACGGCGAGGCCGAGGCGAATGGCGACGATGATCCCGGTTGGATGACGCACCAGCTCACTTTCGCGCGGGATACGTTGGGCAAGGATCTGGAGTGGAAGAAGAAGATGTCCGAGATCGAAGTGATTGACCCGCGCGAGAAGGCGCGTGAGATTGCAGAAGCTAAGAAGCAAGGGAAGGGGAAGGGGAAGAGCAAGGCTTGATGTGTATGTGTATGTATGATGTGATGCTTGTGCTTCGTGTACAGTCCTCAGACAAAGGAAGCATGATACTGTTTCAATGCTCAATAACGTGACACCTCTTGAGATACGAGACTCTCGAGGGACACATAGACTGGGACAGATCTGTAGTTCCAGATTCTCTGTTCCTCTTCAGAGCAGGTGTAGATTATTGCATGCATTTTGTTTCATACTCGTGTATATGTATATATGTATGTAGTCCGGAACAGAGTGCTTCCACCAACAGATCAAAACTTGCGTTCACTGCTGGTATTGAAACGCCCCAGACGTAAATCTCGCCAATGTCCGAGTGAGTCCAGTCAATCAAAGTGCATGTTGAACTTGCCGGACGCAAAGAAGACAGGCTTGTGGTGTTACGGAAGAAAGGTTCAAGCGGGTGCAGTGCCAGCGACGAACTTGGTGTGCGTAGCTGACACGACGATCTTGCCCCTCTTGCCGTCTTCCACCTTGTAGATGTTCACCTTGGTGAACGCAAGGCTTCCTCCAACCCTTTCCGCGATGCCCTCGATCTCGATCTCCTCGCCAACCTTTGCTCCGGACTGGTACGTGACGTGGATGTCGACGCTCACGCCAGTCTTTTCGCGGAGATCCCAGGTCGAGACGGCCATGCCGCCAGCCCAGTCGACGATAGTAGCGCTCACGGAGCCGTGCAGCGACTTGCCCACGTTCATGTGGTTTTCAGACAAGGTGAGGCGTGCAAGCATCAGGCCTTTGCTCGCGTGGGTGATGCGGACGGGAGCGAGCAGGAAGTTGTAGATGGGGGATTGAGGCAGCTTGGTCTTGACGAGGTGTTCAATGTGAGCGTGCTCGGCGGACTTGGTGGCCATGATGAGGGTGATGGGAGTTCAGATGACTCGGAGGGCGGCTGGAAAGGTGGTTAGTAGTGTTGGCGCATGACCACGACGTGCTGCTAGGCCGTGCTCAGGAACACCAGACACATCTGTGTGTCGGGTGCACTTCGCAAGACTGTAACAGCGCGTGGACGTTGTTTGTATGATGATAGCAATGGTGAATATACCTTGGGAGGAGAAGAGGAGGAGGCGGTCGAATTTAAAGCTTTGGTCTGTGGGCGTTGGAGCATGTTCGCCGGGATCCTCGCTGATGCCGATGCCGATGCGATGGCCCGCGCTGACGTGCGGACAGCTTTAAAGTCAAATATGACGGTTCCAGATAAACAAGGCCGGTTGTCACACGTAGACGCCTTTCTTCAAGAGAATGCTCCCCAGTGACCTCTCCCACTAGCAACTAGCATGTGCCAACAGACCTGAATTCCCAACCGAGTCCGCCGACAGAGTCTTTCCTCTCCCTTTGCATGTCCGTGTGCACCGCAGACCGTTGTTTCTGCTATAGCCCAGCCCCGTTATCCTCGTCCAGCTGTTATTCCTGCCCGAAGTCAAGTTGGCGCCCTTCACCTGGCCATCGTCCGTCCGCCGCAACATCCCCTGGCTGATCGGAAGAGCTGCTCGTGCTGCTGGCCGTCTTGACGAGAGGCCTGCCAACTCCGAATCCTCTCTTCCAAACCAATGGTCGCAACAAACACCCAGACCCGCTATGTCTGCCCCGCCGGATGAACAATCCTCTTCCTACCTGTCCTCCTTGTCTAAGCTCTCGCCGTGGCCTCGCAGTCCGGCACTCCCACCAAGCAAAGGCAAAGATGGCGAGCCTGAAGCCGCTCCCTTGCTGCACCAGCAAAAGGGCGCTGATCACCGGGTGCTGGGTACCCGTCACAAGCTGAGCCAGAGAAAATACCCACCCGACTGTCCTCCCATGAGAGTCCAGTGGTTCCATGCGGTGGATGTACCCAAGCGACGACCAAACCCTGCTGGCGAGAAGAAGGAAGAGGAGAAGAAGCCGGCCCTTCCGAAAAAGTACGCGGCATTTTCGAAAACGGATTCCAAGGCCATTGAAGCGGCATTCCAGAAGCTGGGAGATGAAGAACACGCAGCAGAAAGAGGACGGAAGGAGTTGAGTGAGGGCATAGATGGAGCCAAGTCTCACAAGAAGCCGAGTGCTACCTTGAAGGATAGTTCCAAGCCTGGAGCTGTCAAGGTACCGGTGAACGAAGATTACCTGTTCGATGTTGATGTCGAGCAGAGGGAGCTAGGTCCGGCTTACTGGCTAGGCCCTGTGTACGATGTGCGCCGTGGAACTTGGTTCTACCAGGAGGGCACTGTACAGAGGCCATGCGACGAAAACTTGGCTGCTCAGCTTGAGGAAGGCTACCTCAAAGTCAAGGCATGGCGACTGGCGACTGCAAGTGATGCGAAACAGAACTTGAAACAGCGATCTGTCTCACAGCCTAGAGCTCGCCCGACATCTTGGCCAGCAGGCGAAGACGCAGTCAAGACCCCAACGTCAGGCAATTTGACTCAAAAGGTCAGCGATCCGGATCTGCGGGTGGAAGCAGGCACTAAAGCTGCAGAGAGTGCAGAAGGTGGCCCGGAGCAGCCTGCCAACACGTACCGCCTCTTCGGTGCACACATGAGCTCTGTAGTGACTTACCAGGACTCCAATACTGCATGGCTGTTGACCGATGATTTCATGTCCCGCATGAACTACACAATGTATCAGCGGTTTGCTGGCGGTGGACACTTTGCTGGGGTCAAGATGACTCGCGGCTATGTGCCAACTGGAAAGAAGCCCGAAGCGAAGAACGACAAGACTCCGGATACGCCAAAGGAATCATCCAGTCAAGAGAAGCAACAAGGGGAGAAAGGAGAATTGTCCACCACGGGGAGTGAAGAGGACGAGGCGGAACTGCCTTCTGAAGCCCGCCGCAGGACTCTTGAAAGACATGTTAGCTACTTGCTTGAAGACTCACACGATCCAGCGAAGCAAGACGAGGAAAGGCGTCGTCGAGATGAGCGTGAGATCGAAGACGACTACCGAGAGACGGACGGCGACGAACAAGGACGTGAGATCGAGCACCTCATTCTCGTGACTCACGGCATTGGCCAGCGACTCGGTCTACGTCTGGATAGCGTTAATTTCGTGCACGATGTCAACACGCTTCGCAAAACTCTCAAAGCAGTATACGCGGAGTCTCCTGATTTGCGCGCTCTGAATGCTGAGCTCGACAGCCATGCGAAGTCCAACTGCCGGGTTCAAGTACTTCCAATTTGCTGGCGGCACCTTCTCGATTTCCCAAAGCACAGTCTGAAGCAGAACCGCGCCGAACACGACCTCGGCGATTCCGGCTTCGGCGATGACGATCAGTACCCCAATCTGAACGACATCACAGTAGAGGGCGTACCTGCTGTACGCAACCTCATCACTGACTTGGCTCTGGACATTCTTCTCTACCAGTCGCCAGTCTACAAGGATCACATCTCACGCATCGTACTGGAAGAATGCAACCGAATCTACCACCTTTTCATGGCGAGAAATCCTGAATTCAACGGGAAGATCAGTATGATCGGCCACTCTCTTGGATCTGCTATCATGTTCGACATCCTCTGCGAGCAAGGCCGCAAACAGACACGCCCAAGAAAAGACAAGCATCCCATGAAACTTGACTTTGAAGTCGAAGACTTCTACGCTCTCGGATCACCCATCGGCCTCTTTCAGATGCTACACGGTCGTGCCATCACTGCAAGAGAGCAGGAAATCCAGCGACGTGGTCCAAACATGCCTATGGACGACCCTATGTTAGACTCTTCTGGGCTTGGTGGAGGTAAGAGGGCCACCCCAGTCCTGGACGATCTGATTGGCGAGATGCCCGTTTCGAGTCCCAAATGCGCCCAAGTCTTCAACATCTTCCACCCCACGGACCCAATCAGTTATCGTATGGAGCCGCTCATCTCCTCAATGATGTCTACCCTCAAGCCGCAGCCCTTGCCCTACACCAAGCGCGGCATCTTCGGCGCCCCAGTCGGGCAAGGTCTCACCGGCATCAGCAACCGCGTCGGCCAGAGCGTAAGCAGCCTATGGTCAAGCATGAGCTCAGGCCTAGCCTCCTCCCTCCTCACCCGCGGCCTCGGCTACACCGGCGACGAACCGACCCGGACCTCAAGCGCAGGCGGAGACAGAGGCAAAAGCTCGGCCCCGCTCAGCATGGGCGCGGGAACCAACCTGTCCGGCGGCACCATCTCCAGCCAATCCACCGCCCCGATGCCCGCCGAAGGGACCCGCATCGCAAAAGTCGACGAGGCCAAGCAAGCGCAGCTCGCCACGGACGCCCTCGCGGCAGGCGAAAAGGGCCAGCACCCTCCAACCCTCATCGACCAGGAGCTCGAGACTCTCTACGCCGGGTACGAGAAACACCGCACCGACACGTCGCACACCGACCCGGACGAGCTGCACGAGGCGGAAGAGCGGGGCAAGAAGCTGCGTCGGGAGGAAGCCAAGGTCCGCCGGCTGAACTCGAATGGTCGGGTCGATTATGCGATCCAGGAGGGCGCGTTTGATATCAATCTGTTGGCGGCGATTGCTAGTCATTTGAGTTATTGGGCCGACGAGGATGTGAGCCATTTCATGATTAGTCAACTGTTGAGTCGGCATAGGGTTGTTAAGAGGAGTGACTCGTCAAAGTCTTTGTGAGGGTTGCTGGTGGGATCGGATGGCTTGAATTGGAAGGTTCGGGGGAAGTGTTGCCAGTGAGATGCTGCCACTACTTGTGAGGGGTTTGTTTTTGGTTGGTAATGGTGGGGGGCTGGCTTTTTATATATCATCTAGACATTAGAGCACAGAATGAACATTTGCTGAGATACTCGTCGTTTGACGTGGGCGTAGCTGTTCGAAGAATCGATCTTGGAGTGCGGTGATTCTAGCGACTGTAGAGCCGCTACGAGAAGATATGACTAGTGAGAGACTTATCCTCGGAATCAACTCTTTCGCCGGGACAGACATTTACATTCAGTAGTGCTGCAGACCGCACCGTTGATAGAAATCCAGACTGCCAACGAGAGAAATCATGTTCTGATTAGTGTGATCCACATGCAGGATTTTTGTGAGGCATCACATGTGAAGTCTCTCCTCAGAACAAACGCTTTCGCATCCACGAACACCCGGACGAAACCCCTCGCTCGCACTAAATCGAAACTACAAACTTTTGGGTATCATGCTATGCCGCCGCGCCTCAACACCATGACTCGAATCCGAATTCCACCAACAACTTCCGTATTCAATTCGTTACCGATCAAGCAACGGTGAGCCTTCCGTTTCCAATCCATCCGTTCCACACAACTCCACCCTCCTGCGCAGCAACGTCTTCCGCAGACCTTCCAGCAGCATCCCTCAGACTCCTGATATCCGTCAGACCGTCGTTCTCCTCGCGCATCACACCCATAGACGCAGCTTCCTGGAAAACAAGCGGAGGGAACTCTGCTTGCGGCAAATCGCTCGCGAGCAACAGTAGCAGCCACGCAACTTCTCTGTGCCCGTTCGCCGCTGCAGCGTGCAAGCCGGATTGCATGCCACCCAGCGGGTCCTGGTAGCGCAGGATTTCTGCGGGCGTTTTGGAAGGGCCGGACATGGGGTGCGACCTGTTGTGGTTCTCGTCTCCCTCGTCCATGGCCTCGTCTTCGTCACTGTCGTCTTCGTCGTCGCCTGAGTTTAGCAGGTCGACGATGGCCTTGTGGTCTCCCTCGCGGCAGAATTCGAGGAAGGCTCTGCACTTGCGTTCTTCGGGGTAGGCGCGTAGGTAGCTCTCTTCTTGCAATATGGGGAAGATGTCGATGCTCTCCTGCAAGCCGCCTTCGTTGTTCATGTTGACGAGGATCCGCGGTTGGGAGTCCGTGTTGCTGCTGCTGCTGCTGCTGCCGCCGGCCGGGTAAGAGGTTATGTCGACATTACAGGCGGGGCATCTGGAGACTTCGTAGGTGTCTAGCAGACATTCCCAGTGGAAGTGGTCGTGGCAGGGAAGCTCGACATCGTCGGGGACTGTGTTGGGAGCTGTGGCGGGGTTGAGTTGGATGTCTTCGTTGTCGGAGTCGTCGATCTCGTGGGTGAGCGGGTTTTGGCATTTGGCGCAGGTGGACATGATGGGTGGGTTAGTGTATTGGGTGTATGTTTGAGTGAGTTGAGGTGTGATAGGTTCCGTTTGTGAATTGTTTTAGTTTGGATCAGTCTTTTGCTTCACATTTATTTCATAGGTCTGACGTTTTGTTGGTCTTATCGATAGAGATTTAAGGTTCGCGCTAGAGGTTCTTGCCTGTTTCTACGGCAGCGTGCGTCAACACAGCTCGATCCGGACATGTTCTTCTCAGTCGCGCGGCGGGAACAGCTGGTCGACGCTTTCAAGCTGCCTAAACCAACCCAACAGCCAAGACACCTGTTCTTTGTTTGATCTCATCGCTACATCTCCGACTGCTGGCTGAGGACAAGCTCCATCTTCCCCTCCACTACACACTACACTTCACAAACACACAACACCACCACCAACCATGGAGGACCAAGCCTATCTTGAACCGGACTTCGATCCAAGCTCCCTCACTATCCCGCGCCTTCGCTCTATCCTCGTCGCGCATGGCATAGACTACCCTGCATCATCCAAGAAGGCCCAGCTGGTCGACATTTTCAATGAGAACGTGCTTCCTCAAGCCCGCCGCCTTCGCGCTGCTAATGCGCGCGTGAGGCGCACAAGCCGCGGAATCGAAAACATCCCATCACAAACCTCCACCACTACCGATGACGACGATGAGGAAGACGTGCCGGAGCCTCCACGCAGTGTGGCAAGATCGTCTAGACGCACTACTAGGGCTAGAACAGAAGAGACCTTGGAAGCTGAGCCTACGCCTAGGAGGCCTAGACAAAGCACCGCGCCGCCACTGGGCGTGACACCGAGGAGAGCTTCTACCAAACATACCCTTCCCATGGAGACAGTCGAGGAGCCTGAGCCCAAGCGCCCTGCTAGCAGAAAATCTGCCGTCGACGTTGCGACGCCGGTCGCTAGGAGAGACTACCGCACAAACGAAGACGGCAGTCCATTCTCCAACCAGAACGTTTTTCAATCCGGCGGCTCGCCTCCAGCACCTCGCACAGCCGATCGCAGAAGAACCACATACGGCACAGCTCGTCCCGCATCAAGGACTCGCAGCCGGGAGACTAGGCGCAGAACGGAGGAGCATCGTCCGGTACGGGATCAGACCGATGGCGTTGTTGTGCCGACTAGGAGGACCTTTGAGGCGCCAGTCTCTCGCGCACCAAAGATGGAGCACTATGATGAAGTCGAGCCTGATGAGGAGTTCACACCAGAGGAAGAGCAGGCTCTCGTCCAGGCGCAGCAGGCCGGTGAGCTTGTGCCTAAACGTCGCAAGCCAAAGGCCCCTGGCAGCCATGCAGCCAAATTTGGGCCCGCAGCTTTACTTACTGCACTGCTCGCTGGATTCGCCACTTTCTACCGCCAGGAAAAGCTGCAAGTAGGTTACTGCGGCCTAGGCCACGACACCGTGGACATCGCTGGCACCCAGATCCCCGAGTGGGCAGATGTTGTGCGCCCGGCGTGCGAGCCCTGCCCACCACATGCGCACTGCTTCGAGAACCTGCACACTCAGTGTGAAGCTGGCTACGTTCTCACTCCCCACCCGCTATCGCTTGGTGGCGCGATTCCCTTACCGCCAAGCTGCGAACCCGATAGTGCCCGCGAGAAGAAGGTTCAGGCAGTCAAAGCGCGTGCGATCGAATCTTTGCGCGACCAAAACGCAAAGTATGAGTGTGGTGATGCTCCCAAGCCTGAAGTCAACGAGCCGGCGCTCAAGAAGGCTATTAGCTCGATGATTCCCCGCAGCAAGGGCATGTCGGACTCTGAATTCGAAGCACTCTGGGAGAGCGCACTGGGCGAGATTCAGGCTGCAGATGAAGTCACAACAGGTACCAAGTAAGTCTACATTCCGACTCCTCATCCCCGTTCACTTCCGCAAGCTGTGCTTTTAGATCGTACATTGACCAGCGAAACTGACAGACTTTCCCACTCGACAGCGCCAACGGCTTCACCCTCCGCTCAAGCAGTCTCGCCCGAGTCCCCTTCAGTTGCGCCGTCCGCAGATCCCTCAGAGAATCCATTAGACGCTATCTTTGGCAACTTGTAAGCTTCGTCCTCCTCTCCGGCAGCGCCTTCTACACCCGCCGCCGCATCACCGGTAACCGCGACACCGAGGCCCAAGCCAAGCAGCTCGCCGGCCTGGCGCTGCAGAAGATCAACGAGCAAGCCTACCTGCACGCCCAGGACCCCAGGACCTGGGGCGAAAAGTACATCAGCATGGCGCAGCTGCGCGACGACGTCTTGCGCGATGAATTCTCCGCTTCGCGCCGCAAGAAACTCTGGGAAAAGGTGCAGGCGAAGGTCGAGCTCAACTCCAACGTGCGGTCCTCGGTCAAGACGGACTTGAACGGCGAGGTCGGCAGGGTCTGGGAGTGGATCGGTTCCGTCGGCGCGCTTGAGAACAGCCCTTATGTCGACAAGGTCGATCGCAGGAAGAGCGGTGGCGGCTACAGGAGTAGTATGGGAGGCCTGGCGGGCGAGAGATTGCTTGAGCCTGCGGGTGCTGAGATCAAGAACGAGAATATTAGTTCGGGCAGGTGGGAGGAGAAGCAGGCTTACTATTGATTGATCTTGATCTTGTTTCGGAATATGATGTTTTCGGGAGAGACTGCACGCAACACTGCGGTGGTTTCTGTATTATGATGATACCAACGGGATCTTACTTTCTGGGCTTTTTTTTTCTGTATTTCTTAGATCCGAAAATCGATCCATAGCTAAATTGTTCGATACCGGTCCACTAAAACTTTCCAAAAAAACAAAAAAACACAGTACACGCTAGAGAGCTTTGTTCAGTCGTATTGGGGACGGACATGTTCGGAAGAGCCGTTCCCTCGCGCATCATGCCATGCTCAGACTGCCGGCATGCTTCGTCCACTCTCGTCCTCTTCCCATCACCCCTTTCCCCCTGATTTGATCGCGGGCTTTCGTTCTCGAACCGTACCTACATATCCTAGATCCTATCTCCTTCCCTCGCCATCCTGTCTGCTCGTGCTCGCCTAGGGTTGGAGTTTGAGCCAGTCTCCCGTCACCCGGGTAGCCTCGCAACTTCGGTAGAGCTGAAATCGAGCCAGTTTGTGTCAAAGGCATTGTCAGGTTGTCAAGCGTCGTGGTAAACGCGGATGAATGTCCGAGAGACCCGAGGGGCGGGCGCTGGAGCCAAAGCAGGAGTGCAGGCCGGGCTGCGATCCTCGCCCTCACCCCCCAGCTCATCGCAACTTTCGTGGCTAATGTTCAAGGCCAAGACGTTGCTTTGAGAATTCTTGTTCTTTTTGGCTTTCGACCCGTCAGCGATATGGCGAACGTCGCGAGGATGCTTTTGCCCGCCGGGGGGTGTGTCGGGAGGGTTTGTCAGACCCCACAGCATGCGGACAGTTGGCCGGGAGGCTCGAGGAATAGGTGTTGGGACGGGAGTGTGAGGGCTGCTGATGCTGGTCGGATTTGTGATCTCCCCAGGCTCATCGTCATCGTTGGTCGCCGGAGCGGCACCCTCGCCCTTCCACGTCATCGAAGTGTTCGCAGTTGGAACTCGAGGCCACATCGTTGCGTACAGAGCCCTTGCTCCTGATGGCCTCGGACCCTTTAGCGAAGTCGGGGGAGTCGCGCGAATGCTTCTCTCTCTCGGGAGACTCGACCTCCACAAGCATCGTCTGGACATCAACCGAAGCAGCCAGTCTCACCCCAAACCTGGCCGGCAAGCTCTCGACCGTCCTCTGCTTCACCTCAGGGGAAGCACTGGCGAGGGCCTCGCACAGATGCTGGAATATCCCACCCAGAGTCTCGACCGTCTGTTCGTCCGCTTCCGCGAGAATTGCGATCGCAAGGTAGTCCTTGAGTGCGCGTAGTCCAGCCTCGTACTTATCGTAATACGATCCTTCGAGTTCAGCGGCAAGCTCCTTGCTCGCCTTGAGCGCTCTTTTCATCCTGGCGAAGCTCTCCACTCCTCCCCAGCGCGCTTCGTCGATGATGCCTTGCTGAAGGTCGTTGATATCGATAAGCACATCGGAGTCCCCCCCTCCTGTTGCGCGTCCTTTCAGTTTAAACGGCCTCACGCCATCGCATATGTTTGAGTGGCCGGCGCGGACCATTTGTTCGCGCCCTGTTAACTTGTTGGTACTGGGTGGTGTGCTCATTTTGTTTTTTCGCACGGGGCTTGGAGATGTTTAGTTGTGCTGTTGCTGTTGTTGTTGTTGTCGATGTCGACCTGTGTGCGTGCAACTTTGTGGAAATGATGCGGTGGATGATAGGAGCTTCAACGGTCTAACGACATCTGTCACGTGTGTGATACCACCTCTTCACATGTAAACGTAGAAGGCGAATCTCGATGCACATGATTGTGTTAAGTGAGGTGGCTACTGATGACGTCCAGCCGGCGTGGTAGGCTGACGCGAGAAGACCGAAGTTCTCATGCAGAAAGACTCTTTAGGATTGTTGCCCAGCTGTGCCAGGAGTGGCTGCAGCATGTCGACGCATATCCTTGTGGGAGCGTCTTCAGTGCTCTACGAGAGGAAATTCGAAGCAAGAAACACCAAGGTGATGCCCATAGTACGGGTTCGATTTCGTCTATACTTGCGTATCTCATCGATCCTCGGGAAGCTTTTTTCATCGCTTCAACTGAGCAAATCGCTTGGTGAGCTCATCAACATCTGGGATCTTGCCTCCGGGCCCATCTTGCTTTCCTCCATTGGCTTTCTTGCCAGCGTCTTGCATCTTCTTGGGAGGCTTCAAGTCAGGTGCGCCGCTGATTTTAGGCCTCACGTTGTCTGTGCTGGGCGAGGGTGGCATGACTGATACTGGACTCTTGGGTCCCATGTCTCGAGGTGGTGTTGCTTTGCTCAGGTCTTCCGCACCCAGCGGCGCTTCCAGAGGTCTCTCCTTGGATCCACCTTCTTCATCATCCTCATCTTCATCATCTTCCGCTTCTGCTGCTGCCTTCCTCTTCGCAAATGTTCCCGGCGGCCAATCTATTCCGTACGCGTCTGCGATTGCCGAAAGGTATGCTTCCACGAGCTCTTTCGCAGGAGGCTCCACCTTGGTACGATCCAGCACTCTTTGCGACACCTTCCCATCACTGTTCTCCACGGCCTCAAGCGTGAACTCCTTTCCGTACTTCTCCGCCAGCAACTGCCTCACCGTTGTGAGCTCCTTGACACCTTCGACTCTGGGCGCCGCATAAATAATGCTCTTGACCGCCTCTTCCAGCCCAGCGTCGCATTCCTTCGCTTCCAGCAGACCAGCTCTCGCACTGAGGAGTTCGCAATACAGTTCCAGGATCTCGAGTAGCTCGGTGTTCATGTCCGAGCGGATGATGTTCTCAACGCGGATGCGGGCTGATTCTTCTTTGCCTTGCTCGAGCAGCTGTGCCATGGATCTTCGCTGTTGCTTCGCTACTGCCGTATCCTTTTGTTGCACCATACGTAGCCGCGATACGCTGAGCTTCAGCTGGACTTTGATCTTGTTGACCAGGGTGCTTGATGGAGCCATGGTGAAGGTTGGATTGTATACTGGCTGTACTATGCGCTACCCTCGTCTGCTTCCAGTATGATTTACGGATGTGATATGCATATTGTAGCTGCCTGAAGCTGCCGATAGCATGGACTATGGTGGGTGGCTGGTTCTCATGACGCTGGTGGGCGGGGCAGTGTGGGGAGGAGCGATTGGGATGGAATCAAGGATAGAGCCGTGAAGACGCGTCGAATATCTCACTCTTCTCTTCTCTCGACCTACACATCACTGGTGGTAACATTGGATCCATACCGTCAACGACACTCCGGGCTCAAACAGGCAGGACAACATCAAGATACTTTCTAGCCTCAGCACGTGTTTGATGTGCATACACAATTGAGGCACTTTTGCCATACCCAGTCGCCCTCGAAATGCCACTACGAGACGATACAGTGCCCACGTGCACGGCAAGTCACCATCTCGATTTTCACTAATAATGCAAACAACTCAAACTCAAATGACCTCAATTTAAATCTTTCCGCCAATACATCCAAGCATTGATGGACCTTGGGATTCGACTTCTCATACAAGACCTAGCGATCATCTCTATAGCAGCATCTATTCCAGCAACATCCTCATCACCGCATCATCGCTACCATGCGCTGCACTACTCTCCTCCTGGCTGCGTCTCCCTTGCTGGCAAGCGCATTTAACATCGTTGTATCGAACGACGATGGCTGGGCCGAACAGAATGTCAGGTCTTTCGTAAAGACTCTGAGTAACTCTGGCTTCTCCGTTGTCCTCTCCTCTCCGGCTGAGAACCAGTCTGGAACCTCTTCTTCCGACTCGCCACCGAAGACAGTCGGTAGTGGGGGCTGTCAATTCGGTTCATGTCCTGCTGGGTCGCCGGCGACTGGATTCAACGCTTCCAACACGAGGCTAAACGTATGTTCTTGATGCTGGAAGCCCATTATCGAAAAATGCCTGACAAGACGTTCATGTAGTACGTGAACTCTTACCCTGTGACCGCCATGCGATATGGAATTGAGACTCTCGGTCCCAAGTTCTTTGGCGGCGCGCCCGACATTGCCGTTACTGGTCCGAATGTTGGTTCCAACCTTGGTGTAGTAGTCCTGGCCTCCGGCACTGTTGGCGCAGCTACCGAGGCAGTCAAAGAAGGTATGTCCCTGCTGTACTTGGCCATCATTGACAGCAAAGCTCACACATATACTTCGACAGGGATCCCCGGTATTGCTTTCTCTGGTGCCTCTGGCTCGCCCACCGCCTGGAACGCTCGAACACCCTCCTACAGCACCGTATACGCCCAGCTCGCCACCCAATTCACATCCGCCGTACTCAACGCCGGGCCCAAGCCTTACCTACCGAGCAACGTCTACATCAACGTCAACTTCCCAGCTTCAAGCAGCTCGTCTTGCTCTTCTGCTTCGGACTTCCGCTTTGTACTTTCAAGGATCTATCCTGCGGTACCGGTGTTGACGCCGAAAGACGTGGTGACTTGTGGAAATGGTGGGCGTCTGCCAACGGAAAGCAGTGTGACAGGTTTAAAGGGATGTCTCGTTAGCGTCAGCGTTGGCAAGGCAAGCACAAAAGGCGATGCTAGTGCGGCTGAGCAGCAGGCTGTGCTGAACCGCCTGCGTGGCGTTCTTACATGCATGTCATGAGTGCCTGAATTAGGCTGTCTCGTGTCATTGGGCTTGTCACTTTTACAAGTGGAGGCCCAACCTTCGCTCCATCGCTGTTAACAAAATATACACTGACTCAAGGCCAGCGATCTTTTGATATGGCGTACTCAAGTCTAGCAATGGAAGGAACTCAAAGTCTCACCTTCCGTTGAACGAAATCTCTTCCAATTCAGCTGTAAGAGAATGCCCCACACATCCTTCATGCACCTCAGCCCGCTTGGCGTGGCGCAGAATAAACAGTATCTTGCCTATGCCAACGATTGGCTATCTTCGCGCTTACAGTACGAGCAAAGGTGTCCGCTTGACATATATGGCGAGTGCTTCTCAATTCAAGCTGCCCTTTCCTCACCGATGTTCAAGCAGTGCTTCCTACTCCAACTATCCTTCTTTCCAAACCGCGCACTGGAGGTTGCGCCGCAATACAAAAGTCACTGGTGCAGGTACCTCGAGACACAAGCTACCTCGTCTGAACTGCTTTTCCTCACACCAACATTGAGTTTCGTTCAATCACCTCTGGAGCGAATTCACGCTATTCAGATCCTATCATATCTCCACAAGACTGATACTCTTAATAGCAAATGGATAGGCTCGACAATCCCTATGAACGGCTTCTCGCTACACTTAGCACAACGTTCCCGTTCTTAGTTATTGTTTCATCTTTTCTCTTGTTAGATTTCTTTGAGATTGTCGATATTTCGGTCAAGTCCTTTTATTTCCACCTCTGGTCATCGCCAGTGTTTCTACAAGAGCTGCTCCGGAGTCGTGGGTCTGAATGTATTCAGATAAGGACACACCGCTTGAGGCTACTTAAGCCGACAAAGTTTTTCTTTGGGTTTCCTGAATTGGTCCGGCTAGTTTTGGGATTGTCGTGTTTTATTACTTTGTTTGATTCCGGTTCGCGAGATTGTGAGGGATCAGAAGACAAGTCAAATCCGGATGTTGTTGGCACAGGAGTACGAGTGAGCATGTACATCCTCTTCCTAGTTGTGTTTTTGTCTTTGTTCGCTGGGTCTTTTCATAGTGGTCCATCGGGCACCAAAGAGCTCGGCACAGCAATACTCATCAGTACGTCCAGGCTTGCAGAAACCACAAACAAAGTCTGGTCCGCAGGGGACAGCATACTGATAAGGTACAGATCTCATATCGCTAACGATCAACCTTCTGAAAGCCAAATTGGAGGACTTGACACCGACAGATATGATCATCGTCTTGGTCATGATCGACACGCATTGCGTTGCGTTGTCAGCGACCCTTTCATCTAAAGACGCCCTCGCATCGCGCTTGTATGTTCGGCTTGCCATCACTGGACAAACTCTTGCCTGGGCAGCAGTCCTCTACGCTGACATAAGTTATGTCGCGTCTGGTGACGCTCGATCTCAAGACTGCTTGGGACCACAGTGGTTTGACTCCAAGATCGCGCCCGGCACGCAAGACAAGTATTTTCCTTTCCGGGCGTTTTGGATTTCGCACTCATACGATCTGATTCAATCCAGCGTTCTCGCTATCTGCCACACGGAACGTTTTGACAAACTGGAGAAGATCAATCGCAAGCAGCAAGACACAGTGGACGATCAAGACAGGAATCGAACAGGCTATAGTCGGCTCCCCAGTACGGCTTTCAGCAACTGGGTAGGGTTTGCACTGCACCCGATATTTCTCATTATCTTCGTCGAACGCCATCTGTCCCGGAACAAGGTCGACGTTGGAGGGATTCGCGAATGGGGCCAATCCTTCACCATCATCGCTTGTACTTGTGCGCTTGTGCACTGGGTGTACGTGAATCTGCCGCTCTTGAAGCTCCCCTTCACATGCCTATGGCGTAGTAGCTGGATTTCGCACAGGGGTCCGGTACTCCCCACGAATGTGATGCGGCTTATCGCTATTGGAGCCCCTTCATCATTGATAGGCGAAGAAAATTACGATCTCTTGAGCCTCAGGACGTCTAGGAGAGGAAATTCGCCACCAGACAATTTCACGAGTTTGTCGACTCTGCCTCAGCACGCGTCCCAGGTACAAAGTTTTAGACTCCCAACGCACTACAATGATCATCCGATATCAGGGCCAAGGGCGGATCAGAATACATGACTGTTCACGAAGATGATTCATATTCTGAGACGGAGAGTCAGCGGGGAGGCACGGGTCATCCTTTGAGATTCTGCTCTGATGTCTTTATTCCATTCAGTCGCATGCATAGCCATCCGACCGCCTACAGTCGCTTCCAGTAGACTGCAAATCACAATGTGTATCTACTCGACGACTTGTGGCTCAGATTGCTGCCGTTGCCGCTGCGTGCCGCCGTTGATCGAGTTCACTGCCAGATTTGTAGAAGGGTGTTTCATGCCTCATACTTTGTAAAGGACCTAGATCGAGCTTGTGCGCTGAATAGTAGCAAACGCACGATTGTTTGGTTAACTTTGCACAATGGTCGTTCTGGTTGATGCTATTGATACATACTTTGGAAGTTGTGCTACCTAAGCCTTCGCGCCCATCAGGGCACACCTCGCAACGAAAGCCTTCTTTGCCCATCTATCCAACTGCTTTTAACAGACCGCACATTCCTCAAGATCTTACTATTCGATGAGTTCTGGCTGAGCCTGCTGCTGCTGGGTTGGTTGTTGCTGTTGCTGTAACTGTTGCATCCCACCATTCATCATGCCATTGCCTCGCTCTGGAAGCCCACCGTTCATGCCTGCCATAACCATGTCCATTCTCTGCCCACCAGCACCCATGTCCTCGGGCATTCCTGGGGCAATGCCATTCATCTGGGTTGCACCAACCATGGCACCCTGGGGCAAAGCTCCCATCGCGGCCAAAGTGACCTCTGGCGGTGGCGAGTAGAGGCAGTAGACCGGACCCTGCAAATTCTCGCCATCGAAAAGGGCGAAGTTCTGGATGGGTTGCTCGCGCTTGCCGAGGACGTTGATAACATCTTCGGCTAGGCGGCCGCCTACGAAAGCTGCGGTGGTGATGATCTCGGCGCCGATGTTCTGCAGGAACGATCGCAGGAATTCGGATTTGAGAGTCTCTGGCGGGAGCTGGAGTTCACGGGACTTTGTGGTGGCAAGTGAGGTGAAGTTGGAGAGATCTTGGGCGTCGTGATTGGGGAGGCGGGAATAGGTGCGCTGGAATTCGAAGAGAGCCCGTAGGCAGGGGAGAAGTGGCGAAACGGCTTTGAGCTTGCGTCGGTTGCGCAGGATGTCGGGTGCGAGTGGCGACGAGTTGCTCAGGATGAGTGGGCAATAGGTTTCGCGCTTGGTCACAATTTCCGTCGTCTTGCCGCTGGGCTCCTGCTTGGTCGTGGATGACAACACGACGCGTGTGATGGTCTCGGGTGCGAGGTTTGTAGGGACGTTGGACTTTTCGCGTTCGATGATGAAGTCGTGTTGCACGAGATCGGCGAAGATGCAGCCGTAAGTTCCGTGGATTGCTGCAGCGTAAAATGGTCTACCAGCGAAACGAGCGGCCGTGTTTATGATGCTGAGAACGTCAAAGTTGTGATCGCAGGCGATAACGACCGAGTAAGGCTCGTAGAAGGTCTGATCTTTGGAGAGTAAATCGGAGAGAGCGCCACCAGAAGTGACGGAAACTCGAGGATTAAGCTCCTGGATGCGTGGGATTGCAGATTCGGCACGCTTGAGAATTGTTAGTATCATGTTGTCGCTCAAATTGCTTCTCTTCACGCCTAGTATCACATACCGGTTTGCCAACGTCCTCGTCGCGTAGGAAATAACATGAGCCCAGATCCTCCTCGGTGACCAGCTCGTCGTCGACAATGGTCAATGAGCTGATGCCAGCCAGAGTGAGGTTCTTTGCAATCTCGGTTCCCAGTGCGCGGAGAGACACCAGAAGGATATGGGCATTGCGGATACGCTCTTGCGCCTGGGCACCCCAAAGTCTGATTTGCCTGTCGTAGAGAGCAAAATCATCCGCGCTCAATCCGGAATTGGCTTCAATTGCTCCAGTGGCTTCGGGTGCTTCAGTTGCTTCAGCTGTTTCATTCCCTCCTGCAGACGCGCCATTTAAGGCGGGTGGCGCGTTTTCAATCATGGCGTTGAACGCGGTCTCGCTGGTAGCCGGTGGCGCCGCCATGTCGGTGGTGGGTCGCGTTTGGTGTAGTGACAGCAGATACCTTAGCAGTCAAGGAAAAGGTGGGGAGGAAGGTTGAGGTTGAGGTGTGCTGGCACGTGACTGCAAGTGAACAGATGCCCGCCAGTGGATGCGAGTAAGTTTTTGGTTATGGTTTAGGATGTTGTGGCGGGTGAAAGAGGTCATTTGCCCTGACGATCATTCGTTGCGAGAGCGGAGCGCGGCTGTGAGGCCGACGGCATCATCATCATCCACAATCTCACTTTCACTTCTGCGCATGTGACAGACAAACGAATGCCCCACCTCACTCCAATTATCGCAACACTGCATCACATACAGACATTCATCTCCTCTCGTTAATCCTATCCACGATGACCCCCCCTAGACCTTGCAACCAGTGACTCTCACCTCACACCACGCCCCACACAGTGCCGTTGTCGCAGCGAACTCACCAACATGCCTGAGTCTCGACCGCTCTCGTCGCTTCGGGTATGTCGCTCTTAGGCTCCATGCCCATTTGCACACGTACTAACAACTACGAGTCGTCCAACTTCGATGATCCTCCTGCGAGCTCGGATGATTCAACGCCATATCCCGACCGTCACTTGCGTATGCGCCGTGCCCTCAGAGATACGAACGATCTTGCCCGGGACGTACCACGGGAACCCAGACCTGGCTACAGCCCAGCAGTAGATGCACATCGCAACACCAGTATGAGTCTGCTTCGAAGGACCCGCCGCCGCATTGGTGCTCCTTCCCAGCAGGAAAATACGCCAGATGGCACGCCCGACGAGCCTGTAAGACGTGCGGCCAAACGTAGGAGACTGAATGACGACTCTCCGCCTCCCGCACCAAAACCAATCAAATATGGATATTATGGCCAGGTGGAGCCTGGAAGGTTGCAGATGGAAATCGTCAGCAACGACGGAGGAGAACACCAAGATCCCAGGAGCCCATACATGTTCCTGGGCGCAGATAACATGCTAAAGTCGGACAAGAGTGTTTTCTGCTCTGAGAGGACAAGCGCGAGCGTCGTGATGCGGCATGCGGACGAAACTTGTTTTAGCTTGGAAAGATTACACATCGTTGCACCGGAGCATGGCTTCACCGCGCCGTAGGTTTATGCCGCGCCTACATGTGGATTGAGGAATAAACTGACAAATGCTAGTGTGCGGGAAGGCATGGTCTATGTCGCCATGGACGTCAAGGATCTGCGGAAATACCAAGATCCGCCACGACCTGTTCACGCTCGCCTTGGCGGTATACACGAGCAGCCTTACAACCGATATCGCGGCATTCAAGCATCGCCGGAACAACTGACGCTTTCTGACGCCCTGCGAGATCCGGAAATTGCCACGGCAGCAGACAGAAGCTTTTCGCCTTTTCCTCAAGAAGAAGCTGACGATCCAGCGGACGAGGATCCGTACTACGGCTCCGAATACTTTGGCCAGACAGAAGCCGAAGCACATTGCGACATTCCATCGCCTCCATCAAACGCAGTCCATACCGCGCTCTCCGATGGCGGCAGCCTCTCTTTTACCCTGGTCAGTACTGACGAGGAGTCTGGACCCGAAGACAATTCGCCACAGGAAGTACTAGATTACCGGCTACAGCGTTTGAGACGCATGTCCCGTCGACATGACATGGATGACTGGGAGCCACCCGGACCAAGCTGGGCAAACTCGCGGGCCGATGGGACGACTAGCCAAAGAAATGCGCGACTGCTGCCGTGGATCATACCTCCTCGTCCACGACCGGGCCATCGTCCGGATCATCGGGGTAATTCGCCACCACCTGAGGCCTCAAACCAAGGCCGCTCGCAACGCTTCAAGGCACCACAATTCGCCGCGGACGATCCCAATGTGCAAGCGGCGAGGTTCAGCATCAAGCGAAACAAGTTTCGGGTTACGGTCAAGTTTGACCCGCCTATCAGTGGGCGATACATCCTCTTGAGACTTTATTCCGGCAAAAGTAATGTCGATGTGCAGAGTGTGGTTGTCAAGGGATACGCAGGCCCTAGATTTTTTCCTGCAATGCAAATGTTATGATGAAATGCCGGGCGGAGGCAGGGCTTCTGATAGCGATTTAACAACACGAAATGATACCCCATAGTGCGAGAGAGTATCTTGATCTCGTATAATCACTTGTGGCCAGCAGTGGACATTGAGGGTTCGATGTCATGTTTTCCCTGGCAACACTAAGCAATACCTAGGCACGAAAAGACAGAGTCGGGCTTCAATGCCTCAACGCCTCTGTCAGATATACAATGATCTACATTCTAGAAAAACGCTCGAGAAGAACCAAGTATGCCGTCGCTACAGGCTACTTCATGTGACTGTCAGACTGGTTCAACAGTAACGAATGTGCCAACTCTTGGGTTGATGCTGATGTCAAAACGGAACAATCATTTAGCCTGCAACCGATCTGCCCCACTTTGCGTCGCACGACGCCATTGATGATGTGACGCTGTATACATCCACGTAAGACGGCGAGTATCGAAAGAATGGAAGAGAACCTGCTGTATAGAGTCTCACTCATTCCCATCAATCGTCTCCGCCAGCTGAACTCCCGCATCACAAAAGTCCAGAATCTAACTAGCAACAATACCTCGAAAATCTCCCGCAACAGATCGACACAACCAAAACATCCCCAACCATCACCCCCTCCCCAAACGCAAGAATGTCAGACCCCAAAACAACCCTCCGCATAGCCCTCGACTGGACCCCCAACACAATCCACACCGGCCTCTTCCTCGCCCAGCACCTAGGCCTCTACTCCTCCGCCGGTCTAGACGTCCAGCTCCTGGCCCCAGACCCAGCCTACGCCACCTCCCCCGCCAAAAGGCTGGAGCAGGGCTCCGTGGACCTCGCGATCTGCCCCTCGGAATCCTGCATCGCGTACGCCGAGAACGGCAAAATGCAGTTGCAAGCGGTTTACGCTATCTTGCAGCGTGATGCTTCGGCGATTTATTCGAGGGGTTTGAGCCGGGTGGGGGAACTGGGAGGTGGGGGGAAAGTCTACGGGAGTTATAATGCGAGGTTTGAGGATGCGATTGTGAGGGCTGTTGTTGAGAAGGATGGGGGCGAGGGGGGGAAGATGGAGATCCAGAGGGAGACGGGGAGACTGAGTCTTTTCGAGAGCGCGAGGAAGGGTGAGGTTGATGCTACTTGGGTGTTTGTTCCTTGGGAGGGAGTGGAGGCTGAGCTCGAGGGGGTTGAGGGGAGGTACTTTCGATTGGAGGAGTATGGGGTGCCTTATGGGTATTCACCTGTTATTGCCAGGAAAGTTGGAGGTGGGGAGGGTCAGGTTGATGGAGAGGTCCTGAAGAAGTTTGTGAAGGCTACGAGGGAGGCGTATGATATTGTCTCGAAGGATGTGAGGGTTGGGGTTGAGGCTTTGAGACCTTTCTGTACGCCTGAGAGGTCGGAGGAGTTTTTGGTAAAGAGTCAGGAGAGAATCAATGAGTTCTATGGGGACGGGAGTGGTCGCTTGGGGAGCATGAGTGAGGCTAAATGGAAGTCGTGGATTGAGTGGCTGGAGGAGCAGAAGATGCTCGAGGTTGGTGCTGTGAAGGTTGAGAGTATCTTCACGAATGAGTTCCATTCGTAGAGTATGGCTTTTAGTTCCATCGATCTTCTCAACCCCGGCATGACTCTTCCATACCATCGGGGAGTTCTGGTCTTGAACCACGAAACTGCGTGAATTGTTGCAGAATTGAATATTTCTAGACTTGCACAGACAAAATGAGACCGGCTCGTTCTGCTCATCATGGGCGATATACGCTTCCCCTTACACACCCATGTTCATGATCAACACCACGGAATTCGCGAGTCAGAGACGAGCAGACGAAAGCGTGTTTCTCTACAATTACAACAGATGCTGACCATCGAGCAAAAACACCGGCGGGCATGCACAGAAAGATAAAAAAAAAAATGGATGACATCTATTACAAACCCTGAGAATCGAACTCAGAACCTTCTGTGTACCCAAACACTTATGTTGTTAGACAGAAATCATAACCGCTAGACCAGGCTTGCTGATGGAGATTCCACCTCCAACATGCATTATATAGCTCGTGTTTTGCACTCAAGAGGGAGAGTACAGGTCGCCGTCAGGTGGGAGTGGTTAATGATTGATCGAGCTGTTATCAGACGACGGAGGGAAGTTCGAATAGAGTAGTGTGAATATCCCACAACGAGAAACATACTCGCGACAATCGGCTGGTATGTACAGCTTCGTCTCTCGCGGTCTTCTTCGTTCAGTGCACCGCGCAGTATCTTGACAGGACACTTGTAGACAACGCCAGGTAATTGACGTCCGTTGTTTTTGGACCAAGCAGTCAAGTCATAACCACCGCTCTGGAAAGACTGAGCGAGACAGTTCGAGCGTCGTATGCTACCAGGGACAGTATCACGCCTGGTGATCTGTACAAGAGTCCTGCGCCGGACCCTCCCCAGTCGCCTTACCAGCCCGAATGTCTCTCTCGGCCCTAGTCTTCGCACTCACAATCTCCCACTCGAACTCCCTCAGCGCCCGCAGTTCGCTGCCGACGAACAAGAAGCCCATCAGCCCGTCTATCACGCCCACACTCAGCCCGACCGAGCTGAGCAGCATGAGGATGAAGGACACGTAGTTTCGCGGCGCCCACCAGACTCCGATCAGACATCCGACAGAGAATGTGAGGTGGAAGAAGAAGTGACCGATGCGGAGTTTGCGCTGCGTCCGTTCTCGGTCCATGTACTTGCGCGTCATGTCGAGGATTTGGTCGTAGGTTGTTGTCGGCAGAGCTTTTACTGCCGGCGCCTCTGTAGGTTGTGTTTTGGGTTTGCGGGTGATTGTAGTCTCGATGGAGAAGTGGTCGCTTAACGAACACTTGAGCTCAGGGTGCCGTTGTGTCATACCGACACGTGCGCTTGTGACGTCCCAATCGCTTTGGGAGTTTTGGCCCGGCGAGAAGAAGATGTAATCCAGACGCTTCGCTCGCGGGTCTTCGTCCTCCATGTCGATGATGGTATCATTGCCGTTCTCCAGATCTTTGCGCATAGCCTTGCTCCACCGCCACGTATTCAGCTTGGAATCGCACGTAGCACCTGCCTCGTTCACACACCAGTCGACAGACGGACAATTCCCACCTTTACTATCCCTGCCATGCCCGTCCTCCCACGCCCCCAACGCAGAATCGGGCTTCTTGATCCTCCAAATATCCTTAACCCCTCCATGCGCCTCAATCAACCTATGCGCCAAACTCAACGGCAGCATGTTGAAATCCCCCAGCCCAAGAACAACATGCCCCCTTTCCCCAGCATGCCGCATGAACTTCGCAACCTCCCACGCCTGCGCCGTCCGATGACAGATGTAGCTATCATAAGGCTCCTTCTCATACGGCGCGTGCATATGCGTGGTGAACACCTCCGCAACATCCTTCTCGCCCTCCCCGAACCGTATCCTAGCACACGCAACCCCCTTGCCCACAAACCAATCCCCGCGATAAAAAGCCGCCGGCCTGCCGTTCAGCGGATACCGGTACATCGAGCTCTCTTCAATCTCCCATTTGGATAGTATGGCCAGCCCGCCGCCGAAGATCCCAGAGTAGTAGAACTTGCCGTGCGGCAGGATGTGCTTTGTGGAGTCGCGGATCGAGAGGTAGTCTTCTTGGGTCCAGCATTCTTGCAGGCCTACGATGTTGGGCGGCGGGTCGAGGGCGGCGATCTGGCGGCCGATTTCTGCGAGGCGCGCGTTGCGGTGTTTGGAGATGAATTTGAGGCCCCAGCAGTTGAGGGAGAGGACGCGGAGGTTGGCGGGGAGGTCGAGGATGTTGTTGTTGGGGGGTTGAGGTGTTCTTGTTGCGGACTCCATTGTGATAGAATTGGGTGGGTTGTGAATTACCAATGTGTTGGTGAGTGAAAGGAAACTGAGAAATAAGTTGGTGTTTACGTCGGCATCATCGCATAGGTCAAGGGTCTCCGCGTTGACGGCAGATCATTTTGTTCATCGGGGCAAAATTGAAAGGAAGCTACCGAGGGATACAATCATGTGTTCTTCTATCCATATACGAATCTTCCAAAACCCCCCTCGTTGATCTACTTCATACACTGATGTGAGAGAATATCCTGCCGGAAAACGCAAGAATACTCAAATGCGTTGTCATCGTCTTCACTAATCAACTCGATCAATCCTCCGTGCACCTTTTGCACATTGCGTATCCATGAACCACGCCGATGATCTCCTGCCATTGCTAAACTGTCACGCCGCATACAAGGGGTACAATCTGCCTTTCGCCGCTGATATGGGCGTATCCTTGTTCCATCATCGTTGTGGTATATCCAGTCATTCCGCAGAGGATGAGAACGTGAAGCCTTCGCGGGCATAGCCGCGGTTGGAGGGATTTTGTCTTCAGAGATCTTGGTCTGGTACTTCGATGTGACACTTTCGAAGAAGTGGTGAGACGATCTTTCAGCCAATGACTTTTCAGCCAATAACCTTGTAACCGCCAGCGTTCTTAACGGGCTTCTTCTCGATAACCGCACCGGTGTGAGCGCGAAGCGGGTCGTCTTCCTTCTTCTTCTCCTTTTTGTCATTGCGGTTGTTGTTCTTGTTGTTTTTTCCCTTGCCTTTGTACTTGTCCTTGTTTACAACAGGCTTGAGATCGGTTTTGGAGCGCTGAATTGTGACAGGGTGGCTGCCAATATACTTTCCCACCATTTCGCGAGCAGCCTTGAATCCCAGTTCGCCGTCTGTGAAAGACACGAAGCCGAAGCCTTTCGATTTAGTCGTTCTCTTGTCGCGGATGACGCGCGCCTTTGAGACACCGTACTGCGCGAAAGCTTTTGCAAGAGAGTCGTCAGTGACCTCACCAGCAAGGTTACCGACCATGATACGGAATTGAGTGGGGTCCCATTCCAGAAGAGTGTTGTCTTCCCAGACCTGACCGCCACCTTTGCGGATGACGGTAACTTTCTTCTCAGGATTGGCAGTCTTGCTATCAGAGGCGGCGGCAGGGACTGCACCCGGACGTTGACCAACCGGGGTGACATTTGGGTTTTCTGCTTTGCCTCGCGCATCTCTCATAGCCTGTACATCAGCTGGAGCATACTGCGACTGCCACTGTGCCATCAAGGCTTCCTGTTCTGGGTCGTAGCCCGCATTCTGCGCGCCATAGGCATTTCGAGCTGGCGGTGGCGCAGGGAACGGGTTACGGATTGCGGGCGGGTTCTGATCGTAAGACTGCTGTCCTTGCTGAGGATATTGATACGCAGGCGCAGCACCGGGTGCGTAGTTGTACTGAGAGTTGTCGTAGGGGTAAGACATGTTTGGGTGGTACGCGGCAGTCCCGGAGATCTGCTGGGGTGGGTAGTGATACGAACCGTAGTTGTTCTGAAGATCTTTAGCGTTAGACTTCGGAGACGCTGAACGATCTTGTAAGTTTTTGGGGTGGTTTCTGATAGGCAGCACAAATGATGGGAGGTTTACCTGTGTTGCGGGCGCCGGATAACCTTGACAGCCTGGCTGAGGGACTGGCTGGGCAGGCAGGCTAACGGTATGGGCCTGTGAAGCTCGGTTGTCAGACTCGTGGTACTCATCAGTCTCGGTAGACTTCACGCAGCTCGTTCGAATGGCAAGAGAGGACATGTGCAGTCTTACCGGTTGATCGAAGCGTTGTTGTTGGAAGTGGTTTGCTGGTGTGAATCGTGATTGCACAGACGAGGGTACAATACGCGTGCTGTTACTATACGGAGTCTGCTGAGTGTTCAAGCCTGACTGATTGGTGTTGTGAAAGTTGGGATCCGATGCGTAGGGGACCTGGGTTTGATTCTGCGATAGATGAGCATCTGTGTGAAAGCCTTCGCCTCTGCCTCTGCGTGCTTCATGTTCGCCACCGCGACGACGTCCACGTTGGTTCTGCATCACGATTTGGGCAACTGTGGTCGCGTACCTGAAATCTGTGTTGGGGCGTGGCTGTTAGTGGGTTGATGGAAACGCCAGGTGTTTTGGAGTTTTAGTTCTCGAGTCAGGGAATATGGGTGTAGTGGAATGTTGTATGAGTGAGTGTTATTTCTTTGGCAAGTCGTCAAAAATTGAAGTCGAACGTTGGAGCTTTCACTGATGTTCGCGCGTTGCAGCCGCAGGCGCGAGTCAGCCAATCAGGTCCCATTCCCCATTGCGTCACTCTCGGCCTTTGACTAGGCAGGCGACTGACTATCTTACCCTTAACTGTAACCACATGGGCAAGGTCACTTGATCACAACCCACTACTTACCTATAGTATCCACCTACGACATCTGTCAGGACCTTTCTTATCAGTCTCCTCATGGCCGGGTGAATCATAGCGACAAGGCCATGTCCTCAACCTGCCTTACCAAATGACACTCCATCACATCAAGGTCACGGACTGAGCCCACTGATAGTCACATATATTACATCCAGCTGAAACATCGCCAAGATGATGGCCTCACGCATTGTCTCGAGGCTTTTGCCCGTTGCTGAAGGCGATTCCATGTTCGAACCTGGCAGGCTTGACACAGACATGGATCTCGAATCCCAAAGACGAGGAGAATATGGCCGACACTTCGAATCCGGTGACGACGACCCTGAAGCCATGCTATACGAAGCTTCAGTCGACCAAGTCCCCTTCCACGATGTCGCTCTGAGTCCTGAGGCGCGCCCGATAGGCCGGGGTTCGATGTCACTCGCTCAAAGTCAGCCAGGCTGGCTCGATGGCCAGCAAAAGAGAAGAGCGGAGGATGAAGAGGACGTCCCCGAGTCACTATTGATGGAGCGCAAGGGCAAATCTACCCCAAGACGTGGACAAGCACCTGGCGCACAAGAGGTGGGTCGGACGACAACAGACGAGCAGTGGGATAAGGTACAGCAACAACACAAGCTTTACTCGTCGACTGTACGGGCTCCGGCTCGTAATGCTCCTGCTGGGTTTGGGCATGAATCAATAGCCGGCCCATCAGCCCGACCAAGTCCTCAGGCGAATGCTATGTGGACATTCACCAACGCCCAAAATCTAGACGCCTTCTTGCACGAGGCTTATTCGTACTTTACTGGTCACGGCATGAGCTCCATATTGCTCTCCAAGTTTCTCACCCAAGCAACAGAGCTGTTCGTCTTCTGCTTCGCCATGTTCCTTTCTACCTGCATCGACTACTCCAAGATACCTGTCAGCAAAAAGACGTCAGAAGTTCTCATCCCCAAATGTATAGACCGCTCGTCCTGGATCAAGAAGGCCGCGATTTTTCTGTTTGTTGTCTACTGGGGAATGATGTTCGTCCGCAACATGCGAGACGTCAGCCGTCTCCGACGGATGCGGGATTTCTACACTCACGTCCTCGAAATAAACGACGAGGACATGCAAACGGTCTCCTGGTTGCGCGTGGTAGATGGACTGGTCAAAGTACAGAACGCGAACGTCGCCACAGCTATAAACGCACCACGGATGAAAAAATATCTGGAGTACAACAAACCGCAACAGCGCGTCACGGCGGAAACTGTTGCCAATCGCCTCATGCGTCAGGATAACTACTACGTTGCGCTCTTCAACAAGGAAATATTCGACTTCACACTGCCGGTTCCCTTCCTCGGCGACAGACTATTCTACTCCAAGAGTCTCGAGTGGTGTATCGACTTCTGCCTTACCAATTTTGTCTTCGATGAGCAGGGCGCACCTAGGCCATTTGCTTTGGATGTCAAGAACAGAAAGGTCCTTGTCGAAGGTCTGCGCCGCCGCCTTCGGTTTGCCGCGCTCTTAAGCATCCTCTTCGCCCCCTGGAACATTATACGATTCTCCATTTTCTACTTCTTCCGTTACTACACCGAGTTCACGCGTAATCCCGCCCGAGTCAGCCTGCGGGCCTTCACACCTTTCGCGGAATGGAAGATCCGCGAGTTCAACGAATTGGATCACTTGTTCCAGCGCCGCATACGTCAGGCCTACCCATTCGCAGTCGACTACCTCAAGCAGTTTCCTAAAGACAAGACCGATCAGCTGTGCAGATTTGTAGCTTTTGTCAGCGGTGCTTTTGCTGGTGTCCTGGCTTTGGCAACCCTGTTCGACTCTGAACTCTTCCTGGGCTTCGAAATCACCGAAGGCCGCACGACCGTCTTCTGGGTCTCTGTAATGGTGGGCATTTTCAGTGTTGCGCACGGCGCTCTTCCTGATGAAACCGAAAGCCACGATCCTGTGCTCCACCTTAAGGAAGTCCTGATGTACATCCACTACATGCCCACGCACTGGAAGGATCGCCTCCACAGCAACGAAGTCCGCGCCGAATTCTCTGCTCTTTACCAGAACAAAGTCCTCATATTCCTGGAAGAAATCATCAGCCTCGTCCTGGCTCCAATCATCCTTTACCGCAACTCCAACGATCGATGCGAGCGCATTGTCGACTTCTTCCGCGAATCCACCGTCCACGTTGAAGGTGTAGGCAACCAGTGCAACTTCGCAGTGTTCAACTTCAAGAAACACCAGAATGTCGTTGAAAACCCAACGACCGCGCTCCAGGAACCAGACGGCCTTCGCGACGATTACTTCGGTCTGAAAGACGACAAGATGGCAGCTTCGATCCACAACTTCGCTCAATACTACAGCGCGCACAAACAGCGCCACAACGGCCGAAGACCACTGCACGGCTACCAGCGCCCACCTGAATGGCCTCCATTATCACCACAGATGGCCACCGACGAACCGGAGCCTGTTAGAGCTTCTTCCAGGCCTCATACCCAGCAAACCCTTCGACAGCCGCCTTTGGCCACATCTCAACGCTATAACCCTCTCTCTCCCCAGCAGCTTGCGCGCGACCGCCGGCAGCCTCCAATGCGCAATGCCGAGCGAGACAGTCTGCGTCAGCAACAGGCCTCAATCTCAATCGGTCCTTCCGAGAGCAGAATCATGGCGCAGGACAGCGACTTGGACGAATATGATCGTGCTCTCGGTCGCGATCAAAGCGGATTGGGGCTGGAGAGTGATGCAGAGGATGATGGAAGAGGCGTGGTAGACGGGAAAGAAGGCGTTTTGGGCATGTTGGCGCAGTTCACAAAGGCGAAGACGGAGAAAGGGATTGACATTTGATGAGTTGTCGTGTGCTTGGATACCAGATTGCATTTAGCAGCGTATGGGTTTTCTTTTTCTAAGAGCAGCCCTTACATATTACCCAGGGAATAACAGCTTTTTCGCAAGCACAACAACCTCTGGCTCTTTGCAGTTTCACGCATCCCCGCCGAAACGCGGAAGGGCGTAATCGGCGGCTTTTCGTCCATCGAATCCGGCGTGTACATCGGCGAGATATGAATGAAATCAAAGTTGTGGCGTCTCACTGGATCGAGAATCAGCATGCCGTAGTATCAGCAGCTTTAGTCTGTTGATATCAGCGTCTATGCCAGTGAGATACAGAGGATGAGATGGTAGCAGCTCATTGGGCCAGATGAGGGTATTCCGGCGACCACTCGGTGGCTCTTTTGTGAATGAATGAGTGCTGAGACTGTATTCCATATTCGAATTATAGTGTAAGATTCTCTCGTGTTGATACATTTATTTGATCGTTTTCGTTCCCAAAAGAAAATCCGTTTTCCCAAAGTAATCCATTAGCATCCATCATAAAACCTTTCTCGAACCTCCGTCCCACCCTGTTATGGTATATGATGTCCTTCATTGTCAAGAGTGTTCGAGAGGAAAACATCGTCAGTCGTGACGCCATATAAGAAAACCTAACTCCAAGAAACCCGTCCTCAAACACAAAGAAACGCGCCGCAAAGGGTATTTCTTCTCCAGCATTACTCGCCAATCCGTCTCTGAAGAGAAACCAAGAAAGAAAAGGGATAGATTCAGAAACAAACAGCCAAACCCAAGCCAAGATCCCGTTTCGCAATCATCAGTCGAGCAAGTTTCAAGTCAGGTCAAAGTGCCAGATCTTTTCTCAGATCAACACCCACCCTCCCAAACCCCCTCGACACCCAGCCAATACCTCTCCTTCTCCCCGCTCCACCGTCCCCTAGCATCCACCCCCGTCCGCTTCACGCTCCACTCCCTGCGCTCATGCAGCCCGTTCCGCCCCTCCACCTCGCACCAAGAGAACATCATCTCCTGCGCCGGGAAGACAAAACACTTCCTCACGTTCGCCGGCAGCAGGCCCGGGTTCGTCAGGTCCGCTCGGATGCGGTGGGTCGTGTTGTCGTACGCGAACAGCGAGACGGCGGCGGCGGCGAAGGTCAGGAGGAGGGAGAGCAGGATTGTGAGGAACTGCAGCGGGGAGTCGAGCAGGGTGGAGTAGAGGTCTGAGGGGGTGAGGGCGGGGCAGGTGTCGGAGACGATGGCGCGGACGTCGAGGCTGGCGGTTGTGCGGGCGCGGTAGGCGCGCAGGAGGCTGCAGGCGTTGAGGGCGCCGATTTGGCCGAAGAGGTGCAGCAGGACTGGGTGTGATGATGAGGAGGCGGACGTGGGATTCTTCTCGTCTTCGAGGGCCGCGGTCAGGGCGTTTGTTACCTCGTTGAGGTCCGGGCTTGTGGATTTCCAGGAGCTGCGCAGGAGGAGCACTTTGGCGGTTGGGTAGAGGTCTTCGTAGCCCTCGACGTAGGAGGCGATTTGGGATGGAGTGGCGTGCGGCCAGAGGCTGAGGACGACGAAGTTGGGTGGTGGGGGAGTTGTTTTTGTTGAGGGTGTTGTTGGGGGTTCGATGGGGCTGTTGACCACGCTGCTATCGACTGACGACGAGGTTGAGCAGATGGATTTATCTGAGCGGGTTGATTTGGTAGAATTTGATCGTTGAACCATGCCGGCTGGCAGGTCGAACTTTTGGGTTTCCAGTGCGTCCATGTTGACTTGGGACAAGGGGTGTGTCATTGTGTTTTGCATGTATTCGGCCATGATGAGATAATCCAATTGATCGATTGATGCGTCGATTGGTACGAGAGGAGGGTATGATGTGGTGACAACTTTGAGGGAGGTGTGTGGGCACATGATGGTTGATATCGTGAGCCTAGTGGCTGGCGGTCGTTCGAATGTTCGATATGGTCGTTCTTGCAGACGGGGTCGGTGGACGTAGGATGAGCAAAGTTGTCTCTGTCTCCAGCCTTGACTGCGCCGCCGGTCTTTACAAGTCAATTCAATCCAAGTCTAGTCCAACAACAAGGCTTGAAGGTCAACCTCGCAGCGGAGAGAGCACGGGTGAGACCTGTCTTGAAAGTACCAGTTCGGAACGTTGGTCAAGTGCAACGCTGAATCTCAACGGCTAGCTTTCACCTGTCAAACACAGAGGGTTTTGACCTTTCGAACAGATTGATTGATCCAGTCTTTGAAGGGTGCACCTAGTAGATCGATGCCTTGTCCGGCGCCCCCGGCCAATTGAATGTTTATGCGGGCCCCTGCAAGACTACGCAGAAGGACCACCTCATACCTGCCTACTACCGTAAGGCAGACGACAATCTGCATGCGCCAGACGATAGGTCTAGGCCATTGTTTTTACAAACGTCATGGACTCCAGCCATCACTTCATATATTGCTCGAACGGATCGGAGTTCGTGACGAGTGGGCAATAGTTAGTGGGCTGGAGCTGTCCCGTCGGTGCAGGCGGGTGGGTGGGCAGGCACCCAGCGAAACCCTCTCTCTCACCGTACTCCGCCCAAAGGTCCCAGGTCAGGGTACCGTAGACAAAAAAGATAGGCTGTCTAGCGTGCGATGTGACGAGACACAACGTGATTGCGAAGCCGTGCTCTCCCTCACGCCCACGTCGTAGTAGGACGGCATTGGCAAAACAGTGCTGCATTCTGCACTCTGCAGACTCGCAGACAATGGAGAAAACGACATACAGAAGCTCACAAGTGCGTTACGACTGATGCGCGCTGCACGCCTGACAGGAGTGATGACTGGTTTGATTATGCAGGCCAAGAGAGGGCGGGAGACCTCATCTGCAGAGAGACAATGGAGATGGCGCGGTGAAACGGGGTGTCGTGCTCCCCGCGCCCCAACAACCGTTGTCGATCAACGGCACACGTCTTTCATCCTTCCTTTCTTTTCTTCTTGGCCAAGACTGACAAGGCGGAGACGGAAAGGCTGACATCGGTCCTTGGTGAAGCATGTGGCGTGGACGACTCACTTTTAGTCGGGCTGGGCGCATGCTTACCGGAGCTTTTCCCTCCCATTACCGACAGCCAGGACGACATGTTTGGCATGCCCAGTAGTGCTGTACTGCAGGCAACAGTAACGAGAAAATATCGCAGGTGCATTTAGGCGACAAAGGCATCGTTTTGACTGGGATGGGAATTTGCGATTAAATTTGGTGCATTACTGCGAGTGGTCGTATAGGCAGGGATCCAGAACACTCCCCTTGCATGTGATGTGCCCAGGAACGGTTTCACATCGTTCGACCAACGCCACGCGTCGGTGCTCCGGCGTTGCTACACGCCGACCTCAGACCTTATTCTCATCATCAAAGTGTGCTGGCGATAGCAAGCCGTGGTCTGTAAACTCTGCCGGCAGCCACAACCACCTTTCCTGACGACACCAAGATTTGACCAGCCGGTGGCTTAAATGCCAATGCATTATTGGCATCTGCGAACACGTATGCGGATCGCGGCAGCTGTCTGCCGTACCAGTTGTAGCCGTTGGCAATGCATACATGATACAGCTCATGCATGTCTGCTGTGGAACGTCTTTCTTCGCCTTTCCAGTCGACACATGTGCATGTACAGAGGCGCTGTACTCGCATTTACATGCATAAACGTGATAACATCGTTGACGTGTGGATTTGACGTGCCGCACCCCAGAGCCACCAATGCAAACAAGATCTTGAAGGATGCCGAAGGATTTCGGCCCCGCCTCCTCCTCCCACCTCTGATTTGATTCAAGATCGTTTTTGTTTAGGCTGGGAACCAACATCAGGGCGCGGAAAATAAAAAAGGGTAGATCTTGCAGCTTCCTGCTGACCGCATATTTTAATATGCAACTGTGTTTATTCACCCGTCTGTTATCGTGGTGTCGCGCGTCCCAAGCTGCTGGCTCTCGCCATGCTCTGCTGATCCGGTACCATTGGCGACTGGTAGTGGGCTGTCCTTCTGTTTTCCGTCATGCTCGGTATCGCCCTTCGTTTCCCCATTGACAGCATGTGCCCGTCGCCTGTAAATTTTGATCGTTTGGTCCTTCCCGCATGTCGCAATTGCGCCATCCTGGACACAAACGTCCACTCCCAGCACGACACCCTCGTGGCCTTGCAATCGTTGCAAAATCTCCTTCGAGTTCACGTCCCACAATACCGTACTACCGTCCTCGCTCCCGCAAGCAGCAAGAGGCCATTGTTTCCGCCGCTCCTCCTCGTCAAGCTCTTCTCGAGCAGCCGCAGAAACAGAGTACGTCCCGAAACACACCCCTATGCTGAACTTCTCATTCTTGTGTCCCTGATACGTCTTCACGCATCGTCCCTCCACGTAGTTCCACAGCCTCAGACTGTTATCGAGCGTCGCAGCCAGAACGTACCGACCGTTAGGCGAGAACTTCACGCTCGTCACTGGCGCATTATCTTCGTGCACCAGCGTCTTCAAACACTGCCCAGTACCTGTATCCCAGATCCTGATCAACCCATCGCTACTGCAGCTCGCCGCCAACGTGCCATCGCGCACAAAATCCACGCCTGAAACTGGGTCAGAGTGCGCCGGCAGCGATCTCAGCCTGCGCGCCGTTCGCACGTCCCAAAAATTGACCGCTTCGTCGTAGGAGCCCGAGACCAAGATGTTGCCTTTGGGCGAGAAAGCCAGCGAGTAGACGTAATTGTGATGGCCCGCCAGCGGCACCGGCAGGGCCTTGCCAGTCGTAATGTCCCACAAGCGAATGAGCTTGTCGTCAGATCCAGAAGCCAGCACGCGGCTGTCAGGTGACCAGGCCAGAGTCGAGATGCCAGCCAAATGGCCCTCGAGGGTGTGCTGCAGGGCGCCCGTCGCGGCCGACCAGATCTTGAGCGTGCAGTCCGCCGAGCAGCTCGCTAGCCACTTGCCATCCGGAGAGAACTTGACGCTCGCGACGCCTCTCTTGTGCCCTCTGAGAGTGTACTGTAGTGTGTAGTCAAGCGTGCGCGGCCTCTCGGCGATTTTCCTCCTCTTTGCGCCGCTGTCAGGCGATTGCTCCGCGCTGCTCCTGAGCTCTCCCGGCACGTCAGGTGTCTGCACGCCATTTTCATTGTCGTCTTCGTATGCGAACGCAAACTGCTCAGAAGCGCCTTCGTGATGTGCAGGATATGGTGTGGATGCTGCCGAGTGGTAGGCTGAGGGCGGGTCGAGGGATTCGGAGCGTTTGCGTTTGGGAGAGCGACGACCTTGATGAGGGTCGGGAGTCGATGTGTAGCTCATGTCAAAGTTTGTGTGTGTATGTAGAAAATGTTTGGTGGTGGTGGAGCTCAAACACCGACCCAAAGATGTAGAAAGTCGCGGGGGACGCGCGCTGCATGTGTGACGCGATTCTGTAAGTGATGTCAAACACTATCTAGATAGACACGTGCACAAGCACAAACACAAGCACGAGCATAAGTAGTACGAGAATCTTGCAAGGGGACTAGAGCAAACATGTGATATCGCAGGTTTCATTATGCAGTTTGGCTTGTTCGCTAGCCACTCGACATGTATTTATCTGTTTGAGCTGAACTTTTATACCGGCTTCGTTCCCTACCGGTTTGCTCTACTTGTTCAGCCAACTCCTGTATCCGTAAAGCAATGCAAATGATCTTGTTTCATGCTTCGTAACCTGCGCCATAAAGCGCCATTGCTCCATCGCTAATCCGTGAATGTGCCCTACCTCTGTCAACGACTTAAGAGTGGCGAGCACAAGAAATTCGGCCAGAACATGGCCTTCCATGTCCATCAAGGTTTCTGAGCCTTGACCTTCTAAACCATAATGTCCTCGTCATCCTCGCTGTTGTCGCCAAGCAGTTGAGGGACATTGCTTCCGGACCCAGGCATGTCCCAGGAAAGATCCATCTGATCAGCGAGCTCCGCGTCTGGAGCAGCCGTGTTCTTGTTGCGCTTCGTGATGGCGACGTGTTCTTTGGTGAGCTGCAGTCGGCAATCGGCATCGCGAACAGCGGCGACCAGCAGCTCAATGCGCTTGGTTTGGGATGCAAGGTCAGACTGTTGCGGTGTAGCACCAGCCGAGGAGGCGGTGTTGAAACGAAGAATTGCCTCTCCTGGGGTAGAGCCCGGTGCAAGACTCGCGTTCAGTTGCGCACCTCCGATCATCCGCGAGAGAATGTCAAGAGTGGCTGTGGCATCCAGACCAAGGTGAGCTGCCACTCTGTCCACATTCAACGCTGCATAAGTCTTTTGCAGATCCGAAACGCGGTACTTGACAAGCGCATTACCTGCCTCTGTGACCAAGCCCATGTTGCCGTCATCGATCCAAATCTGCGAGCCCACGTCTAACTCTGCCTGGTACTTGAGCCAGTCCCTCCTCTCAAAGTTGTCCGCCAACGCCTCGTATGCCCTTCCAGCAGCCTTGAGAATCTTCCACACAGCCTGATCAACCGTGCGGGGCTGCTGGAACAGCTTGCCCTCTGAGAGTAGCCCGACCAGAATCCATTTCTTATAGGCTTCCATCTGCAATGTGCTTGCTACGTGCTGCAACGTGGGGTAGAGGATGACATGTTCGAGGAAAAGACGAGCTCTCTGGAAGTTGCGCATGCCGATGTAGACATGCGCACCGATGAGGTAGTACTCCAGCACGTGCTCTGGTAAGATCTTTTCTGAGAAACCAGATGAGGTGGTTATGAAGGCATTGCTCAGTTCGTGCTCTTCGCTAAGCACCTCTGTATGTGCACTTTTGGGTAGTGCTTGTGGGTAAGCGAAGATGTTTCGATCCAGGATAGCGAGGGCCTGTGACGGTGATCCAACGCCTAAACACTGTCGGACAAAGCGGAGATGTAGTGTCGTGAAAGTCGCTGCAGACGGGTCGAGGCGTCGAAGGGCTGTTGAGAATACGCTCACGTCGACAAGACCGAGAGACTGTGAAGCATGCATAGCCCACTCCCACACCGCGCGCCATAGCTCTCCCACGAAGCGAACCTGGATAGGATCGAATGATGCGAAGAAGATGCAAGCCTGATCGAAGAGGAGCTCTCCGCGTTGCCTGTCCTGCTGTTTGAGCTGGGAGATCTGCTCATTGAGGGTTCTGAGGTAGGCAATGCTGTGGACAGCAGGATCGAGAACTTCGAGGAAAGTCTTTCCGTCCACTGTCTTGGTCCATGTTGCTCCCGGCAGCTTGTCCAGTCTCTTTAGGTAGGCCAAGATCTGTGTGTCGAGGTCGTGCGGCGAAAACGACTTGGGCTTCTCAGGCGGGAATGAGCGCACCACAGAGAGCGTATCCGCCATGATGGCTATGAGGTTGCGCGAGACTCGGAGTGTGTGGTGGATGCGATTTTGGAAAACCGACGTATGGATCTCGGCTTCACGGCGATTGTACTGGCGTCGGCGTTGGCGTTTGTCCGGATGTCGCGCCTATCGAGGATAGGTGGGTGAACAGCTGGGGTGAAGCTGCGTAAGTGAGGTTATGAGTGCAGCTGCGTGATTCGGATGCAGCCGAGGGATTGTAGTGAGGTGAGGCGAGGCGAGGCGATTGAATACAGTAATGGAGTTGTTCAGCAAGGTCGAGATGTTTGTTGCGAGCTTGAGGCACCACTGGTGACGGAATCGTGCACGGTGGAACTTGCCGTAACTTAACGTTAGCGGGGCTTCGATCTGTGGCAGTATCAGGGTCTAGAGCTTTACTTACACCTTTCATCCTCACTTCACTTATCTCTCCTCGATCTTGCATTCCTTGTGCCGTTGCGCGCAAGAACATATAACAGAGCTTACAAGTGCCCACGATGGCTACTCCACACCAAAGCACCGCCTATCGGGACCGACTGCTTTCTCGTGATGATATCGAGGCCCTGATCGCCGACGGCAGGAAGATTGTAATTGTGGACAAGAACGTAATCAAGGCAGACGCATGGCTGCCATTCCACCCTGGCGGCGACAAGGCCATCCTACACATGGTCGGAAGAGACGCTACGAATGAAGTGCGGGCATTCCATTCACTCGAAACACAGCAATGGATGTCCAAATACCAGATTGGCAAGATCGAAGGACAATGGACCGACTTCATACCGCCAATTCAATACGGCAAATTCAGGACAAAAGAAGAGATCAAAGCTGCCGGCAGCCAACCGTCCGAGTACGACCAGACAGAATCATCGGGCCAGGAAAGCTCGGGAGAGGCTTCACCATTATTCGAGCCTGCCGATCGCACAAGATCAGGGCTGCGTAAGCGCAAGGGTAGCGATGCTGCAGCCAGCCACTCGTCATCTGCAACATCACTATCATCATTCGACATGGAGGAACCCACAGCACCCAAAAAGTCATTCAACAGCGGAGACCGGACCGCAGAGGAATACCAAAACGACATTGAGAGGTTTCCCAGCCTCGACGCAGCTACTCAGACCGACATCATCGCCAAGTACCGTGCTCTGGACCAGCGTATTCGAGATCAAGGTCTCTACAACTGCAACTACAAGGCATACGCCATTGAAGCATGCAGATACACTGCTCTCGCCCTGACATCGTACATCCTGCTTCGAAACGGATGGTACGCGCTCGCTGGCGTCTTTCTCGGCATGTTCTGGCACCAACTAGTGTTCACGGTCCATGATGCAGGCCACATGGGCATCACTCACAACTTCCACATCGACAGCTGCATTGGCATCCTCATCTCCAACTTCCTTGGTGGTCTCAGCTGCTGCTGGTGGAAGCGCAACCACAATGTCCACCATATCGTCACAAACAGTCCCGCTCACGACCCGGACATCCAGCACATCCCCTTCTTTGCTGTCTCGCATCGCTTTTTCGAAAGCCTTCGCTCGACATATTACGACCGCATCATGACTTACGACCCATTCGCCAAGTTCGTCCTCCCGTACCAGCACTACCTCTACTATCCTATCTTGTGCTTCGGTCGCTTCAACCTCTATGTCCTCTCCTGGCAATACATCTTCCTGGGCCAAGGACCTCGCAAGGGTCCTGCTTGGTGGCACCGTTACTTAGAGGTTGCCGGCCAATTCTTCTTCTGGACATGGTTCGGCTATTTCACTGTCTACAAATCGATTCCGACAGCCAGTTCGCGCATCGCCTTCGTGTTACTCAGCCACATGGTCACTATGCCTGTTCATGTGCAGATCACTCTCTCGCACTTCGCCATGTCGACAGCAGACCTTGGCGTTGCTGAGTCTTTTCCTCAGCGTATGCTACGCACCACCATGGACGTTGACTGCCCTGAGTGGCTCGACTTCTTCCATGGTGGTCTCCAATTCCAGGCCGTGCACCACCTGTTCCCACGGATCCCGAGGCACAACCTCCGCGCTTGCCAAAAATTGGTCATGGAATTCTGCGAGGATGTCGGCATCCCTTATGCGCTTTATGGGTTCCAGGAGGGCAATGAGAAGGTCATTGGTCACTTGGGAGATATCGCGCGGCAGGCAAGGGTGTTGGCTGAGTGTCAGCGAAGCATGACTCTGCAGGACGCGTTGGAGGGCCACTAAACGTATTACGTGTACGAAAAATGCGGGTAAACTCAACATTAACAGCATGGATATTTATCTCGATCGACCCTCAGGCCATGCTGAAGTTTGTCAGTCCCCAGGTATGAGGGTATCGGCGACTTTCTTATGTCGAATTGTTTCTTTCGCTAGCAAGATACTAACAAGACCCGGGGACAAAGTATGCCTAGTTAGTCATCCCAGCGGATCGAACTTTCGTAAGCAGCGATATCAGTGGCTTGAGCATATTATAAACACGCCGCTTCCGGTGAGGCAAAGCTAGTATTCATTGGACATACTTGGGCCTATATCAAGGAAGAAATCTCTTTGCCACGATGAATGCCGCGTACCTACAAATACTTATCGACGCCAGGTCACTACGCTATAGACAATCACGCTTCCTCCCAAAGACAATCTTGCCGCTTCGCCATACGATACATAACCCATGCGCCGAAAGTGGTCATCGCAGTCGTAGCGAAACTCAACCACACCAAGCTCGCAGCCGCCCCACCAACACATCCAGAAATATAGCCTTGTGCTACACCTTCAATCACTGCCACTGCACATGCCGCCGCAACATGCTGCCACAAAGCCGCGGCTAGCATGAGAACCGATGCCAGCGCGGAACTTGCTACACACAGCCGCATGACGGCTGAATGTGACGATACTATGCTAATTTCAGATCCAGAGTGAACGTGCCGGCCTGACTGTCGATGCCAATCGATGGTTGTGCTCAGCCCAATAAAGCATAGAACTGACAGAGCCATTGCTCCGATGCTACGCAAACATCAGTCGCGTCCGCATTACGCTTGTGAAGGTTTACTGACACTAGTCCAGGGAATAGGACACTCGACTTGAAGTCGTCGGCCAAACGAAGGATGTTGATGGTGTCCGTTGCGTCTGGGCCTAGTCTTGTGAACAGCGATTCGCCGTTCTTCGTGCATTCCCAACCACTTTGGTTGATCAAACGGGCGCATAATCCGAAATACCCAACCCGCACCTCTGTGTTGGTCTGCTGGGCAGCTTCATGGAACTGGGCAGTCAAGTCTGACCACAATCTTTGCTCAGCCAGTGCGACTTCATTGGGGTGCGGTGCCAGGGAAAGCACATAGATGCTCTGCGAGCTATTGCCCCCTGGGTGTGCGCCAGCAAGCAGGATGGCTAATGGGTTTGGCTCGTCAGTGTGTAGATCCATCGTTGCGCTTCTTGACATTATAAACACTCACCTCCAGACACAACAGCGACAAAGACGCTCGCTATGGTGTAATGACGAGAGGTGCCTAGCTGGAATCCAAGGTGGGCAGCACTGCGTAAGACGCTTCGCGCACGGCTATATAGTTTCCTTGCATAGTACTGGGGGATTGGGTGGCTCGCGCCTCCAGTGCTGTCTGTATCTGACATTGGGGTCGCTGAAGTCAGTCGAATCTTTGTAGCACCTCAGCTGCGACACAACAATGTTTGTGATTTCATGAAGACTGATAACTGTTGGGAGGCTGTGCTTCGCTTCAATGCGCGATGACGATGTGAGTCTACAAAAGGCTGACAATATCTTTCAGCTGGAGCTGAAGCTGAAGGTCGGCGGGTCAAGGAACAGCAGCTGTGGGCTGCTTCTATGGGAAACAGCTTTACATCGACTTCGCAACTTCACAAGCTCAACATTCGAGAGCATACCAGGCCAATCCACCACACTTGGGTCTAGCAGCACTAAAGGCAGTAATCGGTGGGCTTCTTGCTCCAAAGACCTCTCGACGCAACATGTCCATCCCCTTTTACCTACCAGCTTCGAAATCCAGATTGAAAGACGGCGACTTCTCGGCTTACAGCTTTGATCAGAGTCTTGGACAAGACTGGCCGGATTATGTGGGTTCAAAAGATCCTGAGCCACCATCTCCTTTACTCGAAGGTACTCACACGCCGCATCCGCACTCCCCATCGCAGCATGCTCTGGAGCCATTGTCCGATTTCTCCAATGGCGAGTGGCAAGACCCCTTCCAGCAGCACCAGCAGCACCAGCAGCAGCAACAGCAGCAAGAAGGAAATGATGGCGATTTTTCCAATATCCCGCCTTATCATAGCATGCAAGATCCTTTCCTGGCGGAAGAACCTGAACAGAATGAACCTTTGGCACCTACTCCGATGCACCCTCCCAGCCATCATTTCTTCCAGCCATCCCCAGAAGAATACACCTTTGTACCGCTTCCAGCTAAAGCGAAGAAACGCCCCAAGAAGGAGTCCAGCGGGAAGCGTGATATCATCCAGACATTTAGGAAGGTGGCCCATGCGTGCATGGACATACAAGTCGGAGACGAGAACATCATCGACCTCTCGAAGCCGGCCGAGTCTGCGAGAAACGACTCATTGCCCAAGGCTGCGGAACGCGATAAGTCTAACATCATCAACCTATCAAATGACCCAATGCCTAAGGCTGCGAAACGCTCACGCGATATATTCATACCCCCGCCACTCCCACCGGCACTGTTACAAATCTCGCGAGACTTGGAGGGTGCGGATGAGGTCGAACTCCCGCCTTCACGTTCGTATAGTCCAAATCTTGCGGAAGATGCGTACATCAGGTTATTTGACAACAAGAGCAAGCTTATACGGCGGTATGACGAGCGAGTGCAGCGGCTCGTGGACTGCATGCCACACCTGAAGCACTTGCAGCTATGTTCAGCAAGAATGAAGCTAGGCGGATCGATCACACGCTTCGAGTACTCCACGAGCATTGAGAACCCCCGGTCGACGTCGAGGAAGACCTTCCACGCGGATGCATGGTCTGGCAGCGCTTCCCGAACATTCGCGAAAAAGCTCGCGCCGAAAAGAAGCGGGCCATGTCATCTGCATGTATTGCTTGTCGAAGACATTCCCACGGATCTAATGCGCGTGCTGGGCTCCCAGTACGAAATCGATCCCGAGGCATTTGCTGCACACTTGTTCAGAAGCGGATATGATAGCCTCCCTTGCCACGCAGACCTGTCGGAATCTCGATGGAGCACTGCCAAGATCAAGAAGTCGTATAGGTCACTCAGTTGGTATCGACCCGTCCGGCTCGAGTCGCGAGTATATACCTGGCTACAGACCCCGGAAACCCTCACTAGGCTTCAATGCGATGGCATCAAATGGTCCGAGACCTCGTACGAACGACGTGGGAAAGCACTCGTTGAGAGGAAAACGAAACATCATGTGAAGCTGAATACGAACACGTTTCGGCAGAGCCGACCGCTTTCGACGCGGCCCTTTTCGGTGCCTGCTATATGGGAAGAGAGGGCCACTGTCTTCATCAGTGCCAAGAAGGGTCGTCCGACAACCAGTGAGTTCTTGTTTCCCAGAGCTTTTGCTGACCGGGCTCGATATGAGTTTAAGCTGACGGGCATAAGTGATTGCGCTGCTGGACCCCCTTCCTTCTTTCACAGAGACAGAAGAAGTCGAAGAGAGTACGTATATCAACGGCCGCAGAACGTGTAGCAAAGACTTCTTGCTAAAGGTCGTACCTGCGTTTACACCACTTGCCCCGAGGGCGCCAGTTGCGTTTCCCGCGAACAAGTTCAAGGCAAGCGATCGTGAGATCAAGGTCTTGGAAGACCGGGTCACCGCCGCAAGCTCAACATCAGCAGACATGGAGAGTTGGATATGGCGAAAAGACAAACACATGACTGTATCCAGAGATCCGCTGATTGCCCTGCTGCGACTCGCCTACATAGACACCGTCGACTACCTCAACCAGCTGGGCTGGACGCTCGACGAAATCAGCCGGGACTCCCTGGACGAATTCATCATGACGCGGCGTCTGTCCGCCTGGAGAAAACTGCTCAAAGACCTCGAGATCGAGGTCCCGGCTTTGGGACACAACCTGCGAAGCTTCCTGGATCCCGACCACGCCGCATATGCGGAAGCACAAGTCATGCTGGACGACCTCGATCACAAACGGATACCCGAGTTTCTTGACCGGGTGCGCGCCGTCCACGCTGCTCTGAGGTCAGAAATGGCACTTCTTGACAGTAGCCGGAGCATCACAGAAGCTCGCACGATGGCCCGACTCACCGAGCTGGCCTTTGTCTTCATCCCTCTCACGTTCGTCTCCTCGCTCTTCAGCATGCAAGTGACAGAGCTGGAGGCTGGAATCTCAATCTGGGCCTTTGTACTCGCCGCCATGGGTCTGGCGGCGTTCACATACGCCACGCGGAGTCTGCTACAAAGCGAACTTCTCCGTGTGATTAGTCAAAGAGCCAAAGAAGGACTGCTCGCTTCTGGAAAGGGATCGCGCTCCCAGAATGCTTCGGCCTTCCAGGTCGCGAAGTACGTGACAGCCTTAATCTGGCAACATTGTCTGCCTGCAGTGAATGCTATGGTTTTCGTTGCGGTGTCGGCGTTGCCGATAGTACCAATCGCTTTCATGTGGATCCAGAACTCCTTGGGCGTGGGCCTTCACGCAGTGATGACCCTCCTCGTCCTCCCGCCGGGTCTTGCGGTGGCTTACTTTGCAGCCTGTGCTTTCGAAGGACTAGCGCGGAGTGGCGATGATCTCGGGGAGAGACATGAAGGGGTGAGGCTGTCCTTTGGCGACAGACTCGCTATGGTGAAGGCACGTGCAAGGGACAAATTGCCTCGCCTGATGACAAATTCAAGCGACTCGGAGTCTTACACCAGCAGTGTCTAGTCCGGCGGAAGCCGCAATTCGCAGATACTTGGGATGTTGCATTTCAAAAAAATCAGAGCTCTTGTGGGGGCATAGCAAATGCAGCAAAAATGTCGAAGCAACAAAGATGAGATTAGCAGCGAATTCGCAGTTAACTCGATCTAACATCTAGAAAACGGTCCGTCCATGCATGCATACTTCAATCCACCCGCGCATCAAACGCTATCTACACTCGCTTTTTTCAATCCTCATCTCAACGCCCTCTATGCCTTGAAAATGCCATTCCAACAATAAAAAGCGCCAACGCTAAGCCGGCCCTCTTTCTTCAAGGGACAAAACGGCAACATTTCCTTTTACTCCAAAAACGTAAACAGATTCGTGTGGACGACGTTGAGGGCGCGGTTGGCCTCGCGCTCCTCGATGACGCACGAGATGTTGATCTCGCTGGCGCCCTGGGAGATCATCTCGATGTTGATGCCCTGCTCCCCGAGGGTACTGAAGAAGCGGCCGCTGATGCCAACCATGCTGCGGAGCTGGCGGCCGACGAGGGAAATGATGGCCATGTTGGGCACGAGGTCGACGTCGCCCCAGACGCCGAGGGCTTCGACGGCGCCCTTGAGAGCCTCGTCTTCGATGCGGAGCTCCTCCTCGCTGTGCCCGGACAGCAGGGAGATTTCCGAGTGCAGGGCCATGGAGACGTGCACTTCCGAGGAGGAGATGAGGTCGACGCTCAGGCCGTGCTTGTCCAGGATGCTGAAGATGGACATGAGGAAGCCGTGGGCGCGAGTCCGCTTCTTGCTGTGCACGTTAAGCACAGTGATGCTGGGCTTGATCGTCACGGCGGTCGGGCGCCTGGGGGTGTCGTGCGTGCTCAGGTTGGAGACCGAGCGGTCGCGGAAGAGGCCGGCTTTCCTGCGTTGGCCTTCGGCGGCGTCGGGGAAAATGACGGTGCCGGCGTTGCGCGGGTTCATCACGTTCTTGATCCGGATCGGGATGCTGGCGCGGATCACCTGGTCCATGGTGAAGGGGTGAATGACCTCGGATCCGTAAAAGGTCAATTCAGCAGCCTCGCTGGGCGTGACGGAGTCGAGGAGACGGGCGGTGGGCACCTTGCGCGGGTCGGCAGTGAAAATGCCATCAACCTCCTTCCAGATCTGCAGTTCCTTGGCACGCAGGCCTACGGCAGCCAGAGCAGCGCAGAGATCCGTGTAGCCACGGCCAATGTTCTCCAGAAGACCACCGGGGACGGCACCAAAGTATCCAGTGATGACCGGGACGGCGTCGTCGCCGTGTTCGAGGACACGCTTGGCGATCGCAAAGGCCAGGTTCTTGTAGAAGTTGTCGTCGAGGCCCTTAGCCACGAGCTGGAAAGTGATGACATCGCTGAGGTCGATGTAGACGGCGTTGGCACCGCGGTCTCGGAGCAGAGCAGTCATGTACAAGCAGCTGAGCTTCTCACCCACGGAGATGATCATGTCGTTGGTCTGGTTCGTGACCGCCTTGAGGAACTGCGCGCTCTCCAGGATCTTGAGCAACTTGAAGCACTCGGCGTCGACCTGCTTGGTAAAGTCCTCGATAATGAGATCGCTGGAGATGTCGTCCTGGCCGGCCTTGATGTGGTCGACCCGGATGGCCTCGACAATGTCGCGGAATTTCTGCGAGTCCGACTCCAGGACGTCTCTGGCAGCGCGCAAGAGACGGTTGGTGGTGCCCTCGCTCTTGGTCGCGGTGCTACGCGCCGAGCAGACGACAGCAGTGCGGTGTTCGCTCAGGCTTGCCCTGTTGCAATCGGTCAGCAATTGTCCCTAGACAAGACAAATTTCCCAACGCCGTTCCCTCTTTTCCCCGAAACGACCTCCAACACCCCACTTACAGCACAATGTCCTGAGCGATTCCGACCGCGAACTTGCCCACGCTCGTCCCGCCGAATTTCTGCACGACCCAGTTGCCGCCGGTCGGCAGGTCCTGCTCCTTCTGGTGTATTCTGTTGATCTGGAACTCCATTGCGAATGTGAGGTTGGTTCGGGCGGTGGAAAAGTGGGGGCGTTCAGTAGGCGGGCTTTCTGAGGCGATTCGGTGGTTGTATAGTTTGCTGCTGCGGCGGAAGAGTTTGCGGTTGGTTGTCGTTTGGTTGACGAGAGTTGAGATCCGAGGGGTGACGTTTAGGTAGGAACAGTGGAAAGAGGATCAGGCAATCTGGACGAGTGGACTCATCGACTCGGAGTGACTCGGCGCGCCTGGCTCAAGCGTGTAAAAATTGTCTCCACATTGGGGCTCCATTAGTGGGACGCTGCCAAAACAAAGGATAAATCGCCTAATCTTCCATCGATAATCTTATCTCCAATGCCACGCGAGCACCTTTGGCCGCACCATACTCTCTGCGCATGCGGCGAGAAGCGTGTCAACTCATGGCAGTCAAGGACCTCTCTCATGCGACCACACCAACTCACTAACGATCCACTTCATCCGTGACATTCCCATCAATTCCGAGACCGACAAACATCGACCAAGCACGTCATAAACCTACCCTCCATCCGGCCCAGGAACCAAACCAAACCCTCGGTCTGCAAAAAAGCCAAAATTATTTCCATCTTCACACGCGGCAGTTGCTCACCTCGTCTACCTACCGAGCAGTCCTTTGCTCACACGAAGAACTGTAATACATAGACTTGAAAGCAGTCGACTGCTACAATTCATGAGTGCCCGGCTACTAAACAACTTATCACATGCAGCCGGTATCGCTGGTGAAATTCCGTTGGTAATTTGCGTTTGTAAAAGTTTGGAGCAAAACCCCCATCTGCCGTCCAAGGGTCGCGCCGAGGACATAGGTAAAGTTGTATAGACATCCGGGTATTCTCTTATAGGAGCAAGCAAGCAAGCATCGTTTCCGATCGAAGTGTACGGTCTACAGAGAATCAATCAAAGTCTCTCGCTGGTGTTGCTTCCTTTGATGTGCGTGAAGTAACCAAGTACCATGTATACCAATCGTGTGGTCCCTTCATACGACAATCCAAATACATGCACCCACCACTCAATAAGGCGCACACTCCCTCTCCAACCACTTGCGCGTCTTCTCGTCCTTGTCAAAGAAGTGCCCCGTCTTCTCGAGTACCTCCTTGTGGTACGAGTTCAGCCAATCCTTCTCCCCGCCGCTCAACAGCTCCACATCAATCAGCTTCCTGCACATCGGCACCATAGTCACATGCTCGAAGCCCAAGTACGGCTTGTCGCCGAATTTGTACTTGGTCTCCGCCTCGGCCACCATGATCACGTTCTCAATTCGGATGCCGTAGTTGCCGTCCTCATAGTAGCCGGGCTCGTTGCTGATGACATTTCCGACGGCGAGCGGGACTTCAGAGTACTGCACGCGCGTGCCGATTCCGATGGGGCCTTCGTGGACGTTGAGGAAGGAGCCGATGCCGTGGCCGGTGCCGTGGCGGTAGTCGAGGCCGTATTGCCAGAGGTACTGGCGGGCCATGGCGTCAATGGCGAAGCCGGATGTGCCTTTGGGGAAGCGAATCTGCTCGAGTGCGATGTTGCCTTTGAGGACGAGAGTGTAGGCCTCGCGCTCTTGCGGTGTAGGCTCGCCGAAGTGCAGGGTACGGGTTGTGTCGGTGGTGCCGTCGAAGTACTGGGCGCCGGAGTCGCAGAGGTAGATCTTGGCCGGGTCGATGACTGAGCAGTTGCCGGGCTCGGCTTTGTAGTGGATCACTGCTGCATTGGGTCCGGTGGAGGAGATGGTGTCGAATGAGAGGCCGGCGAATTTGTCGTGCTTGCTGCGAATAGCCTCGAGCTTGTCAGAGGCTTGCACTTCGTCGAGGATGGCCTTCTTCTCGATGAGTTCGTGCTCTAACCAAGCGAAGTACTCGCTGAGTGCTGCGCCGTCGCGGATATGGCACTGGCGCATGCCTTCGAGCTCGGTAGCATTTTTGACTGCTTTGGCGTCACCGACGGGAGATCGCACTTCATCGACCTTCTCTTCGCCTCCCAGAGACGACGACAGCGCCCAAGATGCTTTTGTGGAGATGAGGTACTTCTTAGGTTTCGACTCCGTAACAGCAGACGATGACAAGGTGGCGATATCCGAGAAGATCGATTCATATGGACGTATTGTGACACCGGAAAGATGTGACTTTGCGTCTTCCGGTAGTTTGGAGTCGTCAATGTAAAGTGTGACCGTGGAAGGCGTGATGACAGCGTATGCGAAGAAGACAGGGTTGTAGGGAATGTCGCTGCCGCGCAGGTTGAAGAGCCATGCAATCTCGTCAAGCATGCTGACAACGAAGCCCGCAGCCTTCTTCTTGTCTAGCTCTTTTCTGAGCTCCTCGATCTTTTCGCCGAATGCCTTGCCGGCGAACTCTTTCCCGTGCACCTTGACCCGCTCGTTCGGTCGTGCTGGTCTCTCAGCGCCCCAAACCTTATCCACGAGGTTCTCGGTCACGGCTACCAAGTCTTTGCCACCCTTCTTCTTGATCTTGTCCGCCAGCTTGCGTGCATCCGGCGCAGTCACAGTCGTGGGATCTGTACCAACGATTTTCTTTCCAGCGCCCTCCGCTGCCTGCTCGGCGGCCCAGTCCTGCCAAGTGGGAACATCCTGAAGACCCTGTTTGAGGAGCGTCCAGTTGGAGTCGAGTTGTTTGCTGGCCTGGTTGAAGTATCTGCCGTCTGTCGCGAGGGCAGCTTTGTCGTGTGTGATGACAGCAGTACCGGCCGATCCAGAGAAGCCGGAGATGAACTCTCGGCGTGCATCGCTCGGGGCTATGTACTCGGACTGATGTGAGTCTTCGGAAGGCACGACTGGAGGCGGGCGTCAGTCAGCGTTTCATGCTTTGGCTGTGATAATGTGTCATACTGTAGATATCTACCTTCTGCTGGGCCATGAGCTCCCGCAGGCGCTGCAGGCGGGCGGTTGTGTTGACCTGCTCCATGTCTACTGGTCGTCTCAGCGAGGGCGATGTGGTGAAGTTGCGAATGGGCAAGCGCGTCGAGTTGGCGACTGCGCGGGAAAAGGTCCTGAACATGAGAGTGGAGTGGTGGTGACGGAGGCTCGGTATATGCTGGCTGCTGTCGGCTTCCAGTCATGCAGGCATTCGGTTACTCAAGCTTCAAGCTTAAGGGTTGCGAAAGATAAGGTTACAACCCTTGTAGAAACACGCGTTACGAATCATCTCCGCGGTCTTGTAGATTCGGATCAATTTGAAGTCCTAATAAGATACTACGGTAGAATGCCCCAAGCATTGTTGGGATGAAGCTTTCGATTCACATCGCTCTAAGAGGCACTGTAGGATCAGATCGACTCGGGATTCGAGAAGAGGAGGCATTGACGGTTACCATCTCGCGTGACAGGAGCTTTTGGAAGCCATAGATTGTTGCCGACAGCGGCGTTTTCTGGAGTGGAGCTTAGGGGAAGGTTGTGCGATATCAGATTGCGCGACATGTTGACTCCTTCCTTACTGTTCACCGATTGTACGCGGACGTGCATTTAGTCACGCTCGTCTACTGAGTCATCATTGTCTACAGGTTGAAAGGACATCAACGCCATTCAAATATACCAGCGTCCTGTACTGGTCCACCTCAACCTCCGCTTGTCCATTGGCCTCCGCAGCACGCGCCATCCGATCCATTGACTACACTACATACCAGAGCAATTGCATCTTTCTACGCTACAAAGTCACAACACGACTCACGCTCAAGGCCGTCAGCATGGCTCCGAGGACAGCCCATGCGAAGCGTGCCGTCTCGGCCGTCTGCCAATTCAGACAGTACTCGGCCCCGGCAGACCGCGCGATTCCAGCCGCAAAGCAAAAGTACATTCCCACTTCAGGCACTTATCCCAAAGGCTTCCTCGCCGGAAGTGCACATGCTGGTGTCAAAGCCAGTAACACCAAGTATGATGATCTGGCTCTGGTAGTTTCTGAAAAGCCGTGTGCGGCAGCTGCAGTCTTCACGCAAAACATCTTCAAAGCAGCGCCTGTCAACGTCTCCAAGGCCTTCCTCTACAACCGTCAAAGCTCAGGGTTCCGTGGTGTTGTCGTAAACTCGGGCTGCGCGAATGCGGTGACTGGTACTGGTGGCATGGAGGATGCTGAGGCAATGGCTCAGACGACAGACAAGATTCTAGGTGCCGAAGAAGGCGAACCACCCTCCACATTAGTCATGAGCACTGGTGTCATCGGTCAGCGCCTCCCTATCAAGAAGATCACAGACGCAATCCCCGCACTTCATTCGTCAATCGGCAACACTCACGAGCACTGGTTGAATGCCGCTCAAGCCATTTGCACTACCGACACCTTCCCCAAGCTTATCTCACGATCCTTCACCCTCCCTTCGCAGCCCGAAACGACCTACAGCATTGCAGGCATGACCAAAGGCGCTGGTATGATCCACCCCAACATGGCTACTCTTCTTGGCATCGTGTGCACCGATGTGGCGATCGATCCTCTGTCCATGCGCTCCCTGCTCCGTAGTGCCAGCAACAGAAGCTTCAACTGCATCTCGATCGACGGCGACACCAGCACAAACGATACTGTAGCGTTCTTTGCCAACGGTGCGGCAGCTCCAGAAGGTACTACTCCTCTTTTCACCAGAACAGCGGCACGCCGAGCGGACAAGCCGCATCCAGATTACGCCGCATTTAACAAGGTTCTGCACGAGTTCATGATTGATCTAGCCAAGCTCGTCGTGCGCGACGGTGAAGGCGCGACCAAATTCGTCACCATCCGCGTGCAGACCGACTCGGACAGGGACACCGCCAAGCGCGCCGCCGTCAGCATTGCAACTAGCGCGCTGGTCAAGACTGCTCTCTACGGCAAAGACGCCAACTGGGGCCGCATCCTCTGCGCCATCGGTTACGCTCCAGGCATCATGGAGTCTCGCGAGGTCCCTCTCGACTATGCGATCGCAAAGGGTAAAACGGGCGAGAGGATGGACCCCGCAGTCAAGAAGGCATACCAGCCCGTTGTCCCTGAGCGCACCAGTGTGTCCTTCATCCCTGCTGACGGCAGCGAGGAGCTGAAGCTTTTGGTCAGGGGCGAGCCGGAGCAGGTCAACGAAGAGCGCGCGAAGCAGATCTTGGAGATGGAGGATCTTGAGATTTCGGTCAAGTTGAACGACCACCCGGACAAAGTGGGTCCGTCAAAATATGAGGAGCTGTTCTGGACTTGTGACTTCAGCCACGAGTATGTTACTATCAACGGCGATTACAGGACCTAGAGTGTTATGTACTGTTAGTTGTCTATCCTGTTGTTTTGTACATTTCCATCCGATTTTGACAAATCCGTATCTTGGTGGTACTCGAAAATCTTCGAGGTAATACCAAAGACATCCGCCGTGATTCGATTACTGCTCACCGCTGGGCTCCCGTCCTGATAATGTCACCGATCACCATTTGGAGAACCGTCATGTTCACAAGCCACGATACACCGGCTGTCATCTAAGCTTTCTACCTGCAGCGGATCTGTCCGCCGCGCAAAGTGTGGCGCTCCAGCCACAGCCAAACGCAACTGCCCCTCGATTCAACTTTCAAAGTCAAACATCCAAAACAAAAAGTCCAAAACCGCAGGCCGCCACACGAATACTATAGCAACATCTAGGAACTCAAACACGAACCAGAAAAAGCCACTCAAAATCACAAGCATGGACTCTCTCGATCCCCACGTCGCCAAGGTGCTGGACAGGCAACAACCTACCGACTCAGACGACGAAGACGCTCTCATCGCCGAACTGGAAGATGAAGAATCCCACAGTGCTGCCTTTGCCGCCATGCGCGAGCAACGCCTCCAACAACTCCACGCCGAACTCAATCGTGCCAAGATCCAGAAAGAAGCCTCATTCGGCACTTATCAGGAGATCAAAGACGAAAAGCAGCTGATGGAAATCACGACCAGCGCCAAGTACTGCGTCGTGCACTTCATGAAACCAGACTTCAACCGCTGCCGGATCATGGACGAGAAACTCAAGCCGATTGCCGAGAAGCACTATGAGACGCGTATTCTGAGCATCAACGTCGAGAATGCGGCTTTCCTGGTGGTGAAGCTGGGTATTCAGGTGTTGCCATGTGTCATCTCTTTCATTGATGGCGTGGGAGTTGACCGGATCATTGGATTTGAAGGTCTGGGCACCAAGCCTGACACTTTCAAGCTGGCGCAGTTGGAGGACAGACTGCTTGCTTGCGGCGTTCTGGCGAGAGCCAAGATTACTGAGGGTGACGAGAGGATGAGAGTCGAGAAGGCTCGGGCAAAGGCAAATTATGATGATGATGAATGGGAGTAGACCGATTTCTACAGCATCTCAGTTTCCGCCAGATCCCTATCACCAACATTGTGTGCACCCTCTCCGGACCACGCCGCGTTAGTAACAGCAAGCCCATTGCATCAAGAAAAGCAGTACACCATTGAGAAGTCACGGCCCACGCATACTATCTCGGACCAGAAAGTCCCTACTCGCCATTATCGCTCTCCTCAACCTTCTCCAACCAAGTCCCATCCGGCAGCACCTGGTCACCCTCTCCCTCCTTCAGACCAATCTCCGACCCACACCACCACTCAGTCTCCTTCCCTCTCCAAACACAATGATTCTTCAACCACCAATCCACAACCTCCCCGCCAACCCAGTCCGCCGACCCCATACCAGACTTCTCCCCTTTCAAATGAACCCTACACTTCGGCCCACCCGCAATCCCACGCCCGCACACAAAATCCCTCTTATCCTCCAAGACCCGCGACTCGTGCGTCTCCGTCCACACGACGCCACAGATAATCAGCGCACTCCCCACAAGCGCCACCATGCCGAGCACAAAGTGCAGCAACCGGTCGTTCTTGCACCGCGAGAAGAAAGACCGGTGTTTGCCCTCGCCGTCAATATGGCGGCGCCCCGACTCTACTTCGGCGGAACTCTGCGCAGGAGACGACGATGACGAGGGTTCCTCGACGTTCGTGGCGCGGATCCGGGGATCCCAGAAAATCGACCAGGATCTTGTGCCGAAGAGCGAGGCTGCCGTGCTCTTGCGCCGGACGGGATTGCGGGTCTGAGTCGCTGGGGAGCTTTTGCTGAGGATTGGGATGAAGCTGTCGGTGCGCTCGGGATGTGCACAATCGGACATGCAGCCGCCTGCGGTGGTTGTGCCGGACATTCTCCTGCTGCTCCTGGCGTCTTTGAAATTGGGCTCTTTGAAGCGGATTGTTGTTGCCGGTCGGTTCAGTGGCCGGTTCAGCGATTCTCTGGGAACGGCGGCTGAAGGTCGCAGGGGGTTTTGTCTGATTGCTGCGGGTGGAGGTCGGGGCTGCGGTTGGGAGGAAAGAAGATTGGCTGTCAGCTTTGAAGTCAAGAATGAAGATGGATTGGATTGGATTGGATTGGGGGGTTGTTAATGATGAGTCGGCGCCGTTTTTAACTACTCACATGTACAGGTTGTACGACCGCTACGCTGTGCTCTCTCCGATCTCGCCTCATTGTCGCGAGTTCGAGTTGCGGGTCAACGCTGCCGGTGGATGACGGCGGCGGTGCCATTTTTATGTGCGTACGACTTCTTTTGATCCGGACTGGGAGGTGGTCAAGTCATGCACTTCGAGCGGATAAGGCGATAGCGATGGATATGATAGGGATTGGAAATGGAAATGGAGACGGGAATCACTTTACTTTGCTTGCTGCTGGTGACGCACATTATCATGTAGACATCTCTTGCGACTCTGACTGGGCTGTGCAAGACTGTGCTTCTGCTTCTCACTTTGTTTGCCACTGTTGTTCTCTGGGGATTGGCTGTTGGTGTTGGGGTTTGAGTTGGGAGCCCCTCAGTTCAAGTGTGGTTGGTTTCCAGCAAGACTGTACTGTACGAGGCCGAGAGGTAAGCATTATGGTTTTTGAGCGGATGCAGACGGGTGATCGGTGAAGTTTGTAATTGCGCGCATCGACGATGATGTGCATTGGTTTCTTGATTGGACGGGGTTTGCGTGCATTGCTGACCATCGAATGTTGGGTGCGTCACTCGTAATAGCATGCCAGTGAGAGAGGTTCATTTCCAATTGCCCGGATCTCAGGTTTTCACGACTGTCACTACTATACGGCCGTAGCAACGACTTCATGACACTGGCACGGATAATGTGTGTGCCAGTGTAAGAGAGCCTTTCCAAAAGTCTTGCTATACAGTACTAGGTATCGTCAAGAACCGTCGGCGTTGATATCGCACAGCCTCGTATCCAGATGTAATTCATACGCTATCGAGGGAACTCTCTCCGGACACGAGCATCTCAACGAAATCTATGTCGAGAGAATGGTGGTATTATCGGTATTCGTATGTCCCAATCTGCAGTAGGCCCGTGAGAAAGCAGAGTTCCAAATGTTCTGATCTCATTGGCAATGTTGTACGTGCCTGGTGGTATGAACGACATTCGCGTAAAAATTGGCACACCACACCAGTGAGAGAGAGCAGGTCTCGAACCGGGGTATCTCGATGTAAATTATCATTCATTTGTTGGGTGGCATCAGCCGCTCTGGTATATATTATCAACGCCGTTTTACCATCGAAAAGAATCAAGAAGAAAAAACGCCTCGCTCCCTCGCGACAAAAAAACCAAACAACGAAAGAAAAGCTCGCACAATGAAACGAATCCTAGACCAAAGCCTCATTGCTGCTTGCCCAAACTCTGCAAGTTGACCAGCTCGAAGTACCTGCCTTTCAGCGAAAGCAGCTCGCTGTGCGTGCCATTCTCGAC
>Ga0265797_10000178_pt1 | contig 126528 bp, 107 predicted proteins | sample P2T30metagenome_FD_192433 | JGI IMG/M metagenome (GOLD analysis project Ga0265797, IMG submission 192433) | Plant litter microbial communities from East Loma Ridge, Irvine, California - P2 T30 | ecosystem: Environmental > Terrestrial > Plant litter > Unclassified | place: USA: California...
TTCGGAAAGTAAGGGCGCAACCGCGCCATCTGCCCGTCGCTAAGCCAAAAAAGATCACTCATCAGTCGCCTCCTTCGACGCGACTGAATCAGCTCAAGCTAATGATTTCAATGGGTCCTGACCCTAAGGACTAGCCGATGACCGGCGCGCCCATTTTCGACCTGCACTGAAGAAGTGTTTAGAGAACGTCGATGTCGCGGCAGACATAAGTGTCACACCACGCTGGCCGCCATGACAGACAACAGGCTGAATCATCGCTCAAATCAAATGTATATCTCTGCTGTCAATATGACCCCGGACCCCGTCAATTGGCCGCTGCAGAAAGCCTTCCCATGGCATTCAGCCTACGAGCGGGTGGTCGGCAGCCATCGCTCAGTCGCGTGAAGGTAGATTGCCGATGCTTGAAAGGGAACCTCTGCCAGCCCCGCAGCTTTTCAAAGGCAAAACAGTTCGTGCCAGATCTGGCGCGTCTATGGAGAGGAAACTGCATGACCGCCCCAAATCCTGATATGCGGAGGGATCTACAATCTGACATCATGCTCGAGGGCATGGAAGCTGTCCGCAACATCTCTGGCGCCTTGTTGGCATGGGACTGGAAGGATGATGCGGAGCGGCTCGCTGCAATCCATTCCATTTCTGAAGCGCTCTACAATTTCGATGTGCGCAGCGATGTGGCGCTGAATGTAAGCCGGGATGCGATGACGCGCCTTCGCGACGATCATCCCGAAATCGCAAACATGTGCCCTAAGGCTTATGCGTGGTTGGATGCATCGTAAAGGAGATGCACGGCCTATACAGGACGGTCCAGTTGGACATGCGATGACAAGGTCCCTCGACCTTGCTGAACGCAGAAGACATGTATCCAGTTAAATAGCTCTCCGGACTTTTTGCCGGACCCTCATCGACGGGCAGTCATCCTGAATTGAGTTTTTGCAGAAAAAGGTTCTTGCTGCAGAAGAAGTCTGTCAGGGCGGCAGGGGCGGCCTCCCGGGTTTCTCCCGGGAGGCCGCATTGATCTCAAGTTACTGGCGGGCAATGGCAAACACATGCTTCGAAACTTAAGGATCGGTAGCAGTTGTCCCGTTTAGAAGCCCCAACCAGATGAGCCGAATGTCACTAATAACCAAACACAGAAGAAACGCCGCAAGCAGCAATCATCTCCGAAAGCTTGCGGAAGCCTAAGCATTCGGCCCAACGTAAGCCTCACACAGAGACTTCCGCACTCGTTACTACGTCAACTCGTTCACACATCTAATATACAACTCGTAGACAATACGTAAAGGAATTTTACAATTTTCGCGCGACTTCTTGCTTGTTTGCCCTCTGACGGGTCGGCTCCCAAGGTCATTTAGCTGGTAGCTCAGATGAGAGGGCCCATCTTTCGTGCCACGGCCGCTTCACACCGAGGGAGTGACATGTTGTTATATGAGTCTCGGTCAAGCCTAAGGGGTTTTTATGACCACCACGTCATATCCACACCCGATGGAGTGCGGACTGGTCGGTTATTGATTAACCAGCCGACATCCGCCCAAAAGAGCGCACAACCCCCGCATGGACGCCAGGTCAGCTGTCATCGATCAGGTCAAGCATCGCGCCTGTCCGATCCGATCGCGCGCAAAACGTCCACAAAAATCCTGAAACGCTCCGGTCCTACGCGACTGGACCACTCGGCCTCCATTTCGTGCAGACAGGCGAACATGATCTCCGCGATCTTCCGGCCGTCCGGCGACAGATATATCAGGCGGCGGTTCGCGCCTTCAAGACAATGCCGCTCCAGATACCCCAATCCCTCCAACTGGGTAAGGAGATAGTTGAGTGCCTGCCTGGATATCCGTTTTTGACGCGCCAGGTCAGCGGGACGGATCGCGTGCGGCAACGGGTAGGAAAAGATGGCAAAGTGCGATTCCTGAAAATCGACATATCCGCCATCATGCACTGCTTTCAGCATGCGGACCCTCACGTCCTGCAGCGCGATCCGCAGGAACGCCCCGAACGTGGGGGCGATGAAGGCGGGATCCATGTCTGGAAGCCTGATCATTGACATATATGTAAAGTCACTTTACTTTTTTCAAGCATAGCTTTGCACAAGGCAGAACGACATGGAAGCGCTAGTGGGCGATATCGTCAAGATCGGTGATCTGGAACTTCACTTCAGGATCAACGAGCCGGGGGCAACTGTATTCGAGTTTCTTGTGCCTCCGAATGCCCGCGTCCCCGCCCCCCATCATCACGCCGAAGCCGACGAACTACTGTTCGGCCTCGAAGGCGTGCTGACAGTGACCGTCGCGGGGCAGAAGACCGAACTTCACCCCGGTCAAGCGATCTTCATTCCGCGGGGGGTCGTTCATCATCACGAAAATCATCATGACGGACTGGCACGGGCCCTGACCTCGATCACCCCCGGAACCATTTCGCGCGCCTACTTCGAGGAATTGGCCGAAGTGGTGAACGGCCCCGGCAAACCCGAACCGTCCAGGGTTGCAGAAATCATGGCGCGCCACGGCTTGATCGCGGCCTGAGCCAGCCGCTCGCCACACAGGGAACTGCCCTGTTCCGAACCGTGGCAATCGCCATTTTCATGCTGACGGAGTTGGACGGATGCGACATCGATGCGTTGCCTCGCAAAGGTTGTGATGTTCTTGATGTCGGCGGTCCGAATCGAAACCTGATGAAAACGTGAATCGCAGAAATTAAGGCGCGAACGGTCCGTCCGCTTTTTGCACCCCGTGAAATTGTTTTTATGAACGCAGGCACGCCTGCAAACGACGCCTTTGCATGCGCTGAACTGTGACGCCCGTGAATGATGAACGGCGCTTATCGCATCCCCCTACGGCGTGAACACTACCGAACCCGCCGCCTTCAACAAGCCGTGCTGGTCTTACCCATACTGACAGTGGACATTCCAGCGGCTTCCTATAGCGACCGACCTGTTGCATGACGCGACGCCCGCCAGTATCAGCGCCGAAAACATGTTGATGCAAGGACGTGGAGGTGAAGATGTCTAACCTTGCCGTAGATCAGGACCGGCTTTGGGCTGACCTGGTGGAAACCGGAAGCATCGGTGCCAAGGACGGCGGCGTCTGTCGTCTTACACTCGGGGCCGAGGACAAGGCCGTGCGCGACTGGTTCGCGCAGCGCTGCGTGGAGCTGGGACTGCGCCTGTCCGTGGACGGCGTCGGCAACATGTTCGCCCTGCGCCTAGGCAAAACCGACCTGCCGCCCATCGCGATGGGCAGTCATCTGGACACGCAGCCGACGGGGGGGCGCTTCGACGGCATCCTCGGCGTGCTGGCGGGGCTGGAGGTGATGCGCGTGCTGGAAGACAGCGGCTACGTCACCCATGCGCCCCTGATGGTTGTCAACTGGACGAACGAGGAAGGTTCACGGTTCCAACCCTCCATGCTCGGATCCGGCGTCTATTGCGGACTGCATGACGTGGCCTTTGCGGATATGCGAACGGACGACGCGGGCATCCGTTTCGGCGATGAGCTGGATGCAATTGGCTATCGCGGTCTGGCAACAGGCGTCAAGTTGGCGGCGATGTTTGAACTTCACATAGAACAGGGCCCCCTGCTGGAGGCTGAACGCGCGCAGATCGGTGTGGTGCAGGGCGTGCAGGGCTGCCGATGGTACGAAGCGTTGGTGACCGGGGCCGCCGCCCACACCGGCACGACGCCCATGGCACTGCGGCAGGATGCGCTGGTGGCCGCAGCCCATCTGGTGCTTGCGGTGGAGGCATTGGCCGGTTCTGAAGTTGGTGGCGTGTCCAGCGTGGGTTTTCTTGAGGTGTCCCCCAATTCCACCAATGTCATCCCCGAAACCGTGCGGCTGCGCGTGGACTTGCGACATCCCGACGACGCCGCCCTCGACCGGATGGAAGAGGGGCTGAACCGCGCCATAGCGGCGTCGAACCGGCCTGTCGAACTGACGCGACTGTCGCGCACCGATGCCGTGCGATTTGACGCCGAATGCATCGCCTCCGTCCGGCATGCGGTGGAAAAGTCGGGATTTGAAGCGCGGGACATGGTATCCGGCGCGGGGCATGATGCGCAGCATCTGGCCCCGCTTTTGCCCACCACGATGATCTTCGTCCCAAGCGTGGACGGCGTCAGCCACAATCCGGCCGAATACACTGCCCCCGCCGATTGCGCGGCAGGGGCGCAGATCCTTCTGAATGCCGTGCTGGACTACGACCGCCGTATGGCGGAGGCGCGCACGGGCTGACCCGGGCGGGCGAAGGGCCCTGCGGAACGGATGCGGACAGCAGGCTGATATCAGCCCGACCGTCCGCATCGGCTGCGTCCCTCCGATGTCCGGCGGGACACCATCGCGACATCACAAACGGGTTGATTCCAACCCTCTGGCAGTCCGCACCTCCATCGGACTTGGTCTCTTATCCCAGCGTGATCCCCATGCGCTGCAACGCCCCCCGAAGCCTGTCCCGACCCTTGAGCGAGGCGACAGTTCCGAGGCGCGCGATCAGAAGGTCGGTCCATCTTTCTGGCGACAGGCCCTGTTCCGCACGGAAGGCCAGCGTCGCGCTGTCATGACGGGCAATGGCCGCAGTCTGGGCGTCGGAGGAATAGGTATCATGGTGCAACACCGCCTGCTGGGGAAGACGCGGTTTAACGGCGGTTTCGGCGACCGGATCGGGATGACCGAGGACAAGACCGAACACCGCCATCGTGCGCGGGGGCAGGCATAGCAGTTCGGCCACTGCTTCTGGATCGTTGCGCAGCGCCCCGATATAAACCGTTCCCAGCCCCAGCGACTGCGCCGCCGTCACTGCATTCTGCGCAGCCAGTGCCGCGTCGATCACCCCCAGCAGGAATGTCTCGGTATAATCCAGTCCTTCCATCACGGTGCGGGCCGCGCGGCCCACAGCCTCGGCCCGCGCAAGATCCGCGATCCATACGAGCATCACCGGTGCCTGTCGCACATGCGCCTGCCCGCCCGCAATCTGCGCCAGCCGGGCGCGTTTTGCCGCGTCATGGACGGCAACAACGCTCCATGCCTGCACGTTGGAGGACGTGGGCGCGGACGATGCAGCTGCAACGATCGCCTCCAGCATCCCTTGGGGCAACGGGTCGGGCAGATAAGCGCGGACGGAGCGGTGGTTCAGAAGAACCTCCATCACCGGGTTCAGGCCGATCGCGGGCACCTCCTCGCGGTAGCGGCGGACGAATTCAGGGGTGGTCATCGCGGATCTTCCTTTCAGGGGCATGGCCGACCCGGTGTCAACAAAGCTGGGTTAGGCGTCAAGAGGGATCCAAGAGGGTGGGATGGGTCGTCCCTGCCTGACCACAGGCGCGCAACCAGCAACAGCAACGGGTTCAGGCAACCGACCCACTGCACAGCATGTCTGGCACATCGGGCGGGGTTGACTAACCCCGCGTTCGGGTTCCTTTTCAATCGCCGGCTCGGCCATGATGGCGGAACAGGATTGCATGACGGTCAGGGGCGGCAGTCGCCAAACCGCGCACCCCTCAGGGAGATCACGATGAAGGCTTGGGGAAGAATGCTGACCCTCTGCACACTTGCGCTGACCGGTCTTGCCAGCTGCCGCGAGGAAGATCCTATCACCCCGCAGGCCACGCGCGCATTGCAGGTTGTGTCCGTCCGCCCGCAATCCTTCACCGAGATGGTCACACTAACGGGCTCGCTCGAGGCGCGTGTCGAGAGCGATCTGTCCTTCCGCACGAGCGGAGAGATCGTGGAGCGTCTTGCCGATACTGGTGACCACGTGACGAAAGGCGACCTTCTGGCGCGCCTCGACCAGCAGCTGCAGCTGGCGCAGGTAGCGTCCGCGGAGGCGGAGGTGGCGCTTGCGGCGGCACGGATCAGCCAGACCGCCGCCGCCTTTACCCGTGCGCGGGCGCTTCTGGACCGGAATGCCGGATCGCGAAGCGAGTTCGAGGCGGCGGATCAGGACGTGAAAGTCGCGCGCGCCGATGCCGTATCGGCAGAGGCCCGCCTTGCCAGCGCGCGCGAAACGCTGTCCCATACCGAACTGCGCGCCGATGCGGACGGGATCATCGTGTCCCGCCAGCGCGATGTGGGGGAAGTGGCGGCCGCTGCGGCCACCATCTTCACGCTGGCCCATGACGGGCCGCGCGATGGGGTGTTCGACGTGTCCGAAAGCCTGCTGTTCATGGATCACGCCCCGCCGGTGATTGCCGTCGGTCTTGCAAGCGACCCTTCCATCGTCACGCAGGGTCATATCCGTCAGATATCGCCCGTCGTGGACGCACAAACGGGCACCGTCCGCATCGAGGTTGCGCTCGACTCAGTACCGGCGGGCATGAATCTTGGCGCGGCGGTGACCGGAACGGCGCCCCTGCCTCCCGTGGAGGTATTTGAACTGCCGGTCGCATCGTTGACCTCCAGCGACGGCCTTCCGGCGGTATGGCTCGTTGATCCGGACACACGCAGGCTGTCCACCAGGGAAATAGGGGTGCTGTCCTATGGTGACACCACCGTCATCGCGGATGGGGGGTTGCAGGAAGGCGATCGTGTGGTGACACAAGGCACGAAGTTGCTGCGCGATGGCCAAACCGTCACGTTTGACGAAAAGGATGTCACGCGATGAGGGGCCTTGTCTTCGTTCTGCTTGCCCTGATGACATCGGGCGTCCCCGTTTGGGCACAAACTCCGGTGCGGCCGGTCAAGACGGTGGTCGTGCAGCCTTTCGCTGACCAGCAGCGCATGTATTCCGGCACAGTGGAATCGCAGACCAGCACCGATTACAGCTTCCAGATCCTCGGCCGGTTGATGTCCCGCGAGGTGGACGTGGGCGACACGGTGGCGGTCGGGCAGATCCTGGCCCGCATCGAATCCGCCGTGCAGGAACAGGACGTCCGCTCCGCCCATGCGGCGCTGGTGGGGGCGCAGGCCTCCCTTGCCAATGCAACGGCCACAGCAGCCCGCCAGCGCGCATTGCTGGGAGCCGAGGCCGTGGCCCGATCGCGGGTGGAGGAGGCAGAACTGGCCCTTCAATCCGCCAGTTCCTCCGTCAGGCAGGCAGAGGCGTCACTGGATCAGGCGCGCAAACAGCTGGACTACACGCGCCTGACGGCCCGTTTTTCGGGTGCAGTCACCGCCGCCGCGGCCGAACCGGGTCAGGTCGTATCGGCGGGCGACACCGTCGTAACCGTCGCCCAGCCAGACCACCGCGATGCGGTGGTAGACATTCCCGAAGCGGCGGCCGCCCTTCTCATGATCGGTGCGACTTTTCCCGTGCGTCTCGATCTGACCCCCGAGACCCGTGTGAAGGGCACGGTGCGCGAGATCGGTCCTCTTGCGGACAGGGCCACCCGCACGCGTCGTGTGAAACTGTCCATACCCGATGCGCCCCCAAGCTTCCGCCTCGGCTCCATCATCAGCGTGGACCTGCCGGGTGGCGATCCCGATACGCTTGCCCTGCCCGCCCCCGCCGTCCTGACACAAGACGGCAAGACATTTGTCTGGGTTCTGGCAGACGGGCGGGACGTCCCGGAACGGCGCCCCGTCGCCGTCCATCGCGCACCGGACGGGCAGTGGTCGGTCACGGACGGGTTGCGGGCGGGCGAACGGGTGATCGCCGCCGGCGTCAACAGCATCGCGGACGGGCAGAAGGTCCGACTGCAGGGGGCCATACCATGAAATCGTTCAACCTGTCCGAATGGGCGTTGGGCCACCGGTCCCTGCTGTGGTACTTCATGATCGTCTTCTCGCTTGCGGGGGTCTTCTCGTACCTGAACCTCGGGCGGGAAGAGGATCCGGCCTTCACCATCCGCACGATGGTCATCTCCGCCCAATGGCCGGGGGCGACGGTGGATGATACGTTGGAACAGGTAACCGACCGGATCGAGCGCAAGATCGAGGAACTTCCCGAACTCGACTATACCCGCAGCATGACGCAACCGGGCCAGACAGTGATCCTGCTGAACCTGCTGGACACGACCCCGGCGGACAGCGTGGCTGCCACATGGACGCGCGTGCGCAACCTCGTGGGCGACATGCAGCCAGATCTGCCTGAAGGCGTGGTGGGACCGGCGTTCAACGACGATTTCGGCGATGTCTACGGCAGCATCTATGCCTTCACCTCCGACGGATTTTCACGGCGCGAACTGCGCGACTTCGTGGAGGACGCCCGCAGCAAGGTCCGGGGCGTGCCGGATATCGGCAAGGTAGACATCATCGGGGCCGAGGACGAAATCATCTACCTCGAATTCTCGCCCCGCCGCCTTGCCGCCTATGGCATCGACCAGCAGGCGGTGATTGCCGCCCTGCAGGCGCAGAATGCCGTCACCCCGTCGGGCGTGATCCAGACGGATCGCGAACGCATCAGCGTTCGTGTCAGCGGTCAGTTTTCGTCCGAGAACAGCCTGCGAAACCTGAATTTGCGTGTGGATGACCGCTTCTTCCGGCTTAGCGACGTGGCAGACATCCGGCGCGGCTATGCCGACCCCCCGCAATCGCTGTTCCGGTTCAACGGGCAACCCGCCATCGGTCTGGCCATCGGCATGAAACCCGGTGCCAACCTGCTGGAGTTCGGAGAGGCGTTGAACGCGGAGATGGACCGCATCTCCGCAGAAATGCCGGTGGGCATCGGCATTCACCTTGTCTCTGACCAACCGCAAGTGGTGGACGAAGCGGTGTCCGGCTTCACCCATGCCTTGATGGAGGCGGTCGCCATCGTGCTGGCCGTAAGCTTCATCAGCCTTGGCCTGCGGGCGGGGCTGGTGGTCGCCATCTCCATCCCCCTCGTGCTGGCGATGACATTCCTCGTGATGGAATATCTCGGCATCTCGCTCCAGCGTATCTCTCTCGGGGCGCTGATCATCGCGTTGGGACTTCTGGTCGACGACGCGATGATCGCGGTGGAGATGATGGTATCCCGCCTCGAGGCGGGGGACACGCTGCCAAAGGCCGCAACGTCCGTCTGGACCGCCACGGCGTTCCCCATGCTTACAGGCACACTCGTGACGGTCGCGGGCTTCATCCCCGTGGGCCTGAACAACAGCGCGGCGGGGGAATTCACTTTCACCCTGTTCGTGGTGATCGCGACCGCGCTGGTCCTGTCATGGATCGTCGCGGTGCTGTTCACGCCCCTGATCGGGGTGCGGCTTCTGCCGAAAACGATGAAGAACACCCACGAACGCAAAGGACGTTTCGGGCGCCTCTTCGCCCGTATCCTCGGTTTCAGCATGCGACACAGGTGGCTGACCATCGGGACGACGGTCGCGGCGTTTGCGCTGTCGGTATTCGGGATGCAGTTCGTGCAGCAGCAGTTCTTTCCCTCCTCGGACCGGACGGAACTGATCGTCGACTGGAACCTGCCACAGAACGCGTCGATCTACGCCACATCCCAACAGATGGCCCGGTTCGAGGCGGAGCAGTTGGAGGGCAACCCCGACATCCTCCGCTGGTCAAGCTATGTAGGTCAGGGTGCCCCGCGGTTCATCCTGTCGCTGGATGTGCAGCTGGCGACACCGGCCTTCGGGCAGACGGTGATCGTCACAAAGGATCTGGAAACCCGCGACCGGGTGCTGGCGGGCTTTCGCGACTACCTGCTGCGAACCTTCCCCGACACAGACGCCTATGTGAAGCTGCTGGATATCGGCCCCCCCGTCGGTCGGCCCGTCGGCTATCGCGTCAGCGGGCCGGAGGTCCAGACCGTCCGGCGGCTTTCTGGGGAACTGGGCAACATCCTAGCCGGCAATCCAGATCTGGGCGAGGTGGTGTTCGACTGGAACGAGCCCGCCCGCGTCGTCAAGGTGGAAGTGTTGCAGGACCGTGCACGACAGCTCGGTGTGTCGTCCGAAACCGTCGCCTCTACGATAAACGGCATCGTGGGCGGCCAGACCGTGACGGAGGTGCGAGACGACATCTACCTCGTGGATATCGTCGGACGCGCCGTCACGGCGGAACGGGGATCGATCGACACCCTGCGCAACCTCCAGATCATGACGGAAGCCGGCGCCTCGGTGCCCCTGTCCGCAATGGCGACCTTCCGTTACGAGGTGGAGCAGCCGGTGATCTGGACAAGATCCCGCCTTCCCACCATCACCGTGCGGGCGGGCATCGCCACGGATCTGCAACCTGCAACCGTCGTGCAGGATCTGACGCCGGCCGTTGACGCCTTCGCGGCCACGCTTCCGGCCGGATACAGTGTGGAGATCGGTGGTGCTGTGGAGGAGAGCGGCAAGGGACAAGCCCCCATCGTGGCCATCGTGCCAGTGATGCTGTTCGCGATGGCGACGATCCTCATGATCCAGTTGCAAAGCTTCAGCAGGCTGTTTCTCGTCTTCGCGGTGGCCCCGTTGGCAATGATCGGCGTGGTGGCGGCCCTTCTTGCAGGTGGCGCGCCGATGGGATTTGTTGCCATCCTCGGCATCCTCGCCCTTATCGGCATCCTCATCCGGAACTCCGTCATCCTGATAGACCAGATAGAGAAGTTGCGGCGGGACGGGATGGATGCATGGCAGGCAGTGTTCGAGGCGACGGAACACCGGATGCGTCCGATCTTGCTGACGGCGGCGGCGGCGAGCCTCGCGCTCATCCCGATCGCGCGTCAGGTGTTCTGGGGGCCGATGGCCTTTGCAATGATGGGCGGCATCATCGTGGGTACGGTGCTGACGCTGCTGTTCCTGCCCGCATTGTATGTGGCATGGTTCCGGATACACCCGCCCGCCGATCCCCCTTCGAAGCGTTGAGGAAAAGCAGCCAGCATCCCCTTAAAGTGCTCATTGGATGCCTGCTTGGCCGGATGCCCGCCGATCGTTCCGCAGGGACCAAAATGCTCCCGTGGTCAGCCGTAATTGCACATCGCTTTCGACGTTGGCGGCTATGGGTCTTTTCCGGCTTTCAGTGCCGGTCCCTGCAGCCCCGGAGGTGGTGCGGTGCCGGCGTCGGGATCGCGCCCTTGGCTGCGATCGATCCAGCGCATGACGGGCGTGACGGTCAGTCCGTGCATCAACACTGAAAGCAGCACGACCAGTCCGACGATCGCCCAAAGACGGTCCCCTCCCTCCACGTCCATGTGATTCAAGCCATAGGAGAGATAGTAGAGCGAGCCCACCCCGCGGATGCCGAAGAAGGCGATGCTCCACTTCTCCTTCCGGTCAGCTGGCATCCCGGCCAGACCCAAAAGCCCCGTGACCGGACGGATCAGGATCAGGATAACCAGCGCCGCCACGACATCCGTCCAGACCAGCGGTGCCAGAAGGCCCTTAGCCAGTGCCCCACCGAAAAGCAGAAGAAGGACCATCATGGCGAGCCGCTCGATCTGCTCGGTCACGTCATGCATTTCACGGTGGAAGTCATGTGCCCGATGCGAATGCCGGAAGGTGAGTGCCGTAACGAACACAGACAGGAACCCGTAGGAGTGTATGATCTCCGTCAGGCCGTAGGACACAAAGGTGGCGGACAGGGCGATCAGACCGTCGCCAGTCTGGGAAAGTCGGGATTCTGCCGGGATCTTGAACGTGATCCAGCCAAATGCGCGACCAATCAGATAGCCGCCTGCCACCCCCGCCCCTATTTCCCACAGGACGTTGTAGGTCAGCCATGTCGTGACCCACGGCTCCCCCGTGGCGGCAAAGACGCTCAGCGCGATGGCCAGATGCACGAAGGGAAAGGCCGCGCCGTCGTTCATGCCCGCCTCCGATGTCAGGCCGAACCGCACCTCGTCCTCCTCGCCCGTCTTGGGTGGGCCGACCTGCACGTCCGAGGCAAGCACCGGATCCGTCGGTGCCAGTGCGGCCCCCAGCAGAAGTGCAACCGGCCAGGCCAGCCCCAACAGGGAATGGGCCAGCAGCGTGATGGCAAGAATACTTAGCGGAAGGGTCACGAGGATCAGGCGCCATGTGATCTGCCAGCGGCGCATCCCGAACACGCGGTCGATCTTCAGCCCCGCCCCCATAAGGGCGATGATGACGACGAATTCCGTGAACCGCTCCGTGATCTCGGGATAGGTCATCGGCAAAGGCGCAAGTGTCGTACCTGTCAAGGAAAAGAGCGCGGCACCCAGTCCGATGCATATGATCGGCAGCGACAGCGGAAGGCGTCGCAAGGCCAGCGGAAGCCATGCCACCAGCGCAATGAGAAAACCCGCTCCCGTAAGGAGGAGTATGTAGGGATCGGGGTGAAGCAATGTGTCCATGCCGCACAACACGCCGGACTGTCATTTGCTCCGTGGGTACGGACGATTTTGACAAGCCGAACGACTTTTCGGAGATGCGCGACATGCGGGTGGCTAGACAGGGCACGTGCGCGACCAGGGTGGGCACCACGGTCAAGATACCGCCTTTCCGGTCACCGAGTCATGGAATACTTCTTCCCAGGTGGGCCTTTTTACCCACACCACCCCCGCAAACCCGCACATCCTTCAGACATCCCTTGCCGGAAGCGCGGTCGGGCGCAATAAGCGGACCGGCCCCGCAATCGGGCATTCGACGAACAGAAGGACGGTCCGGACATGACATCAGGCCCTCGCGGCGCACATCGCCCGCTCGATCGCAACGACGTGCGCGTTCTGGGGCTTTCGGCCCTTGGCGGCGCGTTGGAGTTCTATGACTTCATCATTTTCGTCTTCTTCGCCGCCGTCATCGGCAAACTGTTCTTTCCGCCGGACATGCCTGACTGGCTGGTGCTGATCCAGACATTCGGCATCTTCGCGGCCGGATACCTCGTGCGGCCGCTCGGCGGCATCGTGATGGCGCATTTTGGTGACAGGTTCGGGCGCAAACGTGTCTTCGCGCTGTCAGTGTTCCTGATGTCGATCTCCACCCTCGCGATGGCGTGCCTGCCGACCTATGCCACACTGGGCGTCGGTGCGCCGATCCTGTTGATCCTGTTCCGCATGCTGCAAGGGGCCGCCATCGGGGGCGAGGTTCCGGGCGCTTGGACATTCGTCGCCGAACACGTGCCCGCGAACCGCGTCGGCATGGCCTGCGGGTTTCTGTGTTCTGGCCTGACCTTCGGCATCCTGCTGGGATCGCTGATTGCGGCCGGCATCAACTGGTTCTTCACGCCCGAACAGGTGGCGGGGTTCGCATGGCGCATCCCGTTCTTCATCGGTGGCATCTTCGGGCTGTTCGGCGTCTGGCTGCGCCGCTGGCTGGGCGAAACGCCGGTGTTCCTGGAAATGCAGGCCAGCAACCGCCTACATACGACGCTGCCGCTGAAGACTGTCCTGCGTGACCACCTGCACGGTGTCGTCATCTCCGCGCTGCTGACATGGGTGCTGTCGGCGGGGATCGTGGTGACGACGCTGATGACCTCCACCCTCTTGCAGAAACTCTACGGCTATTCCCCGCTGCAATCACTTCTGGCAACCAGCTTCGGATCCCTGTTCCTGATCGTGGGGACGGTTTCTGCGGGCGCACTTGTGGACCGGATCGGCAGCGGACGGTTCTTTGCAGTGGCAGGGATCGTGTTCGGGGTGGCGACCTTCACCTTCTATACCTTCGCGGCCGTCTCGCTGCCGGTGCTGTTCGGGTTGTACGCAGTGATGGGACTGGCGACGGGGCTGGTGGGTGCGGTGCCCTACGTGATGGTCAGGTCCTTTCCCGCGCCGGTGCGGTTCACGGGCCTCTCCTTTTCCTACAACGTCGCTTATGCGATCTTCGGGGGGCTGACGCCTGTGATCGTGACCTCGTTCCTCGCCATGAACCCGATGGCGCACGCATATTACCTGCTGTTCATCGCTGCGCTGACGACCGCGCTCGGCCTCTACCTCATGGCGAACGGACGACGGGCCGAGGGCGAGATCGGCCTTTCCTCCCTGAACTGATCCCGAAGGGAGGTCCTGCCATCAACCTCGATGGCACGGTTCTTACAAAGAACTGGATATGGACCTCCAGAAAACTGCCCCGGTCCAACAGGATCGGGATACTGCCCGTCATGCAGGACGCAGCATGTCCGTTGCGGCACATGGCCCGGTGCGTCCGCAACTCGTCACCCGCCGCGTCCGCTTGCACGAGGTGTCCGATATTCCAGCTAAGGCACAACATGTTCGAACTCTCGGTGGATCTGGTCCTTCTTCTCGTTGGTGCCGCCTTCGTGGCGGCGATCATCGATGCCATTGCGGGCGGTGGCGGGTTGATCACGCTTCCCGCGCTATTGATGGCGGGGGTGGATCCATTCACGGCCCTTTCCACGAACAAGGTGCAGGGGGTCTTCGGGGCCGCGACCTCCACCTTCAGCTATGCCCGGGCCGGACATGTTAATTTGAAACGTCAAGGCGTTGCGGCCCTTGTGGCGCTGGTGTCAGGGGGCTGCGGTGCCGCCCTTGCAGGCTGGATACCGACCGAGGCGTTGCGTCTGATCCTTCCCGTCATCCTGATCGGGATCGCGCTTTTCTTTGCGCTGAAACCCGGACTGTCGGATGTCGACCGCAGCCAGAGGATCACGCCCGCAGCCTTCACCGCCTTCGTTGTTCCGATCGTTGCCGGATATGACGGGCTTATCGGGCCGGGGGCGGGATCGTTCTACATGATGGGCTTCGTCCTGCTGGCGGGCTACGGCATCCTGCGGGCAACGGCATATACCAAGTTGCTGAACTTCTCCTCCAACCTCGGCGGGCTGATCGTATTCGCGGTCTTCGGCGCACCCTTGTGGTTCACGGGACTGGCCATGGCTCTGGCAGCCGTCGCGGGCGCGCGCCTAGGGGCGATGCTAGCGATGCGGATCGGAGCCAACCTCATAAAGCCACTGCTGGTTGTGACCTCGACCGCGATGGCACTGCGCCTGATCTGGCAGATGGTTTAAGCTGCATAAGGACGCGTATCGTGAACGGGTCTTGCCGAGGGGGCGGGAATTGGCTGTGGCAGCGTGGAAAAACGGCGGTTGTTGGGAAGATCCATGCCGCCCTCGGTTCCATAGAAGGTCAGGACTTGCTGCGTCCCCAGTTGACGTCTGCTCAGCCCATGCAAACGCAGCTTAAAAAGAAGGCGGCAAGCTGAGTCCCCGAGGATCTTGTGCTGGCGATTATGCGCCGTTGAGCCTCGATACTCGCAGTCTGATCGGTAACGTAGCAGGGGCGATCATCCCAAAGACCCTTCAAGATCGATTGCATCTCGACTGTTTTCGAAGTCGATCAATTCATCACCTGAACCCTTACGCCAACTATATCATACGTGACGTAGCGTACTTTATAGGCACGAACTGATGTTATCCTGCAACACTCAACCTTAACACGAAGTTAATTTCGCATCCTACCCAGACCACGAAAAGAGCGCTTTGACTCGCTTTAAGGTTGCGGTCAATTAGCCTCAAGGTTGCGGCATCGGAATGGTCCTTGCCCGTTACAGATGGAAAAAGCACATGGCGGCTGGCGATACGATCACGAACGGACTTCAGGTCTTCACTGGGACCAACGGAATCACATCATCGTCGCTTATACCATTGCGCACAGGTGACTCGGTTGGCGTCATCGAACTGGGCAATCTCGTCGCCTCGCCGTCGTTCACGGAAGCGGCGACACTGGGCACCGGCCAAGTCGCGACGGGCGGGATTCTTCTGCCGGTGAATGGTCGTTTCGTTCTGGGTACGAACGGGGCAACGTACTTCGTTCCGGATCCGGGCTCGGGCTTGCTCGGAACCCAGTTGTCCGTTCTGCCAGTCGTGTCTGCCACACCTGCAATCAATAACTATATCTATGGCGACGGTACCGCCAATACCTTCGGTGGTTCGGGCGCTGCGGATATCATTTATGGCGGGTCCTACAATACGATCACGGGTGCGCCTAACACCACCGGCACAGGCGGGGACTTGCTCAGCGGTGGTGCTGGCACGGATGTGATCTTCGGTTTTGATGGTGCCGATACCCTGAACGGCGGCGACGGTTCGGACAGCCTTTACGGTGGCCTCGACAACGACATACTGACGGGTGGTGCGGGTGGCGACCGCCTCAGCGGCGGGGCAGGAATCGACACTGCAAACTACTCCGACTCTACAGCCGGCGTGACCGTCTCGTTGAATGGAACTACGGGCATCGGAGGCACGGCTGCAGGCGATACCCTTGTTGGAATCGAAAATATAACAGGATCTGATTTCGCGGACAGCCTGACGGGTGATGCAGGCAACAACGTCCTGACTGGCGGTGCTGGCAACGACACGCTGGCCGGTGGCACGGGCGCGGACAGCCTCTTTGGCGGATCGGGCACGGATACTGCCGACTATTCCGGGCAATCCGGCGGCATCACGGTCGATCTGGTGACGGGAACCAGCTCCGACGGTGACACGCTTACCAGCATCGAGAATGTCATCGGCACCAACGGCCAGGATGTGCTGACAGGCAACGGTGTTGCGAACGTCCTGACGGGCGCTGGTGGTGTTGACGTGCTGAATGGTGGCGGCGGCAACGACTCCCTGTTCGGCGGTTTGGGTAACGACACCCTGATCGGCGGCGCGGGTGCCGACCTTATGGACGGCGGCGAAGGCAACGACACTGTCACGACGGGCCGCGGCGACACAGCCCTTGGTGGCGACGGGGACGATATCTTCACTGTCGATGATGCTCTGGACAACCCCGGTGCGGGCTCGGATGCTGGGATAACCATCTCCGGCGGGGCGAACACCGCCAATGGACCGGGCGACACGCTGGATCTGACGGGCCTGACGGGCTTTATCGTGACGCCCAGCACGACCGTTCCCGGTTCGGGCACCGTCACGCTGTCGGACGGCACGGTCATCAACTACAACGGAATCGAGAACGTCATCATCTGCTTCACGCCGGGCACGATGATCCGTACGCTTGGCGGTGCACGCGCGATCGAGACGCTGAAGGTGGGCGACATGGTGCTGACCCGCGACAGCGGCATGCAGCCCATCCGCTGGATCGGTCGCACGACCGTTGCCGGTACGGGCAGCTTCGCACCTATCCGTATCCGCGAAGGCGCGGTTCCGGGTCTGACCTCCGACCTCCTCGTTTCGCCGCAGCACCGTATGCTGATCGAAGGATACCGCGCGGAGCTGCTGTTCGGCACGCGCGAAGTGCTCGCATCCGCCAAGCACATGGTCGACAACAAGTACGTGACGACCGAAGAATGTGCCGAAGTCACCTACATCCACATGCTGTTCGACCAGCATGAGGTGGTGTTCGCCAACGACGCCGCGACCGAAAGCTACCACCCGGCAAGCTACAGCCTGGGCGGGATCTGCCCGGAGGCCCGCGAGGAACTGTTCGCGCTGTTCCCTGACCTGCGCTCCATGCCGGACAGCTATGGCCAGGCGGCACGCCGGATCCTCAAGAGCTTCGAGGTCAAGGCGCTGGCCTGGTAAGCTTCGAACAAGCACGACGGAACACGCGGGCGATTGCCCGCGTGTTTTCATTTGCGGGATCCTGCTGCCAGATCGGCAGGGCAACGACAGCCATTTACGGCGCGGCACGACCCATTGCTTCCCGCGACGCACGCCTCACCACGCTCGACCATCATCCATTGAGTCGGGGAAGGCATCTCTCTGCAGTGCGTGAAAAAGGTTTGGTTCGGACGAACCGAATGGCCATACCCGCGTTAGGGGTGCAGTGAATACCAGATGGATCTTCTGACGTGCCCCTTCGTGTCCTTGTCGTCGCCAGCGAAACAGCCGAACAATGCGAGGCAAGACGTGAATACGCGGGGGCAGCATCCCACGAAAGTTATGCCGAAACGCTGAGGCAACTTCGTCCCGACCTGAAGATCGAAAGCGTTTCCTGCGTCGATGGTGCTTTTGCACCGTCGGTAGAGGATCTGGAGGCGTTCGACGGCATTTTCTTCGCCGGATCGCCGATCCAGATGCATGAAGACACGCCGGAAACCCGACTTGCCGCCGCCTTCATGACACGCGTCTTCGACTCCGGCACCCCTTCGTTCGGATCTTGTGCGGGCCTTCAGATCGCGGCCGTCGCGGCGGGCGGTACAACCGGCTCGCGCTCCATAGGCCTTGAAGCCGCGTTCGCGCGCAACATCACGAAGACCGATGAGGGTCGCATCCACCCGCTTCTTTACGGCCGCCCATTGGTCTGGATGGCCCCGGCCATGCATTCAAGCGTCGTGATCCATCTGCCTTTGGGGGCAACCGTCCTTGCCCGAAACCCCGGCACCCCCGTGGAGGCGGCGGAGATTCGACACGGTCGGGGCGTGTTCTGGGGCGTTCAGTATCACCCTGAACTGACCCTTGCAGAAATTGCCTCTGCCCTGCGACGGCAGGCGGAGGATCTGGTAAAGGAAGGCCTAGCGTTGGACCAAGCAGGGGTGGAGGATCACGCAGGACGGCTTGAAACACTGGCCCGCGACCCAAATCGTTCGGATCTTGCATGGCAACTCGGCCTCGACCAAGAGGTCACGGAGGCCACGGCGAGACTGCGGGAGCTGGAAAACTTTCTGCACGCGATAGAAACGCAGTCGACGCGTTTGCCCTTGTAAGACACGAGGAACCGACGTTCGCCCTTCGCGTGATCCATGCCATGTCCCGCCTCGGGGGACTTTGCGGTCAAAGGGATTTGGCGATAACAGGGCATGGAAAACGACCTTGCGCCTTTCCCTATTCCCGCACGTCGAATTCCCGGCGGGCCGTTTCGACTGCCTCCATGTTGTCGCAGGTCCAGCGATAGAGTGCGCGGAAGGGAACCAGCAGCGTCACGCCCAACGGGCTCAACGAATATTCGACCGCGACAGGTGACGTGCTGCGAACATGACGGTCTACCATGCCGTTGCGTTCCAGCCTGCGGAGGGTCTGGCTCAGGGATTTTTGCGAAACCCCTTCGCACCGGCGCTTCAATTCATTGAAGCGGGTGGGGTTTTCGTCCAGCACGGTCAGGATCATCATCGACCACTTGTCGGCGATCTGTTCGAACAGCAGCCTGCTCGGGCAGTCGACGTGAAACAGGATCGTGCCGTCCATCGGTATCCTCCGGGTAACGTGGTGGGTTTCAGGTATCCAATTGACACTAGATGGTCAATCGATACCTAAGGCGGTGAAGCCGACACGAGGACCCACATGACCACCGATACGTTGTTCCGCCCCTTTACCTTCAAGGGTCTGACCCTGCCCAACCGCATTGTCATGGCGCCGATGACACGCGGCATGGCGCCCAATGGCATCCCAGGCAAGGCGCAGGCCGATTACTACCGCCGCCGCGCCGAAGGAGAGGTAGGGTTGATCCTGACCGAGGGCACGGTCATTGACCGCCCTGCCTCGCGCAACATGGCGGGCATCCCCCTCTTTCACGGCTCCGATGCCTCCCGCGGCTGGGAAGAAGTTGTCGCAGCCGTGCATGCGGCAGGTGGCAAGATTGGCCCGCAGATCTGGCACACCGGATCGACCCGGTCCGGTGACTGGGAACCGGACGCACCCGTCGAAAGCCCCTCGGGGCTGGTCGGGCCGGACGACCCCCGCGGCACCGTCATGACCGAGGAGGATGTGGCCGACACCGTCGCCGCCTTTGCCAAGGCTGCGGCCAACGCCAAACGTCTGGGCTTCGACGTGGTCGAACTGCACGGGGCGCATGGTTATCTGATCGACCAGTTCTTCTGGGGCGGCACAAACCTCCGAGGCGACGCCTTCGGAGGCGCCACCATCCGCGAACGGTCCCGTTTTGCCGCAGATGCTGTGCGGGCAGTGCGCGCGGCGGTGGGACCGGACTTTCCGCTGATCCTGCGCGTCAGCCAGTGGAAGCAGCAGGATTACGCGGCGCGCCTTGCCGCAACACCGCAGGAGATGACCGAATGGCTGCTGCCGCTGGTCGAGGCGGGTGTGGATGTCCTGCATTGCTCGCAGCGCCGGTTCTGGGTGCCGGAATTTCCCGATCTCGATCCTGTGTTGAACTTCGCCGGCTGGGCGAAAAAGCTGACGGGGGCGGTCACGATCAGCGTCGGATCCGTGGGACTGGATTCGGACTTCATGGAGGCATTCGGCGGTGCCAGTTCCTCCCACTCCCCCCTCGACGATCTGGTCGCGCGGATGGAACGTGAGGAATTCGATCTCATAGCCGTGGGACGGGCGCTGATCTCAGATGCCGACTGGGCGCGCAAGGTGCGCGATGGACGTGACGTTCAGGGCTTCGACGCTGCGGACCTCGCTGAACTGCACTGAGGAAAGCCAGCACCTCCGACAGGCAGATACTGCCGGAGGTGTCGAAATGCCGTCGTGTTCCCCGGTCACGAAATTGTCTGGCTGAAATCGCGGGAGGGTATCCCCGACGCAGCGCCATCAGTTTGCGCAGGTGGTGCATTTCGCCCGATCAAATTGCGAGTGCAGGATCAAGGGGTTACGCTGCCGAAGCATCGACAGGCGAACTTGCGACTCCACAAGATCACTTGACGTCTTGAACATCTCATACGACGTTCAGTCGTCTTCGTCTTCGTCTTCGTGACGCCTGATGTTTGCATATCACATTCAGAAGGATCCGCGGACCGGAAGTGCCCCGGCAGGCCAGCGTCGGTAAGTCCGTTCGCCGGCCCTGTCGGCTTGCAGCGATCCGATCCGGTGACGGCATGCCGATCATCACGGATGGTCATCGGCGGAAATGGCTTACAGCCCGCCGAAGTGGAATGCCTTGGTTTCAAGATATTCTTCGATTCCCTCCTGCGCCCCTTCCCGACCGAGGCCGGAGGCCTTGACCCCGCCAAAGGGGGCTTCCGCATGACTGACAACGCCGGTGTTAAGCCCGACAAGACCAAACTCCAGCGCTTCGCCCACGCGGAAGGCACGGGCCATGTCGCGGGTAAAGAAGTAGGCCGCAAGGCCGAAGGGTGTCCCGTTGGCAATCTCCACTGCCTCCTCCTCCGTCTCGAACCGGAAGATGGGGGCGACGGGTCCGAACGTCTCTTCGGCGGCCAGCCGCATGGCGGTCGTGGCCCCGACCAATACGACGGGATCGGCATAGGCATCCGGAAGATCCCGCGCGGTCGTGGCCTTCGTCGCACCCTTTGATAGTGCATCCTGGACATGCGCCTCGATCTTCGCGATGGCGGCGGCATTGATCATCGGACCGATGGTGATGCCATCCTGCGTGCCGGGCCCGACCTTCAGGGCATCCACCCGTCGTGCAAGGGCAGTGACGAACGTGTCATGGATCCCTGACTGCACGAGGATGCGATTGGCGCAAACACAGGTCTGGCCGCCGTTGCGGAACTTGGACAGCATCGCCCCTTCCACCGCCGCTTCCAGATCGGCATCGTCGAAAACGATGAAGGGTGCGTTCCCGCCAAGTTCCAGGGACATGCGTTTAAGGGTCGGCGCGCATTGTTCGGCCAGAAGCGCCCCCACACGTGTGGATCCCGTGAAGGACAACTTGCGGACTACCGGGCTGGCAGTCAGCGTGGCCCCGATCACCTCCGGCCGGCCCGTCAGGATGTTGAGGACGCCAGCCGGAACGCCAGCGCGCCCGGCCAGGACCCCCATCGCCAGCGCGGAATAGGGCGTGAAGTCCGAAGGCTTCACCACCACCGTGCAACCCGCTGCCAGGCCGGGCGCCACCTTGCGGGTGATCATCGCTATCGGAAAGTTCCACGGCGTGATGATCGCGCAGACGCCCACCGGCTCCTTCATGGCGAAGATCTTCTTGCCCGGCACCGGCGATGGAATGATGGAACCGTTGATGCGCCGCGCTTCCTCGGCAAACCAGCGCAGGAAAGATGCGCCATAGATCACCTCTCCTTTCGCTTCCGCCAACGGCTTTCCCTGTTCGGAGGTCAGGATCTGCGCAAGATCGTCTGCATGATCCAGCATCAGCTGGTACCAGCGCATGAGAACGTCGGCGCGATCGGCATGGGTCCGTGTCCGCCACGCCTTCATAGCCTGTTCGGCGGCAGCGATGGCGCGCGTCGTTTCCTCTGCGGTGCAATCGGGCATGGTGCCCATCGCGGTTCCCGTGGCGGGGTTCGTCACCTCCATGTCCGGGCGGGAGATCCATTGGCCGTCGATCAGTGCAGCCTGGCGAAACAGGTCGCGGTCTGTCAGGTTCATGCAAGTTCCTCCAGAATGGCAGCCGTGATGGCGTCAGTGCCGTGCGATCCGGGTCTTATGCCGATGCCCCTTGCGGTCGCGGACTGAACGGCGCGCAGAACGGCGGCGGCAGCGGCACTTTCGCCCAGATGTTCCAGCATCATCGCGCCGGACCAGATGGCTGCGATCGGATTGGCGATGTTCCTTCCCGCAATATCGGGGGCGGAACCGTGCACCGGCTCGAACATGGATGGACTGCTGCGATCAGGGCAGATGTTGGCAGAGGCTGCAAACCCCAGCCCGCCCTGGATGGCGGCGCCAAGATCGGTCAGGATGTCACCGAACAGGTTGGACGCGACCACGACATCGATATCCTGTGGTGCCATCACCATCTTCGCCGCCATTGCGTCAATGTGCATGTGACTGACAGTGACGTCGGGGTATTCGGCGGCCAGTTCCTGCGTAACCTCGTCCCAAAACACCATCGAGTATTTCTGGGCGTTCGACTTCGTGACCGAGGTAAGGTGCTTCCTGCGCGTCAGCGCCTGTTCAAACCCGAAACGCAGGATACGCTCTACGCCCTTGCGGGTAAAGATGGACGTCTCCACCGCGACTTCGTTGTCCCGACCCTGATGGACGCGGCCGCCGGCACCGGAATACTCGCCTTCCGTGTTCTCGCGGATGCACAGGATGTCGAACCCTTCGGCCTTCAGCGGACCCACCACCCCCGGCAGCAGGACATGCGGGCGAATGTTGGCATATTGATCGAACGCCTTGCGGATCGGCAGCAGCAACCCGTGCAGCGATACCGCATCCGGCACAGCCGCAGGCCATCCGACCGCCCCAAGGAAGATGGCATCGAACCCGCGCAACGTCTCGATCCCGTCGTCGGGCATCATGCGGCCGGTGGCAAGGTATGTCTTGCAAGACCAGTCAAAACGGGTGGCATCGATCACAAAGCCGTAATGGCCCGCCGCTGCGGTCAGGACCTGCATCGTGGCGTCCGTCACGTCCCCCCCGATGCCGTCACCGGGGATAAGCGCGATGGTGTGGGTGGTCATGTCCGTCTCCTTCAAAGGTCGATCAATACCGATTTGGTGCGCCTGTTGGCCGCAAAGGCCTCCCGTCCCAGATCCTTGCCGAGACCGGAGGCCTTCCAGCCCCCCGTCGGCAGGATGTGGTCGCGCGACCGGCCATATCGGTTAACCCAGACCGTTCCCGCTTCCAGCCGTCGCGTCAACCGCATCGCGCGCGAAAGTTCACTCGTGAATAGCCCTGCGCAGAGGCCGTAGGTCGCATGCCGCGCAAGGTGCATCGCTTCCTCCTCGGTGTCGAAGATCTGGAATGTGGCAACGGGACCGAAGATCTCCTCGGTCACGGCAGGATTTTCGGCGTTCACGCCCGCGATCAGGGTCGGGCGGTAGAAACTGCCCTCGCGTTCGAAGCGCGCACCTCCGCAAAGGATCTCGCCCCCTGCCGCACGTGCGGCTTGCACGATCCCGTCGATGCGCTGCAACTGGCCGTCCGAGATGATGGGCGAAAAGCCCGCAGTCTCCTCCCATGTGGCGGCGGGGTGGTGGCGGCCGAAACGTTCGGTCAGCCGGGCAGCCAGCGCGTCGGCAATGCCACGCTGCACGATGATGCGCGATCCTGCCACGCAGAATTGACCCGCATTGGGCAGAATGCCACGTTCAAGGCAATCCGCCGTCAACTCGACATCTGCATCGTCGAACACCACCATCGGGCTTTTGCCGCCCAGTTCCAGCGTCATGGGCTTGATGCCGGTGCGGGCGATATTTTCCATGATGGCGGCGCCGGCACGCGTCGATCCTGTAAAGCTGACCTTGTCGATCCCCGGATGCCCGGTGATCGCGGTGCCGGTGATCGCGCCATCCCCCAGCACCACATTCACCAACCCGGCGGGAATACCCGCCCGCACCGACAGTTCGGCCATGTAGAGCGTGGAGAATGGCGTCATTTCCGACGGTTTCAAGACTACGGCATTGCCCGCAGCCAAGGCGGGAGCAAGCTTCCATCCGGCCATCGAAATGGGAAAGTTCCAGGGCGCGATGGCCCCTACGACACCGTAAGGTTCGGCGGAAATGTAGCCGAAGCTGCCATCCCCCGTGGGCACCAGATCGCCCCCTTCCTTGTCGGCAAATTCGGCAAAAAATCTGATCTGTTCGGCCGTGATCGCCACATCCCCCATCGCCGCATGGCTGACAGGACGAGAGGAGCAGACAGCCTCCAGCATGGCCAGCGTGCGCGCCTCAGCCTCGATCAGGTCGGCCCAGCGATGCAGCGCCTTCGTGCGGTCGCGCGGTGTGCAACCGGCCCAGCCCGAAGTGGCCAGCGCCTGCCGTGCCGCATCTACCGCACGATCGACCGTTTCCGCATCGGCGCGCGCCACGCGGGTCAACACCTCCCCGGTGGAGGGAGCACGGACCTCCATCTCCTCCGGCGCATCGACATGGGCGCCCCCGATGAAGTGGCCGGTGGGCAACGAAAGGCTTTTGGGATCAAAGGCAATCGGCATGGCATCCTCGTCTGGATCAATGGCAGAGTGCGTGGCCTGTCGAAGCGAAAGGTGCCGAATGGGAGAAGGCTGCGGCAGATTGGGTGCGTGCGGTTGGTATGTGCGAAAGATTCTGCCGTCAGTCGTCCAGCAAGCTTTCGATCGTCAGTGGGCGGACGGGGGGCTGGCCGCGCAGCCGTCCCGCAGCTTGCGGCGGAAGGCCTGCATGCCTGGCGATGAGGGCAGCGGCGGCAAGCTGGCAGAACCTGCCCTGACAGCGTCCCATTCCGATCCGCGACACGGATTTGACACGGTTCGTTTCGGCCAGCGCCGCGATACCGCGCACCTCTCCTGCGGTTACATTTTCGCAGCGGCAAAGAATTGCCTTGTCCGGCAGGGCGTTAAGCTGGTCCGCAGGCCAAGGAAAGGCCCTCGCGATCCCGTTCGCGAAGCGGTTCAGACGACGGGCACGGCGCAGCAGTGGGACCTTGCCACGTGTCGCGATGCCGAGATCGTTCAGACATGCGCTGGCAGCAAGCCTGCCCGCAATCTCCGCCCCATCTGCGCCGAGGATGCGGACCCCGTCGCCTGCAAGATACAGCCCGGGACCCGCACGCCCCATCGCATCGGTATCCGGCAGCCATTGTGCCCAGGCTGGGCACCACGCGAAGCGGGCACCGGCGAGATCTGCCAGCTGGGTTTCAGCCCGCAGATGCCAACCCAAGGCGACAGCATCGCATTCCGTCGCATACGCTTTCCCGTGCGCTGTCCAGTGCACGGCATCCTCCTTGATCTGGTCAAGCCGAACGCCTGCGTGATAGAGCCTGCCCAGCGATGCCCGCATGCGCGCACCCCGTGCGGTCACCCATGGCCGCGCCAGTGCCATTCGAACACCGCCGACCATTTGATCGCGCAATGTTGCAGTGTCGAGCACCGCCGCCACCCCTGCCCCGGCCGCAACCAACTGGGCTGCAACCAGCGTCAGCAACGGTCCCGATCCTGCCAGCACGATCTGCCGCCCCAAAACGACACCCTGCGCCTTCAGGGCGATCTGTGCCGCGCCCAATGAATAGACGCCCGCCCGCTGCCACCCTGAAACTGGCACCACCCTGTCGGTTGCCCCCGGTGCGAGGATCAGGCGGTCGTATGGGATGCGCCCGCCCGTTGCGTGCGCCGCCCCGTCGCGCAGAGCAAAGACGCTTGTTTCCGGCAGATAGTCGACCTGCGCCCCCGCGACCATGCGATCGAACGTGGCGTGAAGGCTGCGTGCCTTGCCAGCCTCCGAGCCATAAAGTTTTTCAGGCGGCCTCAGGAATCCGTTCGGCGGGCGTCGGTAGATCTGGCCGCCTGCACGCACGCCTTCATCCACCACGATGGGATGCAAGCCTGCCTCGACCAGCGTTTCCGCCGCGCGGATGCCCGCGGGTCCGGCACCGACAATCAGGATGCGGGTCATGCAAGCCATCCTTCCGCCGGTTCGGAGAGGAGCCGCATTCCGTCGCGTATCGAGGTGGAACATGCCTGAAGACGGGGTCCGTCCTGTTGCCATATCCAACAATCCTGACAGGCCCCCATCAGGCAGAAACCTGCGCGCCTTTCAGGTCCGAATTCGGCCGCTCGAAGACTGTCGCTGCATGTCAGGATCGCGGTCAGGACGGTATCCCCCTGAAGTGCCGTCATTTCCTGCCCGTCGAAGCTGAAGACGACAGGGGTTCGGTCCTTTTCCGCCAAACGGACAAACCGGGCGGTCATTCGGCGGCCTGTTCGTAAACGGGGCGCGGCAGATCGGGAAACCTTTCGCAAACCGCATCGAAGGCCGCTTCTACCGCTTCCGGCCCCACCCCATCGATCCTGCGAAAGATCTCCGTCTTGGCAAAGAAGCGCCAATGGATCGGCAGCGCGGTCAATATTGCCGTCAGGGCGTCATAGGCGGCGGGTGTCCACCGCGCCTCGTATCCGTCGCGTTCAGGTCCGAAATGGAAATGGGCAGGATGCACTTTCCGTTGGGCACGACAGGCGGCCGTCGCGTCATCATCCCCGATGACGACACCATAATCCTGCCATGCCGCTTCGACCGACACGTATCCCCGCGCCACGTCCCGTGCGACACGCGACGGTTCGCGCAGGGCCGGATCGCCGCGCCCGCCCCCTCCGGCCGACCGGACCAGAAGCACATCCCCCGGCCCGAGGATCGCGGTATCCGCCGATCCCATCCGCCGCTCCTCGGCCGTGCCGGGATTGACGATCATGTCGGCAAGCCCCGCCGCGCGGCCCCCCAATACGCCCCAGGGTCGGAAGAACGAGCGGTCGCGGTTGCGGGCGGTGATGCGCGTGTCCGGAGAGAAAACGCGAAAGGCCATCTCCGTTGCAAGGCCGCCCCTCCAGCGACCGGCCCCCCCACTGTCGCGGGCAAGGCCATAACGGACGAATTCGACGGGCACCTCGGTTTCCGTGATCTCGATCGGCGTGTTCTTCAGGTAGGCCGCATCCGCACCCGAGCCGTTGGTGCCGTCGCGCCACGGCATCCCACCGCCACCGCCCACCACGGGATTTACGGCGGCGATGACTGTCCGCTGCGTGCGTTCGTCCCGCGTCATGACGTTAACGATGCAATTGTTGCCTGCAGGTGCCGCAGGCATCCGGTCCGGAATCGCCTGCGAGAATGCCCCGAAGATGACCGACCGTAGTCGAGCGCAAGTCAGGGACCGCATTCCCACTGCGGCGGGGGCGACGGGATTCAGCACTGTCCCTTCGGGCGTGATGCAGGTGAAGGGACGCGTCAATCCGGTGTTGAGCGAAATGCGGGGGTTCAGCGTGTAAAGGACGTAGTACACGCCCACCAGCAGGATGGTATGGCGCGGATCCCCGCCGGACGGCACGTTGAGGGAACTCGCCAATTGCGGGTCCGACCCCGTAAAATCCAGCACCGCCTCATCCCCGCGGATACGTAAGGTCAGGTTCAGCCGGCAGGGATTGGCCTGATCGCTGTCTTCGTCCGCATAGTCGGCAAAGCGGTAATCCCCCTCGGGAATGGTGCGCAGGATGTCGCGCGCCTGCGCCTCCGCCTGATCCATCAGGGCCGCCACGCCCCGGCTGAACCCCTCGCGTCCGAACCGGGCGATCATTTGGTGGACCTTGCGTTCCCCCGTGTTCAGCGCCCCGACAAGCGCCTTGATGTCGCCAATGTTCAGGGCCGGTTTGCGGACGTTGGTTTCCATGATGCGCAAGATCTGTTCGTCGAACACGCCTTCCCGCACCAGCTTCATCGGGGGAAAGCGGATGCCTTCCTGATGAATTTCCGTCAGCGAACGCGACAGGGACGCAGGCACCGCCCCACCCATGTCGGTGTTGTGGATGTGCCCACCGGTCCATGCAACGATCTCCCCCTCTGCAAAGACCGGCTTCCATAGGTGCGTATCGGGTGCATGGGTCGCGACATGGCCGGAATAGGGATCATTGGTGAAGGCCACGTCGCCTGGGCGGTAATCGTCGATCATTTCGATCGCGCGGCCATAGGTCAGACCAGGATACCACGTGGCCCCCAGATCCATCGGCACAGCGAACGTGTCACCTCGCTTGTCCATCAGCATCACCGTGAAATCCTGCGTTTCCTTCACGAAGGCGGAATGCGCGGTGCGGTGCAGGGTATGGGCCATGTTCTCGGCGGCCGCACGGGCGTGGTTCGCCAGAACCTGAAGCGTCATCTTGTCGAACATTGCATCACTCCGCGAAAGTCAGGTGGATGTTGAGGTGACGGTCCACGAAAGCACGTGTGCGGTCGGGAATGGCGAATGTCGTATCCTCTTGCGCGACGATGGCGGGACCCTCGAACATCGCGCCGCCCGTCAACATGTTACGGTCGTAAAGCGGCACCTTGCGCGACGTGTCCAGATAAACGTCGACGTGGCGTGTGGCCGTGGCGGGGGCAGGTTCGCCAGCGTCGACCGGAAAGTCCGGCTTGGGACCTGCGCCGATCGCAGACAGGCGCAAATTCACCACTTCCACCTGCCCCTGCGGATCGTCGAAATCGTAAATGCGGCGGTGGGTGGCGTGGAAGGCATGCGCGATGCGGGCGGGATCGTTCACCCAGTCAGGTTCCAGATCGACCTCTATCTCGTAGCTTTGGCCGGCGTATCGCATGTCGGCGGACAAACGCAGGTCTGCGGCCCCCTGATGGCCCTGCGCCAAGAGCCAGGCGCGCCCGTCTTCGGCCAGAGCGCGGAAATGCAGGGCGAGCGGCGCATGATCCAGATCCGCAAAGACCGTCCGGATGAAATCGCCGCGCAAGTCGGACACCAGTCCGCCAAGTGCGGACACCACACCCGGTCGCCGAGGCGCGATTACGCGGCGCATCCCCAGTTCGCGCGCTAAAAACGCACCCAGCATCGGACCGCCACCGCCAAAGGGCATCAGCGCGAAATCCCTCAGGTCCACCCCCGCTCGGGAAGACAGCTTCTCCACCTCCACGAACATCTCCGACACCGCGATGTCCAGAATGGCCTGCGCCGTTTCCTCCACGCTGCGACCAAGTTTTTCGGCCAGCGTGCCTACAACAAGGCGGGCCAGCGCCACGTCCGTCTGCAATTGGCCATAGGCCATGGGGCTATGGCCCAACCAGCCACAGACCGCCATCGCGTCTGTCACGGTCGCACGGTCACCACCGCGACCGTAACAGGCCGGGCCGGGATTTGATCCGGCCGATTCCGGTCCCACGCGCAGGACGCCTTGCGCATCCACGTCAGCGATGGAGCCACCGCCGATCCCGATGGAACTGACGGAAACGGACGGGATGTGCAGCGGAAATTCTCCGATCAGCTCGTCTGTCCCAAACTGCACCTCGCCGTCCACGATCAGGGCGAAATCGGCCGAGGTGCCGCCGATATCCAGCGTCAGCACCCTCGCCTCTCCGGCTTGCCGGGCCAGCCATGATGCACCGATCACGCCGGACGCGGTGCCCGACAGCAACATCGACACGCAATCGCGCCGCCCCTCCCCCGCCGTCATCAGGCCACCGTTCGATTTCGTCAGCATCGCGCGGGCAGGAACGCCACGCTCGGCCAGCCGCCGCTCCAACGCGGTCAGATAACCCGACACGCGGGGATGGACGTAGCCGTTCAGGATCGCGGTGGACGTGCGTTCGTATTCGCGGATCACGGGCCACACTTCAGAGGATGCGAAGACGAACAATTCCGGCGCAAGCGCCTCAACCCGCGCCTTGACGGCTTCCTCCTGCCGCCCGTCGCGCCACGAATGCAGCAGGGCCACGATCACGCCCTGCGCGCCGGCAGCGCGGGCGCGGGCCACTGCATCCACGATGGCCGCATCGTCAGGGGCCAAGGTTTCGCGTCCGTCCGAACGCATACGGGCAGGAATTCCGAAGATCATGTCGCGCGGGATCAGCGGGTCAGGGCGGTGGCAGAACAGCGAATACATCTCCGGCATCCGCAGGCGTGCCAGCTCGATCACATCTTCGAAGCCCGCATTCGTGATAAGCGCCAATGCCGCGCCCTTGCGTTGGATGATGGTGTTGATGCCTACGGTGGTGCCATGCACGAACCGGCTGATGGCAGCAGGGTCCAGGCCCTCGCGTTGCTCCAGCAGGGCCAGACCCTCCAGCAGCTCCGCACCCGGGTCGTCCGGCGTGGTCAACACTTTGAGGGACACGACGCGCCCCGTCCGCTGGTCCAGCGCGCAGAAGTCCATGAAGGTCCCGCCGATATCGACACCGATCTTCCAGTCAGCCGTGATCCCGTCCATGTCGCCCCTCGTTTGCCGTTCCGCCGATGAAAGCAGAGCGCACGAACCTCGTCCAAGACGCATCGGACGGACTGTTATAAGTCGGGCTTATGGATGCGGATCAGGTCGCGCATCATCCCCTCCGCCCGGGAAAGGGTGCGACCGCGCAGTGTCAGAAGCGACAGGGGCAATCTCGCATCGTCCAGAAGCGGGCGCACTGCAATTCCCGAAAATTGTGTCCAGGGCAGCAAGGAATCCACGACGGCGATCCCCAGCCCTGCCTGCACGAAGCCGACAGCGGTGATCGAGAGGTCAATTTCCAGAAGCGGTTCGAATCGCAATCCCTGCGCCCGCGCCAGATGAGAAAGTTCATGATGCGGACGCGTCGCGTTGCGATAGGAAATCAGCGGCTCCAGCTGAAGATCGGCAAGGCGCAAGGCCTCTACATTGGTCAGCCGGTGCCCTTCGGGCAGCAGGCAGGCAAATCGGGTGCCACCCAACGGTTCCACCTCGATGTCGGGGGGCAAATCGTCGTCAAGTGCCAGCGCCAGCGCCGCATCTCCGGCACGCAGCATCGTCACGAGTGACGCAACAGGTGCCACATGCGCGCGCAGGACGATGTTGGAATGTGCCGCACGATAGGCTGCAAGCACCCTTGGCAGAAAGGACATCGCGGGCGGGGGAGAGGCCGCGATACGCACCAACCCCGACCGACCAAGCCGCAGATCCGCCGTCTTGCGACGCAATCCCTCCAGCCCGCCGAACAGGGCCTCGGCATCGGGCAGCAGTTCCAGGGCCTCGGGCGTGGGATGAAGACGGCCTTTTTCGCGGGTGAACAGGGCAAAGCCCAGCTCGTCCTCCGCATGCATCAGGATCTGGGATAAGGCGGGCTGGGAGATGTTCAGCATCCGTGCCGCCGCCGTGATGGACCCCGCCCGCATGACTGCAACAAATACCTCAAGCTGTCTGGCACGCATGCGGCCCCCATAGGTTCGACTTATGATGTGCCCAGAATCCCGTCCTTGACCCTTGATGCCTTCGGGCGTTCCCTTGGGCAAGAGATGGAGGTGCGGGATGTCGGTGATCGTTCTGGGCGGAGGCCTGATGGGCACAGCGACCGCGTTCTTTCTGGCCCGTCGCGGCGTGGAGGTCACATTGATCGACAGTGGGCGCATCGGGGCGGGGGCAACCGTGGCGTCGTTCGGCAACATCCGACGCAGCGGGCGTTATCTGCCGCAACTGCCGTTGGCCCGTCGTTCGCTGGATTTGTGGGGGCGAACCGAAACGCTTCTGGGGCGCGACGTGGAATTCCGCGCGACGGGCCACCTGCGCCTTATCTTCGACGACGATGGTCTGAACCTCGCTCGCCGGTTTTCGCAAGATGCCCGTCCTTGGGGGCTGGAACTGGAGGAGTTGACGGCAGCCGAGTTGCGTCACCGCTTTCCGGGCCTTGGACCCGAAGCGATAGGGGCGTCCTTCTCTCCGCAGGACGGGTCGGCCAATCCGCGCCTGATCGCCCCTGCCTTCGCAGAGGCTGCCGCGCGGGCCGGTGCCACCGTGATCGACGGCGTGGAAATCCGCGCAATCCGGCATGGCTTCGTCGTGGATACTTCGCATGGGGTGTTCCGTGCCGACCAGCTGGTAAATTGCGCCGGCCACGGGGGGGCCGCCATCGCAAACACGTTCGGAGAGCGCGTGCCGATGGCCGTCCTTGGCCCCCAGATGGGTGTGACCGAACCCCTGCCCCACCGCATCCTGCCCGTGGTGGGTGTCTGGTCCGCCGCGCATGGCGCCTATCTGCGTCAGGTCGAACGGGGCAACGTTGTCTTTGGCGGTGCAGTGACCCGAACCAAGGTCGGGCCGGACGGTCGCGCGCATGTCGATCCTGCGCAACTGTCCGAACAGTTGCGCGCCGTGGTGCGTCTTGTGCCGGCCCTGCGCCATGTTGCTGTCATCCGTCAGTGGTCTGGGGCCGAGGGATATGTGGAGGACGGCCTTCCAGTAATGGGATCATCCTCCACCACCGACGGGTTGTTTCACGCCTTCGGGTTCTGCGGCCACGGCTTCCAGTTGGGGCCGGGGGTCGGGGACGCCATGGCGGAACTCGTCGCGACGGGCCGATGCGACACCCCGCTCGACCCGTTTCGCATCGGCCGGTTCGCGGCATGAAGTCAGAACTTCGAAACCTTGCCCCATTGGCTTTCGCGGAACCTGTCCAGCCTGTATTGGCGGATTTCTGTGTTGGGTGTGCGGGCCAGGGCCAGATCTGCGACAAGATAACCCACGCCCGGCCCGATGCCGAAGCCATGGCCCGACAGCCCTGCCGCCAGCACCAGCCCGGGAATGGCCGTGTCGGCGTCGATCACGGGCACCCCGTCCGGCGTGCTGTCGATGAATCCCGCCCACGCCGCCTGCATCGGAATGCCCTGCAATGCAGGCATCAACGCTCGTGCACGGGCCAGCGTTTCAGCTACCAGCCTCCGGGACGGGCGCGGATCAAGGATTCGCATCCGCTCCATAGGTGTCTCCCGGTCCATCGCCCAGATCGCGCGCGTCTCAAATCCCGCACGCCATCCCTGCAGACCGCCCGGCCGCAACGATCGCCAACGTTTGGCGAACATCGGCATGAAATGTTTGGCACCGCGCAGCATCGCAGGCGTCAGGTCGACATTCGCCCGTCCGGATATTGCGACAGTGTGCCCGCCGTCACCCCGCCGCGTAACCGATACGTCCTTGGTATGCAGGGCATCCGGCAGGCCCGCTGCCCCCGGAGCCAACGACAGGATCGAGCTGCGGACAGAGGCTTGGGGAAAATCCATCCCCAATTGGTGCAGGAAACTTCCAGCCCAGGCACCCCCCGCGACGATCACGGTCGGGGTGCGGATCGTACCTCGTTCAGTCACCACGCCCGAGATGCGGCCACCCGCCATCTCCACCCCGCGGGCAGCGCAAGACTGGATGACGCGCCCACCGTGCTTGACGATGCCGCGCGCAATGACCGGTGCCGCACTCGCGGGATCAGCGATGCCGTCGGTCGGAGACCAGACCCCGCCACGCCAGGCGCGGCCCGTGGCGCCACCGCGTTCTGTAGCCTCCGCGGCGGTCAGCATCCTCGTGTCCACGCCCTCGGTCCGGGCAAAGCGGCCCCAGGTCGCCCAGCCCTCCAGCTCCGCCTCGTCGTTGGAAAGATAAACCAGACCGCACCGCCGGAAGCCGATTTCAGGACCGAGATCGGCCACCATCTCCTCCCACAGGGCAAGGCTGCGCGTGGACAGGGGCAGTTCGCGCGCATCGCGGTTCTGCTGGCGGCACCAACCCCAGTTTCGGCTGGACTGTTCGGCGCCAATGCGGCCCTTTTCCAGCAGCACGACCTTCTGCCCCGCACGTGCCAGCCAATAGGCGGCACTGACACCGATGATGCCGCCACCGATCACCACGCAGTCGGCATCTGCCGGGAGGTGGCTTTCGGTCTCGATATGCAGAAGGGGTGCGGGCATGGGCGTCTCCGATCATTTCCCGTCATACTAGCGCGGGCGGGTCAGCGGCTTCTGCCGCATCGCGTCGGGCCAGCGGCATTTAGTGTTGAATCATCATGTCTTGGCAGCGCCACGAAGTTGCATCAAAAGAGGAAGGGTTGCGGTAAAGGATGACCTCATGCTGAAACTTGATCGCATCGACGTGAAGATCCTGGCGGAATTGCAACGCAACGGGCGGATCACCAATGTCGAATTGGCAGACCTTGTTGCCCTGTCGCCCTCCCCTTGCCTGATGCGGGTGAAGAAGCTGCAGCAGGCGGGATACATCACAGGATTCGCCGCTCAGATCGACGTGGGCAAGTTGGGCGAGACGTTGACCGTCTTCACCGAATTCACGCTGAAGAACCACCGCCAGTTGGACTTCGCGCGCTTTCAGGAGGCGTTGGAGAAGATCGACAGTTGCATCGAATGCCATCTCGTATCGGGCGGTTACGACTACCTCGCGAAATTCGTGACTGCCGGGATCGTCGACTACCAGAACATCATAGAGACGTTGATCGACCGGGAGGTCGGGGTGGACAAGTATTTCAGCTTCGTCGTCATCAAGACCCCCTTCGTCAAGACACAGATCCCCCTGACCCGCCTGTTCGCCAACCGCATCTAGCGGTTGGTAAACTGCGCCAGCAGGTCGGGGTCCTGTTCCAGCCCCTTCAACCAGCCCGTATCCAGCTTCGGGATAGACGAGATGAGAAGCCGAGAATAAGGATGCGTCGCATCGGCGGACATGCGGGCTGCGGGCAGCGCCTCCACCACGCGTCCCTTCAGCATGACCAGCACCTCGTCGCAAATCGCCTCCACTGTGGACAGGTCGTGGCTGATGAACAGGTAGGACAGACCCAGTTCACGCTGCAGTTCCTTCAGCAGATCCAGAATCGCTGCTGCCACCACGGTATCCAGAGCGGACGTGATCTCGTCGCACAGGATCAGCTCCGGCCCCGCCGCCAACGCACGGGCAAGGTTCACCCGTTGCTTCTGGCCACCCGACAGTTCCTGCGGCAGCCGGTGGCGCAAGGCCGCGGGCAGATGCACCATGTCCAGCAATTCCACCACGCGTCCGGCGCGTTCGGCACCCCGCATCCCGTGATAGAATGTCAGGGGCCGCGCCAGGATCGTCTCGATCGACTGGGCGGGATTCAGCGCGGTATCGGCCAGCTGGAAAACGATCTGGGTGCGGCGCAGTTCATCTTTCGTGCGGTGGCGCAAGTCCGGCTTCAACTCCTTGCCGTCCAGCATCATCTTGCCGCGATAAGCAGGCAGGATGCCGGCTATTGCCCGGGCCAGCGTGGATTTGCCGGATCCGCTTTCCCCGATCACGCCGAGGTTGCGTCCGCGTTCCAGCCGCAAGCTCACGTTCTGAAGGACCTTCGCGGTGGGTTCGCCGTTGCGGATCACGCCATAGCCCGCACAAAGGTTGTCGACCTGTAGGATGGGACGTGCCGCCTGCACCTGCGGCGCGGGAACATGGGGAACGGGTTCGAACGCGTCCAGAAGCTCCCTCGTATATGGGTGGGCGGGTGCCGTCAGGATCTGCTCGGTCGTGCCCTCCTCCTGGACCACGCCGCCGCGCAAGACGATGATGCGGTCGGCGATCTGCGCCACGACGGCCAGATCGTGGCTGACATAAACGCCAGCCATCCCGCCCTTGTCCATGACCGAACGAAACGCGCGCAGCACCTCGATCTGGGTGGTCACGTCAAGTGCTGTCGTCGGCTCGTCGAAGATCACCAGCTGCGGATCGCCGATCAGCGCCATCGCGGCGGACAGGCGTTGCAATTGACCGCCGGACACCTGATGCGGATAACGGTCGCCGATCGTGTCGGGATCGGGCAGGGCGAGGGCGCGGAACAGGCCGCGCGCTTTTTCCTCCGCCTTGCTGCGGGGCATCAGGTCGTGGATGGCCGTGATCTCCACGACCTGATCCATGATGCGCTTCGACGGGTTGAAGGCGGCTGCCGCCGATTGCGGGACATACGACACTTCGGTTCCGCGCAGGCCAGCCCGCTGACGTTCGGTCATCGCGGTTACATCATGGGTGCCGATGCGGATATGGCCGTCGTGAATTGCGCATCCCGTTCGGGTGTGGCCCATCAGCGACAATGCGATCGTGGTCTTGCCGGAACCGGACTCGCCGATCAGGGCCACGATTTCACCCGGTGCAATGTCAAAGGAGACGCCGTTAATGATGGCGACCTCGCGACCGCTGTCAGTCTTCGCACCTATCTTCAGGTCACGGACAGATACGAGGCTCTGGGTCATTCGGTCCGGTCCCTGATGCGCGTGGGCAGGTTGTCGATGAACATGTTGACGGAGATGGTCAGTGAGGCGATGGCGATGGATGGAAAGATCACGGCCGGGGCACCAAGGCTCAGCCCCTCGATATTTTCCCGAACAAGAGCGCCCCAATCGGCATTGGGCGGCTGCACGCCAAGTCCGAGAAAGGAAAGCCCCGACAGCACCAGCACGATGAACACGAAGCGCAACCCCAGATCGGCCAGCACGGGACCGAGGATGTTGGGGAAGATCTCGCGCAGGATGATGTGGCCGAAGCGTTCGCCACGGGCACGGGCAACGGTGACGAAATCCATCGTGTTGACGTTCACGGCCAGGGCCCGCGCGAACCGGTAGCTGCCCGGCAGATACATTGCCGCCAAGGTCAGGATCAGCACCGGGATCGACGATCCCACCGCCGCCACGACCACCAGCCCGAACAGCAGATGCGGGATGCCGTTAAAGGCGTCCAGAAGCCGCGAAAGGATGGTGTCGAACCACCCTCCGATCACCGCCGCGATCATGCCAAGGATCACGCCCCCCGTGCAGGCCAGCGCGACGGCTGCCAGGGCGATCCCAACGGTATAGCGCGCGCCCATGATGACGCGGGACAGGATATCCCGCCCGAGGTAATCCGAACCCATCCAGAACTTTTCACTGATCGGGCCGAAGTAGTCCCAGTCCGCCATCTCGCCGGGCGGATAGGGGGTGATCCCCGGGCCGATGATCGCGATCACGGCCCAGAACAGGATGATGGCCAGTCCGACACGGCCGACCCAATTAAAGGAGTAACCGAGCCGCGCGGGCGTGGGGATGCGACGGGACATGGACATCAACGGCGCAACCTCGGATTGGACAGGATGGCGATCAGGTCTGCCAGCGTGATCAGCAGCAGGTAGCTGAGGCAGAAGATCATCGCGCAGCTCTGGATCAGGGGCAGATCGCGGGTGGACACGGCATCGACCATCAGCTTGGCGACACCCGGATAGTTGAAGATCGTCTCCACGATGATGACGCCACCCACGAGATAGGACAGCGACAGCGCCACGGCATTCGCGATGGGGCCAAGCGCGTTCGGCAGCGCGTGACGCAGCACCATCCGCGACCGCGACGCGCCCTTGAGCAGCGCCATCTCCACGTAGGGGGTGTTGATCGTCTCGATCACCGCCGCGCGCGTCATGCGGATCATCTGCGCCGACACGACGAAGGACAGCGAGATGACGGGCATCGCATAGGCGCGCAGCATGGCCCCGATACTGTCCACGTTCACGCCGTAGGACAAGGCAGGCAGCCATCCCAACCAGACCGCAAAGATCAGAACGGCTAGCGTCGCCACCATGAACTCGGGCACAGAGATGACGGCGATGGTCGCCACCGACACCGTGCGGTCCAGCCATGACCCCCGCCACATCGCCGCCAGAATGCCCAGTGTCAGTGCGACGGGCACGCAGATCACGGTCACGATCCCGGCCAGACGCAATGAATTGGCAAGCCGTCCCGACAACATGTCCGCGATGGACACCTTGTTGACATAGGACATGCCCAGATCGCCCGTGGTCAATCCCCCCAGCCATGACAGGAAGCGCCATATCGCGGGCTGGTCAAGGCCCATCGCGGTACGCAGGCCGGCCACCGCCTCGGGGGTGGCAGCTTGGCCCAGCAGAACCTCCGCCACGTCGCCGGGCAGAAGTTCCGTCGCAAAGAACACGGCGAAAGACACGATGATCAGAGTGATCAGCGCGATTCCCAGCCGTTGGCCAACCAGAAGCCATGTGGTCGCGGAACGCAGCATGCCGCACCTCCTTCAGGGTCGTCGGGGGATCCCGCACGCCGCTGCGTGCGGGGGCGCATCAGGCCTCCAGCCAGACGTATTCCGCGAAGGCATACCCCATCTGGCCGCCCAGCGGGTTGGGTTTCATGCCCTTCAGCTTGGAGGACAAACCGTCCACGTTGGAAATGTAGGCGGGAATGAGGGTGCCCGCTTCGTTTGCGATCATTTCCTGCATTTCCCAATAGATCGAAGTCCGCTTTTCCTCGTCAAGCGAACCGCGCGCTTCGATCATCATCTGGTCGAATTTGGGCGACTTGTACTGGCTTTCGTTCCACGGCGCGTCAGACGCGTACAGCAACGAGAACAGGATGTCGGGCGTCGGGCGCGGGTTGATATTGCCAAAATGGATTGCCGATTTCAGCCAGTAGTTCGACCAGTAGCCGTCGGACGGCACACGCTGAATGTCGAAGGGCATTCCTGCCTCGGTGCCCGCCTGCTGCACGACCATTGCCATGTCCAGGGCCGAATTCGGCGCGTCGGAGGTGACGATCGGGATTGCCTGACCCAGCACGCCGGCCTTCTCGAACAGGGCGCGTGCGCGTTCGGGATCGTGTTCGCGGGGCTTCAGGTTCGGGTTGTGATACCGGTTTGCCGCAGACACGGGCTGATCGTTTCCGATTTCTCCCAAACCGCGCAGGACACCCTTGGTAATGGCCTCGCGGTTCATCATGTACTTCATCCCCTCGATGAAGCCTGCCTTGCTGCCGGGATCCATGTCCAGACGGATGTTCAGGTTGGTGTAGTTTCCCGCCGGCGTGACGGAGGGGATGACGTTCGCCTGTCCTTCCATCATCCGCATGGAGCGCGGGTTGACGGAGGCCGCAAGATGGATGTCACCCGACAAGAGCGCATTGACGCGGGCATTGTTGTCGGAAATCGCGAAATACTCGAAGCTGTCGAGGAACGGGCCGTTGCCCTTGAAGTAGTTCGGGTTCTTCGTGCCGACGGACCGGACGCCGGGTTCGAATGTGTCGCACACGAATGCGCCTGTGCCGTTGGCCTTGGTGAAGTCGGTCGTGCCGTCTGCCACGATCATGAAATGGTGCAGCGACAGGATCGTGGGCAGATCGGCATTGGCCGCCGACAGCACGATCTTCACGGTCAGGTCGTCGACAGCCGAAACGTCGGCCATCTGCTTGGCAATGGCCGCAGCCTTGGAGCCGACCGCGGGATCCAGATGGCGCACCAGCGAATAGACAACGTCGGTCGAAGTCAGGGATTTTCCGTCATGGAAAGTGACGCCCGGTTTCAGCGTGACCTGCCAGGTCGTCGCGTCATCGGTGGAAATGGCTTCGGCCAGTTCCATCTGCGCAACGCCTGCTTCGTCCAGAAAGGTCAGGCGGTTATAAAAGGCGCAGCAGCGCACATAGTCGGTCGACAGCGATGCCTTCGCCGGATCAAGCGTATCGGCTGTGGAGGAAGACCAGCCCGCCCCCTTGAGATGTCCGCCGGTCACGGGCGTCTGCGCCACGGCAGCCCCCGCACGCAACAGAAGCGATCCGCCCGCCGCCACCGCGACGCCGGACGCCATGAGCATCTTGAGCAGATCGCGGCGCGATGCGCCCCGGCGGATCGCCGCCTCGACCATCGCATCGTCGCGGCCCGTCCAGTTCGAAGGATTCTGGTCTCTCATGTCGTTCCCCTGTTGATGAGCGCGGCGGATCTGACGTCCGCTCGGGCGGTGATCGGTCATTTGTCGAAGGCGTCGTCCGCGGCACGCGCCAGATCGATCAGCGCATGGAAATGATAATCGGGTTCGGTGAACTCGGCAGGCTCGATCGTGCCGCCATAACCGTCCTGCGCATGACGGCGCTGGATCCAGGCATTGGTCATCCCCAGCTTGCGGGATATCCCGATGTCGTGGTGCTGGCTTTGCGCCGTGTGCAGGATGTCGTCTTTCGCGCCACCATCTCTGGCCACGGCGTCGAACACCTGAAGGAAATAAGCGGGGTCCGGCTTTTCGGTGCCTGTATCGTCGGTCGTGAAACCTGCCCAGAAGGGATGGCCCAGCTTCGCCTCGTATTTCTCGAACGCCCAGCGACGGGCATTGGTCATCGCGATAAGCTTGAAGCGGGCCTTGAGCCGCGCCATCGCCTCCACGCTATCGGGAAAGGGTTTTGCGTCGGCCACCGCGTCGATCAGGAACTGGCGGTTTTCGGATGTGTCGGGCAGGCCCGTCGCTTGCGCGATGCGGGCATAACAGCGTCCCAGATCATCGGGAAACAGCCCTGCGCCCGGTTCGTAGCGCGCATCGCGATAGACACCGAGGACCGCCTCGCCGTCCACCGCAATGCCTGCCTCTTCTGCAATCCGGTGCACCGCGTCGGTGATCGCACCCTCGAAATCGATCAGCGTCCCGACCACGTCGAAGCTCACGTAAGAAAAACTGTCCAGAGGTTTCGCGTTTGTCTTGATCGCCATGTGACAGTCCTTTCTCGGCTGGATCGTCCGGGGGAAGAAATGTTTGAATGCCATCTTCCCGTTACATCAAGATTTCCCTTGTTCGCGGGCATAGATACGCTGAACTCGGGGCGAAACTCGGCAGATTGTTCCGAATTGCAGCGGGTGGCGGCATAACGCGTGTCAGTATCCCTTCAGCCGATCCACGAGGCCGGGCGGTGTATCCCCCCCCCGCATGGCACGGATCACGTTCAACGCATGATGCGCGCCTTCCTCCGGATCCGTATGCGACCCGACATGCGGCGTAACGATCACGCGCGGGTCGGACCAGGCCCAGTGATCGTCTGGCAAGGGTTCCGGGTTCGTGACATCCAGCATCGCCGCCGTCAAACGGCCTGAGCCGATGGCGCGACGCATCGCGTCCATATCCAGTTGCGCGCCCCGCCCCGCATGGACCAGTCGCGCACCGTCGGGCAGTTTTCCAAAGAACGCATCGTCCATCAGACCCCGCGTCTCCTCCGTCAGGGGAAGCAGGCAAATCAACAGGTCTGTCCTTGCCAGAAAGGCATCAAGGACGTCTGCACCGAACACCTCCACCCCGTCGACGGCGCTTCCCGAACGGCTCCACCCCGCGACGGGAAAGTCCATCCCCGTCAGCGTCATGGCCACCTGTCGGCCGATCCGGCCCATTCCCATGATACCCACGCGGCGCGAACGCGCCAGCCGCGTAGTCTGCGGACGCCATTCCCTCCGGGCCGCCTGATCAAGATAGATCGGCAGGTCGCGGTGCAGCGCCAGCGTCGCCATCACCACCCAGTCCCGCACCATCGCCCCGATCCCCGGCGCGATGGTCCGCACCAGAACCACCCCCTCGGGAAGGGGCGGAAAATGATCCGCCCCCGCCCCGATCGAGATGACGGCCTTCAGGTTCGCATAGCGGGACAGATCTTCGGGTGGTTGCCAGCATGCCAGATGCGTGACGGCGGCAGGGTCCGAAACCGAAGCCTCGTTCGGGATGAACGCCTCGCCTGCCTTTGCGAAGACGTCCGCCCAGACAGCCCCCCTTGCTGGCAGCGAATGAAACAACAGCGCCATCAGCGAAGAACCGCGCGGATCTCGGGATCCTCCAGCGTCAGGTCCAGCACCCTGCGGGTGCGGGCGACGATCCGATCCACCTGTTCGTCGGTCAGACACAAGGGCGGGGCATAACCGAAGATGCCCTGCGGAAAGGACCGCACGATCAGTCCTTCGTCCCACGCCCGGTCGAACAACCGCGTCGCAGGCTGCACGGCGGCAGGAAGCGGGGTTTTCGCCTCCTTGTCCGTCACCAGCTCCACCGCAGCCAACATTCCGCGACCGCGCACGTCGCCAACCAGAGGGTGATCGCGCAACGTATTCAAACCTGCCATCAAGCGAGCACCCACGCGGCGGCCGTTTTCCAGCAGACCACCTTCATACAGGGCCAGCACTTCCAGCGCGACAGCGGCCGATACGGGATGTGCGGAATACGTGAAACCATGCCCGATTGCCTTGGCCCCCGCCCCGTCCGCGATCGTCTCGTACACATGATCGCGCATCATCACGGCACCCATAGGCACGTAACCGGAGGTGAGGCCCTTCGCGATCGTCATCAGATCCGGCACGATCCCCTCATCCTCGCAGGCGAACAGAGGGCCGGTGCGACCGAAGCCGGTGATGACCTCGTCTGCCACGAACAGCACCTCATATTCGGTGCAAAGATCACGCACGGCCTTCACCCAGCCTTTTGGTGGGACCAGCACCCCGCCCGACCCTTGGATCGGTTCGAGATAAAAGGCAGCGACACGTTCCGGCCCGATGGCTTCGATCTTCGCGCGCAGTTCAGCGACCGAAGCGTCGATGATCGCCACATCGCCCTGAACCGGATTTCGGTAGATGTAATGCGAGGAGATCTTGTGCTGCCAGTCATACGGAACGCCAAATCCATCATGAAATCCGGGCAGTGCCGTCAGCCCCGCCCCCATCGTGGTTGACCCGTGATACCCGTTCGCAACGGAGATGAACTGGTCCCGCCCTGGCTGCCCCTTGGCATGCCAATAATAGCGGATGAAGCGGATCGTGCTGTCCACCGCATCCGACCCGCCCAGGCTGAAATAGGTGTGGTTCAGATCGCCGGGGCTGCGTTCGGCAAGGGCCGCGGCAAGCCTGATCGGCGCTTCCGCCCCCAGATCGAAATAGCCTGTGGCATAAGGCAGACGGCGCATCTGTTCAGCGGCTGCCTCCACCACGCTTTCATGTCCGTATCCCGCATTCACGCACCAGAGACCGGCGAAGCCGTCGATCAGTTCCCTGCCCTCGGAATCCGTGACCATGGCCCCCTTGCCGGAGGTCAGGACACGCACGCCGCGCGTCTCATGCCCCCGAAACGACGATACGGGATGGATCAGGTGCCTGCGGTCAAGTTCGACAAGGGAGTTGCTCAGCATGGTATTCTCCGTTCAGCCCAAAGCCTGGGATACGAGGGCGTAGGTCGTGGGCGGCGCAGTGCGGGCGCCGCGTGTCATGGCGATGCCGCCGCCTGCATGGGCAAGACCCAGCGACACGGCTACGTCGCGAAGGGTATCCCCCCGCAGATCGACGCGCAGGAAGGTTCCCGCGCAGTGTGTGGCGGCGGCGGACATAAGGGCAGTGGCGGTGGCAACGTTGTCGGCCACGACTGGACCCAAAACACGCCCGCGTCCGAAGTCCCGCAACAGCGCAAACCCGTCTTCGGCCAGCAGCACCTCCCCATGTCGGAGGATGGTGCGCAGCAGGCGTTCGCGCGGCAGACTGCTGGCGGCAAGATCCAACGCCGCGATGTGCGGAATATCATCTATGTTGCCTGTGCGGACCCAGACATGCGAAGACGCCGGAATGGCGATGCCCTGATGCTGGAAGATCTGCCCTGTGGCAACGAACCCCAGCTTTTCGTACAACGGCAAGCCGTCCGCCGTCGCGACCAGACGCATCTCCCGCTCCGCCGCGCGGGTCATGACCGCCTGCATCAACAAGCGGCCAAGGCCACGGCCACGCATCGCCTCGTCCACGATGATCATGTTGAGCATTGCCACGTCACCGAAGGTCGAACACAGCGCGGTGCCGACGACTCGTCCCTCCTCCAGCGCCACCACCCCTTTGGATGCCGAAAGGGTCAACGCCCAATCTTCCGTTCGGTGCGGCCAACCGGCTTGCCGTGACAGGCGCAGCGCCTGCGGCAGATGCGCCATGTCGAAAGGGGCAAGCGCCGGAGTTGTCATCGTGGTCATCGGTTTGTCCTGTTTCCTCAACGCTACCTCGATACGGGACTGCGCTTTTGCCGTCTTTCAAGCCGCACGCGGCATGTCCTGCGGATGGCGAGGTCACCGCCGCAGAATATGCGGCGCTACGCCGTCGATATCCCCAGCCGACGGATCATCCTGCATGCGGCGTCCAATTCAGGACGGGTGATGTATTCTTCGGGCCGATGGGCCCGGGAAATGTCGCCCGGTCCACAGATGATTGCAGGAATGCCCGCCTGCTGGAACAACCCCGCCTCGGTCCCGTAGCTGACAGCTCCCAGGGGAACATGGCCACTGATCTCACCTGCCAACCGTGCCAACGGATGATCAGGCTTAAGCGCCAGCGCGGGATAGGACGACATCCACTCGACCCCCAGCCCCCCCGCTGCACGAAGCACCGGGCCGAGCAGATCCTTAGGGTCCACCCCTGCAATGGCACGAGCCTCGATCTGCGCTTCAGCCCGGTCGGGTATGATGTTGAGGGCCTGCCCACCGCGGACGATGCCGATCTGCAGCGTCGAATACGGTGGTGCAAAGCGTGCGTCCTGCGGACCGTCCGCCAGCGCTTCTGCCTGCCCGATGGCCGCCGTCAGCGCGGGCAGAAGGGAATGGATCGCGTTTGTTCCCAGATCCGGACGGGAACTGTGGCCTGCCACACCTTCCGACACAACGCGCAGCGCGGCCTTGCCCTTGTGGGCCAGCACGGGAACCATGCCCGACGGCTCCCCCACGATGCAACCAAGCGGAGGGGCGCATAGGTCCGTCAAGGCCGCGATCAGGTGTGGAACACCACGGCAACCCGCCTCCTCGTCATAGGACAGTGCGATGTGGACGGGGGCGCCCATTGCCACCAAATCCGGCACCATGGCCAGAACTGCTGCGACGAAACCCTTCATGTCGCAGGCCCCGCGCCCGATCAGGCGGTCCCCTTCGGAACGCAGGACAAAGGGGTCGGCGCGCCACTCAGGTTCGACCGCCGGGACGACATCCAAATGACCCGACAATATGTAGCCGGGTCGTCCCGGATCGCCGAGCGACGCGAACAGGTTGAAGCGATCCCCCTCCGGCCCCTTCAGCAACGTCGCGTTCACGCCGTGGCCGTGCAGGTAATCGCGGACGAACCCTACGATTGCGTCATTGGGGGTGCCCACGACGCTGGGGAATCCGACCAGTTCGGACAGGATCTCAGTCGGCGAAGACATATATCTTCCGAACCGTCTCGATTGTCTTCCAGATGCCGACGAAGCCCGGTTTCATCAGGAATGTATCACCTTCGGTAAAACGCTGCGTCTCGCCGCCCTCCTCGGTCAGGTCGACCACGCCGGACAAGATGTGGCAGATCTCCAGCGCTTCGCCCTTCACGGACCGGGTCGTGCCGGGGGTCGCCTCCCATATGCCGGTGCGGATCTTCGACCAGTTGCCCAGCGGAACCTCGTCCAGCGCCCAGGTCTTGAAGGCGGGCGAGCCTTCGATAAGGCGGTCCGGAGCGGCCACATCCTCTCGAGGTGCGAAGGCGGGAGCGGTGTCGACGGGTTTCAGCAGGCTCATCAGTCTCTCCTTGATGGGTCCTGCCCAGCATCGCCCCCCTGCCCTGCCGGATGACGCCGTTCTTCAGCCGATGACGGCATCCTTTGCCGTGAGACGGGACGAATACGCAATTTCCTGCCTTTAGGGGCCGATGTGCCGCACGCCCTGTCGCGACAGCAGGGCGATGATGACCAAGACACGCCATTGCTGGAGATGCGAATGACCATCCGCCCCAAATTCATCACCTTCGACTGCCACGGCACGATGATCTTCTTCGACATGGCCGGTGCGGCACGGGACCATTACGGTGCACAACTGACCGGCCCGCAGATGGAAAAGTTCATCTCGAACTTTGCCGCCTACCGTCTGGACGAGGTTTTGGGACCATGGAAACCCTATGCCGAGGTGGTTCACAATTCGCTTGAGCGCACTTGCAAGCGCAACGGTGTTGCGTTCGATCCCGCGGTGGCGCAGGACATCTACGACCGCGTGCCGACCTGGGGGCCGAACCTCGACGTGCCGACAGGATTGCAGCGGATCGCGGGAAAGATACCGTTGGTGGCACTGACCAACTCGATGAACGACCAGATCCCGCACAACATCGCCAAGCTTGGCGCGCCCATAGACCACGTGTTCACTGCGGAAAGCGCGGGGGCTTACAAGCCGCGAATGCAGGCTTTCGAATATATGTTCGATGAATTGGGCTGTGGACCGCAGGACGTGCTGCACGTCTCTTCCTCGTTCCGCTACGACCTGATGACGGCGCATGACATCGGTATCCGCGATAAGGTCTGGGTCAATCGCGGACACGAGCCTGCCAATCCCCATTACGGATATGTGGAAGTGCGCGATATCGGCGGCCTTGCCGAGATGGTCGGGCTTTGATGAAATTCGCGTCCTATTGGCATGACAGCGCACACCCCTTCGCCAATGGGCACGAAGGGCCGGTGGAGGGCGATGTCGACGTCGCCGTAATTGGCGGCGGCTTCACCGGGCTGGCCGCTGCTCTGACACTCGCCAAGGAAGGCGCGAGCGTTGCAGTGCTGGAGGCCGAGCATGTGGGGTTTGGTGCGTCAGGCCGTAACGGTGGGCATCTGAACAACGGGATCGCCCATGGCTACGCCTCCGCCAAGGCGCATCTTGGTACCGACAGGGCACATGCACTGTATCACGCCTACGACCGGTCAATCGACATGATCGAGGCAATCGTGGAGGAGGAAGGAATCGCTTGCGACTTCCGCCGTTCGGGCAAATTGAAGCTTGCCTCGAAGGCACGCCACGTCGTTGACCTTCGTGCAAATTACGAGTTGATCCATCGAGAAGTCGATCCCGATACCCGCTGGCTGGAAAAGCAGGAGCTGACAGGGGAGATCGGCTCCAACGCATTTCACGGCGCGATGCTGTACGAGAAATCCGCCATGATGCACATGGGGAAATATGTCGAGGGGCTGGCGGATGCGGCGTGTCGACATGGCGCGCGGATCTGGGAACATGCACCCGTCATCAGTCGCACGAAGACTGCGACGGGGTGGGAGCTGGCCACCCCGCGTGGCCCCTTGCGTGCTACCTGCGTTATCGCAGCCACAGGGGCCTATGGCACAACACCGCCACTGAAGGCGTTTCGCCGTCGCATCGTCGCCGTTGGCTCATTCCTTGTCGCGACCCGCCCGCTGACGAAGGCCGAGGTGGCGGCCACGCTGCCTGGCAACAGAACCTGCGTCACCTCTATGAACATCGGGAACTACTTCCGCCTCTCGCCCGACAACCGGCTGATCTTTGGCGGAAGGGCGCGGTTCTCGTCAGTCTCTGACCAAACATCGGATGCAAAATCCGGCGCGATCTTGCGCACATCCATGGCGGAGATCTTTCCGCATCTGACAGATGTTGATGTCGATTACTGCTGGGGTGGTCTGGTCGACATGACGAAGGACCGCTTTCCCCGCGCGGGTGAGATGGACGGCATGATCTTCGGCATGGGCTATTCCGGCCACGGCGCACAGATGTCCACTCTCGTAGGAAGCGCATTGGCCGACATGGCGATGGGGCGCAGGAGTACGAATCCGCTGATCGGCATGGACTGGCCCGCCGTACCGGCCCTTGGCGGAAGACAATGGTTCCTGCCGCTGGTGGGCCTGTGGTTCGGGCTCAAAGACCGCCTGTCCTAACCCAAGGAATGCGCCGCCAACGCATAGATGACGGCCCCATCCGTTGCCCTGCGGTGGGGGCCAATCCGCATTTCGGTCACCGTATCGTAACTGACAAGCCCTGCCCGCGTCAGGAAATCCACAAATCGGTCGCTTTGGACCGGAGTGTCAAGCCGCGTGAATCGCCCGGCATTGCCCCTGATCAGCGGTGCGACCAACTGCATTGCCGTGTCGTCATCTTCTGCCACGACCGGACCGATGACCGTTCCCCGACCAAAGGCACGCTGCAACGCGAAACCCCGCACGCCGCCGTCCTGCACGACGACCATACCCGTGGACACGGCGAACAACGCATCCAGCACTCGCATGCGTGCTGTACCGAATGCACTGACGTCGAGACAGCGCACTGCATCAAGATCGGCATTTTCTAGGGCGCGGACAGTTGTTCCGGCGGGAGGCATCGGAACGTCCGAAAACTTGGCGATACCCTGCTGCTGTCTAATAGTGCCGACCGGAACGAAACCTGCCGCAGCGTAAAGGCGATATCCTGATCGGGTCGCGCTTAACCGGAGATCGCGCCCTGCGCAGTCGGCCAGCAAGCGTTGTAACAACCACTTTCCTGCCCCCCTGGCCTGAAGGCGCGGCACCGTTACCATCATGCCGAGCATCGCAAAATCGTCTCCCATCGGAAAACGCATGGCAGACCCCATAGGACGGCCGATTTCGTCCGTGGCAAGGTAACCTTCCCCCAGCGAGAGGAACAGATCGAGATCATGATCGCGATGAGGCCACAGGACGCTGACCGTCAGTTCATGCAAAAGCCGCCTTTGCGCGATGCCGAGAGGTTCGGCGCTGGCGTCATATGCATCAATCCGAAGCCCGGTCTGAACAGAACCGTCACCTTCCCGGAGCAACCGCTTCGTTTCATCTCCATCCATCGGCAGCAGATCCTTCCTCAATCCCGCCCATCATGCATCGCTTGCAGCGCCATTTGCTGCCGTATCGGCGCTGACAGGGAAAAGATTATGCCGCGAGCGAGGAACGTACTGGGGATCTACCAGACGTAAATGCGGATGAAACGTGTCGATCGTGGAAGTCCCTAGATGAGGGATTTAGCCACATCCGAGTACGAAATGGGAGTTCTCAGGGCTTATTCGATCAGTGCAACTGATTTCGGAATCGCGACACTTGGTTGATCTGCAATCAAGGTCTATCCTGACAGCGTAATTTTCGATCACGGTCTAAATAGGACATGTGGTGTCAAGGTGCCTAGCGCATGAACACCAGTCATATTCAGAGGTCGCACGTGATCTGATCACCGCTTCATGGCGAAACGCTGCGGTCGACAATCTGGCGAAGATTTTGCAGAGAAAGACGATCCTGCATGAAATCGGCAACACTCTGACAACATGCAATATTAATGGTAATTGCCAACTGGCAATTAAAGGGGGTTTGCCTCTGCAAACTTGCGGAAGAACGCGAGGTAAGCCTTGTCGGGATCATTTGCCTCTGGCTTCCCTTTGGCCCACGACCTCCACTCCCCCTCGACAAAATAAATGTCGTAGCCGGTGTGCCTCATCCGCGCCGTCTCATATGTTTCACTTCGGAGCGAACGTCCCTGCGCCTCAAGCCATGACGGGCGCGCCCTGCCCTGCGGTTCGACACGATCTTCGACTTTGGCCTTTCGTCCAACTTTTGAAAATTGCAGAGCCCGATCTGCAGCGCCTGCCGCATCGTCGTCCTTACGCCACCAGCGCAGCTCTACATGAGTGACGCTGCGCCCAGTTTTTACCGGGTCAATGGCAACCATGAAATCCGACAAAGCATTGACCTCCGCCACCGCAGGATCGATCGCTCGCAGCTTGAGATTGGACCATGAGGACAACTTACCTTTTGGGACGCCCAAAACGCCCCGTAGCGACTCCAAAGTAAACCTTTCAGAGGAGCGCCAACGAAGATTTCCTCGTTTCTGTACCATCTCGTACAGCGTCAGTGCGTATTTGGAAGACAGCGCAAACATGACCTCACGCTGGAGCCGGGCGAAAACAGTCGAGTTGCCGATGATCCGCCGCAAACGTGAGGGAATCTCGTACTCGATCAAACCATCATTTCGATTGGTTTCGATGTTGCCACCTAGAAGCTGAACTCGCTCAACCGCGGCTTCGCCATCCCAAAGTACGGCAACCTTCACGACCGCGGACATCAAACGTTCCAGACTGTCGCCGATACGGTCGTTTGAATTGTGGGAACCTCGTAATGCTGCCTTTGCGATAACATGTGAAACTGGCTTATCTATCGCGTCCCATGCATTTTCAAGCAACTGGTTGTAGATGCGCCGATCTGTAAGCGTCAGAGGAGTAACTTCAATCAGATCCACGAGCTCACCAGGTTTGATGAGACTTTCGGCGTTTGGCCTTGCCTCGACGGTTCGATATGATTTCTCGGCCATGTCTTACCCCCTATCTCTTACTTTTGTATATTTCATCAAGTAAGATTTCAAGATCTGCGATCATATTCACCCAACAAGTAAGTTTACAACATTCGTGTCATACTTATACATCACGTAAGTAAATGATATTTATAACTAATTCTCAGCGTAAGTCAGGAATTCCGCAGCGTATCCGCAAAGTAAGACTTAAGAAGCATCCAAAACGTACTTCTAACCCCTCCAATTCGTAAGGATTGGCTTCCAAAATGTAAGATTTTGCGCCCAATAAGTATGAGATAGGCCGTTTAACGTACGCATATCAATTACTTATAGTTGAAGAACGTTTGAATCTTAAAAGAATCAGAACTGACCAGATCGTTTCCATCTGCGATGATTTCTGATTGATACGAAGTCTTACGGATTGGATGAAATGCAGACATTCTAGGATGCTCTAATACGATACTTCGCGCCAAAACTGCCAGACTTACGCTTTTTGACAGCATCATCTGCATTTTCCGAACTTTACCCGGAACGCAACTTCTTGCATGGTGCTGCTGTAACATCCGAGAGATCATCATGGCACCGGTCCTTCCCCCCGTCACGTTGAGCGAGCTGTCAGAGTTGACCCATCGCGCAAGCAGTGTGATAGATCGCCTTCGCGAACGCGTATTCGCACCTGGCACGCAAAAGACCCTGGACCTGCGCTTCAATGTCCGCACCGCGTCCGAGATGGTGGGACGAACAGAAAAGGCACTCAGGGATGCCGAAGGTGACGGACGACTTCCGGAACCGGAGAAGGACCCCGAAACGCAGCGGCGGCGAGGATACACGCTTGCCCAGATCAACCGCATGCGGGAAGTTTTCGGAACATTGCCACACCGGAACGCCGATGATCCAGCTTTGGTCATGGCGGTGCAGAACTTCAAGGGCGGTGTGGGAAAGTCGACCGTCGTCTGCCATCTTGCACAATACTTTGCCCTTCGCGGTTACCGCGTCTGCGTGATCGATTGCGATAGCCAAGCATCCACCACCGCGATGTTCGGAATGAACCCAGATGTCGATGTCGACGAGGAGGAGGACACGCTTTATCCGTTCCTTCGCCACGGTGGCCCCAAATCTCTGCATTATGCGCTTCGTGCGACGTACTGGCCGGGCATTGCATTGATTCCGGCCAATCTTGGTCTTTATGATGCTGAATACGAGTTTGCGGCTCGAATGGCGCGGGAGCCCGCCTTCATCCTCGACCGTCTCCGCGAGGGTGTAGAAAGCATCTCTGACCAGTTCGATATTATTCTTCTGGATCCGCCGCCAGCCTTGGGAATGCTGTCCTTGTCGGTCCTGCGGGCTGCAAATGCCTTGCTGATCCCGGCGCCGCCCAACAATATTGATTTCGCCTCCACTGCGCACTTCCTGAAGATGATGGAAGCGACTTTGACGGAGCTGGCGGAACACGGTGGCGCTCGTGAATACAGTTTCGTCAAGATCTTGGCGTCCAAGATGAATGATCAAAAATCGGCGCATATGGCGATCAAGCGGATGATGGATGCGGTCTTTCCACAGGACATGCTGCAGGCCACGCTCAAGGACAGTGCTGAAATCGACAACGCGACAGCTAATCTTTGCACTGTATATGAACTTACCGGTCCTGCCACTCGCACGGAAACTCACCGTCGCTGTCGTGCATATCTCGACGCGATGGGCCGCGAGATCGAGTTGCTGGTCCGCAAGACCTGGCCCAGCCATCACCGCACACTTCGCAAGGAGGGACTGCTATGAGCAAACGTCACGACGCGATCGACGACATCCTCAAGGGATTTTCGGCAAGCAAGCCTGCAGGCGAGGATCGGGGCGGGGCACGGTTCCTTAAACGGTCCAACGCCTTGGCGGAAACGGGAGAGCGTGAGGAGAAGACGCTTCGCTGGGTGGATCCCGCCCAATGCGTCATGTGGGAACGTCACAACCGCGAATATGCACTCCTGACCGAGCACACTTGTTCGGATCTCATCGCCTCTATAAAGGCGCAGGGACGGCAGGAGTTTCCCGCCATCGTACGCCGAAAGGGTGAGGGATACGAAGTCATCTGCGGGGCGCGACGCCACTTTGCCGTTAGCTGGCTACGAGCCAATAACTATCCGCAGTTCCGTTATCTGGTCGATGTACGCGACCTGACAGACGAGGAAGCCTTCCGCCTTGCTGACATCGAGAATCGTGACCGCGAAGATATCTCGGATTTTGAACGTGCCCGAGATTATGCGCAGGCGCTCGAGTCCTATTACGGGGGTCGCCAGAAAGCCATGGCAGAGCGGTTGGAAGTCTCCGAAGGTTGGCTTTCGCGTTATCTCCAGCTGGCGAAGTTACCGCCGGAAATCATGGCTGCCTACGCCTCCCTTCGTGAGGTGAAAGAGCTTCATGCAAGGACATTGCGGCCTTTGCTGACCAATCCCAAGACGCGGGACGCTGTGGTGCAGGTGGCGGTACGCCTTGCAGAGGAACAGGCGCAGGCGCGGGCAGGGCAGGGGAATGCGATAGGTGCGGCACAGGTGGTGGCACGCCTTAAGGCTGCGGCTTCCGAGCCAAAGAAAACGCGACCGCCAGAAACCATCTTTCGACGTACCCCTCACGAAAGTGGCGTTGCGATGCATCGCAAAGGCGGTCGCGTGACGTTGGAATTCTCGGAAACATTGTCGGATGAAGCATTGAGGGCAGCGTTCGATCATTTTATCGAGGCTAGGAAAAGGTAATTGCCAACTGGCAATTATCGTTAAAACCTTTTTATTTCAAAGTCTTGCGTGTATAGTGCCGACTAAGATGTCTGTAAAATACCATCAACTGCTGAAATGCGTTCATATCTGAAGCAGCTTTTTAGGTTCATTTTGAGCCCAGCCGCCTCACTGCTACACGTACGCCAATAAAGTTAAATGGGAACGCCCCAGTGGGGCGTTGTTTGTTGTAGTTTGCGCTGCTGATCCGTGCGCAGGCATATTGCGGCCAGTGGGTTGAGGATCACTCAGCAAGCCATAAAACGCATCCTTTACGGCTAGGGCACTTTTAGAGAGGCAAAGCCTTGCAAACTGTTCTCCAGCCGGAGGCCCGACCCCGAGCTTGTGTATCGTCCCATAGGAAAGCCGTGACTGACTTTCCGCCCGCTTATAGCGTTCGAAATCTAATCTTATAATTCCGGAAGCTGACAACTAAGAGTCTCTGAGCGTCCGTGACCACCCGCCACAGTCAGAAACATCTTCTTCGGCATGGTTGCCGTACGTCAAAAGCTCAGGTTCGGATTTTGCGAAGCGGTCGAAAAGATGCTCGCCACCCATCTGACCGCCCTTCAACAGAAGGGTCATCTGGTCCCGGTTCGGATCGTCGCTTCTTGTTTTGCAGATTGCGACGCCGTCGTCGGAACGTGCGTGAAACGAGAGCCCCCATATTCCGAGGCCCATGACGATCCGGCTTGACGTGTCTCCTCCGGCGATTGCAAGACGCTTCACGGGCACGCGGGACAGGATATCCCTGATCAGCCTCGACGATTCGATCGCCATGCAGGCCGCTGCAGGCTCCATCCCGCGGGGGGCGGTGTTCAACAGGACGTTGCCGCCATCACCAAGGGTGGATGCCGCCCGGGCAACAACAGCTGATCGCGACGAAGGATCCGCAATCACGGAGGGGCTTGCATCGATATGGGTGTAAAGGGTTGCGGCAGCGACTTGGCGCCGTGTTTGTCCTGAAAGACTGCCTGCAATGGCAAGCACGGGTTCGGAAGACGGGCGGTAATCATACATAACAGGGGGGGCATCGAAGAATGCCTCGGCCACGCTGCTCGGGCCTACGGCCAGAAGGGATGCGCGGTGACTGGACTGTCGCAGGAATATTCCGATCTCCTTGATGTGCGAGGCGGTTATGGCGTCAAATACCACTACGCCTGCCGGGATGCGGGTCCAGCTATGATCAAGGGTGCCCTGATCAATATCCGTGCAATTGATTGTTGCGATCCGGTTTTGCCCCATATCACAGAGGTGACGTCCTAGGTCGGCTTCCGACATAGGGGTGACAGGATGGACGGACATCGTCGGGTGGCGGTCCAGCCTGTGGATCGTCCCTTCCGCTGCGGCGAAAAGTGTCGTGAAAGCACAATATCGCCCTAGCGACGGCTGGCCGCCGATTACCGCCACACGTGGATCCGCAACGAACGCACCGAGAACGTCGATAGCCGTGGCGAGGTTGCCGACCGTCGGCCCGCTGTCGAAAGTGGAGCAGCATTTGTAGTGCAGCAGCCTCACGCCCATCTGCTGGAAAAAGCGTCCGACAGGCACCAGCTCCTGCCGCATCGCCTCGGGTGTCATGCTGCGGGCGGCGCCTGCGATGCCGATGGCGTCGATGTCGGGCAGGGCGGCCAGGTGTTCCGCCTTTGGCACGCCGAGGAACAGGAAGGCGCCAAACCCACGCTGCGCGATGTTGGCCAGCGTATCCGTGGCGCCGGTGAAATCATCGCCATACCATCCGTACAATGGCGTCATGGTGTTGCCCCGAAAAAGTCGAGCGCGTCCGCGAGCGGCTTGTGTGTCAGCCGCGCCTCGTCCAGCGTAACGCCGGAGGTCACGCTGTCCCAAGCGGCCCGAATGCTTTCCACACCTGCTGCGGGGCCACCGGGATGGGCCATGATTCCCCCGCCTGCCATGAACAGAAGGTCCGTCGTCCCGATGGCTGCATGTGTCCGTGGCACCGTTCCGGCCCACTGCCCGGACGAAAATGCCGGAAGCACGCGGTCGTCCATCTCCGCGAGCGGCTTCAGACATGCTTTGGCCGAGGCAACAACCTCCGAATCCGCCTGCGCGAACTTTCCTCCCAGACCGTGCACATGCATGTGATCCACGCCCGCCAGCCGCCAAAGTGTCTGATAGGAATCGAAACCGATGCCCAGTGCAGGATGTCGCGAGAACGCCCCGAAGCCGTTGCGATGCCCATGGATCGCGAGGTTGCTGTGGCGGCGCAACGTTTCCACCGCAGAAAATCCGCACCAGTTCAGGCTGACCATCGCGCAGCTCCCACCTTCCGCCTCGATCAGGTCGGAATGGCGTTTCATCGCGTCCGTCTCGTCCGTGATGTTGAAGGCGACCATGACGTTCTTGCCTGTGCGGTCGCGATGCCGGCGCACCGCAGCCATAACGGCGCGTATGCGGGCGTCCAGAGGGGCATGATCTGGATTCGCCGCGATCTCGTCGTCCTTGATGAAATCGAGGCCTGCCGCGCACAACAGTTCCGCAAGTTCGCCCGTCTCCTCGGGTGACAGGCCGACATTCGGTTTGATGATTGACCCCACCAGGGGCCCGAATGCCACGCCCGTGATCTGGCGCGTTCCCGCAATGCCGTGCGAGGGGTAGGGGAAGCGCCTGCGGAATGCGTCGGGCAGGGTGACCGCTTCCAGCCTAAGCCCCGTCACCTCGCCCAGATCGAAAAGGTTCCCCGCGACGGTGGCGGCCAGCGTGGCGAGGTTTGCGCCGACATTTGCGACCGGAAAGCTGATCGACACCTCGGCCCGGCGCGTGGGGGCGTGATTGTTCTTCCGCTCCAGCCACGCGCTGGCCATCGAGGGGGGGCATTCACCCAGATCGCGCACCGACCGAACCTGCGCACCCGCGCGTTCCCGCAGGGCATCGGTTTCGCCCGCGACCCTGGTGAAGGTGCCGCAAGACTGTTCGCCTGCCATGATGGCGGCAACCCTCTCGGGGTTCAGAGGCGTCTCGATGATGTATCGTGCCTCGAAGCGATCGCTCATTCCGGTGCCTTTCACAGTCGGGACAGGTCGGGGAAGGGGCGTACAGGGTCCGAACCGTCCCATCCTTCGGATGCTTGGCGGATCAGATCGAACATGCGGCCCTTGGGACCTGCCACTTCCGACAGTTCGATTACGGTTCCCGGGTGGAATTCGGTGTCGAAATACACGAATTGCCCGTTGGTCCCGACCTCCCCGCTCATCACGGGCATGAAACCCTGCGCGGTCAGGCGGGCAAGATCGGCATCGTAATCCTCGGTCCAGTAGGCGACGTGCTGCAAGCCTCGATGGCCTGCCAGTTTGAAGTCACGATACATTGACGGTGCATCATTGCGTGTCTGGATCAATTCGATTTGAAGCGGGCCCGAATTGGCAAGGGCCACGGAGTTGTGCGGCTCATGCCGTTCGCCACGATAGATGTAATTCTCTATCGGGACACGTTCCTTGTAGAAGAATGGGCCGACGCCAAGAGTGCGGGACCAGTGATCCATTGCGGCCTCTATGTCGTCGACGACGTAGCCGGCCTGCCGGATGGTGCCGAAAAATCTGCTCATGTCATTCTCTCAGGTCAGGGTGCCGACGACGCTTTCCAGCGCATCCCATGCTTCTTCACCAAACGTCTTTTGCCATTCCGCGTAAAAACCGATCTCGCGCAGACGGTTTCGGAAGCTGTCGGTATCGGTCTCGTTGAAGGCCAAGCCGCTTTGTTCGAGGTTGGAGCGGACGGAGTCGTTCAGAGCACGGATGTCGCCGCGTTGCTGCAACCCAGCCTCGTTGATCGCGCGGGAGACGATTTCCTGCACGTCGTCAGGCAGGCCCGACCACTGGCGGCCATTCGCGACGAACCAGAACCCGTCCCAGATGTGGTTGGTCAGCGCGCAGGAGGACTGAACCTCGTTCAGTTTGGCCACCTGGATGATGGGCAACGGGTTTTCCTGTGCATCAACGACCTTGGTCTGCAGCGCGGTATAGACTTCGGAGAATTGCAGGCTGGCAGGGGACGCCCCGAGGCCCGAGAACATTGATACGGACAGCGGACTGACCGGCACGCGGATCTTCAGACCAGACATCGACTCCGCATCGGTTATCGGATCGCCGCTGGTCGTCATCTGACGGAAGCCGTTGTCCCAGATCGTTTCCAGCGTGTGCAGGCGTGCGTCAGCCACTGACTTGCGGACGTACGCGCCCACGGGGCCATCCATCGCCGCCCAGACCTGATCGTAATCCTTGAACGCGAAGCCCACAGCGTTGATCGCGGCGGTCGGCACCAGCGTTGCGATAACCAACGACGAAGGCGTGAAGAAGCTGAGCCCTCCGTTGCGCACTTGCGACAGCATGTCCGTATCGCCACCCAGCTGGTTCGCGGGAAAGATCAGCATTTCGGCACGGCCATCGGTCTCGCGCTTGATGCGTTCTGCGGCCTCATGCGCCCGCACGTTCAGCGGATGGCTGAGTGGCAGATTGTTGCCATAACGCAGCGTGATTTCCGCCGCATGCGCAAACCTTGGGATTGAAAACACCAGTGGCGTTGCCGCAAGTCCGGCCAGCAGGCCTCGTCGGTTCAATCTCATCGTCTTCCCCCTAATAAATATCGCTTCCCCTGATCAGAAAACCATCTTATTAATGATGTAGTCAAATCGTAAATATGATGTAAAATGATGTCATCCATCGTTGAATTCGATCAGAACGCGCGCCGTCGCCCGACAGTCATCGACGTCGCGCGATTGGCGGAGGTTTCGACGGCAACAGTGGACCGCGTGCTGAACGGGCGTTCGGGGGTGAGGTCGCTCACGACGGCAAGAGTGCTCAAGGCGGCGGCCGATCTCGGATATCTTGATCCTGCAGACGAACGCACGCTTGGTGTCGGAGCCAAGGGGCAGATCGACTTCATCCTTCCTGACGGGGGAAACCGTTACATCGCCCAGCTTGGACGACAGATCGTCGCCCTCGCTCCGTGGTTCGAGCGGTTGCGCCTGAAACCGCGTGTCGAGTTCGTGCGCGCCTTCGATCCGGAGGCCCTGGCCAAGACCATCACACGTTGTGGCAGAACGGCGGATGGCGTGGCCTTTATGGCGATCGAACATCCGCTGGTGCGTGAGGCGGTGGCCGATCTTGCCGCGCGGGGCGTGCCGACGGCGACCCTCATCTCCGACATCGCGAATGCGGGACGTGCGGCCTATTTCGGGTTGGACAACCGGGCAGCGGGTCGGATGGCGGGATATCTTCTGGCCCGCTTCATCCCGCAACGTCCGGCCAAGGTGGCGATGATCGCGGGCAGCCGCGGATACCGCGCCCACGGAGAGCGGGAGATGGGGTTCCTCGACATCCTGACCGAACTGCATCCGGGGATCGATGTCGTAGATCTGCGCGAGGGGCAGGACGACGAAGGAATGAACCAGCGCCAGATGCGGACCCTTCTGACGCAACACCCCGATCTTGCAGGCATCTACAACATCGGCGGCGGCGCGACAGGGATCGCGCGGGCGCTGCAGGATGCGCGAAGGGCACGCAATGTTGTCTTCGTGGGTCACGGTCTGACGGCAGACACGCGCAAGCTGCTGATGGACGGCACGATGGACGCCGTCATCACCCAAAGCGCCGATGACACCGTGCGCCGATGCGCCACGCTTTTCGCGGACGTGATCGCGCAGCGTATGCCGACAGCGGAACCAGCGCCAATGAGGATCGAGGTGGTGTTCCGCGAAAATCTGCCAGCCCCGATGGGCTGATCACACAGCGCGGCGGGGAGGCCGCGCCAAGGGGGAAGACATGACGACATCGAGCGAGGTGGAGGATATTCCGGCGCCCGGCCTGCATCAGGCGGGTTCTGCCCTGATGCGTCCGGTGGAGGTTGCGGCGGCGGGACTGCTGCTGGTCATCATCGGGCTGCTGTTGGCGGGGGTGATGGCACGCTATGCGTTCAATTCACCCCTGATCTGGGTGGATGAAGCGACGTCGATCTGCTTTTTGTGGCTTGCCATGCTGGGAAGTGCCATTGCCATCGACCGCGCTGAACATCTGCGCCTGACGCTGTTCGTCAACCAGCTGCCACCGGGTCTTGGTAGGCGGGCGCACACGCTTGGCCTTGTTCTGGTGGGGGCGTTCCTGCTGGCAATGCTGCATCCCGCCTATGACTACATGGTGGAGGAGTCCTACATCACCTCGGCCGCGCTGAACATACCGCTGAGCTATCGCACGGCGGCGCTGCCGACGGGCATGTTGCTGATGCTGATGCTTGTCCTGCGCGATATCGTTCGTTCCGCCCCGATGGTGGAGGTGGCGGTCACCGTCGGTCTCGTGGCGGCCGCGGCGATGCTTCTGTGGCTTGTCTCGCCCGCGCTGCCTGCACTTGGCTATGGCAATATCGTGATCTTCCTCGTCGTATTCGTGGCGGCGTTCCTGGCGCTTGGCGTGCCAATCGCCTTCTGCTTCGGGCTGGGCGCGTTGACCTTCCTGACCTTCACGACGAGCATGCCTACCATGGTTCTCGTGGGGCGGATGGACGAGGGCATGTCCTCGCTCGTGCTGCTGTCGGTACCGATCTTCGTCATGCTGGGCTGTATCCTAGATGCGACGGGCATGGGGCGGGCGATCGTCGAACTCCTTGCCTCCATGATCGGGCATGTCAGGGCGGGCATGTCCTATGTGCTGCTCGGGTCGTTGTTTCTGGTGTCGGGCATTTCCGGCTCCAAGGTGTCGGACATGGCCACTGTGGCGCCCGCGCTGTTTCCGGAAATGAAGCGTCGCGGCCACAAGCCGAAGGAGATGATCGCCCTGCTGGCAACGGGTGCCGCGATGGCTGATACCGTCCCCCCGTCCATCGTTCTGATCGTGCTTGGATCCGTTGCGGGCGTATCCATTGCGGGCTTGTTCACCTCCGGCTTCGTGATCGCGATGGTCCTGTTGATGGTGCTGGCCGTGCTGGCGCGCTGGAAGGCGCGCCACGAGGTGATGGAGGGCGTGATCCGCGCGCCGCTGCGGTTCATCGGCAAGGCGGCTGTGATCGCGGCACCGGCACTGGTGCTGCCTTTTCTGATACGGTCCGCCGTTGGCGGCGGAATTGCCACGGCGACAGAGGTGTCCACCCTTGCCGTCGTCTATGCGCTGGTCATCGGCATGGTTCTTTATGGGGGCATCAAACCCGCGCGGATGTGGTCGATGCTGGTGGAGACGGCGGCATTGTCGGGCGCGATCCTGATCATCCTCGGCGCGGCCTCTGCCATGGCATGGTCGCTGACGCAGACCGGATTTGCCTTTCACATGGCGCGGATGGTCACCGACCTGCCCGGTGGATGGATGAGCTACATGCTGGTTACCATCGTGGTGTTCTCCATCCTTGGTTGCGTCCTGGAAGGGTTGCCGGCCATCGTCCTCATGGCGCCGATCATGTTCCCCATCGCGTCCAGTCTGGGGATCAATGACATCCACTACTCCATGGTCGTCGTGACGGCGATGAACGTGGGCCTGATGACGCCACCCATTGGCATCGGCTTCTACATCGCCTGCAAGATAGGGAACGTTCCACCGGACGAGGCGATGGGCGCGATCTGGCCCTATATTGCGGCGCTCGTCGTAGGTCTTCTGCTGATCGCGTTCATTCCTGCGCTGTCGACAGCCTATCTGTGAATTTAAGGGAATGAAGCGTGCATTGCGATTTTCCGGGCATCACGCACGCTGCGTCTTTGTCTTGGGCCGGAGTGGCTGTCGGGGACATGTTGTGGTATAGTAGGGCATCCTGGATCGGCAGTCAGCGCCTTTTCCCGTTCGGAATTGCAAGACAAAGATGCGAGGGTGCTGCCATGCACAGGCACGTGCCAGCCCGCGTTTATGCGTCCTTGCGTGCTGGATCAGCGATGGTGCGTGCCATTCCATCCTTGAGCATTTGCGTCAGCAGTCGGACAATTGTGTTCCGCACGGGAGCGTCTTGTGGCGGGAACAGGCCGGCCAGCGCATCATGAATACGGCCTGCATCGCCGTCTGTTCCCGCAAGCAAGGTAGCGATCTGCACTTCTTGCGGATCCCGCAAGGCGTATGCCCGACCCTCATCGTCACGGCCGAGGCAATAGCGCATCCAGGCCGCGATGGTGAAGCAGAAAGCCTCCGGATCACGACTATCGGCCATGGGTGCAAAGATGCGCTGCGGCAGTTTCTCCGTTCCGTCCATCGCGATCTGATAGGTCTGGTGCGCGATGGCCGCATTGGAAAATCGCGCAAGCAGTTCGTCGCGATACGCGGCAAGATCGATGCCCGGCACGGGGGGAAGCGTGGCAGCCGCCGCGATCATCTGGCGTTCGGCCAATCGGCGCAGGTTCGGGCTTCGAACGGCTTCGGCAATGGTGCGATGGCCCGCCATGAATCCTGCATAGGCCAGCAGGGAATGAGTCCCGTTCAACAGACGCAGTTTCATCTTTTCGTAAGGTGCGACATCCCCCACGAACACGGCACCCGCCTTGTCCCATGCCGGACGTCCCGCAGCGAAGTCGTCCTCGATCACCCATTGGGTGAAAGGTTCGGTCTCCACAGCGGCCAGATCGATGAAACCGGACATTGCGGCCGCATCGCCAAGCGTCTTTTCCGTGGTGGCGGGTGTGATACGGTCGACCATGGACGAGGGGAACCGAACGTTCGCACCGATCCATTCCCCAAGCGCTGGATCGCGATGCCGCGCGAAATCGATCACCAGACGGCGTGTGATGTGACCATTTTCCGGCAGGTTATCACAACTCAGGATCGTGAGGGGTGTCTGGCGCCGTGCCAGACCGGCCACCAGAAAACCGATCAGCCCGACCGGAACATCCGACCGGAGATCATGAGCGATGGCCGGGTGGGTCAGATCCAGCGTGCTGGTGCCCCGGTCGATGCCGTAACCTTTTTCCGTCACGGTAATGGTCACGATGCGCGTTGCGGGATCGGCGATCGCCGCAATCACGGCCTCCGGATCTTCGTGGGCGACCAGCACGTGGTCGATGCTGGCAATCATGCGGGCAGTATCGCCGCTCTCGTCCCGCGTGATCAGCAGGTAGCGGCCGTCCTGCGGGTTAAGTGCCGCCGCCACGTCCGGGCTGCGCAGGCTGACTCCGATGATCCGCCAGTCCCCACCGATCGACAGTGCGGTATCGGTATAGACCGCCTGATGTGCCTTATGAAACGCACCGATGCCGATATGAACGATGCCGGTACTATGGCAGGCAGGGTCGTATTCCGGCAGTTCCGTATGCGGGCGGGCTTTGGCGGATATGCGCATCAGAACTGCACCGAGGGATGCGACAATGCGGTCATGATGCCACGCAATTCCGCGAGTCCTTTCAACCGCCCGATGGTGGGGTAACCGGGTTGTCCCTTACGGTTGAGGTCGTCGATGATGTCCTGACCATGGTCGGGCCGCATCGGGATCTGGTGGTCGGCACGTCCTTCGGCACGGCGACGGGCTTCCTCGCGCAGGACTTCGGCGATCAGGGCCACCATATCGGTGCCGCCCCCCAGATGCTCCGCCTCGTGGAAGGAAGCGGGGTTGCCAGCATGTTCGAGGGTTACGTTCCGCAGATGCAAGAAGTGCACGCGCGGGGCGAATTCGCGCATGATTGCGGGAAGATCGTTGTCCGATCGCGCCCCAAGAGAACCGGAGCAAAGCGTCATGCCATTTGCAGGACTGTCTACGGCGCCCAGTATCACCCGGTAATCTTTCGCCGACGACATGATCCTTGGCAGACCCAGAAGCGGGAAGGGCGGATCATCCGGGTGGCAGCAGAGCCGCATGCCGAGACGTTCGGCGACAGGTGTGACTTCCTCGAGGAATGCGATGAAATGGCTGCGCAGGCGATCCGCGTCCAGATTGTCGTATTCCGCAAGATGGTGGCGCACGTCGGGAATCGTCATGCTTTCCGTCGAGCCGGGAAGCCCCATGGTCACGTTGCGGGCAAGCTCCCGTTTCCGGTCGTCCGTCATCGCGCCGAAGCGTTCGGCGGCCTGTGCGGCAAGATCGGGGCCGAAATCATGGATGGCGGCGCGGCGTTCCAGGATGTGGATGTCGAAGGCGGCGAAGTCGATCAGGTCGAACCGCATGCAGGTGCCGCCATGCGGAACGCGGAAGGCAAGATCGGTGCGCGTCCAATCCAGCACCGGCATGAAGTTATAGCAGATCGTTTCCAGTCCCTTGTCGGCAAGGTTCTGCAAGCTGGTCTTGTAGTTGGCAATGTGTTCGCGCCAGTCGCCCTTCTGCTTCTTGATATCCTCTGACACGGGCAGGCTCTCGACCACCTCCCATGCGAGGTGCGGGCCGATGTCGGCCATGCGTTTCCCGATTTCTTCTCCGGTCCAGACATCACCTGTGGGGATGTGGTGAAGTGCGCTGACGACCCCCTCCACACCCGCTTGGCGCATGTCGTTGACCGACGTCAAATCCTTGGGGCCGAACCATCTCCACGTCTGGCGCATCCGATATCTCCGTTTTGCGTAGGATCAGACATAAACAAAAGTTGACTAGTATGGAAGTATGTAAGATGCTTTGCGGAGGGAGACGCAGGATGAATGTCGCACATGATCTTGACGCAGGATCGGCCATAGCGCCGCAGCTTTACCAGCTGCTGCGGGGACGGATCGTGCGCACGGAATTGCTACCGGGCGAGGTCATCTCGGAAACGGAAATCGCAAGGGCCTACGATGTGTCCCGCCAACCGGTCCGCGAAGCATTCATCAAGCTGGCCGAGGCGGGGCTGGTGCAGATCCGCCCGCAGCGTGGCACGATGATTACCCGCATCACCGAAAGCGCCGTCATGGACGCCCGTTTCGTCCGGGAGGCGATCGAAGCGGACGTCGTGCGCCTTGTGGCCGAGACATGCGACGAGGCAATGCGGCGCGAGTTGCAGGATCAGATGTCGGCGCAGAAACGCATGGCCGTCGACGACAACGAAGCCTTCGTGCGGCTGGACGAGCTGTTCCACCGCACCTTGGCCGAAATGGCGGGGAAGCCCTATGCCTGGCGCGTGGTCGAGGATGTGAAGGCGCAGATGGACCGTGTGCGGTACCTGAGCGTGCAGAAGGACCATATCCGCGTGCTGATCGTGCAGCACGTCCGGATTGTGGACGCCATCGCGCAGAACGATGTCGCGGGGGCTGAGGCCGCAATTCGGGCGCATTTGCGCGAAATTCTGAAATCCATGCCGGAGGTGGCGAAATCCCGTCCGGAACTGTTCAACTCGGTGCGGTAATGCCGCGCCGGTCGGTCTGCCAAGGAGGAGAAGGGCATGATTTCGATGAGCACTATGAGGATGTTGATGGCAGGAGCCGCAGTGGCCACCCTGCCGATGGGGGCTTCGGCGCAGGATTTCACGCTGAAGCTGGGCCACCTCGCGAACGAGGCGAACTCGTGGCACAAGGCCTCGATGCTGTTTGCCGAGGAGGTCGCGACGCGCACCGAGGGCCGTATCGCGGTCGAGGTTTTCCCGAACGATTCGCTGGGTCGCGAGATCGACCTGATCAACGGCATGCAGCTTGGCACGGTGGAGATGACCATCACCGGCGAAAGCCTGCAGAATTGGGCGCCGATGGCTGCATTGCTGGCGATCCCCTATGCCCATGCCTCGCTTGAGGAGATGGACGCGGTTGCCAGCGGGGAGGTTGGCGACCAGATCGAGGCCCAGATCATCGAGCGCGCGCAGGTCCGCCCTATCGCCTATTTTGCCCGCGGTCCGCGCAACCTGACCGCCAACAAAGCGATCACCACGCCCGCCGATCTGGCCGGCATGCGGATGCGCGTTCCGAACGTGCCGCTCTTCGTCGATACATGGAGCGCGCTTGGCGCCCAGCCGACGCCCATGGCATTCTCCGAAGTGTTCACTTCGCTGCAGAACGGCACCATCGCGGCGCAGGAAAATCCGCTGGCGCTGATCCAGTCCGCATCTTTCAACGAGGTGCAAAGCCACGTCAACCTGACGGAACACGTGCGCGGCTGGATTTACCTGACTGTGGCCGAGCAGGTCTGGCAGCAGATCCCCGAGGAAGATCAGGCCCACCTTCTGGAGGCCGCCGCCGTCGCGCAGGAGTTCGAGCGTGAGCAGTTCCTCAAGGACGAGGATCTGATCCGCGCCGACCTTGAGACCAAGGGCATGACCTTCGTGGACGTGGATCAGGCCGCCTTCGCGGCAGCGTCGCAGGAAGCGGTGGTCAACGGCGTGGATCCCTCCATCCGCCCGATCGTCGAAGAACTGTTCGCCAATTAATCCCGGACCGGCGGTCGTGACCCGGCCGTCGCCATAGGACTGTATCCGATGCAAACACTGGCATTGCTGCAGCGCATGCTTGCGCTTGTCTGCCGGTCGGCGGTGGGACTTTCGTTCTTCGCGCTGATCGCGGTCGTCATGACACAAATCACGACACGCACCTTCGGACTTCCCTCCCCCGTCTGGACGGAGGAATTGTCACGATACCTGCTCCTCTATCTCGTGGCCTTCGGGGTAGGCCTGTCACTGATGACGGGGGAGTTGGTCAACGTGGATCTGCTGCAGGAAACCGTGGGGGAAAAGGCCGCCTGGACCATGCGCCTGCTGTCCGCGGTATTCACGGCGATCCTGGGCGGTGTAATGATCTGGCCCGCGTGGCGGTTCACCAAGATCGGTGCATTCCAACAATCGCCAAGCCTTCGCTGGCCAATGGACATCATCCATGCCTCCGTGCTGGTGCTTTCCGTCCTGCTGTGCCTGTTCGCCCTGCTGCGCGTGATCTCCATGATTTCAGGCGCGGATGACGGCCGTCCCCAATATGCCGAGGAACTGGAATAATGGAACTTTTCCTCCTAATCGCGATCTTCTTCGGAACACTCGCCATCGGTGTTCCCGTCGCGGTCTGCCTGGGCCTTTCATCGCTTGCCTACATTCTTGCGGCAGGGCTTCCGGTCGTCATCATCCCGCAGCGCATGTATGCGGGGATGGACGTGTTCGTCCTGTTGTGCATTCCGGGTTTCATCCTTGCGGGGAACCTGATGAACTTCGGCGGCATCACCGAACGGATCATCCGTCTGGCCAACGCCATGGTCGGCTGGATGCGCGGTGGGCTTGCCATGGCGAACATCGCGGATTCGATGATGTTCGGCGGTGTGTCTGGCACGGCCGTGGCCGATGTCGCAGCGACGGGAGGTGTCATGATCCCCGGCATGAAGAAGTCAGGATATCCCGCCGATTTCGCCGCAGCGATCACGGCGGCATCCTCCACCGTCGGGCCGATGCTGCCGCCAAGTGTTCCGATGATCATCGTGGGGGCTTTGTCCGGCATCTCCGTCGGGCAGTTGTTCCTTGCGGGGGCGGTTCCGGGCGTGCTGATGGGCATCGGCATGGGGATCACATGCTACATCATCGCTGTGCGCCGCAACTTCCCCCGACAGGCATGGCAGGGCTGGGGGGAATTGCTGGCGGCATTTCTGGGTGCATTCTGGGCGCTGGCCATGACCGGCCTGATCATCGGCGGGCTGCTGACAGGTGTCGCCACGCCCACGGAAACCGCCGTCGTCGCCTGCGTCTATGCCTTTGTCATCGGCACCTTCGTCTACCGCGAACTGCCGATCAGGGCTGTGCCGCGCATCGTCGTGAACAGCGCCATATCGTCAGCGGGCATCCTTGCTCTGGTCGGATTTGCCAACGTCTTCGGCTCCATCCTCGCTTCCGAGCGTATTCCGCAACTGCTGGTCACTTCGGTTTTGGCCATCACAGACAATCCGGTTCTGGTGATCCTGCTGATCAACATCCTGCTGCTGATCATCGGCATGTTCATGGAAACGATCGCCGCGCTGATCATCTTGTTCGTGCCGTTGCTGGGACTGGCGACAAGCGTCGGTATCGACCCGCTCCACTTTGCCACCTTTGCGGTCCTGAACCTGATGATCGGCCTGACGACGCCGCCGGTCGGGGTCTGCCTGTTCGTTGCCTGCAACATCGCGCGCGTGCCGCTGGCCGGGGTAATCCGGGCGGTCGTGCCGTTCCTGATCTCCAACATCGTGGTGCTGCTGATGGTATCCTATTACCCACCCTTCGCCACATGGCTGCCGACCACCCTGATGGGAAAATGAGGAGCATTCCTGTGAAGTCACGCATCTGCCGCCTCCACGCCAAGGGCGATATCCGCATCGAGGAGATCGACGTAGCCCCGCCCGGCCCCGGAGAGGTACTTCTCGCCATGGGGGCCGGGGGTATTTGCGGATCGGACCTGCACTATTTTCAGGATGGCGGCTTCGGCCCCATCCGTGTCAGGGAGCCGATCATCCTGGGGCACGAGGTTGCGGGAACGGTTCGTGCCTTGGGCGAAGGTGTCGACGGTCTTGCGGTCGGCGACCGCGTGGCCGTTAATCCCAGCCGCCCCTGCAATACCTGCACGTATTGTCACCAGGGTCTGCAGCAGCACTGCCTTAATATGCGGTTCTTCGGCTCCGCCTTGCGGTTTCCCCATGAACAGGGAGGATTCCGCGATTTGATGGTTGCGGATGTCGGGCAATGCGTCCGGCTGGACAATCCTGACGTCTCCCTTGCAGAAGCCGCCTGCGCGGAGCCGCTGGCCGTCTGCCTCCATGCCCTGAACCGTGCAGGGTCAAGTGCCGGAAACCTCGCGGGGAAACGCGCACTGGTCACCGGCGCGGGACCTATAGGCGCGTTGTGTGTCGCGGCCTTGCGTCATGCCGGCGCGGCCCAGATCGTCGTCACGGATCTGGAAGATTTCCCTCTGGACATCGTGCGTCGGATGGGTGCCACGGAAACCTTCAACATGCGGACCGATGTGGCGCGGTTCGATACCTTCACGGCCGACAAGGGGCATTTCGATGTCGCATTCGAATGTTCCGCTGCACCCTCGGCGATCAGGTCGGCAATAATGGCGACGCGTCCACAAGGCACAGTTGTGGTGGTCGGCGTGGCGGGCGACGTTCCCGTCCCTCTGAACCTTGTCGTCGGAAAAGAGATTGCCTTCATTGGCACCCATCGCTTCACCACTGAATATGCCCAAGCGGTCCGCATGATCGACGGTCGAAATATCGATGTGCGGCCGATAATCTCCGCAAGTTATAACGTCGGGGACGCCCCCGCGGCCTTCGAAGCGGCGCGGGACCGAAGGACTGCCATAAAGGTCCAGCTTTCGTTTGGCTGATCGGTGCAGAAATTGTTCCTGATGCCCGTGGAATTGAATTCTAACCAATTGCTTTTAATCTTTGCTCAGTGCAAACCTGATCCCCAGTGACCGCAAGGTTACGCCCAGGGAGGGGAATCATGTCGTATTTTTCGAGCAAGCTTGCCGCAGTGTGTCTGTCGGCTTTTGTCGTCATAGGGCCTGCCGCCGCGCAGGATCTGGAAGTGTCGATCGTCGCACCTGCCGGTGCGGGTGGCGGATGGGATTCCGCTGCACGCTCGTTGCAGCAAGTGATGATGGAAACCGGCAACGCGCGCAGCGTGCAGGTTCTCAACGTTCCGGGGGCCGGGGGCACGGTCGGGCTTGCGCAGTTCGTGCAAAGCGCCAAGGGTTCCGCCAACCAGATGCTGGTCGGCGGCATCACGATGGTCGGGGCGATCATCACCAACGGCGCGCCTTACGATCTGACGAACGTGACGCCCATCGCACGTCTTACAGGCGATCCGCTGGTTATCGCGGTTCCGGCATCTTCGCCGTATCAAACGATGGCCGACCTGATGGAAGGCATCAAGGCGGACGTGGAACGCACGATCTGGGCCGGCGGCTCGGCAGGCGGGGCGGATCACATCCTTGCGGCGCTGGTGACGGAAGCGGCGGGGCAGGATCCGGCAAAGGTCAACTATGTCGCCTATTCGGGCGGTGGTGAATCGCTGGCCGCCATGCTGGGTGGCCAGGTCGCGGCAGGCATCTCCGGCTACGGGGAATGGCAGGGTCAGATCGAATCCGGTGATCTTCGCGCGCTCGCCATCTCCTATCCTGAAGCGATCGAGGGGATCGATGCACAGCCGCTGAAAGCCCAGGGATACGACATAGAACTGGTAAACTGGCGCGGCCTCTTCGCTGGTCCCGACATCAGCGACGAAGACAAGGCCGTTCTGGAAACCGCAGTTGCCGAAACTGTCAAATCGACGGAATGGCAAGAGCTGCTCGCAGCCCGCGGATGGTCCGACTACTACGCCGACTCGGCTGAATTCACGACGTTCATCGCTTCCGAAACGGATCGCGTGCACGAGATCCTCAGCTCCATCGGTCTCGCGAACTGAGACCGTGCGGGCGGGAACACCGCCCGCCAATCGAGAGAAGGGAAGCCATGCTCAAGCCATCCGCCGCCGGGCTGCACCGGCCAACACTTATCATCGGCATCGCGCTGTTCGCGATTGCAGCCATCACATTTAACGATGCCCGTGGCATGAACATCCGTGCAAACTACGGCATGGGGGCTGATGCCGCATCCTATTTCGTGGCGGCTTTCTTCGCGGTTCTGGGTCTTGGTCATCTGATCGCGGCTTTCCAGCCGGGGATCGACGCGGAGCAGGCGGACTGGAAAGCCTTCGGGTGGGTCAGTCTGGCCCTTGCAGGTCTGATCGCCGCGATCTGGCTGGGCGCCGGGTTCATTCTGGGCTCCACGTTGCTGTTCGCCTTCACGGCCCGCGCCTTTGGGCGCAAGGCACTCGTGAAGGACCTTGTCATCGGCGTGGTGCTGGCGATCGGGATTTTCCTTCTGTTCAACAAGCTTTTGACCCTCGCGCTCCCCATGGGACCGCTCGAGCGGCTGTTCTGAGGGTGCCATGGACTCACTGATCTATCTTTTGGGCGGGTTCGCGACGGCGCTGGAGCCGATGAACCTAGTCTTCGCGGCCATCGGTGTGCTGCTGGGAACCGCCGTGGGCGTGCTGCCGGGCATCGGGCCTGCCCTGACCGTGGCGCTGCTGCTGCCGGTGACGTTCAAGCTGGACCCCGGCGGTTCGCTCATCATGTTTGCAGGCATCTATTATGGTGGCATGTATGGCGGTTCGACCACCGCAATCCTGCTCAATACGCCGGGGGAAAGCGCCTCGGTCGTGACTGCGCTGGAGGGGAACCAGATGGCGCGTCGGGGCAGGGGTGGCCCTGCGCTGGCCACGGCCGCCATCGGATCGTTCGTGGCGGCGCTGATCGCCACCGTCGGCCTTGCATTGTTCGCGCCCCTTCTGGTGAAGGTTGCCGTGAAATTCGGGCCGTGGGATTATTTCGGCCTGATGCTGATCGCATTCGTGACGGTGTCGGCCACCTTCGGCAGCTCCCCCCTTCGCGGGTTGACCAGCCTGGCCTTCGGCCTTTGGCTGGGCCTGATCGGGATCGATCAGCTGTCGGGTCAAACACGTCTGGCCTTCGGCGTGCCGAACCTGTTCGACGGGATAGAAGTGACCACGCTCGCCGTCGGTCTCTTTGCCATCGGGGAGACGTTGCACGTCGTGTCCCGCCATCTCTTCGGTCAGGAAAAACCCATCGCGATCAAGGGGTCGATCTGGATGTCGCGGGAAGACTGGTCGCGCTCCTGGAAGCCTTGGCTGCGCGGGACGGCATTGGGCTTCCCCATTGGCGCGTTGCCCGCGGGCGGTGCGGAGATCCCGACCTTCCTTAGCTATACCATTGAACGCAAGCTGTCGAAGAAACCGGAAGAATTCGGGAAGGGTGCCATCGAAGGTGTCGCGGGTCCCGAGGCTGCGAACAATGCGTCTGCCGCAGGTACGCTGGTGCCCCTGCTGACACTGGGCCTGCCGACTTCTGCCACGGCGGCGGTCATGCTTGCGGGCTTCCAGCAGTATAACCTGCAACCGGGGCCGCTGCTGTTCGTGCAGCATCCGGATCTCGTTTGGGGATTGGTGGCCTCGCTATTCATCGCCAACGTGATGCTTCTGGTGCTGAACCTTCCGCTCGTCGGGCTTTGGGTGCGTCTCCTGAAGATACCGCTGCCTTGGCTTTATGCGGGCATCCTCGTCTTTGCCTCCATGGGTACGATCGCCGCCAACCCATCGGTGGTGGAACTCCTCCTGCTCGTGGCATTTGGTTTCGTAGGCTTCCTGATGCGCCGCTACGACTATCCGATTGCGCCTGTGGTCGTGGGCCTTATCCTTGGCCCGATGGCGGATGGTGCGCTGCGCCGTTCCCTCCAAATGAGCTTGGGTGACCCTATGATCCTGATGCAGCATCCGGGATCCGCCATCATGATCTGCATCGCCTTCATCGCCCTTGTCCTGCCCTTCCTGTTCCGCGGTCTTGCCAAATTCCGTCAGGACGAGGATTGAGCGGCGACCGGAAAGGGACAGACCATGGCGCGCGGTGATCTTTCCGGTCAAATCCTGACCCAGATCCTCGATCATGCGCGCGCCAACGACTACAAGGCCGGCCAGCATCTGCCAGCGCAGGGGCTGGCAGATACGTTTCGGGTGTCCCGCGCGCCTGTGGTCGGGGCGCTGAAGAAGCTGGCAGCACAGGGCGTCGTGCGATCGGAGCAGAACCGCGGCTTCTATCTGGCGACGAATGCCGCCGATCTGCCCAGCGAAGCGGTCCGCGTCACGTCCGAAGAAGCGCTGTATTTCAGAATGGGCGAAGACCGGCTTGCAAGGCGCCTGCCGGATCGTATCAGTGAAAGCGAGTTGATGCGCCTTTACGACGTGCCCCGCAGCAAGCTTCTGCGCATCCTGCATCGTATCGCCGAAGAAGGCTGGATTCTCAGACTTCCGGGAAATGGATGGGAATTTCGAGAAACGCTCACCTCGCCTAAAAGCTATGCCGACGCGTATCAGTTCCGTGCCTCCATCGAGATGCAGGCACTGCTTCAGCCCAGCTTTCGGATCGACGAGGAGGCCTTTGCCGCCGAACGTGAGCGCCAGACAGCCCTGCTGACAATCTACAAGGACGAAAGTCGATCCGTGATCTTCGGGCGCAACATCGAGTTTCACGAGATGCTGATGCGCTGTGCCAATAACAGCTTCTTTCTGGATGCCGTGCAGCGCATCAACCGTCTGCGGCGCTTGATCGAATATCGCATCACCAAAGACCGTAGCCGTCTTCCACAGCAATCGCGCGAGCACCTGCAGATCCTTGATCTGATCGAGTCGAGGGACATGCAGGCGGCGGCGACCTTTCTATATCACCACGTGCGGGAAGCCGGAAAGATGAAGGCAGCCCTGTTCGAGTGATATTGCATTTCGTGATTCAATAGTGCTATTGCTTCCCCAGCGGGGAGCAGCATGATGAGCCATACGACATCGTTTATAAACGGCGCGGATGAGGTGAGGATCATCGATCTTCCGAAGGCCGCCGAAGGCAATATTCGGCGGCTTCCCCACATACTGCGGCTTTTGCTTGAAAATGTGGTTCGCACTGCCGGAGAGGACGCCGAGCGCGGGCGTCTTTCAATCCTGAATTGGCTGCACGCCGGGAGAAGCGAAGACGAAATCCCGTTTCTTCCAGGCCGGGTACTGATGCATGACACGACCTGCGGCCCCGCTCTGGTCGATATCGCGGGCATGCGTTCTGCATTGGCGGAAGCAGGCTACGATCCCCGATTACTGAACCCTGTCCTGCCGGTCGACGTCTCCACGGACCATTCGCTTGCCGTGGATTTCTTCGGCACCGGCGCCTCGATGGAACGGAACCTGCAGAACGAATACCGCCGCAACGGAGAGCGGTATCAGTTCATGAAATGGGCGACCAATGCCTTGACCAATTTCCGAGCGCACCCGCCCGGAACCGGCATCATGCATACCCTCAATCTGGAACGGCTCGCGACGGTGGTCACGGTGCGTGACGGTTGGGCGATGCCGGATGCGATGATCGGCACCGACAGCCACACGCCGATGATCAACGGGATCGGCGTGCTGGCTTGGGGCGTCGGTGGGATCGAGGCTGAAAGCGTGTTCTTCGGCATGCCCGTCATGCTTCGCGTGCCCGATGTTGTTGGTGTGCGCCTGACAGGGGCCTTGAGAGAGGGGATCACGGCGACCGATTTTGCCCTGACCGTGACCGAGCGGTTGCGCCGGATCGACCTTGCCGACCGCTTCGTGGAGTTTTTCGGCCCCGGCGTCTCCGCACTTTCGGCAGGCGACCGTAGCGTCGTGGCGAACATGACCCCGGAATTCGGAGCCAACTCGGGCTTTTTTGCTGTCGATGACGCAACGCTTGCCTATCTCCGCACCACCGGCCGGGACGAGGCGCAGATCGCATTGGTCGAAAGCTATTGCAAGCGGCAGGGCTTGTGGTTCGACCCGGCGGAGGAACCGGTGTTCACCGAGACAGTGCATATCGATCTGGCGGAGGTCGAGGTCAGTGTTGCGGGTCCCCGCCGCCCACAGGACCGGCTCGCCGCATCCGCAACGGCCGCGGCGACCCGCGAGATGCGCGGCGACGCTCCCAAAGTCACGGCACCCGACGAGGTTCCGGACGGCGCAGTTGCCATCGCTGCGATCACAAGTTGCACCAACACCTCCGACCCGCGACTGCTGGTCGCTGCGGGACTGGTCGCACGCAAGGCGCGTGCACTCGGCCTCGTGCCGCCTTCATGGGTCAAGACCTCGCTTGCCCCGGGATCGCCCACGGCAGAACGATACCTGCGTCGCGCGGGACTGTTGGAAGATCTTGAGGCGGTCGGTTTCGGCATCGTCGGCTATGGCTGCACCACTTGCATCGGCAATTCCGGCCCGCTGCCGGAGGGGGCGCAGCAGGCGTTGGCCGAGGGCAAGCTTCAGGTGGCCGTCCTGTCCGGCAATCGCAATTTTCCGGGCCGAGTCCATCCGCAGCTGGAGGCGGGATTCCTTGCCTCTCCCCCCCTTGTCGTTGCCTTCGCGCTGGCAGGGGATGTGGAGCGGGACATTCTGAACGACCCCATAACGGCTGGCGTCCATCTGCGCGATCTTTGGCCCACGGGGCGGGAGATCGACGATCTGCTTGCTTTGGCAGAAGACAGCCGAGACATCGCCATCGCCTATGAGGAAGCGGAGGCGAGCCGCATGTGGCGCGATCTTCAAGCGCCAGACACTGCGCTGTTTCCATGGAAACCGTCCTCCACCTATATCCGCAGGCCGCCATTTGCGAAGTTCGGACAAGGCACAGGGCTGTCTTCGTTCAGCGCAACGCCGATCCTCGTGCTTGGCGACGACATCACGACCGACCACATCTCCCCCGCCAGCCAAATTCCTGCAGAGGGTGACGCAGGGCGCTGGCTGGTGGAGCGTGGGGAGAATCCAAAGGACCTGAACGTCTTTTCTTCGCGCCGCGGCAACTGGGAGGTGATGCTGCGCGGTCTTTTCACCAACCGCACCGTGCGCAACATGCTGGCGGATGTGCCGGCTGGATCGACCATCATGCCGGATGGCAGGGTTCTGCCCCTTTGGGTCGCAGCCGAGGAATACAGGCGGATGGACCGCCCCGTCGTTATCGTGGCGGGCGACAGATACGGCATGGGATCGTCACGGGATTGGGCTGCGAAGGGTGCTGCCCTTCTTGGCGCGAAAGCTGTTCTCGCTACAGGGTTCGAGCGGATCCACAGGTCGAACCTCATCGGCATGGGCGTGTTGCCCATCCGCCTGCCGAATGGCATGGACCCTGCCACGCTTGCACTGGACGTGCATGACGTGATCGAGGTAGGGCTGGACGCGAGCACTTTGGCCCAGCGATGTAAGATCACGGTGGAAATTCGTCGCCGGGATAGATCGGTCCTGTTGTTCGAGGCTACTGCTGCCATCGAGACGACGCTGGAGATCGAGATTTTGCAGAACGGCGGCATCCTTCCGCTTATCATGTCCCGCATTACGGCCGACCAATCAACCGATCCAAATCCCGCGCAATGATCGTCTAACGCGGTGATCGCTTCCGGCCGCCACACCGAACCTATCGCGGCCGTCGCAGGGAGGACGAGCCTATAATGCCGCATTTGCGTGCCCCGGCTTCAGTGCGTTGCCTGTTTGGCCGACGGGGAAACGCATTGGTTTTGACACATGCGCCACGAAAAACGATCGACCGGTCACGTTTCGGCAGACGGTGAGCAACGCCTGTTACTTAATGTTACGAGATATGGAGGTATCGCTATTCGCGGTAGCGAGATTGCGATTTGTATCCCTCAGATGGATCAGGATTTCAATTTCATGAGCGTTGGTGCAACAGACATCCATTATTCGCTTTCGCTCACGGCAACGCGCACTGCGCATGAACGAATGTATGCACAACAGCAATGATCCGAAACGGTTTCCCTCCGGCCGAGGGCAAGTCGGACGACGCCATGTATGACGAGGTATCCCGCCTGATCGCCTCCTGCGAGTTCTTGCAATAATCGCCTGCCCGGTAAGTTGGACCTGGGGAACGCCTTCGGTGCCTCACGTCCTGCGATACGCGGGCCTCCTGCGGGATGACAGATTGATACTGTCTTGCGCGCCGAGCGGCAATGTCAGGTGCAAGCTGACGTGCATCTCCTCAGGATTATCGAAAGAGCCACCTCAGGGACATCCGGACATTTGGAGATTTGGCGTCTGATTGAAAAGCATTCCGCTGAACTGCCTCCTTGTCTGGCGTGACAAGGATTTGGAATAAGGCCCGCATGACTTTGACTCCACATCCGTTGGGGAGGGTCGGTGGATACCGAAGTCCATCGCTGCATTCTGGCTACTGACGTTTCGCGCAAGCTGCGTTCGAGGCGGAGATACGCATCGGCATAAACATGTTATGCAACCCGGTGCTTTTGCTCCCTGCGCCGCGATCAAAGATCTTGCGGGGAACGTGGGTGCCATTCGAAGATGGAAGTTGGGGGATGCCTCGGCCGCAACAGCCTGCCATATCGAAGCGCTCCCGTCGGAGGTTTGAGAGTCTGGAAGTCCCATAGCGGTTGAGGTGAACACCCCTCTTGATCCGACTCGATATGCGCAGGATGTTTGGACATGGTCGACAGGCATCTGGGCATTACCATTTTCCAGATCAACTGGGGGCAACAAGATGCCTATATGGCTGCAGGCGGGTCTTTGGGGACTTGGAGGGGCGTCGTCGCTTCTGCTGGGGGCAGCACTTGCCTATCTTGTCAGGCTTCCGCGTCGTATCACGGCGGGACTGATGGCATTCGGCTGCGGGGTTCTCATCTCCGCTGTCACTTATGACCTTGTCATGGAAGGGTTCCAGCGGGCAGGCATGACACCGATCATCTGCGGGGCCATCGTCGGCTCCCTTGCCTATACCGTTGCAAACTGGGTCATCTCCAGCAAAGGCGGGCATCACCGCAAGCGCTCGGGGCAGCATCAGAAGAAGGCAGAAGACGGCGGTGGCCTCGCCATCGCGGCGGGAGCGTTTCTGGACGGCGTTCCGGAATCGGTGGTGCTGGGTGTTGGATTGCTGAACGGCGGCGGCGTCAGTGTTGCAGTCTTCGCGGCGATCTTCCTGTCGAATTTCCCCGAAGGGCTATCGAGTGCGATGGGAATGAAGGCTGCGGGCCGCAGCCCCGCCTATGTGTTCGGCCTTTGGAGTTTCATCGCGCTTTGTTCAGGCGGTGCGGCGCTGACGGGTGCGGCTTTGCTGGGTGGCGCCTCTCCCTTCTTGCTGGCCGGCGTAAACGCACTGGCCGCCGGTGCCCTCCTGACGATGATCGCGGATACCATGATCCCGGAAGCGGTAGACGGGGAAAACGGTGAAACCGGTCTTCTTGTTACGGCGGGATTCCTTGTGGCCTTTGCTTTGTCCCATGTCACTCCCTGAAGCATTGGAGCATCAGCCTAAAGCACCCTGATTTTGGTTGACTCTGAGTGCAAGCGCTTGCACGAATTGGTCAAGGATGGAGGAAGCGCTCATGTTAGATATCATCGGCTCGCCCGTAGTACGGTCTGTTCGCGTGGTTCCGGTGGCCGGTCGGGATAGCATGCTGCTGAATCTTTCGGGTGCGCACGGTCCTTGGTTCACGCGCAACATCGTCATTCTGATGGACAGTGCAGGAAATACCGGAATTGGCGAAGTGCCGGGCGGTGCCGCGATCCAGCAGACGTTGACTGATGCGGCGGAACTGGTCGTCGGTTGTCAAATCGCCGATTACCGAAGCATCCTGCGCAAGGTCCGGAAGGCCTTCGCCGACCGGGATGCGGGCGGACGGGGGCTCCAGACCTTCGATCTCCGTACCACAATTCATGTTGCTGCCGCCCTTGAATGCGCGATGCTGGACCTTCTGGGCAAACATGTCGGCTTGCCCATCTGCGCCCTGCTGGCCGAAGGGCAGCAACGCGATGAGGTGGAGATGCTGGGCTACCTCTTCTTCATCGGCGATCGGGGCAAGACCCCGCTCGATTACCGGGCGGAGGGGGGTGCGGATGAATGGCTGCGGATCCGCGATGACAAGGCGATGGATGCGCCGTCGGTTGTCCGGCTGGCGCAGGCAGCGCAGGACCGCTACGGTTTTCAGGACTTCAAGCTGAAGGGCGGCGTCCTTCACGGAGAGGAGGAGGCTGGAATTATCGCCGACCTCGCGGCAGCGTTTCCGGAGGCGCGCGTGACACTGGACCCCAACGGTGCATGGCTGCTGGAGGATGCGATCCGCTATCTTTCGCCGTTAAAGGGCGTTCTCGCCTATGCCGAGGATCCATGTGGTCCTGAACCCGGATATTCCGGCCGGGAAACCATGGCGGAGTTCAAGCGTGCCACGGGTCTGCCCACCGCCACGAACATGATCGCCACGGACTGGAGAGAGATGGGTCACGCCATCCGCGCGGGTGCCATCGACATCCCGCTGGCTGACCCGCATTTCTGGACGATGCAGGGCTCGGTGGAGGTGGCACAGCTTTGTGATCGCTGGGGGCTGACCTGGGGATCGCATTCGAACAACCACTTCGATGTGTCGTTGATGATGTTCACACAGGTCGCAGCGGCGGCACCGGGCAGGATCACCGCGCTCGATACCCACTGGATCTGGCAGGACGGTCAGCGGATCACGAAAGAACCACCGGTCATTCGGAGCGGCAAGGTCAAGGTGCCCGACATGCCCGGACTGGGGGTGGAGATCGACGAGATCGAGCTGGAGAAGGCCAACATCGCCCACAAGCGTCTGCCGGCGTCCGCCCGCAATGATGCCGCGGCCATGCAGTTCCTGATCAAGGACTGGAAGTTCAATTCCAAGATGCCCGCACTCGTGCGGGAATGACGCCCTTCGCCATCGGCTTGGGGCAACCCCGACGGGAGGGTCGGGGAAGATCGGTGTCGCGCAGCTCCTGATGCAAGCGTTTGCACTGAAAACGAGGATTGGCAGTGAGGCTGCCAAAAGGGAGGATCCTATGTTGAAATCATTTCGCGCCCTTATGGGCGGCGTTGCCCTGATCTGTACGACCGCGATACCCGTGGTCGCGCAGGACTATCCGACGAAGGCGGTCACGGTCATCGTGCCATTCGCGCCTGGTGGGGCAAGCGACACGATCGCGCGGCTGACGACACAGGTCATGCAAGCAAACTTCGCCCAACCGCTGGTGATCGAAAACAAGCCCGGCGCGACGGGCGCAGTCGGCGCGGGCGAAGTTGCCCGGGCGAAGCCTGATGGATACACCATCATGCAGGCGTCCATCGGCACCTATGCGGTCAATCCCACATTGCAGGCCGATGTCAGCTACGATCCGCGAGAGGATCTGGAGATGCTGACCGTGGCCGTGCGGACTCCGAACGCACTTGTGACGCGGCCGGACTTCGAGGCAGACAGCGTGCAGGAGATGATCGACGCTCTCAAGGCGGAGCCGGACGTCATGCTGTTCGCATCCTCCGGTGCGGGATCGTCCGATCACCTGACTGCAGAACTGTTCTGGCAGATCACCGGCACGACAGCCATCCACGTCCCTTACAAGGGGGGTGCCCCGGCACAGACCGACCTGATGGGCGGCCATGCGGACGCATCCTTCCAGAACGTCGGCGCAATTGCGAACTTCGTCAAGGAAGGCAAGATGAAGATCCTCGCCGTTACAGGGGACGAACGTTCGCCCGTGTTTCCCGACGTTCCCACCTTCACCGAACTGGGGATCGAGGGGATGGACGTCTATAGCTGGCAGGCGTTTTCCGCCCCAAAAGGTCTTCCGTCCAACGTGAAAGCAACTCTGGAAAGCGGCCTGACAAGCGCGTTGCTGACCCCCGACTTCAAGGCGAAGCTGGAAGCACTCGGATATGAAGTGGTGGCAAGCAGCGGCGCCGAAGCCGATGCCTTCGTGGCGGAGGAGATCGACCGCTGGGCCAAGGTCATCAAGGACGGCAACATCACCCCTGAAGGCTGACACACCTTCAGTCGTCGCGGGCGTCCCATCGGATGCCCGCGTGTTTCTCATTCCGGGGGATCGAAATGCAAGGCCATAAAACCAAGGATTTCTGGGCGGGTGCCGTCTACGTTGCGCTCGGGGGAACGGCGTACATTCTCGGAAAGGACTATTCGATGGGGACAGCTGCACGCATGGGTCCGGGCTATTTCCCGATGGTGCTAAGCGGCCTGCTCGTCATGATTGGCCTGCTGTCCATCGGGCGCGGATTGCTGAGGGGCGGGGAGGTCGTCCCGCGCCTTCATCTGCGGCCGGCCGTACTTGTGATTGGTGCCACCTTCTTCTTTGCAGCCACGCTGGAACTTCTGGGCGCGGCCGTGGCTCTTCCCGCGGCGCTGGTTCTGTCCGCTTCGGCCAGCCGGATGTTCCGTCTGGCGCCCCTGCCCGTCGCGGGGGCAGGGGCCTTCACGCTGCTCTGCCTTGCCGTCTTCATCACGGCGCTCGGCGTTCCCATGCCGATGTTCGGCACCCTGTTCGGTGGATGACGGATCATGGATATTCTCGACAACCTGACCATCGGCCTGCAGACCGCATTCTCGTTCTGGAACCTGTTCTACTGTCTTGTCGGTGTCTTCCTCGGAACGGCCATCGGCGTCCTGCCGGGGCTGGGACCGACGGCGACCATCGCCATGCTTCTGCCCGTCACTTTCGGGCTTCCGGCAGAAACCGCCCTCATCATGCTGGCTGGCATTTTCTACGGTGCGCAGTATGGGGGTTCGACGACGGCCATTCTCGTGAACCTGCCGGGGGAATCCTCCAGCGTGGTGACCGCACTTGACGGTTATCAGATGGCCCGGAACGGTGAAGCGGGAAAGGCCCTTGCAACTGCGGCCATAAGCTCCTTTGCGGCAGGAACGGTATCCACCATCCTGATCGCGTTCTTCGCGCCGGCACTGGCAAGCGTCGCGTTGTCCTTCGGACCGCATGAATACTTCTCGCTCATGGTGCTCGGCCTTATCGCTTCGGTCGTGCTTGCCAGCGGGTCGCTGCTGCACGCCTTCGGTATGCTGGTCGCGGGATTGATTTTCGGCCTTATCGGCACCGATGTGAACACCGGCACGCTGCGCTATACCCTCGGCATGCCGGAGCTGGCGGACGGCATCAACTTCGTCGTTCTGGCGATGGGCATCTTCGGCCTGGGCGAGGTTCTGATGAACCTCGAACACGAGGATCGACGCACGACGGTTCTGAAGAAGATCACCGGACTGATGCCGACCATGGCCGACCTGCGCCGGATCGCGGCGCCCGTCACGCGGGGCACCGCGATCGGATCGGTGCTGGGCATCCTTCCGGGCGGGGGGGCCATGCTTGCCTCATTCGCCGCCTATGCGCTGGAAAAGAAATCATCCCGGACGCCGGAGCGTTTCGGCCGGGGGGCGATCGAAGGCGTGGCGGCACCTGAGGCAGCCAACAATGCAGGCGCACAGACATCCTTTGTGCCGATGCTGACGCTTGGCCTGCCGTCAAACCCCGTCATGGCGCTGATGATCGGCGCATTGATCATGCAGGGCATCCAGCCCGGCCCCTCGGTGATCGAGGAACAGCCCGTCCTGTTCTGGGGCCTGATCGTGTCGATGTGGGTCGGCAACATGATGCTGCTGGTTCTGAACCTGCCGTTGATCGGGCTGTGGGTGAAGATGATCTCTATCCCGTATCATTTCCTGTTTCCCTGCATCGTCGCGTTCTGCGCCATCGGCGTCTTCAGCCTGAGCAACCAGACGTTCGAGATCTGGCTGATGGGCCTTTTCGGCATATTCGGCTACATCCTGCGCAAGCTGGATTGCGAACCCGCACCCCTGCTTCTGGGGTTCATCCTTGGCCCGATGCTAGAGGAGTATCTGCGCCGTGCTATGCTGGTGTCACGCGGAGATGCGACCACGTTCGTCACGCGCCCGATCAGTGCGATCCTCATCCTTCTTTCCGTGCTGTTGCTGGTTAGCATCATTCTTCCCGCTGTCCGTAAAAAACGTGAGGAAGCCTTCGTAGACGAATGACATGCCCCGGGCATGGTCGCTGGCACACGGCATGAAAGCGGGATATCGGAAGAGGACCGTTCCCCAACCTTTCCTGAGGGACACCATGCGCGAAACGAGGTCGAGGCTGGGCATGCAGACGACATCCCCAATAACGATGGCCACCATCGCACGCATCGCGGGGGTGACGCCTTCCACGGTGTCCCGGGCCTTCAGTCAGCCACACCGACTGTCGCAGGGAACCGTCCAGCGGATCATGGAAGCAGTTCGCCTTACAGGATACGTCCCGAACCTCGTTGCGGGCGGGCTCGCTTCAAAGCGCTCGGGCACGCTGGCGGCCATCGTTCCATCGATCACGAACATCATATACGCGGCCTTCGTCCAGAACTTCATCATCCACGTGCGCGAACGCGGCTATCAGGTCATGCTTATGGAAAGTGGCTTTTCCAGAAAAACGGAAGAGGAACTGGTCACGATTGCCTTGGGCAGGCGCCCTGAGGGTTTTCTTTTGACAGGGATCAACCATTCCAGTCTTTGCCGCAGCCGATTGCTGGCAGCAGGCGCGCCCGTCGTGGAAGCATGGGATCTGACGGAAAGTCCGATAGACGTATGCGTCGGATTTTCGCATGCCGACGCCGGAAGAGGCGCGGCCCGACATCTGGTAAGTCTTGGTTATCAGTCTATCGCCATCGCGACGATGGATGACGCCCGGGCCCTGCGCCGCCGAGATGCTTTCCTGGCCGAACTCGCAAGTGCCAGCATTTCCAATTCAGGGCAGGTGGTCATCGAAGGCACACCGACACTTGGCTTGGGCCGGAGGGCATTTGGCCAGCTTTCCGAGTCAGGGTTCGGATCGGCGGGCAGAAGCGCGATCTTCTGCAGCTCGGACGTGATCGCACATGGTGTCCTGATCGAGGCCCAAAGTCGTGGCATCCACGTTCCCGAACAGATTGGCGTGATGGGCTTCGGCGATCAGGAATTTGCGGCCGACCTTAATCCGGCCCTGACCACGGTCCGCATCGACCGGTCGGTGCTGGGGGCCAAGGCGGCGGAGGCCCTGATTGCGAGGATCGACGGAAACGAGATGGTGGAGCGCCGGATCGACATAGGTTTCTCGGTCGTGCAGCGCGCGTCGCTGATATCGTAACCCACAGAAGAAATTCACTGAACCCACAGCAAAGAACGCCGGAGCGAAGCGAATGCTTGCCGACCGGCACGATGATCAGCTGACGGTCCGCCTCGCCTACAACCTGTTCACGCAAAAGCCGAAGGAGGAGAAGGAGGACTTCCTGAAGTGGACGAAGTCCGTGACCTATGGCCAAGGCAGCGATTATTTCCGCCACAACGGCGCGGGCGAGATGCTTGTCTTCTCTGCCGCCGACTTCGAAGATTTCCGAGAGCCCCGCCCTGATCTCGATCCGGGGATGGAGGGAGAACTGGAGGATGTGGTCCGCATCCTTGCCGAAAATCGCTGGCCATGGCGGATGCACGCCACCTATGATGAGACGATCAGCCGTGCGTTGGATGTGTTCGAGAAGGTGAACCGCGACATTCCGCTGGAAGGTTTGAACTGGTTCTTCGACCATGCCGAGACGATCTCCGACCGCTCCATAGACCGGATCGCGGCGCTTGGCGGTGGCGGTGCAGCATCGCATGGCATATCAGGGCGAATACTTCGTGGAACGGTACGGTGCGCGGGCTGCGGAGGCGACGCCGCCGGTGGCGAAGATGCTGGAACGCGGAATCCGCACCTCTGCCGGAACGGATGCCACGCGGGTGGCCAGTTACAATCCGTGGGCCGGCCTGTCGTGGCTGGTGTCGGGCAAGACTGTCGGCGGGTTGCGCCTGACGCCCGAACGCAACCGGCTGGACCGTGAAACCGCGCTGCGGATGTGGACTGAAAAAGTCGCATGGTTTTCCAACGACGAAGGGCGTCGGGGCCGCATCGCAGCGGGATACCTTGCCGATCTGGTGGTGCCGGACCGCGATTTCTTTGCCTGTGCGGAGGGCGACATTCCTGACATCACAAGTGACCTGACGATGGTCGGTGGCAGGATCGTCTTCGCCAAAGGGAATTTTGCCCGACATGACGCCCCGATCCCGCCCGCAATGCCCGACTGGTCACCCGTGCGAAATTTCGGCGGCAATGCCGGATGGGGGCAAGTGCAGGTCGCGCAACAGGCAGCGATACGCTGCGGCTGCGCGTCCTCCTGCGGGGTCCACGGCCACGACCATGCAGGCGCATGGGGCGGCAGTCAGCCGGTGTCGGACCTCAAGAGCGTCTGGGGCGCGCTTGGATGCGCCTGCTGGGCCGTATGACGTGAGCGGCGTCCTCCGCAGCTGCGGAGGATGCAAAGAAACGCGTCCATGAGACATCCTGCGACAGCCTGATATCCAATACAGGTGTTACATCACGAATGTCCTTGGGGCTGCGCCATCACCTCGGAAGATTTGCCGGGGATGGACCGGCGGCTACTATTGCTTTCGTGTGCCTTCCCGGTTCCCCAAAACTAGATCGCGACCGGCGAAGAGCCCCCCTGCTGCTTCCATCTCAAGCCGTTCCTGATCGCGCAGTCGGAAGGATGCCATGACGTCCTCGATCAAGTCCGGGTCTTCGCCCAGCGTCAGAAGGGCCTCACGCCCCATGGCGAAAGCACTTTCAAGCGTTTCGCGGATCTGGAAGTCTGCGCCCGCTTTGACCAACTCCAGCGAATGCCTGCGGTCGAATGCACGCGCGAGGATCGGTACGGTCGGAAATTCGTGCTTGGCCAGCTCGACGATCCGGGTAACCGCGTCCCTGTCGTTCGGCGCGGCGATGATCAGGCTCGCCGATGCCGCGCCTGCGGTCTGCAGGATGTCCAGCCGCGACCCGTCGCCATACCAGACTTTGAAGCCGAATTCCGCCGCATTCTGGATGGATTGAGGATCCATGTCGATCATCGACAGGCTGTGCCCGCGGGCCAGAAGTGGCTGACTGATGATCTGCCCCATCCGGCCGAACCCGATCAACAGCACCCGCGCTGACAGATCCACGGGCTCGTCCACCCCGGTCATGGAAGGGGTCCTTTTCGGGGCATATCTGTCGTGCAGGATGACCATCAGCGGCGTCAGCACCATGGAGCAGATGATGATCGCCGTCAGGTTGGCGTTCCATTCAGGCGACAAGATGCCGACCTGTGTGGCCGTGGCATACAGGACGAAGGCGAACTCCCCGCCCTGAGCCATGAGGACCGCTCTTTCCAATGCCTCTGATTTGGAAGATTTCAGCAACCTGCCGATGCCATAGATCACGCCCATCTTCAGCAAAATGTAGGCCGGAACGCTGATGGCGATCACGGTCCAGTTGGCTGCGATGGTGCCGATATCCAGCGCCATTCCGACGCCGAGGAAGAAAAGACCCAGAAGCAGCCCACGAAACGGCTCGATATCCGCCTCCAGCTGATGGCGGAAGCTGCTTTCCGACAACAGGACGCCGGCCAGAAAGGCCCCCATTGCCATCGACAAACCGCCCCACTGCATCAGTACCGCCGCACCCAGAACGACCAGCAGTGCCGCGGCCGTCATCACCTCGCGTGCACCGGATCGGGCGAGAATTCGGAACATCGGGTCCAGCAAGTAACGCCCTGCAAGCACAAGGGCCATGATGGCGGCAAGGCCAAGCCCCACCCCCCATACGCGGTCCTGAATGCTCGTCTCGGCCCCTCCGGGCGCAAGGAATGCGACCATCGCAAGGAGGGGAACGATGGCCAGATCCTCCAGTAGAAGGATCGCCACGATGCGCCGTCCCTTCGGCAGTGCCATTGCGTTCCGCTCGGTCAGCATCTGCATCACGATGGCGGTGGAGGTCAGCACGAACCCGGTTCCCGCCACGAGGCTGGGCACCACCGGATACCCCAGTGCCACACCAACCCAGGACAGTGCCGCAATGGCGACGCCGACCTGCAAGAGACCAAGACCGAAGATTTCCCCGCGCATCGACCACAGGCGGGCGGGTTGCATTTCCAGCCCGATCAGGAACAGGAACAGCACCACGCCCAATTCCGCCACATGGATGATGGATTGTGGATCGTTGAAGACACCGAAACCAAAGGGACCGATGACCAGGCCTGCCGCTAGATAGCCCAGCACCGATCCCAGCCCCAGCCGTCTGAACAGGGGCACGGCGATGACGGCAGCGGCCAACAGGACCACGATGGCCACGAAATCCGGCGCACCATGCGAGGCGGCCTCATGGGCCGCCCCTTCGATTGCGTTGACCATGTTCAATCCCCTGCATCCGTCAAGCAGCTTTTATCCCGTATAAGACTGTCAGGGCAACGGGATGAACTCCGCATCGTCTCCGGGGGGCAACTGGAACCGTCCATGCGCCCAGTCTCCCTTTCCCCACGCCTCCTTGGCGGCATCGATGCGTTCCTGCGACGAGGCGACGAAGTTCCACGAGATGTAGCGGGGGCCGTTCAGCGTTTCCCCGCCCAGCACCATCAGGCGGGCACCTTGCGGGCCTGCGGTCAGGGTGATGCGGTCGCCGGGGCGGAAGACCATCATGCGCCCCGCCTCGAACGTGTCGCCCGCGACGGTGATGGACCCGCTGGTGATATAGACGCCTCGATCTTCATGGTTGTCGGGCAGGGGCAATTTCGCGCCCGCAGCCAGCACGGCATCGGCATAGAATGTCTCGGTGAAGGTTTTCACAGGGGCCGTCTTACCCCAGGCGGAGCCGAGAATAAGGCGGATCTGCTTGCCGCCTTCCTCGATGAAAGGCAGCGCCTCCTGCCCGTGATGCTCGAAGCTGGCATTGCTGTCTTCGGCAGATTCGGGCAGGGCAACCCAGGTCTGGATGCCGAACAGCGAGCCGGGCCTGGTGCGCATCTCCTCGCTCGTACGTTCGGAATGGGTCACGCCGTTGCCGGCGATCATCCAGTTCACCTCTCCCGGATGGACCATCTGATCGGCGCCGGTGCTGTCGCGATGATGGAATTCGCCCTTGTAAAGATAGGTTACCGTCGCAAGGCCGATATGGGGGTGGGGCCGCACGTCGATGCCGCCACCCGTCAGGAATTCTGCCGGACCCATCTGGTCGAAGAAGATGAACGGCCCGACCATCTGGCGTTTGGGCGCGGGCAGCGCACGGCGCACCTCGAACCCGCCCAGATCGCGGGCACGCGGGATGATCAGGGTCTCGATGCTATCAAGCGTTTCAGGGCATTCGGGGTTCTGGGTGGGGTTCCAACTCATGGTTTCTTCCTTCCGGTCGTGTGAAGAATTTCTGCAGGACGGGTCAGCAGGGCACGAATTTCGTCCTGCAGGGCTTTTTCGGTCACGCTGATGCGGTCGTGGTGGCGCAGGTGGGAAAGCCAGGACGCTTCGTGCCAGCTTTCGTACAGGCGGGACGGCACGGTGATATCATGGCGCAACACCCAGCCATAGGCCCCATGCGCGCGGCGGCTTGCCCGCTGTTGCTGCATCAGGTGGGTGAAGCGATCGTGATGCTCCTCTGCCACGTCATAGGCGATCTAGATTGTGGTCGGGGCATCGTTTGCTGCCGAAGCCGGCGCAGGCCAGTGATGGGCACTTGCATGATCCCCAGCTGGGGTGGACAGCCGCGCCCACAATGTCAAAGGGATGGCCATAAGAACACCCGCCGCCGCGATCAGCAAAGCCGTCGTGATGGAGGCATGGGTCGCCACAGCCCCCCAGCCGAGACTTCCGTCAGATAGATTGCCAGTCCCCGTGCCCGCACCCAGTCCGGCAAAGCGGCCTGCGCCGCCACGTTCAGCGTCGACAGCACGGCAATCCACGACGCACCGGCCACCAGGCCCGCCAACATTGCGGGGATCTGCCCCGGCACCAGCCCCAGCGTCACCAGAACCAGCGCCGTGCCGATGCTTCCCAGCATGACGGTCATGTCCGGCCCCAGTTTTGTCCGCAAACCGGGTAGCAGAAGCGCCCCCGCGACCGCGCCGACCCCGACCGAGGCGAGCAGCCCGCCATACAGCCCCGCACCGCCGCCCAGGACAACCCTCGCCACCAGGGGCAGCATGGCCCAGAAGGCGCTGGCGAACAGGAAGAACGCCGCCGCCCGCACCAGCACCAGCCGTATTGGTTTTGTGAACATGGCATAGCGCAGACCGGCCATCATCCCGCCGATCACATGTTCCGCCGGAAGCGTGTCCGGCGCTTCCTTCGCGGGCTTCCACCAGATCAGTGCGGCAATCACGATCAGCGTGGAAAGGGCATTCAGCGCAAATGGCCAGAACAGCCCGAAGCCTGCGATCAGCATGCCCGCCACGGCAGGTCCGATGGCGCGACTGATGTTGATACCCATGGAGTTCAGCGCGACTGCCGCCGTCAGGTCCGACCGTGGGACCAGCTTCGGCACGATCGCCTGCCATGCGGGGGCAATGAAGGCCGCACCCGTACCCAAAAGGAAAGTGAAGACCAGCAGGAGAACCGGCGTCATGGCATCGGCTTGGACCACCGCCCCCACGGCGAAGGCCACGACGGCCAGACCGATATTCACGACCAGCAGCAAACGGCGACGGTCCACGATGTCCGCCACTGCCCCTGCGAGGATCGCGAACAGGAACACCGGCAGGGTCGTCGCCGCCTGCACCATCGCAACGATCTGCGGGGAGGGGGCGAGGCCTGTCATCAGCCAACCCGCGCCCACGTCGTTCATCCAAGTGCCGATGTTGGACACCACCGTCGCCACCCACAGAACGGTGAAGGCGGTTTGGCGGAACGGGCTCCATGCCCCACCCGCCGAAGATGCGGCGGTCATGCCCATCTTTCCGTCGGCATGTTGAAGATCAGGATCGTGCCGTCTGTCTGCCATTCCAGCGCGGGCGGGGTTTCGGTCAGTTGCAGGCCGTCGCCCGCGACCAAACGCTCACCTTCCATTTGTGCGAAGCCCTCGATCAGATGCACGTAGACGGCGCGGTCTGGGGCCACCTCTACCAGCGTGGCCTCGCCATCCTTCGGATGCACCAGCGTGATCCGCGTGTCGGAGCCGAGGGTCAGCGGTCCCGTGCGCGAGGCGAGAAGTCCGTCCGTCAGCGGGGCCGACTGGTAGGATGGCGTTCCCCCCGCCTGATCCGGGATCAGCCAGATCTGGAGCACATGCGCAGGTTCGTCGTTCGAGGCGTTCATCTCGGAATGGGTCACACCGGATCCTGCCTGCATAAGCTGCATCTCTCCCGGTGCGATTTCCGCCACGTTGCCGAGGCTGTCCTCGTGCCGGATGCGACCGGACAGGACAAGCGTCAGTATATCCATGTCCGCATGGTCGTGCGGGGCAAAACCCGCCCCCGGCACGATCATATCCTCGTTCAGCACCCGCAGGCGGGCGAAGCCCATGCGTTTGGGATCCTTGAACTCCCCGAAGGAGAAGGTATGGAACGCGTCGGCCCAGCCCTTGCGGGTGCGACCGCGGCTCATGTTCTCGTGGATCAGGATGGACATCGGTTCACTCCTCGAATGCGTGACGCAGGGCGTCGATTTCGGCCGGCCGGATTTCATGGCCGCCGTCATGAAGATGCAGGGATACGTCCGCGCCCTGCATGCGGTAGTAGGAGGCGAGCCCCTCGGTCAGGAGTAGGGGGCAAATCGGATCATGCCGCCCACCGGTAATCAGGACGGGCCTATCCTTCAGGGCGGGCTGCCGCGCAGGTGTCCAGGGGATCAGCGGATGCAGCAATGCAACGCCGTCGAACAGGTCCGGCGACTTGAAGGTCATCGCGGCAAGGATGTTCGCACCATTCGAATATCCGAAGGCATGGGCGGTCATGCCCGGCTGACGATGGCTTCGGACGAAGGCGATCATCTCGTCCGTCCGTGCTTCCAGATCGGCCATGTCGTAGACCCCCTCGGCCGTGCGACGGAAGAAGCGGTTGGCCCCGTGTTCCGACACTGACCCACGCGGCGCGACCAGCCCCGCACGGGGCCAAAGGTCCGTCACCAGCCGCGCGAACTGGCGTTCGTCCCCACCGGTGCCGTGAAACGCGAAGACCGTGGAGGAACCCGGTATGATCAGGGCGTGCATTCCATTATCCTTTCGTCAGTCGATGATCGGCTGAAGATGGTTTTCCAGTTGGAGGCGAAGACGCTCGTGCTGGGCAGGCAGCTTGAGGGACTGTCCAAGCCGATCGGCCGGCTCGTCCCGGGTAAAGCCCGGCTCGTCCGTGGCCACCTCGAACAGGACGCCGCCCGGGGTGCGGAAGTAGATCGCCCAGAAATAATCCCGATCGATCACGGGGGTGACCTGATAGCCGGTGTCGATCAACGCCTTGCGCACCTCAAGCTGGGCCGCGCGATCGGGCACCGCAAAGGCGATGTGGTGCACCGATCCCGCACCGGGTTCGGCATGTTCAGCACCCGGCAGCTTCTCGATGTCCAGGATGTCGGCACCGTTGCCGTTTGCGATGCCGTAACGGACGACTCCGCCATCGGTATCAAGATGGTCATAGCCCATGAAACGCAGCAGTTCGCCGGTGGCACCTGCATCGCGCAGGCGCAGCGTGGCACCTCGGAAACCACGTACGGCCTCGGCACCGTCGACATCGCCGCCCGTCCAGCCGCTGCGTGTGTCATTCCCGACTTCCGTCAAGGCAAGCGCGTCCTGATCTGGGCCGAGAAACCGCAGGCTTTTTTCGCCAAAAGCTTCCGTCTCTACCAGACCTTCCACACCCAGTCCTGCCAGTCTTTCCTTCCAGAAGCCGAGCGTGCCCGTAGGAACGGAGAATGCCGTTTCACCCACTTCGCCAATGCCGGGGCGTCCCTGACGGATGTTCGGGAACGGGAAATAGGTCATGACCGAACCAGGGGTGCCCTGCCCATCGCCATAGTAAAGGTGATACGTGCCGGGATCGTCGAAATTGACCGTCTTCTTCACGCGGCGCAGCCCGAGAGTGCGCGTGAAGAAGTCGTTGTTCGCCTGTGGGCTGGACGCCATCGCGGTGACGTGATGCAGGCCGTGGATCGGAAGAGTCATGATCATCTCCTGTGCTCTTGTTGACACGAAGATGGATCATCTGGCCCTGTCTGATAATATAAATAATGCGTCTTTGTCTATTGCAGATGACGCAACAATAACCGAGAAATCGGCCTGTGCGGGTCTATACCACGGGATCATTGCGGGGGGATCCAATGGGCGAAATCGAAGATCTGCGCCTGTTTCTGGCCGTAGCCCGCGAGGGAAGCTTCATCGGAGCTTCCCGCGCGCTGAACATGACACCCCCATCGGTGACCCGCGGTATCGCCGCGCTGGAGGCCCGGCTTGGCGTGCAGCTGTTCGTGCGGACGACGCGACGCGTGTCGCTGACGTCGGCCGGGGCCACTTATGCCGCGCGGGTTGGACCTGTCGTGCAGGATCTGCAATTGGCGACCGAGGAGTTGCGCGAACGCCATGGAGAGACGGCAGGCCTGATCCGCCTGACGGCACCCTTGGCCTTCGGGGCGCGCCTTCTGCCCGATATCATCGGGCAGTTCCGCGTGTTGCATCCCGGCGTCACGTTCTCGGTCGCGCTGTCGGATCGTTTCGTGGACACCGTGGATGACAGCTTCGACCTTGCCATCCGTATTTCGCGCCCCCCGAAAGAGGTGCTGAGCATCTGGCGCAAGATCCGCAAGGTGAGCCGTATTCTCGCCGCCTCGCCAATTTATCTTGCCACGCACGGGACGCCACAGCATCCGGACGATCTGTCCCGCCATTCCTGCATCGCACATGACAGCGGCGCAATGGGCGAGATGTGGGAGCTTACATCAGGCGCAGCCTTGCAACGCGTGCGGGCGGGGCAAGTGGTCGCCGGAAACAATGCGGCCCTTCTGGCGGGGCTTGCGCGGAACGGGCAGGGCATCGTCCTGCTGCCCCGCTTCATGCTGATGGAGGATCTGTCCGCAGGCCGTCTTGTGCAGGTGCTGGAAGACTGGACGCCGCCCGACCTTTGGCTGACGCTGTTTTACCCACCCTACGACCGACTGCCCGCACGCCTGACACGATTCTCCGATTTTGTGGCGAACCACGTGGATCAACTGGATTTCTGACGAAGTCACGTACCCTATCCGCGTTACAGGTTCCGGTCCCCAAGTCTGTAGAGCTGCACTTCAACGACACGCACCGGCATCACCACGCGGATCCCGCTGGGCCTGTGCTATTCCGGAGCATCGCGTCCAGCGCGGTCGGATAATCCCCGGTAGAACGGAAACGCTGGATCAAGGGCCGGAGGTCTTCCCCATACGCCTGTAGGTCCAATCCCCCGACGTCTCCTCGGACAAAAGCGCGTCCACCTTTGCCCGATCCGGCGAATGCCGACACACCGGATCCATCGCGAAGGGATCGCCGGCCAGCGCCATCGCCTGACACCGACATCCGCCAAAATCGCGTGTCACGCGGGAACAGCTGCGGCAAGCGTCAGGAAGCCAATCTGTCCCGCGAAAGGCGTTGAACGCTTCGCTGTCGCGCCAGATTTCCGCCAAGCCCGTATCCTGCACGTTGGGAAAGCGGAGATGCGGAATGATCTCTGCCGCGTGGCAGGGAAGCACCCGACCGTCGGGGGCCACATTCAGGCCCGTCGATCCCCAACCACCCATGCAAGCCTTGGGGTAATCCGCATAATAGTCTGGTGGCACGAAATCGATGACGAGATGTCCGTCCAGACGGATGGCAGCATCCTCGACGACACGCTTAGCCTCCTCGACCTGGGCTCTGGTCGGTTGCAGTGCGCTGCGGTTCTTCAGGGCCCAGCCCTGAAACTGGACGCAGGCAACTTCGATCCTGCGGGCGTTCAGTTTCAGCGCCATGTCGATGGTCGCGGGAAGGTCGCCTATGTTGGTGCGGTGCATCACGGCGTTCAGTGTCAACGGTATGCCCAGATCGTCGATTTCCGCCGCAAGGGCCATCTTCCGGTCGAAGCCGCCCTTGTATCCGCCGACATGATCCGCGATGGCCGCCGTGACGCCCTGAAGTGACAGCTGGACATGGTCCAGACCCGCCTCCACCAGTGCTTCCAGCCGGGCACGGGTCAGGCCGATGCCGGACGTGATCAGGTTGGTGTAAAGACCGGCCTGTGCTGCTGCGGCGGTCAGTTGTTCCAGATCCCTGCGGGCGGCGGGTTCGCCGCCGGATAGGTGGATCTGCAGAACGCCAAGGGCGGCTGCTTCCCGGAAAACGCGCGCCCATGTCTGCGTGTCCAGCTCGCGCCGTGCGTCAAGCAGTTGAAGCGGATTGGAGCAATAGGCACAGGCAAGCGGGCAACGATGGGTCAGTTCCGCAAGCATGGCAATGGGGGCCGGGGCAGGGATCCGGCGGGGGGGCAGCGGCTGGTTCAAGACCGCACCTCCAGAAGACGCTTGACCCGGAGCCCGTCGAGGAACTGCACGACGTCCGGCAAAATGACATCCACAGGTGCCTCGAACTTTTCGGACAAACGAGCGGCAATTCCGGAGGCCGTCGAAATCCCGTCCACTTCTGCAAGGACTGCGTGGCCGATATCATCCAACATGAGGGCACGTTCCGGTCCCAGAAGGACATGGGTCTTGCGGACATCGTCCCACCGCATGCGAACCCCGCGCGGCATGGCGAAGACGGGGTCCGGTGTCACGCCAACCCCTCGCCCGGCATCCATCCACCCGGCGGGATCCGGCCGGGGGCGACATACGCACATTCCAGGGCATCAAGCTGCGCCCACAGCACTTCCGTCTTGAAGATCAGCGCATTCGCGGCAGCGTCCTGATCCGCTGCCGTCATTGCATGATCCAGAACCCAGTTCAGGCCAAAATCCACGTCTTTCGGTGCTTCGGTCAGGCGGTGGCGGAAATAGGCGATCGTGTCGTCATTGGCAAAATCGTAATGCTCCAGAAGACCGGCAATCCGGTTCTGGTGGATGGCCGGCGCGAACAGTTCCGTAAGCGAAGAGGCCATGGCAGGAAGAAGCGGCATGTCGCGTACGAAACGGATATAGGCATCGACTGCAAAACGCGTCGCAGGCAGCACGCCGCGCGCGGAGGCGACGTAGTCCGGGTCAAGGCCGACCCCCTCCGCCAGTCTTAGCCAACGCCGGATGCCGCCACCTTCATCCACGTGCCCGTCGTGATCCTCGATGCGGGACCGCCAGATGCGGCGCAATCGCGCATCCTCGCAGCGCGACAGAAAGGCTGCGTCCTTCATCGGGATGCGGCTTTGGTAGTAGTAGCGATTGATGACCCACGCGCGCACCTGATCCAGCGTGCAGCCGCCGGAATGCAGAAGGTGATGGAAGGGATGACGGTCGTGATACCTGTCGGCTCCGATCTGGCGAAGCCGCGCCTCGAATGCCATGCGGTCGGCTGCAGGGTGCTGTGTCATGTTGTCAGGTCCATTCCGTCATAGGCAAGTTCCCATCCCGCAGCACGAAGGGCGTCGCGTTCGGGGCCCGGTTGCAGGACAGGATTGGTGTTGTTGATGTGCACGAAAATCTTACGGCAACGAAGCGTAGCAAGCGATGCGATGCTTCCCTCCGGCCCGTTCATCGACATATGTCCCATGCGGGCGCCGCTTTTCTGGCCGGTGCCCGTGCTGCGCATTTCGTCGTCGTTCCAAAGGGTGCCGTCGAAGAACAGCACATCCGCATCCGCCAGCCGTAGCAAGAGGTCAGGAAGCACATCCGCACAGCCCGGTATGTAATAAGCAATGCGCGCCTGCGCTTCCAGCCGCAACCCGACTGTCTGTTCACCCAGCAAGCGGGTATCCACGACCGGACCTTCCTGATAAAGCGGAACCTTGCCCGGCACGGCAAACGGGGTGATCCGAAGACCCGGCAAAGGCTCGAAAGTCTGCTCAAGCTCCTCTACCGCACGTGTGACCACGTCCGGGTTGAGCACAGCGAAAAGCGGGTTCTGGGCGAGTGTCGCATGGGTTGCGGCGGTCGCATGAAGCGTAAAGGGAGAGCCTTCGCGCAACGTGAGAAGACCCGCGATATGGTCCACATCACCGTTGGTGATCATGACCGCATGGATCGGGCTGTCCCGACGAGCTCGGGGATACAGAACCGGACTAGCGGCGACCTGCTTCCTTATATCTGGCGATGCATTCAGGATGATCCAGTCGATGCCGTCGACCGAGACAGCCATCGACGACTGTGTCATGGACGGAATCTGGCCTGACCGTGCGGCCACGCAATTGGCACATCCACAATTCCACTGCGGCAAGCCACCACCTGCCGCAGCACCAAGTATCTGAAACTTCAAAGCAGTAAGATATCAGAGGGGGTGGCGGTCGTCGCGACCTTCACGGTCATCTTCCGACGGACCGTACATGTTGATTTCCATGCCACAGGCGATTTCGATAGCCGACGGTTTCTTCCAAGCCATGATTGCTCTCCTTGTTGAGGGCTGTGATCTAGCACTGTCGTCAGGAGATCAATAGGTTGCCGAAACGCGGGCTTCAAACGCCGGTAACCTGTGTGTGAACATCCTGCGCAAAAGGATTGGGTTAAACTGTTGCATGCGACATGAGTTTTCATGAGCATGATCATTGCAGTAGAGGACAGGACGGGCCCTCGGTGTCCAGACTGAGCTGGACGCAATTCGGCGTCCCGATGTGCTGTTCGCTATCATGTGAGCGAGCAAAAGCCGGACAGGAGCGGGCGGCATGATCACTGGGCAGATCAACGACCGGAACCTTACGGCAGGCGCTTCCGTTGAGACGAAAATACCTTGACCAGACGGGGCACGATGGCAGCAGCTTACCTGAACAGGATCAGCACGGCTGTTCCAGACCATGACGTGCACGAGACCTTCATGGGGTTTGCCGGCAGGATCATGCAGGAAGATGGGCGCGATCGGTTGTTTCGTCGAATGGCAGATCGCGCGCAGATCAATCATCGCTGGTCCTCGCTGCGTCCTGCCGCGCCTGGGTCGGAGACGGTAGATAAGGATGGATTCTACAATATCGGCACATTCCCGACGACGGCGGCACGCATGCGCAGGTACGAAGCGGCGGCACCACCCTTGGCAGACCGGGCTGTCGAGGGACTTCAGCTTGCCCGCCCCGACACGATCACGCATCTGATCGTTATCTCCTGCACCGGTCTTTCGGCACCGGGCCTCGACTTTCACCTGATCCGCAAATTTGGCATTCCCGCTTCAGTAGAACGCACGTCGGTCGGGTTCATGGGTTGCTATGCCGCGATCAATGGCCTGAAGCTCGCGAGGCATATCGTCAGGTCCGATCCCGAGGCTCGTGTCCTTATGCTCAGTCTGGAGCTGTGCACGCTGCATCTTCAGGATACCCGTGATATGGAACAGGTGTTGTCTTTCATGATCTTCGGCGACGGTTGCGCTGCTGCCATCATCAGTTCCCAAGAGACAGGGTTCGCGCTGGACTCCTTCAAGTCCGTCATGATTCCCGAAACGAACGGGCATATCACCTGGAACATAGGGGACCAGGGGTTTGACATGGTCCTGTCCGGACAGGTTCCGGGAAGCATCGGGCAATCCCTTGGGCAGCGGACATCCGAAATCCTGCCGGACGTGAACCTCGAAGACATCGCCCTTTGGGCGGTTCATCCGGGGGGGCGGTCCGTTCTGGACGCGGTGCAGCATGCCTTCAAGCTTCCGGCATCGGCGCTGGCCCATTCCCGTGATGTATTACGGGATTACGGTAACATGTCGTCGGCAACCGTTCTTTTCGTTCTTGATGCGATGATGAGGGATTCTACCACCATGCCGGGAAGCCTTGGTTGCGCGATGGCGTTCGGCCCCGGCATCATTGCCGAGACGATGCAGTTCAGCGTCGCCCGATGAACATGGTCCGCACACCCGATTTCCTGCGCAGGTCGGACGTGGCGGAGTTGATGGACGGCGACTGCGACTACGAGACGTTCCGGGATTGCCTCATCGACCTGTCCCGCGTCAATCGCATGACCCTTGCTTATCGGCCAACGCTTGCCTTTCTCGAGCTCCTTCATGACGCGGGGCGTCTTCCAAAGAACAGGCCTTTGCACATCCTCGACGTAGGGTGCGGTTATGGCGACATGCTTCGTGAGGTTGCCGCATGGGCGCATCGCAAAAAAGTAGAGGTGAAGCTGACCGGCATCGACCTGAGCCCCTGGTCTGCCTTGGCCGCACGCGAGGCAACATCGACGGAAACGGAGATAGCGTGGCTAACAGGTGATGTATTCGCATATCGGCCTGACGTTCCCGCTGATGTCATTTTAAGCGCGCTTTTGACGCACCATCTTCCCGACGACATGCTGGTCAGGTTCCTGCGGTGGCAGGAGGATGCGGCGCAGATAGGATGGTTTGTGAACGACCTGCATCGCCATCCGGTACCGTATCACGTCTTTGCCAAAGCATCTCGGCTTTTGCGCCTGCACCGTTTCGTGCAACACGACGGCCCAGTTTCCATATCCCGCAGCTTCCGGAAGGCGGATTGGCAGCAATTCCTTCAGTCGGCTCAAATAACTGGGGCGGATGTGGCGTGGTGGATGCCCTTCCGCCTTTGCGTCTCGCACGTGCAGCCACGATGAGCCACGTCCATGACATCGTTGTCGTTGGGGGTGGCCCCGCCGGGGCATTCGCTGCCGTGAAACTGGCGGCAGCAGGGCGAAGCGTCTTGCTGCTGGAACGGACGGCAGGTCCCCATCACAAGGTCTGCGGCGAATTTCTGAGCGCGGAAGGGGTGTCCTGTCTACAGGGGATCGGGATGGACCTGGCACGACTGGGGGCTGTCCCGATCTCCACCATCGGCTTGATACGGGGCAACAGAGCGACCTCGGCCCGTTTGCCATTTCCGGCTCTCAGCCTTTCGCGCCATCCTCTTGACGAGGCGCTGCTGGCATCGGCTTCGAATGCGGGGGCGGAGGTTCGTAGGAACTGCCGCGTACGGTCCATCCGCAAGCAAGGGGACCGGTGGATCATAGAGGGAGACATGACCGCGGTCGCGGGCCGAGACGTCTTTCTTGCGACGGGCAAGCACGACGTCCACGGGTGGAAGCGGCCGACCGGAGGACAAGATGACCTTATCGGGTTCAAGCAGCAGCTCCGACTTGCCCCTTCGCAGGCCGATGCCTTGACGGGCAGGATCGATCTGTATCTGATTGCCGGAGGGTATTGCGGCGTCGAACCTGTGGGGGGCGGCATTTGCAACGTGTCGCTCGTGATCAGGAAGGGCCGCTTCACCGAGCTCGGTTCGTGGAACGCATTGTGGAAGGACATGATCTCCTCCAGTCCGATCTTCGCCGAATGCATGGAGGGAGCTGTCCCCATATTCGAGCGACCGCTTGCCATAGGGTCGATTCCCTACGGTCTTGTTCGCCGCGAAAGCGAGGGAGTATGGTATCTGGGCGATCAGGCGGCGGTCATTCCTTCGTTCTCGGGGAATGGCATATCCATGGCGTTGCACAGCGCAGACCTTGCGGCCAGGCATCATGTCGCGGGGCGGCGCGCGAACGACTTTCAGGCGGCTTTCGCCCGTGATGTCCGTCTTCGCGTGCGGGGTGCCACCTTGTTGTCCCGGCTTCTTGTGACCACCCGCGTCCAAGGAATACTCTCTGCCGCTGCGCTAAATATGCCTTGGATCTTGCCCGCGATAGCGGCAGGCACTCGTCTGCCTGCGAGAGACTAAAGATTGTCGGCCTACGAGGTCTGGGCCATTAGTCAAGATAACGGCTGGTCTTTGGCAACGCTGTCCGCTCGAATTGACTGGCCAGTTCGTGCAGCGCCTCCCGGAACCGTCTGCCAGCTCCTGCCTGCCCATGTCCTGTTACCACGATATCGGGTTGGAGTGCAGCCAGCCTGCCAACGGAAGTTTTGGCGGCATGCCAGTCGGTCGTGAAATATGCGGGCGGGCCATGCAGTTCGGGTCGGAGCGTGACCGCGTCCATCGCGGATTCCTGTTGGGTCGTCGTGAAAGCATCACCAGCGACCAGCAGCCGCGAGCTTTCTTTCCAGAAAGACACGTGCCCAGATGTGTGTCCGGGCGTGTGCAGCCAGCGCCAATCCGGTAGCACCGGGATCTGCCCGTCCGCAGGCAATTCGAAGATGCGGGCATGCAACCCCACCGGTCCCCGCGGGAACAGGGGGGAAAGCGTGGCCATCATGCCGCCCCCCACTTCAGGTGCAGCGGGAAGGTAGGAGGCGGCACCGTCCAGATGTGGCCGTTCCTCGGGATGAATGAAGACCGGAACGTCCCAATGATCCACAAGGGTTTGAAGACCGCCGACATGATCGAAATGCGCATGTGTCAGGAGGATGGCCGCCGGGGGACGTCCGCCAAAACGGCGGGCCGCCGCGCTGTGAATGGCTGGCGCATAGCCTGGCAATCCCGCATCCACCAGAACCCAGTCACCGTGATCGGGGTGCCCGATGAACGCGACGTTGGCGATCCCCATCCGCAGATAGGCAAGGTCGGCGGCCACCTCCGTCACACCCCGAACAATGACACCTGTCAGGGCGTTGGAGGAAAGGGCGACACCCGTCGCGGCAACGGGTGCGGCAAATGCCGCCGCTCCAAGGCAAAGCACGCCGTACCCGCCCATCGCGGTCCGAAGGGCCGGGCTGCTTTGGGTCATCGACGCAATGCAAAAGGCTATACCTTGGGCAGCGTCCAGAACGCGATGCTCGTTCAGGTTCAGCGCGACCGTTCGTGTTCCGTCATAACGGGTGGCAAGGCTGTAGGCGGCCAACCCGAGAGCGGTGGCCCGAAGCGTCCGCGTCGTCGCGGGTGAGCATTTAAGGACGGCTGGGGCCGCTACCAGTGCCGCAACAGAAGCAGCATCCAGAAAGGCATGGAGGCGAGGAGGGATCATCTGCACACTTTCTTGATATGAGAAGTGCGAAGGCGAGCGCACGTTACGTGATGGACCATGTCAGGTTTCTTTCGCAGGACCATGATGTTCAAAGAAGTGAACCTGAAACGATACACGATGTTCCGAAACGCATCGCTTTGGCATCCGTTCGGCCTCCAGAAGTGCCAGAGGATACCAATGTCTCATTCAAATCGGGCAAACATCAGTCTGTAAAAATCAGGCGAGTTCGTTCAAGGCGCCACAATTCGGTCGTATGGTATCGAATGCGCCCACGGAAATTCCCGTCAGCAACCAGCGACTCTCTTCTGCGAGCGTCAGATCGAAACCGACATGCTGGGGCTGAAGTAAGAAATATTTGGTAAGACGCATCTGGTCCCGCATCTTGTGACCCCAAGGTAGCTTGCGTTTATCGCAGGGACGCTTTCGGTGGGCATCGTGAAGCGGTCGACGCTTGGCCAAAACCTGCCGCGCGGCAACGTTGGTTTCTGTCCGTTGCAATGGATCCCGCCTGCCGACGGGCCAAAGGTCATGTGCCGGAATGGCGGCGGGATCTTTACCGCCCAAAGCGCCGATCACCGGGAGCGAGCCGCACGCAGCTATTTGTTTCCTCACCATCCCGCGCGCCTCCGAGCTGCTCGTAGCCGTTTGGGGTATCGCGGCTAATCACATATCCAGGCATGTAGTCGCGCCCGACGAGATTGGTTCCTATCGCATCCGGAACGTGTCAGTGGCGCTGTGCTTCCGCGTGAAGACGTGGCGGGCGGTCAGCCCCTGCGATAACCCTGCGACGCGGCAAGCAGACTTTGCGTATAGGCGTTGCCCGCGCGTTGCCCTTGCAGATCTGTACGCGACAACTCTTCCACGATACGGCCGTTCTGCATGACCATCAGACGGCCGCACATATGGGCCACGACGGCGAGATCGTGGCTCACGAGGACATAGGTCAATCCCCGCTCGGCACGCAAACGGTCGAGCAGGTTCAGCACTTCGGCTTGGATCGAGGCGTCCAATGCGCTGGTCGGTTCGTCCAGCAGCAGCACCTTGGGTTCAAGGATCAACGCCCGCGCGATGGCGACGCGCTGGCGCTGGCCACCCGAAAGCTGATGTGGATATCGGAAGCGGAACCCGGTGCCGAGGCCGACATCCTCCAACGCCCGCTCGATTCGTTGTTCGCGGTTGTCGAATCCATGGATCGCCAGTGGCTCGGACAGGACTTTGTCGATGGTGTGGCGTGGGTGAAGACTGGCATATGGGTCCTGGAACACCATCTGCACACGGCGATAGAAGCTGGCGGGCCGTGGGCTGGACAGTGGCGTGCCATCCAGCAGGACCTGTCCGCCGGTCACGGGGGCCAGACCGCAGATCGCCCGCAGCACGGTGGACTTGCCCGACCCGCTTTCACCCACGATGCCGAAACTTTCCCCGTCACGGACGAACAGGTCCGCATGTTCGACTGCGACCACGCCGCCCGGATACGTCACGTTCAGACTTTCGATGTTCAGCATCAGATCGCCCATTCCGCATCGCGTTCAAGTGTGGGCAGAGGCCCGGCGTTTCCCTCAATGGTGGGCAGGCAGCGGAACAGACCTTGGGTATAGGGGTGCCGCGCTTCGTGCAGACGGTCGGCGCGCACCTCCTCTACCACACGGCCGGCATACATCACCAGCACGCGATCACAGAAGCTGGACACGAGGCGCAGGTCGTGGCTGATGAAGATCAGGCCCATTCCCCGGTCTGTCACAAGGCGGTCGAGGATTCCCAGAACCTCCAGCTGTACGGTCACGTCCAGCGCGGAAGTGGGTTCGTCCGCGATCAGCAGATCGGGTTCGGTCACCAGCATCATCGCGATCATCGCGCGCTGTCCCATGCCTCCGGACAGTTCGTGCGGATAGGCCGCAAAGACACGTTCCGGATCGCGGATCTGCACGGCTGCAAGCATGTCCAGCGCGGCGGTCTTGGCGACAGCCCGCGACAGATTGCGCTTCAGACGTGCGACCTCCACGATCTGCGCTCCGATGGTCATCACCGGGTTCAGGCTGAACTTCGGATCCTGCATCACCATCGACATCCGCGCGCCGCGCAGCTTGCGCCACTGCGCGTGGGTGGCGTTCCGCAGGTCCTGTCCGTCGAACTCCAGCCGCTTCGCTGTCACTTGTCCGGGCGAAGGCGTCAGCCCCAGGATGGCCCTCCCCGTCTGGCTTTTGCCGGAGCCGCTTTCCCCCACGATCCCCAATCGCTCCTGCCCGAGGGAGAAGGTGACACCGCGTACCACCTCGGTCATGCCACGGCGGGTGGGGTAGGCGACGCGCAGATCCTCAACCTCCAGCATCTAGCGTTCCCCCTTGGGATCCAGAACGTCGCGCAATCCGTCGCCAAGGAAGTTGAAGCCAAGCGACACCACGAAGATTGCCAGTCCCGGCATGGTCGCGACCCACCAGTAGTCGATCAGGAAACGGCGCCCGCCGGCGATCATGGCGCCCCATTCGGGCTGGGGCGGCTGTGCACCAAGGCCTAGGAACCCAAGGCCCGCCGCTGTCAGGATGATCCCGGCCATGTCCAGCGTCACACGGATGATGACCGACGACATGCACAGCGGCACCACATAACCCCAGATGATGCGGGGCGCGCTTGCCCCCTGCAGGCGGGCGGCATTGATGAAATCCTGCTCGCGCAGGGTCAGTGTTTCGGCCCGCGCCAGCCGTGCATAGGGGGGCCAGCTGGTAATGGCGATGGCGATGATCGCATTCTCGATTCCCGGCCCAAGGGCCGCGACGAAGGCCAGTGCCAGGATCAGGCGGGGAAAGGCAAGGAAGATGTCGGTGATCCGCATCAGGACAATATCGACCCATCCCCCGAAATAGCCGGCTGTCGTACCAACCAGCAGGCCGATCGGCGTTGCGATCACTGCGACCAGTGCCACCACCATCAGCGTCAGCCGTGATCCATGCACGAGCCGGGAGAAGATGTCGCGTGCCTGATCGTCGGTGCCCATCAGGTGTGTCCATGACGGGGGCAGCAGGCGCGCGGTCCGCAAATCCCCACCGCGCAGGGGATCATACGGGGCAATGACGTCGGCGAAGATGGCAACCAGCACCAGCATCACAAGGATGCCGAGCCCGACCATGGCCAGCCGGTTCGAACGAAAACTGGTCCATGTGCGATAAGCCTGCCCGAAGCGGGCCTGCCTGCGCGACGCGGGCTGTTCGGTCAGCAGCCATTCGCGATCCACAAAGGTCATCTGCGCCTCCGGACCCGCGGGTCGAGCAGGGAATACAAAAGGTCGGAGATCAGGTTCAGTGCGGTGAAGCTGATGCCGATCACCAGTGTGCAGCCCAGCACGGCGTTCATGTCGGCGTTCTGTAAACTATTGGTCAGGTAGCTCCCAAGGCCGGGCCAGGCGAACACGGTTTCTGTCAGAACAGACCCTTCCAGCAAGTTCATGTAGCTGAGAACGATGACCGTCACCAAGGGCACCGCGGCGTTCTTCAGTGCGTGGACCCAGACGATCCGCCATTCGGCAACGCCCTTTACGCGGGCGGTGGTGACATACTCCTGATGCAGCTCGTTCAGCATGAAGCTGCGGGTCATCCGGCTGATATACGCCATGGAGAAATATCCGAGCAGGCAAGCAGGCAGGATAAGGTGTGAAAACACGTTGCGGAAAGCCTCCCACCGGCCTTGAAGGGCGGTGTCCAGCAGCAAAAGGCCGGTCTTCGTTGTGAAGTCGTATTCATAGGTGATGTCGACCCGCCCAGGCCCCGCAACCAGGCCTAGTTGGGCGTAAAAGACCAGCAGCCCCAACAGCGCCAGCCAGAAGATCGGGGCGGAATAGCCAACAAGCCCGACAACCCGCACGATCTGGTCGGCCAGCTTGCCCTGCTTCACCGCCGCCAGAACGCCCAGCGGAATCCCGAGGATCGTTCCGATCAGCACGCCGGCCGTGGCCAGCTCCAGCGTGGCCGGAAACACCCGCGCGATGTCATCAAGTATGGGGCGTTTGGTGAGGAAGCTGTCGCCGAAATCACCGCGCAGCACGTCCTGCAGATACATCCAGAACTGCACCACCAGCGGCTGGTCGAGGCCAAGTTCCAGAAATACCCTGTCATAGGTGGACTGGCTGGCACGGTCTCCCACCACCGACAGTACCGGATCAACGGGCACGACGCGCCCGATCAGGAAGGTGACCAACAGCAGTCCCAAAAGGGTCACCGCCAGCGATACCACGATTTTCGCCAGCCTTGTCAGGACCGGCAGGGCGCGGGCGCGCCCCACCATGGGAAGGGTGCTCACTCTTTCGTCACCCCTGCGACGGAGTTGTCGGAGAAGGACGGCCCGAGGATGAAGCCGTCGACGTTCGACCGGATGGCCGCCACCTCGATCTGCTGGAACATGATGATGTAGGGAGACTCCGCCAGCACCTTGCCCTGCAGTTCACGGTAGATGGCGGCGCGGTTTTCCGCGTCCGGTTCCATCATCGCCGCTGCGGTCTCGACGCTCAGTTCCGGAATGTCCCATGCGTTGCGCCATGCCAGCGGCTTCGATGTCGCCTCGTCCGAATTATCGGTGTTGCGCGTGAATGTGTCGGCATTTGTGTGGGGATCCTGATAATCCGGACCCCACTGGCCAATATACATGTCATGGGTTCGGGCGCGATACTTGGTCAGCGTCTGGCCACCATCGCCGGGAATCAGCTCCACCTTGATGCCCGCCTGCGCCATCGTCTGCTGGATCGCCTCTGCCATCGCGGTGATGTCGGCGGTATTTCGGGCGTCCATCGTAACGGTGAACCCATCGGGATAGCCCGCTTCGGCCAACAGGTCCTTCGCCTTCTCGACGTTCAGCGCATAGGGATTTTCGTCCAGTTCGCCAAGAAAGCCTTTGGGCAGGAAGGTCTGGTGCACCTCTGCCACGCCTGACATGATCGTGTCGGCGATGGCGGAATAATCCACGAGATACTTCATCGCCTCCGCGACCCTGGGGTCCGACAGGTATTCGTTCTTCTGGTTCAGGCCGATGTAATAGATGGTGCCCTTCGGTCCCTCTTGCATCTTGATATCGGGGTTCGAGGCCAGCGCCGCAAACTCTTCCGGCCCCAGCTTGCGGGCGATGTCGACATCGCCTTGCTCCAGCAAGAGGCGCTCGGTCGCGGGCTCGGGTACGTGGCGGTAGATCACACGCTCCATCGCGGGGGCGTCGCCCGAGTAGTTTTCGTTCCGGTCGAGCACGACCACCTCGTTCGGACGCCACTCGCGGATGGAGAAGGGACCGGAACCTGCATAATTCGTCTTCAGCCAGTTGTAGCCGAAATCGCCGTCTGCTTCATGTTCCGTCACCAGCGCCATGTCCACGACGGACGCGACGTTTGCGGTCAGGCAATACAGCACGAGCGAGGGGGCGTAAGCCTGATCCATCTCGAATTCGACGGTGTAATCGTCGATTGCGCGAATCTTCTCGTCCACCGTGTCCGGGGCAAAACCGAACTGCGTCAGGATGAAGGCGGGCGACATGTCCATCTTGACCGCACGGGTCAGCGAAAAGACGACATCCGCCGCCGTGACCGGATTGCCAGAGGCAAAACTGCGCCCCTCGCGAATCTTGAAGGTCATGGTCTTGCCATCCTCCGACACGGTCCAGCTTTCGGCGACGCGGCCGAAAACATTGGATACGTCCCCGGGGTCATAGCCGATCAGCGTCTCGTAGGTGTTTCCCATCAACTCGCCGGCCGAAAACTCGAAAACCTCGGCTGGGTCGAGGGTGATGATGTCATCGATCGCCCAAGCCTGAACCAGCGTGTTCGCAGGTGTTTCGGCCCTTGCGATGGGCGCGTGAAAAGGTAGCGCGGCAAGAATGGCCGCCGCCGCGACATGCGACAGGTATTTCATTGATTTACCCCGTTGGTGTGCACAGGTCTGCGCCTGTATCTGGGACAAGTTGACGCAATCGGCCTGTCTGTTGTCAAGCGTGCTGAAGCGCAGAGTGCGTATGGCGCGGCCCGGATCGATCATTCACCACATCATGCCCGATTTAACGCCGTTGCCGGACGCGCGTGGTGACTGCCATGCGCGAGCGTATTCTTGCGAGGGAACTGTGGGATGGGCGTGTGCCTTCGCTTATCTGTCTTTCTAAAGCCTTGGCAGGTGCCCAGACATTTTTCTTGGCATCTTTGCAAGAAGGTCGCAGTTCTGCTCATGGCGCGGCGCATACCCTGTTGCTTGAACCGCTTGGCCAAGCGATCGAGCGTTGCCCTCGGGGTGCGGTGTCGCCTTCGTTTGCAAAGCGGGGTTATAGGAAAAAATCATGTATGCGCGTGAGTAGTGGCAGCAGCATTCAGTCTGTCCTTTGATCGCGAGATATCCCTCTGATCAGCTTCTTGTGGAAGCCGGCAACGTAGGTTGACAGAGTTGTGTTTACCGTTCCGGTAATAACAGACAGCCGCGTGGACATACCCTTCAATTTTATCGAATAAGATAATTATTGCTGATATGATCATCAAAGGGGTAGAATTTATCGTAAAAGATAATATTCATGCGCCATGGAACGAAGCGAAGATATCCTGAGCACGACAGGTGCACATATACGAAAGGCGCGAATGGCCGCTCGGCTAAACCTTGCACAGCTTGCACGGCTTTCGGGCATAAGCCCCGCCGCCCTGTCCTTGATCGAAACGGGCCAGCGTGACTTGCGCCTGACGACCCTGAACAGGATTGCCAATTCGTTGCGCGTTCCACTCGGGTCGCTGATGGACAATGCGACGGCCGAAACCCACCTGCCGGAGGATGGCATGACGCGCGTCGGTAGCGGTCATGACCTAGGGGAATTCATGGAATGAAGGCTTCCGGTTCTCTCTCTGGCCCGGTTGCCCGAGTTCCCGTGCAATTCTACGATCTTCCAGTGGGACACATTTCTGTCGAAGACGATGGAAGCTTAGGGTTCCTTTACGATCCCGAATGGGTCGTGACACAGTCCGCATTTCCACTTTCGCAGACGATGCCGCTGGGGCATCGGGTCTACGGTACGGAGGTCATCTCCCCGTGGATCGCGAACCTCTTGCCAGAGGAGGATCAGCTTCGCGTCCTTACCAGATCCCTTGGCCTCGATCAGTCCGACAGCCTGGCGGTTCTTGTCCAGATCGGGGGGGATACCGCAGGCGCATTGTCATTCGGATCCCCCGATCCCGACAAAACGCCAAGCTACGTCCCGCTGACGGAATTCTACGGGACGGACGACCCCCAGATTGCGCTGCTGGCCCATTTCGACGACCTCGGTCGCCGTCCTTTTCTTGTTGGAGAGGATGGAGTCCGTCAGTCGCTGGCCGGGGGTCAGAAGAAGACGGCGCTTGCAGTTCTGGATAAGGGCGGCATGCCCGTTTATCGGCTTCCGGAACGCGCTGACCAGCTTGCCATACCCCGTGACGGTGCCCCTTCGACCGTCATCCTCAAGCCGGACAACCCCAACCTGCCGGGTATCGTGGAGAATGAGGCATTTTGCCTCAGACTTGCCGCTGCTATCGGGATTTCTGCGGCCAGCACTACGATCCTGAAGACTGGTGATCGCAATGCGTTGTGCAGCCTTCGTTATGACCGAAGGATCGCCCGGGGTGCGCGTATCGTCCGGGTTCACCAAGAGGACTTTGCCCAAGCGAACGGGATTCCACCCGGGCGCAAGTACGAGCGCGGAACCTTCCCGGGGTTAAGCTTGCGTGGCATCCTTGCCACGGACCGTTCCCTCCCTCCAGGAGATGCGTTGGAATTGATCGATCAGGTCATTTTCAACATCCTCGTGGCAAATACGGATGCGCATGCAAAGAATTATTCCATCCTCTACCACCTTGGCGCTGAACCGCAGCTTGCTCCTCTCTACGATGTATCGACCGTCTTGCCGTGGACGCATGTAAACCAGTTTCATGCCCAGAACCTCGCCGGCAGGAAACGCAGGCCGGGTGATATTGCGGCGCGCCATTGGGACGTGATTGCGGCCGATCAGGGATATAGGCCAGCCGACATCCGGAGCCGTGTCCAGCAGCTGGTGGACAGGATCGTTGCCCGGAAGATCGCGGTGACCGAAGAGGTATCGACCTTCGAAGGTGCCTTTGCGGGATATGTTATTCAGGCGGCCGACCTGATCGAGAAGAATGCCCTCCGGATTGCAGGGCGGCTGCGGGAACAGGACATTTGAACGACAGCCAGGATGCGCTTGCATTTGACGTAGATATCTCAAAGCTCTGCCAAATTTCGGATCGGCGGCAGCAGCGGGCACATACAGCCGTTCCACAACTGCCGGAACGATCACGCCAGACGCCTCGACCTTCCGTATGCGTCGATCGAGTGATGACAAATCACGACCAAATTCTGGCACCCGTCGTCTTCACGGCTAGCTTTGCACGTGAAGGGGAATCCTGATGCTGTCCTTGATCGACTTATATAAAAGCCATGCCAGTTCCGAAGGGCAGGTAACGGTGCTGGATGGGGTCAGTTTGTCGCTTGAGGCGAGGAAAACCCTGGCCCTGACGGGCGAGTCCGGCAGTGGCAAAAGCACCTTGCTGCACTTGTGCGCTGGCCTGGATGCCCCCGATGCAGGGCGGATCGAAATCGCCGGACGCCCGATAGGGCGAACCGATGCCGAACGGGCGGCATTGCGCCGTGGTACCGTCGGGTTGGTGTTCCAGCAGTTCAACCTCATCCCATCGATGGACGTGGCGGCAAATCTCGCGTTCCAGGCGCGGCTGTCTGGACGGCACGACCTGCAATGGCAAGCCATTTTGACCGAGGCGTTAGACCTCGGTTCTCTTCTGACACGATTTCCCGAACAGTTGTCCGGAGGGCAGCAGCAGCGCGTGGCCATCGGGCGTGCCCTTGCCGCCCGACCGAAGCTGATCCTCGCGGATGAGCCGACGGGCAACCTTGACGAAGCATCGGGGGATCGTGTGATGGCCCTGTTGCTGCGCTTGGTGGCGGAGACGGGCGCCGCATTGCTGATGGTCACGCACTCGCCCCGGCTTGCCGCGTTGCTGGACCGCCGTGTGCACTTGCGCGGGGGACGGCTGGAATGATCGGCCTGTCGGCGCTTCTGTCGCACTGGATGCGGCACAAGGTTCAGGCATTGCTGCTGGTGGTGGGACTCGCACTGGCCACTGCACTTTGGACCGGTGTGCAGGCCATCAATGCCGAAGCCCGCAGCAGTTATGACCGCGCGGCATCTGCCTTGACGCAGGACCGCATGCCGCGCCTTGTGGCCGAACGCATCACGCTGGCCGATTATGTCGCATTGCGCCGCGAGGGTTGGCCCGTGTCCCCCGTCATCGAGGGAACAGCGGACATCGGCGGCCAAAGCCTCCGGCTGATCGGAATAGAACCCCTGACCCTGCCGAAAGGCGAAGCGCCTACCGGCGATCCCGCGGATTTCCTGACGGGGGGCGGGGTCATCCTGTCGGCCACTCCGTTGGATGATCTACGTGCCCGAGAGGCAGATCTGCCACCCGGCATCGCGCTTACCGATATCGGTGTGGCAGCCGGTATACTTGGTCCCGACATCTCCTACCTGCTGCTGACCGAGGATCGACCGGCGCCTGAAGGCTATTCACTGATCCATCCCGCCACCACCGACCTGTCGCAGTTGACTGAAAGCTTTCACCTTAATCTCGCGGCCTTCGGATATCTCGCGTTCGGGGTGGGTCTGTTCATTGTCCATTCCGCGATCGGACTCGCGTTCGAGCAGCGCCGTGGCATGTTCCAGACGTTGCGGGCACTTGGTCTGTCGGCCCGGGCGCTGACCATGCTGCTGCTGGCGGAACTGCTGGTCGTCGCGCTTGTCGCGGGGGCTCTAGGGGTGGCACTTGGCTGGCTGATCGCGGGTGTGCTTTTACCGGATGTCGCGGCCACTTTGCGCGGGCTATACGGCGCGGATGTGGGGTCAGGGCTGACACTGCGGCCGGTCTGGTGGCTGTCAGGACTGGGGATCGCAGTGCTGGGCGTGTTGCTGTCGGCCAGTCAGAGCTTGTGGCAGCTGTGGCGACTGCCACCCTTGGCCCCCGCTCAACCAAGGGCCTGGGCGCGTGCTTCGGCACGGGCCATGCAGGGTCAGGCGTTGGCAGGGGTGATGCTTCTATGCGGGGCAAGTGGACTGCTGATGGTGCCGGGACTGTGGGCCGGTTTCGGTGTCCTGGGCGGCTTGCTTCTTGGGGGCGCTTTGATCCTGCCAATTCTTCTGGCAGGTTTGACGCATCTCGGGCAGCGATTGTCACGCGACGCACTTGCGCAATGGTTCTGGGCTGACACGCGCCAGCAGCTTCCGGGCCTTTCGCTGGCGTTGATGGCATTGCTTCTGGCCTTGGCGGCAAATATTGGCGTCGGCACCATGGTCGGCAGTTTTCGCGGCACCTTCACCGCCTGGATCGACCAGCGTCTTGCAGCGGACCTTTATGTGGAGGCCGCGGACGAGGGCGATTTGATCCGCTTGCTGGATTGGCTGGACGGACGCGGCACGGCGCTGCCGATGATCCAGACTGCCGACGACGGCATCGAGGTTGTGGGCATGGTCGATCACCCCCTGTTCCGCAAGGCTTGGCCTCTGCTGCGTGCAGTGCCCGATCCGTGGGTGCGTCTTGATGCGGGCGATATCTTCGTGAACGAGCAACTGGCCGCGCAACGCGGCCTTTCGCCAGGCGACCGGATGGATCAAGGGATAGTCGCTGGCATATATCCCGACTATGGGAATCCGATGCCACAGATCATTTTGTCGATGGCCCGGCACCGTGCGCTCTATCCTCTGCCGCTGCTGCGATATGCACTGATCACTGAAGTGCCGGCAGACGAGATCCGTGCCGCCTTTCCACGCATTGCCGTCCAGAACCGTGCGGCAATCCGGGAGGCTTCGGTTGAGGTGTTCGAACGCACCTTCGCCGTGACCGGCGCATTGAACGTCCTGACGCTGGGCGTCGCGTCCCTTGCCATTTTTGCAAGCTTGCTGACCCTGTCTTCGCTGCGCCTGCCGCAGGTTGCGCCGGTCTGGGCCATGGGTTTGACACGAGGTCGGCTGGCGGGACTGGAATTCGTCCGAACGCTGGCACTCACCGTCCTGATCTGGGTGGTGGCGCTACCCATGGGGCTGGCGCTTGCTTGGGTGCTTCTGGCGGTCATCAACGTCGAGGCGTTCGGCTGGCGCTTGCCTCTGCAGATGTTTCCCTCCGACTGGGCCCGGCTGGGTGTGTTGTCGCTGGTGGCCGCTGCAGTGGCGGCAGCCCTGCCGGTGCGCAGGTTGGCGCGCATAGCGCCCACCGATCTGTTGAAGGTGTTTTCCAATGAACGTTAAGGCGATCGCGCTGGTCCTGCTGGCAAACCCCGCCTTCGGGCAGGGCTTTGCCGGGCTGGGATCCGATGTACAGGGTTTTGCCATACCCGAACGCGGGCCGTTCAGCTTTCCGGCTGATCTGGGGGCCCATCCCGACTTTCGGATTGAATGGTGGTATGTGACTGCCAATCTGTCTGCTGCCGACGGCACCGAATATGGCGCGCAGTGGACGCTGTTCCGCAGTGCCCTTGCCCCGTCCGAGGTCGAGGGATGGGCCAGCCCCCAGATTTGGTTGGCCCATGCCGCCGTAACCGGCCAGACCGGTCACATGGCGGCTGAAAAGCTGGCACGCGGCGGTATCGGGCAGGCAGGGGTCACGGCGTCCCCGTTCGTGGCATGGATTGACGACTGGCAGCTTTCGAACCGGATGACGGCAGAAGGGGACGGCTTTTCCTTCGAGTTGTCGCTTAAGGCCAATGGCCCGCTCGTGGCGCAGGGGGAAGGCGGGTATTCGGTCAAATCCGCGGCGGGACAAGCCAGCCGCTACTATTCACAACCCTTTCTTGAAGCCGAGGGGGAGATTGTGCTGGATGGGCAACGTATTCCGGTGACGGGAACGGCATGGATGGATCGAGAATGGTCGTCGCAGCCGCTGGCAGAGGATCAGGCGGGCTGGGACTGGTTCAGCCTTTCTTTCGACGACGGTGCGCGGCTGATGGGCTTCCGCCTGCGCGGGGCGGAAGATTTCGTCAGCGCCACGTGGATCGATGCCGATGGAACTCCCGAACCCCAGCCGGCCGGAACATTGCGCCTGACACCTCTGCGGTACGCCACTGTCGCGGAGCGGCAGATTCCGGTGGAATGGCACCTTGAGCTGCCTGCCAAGGGGCTGGATATCACTACGCGGGCATTGAATGATCAATCATGGAATGCGCTGTCGGTTCCCTATTGGGAAGGACCGATCCGTGCTGCTGGCACTCATCGGGGGCGGGGCTTTCTGGAAATGACCGGGTATGCGCCGGACCCGTGACCTAGGTCGTGAACTGCTGAATGTCGACATCGTTCAGCGGACTGTCAGAGCACGATCCTCCAAGTCTGCTATCTTGAAAACGGCCTCGGCCGCTTCGGCGTAAACCTCTTGGCTGGTGGCGAGCTCGCGCGCTGACCCCAGATGTTCAGCGCCTAACGGATGCGATCGCTCGACGCGTCGATATGCGCACGCAGGCAGTGTATCGATCGCCCTCGCACGCGTCCAAGCCGTTTAAGGCCGCGTTGAACATCCGGAGGAGCCGGGACACGACGGCCCCCCTCGTATTGTCCCACGGGACCGGCACGGTACCCTTGCCAGCGTAAAGATGATCGGCGGTTGTGTGGATCTGGTGCAAGAACTCGGCCAGTGAAAGTGGATTAGCCTATGTTTTTGGTGATTATTGTGTCGTCCTTGAGCGATGAGGTGTTGGCAAGGTGGACGATCAGTACAGTGACGGTAATGCTGATTGCCTGCGCAAAGCCGATCGCGTTTTCCAAGGCACATCAGGCGACCGATCCGTAACGCTATGATCGTTAGATTGACGACAGTTGCAAAGCCACCTTGGGGGAATAGGCTGAAGACAGCGATCAGATGCGACTTGAATGCTCTGTAGGCCAAGCGAAGCCGCTGACTATGACAGTTCTGAATGCTTCGAAACGTGCTTGGTCAGTGCGGCCGCATGGCGATGGTGTTGGCCAAGTCAGGCTCGCGGCATGCAGAGGCCTTTATCGCCGCCGCATGCGCCAGACTCCTCCCACGGAGGCAAGTGACACCCCGAGAACCGAGATCAGAGCCAATGCCACGACCGGCGTCAGAACAGCCCAAGGCGCGCGTTCGACATAGGGCATCCCCTCGGCCAGGATCAGGCCCCATTCTGGCGAAGGTGGGCGAGGGCCGAGGCCCAAAAATCCCAATGCAGCCAGTGCCAACGCCACGCCGGGAAGGCGCAGCATGGCGTGGCGCAAGACCGGACCAATGACAGCTGGCAGAATTGACCGAGGGATCAACCGCATGTTCCCCACGCCAAGGATCGGCGCGATCTGGACATGCGGTTGCGCGCGCACCTCTGTCACCAGTGCCGCTGTGTGCGCGGCCAAGGGTGCCCACGCGACGGCGGTCACTGCAATCAGCGCACCCGTGGCACTTGGACCCATAGCTGCTGCGACGACAAGGCCCGCGATGATAGGGGGCGTGGCTTTCGTGATCTCGATCGGGCCGATGGCCAGACGCGGCATGAGCCCCATCCCGATGCCGATAACGAGGGAGAGGGCGGTGACGATGACAGCCATGCCGATGGTCGAGACGGCACCATGAGCAACTCTCGCCAGCACATCGCGACCCAATCCGTCAGCGCCCAGAGGTAATGCGAAGGACGGCCCCTGCAGCCGCACAAAGTCGGAGCTGTAGGGATCGCGGGAAAGCCCCGACGCCACGAGAACAAGAAGGACGGCAAGAACCGCGCAGGGTATGACCCGTCCTTGCCGCCGCGGTGCTCGGGACAGTTGCGGCACAGGCAGAGCGCCAAGATGCAATGCTCGTCCCAGAAGGATCGCCTGTATCAGGTTGGCGATCACGCCGATCAGGATGGCGTTCAGCAGCAGTATCAGGATGCCCGCCTGCAAGGCCGGAAGATCCTGGGCCGAGGCCGCGCCAAGTGTCGCCCGGCCAAGTCCGGGAATGGAAAACACTTGCTCCACCGCGATGGCGCCGCCGGTCATTCCGACCATGACCATCCCGACCTGCGGCATCAGGCTGGGTAGGGTCCTCCGCATCACGGCAAGACCGATCTGGGACCGGGTAAATCCTGCCACGGCCCATGTGGCGACCCACCGCTCCGTAAAACTTGCGGCAAGGCCATCTGCCATCAGACGCCCTAGCAATCCACCTGCAGGCAGCCCAAGCGCAAGAGCAGGCAGGACGATGTGGGACATGTGCTGCCAGCCGTAAGGCGGAAGCCACCCCAACCAGACCGAGAACACGACCAGAAAAAGTGAGGACAGCATGAATTCCGGCATGGCCGTCAATGCGGCGGCCACTGCGCCACCGGATCGTGTTTCACGCCCGCGCAACCCGCGCCGCAAGGTCGGCAGGCACAGAAGCGTTGCCGTGATGGCTGCGACACCAAAGGCCGCCACCATCAGCGTCAGCGAGACGCCGAGCGCTGACAGCATTCCCGGCAGGATCGGCCCGCCCGAGATCCATGAAGTTCCGAAATCACCATGCATGAGGCCCCAAAGCCACTGTCGCAGATGATTCGCCGGTCCGAGGGAAAGTCCCAACTGCTCGCGGATCGCGTTCAGGGCTTCCGGTGTGGCATCCTGATCGCCCGACCGCGCCCGCAGGATGCTGAGAGCGGGGTCGCGGCCCGAAATCCATGGCAGCAGACCGACCAGCATCATGACGATCACCAGCGTCGCCCCGCGCGACAATGCAGGGATCATTTTCGTAAAGCGTCGCATCATTCCGAGAGGGTGGTATGCTCGGTGATCAATGTGCGTTCGCGCGGGTCGCGCGCGGCGTCGGCAATGCCTGTCGCCTCGCCTTGGATGACGCGCTCGTGCAGCATCGGCACTGCCGCGCCTGTGGCAAGGATGGCAGCCTCGGCCGCGATGATCGCACCACGACGTTCGTCACCCGGAATGGCCGCAGCGGCCGTTTCCAAGGCGGCATCAACCGCCGGATCGCACAGCTGAGATATGTTGAACGATCCCTCACACGCAAAATCGCTGAACATGTAGGCGACGGGATCACCGCTATCCAGAACGGTGGCACGCGACAGGATGAAGATGTCGAAGACCCCTGCCAGCGCGTCGGCCTCGATATGGGCGTATTGGCGGACCTCCTGCTTTACGGTGAACCCCGCCTCGGTCAGTGCTTGTGCCACCAGAACGGCTACCTCGGGCAGTTCGGCGCGGTCGCTGAAGGTTGCCAGCGTGATTTCCGTGCCGTCCGGCGCTTTCGCGGTGTCGCGGTCGAACGGTTGGCGCAGCCCGTCGGCCCAAGGCAAAGCTGGCCCCAGCAGCCCCCGCGCCACATCGGCCCGGCCTTCATACACAGTGCGGACGATACGCTCGCGGTCGATGGCCTCCGCGACTGCGAAGCGCATTGCCGGATCGGCGAGCGGTCCCTTTGCCGTATTCAGATACAGGGTATTGGTGCGTGGCATTGGCACCTCGTGGATCAATCCAGGCTCGATCAGCGCGGCCTGGCTGACAGGGATCGCCTCCACCACCTGCGCGGTTCCGGTGCGCAAGGCTGCCGCGCGGGCGGTGCCGTCGCCCACGTAATCCACGTCAATTCCTGACAACTTGGCACGTTCGCCCCAATAGCCGTCAAAGCGATCCAGACTGGCGCTGGTCACGCCGTTGATTTCGGCCAGCACGAAGGGGCCGGTGCCTGCGCGGGTCGGGTTTACTCGTCCGTCCTTGCCGTAAGCCGCCTCCGAAAGTATGGCAAGCTGCGGGCTGGACAGGCGGTTCGGCACCAGAGGATCATCCGCATTCGTCCGCACGATCACGGCATTGCCGTCGACTTCCACCGACATCTCCACGCCGTCAAGGATGCGCGGCTTTGGCACGGCCCTGGTTGCAGCGATCAGTGAAGCGGCGACCCTATGGGCGGTCAGGGCAGTGTCATCGTGGAATTTGACACCTTGTCGGATTTCGAAACGCCAGCTGCGGTTGTCCAGCCGCTCCCACTCGGTTGCAAGGAACGGCTGCGGTTCACCCGCCGCGTCCAGACGGATCAAGGTTTCGGCCGTGCTCCACCGCGACAGCTTGAAGGCATCGTCGGTCAGCGGGTTCAGCCCCGAACGCGGGGGCTGCAGCATCGCGACATGTACGCGCGGGTCATCCGCAAGTGCGGGGCCGGCCAGCGTCAGCCCAAGCGCGACCGCGCCGAAAAACGTCGATTTCATGGAGTTTCCTTTGGTTCAGGCGAAGGCCGGCAGCGGGTGCACGGCTGCAATCAGTTCACAGGTATGGGGGTGGCGTGGCGTGCGCAGCATATCGGCGGTAGGCCGGTCCTCCACGATCTGGCCGTTATCCATGACCAGCGTACGCTGGCACAGATCCGCCACCACCGTCAGATCGTGGGACACCATCAGGATGCCGGTGCCATGCGTGTCCGACAACGCTCGCAACACCTCCACCACCTGATCGCGGACGGCGCTATCCAGACCGCTGACAGGTTCATCCGTCAGCAGATAGGCAGGTCGGGTTGCGACAGCGCGGGCAATGGCGACGCGCTGTGCCTGACCGCCCGACAGTTCATCCGCGCGACGCCCGAGGAAGCGGTGATTCAGACCGACCTTTTGCAACGCTTCTTCGGCGCGGCGGGTATGATTGCAGTCGACATGTAGTCGAAGCAGAGGTTCGGCCACCAGCTGGGCCACCGTCATGCGCGGATCAAGCGATGCGACAGGGTCCTGCGGCACGTATTGTACCGCGCGGCGATACCAGCGCAGCTGCGCAACGGATCCCGCTCGCACGGCGCGGCAGTCGCAGGTGATCTGGCCCGCATCCGGATGCTCGATCGCCAGAAGACAGCGCAGCAGGCTCGACTTGCCCGAACCGGATATGCCCACAAGGCCGACGCGTTCGCCCGCCATCAGTTCGAAGCTGACGTTGCGTATGGCTTGTTTGCGCTCGCGCCGCGCAAGGAATCTGCGGGGCAGATCGTAGCTGAGGCTAAGTCCCTGAACGGATAGAAACGGTTGTATGGTCATGCGCAAAGCGCTTCGCATTCGATGCCGCAGCGCCGGGCGGCTGTGACAAGGCGGCAGGTATAGGCATGACGTGGAGCGGCAAGTATCTGTGCCATCTGGCCAGCTTCGACGATGCGGCCCGTCTCGATCACAAGCACGCGGTCACAAAGATGGAATGCGGCATGCAGATCATGGGTGATGAACAACAGGCCCGGCCCCCCTGGTGCCGATGTGACGTCCCGCAGTACCTTCAACACCTGCGCCTGCGTGATGACGTCAAGAGCGGTGGTCGGTTCGTCCGCGACAATCAGCGGCGCGTCCGAGGCCAGTGCCATGGCGATACACACACGCTGCCGCTGTCCGCCGGACAATTCGGGCGAACAGCGCAGGGTGATTTTAGGCGCAAGCCCCACACGAGCCAGCAGCGCGACTGCTGCCGTTCGGGCGTCACCTCGTGAGGCGCCACGCCGGCGCAAGGGCTGCTCAAGCTGATAGCCGATGGTGCAAAGCGGGTTCAGTGCAGAAAGAGAGTCCTGCATCACCATGGCAGCGCGTGCCATCTTCGGACGGGAAAGGGCGTGCATATGCGTCACGTCCGTGCCGTTGATGCGGATTTTCCCGGAAACAGCGGCATCCTGCGGGAGAAGGCCAAGGGCAGCCCGGGCCGTCAGGGATTTGCCCGATCCGGATCGCCCCAGAAGGCCCACGCATTCGCCCCGGAACATATCGAAGCTGACGCCGTCCAGCAGTCGATCTCCACCCAGCGATAGGTCAAGCCGGTCGATGGACAGAAGGGGCAGGGACTGGTCCAAATGCGATCACCACTAAAATTAAAGAGGTGATATAATAACATATCAGCGTGGTCAATGTAGCTTTGTGGATGCTGTGAACCCAAGAAGGCGGTGCTGCTGTCGAAACTGGACATATCTCGACCATCATCACAAGCGTCCCGTCGGAAGGTGATGGGTGAGCCGCTCCCAAGGCGTGTTCCTGAAGCGGAGGCAGACTACCTTGTTGGTGACGTAGCGCACTGTTCGTCACGCGCCGCTGCATTCGAAGGGCATCTGCGCGGATGGCCGCCCATCCTCTGCCGGCGGGCGGTGCAACTGTTGCATGAAGACAAGGGGGCAGATCAGGACTCGATCCGAAAGCATCCGATTGCAGTCGGTCAGGGAGTCTTCGATGCCGGATCTGTGTCGATCACATAGCCAAATCCCCGCACATTGCGGATCAGCCCCACGTCGAACGGGCCGTCCAGTTTCTTGCGGAGATACGCGATGTAGACTTCCACCAGGTTGGTATTGGGGTCGAAGCTTTTGCCCCAGACGCCGGACAATATTTCCATCCGGCTGACGATGGTACCAGCCCGTTCGGCGAGAAAACGCAGCAGGGCGAATTCCGTTGGTGTAAGACCAAGATCCTGTCCCGCCCGTGTGGCATTCTTCTGAGCGAGATCGAGCGTGAGATCCGCCAGCTGGATATGCTCCTGCCGCGCACCGCTGCGTCGCAGCAGAATTTCTATTCTGACGAGCAACTCCTCAAATGCGAAAGGTTTGGTGATGTAGTCGTCAGCACCCGCTCGCAGGCCTTCCAGCTTCTCTTCCAGCGTGTCGCGGGCAGTCAGCATCAGGATCAGCACACCCGGATCCTGATGTCGCAAGTCTGCGCAGATCTCCGCTCCCTCGCCATCGGGCAGCATGCGGTCAAGGATCACCAGCGGCCAACGCCTGTCAGCCAGCGCCACGCGCATCTCTGCGGCACTGGCCACGCGATGCGGGATATACCCTTCGACCTCCAGCCCCTTCAGGAGGAACTCGGCGATCCCCGCGTCATCCTCGACGATCAGGATTTCCATTCTCACCCTCCCGCGGCTGTTCGGCGCCCTCTTCCCCCGTGACGATGGCGAAGGCAAGCGGCAGAACAATTTCCACTCTCGCCCCGATGTCTGCCTTGCCGATGCCGATGCGCCCCCCATGCTGTTCGATGATCCAGCGCGCGATCGGCAGGCCCAGCCCTGCGCCCCTTCGTGCGAAACTGGTCTTGCCACGATAGAAACGCTCGAACACGCGGTCGCCGTCGTCGGGCGAAAATCCGTCGCCCTGGTCCGAGACGGCAAGCCACATCCGGGTCCCCTCCACCCACAGATCCAGCGACACCGCCGTTCCCTCGGGTGCATGGCTCAATGCGTTGTCCAGCACGATCATGATAGCCTGCCGGATGCGGTCGGGGTCCGCCCGAAGGATCAGGGGTGCGGATGGCTGATGCAGCGCGATCGTCACGTCGCGTTCGCGTTTCAACGGGCCGCCATCCATCACGACCTCTGCCATCACTTCCTGCATCATCGTATCGCGGAATGAAAAGCCGACCACCCCCGCCTCGGACCGCGCAAGGAACAGAAGATCATCCACCAGCCGCCCTATATGGCCCACGCGGCGGACGATCTGGCTCATCGTGTGCCGCAGGTCCTCGACCTTGGCCTGCGGCTGACGCAGCGCAACCTCCGCCTGCCCGCGGATCACGGTCAGCGGAGTCCTCAGTTCATGGCTGACATCGGCGAAGAACTGGGTGCGGGTCTCGTTGATGCTGGTCAGTCGGGCATTGGCCGCCTCGAGTTCGGCGGTCCGATGGCTTAGGCTTGCCGTGCGTTCCGCGACCTGCACGGCAAGCGAGTCGCGGGCGGTACGCAATTCGGCCTGCTGCTTGCCGATCTGTTCCGCCATCTCGTCAAACCGGTCGGCCAGATGACCAAGCTCGTCCCCGCGTCGGCTGCCTTGTCTACGTCCCTTGCGTCCTTGCGCCAGATCGTCCACGGCCTTGGCAAGGGAGACGATGGGCCGCGATACCACCCTGTCCATCATCAGGGCATTGCCGACGGCAAGCGCGGTTCCGACCACGACGATGCTGATCGCCAGCAGCCGTTGCAACTCGGTCTGCCTGTCCCATCGGTCGATAGCGTCCAGCACCCGACGCTCGTCCGCTGCCGTCGCTTCGCGCATCATCCCCGAGATTTCGTCATCAAGCCCATCCTCCACCCGTTCTGCGTAAAGGACGCGCGCCTCCTCTGTCTGGCCATTGGTCAGCAGGGTCACCACCCGGGCGGCCACCGCGCTCAGTTCGGCGGTACGCTCCGTTATCTTGCCGATCCAGTACAGCATCTCCTCCTCGCGGCGACGCTGACTCTCGCTCGGGGCCGTCGCTACCTCGTCCCGCAGGCGGTCTTTAAGCTCATCCAGCCGCTTCAACAGAAGGGCCGATACCTCGCTCACCTCTTTCTGCCCCGACAGCCCGACGCTGAAAAGTTCGGCAATCTGTTCGGACATGCGGTTGGTGTCGGAATTCAGCTCGTTCAGTTGGCGCAGATGCTCATAGCTGTTTTCAAGCAGCCGGCGGTTCCGATCGGTCGTTTCCAGCGCCACAAGGATGAAGCCGCAGATCACGGCCACGCAAATTGCGAGGATGCCGTGACTGGCCAGAAGCTTACTGCGGATTTTCATCTCTGGCCCTTCGTCGCCTTTGCGAACAATAGGCGGAATACCGACTGCCTCCAATGGCAATGCGCAGTCTCGTAAACTTCTAATTTGAAGGTTCAGGCGGATGGGGCCAGTTACGGAACATGCGGAGGCCGCATGCGCGAAGGCGAGCCTGTTATTGATGAATTTCGGGAATATGGACATGAAGCACCAGACTTTCGACACGGCGCAGACCGATCGCCAGAAACGGGTCGTGCTGTATTCCCATGACACGCTGGGCTTCGGGCATCTGCGCCGCAACATGTTGCTGGCCGGTGCCCTCAAACGCATGAACGCGGCCCCGGATGTTCTCATGATTGCCGGAATGCAGGAGGCCGGGGCCTTCAATCTGCCCGAAGGTGTGGATGTGCTGACGCTTCCCGCTTATGGCAAACGCGCCGACGGCAGCTATCACGCACGCAGTCTGGGGCTGGATCTGCGTGATCTGGCGCGCTTGCGTTCGGACACGATCAAGGGCGCGCTGATGGCTTACGATCCGGACCTCGTGATTGTGGACAACGTGCCCCGTGGCGCCCAGTCCGAGCTGGACCGCCCGCTGGCCGCCCTGCGCAAGCGTGGTCGTGCCAAGATCGTGCTTGGGCTGCGGGATGTCATCGATACGGCGGAAACCGTGCGTGCCCAATGGCTGCTGCGCCGGAACTTTGCCGCGATCCGCGACTGGTTCGACGAGGTCTGGATCTACGGAGACCCTGCCTTCTTCGATCTGACCACTGAATACGGCTTTGGCCAGGAATTCGCAGGAAAGGCTCATTTCCTTGGCTATCTCGATCAGCGCGCCCGCCTCATGGGTGCCGCGCCGGCAGAGGTTCCCACCGATCCCTACGTGCTTTGCGCGGTCGGCGGTGGCCGTGACGGTGCCGACCTGTGCTACGCATTTGCCGGATCAACCCTGCCTGCAGGCCATCGTGGCATCATCCTGACCGGCACACAGATGCCCGACGCCTCCCGCGCCGATGTGGAAGCTGTTGTCGCCGCCCGTCCGGATATGGAAATCATCGAATTCATGTCCGAACCCCTGCGACTGATGCAAGGCGCCGCCCGGATCATAGCGATGGGTGGCTACAATACCGTGACCGAAGCGCTCTCCCTGCGTCGCCCCACCCTCATCGTTCCGCGGACCGCACCGCGGCTGGAGCAGCTGATCCGCGCCGAACGCCTGGCGGCCGAAGGTGCAATCGGCATGATCCTTCCCGACCAATTGTCCGCAAAAAGTCTTTCGGCGTGGATGGCCGGGCCACCGCCATGCGCGGGACTGGGCAAGGCGATGCTGGATATGGGCGGTCTGGACCGGATGCAGATCCGTGCTGCGGCCTTGCTGGACCAATCGATGCTGGTGGGGGCTGTGGCATGACCATCGGCTATGTCGTCAAACGCTATCCGCGCTTCTCCGAAACCTTCGTCGTAAACGAAATCCTCGCGCATGAAGCGGCGGGGCAGAAGCTGGAAATCTTCGCCTTGCGCTCTGTGGAGGAGACGCATTTTCAGAACATCATTTCGCGCGTGCGGGCACCCGTCACGCGCATACCCGACCGCATAAAGGGCATCGACGAGAGTTGGCCGCAACTTGCCGCCGTGCAGACATTGCCCGGTGCATGGCAGCGGCTGACCGAGTTCCCCGAAGCCACCGGCCGTGACATCATGCAAGCCGTGCGGCTTGCGATCGAATGTCGTCAGCGTGGCATCAGTCATCTGCATGCCCATTTCGGCACCGTTGCATCCACCGTCGCCCGCATCGCGGCACGGTTGGCAGGGATCACCTGGTCTATGACCCTGCACGCCAAGGACATCTTTATGGATTACGCCGAAAACCGGAACCTGGCCTTGAAGATCGCGGAGGCACCGGCTGTCGTCACCGTGTCGGACTTCAACTGCGATTATCTGGCCCGCAGGTTCGGGCGCAACGTCACACGGATCTATAACGGTATGGATCTTGCGGGTTTCGAATGGAAATGTCCTGCCCCTGACGCGACCGAGATCGTCGCTGTTGGCCGACTGGTCGAAAAGAAGGGCTTCCACATCCTGATCGACGCCCTGCGTATCCTGAACTCCGAAGGCCGCGCCGTAAGCTGCCGCATCATAGGCGGCGGAGACATGCAGGCTGAACTGGCCGCGCAGATCGAGGCAGCGTCGCTGGACGGGGTCACTCTGGCAGGACCGATGCCACAATCAGATGTGATGGCAGCGATGCAGGGTGCCGCCCTCATGGCGTGCCCCTGCGTGGTGGGCGATGACGGCAACCGTGACGGCATGCCAACCGTGCTGCTGGAAGCGATGGCCCTTGGTTGCCCCGTGGTCGCGACACCCGTCACCGGCATTCCGGAACTGGTAGACGGCACTACGGGCCTTCTGGCACGCGAGGGGGATGCCGCCTCGCTTGCACGGGCGATGGGTCAGCTGCTGGATGATCCGGAATTGCGGGAACGTCAGTCCCGCGCCGCTCGTGCGCGGATAGAGGCTGATTACGACGTGACCCGCAGCGCTGCAGCCCTGCGCGAGATTTTCGCCGACCTGCACGCCTTGCGTGGGGTCGCGTGATGAGGATTGCCTATATTTCCATGGATGCAGGCGTTCCCGTATCCGGCACCAAGGGCGCCTCCATCCATGTGCAGTCGATGGTAAAGGCGTTTCTGGCAATGGGGGCCGACGTGACGCTGATTTCCCCGCGGGTCGAGGGAATGCTTCTGCCCGTCCGCACCGTCAAGATACCACTGTCCGGCGAGGACCGGGCGAAGTCGCTGTTGGACGCCAACCGCACTTTGTTGAAGATTCTGGCCGCCGAAGGGCCGTTCGACCTGATCTACGAGCGCCACGCGCTTTATGCCCATGCGGGCATGGAATATGCCGCAGCCCAGAAAACCGCCTCGGTGCTGGAAATCAATGCGCCGTTGATCGAGGAACAGACCCGGCATCGAACCCTTGCCTACCCCGAGGAGGCATTGACCTCCACCCACCGCAGTCTTGAGGCGGCAGGCATGGTCGTGGCCGTCAGCCCTGCGGTAGCGGATTATGCCCGCATGCATGGTGCAAGGCAGGTGGACGTCATCGCGAACGCCATTGACCCTGCACGTCAGGCCTTGCCGCATGTACCTGGGCCTTTCACGATAGGTTTCCTGGGTTCGCTTCGTCCGTGGCACGACATCGGGGTGCTGCTGGATGCCATGCAAATCCTGCAACGGCGCATTCCGGCGCGATTGCTGATCATCGGTGACGGGCCGGACCGCGAGCGGCTTTCGCCCCGTCTTGCTTCCATCGGGGCTGACGTGACGGGGATGGTGCCCCATTCCGACCTGCCCAAGCATCTTGCACGGCTGGATGTGGGGGTCGCGCCCTATTCGGCGATGCAACCCTTTTACTTTTCGCCGCTGAAACTTTTCGACTACATGGGGGCTGCCTTGCCCATCGTCGCCAGCCGTGTGGGAAATCTGGAAGAGATGTTGCAGGGCGGACGCCTCGGCCTTCTGTGCGAACCTGACCACCCCGAAGCGTTGGCCGATGTGCTTGAACGGCTGGCAGGCAATGCCCACTTGCGCGACAGTCTGGGTCAGGCGGCACGGGCACACGTCATGGCGCATCACACATGGGACCGTGTGGCACGAAAAGTGCTGGCTCTGGCAGGTATCACGGTCTCCGCATGACGCTGTTGCACAGATTCCGTCCCTACATGCGGGGCGAGGGGTGGATCCTGACAGGCGGCATGTCGGCCCTGATCGCCGCCACCGCAATGAAACTGCTGGAGCCGTGGCCGTTGAAGTTCGTGGTTGATTCCGTGCTGCGGGTCGGCCAGCCGACCGACGCCACAACTGTCATCGCCCTTTGTGCGGGCGCGTTCATCGTCATAACCGCATTGCGTGCGGTGTTCCAATTCATCGCGACGACCGTGTTCTCTCTGGTCGGCGGGCGCATGCTGACGCAGGTGCGTGCGGATCTGTTCGCGCATGTGCAGCGCCTGTCGGCAGATTTTCACGAAAAGTCGCGGGCTGGGGATATCGTCTTGCGGCTGGTCGGGGACGTAGGGATGTTGAAAGACACCGCCGTCACCGCGACCTTGCCGCTGCTGGGCAATGTGCTGGTTCTGACCGGGATGATCGGCGTGATGCTCTGGCTCGACTGGCGGCTGGCTCTGGTGGCGCTGGTCCCTTTGCCTTTGCTGTGGCTTGCGACGCGCCATGTTACAGGGCGGATCGGGCAGGCAAGCCGTGCCCAACGCAAGCGGGAGGGCGCGATCGCCGCCACGGCGGGCGAGGCGCTGGCCGGCATGCGGGCGATTCAGGCGCTTGGTCTTGAACGCGCTGTCGCACGCATGTTTTCCGGGGCCAATGATCGCAGTTTGACGGATGGTATCCGGTCGGCGCGGCTTTCGGCAGGGCTTGAACGTATGGTCGATGCGATGGTCGGCATCGCGACCGCCGCAATCTTGTGGTTCGGCGCGCATGCGGTCCTCTCTGGCCGATTGACACCGGGGGAGTTGCTAGTGTTCCTCACCTACCTCAAGAACACCTTTCGTCCTGTGCGCGAATACGCGAAATACTCGGGCCGTCTGGCCAAGGCTGCGGCGGCGGGCGAACGTGTGTTCGATCTGATGGATCGGGTGCCTTCCGTGCAGGATCGCGCGGACGCTGTTGCCGCGCCTGCCTTCAAGGGAGAGGTCGCGTTTCACGATGTGCATTTCGGGTATGGCAATGGTCAGGTCCTTTCGGGACTGGATCTGACAATCCCCGCAGGCCAGCGCGTCGCGGTTACGGGCCCGTCCGGTATAGGTAAATCGACGCTGCTGACCCTGATGTTGCGCCTGCGTGATCCGGTTTCCGGTACTGTCAGCATCGACGGTCGGGATATTGGTGGGCTGACGCTGGATTCACTACGGCGCCAGATCAGCTTCGTCGCGCAGGAACCGTTGTTGTTTTCGACCACCATCGCGGAGAATATTTCCCTGGGTGCTGGGCGTGACGTGACGCGGGTAGAAATCGAGGCGGCAGCCCGGCTTGCGGACGCGGATGGCTTCATCGCCGCCTTGCCGGATGGTTATGACACGGTGGTGGCGGAACGCGGTGCGAACTTCTCGGCCGGTCAGCGACAGCGGCTTGCGATTGCCCGCGCGGCCTTGCGTCAGGCACCTTTGCTGATGATGGACGAACCGACAGCGGGCTTGGACAGCGCGAGCGAGGATGCGGTGGCGGATGCCATCGACGCGTTGGCGCAAGGGCGCACCACGCTTCTGGTCACGCATAACCTTGCCTTGGCCGCGCGGATGGACCGGATCATCGTGCTGTCGGACGGCAAGCTGGCCGAGGATGGCACCCACGACGTATTGCTGGCCAAGGGCGGGCGCTATGCCGCCCTGTGGCGGCTGCAGCAGGGCGGGAGGAAGCGCGATGCTGCCACCGCCTGACCAAGAAATTGTCGCCCGCGACCCCGCATTGCCGGGTCTGGCGGTGGTGCTGGACGCGGATACGGTCTCGGCACTGTTGGGCAAAGAGGCGGAACCCGTCCATCTGCGTTACAAGCCCGGCGTCAGTTGTATGGCGACCTTCCGTGTGGATGGCGATTTTGTCATCCTTCGCGCCCTGACGCGTCAGCGCTTCACCAATGACAAGATCAGCCCGCGCCGTGCCGCACTCATGCAGCTTGTGCCGGAGCATGCGCTGATCATCATGCCGCCAGCTGCGGACCGCCGCATCACAGCCATGCGAAACCACATTGATCTGAGTGCGGCCACACCCCTGCGGTTCAAGCCCGAACGCAGGATGGTGCTGCGCAAAGGTGACGCGATGCTGAAGGCGATGTCCGAGGCGACATGGGATCGCGCCCTGTGCGGCGCCCGCTTCGGAGCGACTTTGGGCGGGCCCGACGTTCTGTCTGTTGACGAGCAAAACCACATGATCGCGACACGCTGGTTGCCTGGCACCAGCGCCGAGAATGCAGGGCCGGAGATATTCTCCCGCATCGGCGCGACACTTGCGGCCTTGCATCAGGGTCAGGCGGGATTGCCATTGTCGACACAGGTAGCCCCCCCTGCGGCACTGGCTGATCTGGAACGGCTGCTGCCTGAACTGACGAATCGCATCCGTCGTATCCGCAGAGGGCTGGCGCTTGCGTTGTCTGTCGATAATTGTCTGCGGGTGCCATGCCACGGTGATTTCAGTGCGGATCAGGTGATGGTCGCACCGGACGGGAGACTTACCATCATCGACTGGGACGAGGCGGGTCTGGCAAACCCCGCCACTGATCTGGGCAGTTTCCTCGCGCGACTGGATCATGATTCGTTGATCGGAGTTCAGACGCAAAACATCGCAGAGGCGTTTATCCGAGGCTACGGACCGCAGCCCGCGGGTGTCGCCGCGCATCACGCAGCGGCGCTGGCCGCTCTTGCGACCGAGGGCTTTCGCACCCGCAGGGCCGATTGGCCTGATCTTGCATGCCGATTGCTGGACAGGGTGGAGCAAATCCTGCCACCTGTTGATCCCCTGTCCGTTGCTGCTGATCCGGCTGCGATGACGCAACTGTCAGGCCTCAAGATCTCCAACGCTGTAATGATCCGGCTGAAACCCGGAAAACGGGCCCTTTTTCGATATGACGAGCAATTTATCGCGAAGATGCGGTTCAAGGGCTCGGATCGAGCAACGCCTGCATTGCATGATCGGTTGCGCGCCGCGGGGCTGGATGGATCAGGCGATACCGGTGTCCCGCAGCCCCGAGGTTCGATTGATGCGCTGAATCTGTGGTTGCAGGATCTGGTTCCCGGCCGCATTTTGACCGATCTGATTGCGCCTGACGGCGCGGTAGGCCCGTTCCATGCGGCTGGCAGGGGGCTTGCGCGACTACACGTAACAAATACCGCCGCCATCCGTGACTGGACGCTCAGGGACGAGCTGGAGGTTATGAAAAAGGCATTGGACCGGCCCGAACTCAAGGATATCTGCGAACGTCTGTGCGGAAGCGTAAACGGCCTACCCGAAAGTCCCATCTGTGGCATTCACCGGGACTTCTATCCGGATCAGGTGCTGATCGATAACGGTCGGGTGTGGCTGCTGGATCTCGACCTGTATGCAAATGGTGATCCCGCCATCGATTTGGGGAATTTTCTGGCGCATCTGGATGAATTTGCATTGCGGCAAGGCTGGGGATGCCCCGCACTAATGCGACAAGCGGAGGCATTTCTGGCTGGCTATGTCAGCCTTCGCGCGCTGCCAGCAAATGTGTCGCAGATGCGGGCAATCTCCCTCGCTCGCCATATAAAAATCGCGGAATCTTTTCCGGACAGGCAACATACGCCGCCGTTGATCCAGGCGCATCTGGGTGAGGTTATTGGTTCAGTCTAAACCTGCAATGGAATTTCTACCAGAATGTAAGCTGTTCCCTTACGGTTTTTGGTCCTGAGCCACGGAAGTGTCAATATATGATGAGATTATGAATTGCGAGATTTCATTCACATTGCAGGAATTTATTTTTGATATTAAATGCCAGTATCAAGAACAATAGCTTGATCGGATTTAGGGTCTAGACTCATTGAGTTTCAGAGCCAGAACAGGACGGTTGCAGCCAAAGCGATAACCGAAAGGTATGTCTCCGGGCACCTGTCGTAACGCGTGGCCACCCGCCTCCAGTCCTTCAGCCGACC